>FWPV01000022.1_pt1 | contig 615084 bp, 526 predicted proteins | sample 2228371 | NCBI WGS metagenome assembly FWPV01 (sample SAMEA103939776, study PRJEB20133) | metagenome
CTGTTCATAAGTATATTTCGCCATAAAAAAGTACACCTCCAAATGTTAGTTTTTTTGTCTAACATTTGGGGTGCACTTCATGTGCCGCTTTTTCTATTCAGTTGAGCTTGCGTAGTCATTATTCATATAAAGATTCTTGTTAAGGGTTGAAGCAATTTGTTGATTTACCACCGACACATCAGGCATGGTCACCTTTCTGTTCATTTTCCAAATATTATACTTAAGGCCGTTTGCGATAAGATTTGCCATGTTCATTACAACGCTGAGCCTTGTATTCTGAAGTATCATGATTTCCATGAAGCCCCCGACATTAACGATACCTGTAATATTAACGTGCCCAATGGCGGGTAGGTTCTTGTTCACTCCTGAGCCGGGAGACAGAGGACCCTCCTTTATATTTACAAAGCCGATCCTTTCTAATCTACCGAGACACGCATCTATAGCAATAATAAATGGGTTATCAAATTTATTAAAAAGCTCTAAATATTCACAGAGGTTCTTTGCGTGCACTGGCTCATCCAAGGTTCCGTAAACATGTACATTATTATATTTCATATCCTTAACTTTATAGCCAATCAAAGGTCCAAGGCAGTCACCGGTCGCTCTATCAGTTCCAATGCATACAATAATAATATCACTGTAGTTTTCATCATAGAATTTGCTCATGCATTCCTCAAAGTAATTGCAGAAATAAGAAAAGGAATAGGGTTTATTAACATCAATTGTTCGCTCAAATTTAACCTTCAACATACCTAACTCCTTTATATGAATATATTTATATAAAGTATTTCCCAAACACAATGTGTAAATTCATGGGTTCTGAAATAAATGGGGTGTGGCAGGTAAGTATTTATTGTATAATTGTTTTATAGTCTATAATAGTCATAAGGGCTTATTAATAGAACAAATCAATGAAAATAAGTTGTCCAATATGTTTCACACTAAATCCTTAATATAATAGTTCAATGGTGGGAAACGTTTTCCTTGATGTTATAAATCGCATCTATTCAATCTAATCTTCTTTGTGCGATTTATATCTAATATCTTTAGTGAATACTTTTTTGGATGTCATTCGTATATATTATGAGAGGTGCTTAATTTGAGCAATTTAAAGGCAAAGGGAAAGACTGCTCTATTTCTTCTGCTGGCAGCAATGCTGGTGCTTATTATACTGTTGTATGTGAATAGCAGAACAGCACAAAAATCTTCCTTTATAATGGAAGGTAAGGAGAAGCTGTCGGTTACAGGGGAGGTAGCAGCAGTATCGAATAACAGCAGTCTAATATATTGTGTTAAGGACTTGCTTATAGAAGCTCAAGCAGAGAATTTGAGAGTGAAGGATATAAAGGGGAATGTTGCGTGGAGCCAGAAGCTCCCCGGTAAAATAATAAAGCTGGCTGATGCAGGAGAAAGCATTATTATAATAGACTCCCAGAAGAACATCAATTATTACTCGCTTCAGGGAAAACTTCTTTGGGCGTATAAATCCCCATATGAGATTATTGATATATTCACTGAGAATAATGGTAATTTTCTGGTGGAATACAAGGGTATGACAGGTAGTCATGCTGAGGTATTTACACAGGATGGCAGCAAAATCGGAAATATTTCAGTGGAAAATGCTCATATACTATCCTTCTCAACAGGAAACAGCGTGTTTTCGATTTCTGTATTGGACACATCTGCAGAAGCAATAAAAACCAAAATAATAACCTACAACCTCAAAGGGGATATACTCTGGGCTCAAAATTTTGACAACAGGATAATCTCGAATATCAAATACAGTAAAAACAACAAGTTGCTTGCCATGGGAGAAAACACGATATACATATATAAAAATGACGGAAGTCTGCAAGAGGAAGCCAAAATAGAAGGAAAAATCAGCAATATAGCTATCGGCGATTATATCATCGCAATAGCCCTGCAGGATAAAGGAAAGCAGTATTCCGTATGCTATGATGCAAATATGCGGGAGCTAAGCCGTGTAGAGATAAAGGCGCCCCCCCTTGGATTGTATCCGATGAAAAACAACCTTATATTATATTATGGAGATGAACTAATGGTGCTCACAGTAAAAGGTGAGCTTACAGCACGATTCAAGTCCAACACAGATATAAACAGTGTATATATGACTCCGGATAATAAGATATATATAGTATCAAACAGAACTCTCCAGCTGCTGGAGTACAATCATTAGTATAATATATAAATCATTAAGTTCTATAGCATTCTATCTTCGCAGACATCCTCGGGTCGGACCAATTTCGCAGGGCTGTCTGCTTGATACAATGCAAGAACTTTAAATGATTTTTAACAACAATGAAAACATTTCGCACTATTGAACTATTTTCTAGAGGATTTAGTGCGAAATATATTAGGAGGCACTTATGAATTGGGTAGATTATGGGATAATTGCAATTCTTGCCTTTGGTGTCATTTCCGGTTTAAGGAAAGGTCTTATAAGGTCCATATCCAGCATTATATGTCTGCTGGCATCAATTATGGTAGCAAAAACCTATTATAAGGCAGTAACTATATTTCTTGTTGAAAATACTCCAATACAAGAGAAAATAACAAGCTTCCTTTCTGAAAAGGCCTTTGTCAAAAACATGATATTGGCTCCTTCTGGAGAAAGTGCAGTTTTTTCCATCAGCAAAAGCTTCACCAGTGATTTGAACTCTTTTGTTACAGTACTAATAATAAATGCAATATCGGTACTGATGATTTTTCTGGTTGTAAGACTTTTACTTGGCTTTGCGGAGGGTTTCCTGGTTGGAGCCGTTGAGATGCCCGGCTTGAGGGAAGTAAACAGCATTGGAGGAGCAATCGTTGGCTTTGCTAAGAATGTCATTGTAATAATGCTTATTTTTACTATAATAACACCTGCTTCAGCAATCAAGCCTCTTTCAGCAATTGCAAGCGGAATAGAAGCATCAACCCTTGCCAAGTACTTCTACACTTATAACTTTATACTTGGATGGATATGGTCCGCTGCCCTTGATTTATTAAAAAAATAAGGAGTTGTTGAATTGATGAATAAAAGAAACACCACCATAGGGGTAGTCCTTATACTCCTTGGTATATCCATATACTTGAGAAATTTTCACATCAGCACCGGAAGCATACTGACCATCTTCCTGGGGCTGGGGCTGCTTTATACATATTATATTAAGAGGGAAGAGCCTTTTATCATATTTGGAGGTATATTTACGGCCATAGGCCTGATGTCTGTATTAGGAGATGTAAGATTCTTCCGTATAGACATGACCTTTGAAGCAGTGCTTATAGTACTGGGCATAATATTCACATTCATTTACCACATGAAACACATTCAGGGCTTTATCTTTCCGGGAATGATACTTCCTGCACTTGGGATATACTTTATACTGCTTAGAGCTTTCAGTGACAGGCTCGCCGGCTCAAGCATATTTCTGCTGCTAGGCTTCGCCTTTTATGCAATATATTTCATAGCTTATATGGACAGGTCCGGTTGGCCTTTGATGATCGCATCCATACTGCTGCTCATGGGGATACTGTCATACGCTTTCAGCCTTCAAGTACTCACTTGGAATATGGTTCAGCTTAAGTGGGATTATATCTGGCCTTTGCTGCTGATTGCGGCAGGGATATTGGTATTGTTGAACAGGCTGAAGAGAAGGGTATAACAAAAAAAGGCAGAGCGTATTTAATACGTTCTGCCTTTTTAAAGCGGTCTTATCAAATCCTATTTCATAGTTTCAATACTTATCGGTGCATTTGATGTAATGGCCTTAATTGTTATCTTGCTGGAGGCTGTGTCGAAGCTCTCGCTGCTTACCTGTGCAGTACTCTGCATTCCGATACTCTTCTTATCCATCGAATAAGTGAGGTTGGTAAGATTAATATCAATAGTGCCCATGGTTGTATGTGCATCCACCATGTGCCCAAAGCCTTCTGCCGCGCCTAGTCCCACATCAATTTTGCCGTTGGAGGTGCTGAGAGTATAATTAGAGCTCAAGGTTTCTCCTTTGCGTGAGGTTGATACTATGATAGAAGCGTTGCTAGTCTTTGCATCTATATTGTCCAAGCGGCAGTTTCCTATGGCAATCCTGGAATTAGATGTTCTAATATTAGCTGTTCTTGCTGATGCTTCATCTACAAGAACCTTTTCATTATCAGTAAGGATCTCTATCTCATCTGCGTTGCATTTTGCTATGATTACTCTACCATTTGAGGTACTGCAGTTTATTAGTTTGGCTTCCATTTCGTTTATCTCACATTTTGCATTGTCTGTGGAAAAACTCAAAATATCCATTCCCTTCGGCAGCAGGACCTCAATCTTGCCCCAGGTCCTTCCGGGGAAGTCTGAGGTCAGCCTGTAACTGCTTCCATCCACTATGGCCTTGAAATATTCATCAATCACCAATTGAGGCAGATTAGAATTGGCATATAAATTTACTACCATTTCCTTGGCCTCGGTGGGGTTAACCTTTATGGAAAAATTACTTGTCCTTAGGTAGAGGCTGGCCCCTTCGGATACAGGATAGGTATAACTGCTGTTATATCTGTATTTTTCATAGCCTGTTTCAAACAAGCCGCCTAGCTGGCTTGCAAAGGTGTCTGCGAATTTTGATGCAGATTCTGCAATATCCTGTCCGAGGCTTTCCATCCTCTTAGCGAATTCCTCGGTGAATTTTTCGGTATTAGTGTTTATTTTGTCTGGATTGATATTTTCTCCAAATTGTCCTGCCAGCTTGCCTGCTCTTTCGCCTATAGTCTCAGCAAGCTTTGTGGCCTTCTCACCAAACTTATTTAGTTTTTCATCAATTTTCATCTCGTTTAATTTAGCAGTCAGTTCATCTTTGATTTCATTTATCCTTGAACCGGATGGTGCTGTGTTTGTGCTGTTTTTCTCCAGGGCTTCCAAAAGTTTTACCGCATCATCGGTTGTTATTTTGCCCTCTTGAAGCATTTTGAGTATTAACATTTTCTCTTCCATTATATTTTCCCCCTAGCTTTTATTTATTAAAGCATACATTAATTTAGTCCAATCGTGCAGCGAAGCTGCAACGCTGACAGGCAATGCCTTGCCTGGAAGGGACTATAGATTTAATAGCCGAATAGCTTCTTCTGAGGTGATTTCACCTTTGTAAAGCCGCTCCAGCACTTCTTTTTTGTCAACCTGGTCAGCATTTTGGTTTTTATAGCCCAAGGCTGAAATGAGTGAATCCAGTTTACCCTTTACGGTAGGATAGGATACACCTAGCTCACGTTCAATTTCCTTGATGCTTCCTCTGTTCTTAATAAATATCTCTGCGAAACCCTTATTCTCCTGAGATAAAGTACAGAACTTGCAGGGCTTAAAATGGCCTTTTATAGTACTTCTGCAGGAACTGCAGGATACCTCGGTTATTTCAACAGCTCCGTTGCATATAGGGCATTGCCCCATAACTTCTCGTTTCATCTTTCCACCTCCTTGGTGTTATTGAATTCAATCGTTGTCCTTTTTAAATTCGTTAATATGTTCACTTAAGCTTATTATAATGCAGATATTAATAATGTCAATATATATGTTAATATTATTAATATAAAATATAAATAAAGCGTTATATGTAATATAAAACATTAATAATATTGATTTTATGCTGAGATTTTTCATCCTATAAATATATACTCCAGTTAAGGGCATTTTGTTTTAAAAAAAAGTAAATAGTGTTATAATTTTTATAATCTATTGTAATAAATTTAGGCAACATAAGTGCAAGAAAACAATTTTGCACTTTTAGAAGGAGGATAAAGATGAAGGAAATTGATGCTAGAGGTCTTGTGTGTCCACAGCCTGTGATACTGACCAAGAAGGCTCTTGAAGAAATGTCAGAAGGAGAAGTAGTGGCTATTGTAGATAACATTACCGCAAGAGAGAATGTTTCACGACTGGCTGCGAACCTGAATTATGAATATGAGGTATCGGATGAAAAGGGCTGTCATTATATAAGAATAAGAAAAGTATCTGGGGCTCAAAAGTCAGTAGAAGAAAAAGAAAGCATAGTCATAGTCATAACTTCGGACAAACTGGGTCAAGGGGCAGAGGAGCTTGGGAAAGTGCTTATGAAGAGCTATACCTACGCATTGACAGAAACCACTCCACTGCCTAAGACTGTAATGTTTCTGAACAGCGGCGTAAAGCTTGCTTCTGAGGGTTCTGAGGTGCTGGAGAACATCAAAAAGCTAGAAGGCTCAGGGGTAGAAATAGTAAGCTGTGGAACATGCCTGGACTTCTATCAGCTTAAGGATAAACTGAAAGTAGGAATAATTAGCAATATGTATTCAATTATTGAGAAGATGAATTCTGCAGGAAAAGTAATAAATATAGGATAGGTTGGATTTTTTATGGAAAGTATTATACAAGGCATACAAGGGTTAATAGACATAGACAGTATGATGTTGAGTTATTATATCATGATGATAATAAAAGCTGTTGTTGTAATAATAATAGGCAGGATATCCATTTCTGTATTCAACAGGATTATCATAAAGTTTTTCAAGCTGTACCCCAAGTTTAAAATGGATGAAAAGAAATCCACGACGCTTGTCGGTATATTAAAAAGTATTGTAAAGTATACAGTTTATATAATAATGATTATATCAGTATTAAATGTTTTTGAAATACCGACCGCGCCTCTAATTGCAACAGCAGGACTTGGCGGTCTTGCCGTGGGTTTTGGAGCTCAGAGCCTGGTCAAGGATGTTTTCACAGGCTTCTTTATATTGTTTGAAGACCAGTATGGAGTAGGAGATTATGTAACCGTTGGAAGTATGACAGGAACGGTTGAAGATATGGGGCTCCGTATAACGAAGATTAGATCTTTTAACGGAGATTTGCATATAATCCCGAACGGTGAGGTAAAGACAGTCACCAATCATACCAGGGGCAACTCACTTGCAGTAATCGATATAGGAGTATCCTATGCTGCAGATATCCAAAAAGCCATTGATGTTTTAAAGGAGCTGACGGAAGGATACTACAAATCCAAGCCTGAAGGCATACTGAAGCAGCCTGAAGTATTAGGAATAATAAAATTCAATGAAGCGGAAGTAGTAATAAGAACTATTGTTCAGACCAAGCCGCTTAAGCATTGGGAAACGGAAAGAGACTTGAGAAAGCTGATATTGGACGTATTTAAAGAACAAAATATAGAAATACCTTATCCCAAAAAGTTTATTATAAATAAAGAAGCATAAAGTGAGGAATGCACATGTATTATCCTAAGCAGTTCTATCTCGGAGATATTGTAGAAACAAAAAAACAGCACCCCTGCGGCAGCAACCAATGGGAAGTTATTAGGGTGGGCGCGGACTTTAAAATAAAGTGCCTTGGCTGCAGCAGAATTGTAATGCTTCCCAGACCCAAATTCGAAAAGTCTGTAAAAAAAGTGATAAAAAGTGCAGCTCCTGAAGAAAATAATGCATAGAATAGTTGAAATAAGTTTCATAGAGTGTTATAATTTATAATTGCGTAACTATCCTCGCTCTATCATATTTAGATAGGGCCGTCAGTCCGTGGGGAGGAGGTGAAATTTATGAATAGGTACGAAACTATATACATAGTTAGACCAACCGTTGATGAAGCAGGTGTAAAAGCCATTCAGGAAAAATTCAAAGCAATTGTTGAAGCAAACGGCGAAATCGAAACTATAGATGATTGGGGCAAAAGAAAGCTCGCTTATCTGATAGACGATATCGGAGAAGGCTTCTATGTGTATATGAAATATAAAGCAGCTCAGACTGTACCGAAGGAGCTCGATAGAGTATTCGGTATTTCAGAAGACATTTTAAGACACATGATAATAAGAATAGAAGAGTAATTCAAAAAGAAATAAATTAGGCGGTGTGATTATGTTGAACAGAGTCGCTCTTGTAGGTAGGTTAACAAAGGACCCTGAAGTCAGGTATACAGCAGATAATCAAACAGCAATCGCTAAATTTACTATCGCAGTTGACAGGACATTTAAAAGAGATGGTCAGCCCACAGCAGATTTTATTCCGATAATTGTATTTGGAAAATCCGCAGAGAACTGCGGAAAGTTCATAAAAAAGGGCAGGCTTGTTGCTGTTTCAGGAAGATTGCAGACAAGAAGCTGGGATGACCAAGAGGGTAAAAGACATTATGCTACAGAAGTAATAGCAGATGAAGTTGATTTCTTAGATAGAGGTTCCGATGCTAAGGGGCAAGGAAATGAAGGCGGATCAGAGGATTTTGGCGATTTCCACCCTGCAGAAGAAGAGGACGATCTTCCATTTTAATATGTATATTGAAAAAAAGATTTATCCTAAACAAATGCAGTAGAAGCATCTGTGTATGTATTATAGGAAATGTACTATTAGCAATATACAAATCAAGGAAAATGTTTTGCACATCCTGAATTAAATATAAAAGGTCTAGTGCAAAACATATAGATAGGAGGGAAAAGTATTGAACAGACGTGGTGGCGGTGAAAGATCCGAAAGACCAGGCGGAAAAATGAGAAAGCCGAAGAAAAAAGTTTGTAACTTTTGTATCGATAAAGTTGAAAGTATAGATTACAAAGATGTAAATAAGCTGAGAAGATTCATTTCGGAAAGAGGAAAGATAATCCCAAGAAGAATTTCCGGAAACTGTGCAAAGCACCAAAGACAGCTTACAGTATCTATAAAGAGAGCAAGAAACATAGCTTTCTTACCATTTACTACAGATTAATAATAGAAGTAAAGCTCGGAGGTATCAAAAACCTCCGGGTTTTTTTTGATGTTGTGACCTGCTGCCAGATAGCAATATATTACATTACACCAATGAAACCCGCTAATTCCAATATTTAAAAGAACTTTTTCGGGAGGTATTGCAAGAAATTTGTCGAATAATAGAACTGGATTAGCCTAAATAAAGAACATAGGCTATATGGTCAATTAGGCCAGTTATCCCAAGGTATATGGGGTATTTTGATTTGTTGTCTCCTATGACTAATTGTGGTAATATAAAATAAGTCTCACAAACAGGATTTGACTAAATTTTCGAAATACAAAGACTATAATAGAAATAATAGCACTACGTACAAAAGGTAATGGGGGGATTGGCTTGTTGAACCAGGATACTGACATTACAAAAAACATAAGAGTCATTGAGTTTTTAAAGAGTGAATTATTGACTGCCGTTGCATCGCTATACCAGAATCTTCTGAAGGGTACCAAGGTGGGGCAGGATGTTATACAGGACATACTTGCAAACCTCGTGCTGGTTACATATCTGCTCGGCAAAAGGCTAGGCATATCATATTCTCTGATTGATTCCAGAATACTGGAAAAAATAAGAATAGGTGTGCTGGAAGAGCATGAGACGGAAAAATGGTACGGGGATCTATCTGATCTTGGTGAATACCTGAAAAAGAAAAAGAGCTAGAGGTGCAGAATGAATAGAATACAAACAAAAGCACTGGTGGAAGGCGCCATTTTTGCAGGGGTTACTGCGCTTTTAGGCATATTATATTACTACACGCAGTATCTTGGAGTATTAGCGATGATTTGGCCTGTACCGGTGATAATAGTAGGCTATAGGAACGGCCTGAAGGCAAGCATATTGTCGGCCATGTCCGCAGGGCTTATAGTATCTCTGCTGACCCATCCCCTGGTAGGGGTGGGACTCTTGGTAGGCTTCGGCCTTCCGGGAATACTGATGGGCTATATGATAAATAAAAGGGTGAATCCATACGCAGTAGTATTTTTGTGCGGTGTAGTACTGTCATTCACCATGGTTGGGGAGTTCCTGCTTTCATTAAAAGCTTCTGGGATTGATGCATTTAAGTTCTTTGCCGGCTTAGATGCTACCTTTAAACAGCAACTGGAAGTAACCATGAAAATGTATAGACAGTTGGGTATAGCAGAGAAGGATTTGCAGTATATGGGCGACTATTTCGGTCAGACCTTAGGGATGATGAAGCTGATATTTCCTTCTGCGTTGATTTTATCGGGCTTGATATTTTCATTTGTAGATTATAAGCTTACAAGGCTGATTCTTAAAAGAATAGGGCATATTATACCCGATATAGAGGAATTCTCAAAATGGAGGCTGCAAGAGCCATATTCTTTTATACTGCTTGGACTGGCAGTTCTTGCAGGGGCAGCATCATATTTCAAGCTCCCTGGAATGACTGCTGTTGCTTTGAATGTTTCAACAGTATTGATGCTGATTTTCTCGGTTATCGGGGTATCGGTGCTTGTGCACTACTCAAGGGTTTACGGGGACAGACAAGGTATCCCCAAAGCCTTGAGAACTGCAATTGTTGTTTTTATTGTACTCGCCTTTATGCAGTTTATAGCCTTTGTAGGCATATTGGATTTGGTGCTCAACTTTAGAAAGTTGGAATCTAAAGATCGATGTTGAACGCTTTAAAGAATTTACATTGGGCAAGGAGCGAATTCAACAATAGTAAGGAAACATTTGTGCGAAATTTGAATGGAAGATTTAAAATGTTTTTCGCAAAATGTATTGGAGGTGCGAGATGAAAATACGTAAAATCACCAATTTATGGGGACCTGATGTAAGCATATCCCTTTGGATAATTGCTGTCTCAGTTGTAATAGTAGGTTATTACAACGTGCTGTTAGGCGTGTCAGGCGCACTGCTGCTGGGATATCTCATTTATCACAACCTCCAGGCTGCAAACAGGAAAAAGGAAGAGCTCAGGTTATATATAGAGAACTTATCAGAGAATGTAGATACTGCAACCAAGAATGCCATTCTGAATCTGCCCTTCCCACTGGTTATAATTGATGACCAAGGTATAATAAATTGGTACAATATGCTTTTCTCGAATATATTCCAAGGAGAGTACATACTGGACAAGAAGCTTTCCACTTATTTAAGCGGGGTGGATATTGGCAGGATACTTAAGAACGGGATGGACGAGTTCAAGAATATAAACATAAAAGACAGATACTATGACATATACTGCAACCTGATAAACCTGAATGAAAACAATGAGGAAAAGAACATCATAATAATGTATCTTGTTGATAAGACAGATTATATCAGCCTTAAGAACAAATACAACGATGAAAAGCCGGTGGTTGCTGTTCTGCAGATGGATAACATCGAAGAGGTGCTTAAAGAGACTGAGGAAGCCTCGAAGCCCGCTCTGGTCGCAGAAGTGGACAGGAGAATAAATGCCTGGGCTGCACTTAACAATGCATCCATACAGAAGTACTCCAATGGTGAATATATGCTTCACTTCAGCAACAAGCAGTTGACTGCTGTTGAGGATAAGCGGTTCGACATACTGGACAACATTAGAGAGATTAATTCAGGCAACAGGATACCTGTCACTCTCAGTATAGGCGTAGGAGTAAACGGTAAGAATCATGCGGAGCTTCAGAAGTTTTGCAGGAGTGCCATGGATATCGCACTCGGCAGGGGCGGAGACCAGGCGGTTGTTAAAGATAATGAGAAGCTTTCCTTCTATGGGGGTAAGACTAAGGCTGTTGAAAAGAGGACAAGAGTTAAGGCGAGAGTTATAGCTTATGCATTGAGACAGCTTATGGAGCAGTCTGACGATGTGCTTATTATGGGACACGAAATGCCTGACCTTGACTGCATGGGTTCTGCCTTGGGCATATATAGGTGCTGCAAGGGCCTCAACAAGGAAGTAAACATAGTACTTAGCAAAGTGAATGCCGGAATTGCAAACTTATGGGCAGAGCTGCAGGAGGATGAGGAATACCGTGATGTATTCATCAGCCCTCAGGAAGCCCTTCAAAAATGCGGGAAAAACACTCTCTTGGTGGTTGTAGATGTACACAGGCCTGCTTTTACAGAGCAAAAACTGCTTGTAGACAAGGCTGAAAAAATTGCAATCATAGACCACCACAGAAGAGGTACTGAGTTTATTGAGGATGCCGTTATCACCTATATAGAGCCTTATGCATCTTCTACAAGCGAGTTGGTTACAGAGATACTGCAATATATGTTTGAAAAGCCCAAGGTAAAGCAAATTGAGGCGGAAGCGTTACTTGCAGGAATATTCATAGATACCAAGAACTTCTCATTCCAGACGGGGGTAAGGACCTTCGAAGCCGCATCCTATCTTAGGAAAATGGGAGCGGATACTACCTTGACAAGGCAGCTTTTCCAGGATGATATGGCTACTTTCCTTACAAGGGCTGAGGTAGTCAAGGCTGCACAAATGTACAAGAACAATATTGCTATTTCCACTATACCTGAGGATGCAAAGAATCCGGCTCTGGTTGCGGCTCAAGCTGCTGACGAGCTGTTGAATATCAAAGGAATAAATGCTTCTTTTGTGCTTTCTTGCATAGAGAATGATATTTTCATAAGCGGAAGATCCCTGGGGGACATTAATGTGCAGGTGGTATTGGAAAAGCTCGGTGGCGGCGGCCATCTAACTGTAGCCGGTGCACAGCTTTCCGGATTTACTATGGAAGAAGCCATAGGTTTATTGAAAAATGCAATAGAGGAATATCTTAAGGAAGGTGAAAGATAAATGAAGGTTGTACTTTTACAGGATGTTAAGGATTTGGGGAAAAAGGGAGAATTGGTTAATGCCAGCGATGGCTATGCCAGGAACTTTCTATTCCCGAGAAAGCTTGCAGTAGAGGCTACAGCAGGTAAACTCAAAGAAATAGAGGATAAGAAGAGCTCTGAAAAGAACAAGAAGGAAATGGAACTGAAAGCTGCGAGAGAACTTGCTGATAGATTAAGCAAAGTTGAAATCAGCTTCAAGACAAAAGCCGGTGAAAACGGTAAGCTGTTCGGCTCTATTACAGGCAAGGATGTGGCTGATGCAATAAAAGCACAGCAGAAGATAGCAGTAGACAAGAAGAAGATTGTACTTCACGATGCTATAAAGGCGTTAGGTACTTACCAGGTTGAAATCAAAGTGTATCCAGAGGTCTCAGCCAAGATAAACGTGAAGGTAATCGAAGAATAGGATATCTTAGATATAGCGTACTAAGTTTTTCATATAAGTTCGTACTTATTTAATCTATACTTTAAAGGGCTAAGCGCGAAATATGTTGGAAGGGGTATTAAAGGTGGGTCATAATCACAGCAGTATACGCAGCAAAGATGTATCAATTGACGTACTTGTTGATTTTACTAAAAAACTTTACTCCATTGAAAAGACTAAAAAGCTTGACAGTATTACAGATAACAAAGAAAAGGTTTATGTATTGCATGAAATAGTATCTGGCAAAATGAAAACCGAAGAGATATTGGAGGATAAGCTGGAGTCCTTAATTGAAGATATTAAGGACAAGCTTTCCGATGCCGCTGCCAAGAGGTATATTGAAGAGGGCATAAAAAGAGAAGTAATGAAGCGAATGGAGACAAGGGAAAAGGAATACCTGAATGAAATGAAGCTTCAGGTAATCAAAAAGCACACAGGTCTTGAAAATGCTTCTACCCTTAGAAAGTATGCAGATTTGGAGCGAATGAAGCAAATAAGGCTTTCAAAATCAATAATGGACGTCATGCGTCCCAAAAAACAAGAGGAAATAATAGGGCAGCAGAACTCTGTTACTGCTTTGATATCCAAGATAGCCTCGCCCTTTCCGCAGCATGTAATATTGTACGGGCCTCCGGGAGTCGGAAAAACTACCGCGGCACGCCTTGCACTTGATATTGCCAAAGGCAGAAAGTATACTCCCTTTAGTAAAAATGCCAAATTTGTCGAGGTTGATGCTACAACACTGAGATGGGATCCTAAAGAGTCAATAAACCCGTTATTAGGATCAGTACATGACCCAATTTTTCAAGGAGCCAATAAGGAGCTTGCAGAGTTGGGTGTTCCTGAGCCCAAGCCAGGCTTGGTCACAGAAGCCCATGGAGGAGTGCTCTTTATAGATGAGATCGGTGAATTGGATGTGATGTTCCAGAATAAGCTGCTTAAGGTGCTTGAGGATAAGAAGGTTAAGTTTGATTCTTCCTATTATGATATTAATAATGAGAACATACCGCTTTATATAAAGCTGTTGTTTGAGGAAGGAGCTCCGGCTGACTTTGTGCTTATAGGAGCAACCACCAGATCTCCTGAGGATATAAACCCGGCCCTCCGGTCACGCTGCACAGAGGTGTTCTTTAATCCCCTCAGCAGCACTGATATAAGCGAGATAGTGAGAAATGCAGCCAATAAGCTTGGGGCAGGGATAAGCAGCGAAGGAGCGGAGCTTATAAGCGGCTACACCTATGAGGCCAGAAAAGCAGTAAATATTCTGGCAGACTGCTACAGCAGCATGATATGCGACAGCAGCGACGATAAGGATATAGAGATATCCACTGATTGCATAAAGGATGTAATAAGCAAAGGCAGGTTTGTACCTGTAAATAAGAAAAAGGCAGGAAGTACAAAAGAAATTGGACGAATTAACGGTCTTGGCGTAAATGGTTTTCTTGGCAGTGTGATTGAGTTTGAAGCGGTGTGCTTCACAAGAGAAGACGAGGCTGGAAGTGTAAGGTTCAATGAGACAGCCGGCAGCATGACTAAAGACTCTCTTTTCAATGCTCTTTCGGTTGTAAGAAATATCACCGGCAGGAATATGAACCAATTTGACATCCATGTAAACTGCGTAGGCGGCGGGAAAGTCGACGGACCTTCGGCAGGAGCAGCCATAACCTGTCTTGTGTATTCAGCGGTATTAGAGCGTCCGGCAAGGCAGGACACTTGCATTACCGGGGAAATATCCATAAGAGGAAGTATAAAGGGCGTTGGCGGTATTGTGGAAAAGATACACGGAGCTAAAAGAGCAGGCTTTAAGAATGTCATAATCCCTGAGGAGAACAAGGATGAGGCCAAGGGACTTGATGGAATAAATATAGTTACAGCAGGCAATATTCAAGAAATGATCAGATTTATGTTTGAGGATTAGTAAATTCCGATATATGCCGTGAAAAGACCTATTAATACAAAACCAGTTGAGGCATCTGATTTTGTATTATCACAGATGTATTTTTCACGACATATGAATCAATGAAAACGTTTCGCACTATTTGAATTCAGCATAAAAGGTTTAGTGCGAAACATTTAGGAGTGGATGAAATTGAGCGAAATGATACAAAGAATACCTCCCAACAGCATAGAAGCCGAACAGTCGGTTCTGGGAGCCATGCTCCTTGACAAGGAAGCTATATCCACCGTAACTGAGCAGATTAGCGGTGAGGATTTTTACAGGGAAGCCCACAAGGAAATATTTGAGGCGATAGTGGAAATATACGACAAGGGAGAACCGGTAGACCTCATCACACTTCCTGAAAGGCTCAAGACCAGAAACACACTGGATGCAGTCGGGGGAATAACTTTTCTGACAAACCTTATGGATGCAGTTCCGACTACTCATAATGTAAAATATTATGCTAAAATTATCGAGGACAAGTCTTTGCTGAGGAGGCTTATTAAGTCGTCTAATGATATAATTTCCAAGAGCTATCAGGCCTCGGAGGATATCGGAGAAATAATAGACGATGCAGAAAAAGGCATATTTAACATTTCGCTGAACAGGTCTACCCAGGGCTTTACACATGTTAAGAACATATTAAATGTTAACTTTGACAAGATAGAAGAGCTTTATCTCAATAAGGGAAGGCTCACAGGGGTACCAACAGGCTTCAACGATTTGGACGGCAAGCTTTCAGGACTTCAGAAATCTGACTTGGTGCTGGTTGCTGCAAGACCTTCCATGGGAAAATCCTCTTTCATGATGAATATAGTCCAACATGCCTCAGTGCGTGATAAAATCACAACTGCAATATTCAGCCTTGAAATGTCAAAGGAGCAGCTTACCCAGAGACTGCTGTGCGCAGAAGCTCTTATTGATTCCCATCGCTTGAGGATAGGAGATATTAATGAGGATGAATGGATAAAGCTTGCAAGAGCAATGGGACCGCTTTCAGAAGCTCCTATTTTTATAGATGATACACCTGCAATATCAATAACCGAAATGAGGGCAAAATGCAGGAGGCTCAAGCTGGAACACAACCTGGGACTTATAGTAATAGACTATCTTCAGCTGATGCAGGGAAAAAGCAGCTCTGATAACAGACAGCAGGAGATATCTGAAATATCCAGATCATTGAAGGCACTGGCCAGGGAAATTAATGTACCTGTAATGGCACTTTCTCAGCTTTCACGTGCACCGGAAATGAGGGCGGACCACAGACCAATACTCTCGGATCTCAGAGAGTCCGGAGCCATAGAGCAGGATGCAGATGTTGTTATGTTCTTATACAGAGATGAATACTATCATCCTGATTCGGACAAGAAGAACATTGGTGAAGTAATTATAGCCAAGCAGAGAAACGGTCCGACAGGAACCGTTGAGCTGGTGTGGCTGGGACAGTTCACAAAGTTTGTGAACAAAGAAAAATACATAGCCAACAGCTGATTTACATAATATTGAAATTTTTGTTGTTTTATTGGAGCTTTCGCAGTATTTTGTAGAAGGCTCCTTGCTATTTGTTAACATCCTTACAGCACTTGTCTGTGTATAACCTGTGGATAATGTGGATAACGCATTTTAAGAATTAACATAAAGCTATCAATATTAATATGCATAGTATTATATATATTGGTACGAGAGGGTTTGTACAGCCAATCGAACATATGTGCATATCTCTGTGGATAATGTGGATAGTGTGAATTAGAATATTCGGAATCCTACAATTATTGCCATTGTCAATTATTTGGATAAGTATGCAAAAAAATGTATTTAGATTACAAATATCACGAAGAAGTCACAAAAAAGTAATTGTATACTCCATATTTATTAAGCAAACTCCATATAATAATGAAGATGATCGTTAATGCGAAAGTACGTGAAAAATTTAATAAAGCTGTGTTGTATTGACTTAAAATGCATATTCTGTTAGGATGAAGTTTGGGTAAAAGTGTGTTCCATTTTATTGAAGAAATTTTGTACATATTGTCTAGGTAAAGGAGGTCAGGGTCTATATGAAATATGATGTAATAATAGTCGGAGCTGGTGCAAGTGGAATTTTTGCTGCATATGAGCTGATGCAATACAATGCGGGGATAAAGGTTGCCATGCTTGAAAAAGGAAATATGCTCAAAAAAAGAGTATGTCCCATAGATAATGTAAAAATCAAGTCATGCATACACTGCCCAACTTGCAGCATTATGAACGGTTTCGGCGGAGCCGGCGGTATGTCTGACGGAAAATATAACATTACCAATAACTTTGGCGGGGAGCTCTACAAGTATATTGGCAGGGAGGAAGCTTTAGACCTGATGTACTATGTGGACGAAGTGAACTGCAAAATGGGCGGTGCTGAAGCCAAGCTTTACTCTACGGAAAACAATGAACTAAGGACAAAGGCATTAAGGCATGACCTCCATTTACTTGATGCCAAGGTGAGGCATTTAGGCACAGACCGGAACTTGGTGATATTGAACAACCTATATGATTACCTGAAGGATAAGATAGATATAATGTTCAATACCGAAGTGTCGGATATTGAACAGAATGGAGAGTTATTCTCTATTGCAACGGATAAGGGAGAGTATTCCGGCAGCCGGTTGATTCTGGCTACAGGGCGCTCCGGCTCAAAATGGATATCAAAGATATGCGAAAAGCTGGGAATAAAGACAGAAAGCAACAGGGTGGACATCGGAGTCCGTGTTGAGCTTCCAGCATCAATATTTGAACATATAACAAGCCAGGTATATGAAAGCAAAATTGTATATAGAACGGAAAAATACAACGATTTGGTTAGAACCTTCTGCATGAACCCTCACGGGGAGGTTGTTACAGAAAACACCAATGGAATTGTAACAGTAAATGGCCATAGCTACTCGGACCCTAAGTACCATACTGAGAATACGAATTTTGCGCTGCTTGTTTCCAACAAGTTCACAGAACCCTTTAAGAACAGCAACGAGTATGGGGAGTCCATAGCAAGGCTGAGTAATATGTTGGGCGGAGGAGTGCTGGTGCAGCGCTTCGGGGATTTGGTAAAAGGACGTAGGTCCAGCGACAGAAGGATGGAGAAAAGTTTTCTGAGTCCTACTCTAAATGCTACATATGGAGATTTGAGCCTTGTTATTCCTAAAAGGCAGTTGGATGATATAATAGAGATGATCTATGCATTGGATAAGATTGCTCCCGGAACAGCAAATGAAGACACACTATTGTATGGTGTAGAAGTGAAGTTCTATAATTCTCAGGTAGAAGTGGATAACAATCTTGAAACATCAATAAAGGGACTGTATATTTTAGGCGACAGCTCAGGGGTGACACATTCCCTGTCCCAGGCGGCAGCAAGCGGAGTTCATGTTGCACGATTGCTTGGAGAAGAATGCAGCAGGAGCCAATAAATTACGAGTGAAAATAATTAAAAGAGGTGTTATATATGTCATCATTAGTAATAGTGGGAGCCCAATGGGGCGACGAAGGAAAAGGAAAACTTACTGATTATCTTGCAGAAAAGGCTGATGTGGTTGTAAGATATCAAGGCGGAAATAATGCAGGACATACAGTAGAGGTTGGTAATGAGGTTTATAAGCTGCAGCTTATCCCTTCAGGAATACTGTATGCTGATAAGCAGTGCATAATAGGCAATGGAGTTGTTCTGGACCCTGAAGCATTTCTGGGAGAAATAAAAGGGCTGGAGAAAAGGGGTATCAAGACCGCAAACCTTAGAATCAGCGATAGAGCACATGTCATATTCCCGTATCATAAGAAAATTGATGAGCTTTCAGAGCTTAAAAGGGGAATCAATGACTTAGGGACCACTAAAAAAGGAATAGGTCCTTGCTATATGGATAAAACAGAGCGAATAGGCATAAGGATATGCGACTTGTTGAAAAAAGATGTTTTTGCAGAAAAGCTTAAGAACAATCTTGAGAGCAAGAATGCGTACCTTAAAAAGATATTTGATTTTGACGGATATTCCTATGACGAAATGCTGGCAAAATATTTGGACTACGCAGAACAAATCAGACCATTTGTAGAGGATACCTCAGTGTTGGTATACAATGCTATTAAAGCTGATAAAAATGTGCTTTTTGAAGGCGCACAGGGCACTCTGCTGGACCTGGACTTTGGAACATATCCTTATGTTACTTCTTCACATCCTGTTGCCGGAGGAGTCTGCATAGGCGCAGGGGTTGGTCCTGCTCTCATAAACAAGGCTATAGGTGTAGTAAAGGCATATACAACCAGAGTCGGGAAAGGTCCTTTCCCAACAGAGCTTTCTAATGAAATGGGAGAGCATATCAGAACCAAAGGCAATGAATTCGGTACAGTCACAGGAAGACCGAGAAGATGCGGCTGGTTCGATGCGGTAATAGTCAGGTATGCGGCAAGGATAAGTGGTCTGACAGGAATAGCTGTTACAAAATTGGATACACTGGCAGGTATTCCTACTCTTAAAATGTGTGTGAGCTATAAGCTTGAGGGTAAAATAATCAGAGATTTCCCTGCAAGCTTGGAGGATCTTGAAAAGTGTGAGCCGATATATGAAGAGTTTGAAGGCTGGGGAGATATTAGCGGCATCACAGAATACAACAAGCTGCCTACAAGTGTCTTAAGATATTTGGAAAGGATAGAAGAGCTATGCGGAACAAAGATATCTCTTCTTTCAGTGGGACCAAAAAGGAATCAGACAATAGTTATAGATGAATTTTAATTGGTTTCTAGGAAGATTATGTAAAATATAAAAAGTGTGTTGACAAAGTGACTCTAACATTGTAGAATGTATAAATGTGAGCCGCAAAAATCGCTCACATCGTGACTCACTAGCTCAGTTGGTAGAGCACATGACTTTTAATCATGGTGTCCGGAGTTCGATCCTCCGGTGAGTCACCATATAAATGGCCCATTGGTCAAGCGGTTAAGACACCGCCCTTTCACGGCGGCTACAGGGGTTCGAATCCCCTATGGGTCACCATTATTCCCGGGGGCATAGCTCAGCTGGGAGAGCATCTGCCTTACAAGCAGAGGGTCATAGGTTCGAGCCCTATTGTCCCCACCAACTTTTTTCCGTAGCGTAGCGGAGGAAAAAAGACCAAAATTCCTTAATTTAAACCGTAGCACAGCGGAGGTAATATAACCAAACTGCTGAAACGTAGTTAAAAAGACTAACATTCCTTAGTGTGTGCCGTAGCATATGCGGAGGCATTAAGACCCGCGTCAGCAGCGGAGGAAAAAAGACCAAAATTCCATAGTATAATTTAAAAATTAAACATAAGCTGGTGTAGCTCAATTGGTAGAGCAGCTGACTTGTAATCAGCAGGTCGCGGGTTCGAGTCCCATCACCAGCTCCATCATGGGGAAATTCCCGAGCGGCCAAAGGGGGCAGACTGTAAATCTGTTGTCTCAGACTTCGATGGTTCGAATCCATCTTTCCCCACCATTGAAATCATAAAGTCCGAAAGGGCTTTTTTTATTTGCGCAAAGCGCAAATTAGATACGAGACTCGAGACTCGAGATTTTTCAGAAATGCCTTCGAAGCCCTACTTTAATACTCGAGTCTCGTATCTAGTGTCTCGAGTCTAGCCGCGACTAGCGGCTTTTGTTTTTGGTTATAATATATTTTGGCTAAAAGATGACCAAAAAATATAAGGAATTTTTTCGACGAGGATGTACATATTGACAGAGGGTTTTCGCTATGATAGTATAATGTTGTTAACTAAATAGCAAAAAAGCTCATCAAGAGAGGTGGAGGGAAGGGCCCTATGAAACCCGGCAACCGGCAAATGTACGGTGCCAATTCCTTCAGGATTGATTATTCCAGTCCTGAAAGATGAGGGAGTAAAAAGAAATACGCAACTCCTTCGTCAGAAGGAGTTTTTACTTTTTGTGGCTTAGGAAGAAAAATTATATGAAGGAGGCTTATTATGATCAGAAAATTATTTACATCCGAATCTGTTACTGAAGGACATCCGGATAAAATATGCGATCAGATTTCTGATGCAGTGCTGGATGCCATACTTGAACAGGACCCGATGGGCAGAGTAGCATGTGAGGTTTCGGTTACAACAGGTCTGGTATTGGTAATGGGAGAAATATCAACAAACTGTTATGTTGATATTCCTAAGATAGTTAGAAAAACCATTGAGGATATAGGATATACAAGGGCAAAGTATGGCTTTGACGCAGATACCTGCGGTGTCATAACTGCGATAGACGAGCAGTCTGCAGATATAGCTCTTGGTGTTGATAAAGCGCTGGAAGCCAAAAAAGGCGAAATGACAGAGCAGGATATAGCTGCAACAGGTGCAGGTGACCAAGGTATGATGTTCGGCTATGCCTGTGATGAAACACCGGAGCTTATGCCGATGCCGATTTCATTAGCTCATAAACTGGCAATAAGGCTTTCGAAAGTGCGAAAGGAAGGTATCCTTGATTACTTAAGGCCAGATGGAAAGACACAGGTTACTGTGGAATATGATGACGGAAAACCGGTGAGAGTTGATACTATAGTTGTTTCTTCACAGCATAGTCCTGAAGTGGATCATGCTACCATTGAAAGGGATATACTTGAAAATGTAATTAGACCTGTTGTTCCTGAAGGAATGCTGGACAAGGAGACCAAGTATTACATTAATCCTACGGGAAGGTTTGTAATAGGAGGACCTCATGGTGACTCAGGACTTACAGGAAGAAAGATAATAGTTGATACCTATGGAGGATACGCAAGACATGGAGGAGGAGCCTTCTCCGGTAAAGATCCGACTAAGGTTGACAGATCTGCTTCCTATGCAGCAAGATATGTAGCGAAAAATGTGGTCGCAGCGGGTCTTGCATCCAACTGTGAAGTGCAGGTTGCTTATGCAATAGGTGTATCAAAGCCGGTATCAGTAATGGTTGAGACCTTTGGAACCGGAAAGCTCTCAGATGACGAGATAGCTATGATAGTTATGAAGGTATTTGATCTTAGACCAGCAGCCATCATAAAGAATCTAGACCTCAGGAAGCCGATATACAAGCAGGTGGCGGCTTATGGACACTTTGGAAGAACGGATATAAATGTTCCGTGGGAAAAAACTGACAAAGTTGAAGAAATTAAAAAGTTAGCAGGGATATAAAGAAAAGCGCAGTTCGTTGAACTGCGCTTTTCTTTAGGCAATGGGCAATGGGCGATAGGCAATAGATTCAGCCAGTTCTTCGAAGGCTACCTAACACGTCAAGCCAGTCCCGTTAGGAATACCTTTACCCCATTGCCCATTGCCTATCGCCTATTACCCCATTATGCTATAATAAAAAGAACAAGTATTCGTAGATTCTAAAGAGGTATGAATGTTTTCAGCAAGAAGTTCTATGAACTGCTGTTGCCAGCTGTGCTCAGCACGGCCGCTTCTCACAGCAGAGAACTTCTAGCTTCAAGCCATTCAGGGAGGTGTTAAGGATGGATGAAGTTCAGGGAACTATATATGATGTTGTCTTCAGAAATGAGCAGAATGGATATACAGTATTAGAGCTGGAGCGGGATAAAGAACTGCTTACGCTGGTAGGATACTTTTCCTTTTTGAATATTGGCGAGACCATAAAGGCGTACGGGAAGTGGGTGCAGCACCCTGACTACGGCAATCAGTTCAAGGTGGAGACTTACACTGCGGTTACTCCTGCAAATGTTAACGGAATAGAAAAGTATCTTGCCTCAGGCTTGATTCCGGGGATAGGTCCGCATACAGCTAAAAAGCTGGTAGATAAGTTCGGACTGGATACTCTTGATATTATCCAATATAATCCCGACCGCCTGACAGAGGTGGAGGGGATAGGGGGAAAGAAGGCAGCGGCAATATTTGAAGCCTTCCAGGAACAGAAAGAGTTGAAGGACATAATGATGTTCCTGGAGCAATATGGAATAGGACCTGCTTATGCAGTCAGAATATATAAGACCTATGGGGCAAATACCATAAACGAGATAAAGGAGAACCCTTACAAGCTCGCAGATGACGTATTCGGCATAGGCTTCAAAATGGCAGACAAGGTAGCGCTGACCATGGGAATCTCACAATCCTCAGAATATCGCACTGCATCAGGTACGAGATATGTGCTGAATCAATACCATGCAAACGGACATACCTTTGTACCCCAGGAGGAGCTTGTAAGATCTGCGGCAGCACTGCTTGGCGTTGATGAAACCTTCGTAGAGGACACAATAGTCAAGCTTTTCATAGATAAGAAACTGGTTGTTGAGAATATCGGAGACATAAGAGCAGTATACTCAGTTCCTTTCTTCAAGGCTGAATCGGGGACTGCTAGAAGGCTTATGCAGCTTTTGTATTTTAAGATCTCCCCAATGGACGTTGATATGGATAGTGAGATATCAGCTGTTGAAAAAGCAGAAGGGATAGAATTGGCGGAGAAGCAGAGAACTGCAGTTCGGGAGGCCTTGACTCAAGGGATACTGGTGATAACAGGAGGACCGGGCACAGGAAAAACCACAACCATCAAGACAATAATAAATCTGTTTGAAAAGCAGGGACTTAATGTGCTGCTTGCTGCGCCCACAGGGAGAGCAGCAAAAAGGATGCAGGAGGCAACAGGAAGGGATGCAAAGACCATCCACAGGCTGCTGGAATTCGGGTACGGGGACAACGATGAGGAAATGTTCTTCCAGAAGAATGAAGAGTCACCGCTGGAATGTGATGTAATTATAGTTGACGAGGTATCAATGATTGACATACTATTGATGAATAATCTTTTAAGGGCTATACCGGAGGGCACCAGGGTCATCCTGGTGGGTGATGTTGATCAGCTCCCCTCTGTAGGTCCAGGGAATGTGTTGAGGGATATTATAGAAAGCGGGGTGCTGCCGGTAGTAAGGCTGGATGAGATATTCAGACAGGCTGAGAGCAGTATGATCGTTGTCAATGCTCATAGGATAAACAGGGGTGAGCCTCCGTTAATAAGCTCCAAGAACGGGGATTTCTTTTTGATAAGGCAGGAGAGCCAGGAGGATATTGTCTCCACTATAATTGAGCTTTGCACAGAAAGGCTTCCCAAATATACAGGACTGGATTTTTATGAGGGAATTCAGGTGCTATCTCCTATGAAGAAAGGCTTGTGCGGGGTATTGAACCTGAATCAGGAGCTGCAGAAGGCGTTGAACCCCCAAGGGCACAACAAAACTGAAAAACCATACAGAGAAGCTGTTTACAGGGTTGGCGACAAAGTAATGCAGATAAAGAACAACTACAAAATGAAATGGCAAAGCATCAGCAACTTTGAAAAGGAAGGGGAGGGAGTGTTCAACGGCGACCTGGGCACTATTATGGAGATAGATAACGAGGCGCAGTATCTGGAAGTGATATTTGACAGAGAGAGAATGGTCAGATATGATTTTACCATGCTGGATGAGCTGGAGCATGCATACGCTCTGACAGTTCATAAGAGCCAGGGCTCGGAGTTCCCTGTGCTTGTAATGCCGTTAACCTTCGGACCTCCAATGCTTATGACAAGGAACCTTCTCTACACCGGACTGACAAGAGCGAAGAGTATGGTAGTGCTTGTTGGAAAGGAACGGTTCCTCCAACAGATGATTAAGAACAATCATATAATTGCACGTCATTCAGGACTGCGGGGAAGGCTTGATAAGCTTAACTTCTTTTAGGGGGAGGAGCTATGATTAGATTTGTCCTTGACCTATTATATCCTGCAAAGCCAAAGTGTGATATATGCGGGAGAGTCGGAGGGGCTAACCCCTGCGATATCTGCATGGCATCATTGGATTGTCTCCAGGGAGTCACATGTCTTCACTGCGGCAAGCAGCTTAATGAGCAATACTCAAAAAGCGTCTGTCCCGATTGCAGAGCCGCTACTTTCCATTATGACAGGGCTTATTCCTGCTTTGCATACAGCGGTATGGGGAAGGAACTTATATATAAGTTCAAATATGAAGGGAAGATACGGCTTTCTAAGATAATTGCAGATTTAATGGAAGAAAGATTGAGGAACGAAGGGCTGCCAATAGATGCAATTGTACCGGTGCCTATACATGGGAACAAGCTTAAAGCAAGAGGCTTCAACCAATCATATATTATAGCGCGGGAACTGGGTGAAAGGTTAAGGAAACCAGTTCTGGACTGTCTGGTAAGAACGAAGGAGACAAAAGAGCAGTACAATCTGGACAAGACCCGGCGATATTTGAATATAGTTAATGCATTTTCTGTAAAATTATTGTATAATAATGATAAATATAAGAGTATTTTGTTGGTTGATGACATATATACCACAGGAAGCACTGTGAATGAATGCAGCAAAGTACTTAAGGAATCCGGAGCAAGGAACGTATACGTTATAACTGCCGCTACAGGCAGTAATACATAATAAAGTCACGAGTCACGAGATACTAGTCACGAGATTCTGGTATGCCTTCGAAGAGTAGACTTATTTGTAGGGGCTAGAGACTAGAGACTAGAGACTAAGATAAGGAGGTCTATTTATGGCGGAAATAAGAAATTGCCCCAGGTGCGGGAAAATATTCACCTATTTGGGGAGGCCTATTTGCAACAAGTGCATAGAAACAGAGGAAAATGAATTCAAGGTGGTAAAGGAATATGTATATGACAATCCCGGAGCCACTATATCAGAGGTATCACAGGAAACAGAGGTTACTGTTGAGAAGATAATGAGGTTCCTTAGAGAGGAAAGACTTGAGATTAAATCTGAAAACAACAATCTGCTTTTGGAATGTGAGAGGTGCGGAAGAGCAATAAATTCCGGCAGGTTCTGTGAGAATTGCAAGGGGGAAATGAACAAAGACTTCAAGAGGGAATTCGGACTGGACAGGAAAGAACCTGAACCAAAGCCGCAGCTTAGGGCTGATAAAGAGAAAATGTATACAGCTACAAGAAGAAAAGATTAATAAGCAGCTAAGGCTGCTTTTTTTTTCTGAAAAAGTGCTAAACTAATATACAAGTAATACCGATAAAATAATTGAAACTAGAAATACAAACGGGGTGTTAATATGGGATTTAATATTAATAAAATTGGCGGCGTAGGCGGAGTCTACAATAATCAGAAGGTGGAGTCCAAGAAGGATATCCAGGGGGCGGCCCCGGTTAAGGGGAAAAAGGATGAGGTTCAGATATCCAAGGAAGCAATGGATTTCCAGCTGGTTATGAAGGCTGCAAAAGAAGCAAGGAACTTACCTGAAATAAGAGAGGATGTTATTGCTCCAATCAAGGAAAAGCTTGATAACGACACTTATGAAGTAGACAGCAAAGGTATAGCAGATAAGCTTTTAGCCCGCATGATTAATATAAAAGTATGAAATTAACCACAGCTTAAGGCCATAACCTGGCTGTGGTTAATTTTATCTAAAAAGAGGGTGTGAGTTTGTGGTAAATATTGACAAAGAAGTAAATGCTGTTATTGATATACTGAAGAAGGAACATGGTTATTACATGGACATGCTTGAGCTGTCAAAATCCAAAAAAAAGATAATCGTTGAAGGTAAAGTTGCAGAACTGGATAAGATAGTCAAGCTTGAACAGAACATGATTGTTAATATTGGTCAGCTTGAGAGGAAAAGAGAAGAAGAGGTAGCCAAGCTCAGCGGGATATTGAAGCTTAACAGTGCACAGGTTACCATTACCGAGCTGGCGAAGATACTTCGGCCTGAACTGAAAAAGGGGCTGGAGGATATTCAGGACAAGCTTCAGGCGACTTTCTCGGAGCTGAAGGCTGTAAATGACGTAAACGGACAGCTTATTGAGCAGTCCCTTGAATATATAGATTATTCCATAAACCTATTTGCAGGATCAGGCATGGAGACAGGCTCATTATACGAGGACATTGGTAAAAACAAAAGCAAGCAGAGCAAAAAGAATATTTTTGATACAAAAGTTTAGGGGTGAATACTCATGTCATCATCATTTAGAGGCTTAGGGATAGGGATATCTGCAATTTTTGCTAACCAGAGGGCATTAGATGTCACTGGTCATAATATAAGTAACGTGAATACTCCCGGATATACCAGGCAGATGATATCCAATTCATCGTCGATGTATCAGAAGCTCGGGCAGTCCGGCAATGGTAAACCTATGCAGCTGGGCTATGGTGTTGATGTGCAGGAAATACGTCAGTACAGGGATGAGTTCCTGGACAAGAAATTCAAAAAGGAAAGCACTGAGTTGGGTTACTGGGAGTCAAGGCTTTTAAGTATTGAAGAGCTTGAGACAGTATTCAGTGATAATTCAGAGGATGGGCTTCAGGCAGTAATGAATAACTTCTGGAATTCTTGGGAACAACTTTCCAAACCTACAGGGGGGTTGGTTGCCAGGTCTATGGTAAAGGAGAATGCCATTGCTTTTATAGAGACTGTAAAAAATATGGACAGTCTGATGGTTAACTTCAGAAGAAGCAAGGATAGGGAAATTATTGAGAATATTGGTAGAATAAATGATATAGCTAAAAAGGTTGCGGGACTGAACCTTGAGATAAGCAAGATAGAATCCCACGGAGTCACAGCAAATGATCTTAGGGATGAAAGAAATCACCTCATAGATGAGCTTTCCAAGAAGGCCAAGATACAGGTCTTGGAAGGAAGCACAATCAATATTGCTCTGGAAGGACGGCTGTTGGTTGAGGGCAGTAGATATGAACAGATAAGTACAATACCAGACACCGATAACGGTGGATTTGTGCAGCTTGCGTGGAAGGGTAGCAATGAAGAGCTTGAGCTCTCCGGTGGAAGCATAAAATCACTGGTAGAATCAAGAGACATTGTGGTAAAGAATTATAGGGAAAAGCTGAATGAGTTTGTTAAGGGCATTGCTTCAGAAGTCAATGCAATACATATAACAGGTTATGGGGTAGGGGACACACCACCCGCACTACCCACACACAGGTATTTTTTTGTTAATGCATTAACCGGAGACGAATCTGATATAGATCTTTCCACAATAGCCTTCAATCCAGACTTAAATGATTTTGACAATATTGCCTCTGCTGAAGAAGCCTTCAACAATGAGGACAATAGAGTAGCATTGAAGATCTCGGAGCTAAGGCTGAATGATTATTTCTCGGATGATAATTATGAGACTGATCTGACGGAAAGAAAATTCAATTTTGACGAGTTTTATAGAAATCTTATTTCTGATTTAGGGAATAAAGGCCAGGAGGCATCTATTTCAGTTGATGCACAGAAGCTTCTGGTGGATCAGATAGAATACCGCAGACAGTCTGTGAGCGCTGTCTCAATGGATGAAGAGATGAGCAACCTCATAAAGTATGAGCATTCATATAATGCAGCTGCAAGAATAGTGAATGTCATGGATGAGATGCTTGAGATAATAGTAAATAAAATCGGTTTGGTTGGAAGGTAGTGATTAAGGTATGAGAACCACATTCGGAACCTTTAATATTGCGACGTCGGGACTGTTTGCCAGCCAAAGGTCTCTGGATGTCACCAGTCATAACATTTCAAATGCAAATACAGAAGGATACTCAAGACAGTCATCCCTTCAAAGAGCTACTATGCCTACCTATGGAGACCCCACGGGAATTGTAGGCACAGGGGTAGAAACCTATGATATTATCAGAATGAGGAGCAGCTACCTTGACCAGAAGTATTGGGGGCAGAATAAGTCTTACCAGGAGTGGAATGTAAAACAAGAAAATCTTGAGCAGATAGAAGGCATATTCAATGAGCCGTCGGAAACAGGCATCAGAAAGGTCATGGATGAATTCTTTACTTCACTTGAAGAGCTTTCTAAAAAACCTGGAGACAGCACCTGCAGGGAAGCTGTGTCGGAAAAAGCCAATATGCTCACAATTTCAATAAATAGGAACGGGAAGGAATTACTAAATGCAATTAGAGATGTAAACTTTTCGGTTAAGAATAAGGTCAGTGAAGTGAACTCACTATCAGAGCAGATTGCCAACCTGAACAAGCATATTTTCGGTTTTGAGTTGAACGGAACCAAGGCAAATGACCTTAGGGACCAGAGAAATGTTCTTCTGGATAAGCTTTCCTCAATTGTAAATATAACAGTATCTGAGATGCCGGGACCAAATGGAAACAACTATATGGATGTAAAAATAGGGGGTATAACCCTCATAAACCATATAAGCTTCAATAAGCTAGCCACCCAAGATAAGAGCACGTGGGTATCTGATATGGGTGGCGGCAAAATCAGCGATGTGGTATGGGGTGGAACTACGGATCAACTGGTTAAAATAGAAGGCGGAGAGCTAAAGGGAATGCTGGATATAAGAGATGGTGATGGAACCGGTTTTAATTATAGGGGACTCCCATACTATCTGAACAAACTGAATGAATTTACTCAGGGTTTTGTTAGCAGCATCAATAAACAGCACGTTCAAGGAGTAGACTATGACGGGAATCAGGGCATTAATTTCTTTTATGAGCCTGGGACTCCCGCAGTAAACAGCGTTAATTTCAGAGTAAATCCTGATGTATACGCGAACCCAAATAAAATAGCAGCATCTTCCCTTAGTGATGGTGAAAGTAATAACGGTAATGTTAACTTATTAATAGAGCTGCGTAATAGTAAATCAATGTTTCCATTAGTAACGGGAACTCCAGATGATTATATAAAGTCAATACTGTCAGCATTGGCAGTTGACAGCAGCCAGGCAAAAAGGATGACTACAAACTCACAAGCTTTGGTAGACCAGACGGAGAACCGACGCCTATCAGAGTCAGGAGTGTCTCTGGATGAGGAGATGACCAATATGGTGAAGTTCCAGCAAGCATATAATGCAGCAGCTAAAATGATTACAACATTGGATAAAATACTTGATACTACAGTGAACAGACTTGGAGTAGTAGGAAGGTAGTGAGGTGATATCATGAGAGTTACAAATACTATGATGGCAAATAATATGATGAGAAATCTTACCAGAAACATGAACAGAATGGAAAAGATGCAGCAGCAGATGGCCAGTGGTAAGAAGTTTTCACGCCCTTCTGATGACCCTATAGGGGTATCCAGGAGTTTGAGGCTTAATACTGAAGTAGCTAACATGGAACAGTACAGGAGGAATGCGGATGATACGCAGTCATGGATGGATACGACAGAAATGGCTATAAGCAATATGAATACGATACTCCAAAGGGCGAATGAACTAGCTGTACAGGCCGCTAGTGAGACAAATTCCATAGAGGAGAGAAAAACTATAGCTGGTGAAATAACGGAACTCAGGAACCAACTTGTACAAATAGGAAACACAAACTATGCAGGCAGCTATATATTCTCTGGGTTTAAAACCGATAAACCACTTTTTAATTCAGCTGGCAAGTACGACATTGGCGGAGGATCAACCAGATTAACCCTTGATGAAGTTATAGAGGTCAATATCGGCATGGGAGACAGAATAGGCATGAACTCAGTAGGGCAAAGGATATTTGGGCTATACTCCGGTGTCGGAGACTTAGATATAATGACAGCAGATACACTGAAGCACCAGCAAAGTATTAAGGGAAAGTATATGGATTTGACTACGAATCCTATTGATGCTACAGCTGGAGAAACTATTGAGATTTCATATGCGGGTGGAGCTTACACACCAATTATCATAACGGGAGCTTTTAATAATTTTACAGACCTTAAAAATGCCATAAACGGTGCAATTACAACAGCCGGGGCTCCGTTGAGCGGGAATATTACAGCTTCTGTCGTAGATAATAAGCTGGTATTTGAGTCGAATAGTAATATTTTTTCTATCAGATCTGGATCGTTACCGGCAGCATCCATAGGGTTAAAAGAAAATCAGGCATCTGTATCCAGGATAGATTCAGGGAACGAATCACAGCTAATAGCTGTGTTCGACCAGTTAATAAAGGACCTTGAAGATAATAGTACATCGGGAATAAGCAGTGCTGTATCCAGACTCAATAAGCAAGCATCCAATATCAATGCATTAAGAGCAGAAATAGGGGTAAAGTCCAATAGACTAGAGCTTACTACAAACAGGATATTGGATGATACACTCAACTTGAAGGGCCTTCTTTCAAAGAATGAAGACGCTGATATGGCAGAAGTAATAATGAACATCAAAATGGAAGAGAATGTCTACCAGGCTTCCCTTTCAACCGGTGCTAGAATAATACAACCATCGCTTATTGACTTTTTAAGGTAAAATAAGCATCAAGGTTATTGATAATAAGCTTGATGTAAAAGTATGAAAGAGGTGCCAGGATGAAGGTAAACACAAAGTTTTTCGGTGAATTAGAAGCAGATGAAAAGGATATAATATCCTTTGAGGATGGTATACCGGGTTTTCCGGATTTGAAGAAGTACCTTATGGTTTATGACGATAAAAATGAGCATTTCAACTATCTGCAGGCAATAGATGATAAAAGCGTATGTTTTATAATCACATCTCCTTTCTTCATAATACCTGACTACAGCATGGATATCAGTGATGATTCAGTGAAGAAGCTTGGGATTGAAGAAGATAAGGATGTAATGCTATATTCAATAGTAACGATACCGGAAGATATAAAGCAAATGACAGCTAACATGAAAGCTCCTCTTGTAGTCAATGTTAAGAATAGAAAAGCATTGCAGGAAGTTTTAGATAATGAAAGGTATTCAATAAAACACAGAATAGTAAAGGAGGCTGATGCCTCTTGCTAGTACTCTCAAGGAAGAAGAACCAGTCCATAATGATAGGTGATGATATAGAAATAATTATTACTGATATGTCTGAGGATAAGGTGAAGATAGGTATAATTGCGCCAAAGAGCTTGAAGATTTTCCGTAAGGAGCTCATAGAAGAGATTCAGGATGAGAATATCAAGTCCAACCTCACAGTCAAGGTTGATATCAACGAATTGGACAGTTTAATTAATAAAGAGAAATAGTTAAAGGCATGTAAAGCGACTAAATTCGCCGCGATACATGTTCTTTTTTTTATAAATTAGTGATTGTTTTAGAGAAAAATGTAAATTTTTTTTTAAAAAACACTAAAGTTAATTAATTGCAAGTCGATATATAAACTAGAAGCAACATACTGTCTTCTTTAACCACAGGGCCCGTGGAAGAGTGAATACAGTGTTTGCAAATAAATGTCGGAAAGGATTCCGATAATAAAAAATTCAAGGAGGAAATAAAATGAGAATAAACAATAACATTATGGCCATGAACACACATCGTCAGTTGGGTGCAAACAGTTTGAATTCATCTAAGTCAATGGAGAAACTTTCATCAGGCCTCAGAATCAACAGAGCTGCTGATGATGCAGCAGGTTTGTCCATATCTGAAAAAATGAGAAGTCAGATCAGAGGTCTTGGTCAGGCTCAGAGAAATGCTCAGGATGGTATTTCTTTAGTACAGACTTTTGAAGGAGCTTTAAATGAAGTATCAGATATACTTGGAAGAATGAAGGAACTAGCTGTTCAGAAAGCAAATGGCACCTATCAGACAGCTGATACAGGTAATATCGATCTTGAAGCATCAGCACTTGCATTAGCTGCAAATAACATTTTCACAAATACTAAGTTCAATGGTGTAACTATGGCTCTTGGTGCTACTATTGCTATGGGTGAATCTGGTTCTGAAACATTAGCTATCGCTGGAATATCTGCTCCTACAATTGCAGCAGCAGACGTAAATACAGTAGCAACGATAGAATCAAACATTGAGTCAGTAAATCAAGTCAGAGCTCAATATGGAGCATATCAGAACAGGCTTGAGCATATGTTTAACAACATGAGCGCTACCAGAGAAAACCTGACAGCATCTGAATCGCGTGTTCGTGATGTAGACATGGCAGAAGAAATGATGAAGTTCACAAAGAACAACATACTCCAGCAGGCTGCTCAGGCAATGCTTGCACAGGCTAACCAGGCTCCACAGGGAGTGCTGCAGCTTCTGAGATAGTTAATTCTCAAAAGACCTTGGATTTTCCAAGGTCTCTTTTATTTTACAGCCCTATAATGCTAAAGATACACTACTATTAAGTCGATATATTAGATATATAGTCATTTTTTGTTGTTAAGGAGACTTACTTATGCAAAAGCATACCATATCATTATGCATGATTGTAAAAAACGAGGAAAAGTATCTGGACAGATGTCTAAAAAGTGCAAAAGATAAAGTAGATGAAATAATTATAGTTGATACAGGTTCTACGGACAGCACCATGGAAATTGCCCAAAAGTATGATGCTATTATAAGACACTTCGAATGGATAAACGATTTTGCAGCAGCGCGCAATTATTCAATCAGCGAAGCAAAATCAGAATATATAATTGTATTAGATGCAGATGAGTACTTCGATGATGGTGTAGATTTGCAGCTTGACTTAGCCAAAGAAAAAGATTATTACCTGCTCATGTTAAAAAATTTCCATAGCAAAGGGCAGGTTCTATTTCATAAGAACGTAAGGCTTTTTAAATCCGGAATTGGACTTAGATATAGTGGCAAGCTCCATGAGCAATTGAACACTTATGACGAAGCTTCTAACTATATAGGAGTAGAATCGAATATAGTGATTAACCATGTAGGTTATTTACCCGAGGTCATTGTAGATAAAGGTAAGAAAAAGAGAAACTATGACATCATGGTCAAGGAACTGGAGGAAAATCCTACTGGATACAGCTATTTCAACATGGGTACAGTCTATATGCATGATGAGCACTATGATAAAGCCCTGGATATGTTCAAAAAGGCATATTCCCTAAGCAAAGGTAAAAAATATGTGAAGAGTTTATTAGCTCTTATGGGAGAATGTCTGCAGCAGTTAAATAGAACAGAAGAAGGTATCAGGCTTTTATCGGATGCTATGAAGGCTTTTCCTGAATATACAGAATTTCATTATAAATTGGGAGTTTTATATCAGGATATCGGCTATCTGAAGGATGCGGAGATGGAGTTCAAGAAATGCTTTGAGATTGGTGAAAAAGTTGATACTATAACTGTTGAGGGTGTAGGAAGCTACATGGCTAATTATCAGCTTGCAATAGTTTATGATAAGATGGGGAGAGTTGGAGATGCATTTGATGAAGCATACAAAGCAGTAACACTAAAGAAAAGCTTCACACCGGCTCTTTCATTATATATAAAGCTGATGCAAAGGGCAGGTGTACAACCTGATCAGGTAAAAGAGCATCTTAGTAAGGTTTATCATATAGATACTGTAGAAGAATTAAAAGCACTGATTTACTCATTATATGAGTTAAGGCATCCATTAATGAACAAATTCGGGTTTGCGTTCCAAGATGAACATTTATACGACATAAGAGCTGTTGCATTTATGTTGGATAAGCAGTTTGATAAATCCCTCGAAGAATGGAAAGAAGTTGAAGTCATATCTCAGTCAAATATCCTGGATGCAGCTGTATTATGCTTGCTCAGTAAGGACAGACAGCTCCTGAATAAGGTTAAAAGCAGTTCGAATTTCAGCAATCGGGAATGGAGATTCATTAGTGAAGTACTGCTAAATGAGAGCATTGGGAAATTTAGCTTAACAAAGGAAGTAGAAGAGCTGCTCGTTAATATTGGTGAGTATTTGCTTAACATCAGTGAATTTGAGCAGTTTGAATATATTTCTGCAGTTTTGCTGCAATGTTCAATAGAGACTCAGGTCAAGCTGGCATCAATGCTATTGACAAATGGGTATACTGATACAGCTATGGAGCTTCTAGCAGTAAATATAGATAAATATCCCAACTGCATGGAGAATTATATCCTGCTGGGGGATGCTTATTCAATGCAAAATAAGGTTGCGGATGCCCTGGAGTGCTACTCTGCTGTATTAGCATTTATAGATGAGTATAGAATATATGAAAAAATGTATAATACTTGCGAAAAAATGGGATCGGCAGGCAAAGTGGAGGATTTAAAAAGGACAATGAAGAAAAAATTCCCACTCTCTATCTGGTTGGAAAATGTATAGATATTGCTTAAAGTTTAACACGATGAAGCTTAAGATTTTCCTCAGGATTAACGATATAAGTATTAAGGGGGTGAGCTAATGAAGGTTGTAATTTTAGCAGGTGGTTTAGGTACTCGCATTAGCGAAGAAAGTCATTTAAAACCAAAACCAATGATTGAGATTGGTGACAGACCAATTCTTTGGCATATTATGAAAATTTATAGTCATTATGGGTTTAATGACTTTGTAATATGCTTAGGCTATAAAGGTTATATTATAAAGGAATTTTTTGATGATTACTATTTACATATGTCTGATGTTACTTTTGACTTCACAAACGGTAATGGGGTGACCATCCATCAAAATGTTGCCGAACCATGGAAGGTAACACTTGTGGATACCGGACTTCATGCACAAACAGGTGCAAGGGTTAAAAAGATACAGAAGTACATTGGAGATGAACCGTTTTTTTTGACCTATGGAGACGGTGTTTCAGATATCAATATAAATACCCTTTTAGAGCAGCACAAAGCTGCAGGTAAGATAGCTACCGTAACAGCAGTTCAGCCTGGTGGTCGATTTGGTGTTCTTGATATAGATGACAGCAATAACATAAGTCGTTTTGCAGAGAAAGCTAAAGAGGATGGCGGATGGATTAATGCCGGTTTTATGGTTCTACAGCCCGAGGTATTTAACTATCTCAGTAATGACGATGAATGTGTCTTCGAACATAATCCAATGGTAAACATGGCAAGGGATGGTCAATTAAGTGCCTATAAACATACGGGTTTTTGGCAGTGTATGGATACACAGCGTGACAAGGGCACTTTGGAGGACTTGTGGACAAGGGGTATTGCACCATGGAAGGGTTGGTAGAAATATGGGGGAAATAAAAGTTACTTTTTTGATGATGGCTTATAATACAGAGAAATATATTGAAAAGGCCATTAAAAGTGTATTAAGACAAACAGAAAAGAATGTAGTTTTATGTATTCGAAATAATGGGTCAACAGATTCTACGGGAGACATAATAAAGAAATTAGCAGAAGAAGATAGTAGAATATTTTATATTGAAAATGAAATAAACGGAGTAACAAAGGAAGGATATAAACCATTTGTTAAAGAATGGTGGCCAATTAAAGAAGAATTATTAGGTGAATATATTTCAATAATTGATTCGGACGATTATATAGAAAATAATTTTGTAGAAGAGTTATATAGCGTGGGAAAAGAAAAGGATGCAGATATTGTAGTTGGAGGCAACTATTTTATTAACGAAAATGGACAAGCCATAGGTAAGAGGACACCACCGGGAATTGATATCAATGGATTAAGGAATAATCCTGATGAATTTCCAAGAATATATAATTGCTTTAGAACATGGTGGGGGAAATTATTTAAAACAGAGTTTTTTTTAGATAATTATGAATATGCATGGAACCCAGTAAGACCGTTATGGTGGAATCTTGATACATTAATTATGATAAATTATCTTTTAAAAGTAAAAAAATTAGTATGTATTGATAAACCATATTATTATTTTTTACAGAGAAGCGATTCGACGTATAGCACAAGACCAATGGATGCAGGAAGATTATTAGAAGCATATGCCTTATATAATAAGGATATTGAATGTATTAATAGTCTATCAATATATACGGAAAAAAATAAAGAATTTATTGATAGGATACATTTGGCTTATTTATTTGAATCCTTAGAGGTGTACAAGCACAAAGAGGTTCCTATTAGTGAAAGAATTACTTGGATAGAGGAAATTCTTAACGATGATATAGTAAGAGCATACAACCATAGACTATTTTTAGAACTATACAAAGGGATAGAGCCTTTTGTTGCTGATATTATTGGGGATAGTAAAGGGGATTTATCAATATATAAAAGTTTTTTTGTAAGATTAAAGTGTTTTAAGGACTTATATGAAGCAGATAAAAGTAATGTAATATTATTTGGAATGCTATTTGGATGTCTTTGTGATTCAAATAATAGATATCATTTTGGTGATGCACTTAAGTACTTATCTTTTGAAAATTTAACAAGTGGTGTAAAGTTTAGTTTATCTTTTCATAATGAAGTCTGGAGATGGTGGTATTATCATCCTAAAGATTTTATAAAAACTGTAGTTGAAGAAGACTATAATGAAGAATTCAGAGCAGTTAAAGAGCAATTTATCAGTGCATTCCAGGAACAAGATTATGAAAAGGCGTGTGATTTATTGGAAGCAGCTAGCGCTCTATGTCCTATTGATAGAGACATTATGTATTATAGGATTCAATTATGTATCATGGTTGATGAATTAGAACTCGCAAGTATACTAATAGCTACAGCATATAATCTTTGGCATGAAGACAAAGATTTTAATGATTTATATAATAAAATATAATTTTAATTTACAGGGGAAATAGAAATGGTGATTGATAAAGAAGGAAATGAGATAAAAGATTTAGTAAGTATCATAATTCCGGTATTAAATACTGAGCTTTATTTATCGAAATGTATAGAATCTATCATCAATCAAACATATCCTTATTTAGAGATTATTATAGTGGATAATGCTTCTAAAGATTCTAGCATATCCATAGCAAAAAAATATATGGAGAAAGATAATAGGATAGTATTGTTTGAAAAGGAAAAAACAAAATCATGTGGACATTCAAGAAATATAGGATTAGATAATGCCAAGGGTAAGTATATATCTTTTATTGATAGTGACGATTATCCAGAACCAAATTTTATCGAGAAAATGCTTCAAAATTTAATCGACAATGATGTTGCGATTGTTCAATGTTGTTATAGTGTTTTTGATGATTTTGGAGAAAAAAAGGATACTCTAAAATATTATAAGGATTCAGTGTATTCTGGAAAAGAATTATGTAAGATGATGCAGGAGTTCATAGGACTTTGTGGGCCTAATACTATGCTGTGGAATAAGCTGTATAAAAGAGAGGTATTTGAAGGTTTTAGCTTCTATGAAAATAAATCCTATGAAGATATATTTAAATCTTATACTTTACTGTATAAGGAAGAAAAAATTGTATGGATAGCGGACAGGCTTATGAATTGGAGAAAAACTTGCTTTAGTGGGACATCAAAATATAATTATAGATCATGGTACATAGATGAGATGTATGCGTATATAGAAAGAGCTAGATTTTTCTTAGAAAGAAACGAAATAGAATTATATGAACTTACAATGAAAAGACTGTATTATACTTCTACACAACATTTATATCTATATAACAAGTATATGGATGATATAAATAAGCGACAGATTAATTTATGGCTTAAGGATTTAATTAAAGAAACGTATCCCAAACTAATGAAAATGTCAAGATGGCCATTAAGAACAAGGGTTAGAATGAAATTTATCAGATTGTTTCCAAGGCTATTTGGCAATATAAGTGTTAATTATAAATTAGATTTTAGAAAGTAGGAGGACAAGCATATGATTATTAGAGCAAAAACTAAAACTTTATTTGAAGGTAAAAAATTAACAGATAAGCAACATGAAAACACCAGTATTAATATCCAAGAAATTGATGGCAATGCTACTGTATTAAAATCAATGCCTAGAAGATTGGTGTTTGAGTTAACAAATGCTTGTAATCTTAATTGTATTATGTGTGGAAGAAATGCGGCAGATTTCAAACTAACTATGTTTAACATGGACTGGTTTAGATGGTTTGAGCCAATGTTAGATACAGTTGAGGAAGTAACCCTTATGGGATGGGGAGAGCCTACAGTTCATCCTAATTTTGCAGAGATGCTGGAGATTATTGACAGGTACTCGGCAAGGAAATATTTTTGTACAAACGGCATGAACTTAGGGAAAATAAAAGAAGATATATTTAAGTATAATGTAGATGTATTTGCAGTTAGTTTAGATGGAGCAACAGATGAAACTAACTCTAGGATAAGAAGGGGATCGGATATTAACAAAATAACTGAAGACTTAAAAGATATAGTTAAAGTTAAAAAGGAAAGAGGATTAAAATATCCATATATTAATTTTGTGTTTTGTGCTATGAAATCCAATCTTCATGAGCTTCCTGATTTAGTTAGATTAGCCAGTGACATAGGTATTGAAGAGGTTAAAGTAGTATATTTAACTTCATTTGAGAACAATCTTGCAGATGAAGTTTTATATGATTGTCAAGATGAAGTTATAAAGGTATTCAAAGAGGCAGAAAAAGTAGGAAATGAATTAAATATATTATTAAAACTTCCTCATATACAAGGAGAAGATCCAGCAGAAGATAAAGCACATAAAGATTGCTTTGTGTCTTGGAGAGATCTTTTTCTAGGCTCAGATGGATATGTTAGACCATGTATGTCTACTTCAGTTAAATTTTTTAAATTTGATATGAATAAAAGCTTTGAAGAAATGTGGAATAATGACTACTATATAAAATATAGAAATAATGTTAATCATAAGGAACTAATGGATAATCCATGCAAGCGCTGTTATCAATCATCACATTGTAATTGGAATAAAAAGCAAACGTATTTACAGATAAATGAGGAGTTTGCTCCTTCCTGGGAAAGGTAATTGATAAATAGAAAAGGAGGCTTGCAATGAAAGAACGTGTTCTTATAACTGGTGATAGAGGATTTATAGGAAAATATGTTTTGAAGCTTTTGGAAAAACACTATGATATAGTTACAATAAAGGAGAGCCTATTCACTGTTAATTTAAAAGAATATATAAATGAAAATAAACCAAGTTATCTTATACATTTGGCATGGGAAACAAAACCTGGGTATTTGGATTCATATAATAATGTGTTATTCGTACAAAAAAGTATTGAGTTATATGATGCATTTTTTCAAGCCGGTGGGAAAAGAGCTGTATATATTGGAACGGAACAGGAATACGAAAGGAATAATAAACCACTTGATGAGAGCACTAATATAAGACCTGAGTCACTATACGCTGAATGCAAAGCTTATTTAGGCAATATTCTAATAAGATATAGCAAAATTAATAATAATGGGTTTGTATGGGGAAGGTTATTTTTTGTTTATGGTGCAGGTGAAAAACCGAAAAGATTAATGCCTTCTATTATAAAAGGTATGTTAAATGGAGAAAAAATAACATGTTCACATAAGGAGTATGTCAGGGATTACTTGGAGGTAGAAGATGTAGCATCAGCAATATGCACTTGCTTATTTTCAAATTATATTGGAGCGGTGAATATTGCAGGGGGTAGACATACTACTATTGGTGAGATTGCTTCTATTATTAAGTCTTTTGATGGAGCAATTGGAACAATTTCTTATCGAAGTCATGAAGAATGCAATCAACCTTATTGCATAGAAGCGGATAATACTTTGCTTAAATCTTTAGGGTGGAAGCAAAAATACTCTATAGAAGAAGGTTTGAAAAAAGAATATGAATATTACCGGAAAATGTTTGATGAAGGAAAAGAATTAGAATAAATGAGAGAATAAACTTGGTGATATAAATGAATTATGATTTTTGGAAAGAAAAAAAAGTTTTAATAACAGGACATAATGGTTTTAAGGGCAGTTGGCTTATTAAATGGTTAGATTTAATGGGAGCCAACACCTTGGGTTATTCATTAACACCAGAAAAATACAGTGTTTATTCTAATCTGGTATTTAAACAATCACATATTAATATTTGTGGAGATATACGAGACATAAATAATTTATCAAATATTATTAATGACTTTAAACCTGAGATAGTATTTCACTTGGCAGCACAAGCTATAGTAAAAGAAGCAGCTATGAAGCCATTATATACATTTGAAACAAATTTCATGGGAACAGTTAACTTATTAGAAGCTTTAGGAGATGTTAAGCATATTAAAAGTATAGTAGTTGTAACAAGCGATAAGGTGTATGAGAATATTGAAACGCATAATCCATATAAGGAAAACGATAAGCTAGGTGGGGACGAGCCCTATTCAGCAAGCAAGGTATGTGAAGAAATGGCTGTAAAGGCGTATTATTCACTATTATTTAAAGATAAAAATATTGGAATAGCTACAGCAAGAGCTAGTAACACCTATGGTGGTGGCGATAATCACTTTGATAGATTAATACCATATCTTATAAAATCCAATTATTACAATGAAAAAATTGAAATACGTAATCCGAATTCGGTTAGGCCATGGCAATATATCCTAGACTTATTAAGAGGGTATATGACACTGGCTGAAAAACTTTATTATAATCCCTTAGAGTATTCTCAAGGATGGAATTTTGGACCGTTAAAAAATGAACTTTATACAGTAGGAAATTTAGTAGATATAATTACAGGGGAAAAAATCGTACAATCAGAAAATACATTTAGAGAAGCCAATCTTTTATTGATTAATTCAGATAAAAGTGAAAAATATTTAAGTTGGAAGCCTATATACGATTTGAAAAAAGGTTTGGAACATACTTGTAGTATTTATAACTCGTATTTTGAAGGAAAACCAATTAATGATCTAATAAATAATGAAATAGTTAGATATTCAAGAGAATGGGAGGAATTCAAATGACTAATACTGAAAAATTAGCAAAGTCAATACGTGAAGATGTGTTGAAACTTACATATGAAAAAAAAGCGGGATTTATTGGTACTTCATTTTCATGTGTTGATATTTTTAGTGTATTATATAGTGGATTCGTTAATCTAGATAGTAACAATCCTGATAATAAAGAAAATGATACTGTAATTTTAAGTAAAGGACATGGTGCATCAGCTTGGTACGCAGCACTTGCAAACATAGGTGCATTAGATAGGAATAAGATGTTCACTGAATTTAATACTAGTGGATTTATGCTTGGTGTCCATCCTAAAAGGAATAGTGTTAATGGTATTAAAACATCTACGGGTTCATTAGGACAAGGGTTAGGGTTAGGCTGTGGTATTGCATTGGCAAATAAGATTACAAATAAAAGTAATAGAGTTTATGTGATATTAGGAGATGGAGAATGTAACGAAGGTTCTGTATGGGAAGCTTTTATGTTTGCAAAAAGATATGAATTAGGCAATTTAGTTGCAATTATTGATAGAAACAGACTTCAGTCATATGGACATGATGAGGATGTTCTAAATATGGAAGATATGACAAGGAAGTTAGATTCTTTTGGATGGAACGCTATAGAAGTTAATGGACATAATCATGAAGAATTACAGAAAGCACTTGAAAAGGCTAATAATACATCTAAGCAGCCAACAGCAATAATTGCAAATACTATAAAAGGCAAGGGTGTATCAGTATTCGAAGATAAAGTTCTATGGCATTATAAATGGCCTGAAAAAGAACACTTTGATCTTGGAATAAAGGAGTTGGAAGAAAATGCGTAATTATTTTGTTAATACAATGATAGAATGTGCAAGAAGAGATCCATCAGTTGTACTGCTTATGGCGGAAGTAGGGTTTTCTGTTGTTGAACCATTTGAAGAGGAATTTCCAGATAGATTTTACAATACAGGAATATCAGAGCAAAATTTAGTTCTAACAGCAGCAGGTATGGCAGTCGCTGGAATGCATCCAGTTGCATATTCTATGGCAGCTTTTCTTCCTTCCAGAGCCTTTGAGATGATAAAGGTAAGTGTGTGTTATCAAAATCTTCCTGTAATAATATTAAGTATTGGAAGTGGCTTATCCTATGGGGAATTGGGGGCTACTCATCATGCTATTGAAGAAAGTGCATTAATGAGAAGCTTACCTAATTTAAATGTTGTATTTCCATCTAATGGATATGAGTTAAGAGATGCGTTAACTTATGCTTTAAAAGATAATAGGCCATATTATATAAGTTTTCCTAAAGCTCCAGCTCCAGATGTTAATGAACATGTATTTGAGTTTGGTAAGGCAGCTAAATATAGGATTGGAAATGATGGAGCGATATTAGCAGTTGGATTTTCTGTTAATAACGCAATAAAAGCTGCAGATATTTTAAGCCAAAGAGGTATCAATATATCAGTATATGGAGTACATACAGTTAAGCCATTAGACAAGGAAGCGGTAATTGAAGCTGCAAAAACTAAAAATATTTTCGTAGTTGATGAACATAATTATAGTGCTGGAATTGGTGGAGATATTGCAAGAATTATTTTAGAAAGTGGAATACAAATTGCTAAATATCATGAAATTTCTATCCCGGATTGTTTTGCAGATAATGTAGCTAAATATCCAGAGTTACTTGATATGTATAATTTAAGTGTAGAGCGGATTGCAGTCGAAATAGAAAATTTCTACAAGAGGTAAACTATGAAAAAAATTTTAATAACAGGGGCAAGCGGGCTACTTGGGAAAGCTATTATAGAAAAAATGCTGGAAAGTAGTGATTATCAAATTTATGCAGCTACAACTAATAAAAAAAAGTTGGAACAATTTGAGAGAATAGAAATTATTGAAACAGATTTACTGGTAAGTGAAAATTGCAAATTAATATTTGAAAAATATAAACCGGAGTATATGATACATCTGGCATGGGATCAAAGAAAGAGCACTTTTAGAAATGATAAAACAAATGTGGATTGGCTAGTAGTAAGCTTAAATTTGTTGCAGGAGTTTTCTAAATGCGGTGGAAAAAGATTAGTTTTTGCAGGTACAAGCTCAGAATACGATGAGCATTCAGGTAAAATGGAAGAAAGCAGGACAGAACATAAAATGTCTGTTTATGGACAATGCAAAAAAGCATTTACCGAGTTGTCAATAAATTATGGAGAAAGATATGGCATTGATGTAGCTATTACTAGATATTTTACTATATATGGTGAAGGAGATGAACATAAATTTGGGGCTATTCCCTCAACGATAACAAGTTTTTTGAACGGTGAAAAAGTAGTTTGTAGAGCACCAAATACAGTGAGAGATTATATATATGTAGAAGATGCAGCAGCAGCTACATTAAAAATAATGGAAAGCAGCTATAGAGGAATAGTTAATGTAGGATCAGGAATTCCACATAGCATGAAAGATGTATTTTCTATTATTGCTAATAAAATGAGATGTGATGAGCTATTGTCTTTTGATAATGAGAATTGTACCGGTGATATTTTAGTTGCTGATACTAAAATTATGAATGAGGATATTGGATATAGATGCAAAGAGGAATTTGAGACGGGAATAGAAAAAGTTATTAACTATTGGAAGGCTGATTATTATGGAAAATAAATATTTTGACAAGATTCACACAGTATATGAAAGCTTGATTGATGAGAAATCAAAAAATACATTTAAATACAGATTATTATATAATTTAACTAATGATGCGCTTTACTTGATGAATATTATTAAGGAGAATAGTATATGCCATAATGCTTATAGTATTGCAGATTATTATATAGATTATTTCATGGAAACTAAAAAAGGAGAGAATCATAAAAAACTTATTATATATGGAGCTTTTAATTCTGGTATATTAAGATATGATTTTAGTAAGTATTTAGGGATAGATGATATTTTTTGTTTTTGCGATAAAGATTTTCAAAAACAAAAAGATGGATTATTTGGTAAAAAAGTGATTTCTCCTGAAGAATTAATTGCAAATCATAAAGATGCAATGGTTTTAATAGAAACAAAATATCATTATGATGAAGTATATGATTATTTGATAAAGTCAGGCTTTCCAAAGCAGAGTATAATTAGCCATGTTTATTTTGGTAAACAGTATTTTGATAAGGATATTATAAAGCTCTCTGATTCAGAAGTATTTGTGGATTGTGGATGTTACAATGGTGATACATTAGCTGATTTTATAGAAGAATGCAACGAAAAGTATGAAAAAGTATATGCATTTGATGCTGATGAAAATAATTATCTAAATTGTTACAATTTTATTTGTAATAGTAAATTAGATAAAATTGATATAGTTAATAAAGGGGTATGGGATAAGAGTGAACAATTGTGTTTTGATGGTGGGAAAGGGATATCTTCTTGTATTGTAGAAGAAAGTAGTATGGGTGAAGTAGATATTATAAATACAATTAGTTTAGATGAATATATAGGAGAAAATAAAGTTACTTTTATAAAAATGGATATAGAGGGAGCTGAGTTAAGAGCTTTAGAAGGTGCAAAAAAATTAATAGAAAGAGAAAGACCTAAACTAGCAATATGTATATACCATAAGAAAGAAGATATTTTAAATATACCTATTTACTTAAAAGAGTTAGTGCCAGATTATAAATTTGCTATTAGACATTATGCTGGTCGTGAATTAGAAACAGTCTTATATGCAATATAGTGTTTTATTATAACTATAGCTGAAACTACTTTATTGTATAAAGAAATGGCTGAACAATTAGGTATGGAATATTTGAAAATAAATAATGGCAGGATTATATTGATAGAGATGTTAAGTCAATTATGCATATTTAGGTTATTCTAAAGCTTGTAAAGTAATTAATGTAATAGCCTATCGAACAAAGAGGAGATAAAATGAACTATGATTTAACTATTGTAGGATGTGGATTTGCAGGGAGCACAATAGCATATCTGGCAGCACAGCAAGGAAAACGTGTTTTAATATATGAAAAGAGAGCTCATATTGCAGGAAACATGTATGATGAGGTTAATGATGCAGGGATTCTTGTGCAGAAATATGGGCCGCATTCATTTCATACAAGTAAAAAGGAAGCCTATGATTTTATAACATCAATAGGTGAATGGTATACATATATACTTAAAGCAAGAGTTTTAATTGATGATAAGTATACTCCCTCACCATTTAACTTTAAGACAATAGATGATTTTTATGATAAAGAAAAAGCGGAAATATTAAAAAAGCATCTTCTGGAATATTATAATAATGCTGAAAAAGTAACTATAGTGGAGATGTTAGAGTCTAGTGACCCAGCAATAAAGGAATATGCAGAATTTTTGTTTGAAAAAGACTATAGACCTTATACATCCAAACAATGGGGGATAAATCCAAAAGACTTGGATATAAGCGTGCTAAAGCGGGTTCCGGTAAGACTAACCTATGTTGATAGATATTTTGATGATGAATGGCAAGTTATGCCTAAGGGAAGTTTTACAGAGTTTTTTGAGAAAATGCTTGATAATAAAAATATAGATATCAAGCTTAATTGCGATATACTTAAACATTTGAAACTTAATGAAAGTAATGGAAGTAAATTTATAGATGGAGAAGAATCTAGTGTTCCTTTAGTGTATACAGGGGCATTAGATGAATTATTTAATCTAAAATACGGAAAGCTTCCTTACCGTTCTCTATATTTTGATTTTAAAACATTAGATATTAACAGTTATCAGGAGACTTCCGGAGTGGCATATCCAATGGCTGAAGGTTATACTAGAATTACAGAGTATACTAAAATACCTCTTCAAAATGTAAAGGGTAAAACTACAATAGCTGTTGAATATCCGGTTCCTTATGGTTCTGAAAAAGGGAAAGAGCCTTACTATCCTATACTAACTGAGGATTCTCAGAGAATATATAAAAAATATGAGGAAGAAGTTAAGAAATATCCGCAGCTATATTTATGTGGTCGTTTAGCTGATTTTAAATATTATAATATGGATGACGTTGTAATAAGAGCTTTCGATGTATTTAAAAATATTTTTAAATAATAGTAAATGAAAGCACATAGTCACAGGTTATAAAGAGGCTCCGGTACTTCCGGAGTTATTTTTATTGTGTAGAACTATAATATCCCTAAAGAAAAATGAAAAAACGTCGATAAATATATAAAAGAACGGATTCGAATATTTCCAAGGAGGGATGGTTATGAAAATTGACTCAACGGGTTCCAATAGTATAAACATTCAAAACGGCAATAGCCAAGGCGAAAGGCAGGTTCGACAGAAAAGTGGCTCAGAGTCTGACTTAGCATTTAAAAAAGTTTCAAGTGAGGCACGTGCCGATGTGAATCTGGAAAATGTTATTAATGATGAAATGCTGGACAATGCTATAGAGCAGGCAAATAAATCTCTAGGGGCATACAACAAGTACATCGTGAGATCTGTACACGAGAAGACACACACAATTATGTATGTACTGAAAGATACAGTAACTAATGAGGTTATAAGAGAATTTCCACCAAGAAAAATTCAGGATATGATTGCTAAGATGTGGGAGCTTGCAGGCTTATTAGTTGATGAAAGAAGGTGATTGATATGGCAAGTAACATATATGGAGCACTTAGTACAACGCTTAGATTGTCAGGTCTATCATCTGGAATGGATACCGACAGCATCGTACAGCAGCTTATGCGTGTTGAAAAAATGCGAGTGGATAAGGTAAAGCAGGATAAACAGCTTCTTGAATGGAAGCGGGATGATTATAGGTCTATGACTAATCTATTGCGCGGACTTAAGGATGAGTACTTTGATTATCTGAAGCCCGCAACTAACTTAAGATCATCAGTTTCACTTGCTACATTTAAGGTTACATATGGAGGGGCAGATACATATAGTGCCTTTACAGCTACACCTAGGGCGGGTGCGGTTACGGGAACTTACACAATAAGCAACGTGAAAGTTGCAGAAACAGCTAAAGTCAGTTCCGGTATAGCTGTAACGGGCGGTATTACTGGGAGCCCAATATCAGTAACTATCGATAATATCAGCGCGCTGAATGATAATAATAAGTTTCTTGTAAGCTTTAATGGGACAAGCAAAGAAATTACTATTGATGATGGTCTGAGCGGGATAGATGCAGTGGTTACAAATTTGAACGAGAAGCTGACAACTGCATTTGGAGCAGAAAAGATTACTGTAGCCAAGGATTTGGTGGATGGGAACAAGCTGACCTTCACAACTGACAGCACCAATACACTGTCAATATCCTCTTCATATAATACAGGTTTGACTGACCTGTTGGGAAAAGCTATTACTTCAAACTATGTAGTAGATAATCAAAACAATAAGTTTACTTTATCATATAACAATGGCACAGCAGAAACAATTACTGTTGACCCAGGCACTTATGCGGATGCAGATGCGCTTGCAAAGAAGATCCAGGAAAAGATAGACGGAACTGCAGGGTTAAGTGGTAATATCCGCGTGCTGAATCAAAACAACTATATTGTCTTGAAGCCTATTGAAGCTCCTGCTGTCACAAGCGGGAATCTTCTGGGCGTCGATATTTCGAACGGAGTTTTGGTTGATGCCAATAATAAGGCTATAGATGTTACTATTGGAGGTACCAACCACCAGCAAATAGTACTGACCGAAAAAGAATATACTACCAAAAGTGACCTGCTGAAGGAGGTTCAGTCCAAGCTGGATACCGCCTTTGGAGCTAACAAGGTTATGGTAAGCATGGATGAAACCACTAAGGAGCTCCGCTTTGAAGAAATTTCATCTGCTGACACTATAAAGGCAGATAGGGTGGAAAACGGTGGACTGACAGCCTTGGGACTTAAGAATGTAAATGTATCCAATAAGCTTGATACAAGCCTTACGCTTACAGATCTTGCCGCTAGACTGGGAAGGACGTTAACTCCGGCAGACGGTGATGGTGATACTTATGACATAGAATTCACTATAAACGGAAAGCTGTTTCAGTTCAAATCCTCCCAGACATTAAGCGAAGTTATCACCACTGTAAATGGTGATGCTGATGCAAAGGTAAAGATGACATATGACCAACTCAATGACAAGCTTGTAGTTGAGTCCAAGGAGCAGGGAGTAGCAGCTAAAGTTGATATAAGTGATGCGGCCGGGGATGGCAATCTCATGTACGCTCTGGGATTGCATGGTCTTAGTGATGTAGGCGCAGATGCAAGCATTGATTATTACGATGGCACATCTACCCAGACCATAACCCGTGCTTCAAACGATTTCAATATAAACGGAATTACTTTCAGTCTGAAGGCAACTTCAGCTGCAGCAGTAGAAATGAAGGTTGCCGGAGATGCTACAAAATCCTTTGATTTAATAAAGAATTTTGTTAATAAATATAATGAAATTGTTGATAAGATTAATGCAGAAATATCCGAGACGCGTGAAAGAGACTATTTGCCGCTAACTGATGATCAAAGAGAATCTCTGAGCGAATCGGAAATTGAGAAATGGGAAGAAAAAGCAAAGGCAGGGATGCTAGGCAACGACAGCCTCCTTAGGGATCTTTTAAGTGAAATGCGAAATTCACTTTACAAAGGAATAAAGGATGTAGATGGTTCACTGTACTCAATTGGTATAACCACAGGGACATGGGATCAGAAGGGGAAGTTGGTTCTTAATGAAACTAGACTCAAGGATGCAATAGCCAATGATCCGGATCTGGTGTCTGATATATTCACAAAAGAATCTACAACTGCATACTCGCCTGATTTGGATGCAGCAAGTAGGGTAACAAGAGATGAAGAGAACGGTATTGCAAATAGAATTAATGATATTTTACAGGATTATATAAGGACTACCAGAGACAGTGATAACAAAAAAGGATTTCTTATTGAACGTGCCGGTATAGTAGGGGACACATCACAATACCTGAACACTCTGGCTGGCCAAATCAAGGGCAAGGAAGATACAATAGTGACCTTGCTGGATAGGCTGACAGATAAAGAAAACCAATACTACAAGCGATTTACAGCAATGGAGAAAGCATTGAGTCAGATGCAGACTCAATCTGCATGGATAGCACAGCAGTTTGGTGGAGGCCAGTAATGCAGCAGTTAATAATGGGTTGGAGGGAATAGTATGGCTTTAATGAATGGAATATATCAGCCACCGAGATATGGCAAATCTATTATAGATAATAACAATAATAGCCAAAATGAAAATAGTGCACAAAAAACTGCAGCAGCGAATAAAAATCCATATCAGCAATATCAGCAGAATACTGTCAACACAGCTTCACCTCAAGAATTGACATTGATGCTATATAACGGGTTGGTAAGGTACTTGAAGCTTGCGAGTCAAGGGATAGAAGAAAAGGACATGGAAAAATCAAACAATTACATTATTAGATCCGAAGACATAATAACTGAGTTTATGTGCACCCTTGATATGCAGTATGAAATCTCAGACAGCCTTTTTGCACTATATGAGTACATGAATAGAAGGCTTATAGAAGCAAATATAAAGAAGGATAAAGTAATTGTGGATGAGATTATAGGCTATGCCGAGGAGCTTAGGGACGCATGGGCACAGGCCATGAAGCTTGCGAAGCAGCAGCAAGCTGTAAGTAACAAATAAATAATGGTATAATAATTAGGGATATGCAAAACGCATGTCCCTAATTTAATAAACCAAGCATGCCCCTTCCAGGCATAGCCTGTCAGTATAGTTAAGCAGAGCTTAACTATATGGGCAAATTGAGGAATGTTTTAATAAATTAAAACTTGGAGGTATTATGGATACTATAAACGGCATAATAACTGAGCTTCTTAGACTGATTGACAGCAAAAGAAAGTTATTTGATAATATAATGGAAATAACTCTGGAGCAAAAAAAGGATATAGAGAGCAATGAAGCTAATAACATAGAAAAAATTGTCAGTCAAAAGCAATCTGCAATAGATAATATTGATGGAATCGACAAGTCTTTTGCGGAAGAGCTTAATCTGCTAAAAAAGCAGTTAAAAGTAAATAACCTGGAAGAGATTGATTTTACAAAATATCCGGATTTGAAAACTTTAAAGCTTAAGGTCGAAGAAATAATGTCACTAGCGCAAAAGATAATGAAAATTGAGGAGTCCAACAAGGAGAAGCTTACTTTAATCATGAGTGAGCTAAAAAAGGAAATGAAGCAGCTGAATGTAGGAAAAAAGTCCATTAAAGCGTATGAAATGCCAGTTTTAAACAATGATGGTATTTATATCGATAAGAAGAAATGACATTGCTTAAAAGATTATTTTTCCTATAAATTGTTAAAAGTACTTGTGTAAATAATAATTACATTATATAATATAACCTGTGGTGTATTATCTAGGTCTGTGGTTGAAAGTCGATGCTAGTCGCAGGCAAAACGATCCACGTAAGCAGGAAAAGTTCCTGTGAGCATGGTGCGGCTTAGAAATAAGCCCGTCCAGTAAAATTATATTTTATTGAGAGGTGCAGTAGTGAGGGGTTGATTCCTAGTAGCGAAACATCCTGACGGCGAGTGTGGGGTCAAAGACCAGGTCAGCTAGTATAATGCCATAAATATTTAAAGGTATGCGTGGGCGGTGCAAGAACGTTTTTCATGGTTGTAAAAATCCCGGAAAGTTCTTACCCAACACCAACCTGGAGAGAAAAGAGAGGGATTTTTACATGTTCGAAGACAAAACGTTAGTGTGCAAAGACTGTGGTAATGATTTTATATTCACAGTAGGTGAGCAGGAGTTCTACGCAGAAAAGGGTTTCCAGAACGAGCCAGCTAGATGCAAGGATTGCAGAACATCCAGAAAAAATGCTAGCGGTAGAAATGGACAGAGAAGAGAAGTTGCAATGTACGACACAGTTTGTGCAGATTGCGGCAAGGATACTCAGGTTCCATTCAAGCCTACAAATGCTAGACCAGTATATTGCAAAGAGTGTTTTGACGCAAAGAGACAGTAATTGAAACCGCCTTATAGGCGGTTTTTTTATGCCATTTTTTGCTTATCCACAGAATTTTCACTTTTAGGAATATTTTAGGTAGATATGTGAATAAATGGAATATTATAATATGACAATATATGCCATTTTAACTGGAAGTTAAATGTAAGAATCGACGAAATAACTGCAAAAAATAATTTACATGGTGTTCGCTCGACAATTTTCTATCCCAAAGCAATACACATTTTTTCAACAATTAGAAACCAACAGGTTCAAGTTATCAACAGACTTATACACATTATCCACAGATAACATAAAAAACATGTGGATAACTCTGTGGATAGTGTGACTAACTCAGAGAAACAGGGGGTAACAGCATAGTTGCTTTTATTTTATGCTCTTGTTCGCTTTACATAATGATTTAGCAGCTACTATGCCAAATCCTCCGGCATATTGCACAAAAATATTGTAAATCTTCCTATTGGAGCGGTTGAAAATTATTTGAAAATTGAAAAAAATCAGAAGGATTATTTTCTCAGATGTAGAATAAAATATGTATATACGGTAGCATAATAGTTGCGAAAGGAGATGTGTTTATGCGTACGATAGTTAGTGGAAAAAACTTTGATATTACAGACCCTCTCAGGGATAGGGTGTATAAGAGGCTTTCAAAATTTGAAAAATATTTTGGCCCTGATACTGAGGCTCACGCAACTTTAAGCGTTGAAAAGAACAGGCACATCATTGAGGTCACAATTCCTTTTAATGGTGTTATCTTAAGAGGAGAAGAAGCTACCGGTGATATGTATACTTCTATAGATAACGTAGTAGATAAATTGGAAAGGCAGATGAGGCGCCAGAAAACCAAGCTGGAAAAAAGAATTAAAGATGGCAACATTAAGTTTGAAAACTGGATTAGTCCTCCTGTAGAGGAGCTGGAGGATGAGGAAGCAAGGATAGTAAGGACAAAGAGATTTGCCATGAAGCCAATGCCCACAGAAGAAGCAGTACTGCAAATGGAGCTTCTAGGTCATAACTTCTTCGTATTCTCAAATGCAGAAACTGAAGAGGTAAATGTAGTATATAAAAGAAAGGATGGAAACTACGGTTTGATTGAACCGGAGTTCTAATGAAACAGCCGAGAAATTCTCGGCTGTTTTTTTGTCAAGTGGGTCAGGTTTACTGCTTTTATCAGTGAAACATAGTAAAATAGCAGGCTAAGTGACAAATGCCATATTTATTTGGTACTAATAAACATATATATAGTACTTTTTACCTAATACATATTGCTTTTATGGTAGTTCGTATAAACCATGAAGGTATTAAGCTGCTTTGGTAGAAATAAGTATATTGCATCTCATTTTAGGAGGAATTTCCTTTGAACAATTTGAAAATCTCTTTGGAAAACGATATCAAATCCCTTATATGCAAGCTTCCGGACACAATCAATTGCGGTGTTGTCTGCGATGAAGCAGGCAATATTGAAGAAATACATGTGCTTGCTGCTGTAGGCAGGAATGTTAAGCAGATGGTTAGGGACATCCAGTCAGCAGTAAATGCAAAATTCAACATTGTTGTGGATTATAAAAAAATAAGCATTGCACAGATAAATGAAGCGGAGTTTAAGGAAAACAGGGTCAGGATCGAAAGCATAGCGGTGAAGAATGTAGACAATATGATAGAAGCCACGGTAGGACTTTCCTATGATGACAAGATATATGAGGGGAAAAGCAGCAAGGTGAAATCCAAGTCCAATAGGGCCAAAGCAGTTGCTGAAGCAACTTTGGCGGCGCTTGAAGCTTATATGGGAATTAATGGGATACTTTATTTGGAAGGCTTGGAAAGCCTCAAAGTTTCGGGCAAGGAGGTATACGTAACCTTAGTAGGCTTTTCTCAGGATAATGTTGAAGAGTCCCTGGTGGGCAGTTGCATAATAAGTCTCGATGAGAACGAGTCTGCAGTAAAAGCGGTACTTGCAGCAGTAAATAGAAAAATGAACTCAGTTGCATAAACAAATGGAAAAATATGGCCGATATATTATTTAGCGGAGAGTTTGCCTGCCTTGTTTAGCGGTGGGGCAGAGCCTTGAAAAAAGAGGAGGGGCAAACAGTGAAAAAGATAATAGGAATCCTTATGACTATACTTACATTGGTATTAGCCGGAGGAGCTAACCAGACTTGGTTTTAAGTAATTAACAAATATATCGGCCGTGACAATGAGGTGAATATATGTCAATTAAACTTAAAGCATACGTAGCAATTATAATACTATTTGGGACATCATTTTTTCTATATACTATAAATCAGACCTATAGCGTTGATGTAATGGGTCTGGTTATTTTTGCATTATTATCTATAATAGCTGAATCACTGGTAATAGTCACTCCAGGGCAAAGGGCTTTATCTGTAGGATTTGCAATTGCACTTGCTGCAATAATGGTGTTTGGTATGCCTGGAGCAGTTTGGATAACTAGTACAGGAGTTATGCTAAGAATAATAAAACATGATCAAAAAGTATTTCATCCATTTAATTTCCCAATTGAAAGAACGCTATTCAATGGAGCTAATATTACTATATCTGTGGGACTTGCAGGACTTTGCTATGAAAGCTTAGGAGGGATTCCAGGTATAGTAGATATAAACGCATCGGTACTGGCAATTATAGCAAGTATAATAGTATATATATTGACTAATGCCCTAATCATGTCAATACTGATGCATCTTATCACTGGTGAGAAATTCTTTAATAATTTCTATAAAAATATTGTGTGGGTAGTGAAGGATTATTTTGCAATGGCGCCTCTTGCTATTCTCATGGCAATAGCTTATATCAACTACAGAATAATCGGTGTTTTACTATTCTTAGGTCCACTTCTTTTCGCTAGATATTCTTTCAAGCTGTACATTGATATGAGGAACATATATATAGACACCGTAAAATCTTTATCCCAGGCTGTTGAAGCAAAGGATCCCTATACAAACGGTCACTCAATCAGGGTAGGGGAGTATGCATGCAAGCTGGCTGAAAGACTTAGATTGTCACAAAAGAGAATCGAGAACCTCAAGATAGCTGCAATACTCCATGATATTGGAAAGATAGGCGTAGATGAAAGTATACTAAACAAGCCTGGAAGACTTACTGAGGAAGAGTTCGACAAGATCAAGCAGCACCCGGAAATCGGGGTGAAAATTATAAAAGACATTGATTTTCTTAAGGATGTGTCCAGAATCATACTCAGCCACCATGAAAGGTATGATGGGACAGGCTATCCTGAAGGCAGAAAATATGTGGATATAATGATTGAATCACAAATACTGAGCATTGCTGATGTTTTTGACGCTTTAACTTCAGAGCGGCCATACAGAAACGCAATGACGCTAGAGGAAGCTATTGAGATTATTGAGAATGGTAAAGGCAGCCAGTTTGATTACAAGCTTGCAGATGCTTTCATCAAAATCATTAAGGAAAATAAGGAGTTGAAGAGGGTTGCTGGTTGAGAGTGTAGGCACTTCAATCGTAGTTGGGAAGCTGAGGGGTGGAAGCTTTTCAAACATGAAGGATGCCAGCTTGGAGAAGTGGTATCTTTTTATTTCTGCATTTGCAGTAGAATTTGCAGCTGTTTTCATGGCTTCAAAAGGTATTGCCTTTTTTAGAGAAAACATATTATACATCCATTTCTTATCATATCTTCTCCTTTTTATAGGAATATATTTTAATCGGAGTTCAATGGCTTTCAAAATTGTATTCATTGGAATATTCCTGAACTTTCTTGTAATAATGGCTAACGGCGGGCAGATGCCAGTCGCAGGAGAAGCGATGACGAGTATCGGATTGATAGACAACATGCATTCTATTAGGGACGGGAAGATTATCACACATACGTTGATTAATAATCATACAGTATTCAGATATCTGGGAGATATTTTTGTGCTTGGCAAACCTTATCCCAGGCCAAAGATTTTCAGCATAGGCGACGTATTCCTGGCTTTGGGGATCTTCATATATATACAAGAAATAATGATTAAAAAATCAAAAAAAGAAAAGACTGTGCAGTATATGGGTTAATCATGTGCTGCATTTGTTTTTTTGCAATTTTGAAGACTAAAACATAAAATTGTGATAAAATATTATGTACGTATTTTAGACTCGAGATACGAGATACGAGACTCGAGAGCTAAAGCAGGGCTTCGGAGGGTTTGCATAATCGCGAAACGCGCAACTCGAAACGCGTAACCGACCCCGTAGCCATACCCATTATTAGTAGGGAGGTGAGTCTGAATGTCACGAAACAGCTATAACAATATAAAAAAATATGCAGCTTTTATTTTCATGGTATTTACAGTGCTTTCAGGTTCATCTGATGGAATTGATTCTGATAGCTTTGCTAAAATCGGAAAGAAAGCAATTATTGATATACTTGCAACAAATAAATTATTCATACAGGATGCAAAAATCTCAATAAACGAATTACGCATAAAGAAATCTGAAAAAGATAATGAAAGTTTTAGAGATTTCCTGGATATAAATGTGGATGATTCAGGCCTTAAGCATATTGAATTCTATCTATTGCCGCTAATAGTATTAGTATACTATTTAAATAACTTAATTTTGAAAAACAGCATATGGAAGAGAGCAGTATTTTAATAAACCTTATAATAACCAGGTACGAGGTTCGGGGTACGAGGTGCGAGGAGTAGGGGCGACCAGGGGTCGTTCACAAGGGCTTCGGAGTTTTTTTACCGAAAAACGCCCAACCAACCACAACGGGAATACCAGATATTCCCCGAACCCCGTACCTCGAACCTCGAACTCAATTAAATTATTATAAGGAGAGATAATAGTATGTTTTTAGATAAGATATTTGGTAATCAAAACGAAAAAGAAATTAAAAAAGTTTCAAAGATAGTTGAAAAAATCAATGCTTTAGAACCTGATATGAAAAAGCTTACAGATGAGGAGCTTCAGAAAAAGACCGACGAATTCAAGGAAAGACTCACAAAAGGGGAGACCTTGGATGATCTTATGGTTGAGGCTTATGCAGTGGTAAGGGAAGCCTCTGTGAGGGTTCTCGGGATGAGGCACTTTGATGTGCAGCTTATTGGTGGAATAATACTGCACCAGGGCAGAATTACAGAAATGAAAACAGGTGAAGGCAAGACATTGGTTGCAACACTTCCGCTGTACCTGAATGCCCTTTCCGGCATGGGTACTCATTTGGTTACTGTAAACGACTACCTTGCAACCTATCAAAGCCAGTGGATGGGGAAGCTGTATAACTTCCTGGGTATGTCAGTAGGACTTATTGTTCACGGAATTGAAGCGGAGGATAGGCAGAAGGCCTACAGCGCTGATATTACCTATGGTACAAACAATGAATACGGCTTTGATTATCTGCGAGACAACATGGTAATATACAAAGAACAGATGGTTCAGAGGGATCTGAATTTCGCCATAGTGGACGAAGTGGACAGCATACTGATAGATGAAGCCAGAACACCTCTCATAATATCAGGAGTAGGGGAGAAATCCACTCAGCTTTATTTTGTTGCAGATACTTTCGTTAAAGGACTTAAGAAGGAAACAGATTTTACAATAGATGAAAAGTCAAATACTGTGGTTCTTACAGAAGATGGTATCGAAAGAGCCGAAAGATTTTTCAACTTGGAAAACCTTGCCGATGCGAACAATATGGAGATACAGCATCATATAAATCAGGCGCTTAAAGCCAGGAACCTTATGCGTCTTGATATAGATTATGTAGTTAAGGACGGACAGGTAATAATAGTTGATGAATTCACAGGCAGACTCATGTTCGGAAGAAGATACAGCGATGGTTTGCATCAAGCCATAGAGGCAAAGGAAGGGGTAAAGGTCGAGAGGGAATCACAGACCTTGGCAACAATAACCTTCCAGAACTATTTCAGGATGTACAACAAGCTGGCGGGTATGACGGGTACCGCCAAGACAGAAGAGGATGAGTTCAGAGCCATATATAACCTGGACGTAGTTGAAATACCCACAAATAAGCCAATGATCAGAGAAGATAACCCGGATGCTGTATATAAGAATAAAAAGGGCAAGTTCAACGCAGTTGTTGAAGAAATCGTAAGGCTTCATGCCAAGGGACAGCCTGTGCTTGTAGGAACAATATCTGTAGAGACCTCCGAAATGCTTAGTGAAATGCTGAAGCGAAGAGGGGTGCCCCATGAGGTATTGAACGCCAAGTATCATGAGAAAGAAGCTCAGATAGTGGCTCAGGCAGGACAGCGCGGGATGGTTACAATCTCAACCAATATGGCCGGCAGAGGTACTGATATAGTACTTGGCGAAGGTGTGACAGAGTTTGGCGGGCTTCATATATTAGGTACTGAGAGACACGAATCCAGACGTATTGACAATCAGCTCAGAGGTCGTGCCGGAAGGCAGGGAGATCCGGGATCCAGCAGATTCTTTATCTCTTTGGAAGACGATTTAATGAGACTGTTCGGGTCGGAAAGAATAATGAAGCTTGTTGAGACTCTGGGTATGGAAGAAGATATGACCATTGAGCATGCACTGCTTTCAAAGTCTATAGAAAATGCACAGAAAAAGGTTGAAGGAAGAAACTTTGACATTAGAAAGCATGTACTTCAGTACGACAACGTAATGAACAAGCAGAGAGAAGTCGTATACAGTCAGAGACGTCAGGTGCTTCTTGGCGAGAACATCAGGGAAACCATCATGGAGATGATAGCAGAGATAGTAGAGAGTGCAGTTGTTACCTATACAGTAGGCAGTGAGTATGCTGAAGAATGGGATCTCAAAGGGCTTATTGAATATCTGCATCCGATTTTCCTACCCAAGAATGCTTTCAGTATGGATGAGCTTTTGAAGCTTACAAGGGACGAACTCAAAGAGACTATGACGGACAAAGCTGTCCAGGTATATGAGTATAAAGAATCGCAGATAGATGTTGAAGTTATGCGTGAGCTGGAAAGGGTTGCATTGCTGAGATCTGTTGATACCAAGTGGATTGATCATATAGATGCAATGGATCAGCTTAGGGAAGGGATATCACTCAGAGCCTATGGACAGCAGGATCCTATGCAAGCATACACAATGGAAGGCTATGATATGTTTGTGGAGCTTATAAGGAATATTAAAGAGGATACCGTAAGGTTCATTTATAATATAAATACGACAAACCTGCCGAAGCGAGAAAAGGTAGCTGAGCCGGTGGTCACAAACCATGAAGAAGGCGTAAGGAAGCCTATTGTAAAGGAAGAAAAAATAGGCAGAAATGATCCTTGCCCATGCGGAAGCGGCAAGAAGTACAAGAAATGCTGCGGTCAGGATAAGAACTAGGTTCGAGGTTCGGGGTTCGAGGTTACGAGGAGTAAGGTCGACCAGTGGTCGTCCGTTGTAGGGGCAGGTTTCCATGCCTGCCCGCCACGAAGCAAAATAACAGGAGGTAATAACATATGCTTGAATTAGAGCAGTATAAATGCAGTCTATCGCAGATAGAGGAAGCAATAAAGGAAATTGAGGTGTCACTTTGACCTGACAGCAATTCAGGAGCAGGTCTATGAGTTAGAGCAGGAAATGCATCAGGAAAGCTTCTGGAATGATGCTGATAATGCAGGGAAAGTCCTTAAGAGGATAAAAGCATTAAAGTTTAAAGCTGATAAGATTGACAGCTTGAAAAGGGAATATGAGGATATAGAAGTTCTCATCGAGCTTGGAATAGAAGCTCAGGATGAATCTGTGATACTTGAAGTGGAGACCTCTTTTAAGGCGCTGAAGGAGGATGTTGAGAACCTTAGGTTAGAAACCTTGCTCAACGGACAATATGACAGGAACAATGCAATATTTACAATTCATTCAGGAGCGGGAGGCTTGGAAGCCCAGGATTGGGCCGAGATGCTGCTAAGAATGTATACAAGGTGGGCTGAGAAGAAGGGCTATGCGGTATCAATTCTTGATATGCAGCGGGATTATGAAGCGGGTATAAAGAGTGCCACTCTGCTTGTAGAAGGGGACAATGCCTACGGCTTTTTAAAATCAGAAAAAGGTGTACACAGACTTGTAAGGATTTCACCTTTTGATGCAGCCGGAAAGCGCCATACATCTTTTGCCTCAGTAGATGTAATGCCTGAGCTTGACGATGATGTAAAAGTAGAGATTGATGAAGAGGATTTAAAGATTGACACCTACCGTTCCGGAGGGGCTGGGGGGCAGCATGTCAATAAAACTGATTCCGCCGTACGAATAACCCATATGCCAACCGGAATAGTAGTTCAGTGCCAGAATGAACGCTCCCAGCACAGCAACAAGGATATGGCGATGAAAATGCTGGCTGCCAAGCTCCTTGAACTCAAGGAACAGGAGCAAAAGGACAAAGTTGACGAAATTAAAGGTGAATACAGGGAAATAGCTTGGGGCAGTCAGATACGCTCCTATGTATTCCATCCTTATAATATGGTTAAAGATCACAGGACGAGTGAAGAGACGGGAAACGTCGGCGCAGTAATGAATGGGGAATTGGATAACTTTATCAATGCATATTTGAATCAGATAAATGGTGCATAAAAAAATTACAGACCTAAAAACAATAGGTCTGTAATTTTTTTACACAATAAGTAAATAACCTCACAAATATACCAAATACAACAAAAGTATTGTTTATTTGTCAGCATTGTATTAAAATTAGATGAATAATCATATAATATGGCGAAACAGGGGGGAATACCATGAGAAAAAAGAATAATTATTTTAAATTTCCGATAATGGGGAAAAATCTGTCTTTTAAGTCAAAGAGGAATTATTTTGGTTTTCTAAAAAACATCAAACTCCCCAAGTTGAGCATTAAGCTTCCTAAATTTAATATGAAGAAGCTAATGGCAAAGACTCCAAACCCCAAGAAACCAAAGGAATATATAAAAGTAAAGTTCAACTTCCACAAGCTGATAGGCGGCATCAGGGGAAGAATCATTTTGCTTGTTATGCTTATGACTCTCATACCGCTTACATTTCTTACGCTGTTCAGCATAAACGCTCAGACAAGTACTATAATGGGAAATATGAATGAGCTGAATACGTCTGTGAATAAGGGACTTATAGAGAGGATAAACGCAAATATTACACAAAGCCTCAGGACACTGGAATTAATACCCCAGTCGGTGGACATACTTGCAATGAACAGCTACGATCAGGAAAGAGTTGTAAGAAAAATTGCCTCAAGCCAGCAGTTAGCCTTTAAGGAGATTACTCTCACTGATGCAGCTGGAACTGTATTGTATTCCATGAGTCCAAAGCTTAATGGTACAAACTTGTCACAGGAAAGATGGTACACTGAGACTATGAGAGGTCAAAGCTTCATATCTGACTCATACCTGGATGTCAAGCTTCATGCTCCTGCCTTCAGTATAGCGGTTCCTATATTTGACCAGAATAAGTCTGTTGCCGGTGTTTTATATGCCAAGATTGTATTGGACGAGATTCAGGCATTTATAAACCAAACTAAAATAGGCCAAAACGGAATCGCATATGTAACAGATAAAAACGGGATAGTGCTTGCACACCCTAAATATAAGGAAATGGTACTAGGAAGCTATAATACTGTAGAACATATGATAGAAGGCCCTGTAAACCTTGTCAAAGGCAAGGAAGGCTCTTCGCAGTATGAAAATAATATGGGTGAGGAAGTAATAGGCACCTATTATAGAATACCAATTACCGGATGGGGACTTATAACAGAGACAGGAGTCAAAGAAGCACTACAGCCGGTAAAAGCTGCAGAAAGCAAAGCGTACATATTGATTGTAATTGCATTTATAATATCTTTGGGAGGCAGCTTGCTTCTTGCGTTCTTAATTGTAAAGCCACTTGTCAATATGGCAAAGGTCGCTGGAGAAATCAAAAACGGAAACCTTAAGAAAAGGCTGGCTGTAACTTCAAAGGATGAGATTGGAGATCTCCAAAGCTCTTTCAACCTTATGACCGATTCACTATGCACTATACTGAATGAGGTAGGTGCTGCGGTTTCTGAAATTACAGAAGCAGCGCAAAGATTAAGCGAGAGTGCCAATATAAGCACGGCTGCCACAGAGGAAATCTCAGCGATAGTGGAGAGCGTTGCTGAAGGAGCTCAATCCCAGATGGCATCAGTTGCAGTGACCTCTGGAGTTGTACAAGAGATTACAAATAAGGTAGATGAGACAGCCCAGAAGACTCAGGCTGTTGCAGTCTCAGCTGAGGGAGCTGCTAAAATTGCCGAAGAGGGTTCGGAGAATATAAATATAATAAACGGAACAATAGGTATTATAAAAGAAAGTGTTGTCAATTCTGCGACCCTGGTTCAGCGCTTAGGCAGCAAATCAGCTCAAATAACAGGGATTGTCAAGATAATAAGAGATATAGCCGGAAAAACAAACATGCTTGCGTTGAACGCAGCAATTGAGGCTGCCCGTGCAGGAGATGCCGGTAAGGGCTTCGCAGTAGTTGCCAATGAAATAAGAAACCTTGCAGAACAGACTAGGGACGCTTCAAAGAGTATAGAAACTCTCCTGTTGGAAGTACAGAGAGAAACTGAGGTGACAGTCCACGCTATGAACGAAGGACTGGTAGAGGTGGAAAAGGGTACTGAAGCCATCAGCTCTACTTACAGCACTTTTGATAAGATAATAAAAGAGATACATCTTGTAGCTGAAGAAGTAAGGGCTGTATCTGACTCAGTGCTTGAGCTTAGGAATGATAGTATGCAGGTAATTGACGCGGTAGGAGAAGTAAGCTCTATTGCTGAAACTGCCTCAAGAGGCACTCAGAATGTTCTGGCCAGCACGGAGGAGCAGTCCTCTGCAATGCAGGAGATAAATAATTCTGCTGTCAGGTTGAATGAAATGGCAGTTGAGCTGCAGAATATTGTTAATAAGTTTGAGTCCTAGATAATAAATAAGAATCTGCGGTGTTATTTGCACCGCAGATTCTTTTTTACTCCATCCCTATGATTTCTATCTTCTTGCAGCCCTTACAGGAAAGCAGCAGCTCCATCAGCTCCTCGGGATTTATATCCATGGCCTTTGTATCAATGGATGCTGTCAATGAGGCAGAGCCCATAACAGGTATGTTCTGGTTAATTGTAATAATATTTCCTTTAGCAGCTGCTATCCTGTTTATAATATCAGACAGCACTCCTGGAGTATGTTTGAGAATCATAAACAAAGTAACAATCCGTCCAAGCTCCTGAGTTGTATAATCAAACACACTATCCTTATATTTATAGAAAGCACTTCTGCTTACCCCTGTCTTTTGACATGCCTCTTGGATTGTTGTGGCGTCTCCTGTCTTCAACAAGAGCTTTGCAGCTATGACCTTCTCATACACCTTGGGGAGTATGTTGGAATCAACTATGAACATTTTTGTATCTACCATGACATATTACCTCCTAGTGCTTTTCAACACAACTGAATTCTTCCTTCAAGTGTTGAAAACGCATTTCATCTGTTTGGTGCCTCGCCTGCTCTGGAAGAGATATACATTACGAGGCAGCATGTGTGCGTATTATATACATTTGTATTCATATGGTATACTAACATATTTATGGGCATTTGAGCAATATCTCCGAAGCATAAATTTACTTATCGAACTAGGGAATCGTACCTATTGAAATATATATACAAAAACGGTTAATATAATAAATGGAAGTAAACATCAGAATGAAGGAGAGTAAACAATGGATATAGTTGCAAAACTGGCAAAAGAACTGTCAGTTAAACCCTGGCAGGTTGAAAGTACAGTAAAACTCATAGACGATGGTAATACAATACCTTTTATTGCTAGATATAGAAAGGAGCTTACAGGGGAGCTTTCCGACATTATATTGAGAGACCTAAACGAAAGACTTACATATCTAAGGAATCTCGAAAACAGAAAAGCAGAAGTAATAAGGATAATTGAAGAGCAGGGTAAGCTTACAGAGGAGCTTAGAGCTTCTATTGATAAAGCAGAGGTATTGCAGGAGGTAGAAGACCTCTACCGCCCATATAAACAGAAGAAGAGAACTAGGGCGACCATTGCCAAGGAAAAGGGACTGGAGCCTTTAGCGGATATAATATGGAAGCAGGAGCGTTCAAAGGAGTCTCTGGAAGAAATCGCAATGAGCTTTGTAAATCCTGAGCTTGGTGTAGAAACAGCACAGGATGCAATCAATGGTGCTTCAGATATTATTGCAGAGCTCATATCCGATAATGCGGAGTTCAGAAAGGAAATAAGGGAGTTGACCTTCAAGAATGGTACCATTGCTGCAAAAGGCACTAAGGAGGAAAAATCGGAATACCAGATGTATTATGATTTCAACGAGCCTGTTTTCAAGATTGCTCCCCATAGAATACTTGCGATAAATAGAGGAGAAAAAGAAGAGTTTCTTTCTATCAAGGTTGAAGCTCCGGTGGACAGAATATTGACCTACTTAAACAACAGCTCAATCATTGAAAATTCGCCTTACAGGGAAGTGCTGGGAGCTGTCGTTAAGGATTCATACAACAGGCTTATTGCTCCCTCAATAGAGAGGGAGATAAGGAACGAACTCACTGATAAGGCTGAGGAGCAAGCTATCAAGGTATTTGCTGCCAACCTAAAGAATCTTCTCCTGCAGGCACCTATAAAGGGGAAGGTAGTAATGGGCTTTGACCCGGCTTTCAGAACCGGCTGCAAGATTGCCGTAGTGGATGAGACCGGAAAATTGCTGGATACAACCACGGTATATCTTACACTGTCGCAGAATCAGCTGGCAGAAGGCAAAAGAGTATTGGAGAACCTAATTAAGAAACATAATGTAGAAGTCATATCCTTGGGTAATGGGACTGCATCAAGAGAATCGGAGATTATATGTGCGGAAATAATCAAGGAAATTAATATGCCCTTGCACTATGTAATAGTCAATGAGGCAGGTGCGTCGGTGTATTCGGCATCGGAGCTGGCAGCACAGGAATATCCTGATATAAATGTATCCATTAGAGGAGCTATTTCAATTGCAAGAAGGCTTCAGGACCCTCTTGCCGAACTGGTGAAGATAGACCCTAAGTCCATAGGGGTTGGACAATATCAGCACGATGTTACCCAGAAGAAGCTTTCCGAATCTTTGGGAGGTGTTGTGGAAGATTGTGTAAATAGTGTCGGAGTGGATCTCAATACGGCTTCTCCATCACTCCTACAGCATATATCCGGAGTAAATTCCGGTATTGCTAAAAATATCGTTGCTTACAGGGAAGAAAACGGGAAGTTTAAGAGCAGAAAAGAGCTGTTAAAGGTGAAGAAGCTTGGAGAGAAAGCTTTTGAACAAGCGGCAGGCTTTTTAAGAATACCCGAGAGTGGAAACATATTGGATAATACCTCAGTACATCCCGAATCCTATGAGGCTGCCAAGAAGCTTTTGGAAAAGGCGGGCTTTTCTTTGTCTGAGCTTAAGCAGAAGGAAATGAGCGGCGTTGTACACCAATTAATGAGTATGGATATAAATACGCTATCAACTGAACTGGGAGTTGGAGTACCAACTCTGAAGGATATAATAAATGAACTTCAGAAGCCTGGCAGAGATCCAAGGGACGAAATGCCGAAACCTATTCTCATGTCTGATGTGCTGGATATCAAGGATTTAAGACCTGAAATGATACTCACTGGTACGGTCAGAAACGTTATTGACTTTGGCGCCTTTGTGGATATAGGGGTACATCAGGACGGCTTGGTGCACATATCTGAGCTGGCCGACAGGTTTATTAAAAGGCCTCTTGATGTAGTACAGGTAGGAGACATAGTAAAGGTTAAGGTTCTGGATGTGGATATGGACAGAAATAGAATAAGCCTCAGCATGAAGGGTTTGAATTAGTATTAGGGGGGTTAATAAATGATACTTATTAAAAACGGTAAAATCTACACCATGGCTGAAAAGGTATATGAAAAAGGGAGCGTATTAGTTGACAATGGGAAAATCGTTGCTATAGGGGAAAATGTCGAGGCTCCGGCGGATGCGGAGGTTATTGACGCTGAGGGTAAGCTGATAATGCCCGGCATGATAGATGCCCATTGTCACCTTGGAATGTGGGAGGATGCCATTGGCTTTGAGGGAGCAGACGGTAATGAAGCGGTAGATCCTGTCACACCTCACCTCAGGGCAATTGATTCAATAAATCCTATGGACAGAACCTTTGAAGAAGCAAGAGAAGGGGGCATAACTACAGTATGCACCGGCCCGGGAAGTGCCAATGTGATTGGCGGAACCTTCGTAACCATAAAGACCTATGGAAACAGAGTGGATGATATGATAGTAAAAGAACCGGCTGCTATGAAGATAGCCTTTGGAGAAAATCCGAAGAGAACTTATGCAGATAAGAAGACATCGCCTACAACGAGGATGGCAACTGCAGCAATACTGAGGGAACAGTTATTCAAGGCAAAGGCATATAATGAGAAGCTTCAAAAGGGGTTGCAGGACCCGGATAAAAAGCCGGAGTTCGATATGAAAATGGAGGCGCTGGTAAAGGTCATCAATAAGGAAATACCTCTTAAGGCGCACGTTCACAGGGCTGACGACATTTTCACAGCTCTTAGGATCGCCAAGGAGTTTGACGTGGATATCACTCTTGACCATTGTACAGAAGGCCATCTTATAGCTGATGAGCTTGCAAAGGAAGGAAAGTACATAATAAATGGACCTCACCTGTCAGAAAGGTCAAAGTTCGAGCTCAAGAACATGACCTTCAAGACTCCGGCGCTTCTCAGCAAGGCAGGAACCAAATTCTCAATCACAACAGATCATCCGGTTGTACCTATACAGTACTTGCCTATAAGTGCAGGCTTGGCAGCCAGAGATGGACTGGATGAGATGGAGGCATTAAAGGCTATAACAATCAACGCAGCGGAAATATTGGGTCTTAAGGACAGAATAGGCAGCCTTGAGAAGGGAAAGGATGCTGATATCGTAATAATGGATGGACATCCTTTCAAGCTTACCAGCAGAACCTATGCAGTGCTTATTGACGGCAAGGTTGTGTTTAGGAGATAGGTATACAATTACCTTTAAACAGAGTATAATATCTATAGTAATTCTTATGGGATTACTATAGATATTTTTTTTAATGGAAAGTTTTTCTGGAGGTAAGTGAATGCTTAAATTTATTACTGAAAGTGCTGAAGAAACGTCAAATATTGGTGAACAGCTGGGCAGGTTGCTTAGCAAAGGGAATATAATATGTCTCTCGGGAGACCTGGGGGCGGGGAAGACCGCTTTTACAAAAGGAATAGCAAAGGGTCTGGGTGTGGAGGACTATGTGACCAGTCCAACCTATACGATCATCAATGAATATCAGGGAAAATTGCCTCTTTACCACTTTGATGTATATAGACTCAATGATGTTGAAGAAATGTATGAATTAGGCTATGAGGAGTATTTCTTCGGTGATGGGATAGTGGTATTGGAATGGGCGGATATTGTAAGGGATATAATCCCGGGAGAAAGGCTTTGGATAACCATATTGAACACAAAGGGAGATAATTCCCGTGAAATAATAATGGAACCTACCGGCGAGGCTTATGACGATATAGTGAAAGGAATGGAGCACAATGAAAATCCTGGCTGTTGATACGTCCACTTCTGCAGCAACAGCGGCAATAATGGAAGATGGCAGACTTGTTTCGGAGTACATATTGAATATCAATAGAGCCCATTCACAGAAAATAATGGGGATAATAGATGACCTCTTCAGGAAGTCAGGAATGGAACCTGCCGAAATTGATATATATGCATGTTCTTCAGGTCCGGGTTCTTTTACAGGGCTTCGCATTGGAGCATCAATAATGAAGGGTATGGCTCAAACCTTTGGAAAACCTATTGTCGCAGTGCCCACTCTTGATGCACTGGCCTACAACCTTTATAATTGTACAGGCTTGGTTTGTCCAATGCTGGATGCTCAGAGAGGGATGGTCTACAGCAGTCTGTATTCATGGGAAAAGGGCAGGCTGGTGAAGCTTACGGATTTTAGGGTGATTCCAATAGAGGACCTTATAAAACTGCTTAAGGAGAAGGCTGCACCTGTCACTTTCCTTGGAGAAGGTGCATTACTTTTTCAGGAAAATCTTAAAAATGGCATGGAGAACTACTGTGTGGCGCCTGCTGACGGCTTACTGCCGCGTGCTTCTTCCTGTGCGGCTTTGGCTGCAGATTTGTATGATAAGGGCTTGGCTGATACATACAGTACTTTTAAGCTCACCTATATTAGAAAATCCCAGGCTGAAGTGGAATATGAGAAGAAACAGAAGATAGAACTGCAAAAAATGATTTTTGAAGATATAGAACAGGTATGTGAAATAGAGAACTTGAGCTTTACAACGCCTTGGTCCCGTGAATCCTTTGAATCGGAGATTTCCAAAAACAGCTTGGCAAAGTATATTGTAGCAAAGGTGGATGGGAAGGTTGCGGCTTACGGAGGAATGTGGATTGTACTTGATGAGGGGCATATAACCAATATAGCAGTGCATCCTGATTTTAGAGGGCGACAGATTGGAGAAAATATTGTACAGGCATTGTTTCAGATAGCAAAGGACAGCAAGGCTGCTCATGTTACACTGGAGGTAAGAGCTTCAAATGAGGTTGCACGAAATCTCTATAAGAAGCTGGGCTTTGTAGACAGTGGAACAAGGAAGGGCTACTATTCAGATACCGGAGAAGATGCGGTAATAATGTGGAAAGACTTGACATAAATGCATTATATTTTTTATCAGACAATAATTTTTTGAATACGTATATATATATAGATATGAGATAAGAGAAGATGGGAGAACGTGTAACACTGAAGACACGGCGGGGAAAATAATAATTACCGTGTAATTCCGTGGTTACCGTACCTGTACCCATAAGGAATACCCAAGTATTCTCGAGTCTAGCGACTTGTAAAGGGATATTGAGGTGGGGATAAGTTTGATTGCCTCTGACATTGAAATAGTGAACCAGTGCCTGGCTGGAGATGTGAATGCTTTTGAGGTACTCATTGAGAGGTACAAGAAGGCTATTTTCAACACAGCATTCAGGATGATGGGAAACAGGGAAGAAGCCGAGGATGTCTCTCAGGAGGCGTTTATCAGGATGTACAATTCCCTATCTAAATACAATCCTGAATATAAATTCATGACATGGGCATTGAAGGTTACAACAAACCTTTGCCTGGACAGCTTGCGGAAAAGAAAAGGAGATGCTGTACCTATAGATGAGGGGTTTGAAATCAAGGATGGGAAAGACACTCCGGAAGAAGAGTATATAAGAAAAGAGAACCAGAAGCTGGTGCAGGATGCAATAATGAAGCTGCCGGAAAAGTACAGAGAATTTCTTATATTATTCCATCATAGAAATTTATGCTATCAGGAAATAATGGACATTACAGGTGAGTCGCTCACCATAGTTAAGAATAGGCTCTATAGAGCACGGCAAATGCTTAAGGATGAATTAATCAGCAGGGAAAAGGAGCGTGAGAAGTATGCAATGCAAGCACATAAATAGTTTGGTCATGAAGTATTTCGATGGGAATATCAGTGAACTGGAACGAGAAATTATAATAAAGCATAACGACAAATGCAACCGCTGTGCTGAGGAATTCGCAGTGCTCAGGGAAGCCATAGACACTCTGGAAGAGTTTACTGAAATAGAAGTTCCTGTTGGATTTGAGTTAAAGGTAATGGAGGGAATAAAGACCCGGAGAGCATACTCAACAAGCCCTAAAGTCGTGGCCTTCTGGTTGATTTCAGTACTGGGACTTATGGTATTTGCTTGGAATATGGTTACTTTCGTGGCAATACCCTTCGTAAGAGAAAGTGGAATGCTGATAGCAGCGCAAAACATATTCATCTACGGAATAAACGTAATTTCCGGCATCTTAAGAGAGGTTCTTGTTACGATATCGGTGCTGTTAGGAAAGATTCTCGTTCTGAGAAGTGTTCTGCTTAGGGATTATGTAAATTTTATTACAATGATTGTAGTGGCATTTATGGGCATTAACCTGTTCTTAATATACAGACTTAAATTGAGAGAGAATTAGGAGGTTATTTAAATGAGAATGAAGAGGGGAGCAGCAGTGCTGGCGGGCATGATGCTGATTGTACTGATGCTTTGTGCCTTTGGATTAGATGTAGACAATAAGGATAAAGTTGCGATATTTAATAGTATAGAGGTTCCGGCTGGAATTACCGTCAATGGAGATGCAGTTGCAATATTCGGTGATATAACTGTTAACGGAAATCTGACTGGGGATGCGGTTGCAATATTCGGTGATGTGATAACTACCGGTACCGTTGCTGGAGATACTGTAGCCGTATTCGGGAAAATATCTGCAAGAAACAACGGATCTATAAGCGGGGATGCTATCGGAATATTCGGAGGGGTGGATAAGGCCCCCAATGCAAGAATTAGAGGGGAAATTGTGGATGTGAATGCACCCTTCAATATAAAAAGAAATAACAGTTTGATTCCAAGGATATCTTATGGGGACATGATTGGCCTGATTGTTGTATATGCATTCTCCTGTCTCGCATTGCTGATTGCACCTGACAGGGTAAGGATAATGTCAGAGGAAAGCAAGCATAGGTTGGGCAGGCGTTTTGGGATAGGGTTCCTGATAATGATGCTGTTTATACCGGCAGCTGTCGTACTTTCAGTACTTCTAGCTATAACTGTGATAGGGATTATTTTCATACCATTTATATTCATAGCATTTGTCCTGGTTGCTTTTGCAGGAATGGTAGCCCTTGAAGTCGCTATTGGCTATAGGATCACAGGCTACTTGGAAGGCAGAAATTCGATGTATATACACCTTTTAGTCGGGGTTGTGCTTGTATATGTGCTGAAGATAATCCCAATATTGGGATGGCTGGCGTACCTTGCTTTGGTGACTTATGCCATAGGTATTGCTGTTGACACCAGAATTGGAGCTCCTGCAGTCAGAAAGCAGGCATCAAATGTTTAGAAAGCTATTTTTGATAATACTGGCTGCAGTGATAGGACTATCGCTTACGGCCTGTGTAATGGAGTTTGACAATGCAGGGAGCATGGTTTCGGGAGCATTGAAGGAATATAAGGAAGCTGTCGAATTGAGTAATAAGCCTCAAAGCAGACAGCCCATAGAGCTGAACCTGGATATGAAGGTGGCAAAGGCTGTGATTGACAGTACAGGTGATAAGCTTGCAGATGTGAAATTCTCATATAACTCGGAAGCATTAAAACCTGAATTTATAATAAAAGATGATGAGATAAGCATCAGGAATGAACTGGAAGGATTTAGCTTCGGCAAGCCTGTAAATCTGTGGGATGTCAAGCTTACGGATAAATTACCCATGGAGGTTGAGCTGAGGGCTGATGCCTCAGAGGTGAAGCTGGATATGAGCCATATGCTTATAAGCAGCGTAGAGGCTGTATTAAATGCGACCTCGGCAAAGATGTATTTTGATGAACCTAACATAGAGCTGTTTGATAAATTCAAACTGAATGCAGATGCAAGCAGTGTCAGCATTTATGGAGCCGGCAACATTGGCTTTGAAACTTTGGATATAAATACAAATGCTTCAAAGATAACAGTTGATTTGACTGGAGACAATGAAAGAGACGGAGAAGTCAGGATAGATGCAAATGCTTCGACTGTGAAGCTTAAACTGTCTGAAGATGTGGGCGTAAGAATTATCATAGACAAATATGAGATATCCTCGGTAAAAATCAATAACAGCAAGCTGCTAAGCCGTTCTGAAAAGGAATACGTTTCCAAGAACTATGAAAATGCTGAGAGCACTCTAAAGATATACGCAGATTTGAATGTAACCACCTTGACCATTGAGTAGAATATTTGTTACGCGTTACGAGTTGCGCGTTACGTGATTGCAGCTAAGCTGCAAAGTTAGGCAATGGGAACTATGTTTCTATTGCCTAATAATATTAATAAACGAGGAGATAATATGAACAATTGTATACTTCTAATTAATATACCCTTGTGATATAATGTTTTTATTATGCTTTCCATAATTGATGGACGGGAGGAATAAAATGCTGCTTAGAGAATTTGCTATAGAGAATCACATGATCAGCCTCGTACAAGAGGGTGAGCTCTACATAGCCAAGGTCATAAACAAGAGTGGGAAAAAGCTCTTTTCCCATGAGTACAGGGATTATGAAAAGATCAAAAGCTGTTTTGATGAGATAGTACAAGTTATTGAATCGGATAAAGTTGGTATTAAGGATGTAATCGAAATACTTGAGAAAAGTACTATTTAGTGCTTATTAACACATCATTTTTCTTATCTTTCAAAGTGTTAATAATGCACTTCATTAATTTGTGCCTCGCATACCCTGGAAAAAGGTTGCTTTACGAGGCACATGACAGGGTGCCCCTGTCTTTAATAGTATTTATTGGTGTGGAGTGTTAGATATGGATAAAGATATTATAATACTGGCTATTGAGACCTCTTGCGACGAGACTGCAGCGGCAGTTGTAAAAAATGGTCGTGAGGTATTATCAAATATTATATCAAGCCAGATAGACATACATAAAAAGTTCGGCGGGGTTGTGCCTGAGGTTGCTTCACGGAAACATCTTGAGAGCATAAGCTTGGTTATAGATGAAGCACTATCTGAGGCGGGTGCCTCTCAAAAAGACATTGATGCTGTTGCAGTTACTTGCGGGCCGGGACTTGTCGGAGCCTTGCTTATAGGACTTTCAACGGCTAAAGCCATTGCCTACAGCAGCAATCTGCCTTTTATAGGGATAAACCATATTGAAGGTCATATAGCTGCCAACTACATAGAGCATAAGGAGCTGGAGCCACCCTTCACCTGTCTTGTTGCATCGGGTGGCCACAGTCATATAGTGAACGTTATTGATTATAATAAGTATGAGATTCTGGGCAGGACAAGAGATGATGCTGCTGGCGAAGCCTTTGACAAAATAGCACGGGCATTGGGGCTTGGCTATCCGGGAGGACCTCTGATTGATAAGCTTGCCGCTTCCGGCAATCGTGAGGCTATTGGTTTTCCAAGAGCCTTTTTAGAGGAAGGCAGCTATGACTTTAGCTTCAGCGGTCTAAAATCCTCTGCGCTTAATTATTTGAACTCAAAGAAAATGAGAGACGAGGAAATAAACTTGGCAGATATTGCTGCAAGCTTCCAGGAGGCTGTGGCGGATGTATTGTCCGCCAAGCTTGTAAAAGCAGCACTTGATAAGAAGTCAAAATATGCGGTTCTGGCAGGAGGTGTCGCTTCCAACAGCAGACTGAGGGAACTGTTGAAGTATAGAGGGGAACAGGCTGGCATAAAGGTGATTTATCCTTCTCCCATACTGTGTACAGATAATGCGGCAATGATTGGCTGTGCGGCCTATTATAGATACGTAAACGGCACCAGGTCTGATTTCACACTTAACGCAATTCCGAATCTGACCTTGGAATAAGAAGGGGGGTACGTGTATTATGAGACCGGCTCCCTTTAATTTATTGCTTGAGACTGCAAGCAAGGATAACATATTGGCAGTAACCACCAACTGCAGTACTTCTTGTATTTTTTGCAGCCATTTGCAGAATCCTGAAGAGATAAACGCATTCTATATTGATAAGCTAAGCAGGGAGCAGATCGATACCCTGACTGAGTTTTTGGACGGAACAAGAAAAATAGTTATTGGAGAATCAGCTACCCGCATATGTGAGGGTGAGCCCTTCCTCCGTGACGATATAATGGAAATACTGGAAGATTTAAGGCTTAAGTATAGCGATACACCCATACAGATAACTACCAGCGGTATACACCTAGATGAAGCTGTTTTATCAGCACTTAAAGGTCTGGGCAATATTGAACTGAATGTATCATTGAACAGCTGCAGTATCCAGGGCAGAGAAAAGCTCTACCGGGGAAAAGCACATTGGTCGGCTGTTGATTCAGTAAAGCAGCTAAGGCATTACGGCATAAATTACAGCGGCAGCATAGTTGCAATGCCACATTTGGTTGGGTGGGAGGATATAAGAGATACAGTGGTGTTCCTAAGCGAACATGGAGCTGCCACTATAAGGATATTTATGCCAGGCTATACAAGGTTCTCGAAAGGAGTACTGCCCCCTGAGGATATCAGGAGCAGTCTGGAGGAATTCACTGTTGAGCTTGGGAAGTCAATAGATACACCACTTTTAATGGAGCCTTCCGGAATAAAAGACCTTAATGCCATGGTTGAAGGGGTGCTGCGAGGTTCACCTGCTTGGGACTCGGGGATCGTAAAGGGCGATATAATACTAAGAGTAGATGGCAAAAAGGCAATTTCGAGAGTAGATGCATATTATAGAACTTTCAAAACCCGCAGCCCCAGGCTTGAAGTCTTAAGAAACGGGGAGTCCAGGGATATAACTGTCAATAAACCGGCGAAGGCCCCTTCGGGCTTGGTATTTAATTATGATATTCATCCCGAAGCAATAGATGAGATTGAAAGAGGCATACTAAGAAACCGAGGAAGCCGGTGCCTTATCTTAACGTCGGAATTGGCCCATGGCATATTGAGTGGCTGTATAACGCAGAATGACAGGGTAAAAATTGAGGCTGTCAAAAATAATTATTTCGGTGGGAATATAATGTGCACAGGGCTTCTTACTTTAAGCGATATTGAAGCTCATCTGGACAGCAGTGTACAGAGGCCTGAGGTAATGCTGCTGCCGGGGATAATGTTTGACTCAGCAGGAAGGGACCTTCTGGGAAGGCATTTTAAAGAAATGGAAGAAGCTCTTGGAATAAAGGTGGAAGTGATATAGAATAATATTAGACGCGAGAATACGGAGGTGAAGGTATGTATAGAGCTACACTCATACCTGGGGACGGCATAGGACCCGAGGTAACCAATGCGGCTATTAAGGTAATTGAAGCTGCAGGTATTGATATCCAATGGGAGACAAGGTATATGGGACAGATTGCATTAGAGCGGTATGGAACTCCTTTGCCTGAGGACACAGTAAGATCCATTGAAAACAACAAAATAGCCTTGAAGGGTCCTGTAATGACGCAGATAGGCAGAGGCTTCAGAAGTTCTAACGTAAGCCTTAGACAGCAGCTCAACCTGTATGCGAACATCAGACCAATCAAGTCCTTTAAAGGTGTAAAGACAAGGTTTGAAAATGTTGACCTTGTGGTTTTCAGAGAAAATACTGAAGACTTATACATGGGAATTGAACATATGGTGGGCACTGATGCTGCTGAGAGCATAAAATTGATTACACGCCATGCATCCGAGAGGATAGCCTCCTTTGCCTTCAATTACGCAGTCAAGGAGAAGAGAAGAAAGGTTACCTGTATTCACAAGGCGAATATTATGCAGCTTACTGACGGGCTTTTCCTTTCAAGTGTGAGATACATAGCCAGCAAATACCCGGATATAAAATATGATGAAATGACTGCTGAAAACCTATGCATGAAGCTTGTGATGTGTCCTGAAGAGTTTGATATACTCGTGCTGCCCAATCTATACGGTGATTTGGTGTCAGAGCTTGGGGCAGGACTTGTGGGAGGACTTGGCGTAGTGCCCGGGGTCAATATTGGTGCAGAATCTGCAGTATACGAAGCAACCCATGGCACAGCTCCGGATTTAGTAGGTAAAGGCATTGCCAATCCTACAGCCAGCATACTCTGTGGAGCAATGCTGCTTAAGCGTCTCGGAGAAAGAACGGCATCGGAAAAGATACACAATTCCGTGCTCAAAGTGCTTGCTGAAGCGAAATACGTAACCCCAGACCTGGGTGGGACAGCCTCCACTGATGAAATGGTAGAGGCAATAATCAGAAATCTATAGACGTGTAGGGGCGAACAGTGTTCGCCCTTTCATTTTACTCACTAAGCTCGCTCCATTCCTCATAAAGCGAATCAAGGTTCCCTTTAAGCTTTTCCTGCTCGTGATGAAGCTTCTGGCATCTGACGTGATCGCTGTACACCTCAGGTGTCTCCAGTAAAGCGGATATTTCATTAATACGCTTCTCAGACTGTGCTATTTCTATTTCAACTGTCTCAAGCCGTTTCTGCTGTCTTCGGAGGCTTGATTTTTCCTCTTTTTGCTTAAGCCAATCATTTTTAGTGGCTGTGGCTGCTTCGGAATCCACTGCCTGTTGGAGGTCAGCACTTTTTTCCAATAAACCCTTCTTATAGATATAGTATGAGTAGTTACCGTTGTATTGTAAGCAGTCCTCCTGCTTTAGCTCAATTATTTTGGTTGCGACCTTGTTCAGGAAATACCTGTCATGAGAAACCAGCAGCACCGTGCCTGCATAATTTGTTAAAGCACTCTCCAGCACTTCCTTAGATAATATGTCTAAATGATTGGTTGGCTCATCCATAAGGAGGAAATTGGATTTAGAGAGCATAAGCTTTAAAAGCGCTATCCTGCTTCTCTCACCGCCGCTCAGCTTACTGATCTCCTTGAATACATCCTCGCCCTGGAACAGGAAGGTAGCCAGTTTGGTTCTTAGATCTGTCTGGTTCAATTGAGGGTATTCATCCCAAATTTCGTCTATTACTGTCTTGCTGTAATCCAAGCTCTCCTGCTCCTGATCATAGTAACCGATAATAACATTGGTCCCGAGGCGTATATAGCCGGCATCGGCCTTTGATATGCCGGCAATTATTTTAAGCATGGTGGTTTTGCCGATTCCGTTAGGTCCTAGCAGCGCGACTTTTTCCCCTCGTTTGACCTCGAAGCTTGCATCCTTAAAAAGCAGCCTGTCAAAAGCTTTCGAAAGGTTTTCCACAGCGAGCACATCATTTCCACTCCTAATGCCAGAATCAAATTTGAAGCCTATATTCTTGGGAAGTGCATCAGGCCTATCAATTCTTTCAATACGGTCTAGAGCTTTTTCCCGGCTCTCTGCCTGCTTAATGCTTTTTTCCCTGTTATACTGCCTGAACTTGGTTATTATTGCCTCCTGCCGGGCAATTTCCTTTTGCTGCTCCGCATAATCCTTCAGCTGCAGCTCTCTCAGCTGTTGCTTCTTTTCTACGAATACTGAATAATTACCGTTGTACTCCCGGAGAGTCCTGTTTTCGATTTCAAAGGTCCTGTTGGTAACCATGTCAAGGAAGTAACGGTCATGGGATACAATAAGCGCTGCACATTTAAGGTTTTTAAGGTATTCCTCCAGCCACTCCACAGATTGTATATCAAGATAGTTGGTTGGCTCATCCAGAAGCAGCATATTAAAGTTCTGCAGAAGGACCTTTCCCAGTGCAACTCTTGTTTTTTGCCCACCACTGAGGATCGATATAGGCTTGTCATAATCCTCAGGAGAAAAGCCAAGACCTTTAAGCACACCTTTTATCTGGCTCTTATAGCCAAAGCCATTGCTGTTCTTATATTCTTCCTGTAGATTGGCATATGTCTTCAGCAGGGGCTCCAAAGCTTCCTTATCTGAAGAAGTGCTCATGCTGCTGATTTTTAGCTCCAAATCCTGTATGGTTTTCTCCATCTGAATAAGAGGGGCGAAAACTGTCAGCATCTCATCCCAGATATTATTATTGGATTCAAAGCTGAAATCCTGAGACATATATCCTATGCTGATATTTTTGCCGACGAATATATCACCGACCTCCTTCTCAAGTTCCCCTGTGATCATCTTGAAAAGGGTAGACTTTCCCGCTCCATTGACTCCAACAATGCCTATCTTGTCATTTTCCTGTACAGTGAAGGTTACATCCTCGAGAATAACATCTATACCATAACTTTTTTTTATATCCTTACTAGAGAGAATTATCATAAAAGTGACCTCCGAACATACTTTGTCTTAACACAATAATTATTTTACCAAAAAATCTGCTGTTTTGTATATAGTGTTAAAAAAAACCAATATATGTAAATTCTTGACAATGGTCAAAGTATATAATAAAATTAATGTACGAAACTATGATTATATACATACTTGAATAGCAACGTTAAAAAAATAACTAAAATGAAATCTCTATTATCTTAACCGTAATGTTACAATAAATATCAATAGTTAGGAGTAGATAAGATGGAAAGATTTAGCAACATATCTATGGCAGTAGTTAGAAGACTACCTAAATATCACAGGTATTTAGGAGAGCTGCTGAACAACGACATAAGAAGGGTATCATCTCAAGAGCTCAGCCGCATTACGGGTTTTACAGCCTCTCAGATAAGGCAGGACTTGAATTGCTTTGGCGGCTTTGGGCAGCAGGGTTATGGGTACAACGTTGATGAGTTGTATAAGGAGATAGGGAAGATACTGGGTCTGGATAGGATATATAAGACTATTATCATAGGCGCAGGTAATGTAGGAAGAGCAATAGCCAATTATACCTTTTTTGATGAGAGCGGTTTTAAGCTGCATGGCATGTTTGACAATAATCCTGCAAAAATAGGCGATATTGTAAAGAACATTACAGTCATGCCAATAGATGCGGTTGAAAACTTCATAGCAGAGAATGGAATAGAAATTGGCATACTGTGTACTCCCAAGGAAGGCACACAGAAGATTGCAGAGAAACTGGTGAACTGTGGAATAAAGGGTATATGGAATTTTGCTCCCGTAGATCTGAAGCTGGATAGTAACGTTATCATAGAAAACGTTCACTTGAGTGAGAGCTTATTTACAATATCATACCTGCTCAAGGAGCAAGATGAAGCTAAAAGGAAGAAAAAGTAGGCATTACATAGATTCTCGGTGATAAATACACGTGTTCTCCTTTGAAAGAAAAAATTCATAGTTTAAAAGCAAAAACTCACGAATGTGCTATTTTACATTTGTGAGTTTTTAAGTTAAACTTTAAATTGTGCGTAATTTTACATAATTACTAATAATTGCATCACTATAAGCAATAATTTCGACACAATATATTGCTAGATTATATATGAATCAAGCATTTATTGGGTGAAAAACGCTAATTCGCCTTTGGAGGGAGCAACAAAATGGAGAGTTTATTAGTCGGACTAAAAGCATTTGAGCTTGGGCATCTTATAATGCTGGTAATAGCAGGAACACTAATTTATCTTGCAATTGCAAAAGAATATGAGCCTGTACTTCTTCTGCCAATTGGCTTTGGGGCCATAATGGCAAATATTCCTCTGGTTTTTGAAACAGGAGGAATGAATCCTCTACTTGAGCTTTATGAAGCAGGTATAAAATCAGAATTGTTTCCATTATTGATATTTGTGGCAGTTGGCGCCATGATAGATTTCGGGCCACTTCTAAGAAACCCTAAGATGCTGCTTTTCGGTGGAGCAGCACAGTTTGGAATATTCTTCACCATGTCAATGGCAGCGCTGTTGGGCTACACTCTAAAAGAGGCAGCATCAATAGGCATTATAGGAGCAGCGGACGGTCCTACTTCAATATATGTAGCGTCAAAGTTTGCTGAACACCTGCTAGCTCCAATCTCGGTCGCAGCATACTCATATATGGCGCTGGTGCCGATTATACAGCCTCCTGTCATACGAGCCCTTACTACATTGGAGGAAAGAAGAATCAGGATGCCCTATGAGGAGCATTCTGTATCCAAGAAGGTAAAGGTACTATTCCCGATACTTGTTACTGTTATAGCAGGTCTGGTAGCTCCTATAAGCATAGCTTTGGTAGGCTTCCTGATGTTCGGTAATCTCTTGAGAGAATCCGGTGTTACTGAGAGGCTTTCAAAATCCGCTCAAAATGAACTTGCAAACCTTGTAACTATACTTCTTGGTATTACAATAGGCTCAACAATGTCTGCTGACAGATTCCTCAATATAGATACTATCAAAATAATTGCAATGGGACTTGTTGCCTTTGTGTTTGACACTGCCGGCGGAGTAATGTTTGCCAAGTTCCTGAATCTGTTTACCAAGAACAAGATGAATCCTATGGTTGGGGCTGCAGGTATATCAGCTTTCCCAATGTCGGCCAGAGTTATACAGAAGGAAGCCCAGAAGGCTGATCCCACAAACTTCATACTGATGCATGCAGTAAGTGCCAATGTTGCAGGGCAGATAGGCTCAATAATTGCAGGGGGCTTGATACTTGCGCTGGTTAAATAGAATTCCCATTATAAATGAAAGAGGTAGGGGAAATGAATATGAATGTATTCTTAGAAAGCATTAGAGTCATGGGATTTGGGATGCTTGGAATATTTATAGTGATTTCTGTGTTTTACGGAACAATAGTATTGCTTGGCAAGGTTTTCCCAGGGGAAGGGCATTAATAGAGAGACGATATGTGATGAGCATGTCGTCTCTCTATTAATTTCAAGCTGCACAATTCAAGAAATTTTTTCGAAGTCATGTCTGGGTTCTCGAGTCTCGAGTCTCGTATCTCGAATCTCACATAAATTTATGTTTCAAAACCGCCAAAATATGATAGAATAAAACGTATATCAAGTCATTTTAAGGCATTGGAGGTATAGCCGTGAAGGTATACGCACTTATTGGTCAAAGTGGTACTGGGAAGAGCTACAAGGCTTTCATAGTCGCAAAAGACAGGGATATTGGGTACTTAATTGATGATGGACTTCTTATAGGCGGTACCAGAGTAATTGCCGGTCAGTCAGCTAAGAGAGAAAGCACAAAGATTGCATCAGTAAGAAGAGCGTTGTTTAGTGATCCCGAGCACAGGGAAAAGGTTAAGAATGCCCTGGAAGAAATAAAACCGGAAAAGATTATTGTTCTCGGCACCTCACTCAAAATGGTCCAAGAGATATGCCAAGTCCTTGGATTGCCGGAGTTCCATGAAATACTCCATATAGAAGATGTATCGACAGAAAAGGAAATAGAGTTGGCCAGGAAATCACGCCGTGAGGATGGAAAGCATGTAATACCGGTACCTACCTTTGAAATTAAAAAGGATTTTTCCGGCTACTTTATAGATTCACTGAAAGTATTCAGTAAAAAGGACCGATTCGCAGATATTGTAGAAAAGACAATAATAAGGCCGACCTTTAGCTACCTTGGTAAGTATGAGCTCTCAAAAGGGGCTCTTGTGCAGATGATAAGCATTTGCGTATCCAAGGTGGAGCGGATAAATAAAATTCTGAGAGTCAGAATAGAGAATAAGCCAGATGGAGTAATTATTGACCTTGATTTATCAATAAAGCTTATAACCAGAATTGACCTTATGATTGTTGAAGTTCAGAAAAAGCTGGTTGAAGAAATTGAGTATATGACTGGTATAAATGTATTAAGCATAAATATAACGGTAAAGACTATAACGACGGGATAAATTACGGGTATTCCTAAAGGGTATGGTTGCGAGTTGCGAGTTACGAGTTGCGAGTGCTCGGGACAGTTCTTCGAAGACCAGCTTTAATATACGCGAAACGCGAAACCCGTAACCAATAGTAGCTTTATTCAATAGGAGAGATTCTTATGAAGATTACTGAAGTTGAAAATGGTCTGATTTTAGAGAATGTAGCAGACTTTGATGCCAAGCATATATTTGAATGTGGGCAATGCTTCCGTTGGATAAAGGAAGAGGATGGAAGCTATACTGGAATTGCCTTTGATAAAGTACTGAATGTCAAATCGGATTATGATAAGGGAATTGTGATGCTTGACAATACCAACCTCAGGGATTTTCAGGACATATGGTTTGATTATTTTGACCTGGGAAGGGATTATGGAGCTATTAAAGAAACACTATCCAGGGATTCTGTACTTGATATGGCAATTAAGTACGGAAGGGGCATCAGAATATTGAAGCAGGAGCCTTGGGAGCTATTGATATCTTATATTATGTCAGCCAACAACAGCATACCGATGATAGCAAGAAGTATCGGACTGCTTTCTGAAATGTATGGCAGGCAGGTCCACTACAAGGAGAAAACCTATTACACCTTTCCAACCCATTCCGAGCTTGAAGAGGCAACTATTGAGGGAATATCCCTATGCAGAGCGGGGTTCAGATGCAAGTACATATATCAGGCTGTAAGAATGGTGAATGCGGGAGAAATAAAGCTGGATGACATTGCCGGCATGAGTATGGATAATGCCAGGGAAGAGCTTATTAAGATTCCCGGAGTAGGTCCTAAGGTAGCAGACTGCATCATGCTTTTTTCCATGCAGAAATATAAAGCTTATCCCGTAGATGTATGGGTAAAAAGGGTAACTGAATATTTCTTCCTTAATAGGGATGTCAAAATGAAAGAAATACAGCAGTTTGCTGTGGAGAAGTTCGGAGATTTGGCAGGCTTTGCCCAAGAATACCTTTTCTACTATGCAAGAGAATTCAAGATTAATCCGGATAAAGGGATTTAGCATATCTATAGAAAAATGCATATTATTCGGACGGCCAATGGCCGCCCCTACCCATTTGCAAATAAAATTGTAGGGGCGCGCATTGCGCGTCCGCACATCGTTATATTTATTAAGGGGGTTGTTACAATGATTTTATTAGGTTCTTTGGTAAATGCAGCAGCAATAATTATTGGGGGAATAGCAGGAAGCATTCTTAAGAGAGGACTTTCAGAGCGGTTCAGCAGCTTGATTATTTCAACCTTGGGGTTGCTTACTATGGCATTAGGAATGATGTTTGCAGTACAGTCCAAAAACATTATGGTTGTAGTTTTCAGCCTGGTGCTCGGAGCGATAATAGGGGAATGGATCGACATTGAGAAAAGAATGAATGATTTGGGCGACTTTGTTCAGGACAAGCTCAAAGCCAAGGAAGGGAATTTTTCACAAGGCTTTGTAACAGCAAGCCTTCTTTTTTGTGTTGGTTCCATGGCGATAATGGGAGCACTGCAGAGCGGACTTATTAATGACCACAAGATATTATATACAAAAGCGATAATGGACGGAGTCATAGCTGTTGTTTTCGCATCTACCTTGGGCATTGGAGTAGTTTTATCCTTCCTGCCGGTATTCATCTACCAGGGCACTATAGCTCTGCTTGCTTCAGCTGTTGCTCCATACCTCAGTGATGTGGTAATGACAGAAATGACAGCCACAGGGGGAGTTCTCCTTCTCGGAGTGGGTATAAACATACTGGAAATCAAGAAGATAAAGGTTGGAAATATGCTGCCTGCAATATTCCTGCCGATATTATTCATGTTGTTTATGAAGTAGAAGACTCTAGGGACAAGCTGTATTTATAAGTATTTGATGCTTATTTATGCAGTTTTTTCAATTTTTAAAGAATTATTGTGAAAACAGTATAAATATAGCGTATTGGGGATATAATACTAGATAGTGAACCAAAATAAGCGAATTATGCTTATTTCAGCCAATATTGGAGTTTGATAATATAATTCCCATTAATTATTATAAGAGGTGTAGTTAGCACTCGACTAGAGCGAGTGCTAATAAGAAAAAAAGTACATAATAATTTTAATAAGAACTTTTAAGGAGGGTTATGCATGAACATCAAACCACTAGGCGACAGAATCATTATCAGAGTAATTGAGAGTGAAGAAACAACAAAGAGCGGTATAGTGCTTCCAGGTACAGCAAAGGAAAAGCCAATGCAGGGCGAAGTGCTTGCAGTAGGTTCAGGAGAAATGGTTGATGGCAAGAAGATTCCACTGGAATTAAAGGTTGGAGACAAGGTCATATACTCGAAGTATGCCGGAACAGAAGTGAAAATGGATGGCACAGAGTATTTGATATTGAGACAGAACGACGTATTGGCAGTAATTGAATAAATAAGGAGGGAACAAGAATGGCAAAACAGATTAGATATGGAGAAGAAGCAAGGAGAGCGCTTGAGAGCGGTGTAAACCAGCTTGCAAATACAGTAAAAATCACATTGGGGCCTAAGGGAAGAAACGTAGTACTTGATAAGAAGTTCGGCTCTCCCCTTATTACCAATGATGGTGTTACTATAGCAAAGGAAATTGAGCTTGAAGACCCATTTGAAAATATGGGGGCACAGCTTGTTAAAGAAGTTGCTACAAAGACAAACGATGTAGCAGGTGATGGTACAACTACAGCAACACTTCTTGCACAGGCAATCATAAGAGAAGGCCTCAAGAACGTTGCAGCAGGTGCAAACCCAATGATAATAAAAAAGGGTATCAGCAAAGCTGTTGATGTAGCTGTTGAAGAACTCAAGAAGACTTCAAGACCAATCGAAAGCAAAGAAGCTATCGCACAGGTTGCTTCCATTTCCGCTGCTGATGAAACAATAGGCGAGTTAATTGCAGAAGCTATGGAAAAGGTAGGCAAGGACGGCGTTATCACAGTTGAAGAATCAAATACCTTTGGAACAACTCTTGATGTTGTTGAAGGCATGCAGTTTGACAGAGGCTGTATCTCATTGTATATGGTTACAGATACAGAAAAGATGGAAGCTGTACTTGATGATCCATATATACTTATTACAGATAAAAAGATTTCTAACATACAGGAACTGCTTCCGATTCTTGAGCAGATAGTTCAGCAAGGCAAGAAGCTTCTTATCATAGCTGAAGATGTTGAAGGCGAAGCATTGTCGACATTAATCGTAAACAAACTCAGAGGTACTTTCACATGCGTGGCTGTAAAGGCTCCTGGCTTTGGCGATAGAAGAAAGGCAATGCTGGAAGATTTAGCGATACTTACAAATGGTCAGGTTATATCCGAAGAGCTTGGTTTGGAGCTTAAAGAGACCAAAATGGAACAGCTGGGTAGAGCAAGACAGGTTAAGGTTCAGAAGGAAAACACAATCATCGTTGACGGAGCAGGAGATGCTCATGCAATTAAAGACAGAATAAAAATGCTTAAAGCACAGATTGAAGATACTACTTCTGATTTTGATAAGGAAAAGCTTCAGGAAAGGCTTGCTAAGCTTTCCGGTGGTGTAGCGGTTATCAAGGTTGGCGCTGCTACAGAGACAGAATTGAAGGAAAGAAAGCACAGAATTGAAGACGCTCTTGCAGCAACAAGGGCAGCAGTAGAAGAAGGTATAGTAGCTGGGGGCGGAACTGCACTTGCAAATACAATCAAAGCTGTAGATGCGTTGCTTGCAGGCTTAGAAGGCGACGAAAAGACAGGTGTCAAGATAGTTAAGAGAGCTTTGGAAGAGCCTGTTAGACAGATAGCAGAAAATGCGGGCTTAGAGGGCTCAGTAGTAATAGAAAAAGTTATGGCAAGCAAGCCTGGAATTGGCTTCGATGCTTTGCGTGAAGAGTATATAGATATGATTCAGGCTGGTATAGTTGACCCAACAAAGGTTACAAGATCTGCACTGCAGAATGCAGCCTCTGTTGCAGCACTGCTGCTTACAACAGAAAGCGTTGTTGCAGACATTCCTGAGAAAGATAAGCCAATGATGCCAGGTGGCGGCATGGGCGGAGACATGATGTACTAAGACAAGACAGTTAAAAACTCGGTGATTTTTAATCACCGAGTTTTTTAATGAGTTTTTCAAATTCATTCTGCGGGATGGGTTTACTGAAGTAATATCCTTGTATGATATCACAGCCCTTATCCCTCAAGGTTTCATATTGTTCCTTTGTTTCAACACCCTCTGCGGTTACGTTCAGCTTCAAGTTTTGACCCATTGCAAGTATGGTAGATACAATTGCGGCATTCTTTGGATTATCATTTATATCAATTATAAAGCTGCGGTCTATCTTTAAAGTAGTTATTGCAAAATTCTTAAGATAGTTCAGGGAAGAGTAGCCGGTTCCAAAATCATCCAGGGCTATGCGTATCCCCTTAGTCTTGAGCCTTTCAAGTATACCGGTGATGTATTCCGGATTCTTTACTGCAACACTTTCGGTTATCTCAAGCTCCAGATATTCTGGGGCAAGGCCTGTTTCCTGAAGAACATCAAAAACCATATCGATGAAGTCCTCCTGAATAAGCTGTACAGCGGATAAGTTAACTGACACATAAACCGGTTTGCGGCCTGAGTCCTGCCATAGCTTATTCTGCATACAAGCGGTATAAAGAACCCATCTGCCTATGCTTATTATTAATCCGTTTGTTTCAGCAATTGGGATGAACTTAAGCGGGCTAATCATTCCAAGCTCGGGATGATTCCATCTTATAAGGGCTTCGCAGCCGATTACTTTTTTGGATTTGGTGTCTACCTGGGGCTGATAATGCAAAGTAAACTCACCATTGTCCAATGCATGATGCATGCTGCTGTCCAAATTCAGCTGCTCCAGGAGCCGTGCATTCATAGAAGGGTCATACAGCTGATAACTATCACGACCCCGACCCTTTGCTTTCTGCATTGCGGAAAATGCATTATTGAATAAGCTGTCGCTGCACTCACCATCTTCAGGATAGAAGGCCATACCCATGCAGGCAGTGATATAAATTCTATGTTCATCTATAACCCAGGGCTGCTTGATGGCATCCCGGATTTTATTGGACAGCTCTATCACGTCATTTTTATGTTCAAAGCTTTTAAATAAAACTGCAAATCTGTCCTCTCCCATATGGGAAACCATATGGTTATGGTCAACGAGAGAGCTGATTTTTTCTGCTAAGCACTTAAGAAGCTTGTCACCGGCGGTATGGCCTAATGTGTTGTTTATACTCTCGAACTTATCTAGGTCCATTATCATAATAGCAAACCTATTATTTTCGAAGGCAGCTTTTTCCAGTTCTATATCAAGGCTTGCATTAAACAGCATTCTGTTGGGTAGAAGAGTAAGGGCGTCATAATAGGTCAAGCTGCTTATGGTATCCATCATCTTATTAAAGCTTCTTGCTGCATCCCCGATCTCATCATCATCATCAATTGCCGACCTGACTGTAAGATCTCCGGCTGCCGCTTCGGTGAATACACCTCTGAGCTTGATAATGGGGGTTGAAATACTTTTGGCTATAAAGAATCCAAAGATTGAAGCGATTATAAGTCCAACCAGTCCTATCAGCATATGACGTGTTGATGAATACCTGATAGGTGCGTGCCAGTAATCTACAGGTATCATGATTATAAGCTTCCAACCGTCAGTGTTCGGTATAATATGATAATAATTCATACTGGTCACATTTTTAAATGAATATTCACTGGCACCTTCATCATTTTTCAGTATTTCAGCTGATGCTTTGGAGGTCTCTTCACTGATATTATCGGATTTTATTGTAATATTCTCACTTAATATGTACTCGACCTGGGGGTGGGCTATTATTAAGCCATTTTTGTCTACTATGTAAGAATACGAGTTAGGGTAATTGTATTTGAGATGCTCAATAATATTTGAGAGTTTGATAAGGTTAATAGCAGCAAACATCACTCCTTCTACTTTTCCATCTTCATTTTTTATAGGTGCTGCGACAGCAGTTATAGGGTTTCCGGTAGTTCTGGAGATAATGGGGTTTGACACAACAACGCTGTCTTCCATAACGGCTTTGAAATACTCTCTATCACTAGCATTGCCTACATTTCTTTTTAGGGTTGTATTATAATTTCCGCTTATGTCCGCGACCATGAAATGATCATATATCTCGAGCTTTTCTTCTACTTCCTTTTTCAGATACAGTTCCATACTATTCCAATTCATCGTTTTTACCAATGGTGTGTTTGCATAAACCTCAATTTCCCTCATTCGCTCCGAGAACCAGCTGCCAATGAATTCAGAGTACAGTTCTGCGTTTTTTCTGCTGTTTTCGTTTATCATGCTCTCTAAGGTACGCTCGGTGAGCCTTTCAGACATGATGGTAAAAACCAAGGATTCCAGTACACAAATAGTCAATATCATCATTAATATCTTAAACATTATACTTCGGTTTTTGATTCTAAACATGCCTGAGCCCCCAATACAATTGAAATAGTGTATGGCAGTATGGAGAATACTTGAATTAAGAACATGGGGAAATTCCGTATATGACAGATTATATCAAAAAGCAACATGGATGGCTATATGAATTCTATTATAGTTAAATAAATAGCAGGCTGATGAATTACTCATTAAGAGTAATATTTATTGTGTAGACAACAATAATAGTAGGGAGTAAAATTATATTGAGGTGAGTGTATGAACGAAAAGAATAAGAAGGAAACTCAGGGTGTGGGAGAATTCACCCATATAAATGATAAGGGCTACGCCAAAATGGTAGATGTTTCCGAAAAGGAAGAAAGCGTTAGAGAGGCCATAGCAAGAGGCTCTGTATATATGAAAAGGGAGACCCTGAAGGCTATAGCAGAAGGCAGAATAAAAAAGGGTGATGTGCTTTCAGTAGCTCAGGTAGGTGGAATAATGGGGGCTAAGTCAACCTCAGGCATAATACCTATGTGTCATAATGTGAACATATATGGTGCTGATATAGAGTTCCATGCTGATATGGAGAATTCCAAGCTGGATATTGAAGCAGTCGTGAAGACTGTGGGCGTCACGGGAGTTGAAATGGAGGCACTGACGGCGGTATCTGTTGCTGCACTGACTATATATGACATGTGTAAGGCTATTGATAAGTTTATGGTGATAAGCGACATACATCTTGTACATAAAAGGGGCGGCAAGTCGGGAGAATTCAATTTCAGCGAGAAGCTGAGTGAAAATGTCAACAATACCAAATGTTGATTTATTCAAAATAAAGCGAGCGGGGGATTTGAGGCAATGGATGGATTTAGTGTGGGAATCATAACTGTAAGTGATAAGGGTTCAAGGGGAGAACGGGTTGATACTTCAGGCCCTACCATAGAGGATATGATAAAACAGATAGGGGGCAGGGTGGAGAAATATGTTATTGTTCCCGATGAAAAGCAGGATATAAAAAATGCGATTATAGATATGTCCGACAAGCTCAAGCTGAACCTGATACTGACAACGGGAGGGACCGGTTTTTCCCCAAGGGATGTGACTCCTGAAGCAACTCTAGAAGTAATCGAAAGGCATGTACCGGGCATACCCGAGGCGATGAGGGCAAAAAGCCTGCTGATCACTCCTAAGGCAATGCTATCAAGAGCACAAGCAGGTATCAGACAGCAGTCGCTTATAATAAACCTTCCGGGAAGTCCTAAGGGTGTAAGAGAGAACCTGGAAGTAATAATACCGGCTCTTAAGCATGGGATAGAGATACTGACAGGTCAGGCTTCCGAGTGTGGAGGGAAGTAATGCATATAATATAAAGAATGCGACATAGTTTGTGGAGAATTCCGACTGTAGGGGAAGTATGTCCTCCTCGCCTTTCAAAGCCAGCAAAATCACTGGCGGGGGTCCCATCGCTGTAGGGCCGTCTGGTTATTTTGCCAGGGGTATTCCCGTTCCGAGGTCAGTGAAAGTCTTCGTCAAACATAGCTTCCCCACGTCGGTGTTCGTTGTCCTATAAGAGCTTCCATAGTACATCACGGACTTGGATTGCTGCTGAATAATATTCATTTGCAATCCAGTGATTCCACGAACTTTAATTATGTCGCATCATCCTACGTCTCCGCTTCTTTGCTGTTAATCACAGGTTTTACGACCCGTTCAAGTATTCCATTTATATATGCAATGAGCATTCCGTAATTCACTACAGGCACTCCTGCAGCCTTGCATTTGTCAAGTCTATCCAGGACTTCTGCTCTGTTTATCATACAGGCTCCGCAGTGGACCACCAGCTTGTAGCTGGGCAGATCCTCAGGGAAATCACCGCCGACAACCCACTTGAAGTCTAACTTGCCGCCGACCTTCTTTTCAAGCCAGCCGGGGATTTTTACCCTTCCTATATCCTCGTGGCTTGGATAATGTGTGCAGGCTTCGGCAATAAGAACCTTATCACCAGAGTTCAGAAGCTCAATTGCTTTTATTCCATTTAAGAATTCCCTCAGGTTTCCCTTATAACGCGCATAAAGTATCGAAAAGGATGTGAGAGGTACTTCAGGAGGTACTAGCTTTGATACCGTCCCGAACACCTGGGAGTCAGTTACGACTAGCTTGGGAGGTTTAATAAAGTTCTTCAGGGCTGCTTCCAGCTCATGTTCCCTCACTACTGTCACACACGCCCCTGCATCCAATGCATCTCTGATAACCTGAACCTGTGGAAGGATAAGGCGGGACTTTGGGGCACCGGCATCTACAGGGGCAACCAGCACTACAGCATCCTCCGGCTCAAGCAGGTCACCCATAATGGTATCCGGCATAAAATCCTTGGGTGAGTTTTTTATTATTATGGACTTTAGCTCATCGATACCCTCTCTGATTATGGAGTTGACACTGCAATAAGGGATGTCATGATTTTCAAACCATTTTGCAACACTTTGGGAGTCATGCTTCAAATCCAGCTTGGTAATTACCCCGATAACAGGTATACAGCGCTTTTTTGCTTCAGTGGTTATAGTCTTCTCCCATTCTTCTACAGTATCAGTAGAAGCTATTGCCAACACAAGCAGGTCGGTTTTTGCCAGCACCTGCATAGTCTTCTTAACTCTAAGCACCCCCAATTCCCCTTCATCATCTATTCCCGCGGTATCAATAAGGGTTACCGGACCAATAGGGGATATCTCCATAGATTTATAGACAGGGTCAGTTGTTGTGCCTGGGATTTTCGAAACTACAGCAAGCTCTTGATTGGTTATGGCATTTATCAGGCTTGACTTGCCTGCATTCCTCTTCCCGAATATTGCTATATGAAGTCTTACGCTTCTGGGTGTGTCTAACATAGTTATACCTCCATACAAGGCTAAAGGTACAAATCCCTTTTACCCTTTCTTATCTCTTCGAGTCTTTCTTTTGTAAGCTCCTTAACCTTCTCATTCTTAATCTCTTCCAGCTGTTTTGCTATTGTTTCCTCTCCCAGCTTTATTGTTTCCTCTGATGCATAGTCCTGCAGGTATTCTTCAAAGGTAAGTATTGCATTTGGCTGACATATGTTCTGAATGTTTCCGCTTTTGGCCAGCTGCATGAACCTGTCTCCTACTCTGCCCTGCCGGTAGCATGCTGTGCAGTAGCTGGGTATATAGCCGGATTTGCAAAGGCTTTGGATTATTTCATCAGGAGACCTGTGATCCCCTATGGTAAACTGTGCAGTATTATTTGGTACATCACAATTATGTTCATCCTTGTACCCTCCAACTCCTGTACAAGAACCCGCACTGATCTGTGATACCCCGTAATTGATTACCTCATCACGGATGGCTGGATTTTCCCTCGTGGATAAAATGATTCCTGTGTATGGAACTGCAAGCCTCAGAACTGCAACTATCTTTTTAAAGTCATTATCACTGACCATATAAGGGTAGTCAGAAAGCTTCATACCGGAAGCAGGCTTTAGTCTGGGCACTGATACGGTATGTGGACCGCAGCCGAACTTCTCTTCAAGATGAAGAGAATGAAAGAGCAGCGCTAGAACTTCAAATTTATAGTCATAGAGGCCGAAGAGCACACCGGCACCTACATCATCAATTCCTGCTTCCATAGCCCTGTCAAAGGCAGTGGTATGATAATCGTAATCGTGTTTAGGCCCCTTGGGGTGCATTGCTTCATAGGTTTTCCTATGATATGTCTCCTGAAACAATATATAGGTTCCGATATCTGCGGACTTGAGCTTTTTATATTCCTCCACAGTAGTAGCGGCTATGTTCACATTTATTCTTCTAATGCTTCCGTTTTCAAAGTTTATGCCATAAATTGTTCTTATTGCGTCGACCACATAGTCGATCCCGCAGTTTACCGGGTCCTCACCTACCTCCAGGGCGATTCTCTTATGACCCATGGCCTCTAGAACTTTTACCTCCTCGACAATGTCCTCCGTGGATAGCTTTCTGCGCTCTATTGAATTATTCAAGTTGTACCCGCAGTATTTGCAAGTATTAACGCAATAATTGCTAATATAGAGTGGGGCAAATATGACGACTCTCTTGCCGTATATTTTTTCTTTGATTTTATGTGCAGCTTCAAACATCCTGTTAAGCACAGCAGGAGCTTCTGAGTTCAGAAGCTTTGCCACTTCGACAGGGGAGAGACCTTCGGCCCTTTCTGCCTTATCAATTATTTTCATTAGCTCGTCTGCAGATACGTTTTGAGTCTGTTCTAATATTGATTCTATAATTTCATCATTAATAAAATCTGCGATTTGTTTTGTGTTTCCTAAATTCATATTTATTTCTCCTTAATATTACTTTTTATTTATTTTTTAGTGTGTGTCCCTGGTCTGTTGCTACTGACCTGCCAAGGGAGTGGATAATTCCTGTTATGCAATTCCTGCAGTGACCCGGATCATCGGTGAGGCATATTTTATTGGGATACAGCTGATACATCTCCCGGTACTGCATGGGAGTGACATTTGGCATTACCACATTCGCCCCTGCCTTCAGAGCCTTCTGTCTGCCTTGAGGATCCAGACTTCCCATGGCGGTTGTCGCGGGGATATGAGCATTTCTCAATATCAGCCTGGCTAGTGCGACTGCTTTAAGGCTCATCAGCAAGGTGCCGCCCTTTTCACTCCTGAGCGGTGTCTGAGGATTTGGTATGAACGGTCCGATTCCGGCCATATCCACATCGAACTCTTTAAGAAGCAGAAGGTTTTTTGCCATTATTTCAGGGGTTTCTCCCGGCAGTCCCGTCATAAAACCGGTGCCAAGCTGATATTCAAGGTCTTTAAGGTACTGAAGACACTCCAAACGCTTATCCAATTCCGAGTCAGGATGCAGGTAGGTATATAGATCCTTGTCAGCAGTCTCAAACCTCAATAAATATCTGTCAGCTCCCGCGGCTTTTATGTGTTTGTAATCCTCAAAGCTGTATTCACCGCAGGAAAGAGTCACAGCCAGGTCTGTAGAGGTTTTTATCCTATATACCAGCTCAGCAAGCATCGCTGCGGTGTAAAAAGGGTCCTCACCGGATTGAAGCACTACACTTCTATAACCCAAGGTCTCTGCTTTTACGGCACTGCCTACAATGTCGTCAATGCTCATTCTATACCGGGGAAGGGTCTTTATATCGCTTCTAAGTCCACAATACAAGCATTCGCGGGAGCAATAGTTAGAGAACTCTATGAGACCCCTTAAGTGGACCTGATTACCCATGACCTGTTCTCTTACTCTGTCTGCTTCTTCAAAAATAATTTTTGCTTGTTCTTCATTAGTGTTGATAAGCTCAACTAAGTCATCAATATTCCAGGTCTCAGTTTGACTTATGAGCTTGCATTTTTCCATTATACTAAGAATTTTATCATTCATAGACATTCTCCTTGTCTTACAAAATGTGAAAATAGTATTTCACACTTTTGTTTCCTTAATTTTCATCACAGAAACCTAACTCATTCCTTATGGGATTATTTCCATGATATATTATTTTCCTCTTGATTATTGCTCAATAAATTGCTGGTATATATAGCTGTCGTTCAAAAATGAATGTAAAGTTAATGTAGAGAAAAGACAGTTATTGCAAATATAAGATATATTTGAGAGAATGAAAAGTATGTTAAACTATTGACAATCTAATAAGCATTATATATTATATATATAGGCTTGTAAAGAACATTGTATATAACATTGATATTATATTCCACAACATTGATAAAGTATTGACAATCATTGTTGAATATAGTAAATTGATTATGGTATATTTTTTGATAAAAATCATGTTATTTATAACATATGTATTTTATGGAGGTATTATTAAATGGAAATGGTAAACATTACTATTGACGGTATCAAGACCCAAGTCCCTAAGAACTATACCGTACTTGAAGCTGCAAGGACTTTACACATAAACATACCTACCCTTTGTTATCTGAAAGGACTCAATGAGGTTGGCGCATGCAGAATATGTGTCGTTGAGGTTCAGGGAGCAAGAGCATTGCAGGCTTCATGTGTACAGCCTGTGGCTGAGGGTATGATTGTTAAGACCAGCACACCTAGTGTTTTGGAAGCAAGGAGAACAATATTGGACCTTATCCTCGCAAGACATGAAAGAGAATGTCTCACATGCTCAAGGAATTTGAACTGTGAGCTTCAGAAGCTTTGCGAAGAAATGGGCATAGACAAAGTAAAGTATGAAGGCGCAAAGATAAGGTATAAGCTGGATGAAGCATCACCATCCGTTGTAAGGGATCAGAACAAATGCATACTTTGCGGAAGATGTGTTGCAGTATGTAAGAAGATACAGGATACAGGCGCTATCGATTTTGCACAAAGGGGAGTAAATACAACAGTTACTACCTCCTATAACAAGGGTCTTACAGAAGCTAATTGTATAAACTGCGGTCAGTGCATTAAGGTATGTCCTGTGGGAGCATTAACAGAAAAGGATGACACAGCCAAGGTATGGAAGGCTATTGGTGACCAGACCAAGTATGTTGTAGTGCAGACTGCTCCGGCGGTAAGAGTTGCGCTGGGTGAAGAGTTTGGAATGCCAATTGGTACAAATGTAGAGGGTAAAATGATAACAGCCCTCAAAAGATTAGGCTTTGATAAAGTATTTGATACAAACTTTGCAGCCGACCTTACAATACTTGAGGAAGGCACAGAGCTTCTGAGTAGGATAAATAACGGTGGGAAACTCCCGCTCATTACATCCTGCTCACCGGGCTGGATAAAGTACTGCGAGCATAACTACCATGAATTCCTTGACAATCTTTCGTCCTGCAAATCACCGCAGCAAATGTTCGGTGCGGTTGCAAAGTCCTATTACGCAGAAAAGACAGGCATTGATCCAAAAGACATTTTTGTTGTGTCAATTATGCCATGTACAGCCAAGAAGTATGAAGCCGGCAGGGAAGAACTCAGTGTTGACGGCTTGATGGATGTTGATGTGGTTCTTACTACAAGGGAGCTTGCAAAAATGATAAAACAGGCTAGAATTGACTTTACAGCCATACGAGATGGGGAGTATGACAGCATATTAGGTAACTCCACAGGCGCTGGAGTTATATTCGGAGCAACTGGCGGTGTAATGGAAGCAGCACTTAGGACTGTTGCAGATATATTGACAGGAGAGGACTTAGTGGAAATTGAGTACACACCTGTAAGAGGAATGATTGGTATAAAAGAAGCCTGGGTGAATATTAATAATATGGATATCAAGGTTGCAGTTGTTCATGGCACAGGTAATGCAGCAAGACTGCTTGATAAGGTAAAGAGCGGTGAGGCAAATTACCACTTTATCGAGGTAATGGCATGTCCCGGTGGCTGCATAAACGGTGGTGGGCAGCCGATAATAATGAATAAGGAAAAGACAGAAGAGGTAAAGAAGTTAAGGGCAGAAGGCTTGTACTCTATTGATAGGGAAAGAAAGCTAAGAAAGTCCCATGAGAACCCGGAAGTGAAGGCGCTTTATGACGAATACATGGAGAAGCCTAACAGTGGCAAAGCTCATCACCTTCTGCATACACATTACACCAAGAGAAGCAGAGTATAAAATAATTAAAAATATTGCCGGCTTTGGCAGAAATATGCTTTAGCCGGCTTTTATTTTTTTGGCAAAATTGATGTGTAATATTTGTATAATCTTCATTGTCTTAGTATTGGGACTTGATAAAATCTTTGTGAAGATTTAATATTATATAATAATAATAGATAAAGGGTGGTTTGTATGGTGAAGTTGACTATTAATGGCCAGCAAGTGCAAGTCGAGAATAACACCACCTTGCTTCAAGCCGCAGAAATGCTGGGTATAAGCATACCTACGTTTTGCTATGACAAGCGTCTTATAGGTCATGGCGCTTGCCGAATCTGCGTTGTTGAAGTAAAGGGTGCAAGAACGCTTCAGACTGCATGTACTGCGCATGCTGCAGAGGGAATGGTTGTGGAGACTCACTCACCTGACTCCATTGCAGCACGAAGAGAAATATTAAAGCTTATGATTGAGAATCATCCGCTTGATTGCCTGACCTGCGAAAAATCAGGAAAGTGCAAGCTCCAGGATTATTGTTATGAATATGACATAAAAGAGGGCGGATACAATGGTGAGAAAAAGAACTACCCAATTGATGACAGCAATCCGTTTTTCTATTTAGATAGAAATAAATGCATAATGTGCGGCAAATGTATAAGGGTAGACAATGAGCTTCAGTGTACCGGTGCTATTAATTTCAATGATAGAGGCTTTGAAACTTATATGGGCGTTCCTTTTGAAGGTCATTTTGAGCAGTCAATCTGCGTATCCTGCGGTAACTGTGTATCGATATGTCCGGTAGGAGCATTGATGCCCAAACATCCGGAAAAGTTCAGGACTTGGGAGCTCAGCAAGGTTCAGACTACCTGTTCTTACTGCGGTGTAGGCTGTCAAATGGAACTTCTGGTTAAGGGTAAAAAAGTAGTAGGAGTCGAACCTGTCAATGCCGAGCCGAACAATGGACTTCTCTGTGTAAAAGGAAAGTTCGGTTACAAGTTCATTGACCATCCGGACAGGCTTAAGACTCCATATATCCGGAAGGACGGCAAGCTTGTAGAAGCAACCTGGGATGAGGCTTATCATCTGATAGCAGAGAAGATTGAGGAAACAAAAGGCAAATATGGTCCCGACGCTTTAGGCGGCTTCTCATCTGCAAGGTGTACCAACGAGGAAAATTATTTATTCCAGAAGCTGTTCAGGGCGGTGATCGGTACCAATAACGTCGACCACTGCGCTCGTCTCTGACATGCCGCAACAGTTGCAGGTCTTGCAACTACATTAGGCAGCGGAGCTATGACAAATAGCATAAACGAGATAATTGATGCTGATGCAATATTTGTAATAGGTTCTAATACTACAGAAAATCACCCTGTCATAGGGGCGAAAATAAAACAGGCAAAAAGACGCGGAGCAAAGCTTATTGTTGCAGAGCCCAGGGAAATTGAACTGGCAAAGGATGCAGATGTATTCCTTCAGATAAAGCCGGGAACAAACGTAGCACTTCTGAATGGCATGATGAACGTGATTCTGGAAGAAGGTCTGCAGGATAAGGAATATATTTCCGAGAGGACCGAAAACTTTGAAGAGCTGGAAAAAACAGTAAAGGGCTATACGCCTGAAAAAGCAGCAAAGCTGTGCGGGGTCAAGGAAGAGGATATCAGAGCTGCAGCAAGGCTTTACGCAGAGGCAGATAAAGCCAGCATAATATATTGCATGGGTATAACACAGCACAGCAGCGGAGTAAATAATGTAATGTCAGTTTCCAACCTTGCAATGCTATGCGGTAATATTGGCAAGGAAGCCTCCGGAGTAAATCCTCTGAGGGGACAGAATAATGTTCAGGGTGCCTGTGATATGGGAGCTCTGCCGGATGTACTGCCAGGATATCAGCAGGTAGCTAAGCCGGAAGTACTTGAAAAGTTCGAAAGGGCTTGGGACACGAAGCTTTCATCAAAGACTGGTCTTACTGTACCGGAAATGATGGAGGGGGTAGGAAAGGGAGAAATAAAGCTGCTTTATATAATGGGTGAAAATCCTATGGTCTCAGATCCTGATACCAATCATGTGAAGCATTCATTGGAGCAAACAGAGTTTCTTATAGTACAGGACATATTCATGACTGAGACAGCCGAGCTTGCAGATGTGGTACTACCGGCAGCAGTCTTTGCAGAAAAGGATGGCACCTTCTCCAATACCGAGAGAAGAGTTCAGAGGGTCAGAAAGGCAGTAGAACCGGCAGGAAATGCAAAAGCAGACTGGGCTATACTTGTAGATCTGATGAATAAGCTGGGCTATGCCAGGAAATATAAGAATCCTTCTGAAATTATGGAGGAGATTGCAGCTGTTACACCATCCTATGGCGGAATAAGTTATGAAAGGCTTGAGGTGGAAGGCTTGCAGTGGCCATGTCCGACACTTGATCATCCAGGTACAAAATACATGCACAAGGGTGCATTCACAAGGGGTAAGGGCTTATTCAAGGGCATAGAGCATAAGGAGCCTATAGAAACAACGGATAAGGAATACCCATTCATTTTGACGACAGGTCGTGTACTATATCATTACCATACAAGGACAATGACTGGGCGGGTAAAAGGCTTGGAAGCCAAAATGCCGGAAAACTATATGGAGATCAACCCAACAACAGCAGCAGGATTGGGAATCAAAGACGGTGAAATGGTTAAGGTGTCCTCACGAAGAGGCAGTATACAAGTCAAGGCAAAGGTAACCGATATTGTAGATGAAAAAGTGGTATTCATACCTTTCCACTTCGCTGAAGCTTCAGCAAATATACTGACAAACGGGGTACTGGACCCAGTTAGTAAAACTCCTGAACTAAAGGTATGTGCAGTAGCGATAAGTAAATAAATGTTTATTTTAAATACATCTTTGATGATTTTTCATTAAAGATGTATTTATTGTTTAATTATGCAGATATTTCTGGTATAATAAGCAATGTGTTGTAATTAATAAAAGCTTATATGTAAAAATATTTAGTAAAGAGGATGCATTATGAGCAAAGGAGAATATAACGTACTTAACGCGATTCGTTCCAATTATCTTTGTACAGTGAGGGATCTGGCTAACTCCTTGGAAGAAAAAGACGAATATACGAGAAATCATTGTGAGAGGGTTACCGAATATTCTCTTGTTATAGCAAAGAAAATGGGACTAAATGAAGAAGAACTTTTAAGCCTGGAATTTGCAGGACTGCTGCATGACATAGGGAAGATTGGCATTCCCATCGAAATAATCAATAAACAAGGCATACTGACTTATGAAGAGTACGAGGTAATAAAGAGACATCCTGAGATAGGTTACGACTTGCTGAAGAGCATGACTTTTCTTGATTCCAGCAACAGGATTCTGTTGCAGCATCATGAAAGAATAGATGGCAAGGGCTATCCATATGGCCTGGGAGACCGGGAAATTGACATGCTGGCCAAGATACTAGCAGTTGCTGATGCTTATGATGCGATGACTACAGTTAGGCCTTACCGTAGGGATAGACTGACCAAGGAACAAGTTATAAAAGAATTTGTAAGACATAAGAATACACAGTTTGATGAAAATGTTGTTGACATATTTGTGGATATATTATCAGGAGGAGATATAGCCTCTTGAATGATTTGACAGAAGAATACCAAATCCCGTGTCTGAATTTTAAGACATGGGATTTTTCTTGCCCCTTAGAAGTAATAAAAATACCAAGACAAAAGTATATTTAAGTAAATGTAAATTGAGGTGTAGTATAAGGGGTAGAGTGATGAGAGAGAATATGGCAAGTAAAGTGATGAAAGTCGCAACAGGCCTGATTATATTGGTTGTCCTGTTGACTATGTCTATTGAGCAGCCTAAAGAAATTATGGGTGTATTCTTTAACCTGTATGAAAATGAAGAGCTTACGGATTCAATACACCAGATATTCCGAAACAGGAATAATGCAATAATAAATGGGGATTTGAAGCTTATTGAGTCTATGTATGATACAAGTACCAAGTATGGGACTTGGGCATATCAGCATGAAGCGTCAAAGGTGAAATATATCCATAATTGGGAGCAAAAGCAGGGCGTGAAATTTACTGAAATTATACCTACAGTGGCGATAAGAAGCATTAAGCCTAAAGGGGAAAAGTTCACAATTAACCTGCTGTGTTCAACAGAGTATAAATATTCATATGTGGATAAGCCGGAGGCTGTCAATAGCTTCAGGGTAGGGACCTACCATGTGCTTGATCTATTATACATGAACGAAGTGTGGATAATAACAAGGGAGTGGTATAAGGATCCTTTTGAAGATACTCTGAATTTGGGTAGAATAAATGTTGATTCAATAAATCAGTACATATCCACTCATGAAGCGAGAGACCTCTCGAATATAGGTGATAGGAGAAAGAATGCAGTGGAATATGCTGATAAGTATTGCGGTGCTGCAAGTGAAGAAAAGTATGGCTTCAAATACAACAAAAAGTACAGGAACTATAACTCTCAGGGCGGTGACTGTGCTAACTTTGCATCTCAAGTACTCTATGAAGGCGGGAAGTTTAAGAAAAACCACACGTGGAATTATGGCAGTGGGGGCGCTACCAGGGCATGGGTCAACGCGGATGGCTTCAAAAGCTATATGATATACAGCGGCAGGGCTTCACTTATTGCCTATGGAAGCTATGAGAAGGTGTATAAGGCTTCATATAAGCTTTTACCCGGGGACATTGTAGCCTATGAAAAAAAGGGAGATATAACGCATATATCGGTGGTAACAGGTGCAGACTCAAAGGGGTACTCCCTGGTAAGCTGCCACAATACTGACAGAAACAGGGTTCCCTGGGATCTTGGCTGGAGCGGCAGCAAAATTAAGTTCTGGCTTGTGCGGGTGCACTTTTAGGATATCCAATTTTCAAGCTGCTGAAAAACCACCCCAAATAAAAACAGCCATGTCATAGCCACATATGAGTATACAAAAATTGATGGCACTAATTCTCTCCGCCTAAGAAAAGTCTAGCGCCTTCCAAAGGCCGTCCTTGGCCCTGGAAGGCTTGCACTTCAGTCCTGCCTCGCATACGACTTTTCTAAGACGACCTTCATAAGTGCCATTGACAATTTCTGTATAAGCACATTTAGGCTATTGGCATGGCTGTTCTACCAAGTAGCTATACATTGCTCTGTTGTTTTTTTGTCTGTAACATTTTCGCCTCCGGTTCATAATCTGTATTAATTAGCTGATAACAAAACTCATTAAGGAGGAGCATTATGTGCGGATTTGTCGGATGGGTCAATACAGAAAGAGACCTGATGAGTGAGAAGGAAACCATGGATAAAATGACAGCGACCTTAAGCAGAAGAGGACCTGATGACTCAGGGATATACATGTCGCGAAATGCACTTTTAGGCCACAGGCGGCTAGTGGTCGTCGATCCGGAGGGTGGAGGACAGCCAATGACACGTTGGGTAGGGGGGAACAGCTACACACTGGTATATAACGGTGAGCTTTATAATACCGAGGAGCTGAGGTCTGCACTTCGTGCCAAAGGCTATCATTTCAAGTCATATTCAGACACGGAGGTGCTGCTTGTCTCATATGTGGAGTGGGGGGCGGACTGCCTGAAAAGGTTTAATGGAATCTTTGCTTTCGGAATATGGGATAAGAATAAGAGAACCCTCTTTGCAGCCAGGGACCCTTTAGGAGTAAAGCCTCTATTCTACACACAAGTGAACGGTTCTTTAATCTTTGGTTCTGAAATAAAGGCACTTCTGGCACATCCTGAGGTAGAGCCGATACTGGATGAGACCGGAATAATGGAGATATTCGGTTTGGGACCTGCAAGATCTCCCGGATGCGGTGTATTCAGGGGTATGAAGGAAATACCTCCTGCCCACTGTTTGACATATAACTCCCAGGGAATCAAACTGAAACAATATTGGCAGCTCACAGCAGAACACCATACTGATGATTTGGATACAACTGTGGAAAAGACCAGGGTATTACTGGTAGATGCCATTGAAAGACAAATGGTATCCGATGTTCCTGTATGTACTTTTCTTTCAGGAGGTCTTGACTCAAGTGCAATTTCTGCTGTAGCTGCCGACTACTTCAGGAAAAATGGGAAAGGGACATTGAATACCTACGCTATTGACTATTTAGATAATGAACTGTTTTTTAAGGCAGACGATTACCAACCGAATTCAGACAGTCAGTGGGCTAATAAAATGTCGGAATTCATAGGAAGCAGCCACAAAACAATATATATCGATACTGGACAGCTGGTATCCGCGCTTACAGATGCAGTGCTTGCCAATGACCTTCCCGGGATGGCTGATATTGATTCCTCACTATATCTGTTCTGCAAAGAGGTGCGAAAGGATGCAACGGTGGCAATTTCCGGTGAATGTGCAGATGAGATATTCGGGGGCTATCCTTGGTATACCAGGCAGGAACTCATTAACAGCAGCACTTTTCCTTGGTCTGAAGCCATACAGGAGCGTAAGAGCATAATGTCAGGTGAATTTCAAGGGCTTGCTTTAGAAGACTACATTCAGGGGAAATACTTCTCAACCATCGAGGAAGTGCCAAGACTTGAGGGGGAGAGCAAAGAGGAGGGCAGGATGAGGGAAATGTTCTACCTGAACCTCAAATGGCAAATGATAACACTCCTGAACAGAAAAGACAGGATGAGCATGTCCAATAGCCTTGAGGTAAGGGTTCCCTTTGCTGATTATAGAATTGTAGAATATGCTTACAACATACCTTGGAGCATTAAGTATTGCAAACAAAGGGAAAAGGGCCTTTTGAGGAAGGCACTCAAGGGAATATTGCCGGAGGATATTCTGGAAAGAAAAAAGAGCCCTTATCCCAAGACACATAATCCTGAATACCTTAAAGCAGTACAGAAAAAGATGGTTGAAATAATGGCTGATAAAGAGTCGCCTCTTCTTCAACTGGTAAATTCTAAAGTAGTCGATGAGATTGTAAAGAGTGGCGGAATAGCTTTTGGAAAGCCGTGGTACGGGCAACTGATGAGAGGGCCGCAGCTTTTGGCTTATCTTATACAGATAGATACCTGGATGAGAGAGTATAAGGTTAGAATCATGTAGGTTTAGAAAAAGACGGTTTTTTAAGACCGTCTTTTTATCTTTCATATAAACAACTGCATATCTGATTCCAATGCATCCTTAAGATAATCCTTGGCTTCTATTACCTCCAACTCAGGAATCATTTCTTCCTGCTTAAGCCCCATTACTTCCATTGAGAGCTTGCAGCCATAGAACTTCACATCTTTTTTTCTTGCTGCCTTCAAAAAGTCTATAACATGAGGAGTTTTGTCATCATCCATCATTTCAAGGAGCATTTTCTTTCCAATGCCAGCCATATTCATTTTCGAAAGGGGGAGTGCTTCCGGGCCCTTTGGAGTAATTGCCCCGAACATTTTTTCATAGGTGCTCTTGTCTTCGGATGAGATTTTCTCAGGATCCCTTACCAGGAACAATCCCCAAAATGCAAAAAACAAAGTCACATCAACCTGCATTTCCCTTGCTGTATTTGCAAGCAGCAGTGCAGCCAGTGCCTTATCATACTCACCACTGAACATGAGTATATTCATTCGTTTGTTCAATATATAGATACCTCCCTATTGTCAATTAAGATACATGTATTTTAGCCCTAAAGAGCTATTATCATACATGAGTAAATGACTCACAATTGGGAGGTATTAGTCACGAGTCACGAGTCTCTAGTCGCTAGAGTTGAGCAAGTCATGAGGGCCTTAGATCCTCCACTTTGTTAAGGATGACATATATAATACAATTTAAATAATAAACCAGCCGTGCATTCAGTGGGATCCCGTGTGTTCAGTGTTACCCGTTCCCCCCGCACCTCGAACCTCGAACCTTATATCTACTGCATAGCGTAAGCATACCGCTCCGCATACTCTTCCTTATGGGCTGATATATCACACAGCTTCTGCACAAGGATATCGATCTCGTCATAATTATTGTAGAGCCCAAAGCTTAGCCTGACCATTCCCGGATGAGGCAGGGATGGATTTTTTATACGCCTCCTTATTTCATTACGGGGTATTTTCATAAGCTTTTGAACGTAAGGCTGTGCACAGAAGCAGCCGCTCCTTACCGCTATACCTGACTCGGCAGACAATGCAGCAGCAACTATCTGATGAGGAATATCAGCAATATTAAACGGTATTATGCCAACCCTATCTCGTAGGTCATTATCACAATACAGTTCTATACCAGGTATTTCTGCCAGCCTTGAAAGTGCATATTCGATCAAACTGCTCTCATAGGCCTCCAGATTCTCCATTCCTATTGAATTAAGTGTGCTGGCTGCTTCAGAAAGGGCTACGACACCCATTATGTTTGGGGTTCCAGCTTCATCCTTGTGAGGCGGGGCAGCCCATTTAACAAGGTCGTGGGTGACAATGTCTATTGTACCGCCGCCGCTGTATTCGGGTTCCCCCTTTTCAAAATCATATTCAGGACCAATAAGAACGCCTGCCCCGAAAGGGGCATACATCTTATGGGCAGAAAAAGCCAAATAGTCTATATGCAAGTTGGAGCTGTCAGGCTTCATATCCACACAGGAATGTCCTATAAGCTGAGCTGCGTCCACCATAACCTTAGCATCAAATTTATGAACAAGCTCTGCTATTTCGTGGATAGGATTCTTATAGCCGGTTACATTGGAAGCTCCCGTTACTGTGACCAGCGCTACATTTTTTTTATACTTTCGGAGTTTTTTTTCAAGATCGTGCATCGAGAGCCTTCCGTTTTCATCTACATTAATATAGTCAACATCATATTTGTTCCTCCAAGGCAAATCATTGGAATGGTGTTCCATATGGGTAGAAAGAATCACACTGTGCTTATTCTTGTGGTAAAGCCTATAGGAAAGCTTGTTTATTGCCTCAGAGGCATTTTTTACAAAAACTACCGTGTTTTTTGAATCGGCTTTTACAAAATCTCTTAGTACATCCCGGGACTTTTCATATATCTCCGAGGAGTATTGAGATTTATAGCCTGTTCCTCTATGTATTGAAGAATACCAAGGCGCAAAGCTCACTACTGACTGGAGTACAGATGAAAAGGGTGGAGTTGTGGCGGCATTGTCGAAATTTATTGAAGTGACCATTTGACCGTTGGAAAGCGGTATTTTAGTATCTGCACCGACAATGAGCTCTCTGTAATTTGTTTTATATTTTATAAACATAGTTTCACCCGCCATAATAATATACTTCATTTTATTCTATTCAGAAGGTCGAGGATATGTGTTTTGACAATAAATATTTATCAATTAAACATTAAACGAATTCCATATTATAATGTGGCATATAGTTCCATTGAAAAAGTGGTATTGATTATGTAAACTTAGGACATACCGTACTGCAATTGGTTCTACATAAATATTGTTAGGCTGAATCCTGTAATTTTTTGTTTCAGGAACGGGGGATTTCTTTGGGGTGAATAGGATGAGGCAATATCGTCGAATCCTTAGGGCAAACTCTCAGTCCGAATCCTGTCAACAAGGCGTTTTGTAAGATATCAGTAATAATTCCAATTAAAATCTTGCAAAAGGCTTCATTGATTGTTATTGAATTCGCATGGTACCCAATATAATTTCTATTGTGCGTTCAATATCACCTCGTAAGCTACGAGAGGAGAGCAGAGAAGAGCAGATGAAGAAGAGTAAGCTTTTTATTTTTTTGATGGTGTTAATTATTTCTTTGACATCAGTCACTTTTGCAGATACGCTAAAGTTTGGAAGCGGGGGAGCGGAAGTTACAAAACTTCAGGCACAGCTTAAGAAGCTGGGTTACTTCAGCGGAAAAACCACAGGGTATTTCGGAAGTGTGACAAGGGCAGCGGTCAAGAAGTTCCAAGCCAAAAAAGGCATAAGTACCACAGGAACTCTTGGACCGCAAACAACTAAAGCCCTTTACAGCACTGGGACAAGCAGTAGAAGCTCAGCAAGCAAGGTACAGAGTGCTGCTGCGAAAGAGACACTTAGGAAAGTCCAGACGATACTTAAGAAAATAGGCGTATACAAAGGAAAAATTGATGGGTTGTACGGTAAGCTGACAACAGCAGCAGTAAAAGAATTTCAGAAAAAATATGGCATGAAGTCAACGGGAGTCATTGACAAAGAAACAGAAACAAAAATTCTCAACCATTATGCTACTGCAGCTGTGAGCAGCAGAGGCGGCGGCAATGCATCGAACGGCCAGACTTCCAGAATAGAGGCGGTAAAAGCTGATAAGGAAGAAGTACAGCTGCTGAATGCAGATGCTGATATAGCAGCAGATGTAACCAAAGCTGAAGCTGGAGTAGAAGCGGTTGAGTCAGCTGTATCTGACAGTACAGAGGCTTCTGAGGGTGAAGAGGAAAGCCAAGGGCTGGAAGAGGAAACAAGCAAAGAGCCTGTTGAAACAGACAGCAAAGGTAAAATTGAAGTGTTGGACTGGTGGACTAAAGCCAATAAGGTATTTGCAAGAGGAAGTACTGCAAAGGTCATTGATGTCAGAACCGGCAAAAGTTTTAACATAAAAAGAACCTATGGCGGCAATCATGCTGACTGTGAAACCCTCACAAAAGGGGACACAAAAATAATGAAAGAGATTTGGGGCGGCGAGTTCAGTTGGAGCAGAAGGCCGGTACTTGTAGAAATCGACGGAAGACTCTTAGCTGCTTCCATGGCTGGAATGCCCCATGCCGGTCTTGACAACAAGCCCGCCAATGTAACGGTAAGCAGCAGGAGCTTAGGCTACGGACGAGGAGCTAATCTTGATGCTGTAAAAAACAACAATATGAGCGGACATTTTGACATACACTTTAAGAACAGCAGAACCCATGGCACCAACAGAGTGGATGCAGCTCATCAAAAAGCCATAAAAGAGGCGGCTGCAGCGAAGTTATAAAAATAGCATGATATTGCAGTGCGGTAATGCCGGATACAATTTTTGTATCCGGTTTTTATTTGTCATTATTCACAGGGAGACATTAAGCTACATATACTGTAATATATTGTATTTTAATAAGAGGTGGTTTTAATATGTATATTCCTCGATACTGCCCGTATACCCGTCAATTCAACAGGGTAGCAAAGAACCCATTTATAAGGCTTTTACATGCTTCACCAAATACACCGGCAGTTGATATTTATGCAAATGATAATTTAGTAGCACGAAACCTGACCTACAAGGAATTCACAGAGTACTTTCCGGTGCCGGCGAGCAGCTACCAAATAAGTGCATTCCCTACTGGGCAAAAGGTCAACCCTGTACTGGCAACAAATATCAGCGTACCTGCAGGATCGATACTTACGGTAGCAGGAGTAGGCAATGCACCAAATTTGAGTATTCTGCCCGTCTCAGACAGAATGATGCCTATACCTCCCAGTAAAGCTTATGTAAAATTTGTGCATTTATCACCGAATGCGCCGAGTGTAGACATTACTTTGCCTAATGGCACAAAACTGTTCAGTGATGTTGAGTTTAGAGAAATCACAAACTATATCGTCGTAGACCCGGGACTATATACATTGCAGGCCAGGGTCGCCGGAACCAGCCAGGTGGCATTAAACGTACCCAATGTCAGAATCAAGCCTAATAGGTTCTATACTGTTTATGCAGTGGGACTGGCAGGGGAGAATCCGACACTTCAGATGCTCATAGCTCTTGACGGGAATAGTTATATAAGTGCAGCCAGATGAAAATCACTAAGTTTTTTATTTCTGTAAATGCATACCAGAGGAATTTATGCATTTTTATCAGAAAGGATACTTAGTGCTTTACGGGCTTTAACTGTAACATTTCGCACTTATTTGAATTATAGTTAAAAGGATTAAGTGCGAAATATGTAGATGAACGAAGGCCATCCTTTAGAGTTTCGGAGGATGGCTTTTCACTATACTTGTTATTTTAAACCCACCACATTCATATAAATTAATAGAATGTTTTGGAGGGATTGTGTTGAGGAGGTTTACTCAGCTTATTGGAATAGTTGTCATTAGCATCACGCTCTTGCTGCTTATGGATTTAAATAAGGATCAGTCTGTTCAAATTGATTATATACGCTGGGAAGAGTCATGCTTAAGAGAGTACAACGAAAGCAACGGACTCTATATCTTCATTGACCTTACCAAGCGGACGCTGTATTTTTTTGAGAACAGCGAGCAGATAAAAAAATACAATATAGCAATAGGCACAAAAGAAAATCCGTCTCCCATAGGGATATTCAGAGTCATAGAAAAGGGAGATTGGGGTAAGGGCTTCGGCGGCAGATGGATGGGACTGAATGTACCCTGGGGAGTTTATGGAATACATGGTACTACAAAACCAAGCAGCATAGGAAGAGCAGCATCCCATGGCTGCATAAGAATGAGGAACAGAGACATAATTAAGCTGTATAAACTAGTAAGACATGGGACTGTTGTCGAAATATATGGGGGACCTTTTGGAGCTTTTGGAAAAGGCTTCAGGGAACTGCATCCAGGAGATACAGGTGCTGATGTTATGGAGGTCCAGAGGAATCTACAGCTTAAGGGTTATTATAAAGACAGCTTAAGTGGTTATTACAGTGTGGCTACAGAGCGGGCTTTGAATCAGTTCCAGAAAGCCAGCAAGCTCCCAATCAGCAACGTTATAGATGATAAGATGTATGAAAGGCTTGGGATAGTGCTTCAGGAATAAGTCGATTTTTGTCATGGAATTTCGTGTCGTTTATTGTATGACGAAGTTCATTGAAATAACTCGGTTGCTGTGGAATAATTATATTAGTTGCTTTATATAAAAATGACAAAGCTTTCATATTTGCTTATGAAATGATGCCATTCATTATTATCAGGAGTGTAGCGCATGAATAAAAGATGGTTTCTCTTTGCAATTATATTAACCTTTGCCATTGCTGACTTTTTCCCGTTTTATGCGGCTTATGGAAATAGTCATATAAGGGCATTTTTTGATGATACAGCTGTGTTGTACCAGATAAAAAGAAGTATTGTATGGTCGGTAGTTATCACCTTCTTTTTTATACTGTTATTGGCAAAAACAATAGTAATGGTCAATATAAATAAAAGAAGGGATGCAGAGATTTCCCTAATGGGGAATGAAGAAATTCTTAGAACTCTCATTAATGGCACACCTGACCTGATATTCTTCAAGGATGCAAATGGGAGATATCTTGAGATGAACGATTCAATGCTTCAGTTGTTTGGTTTTGACATTGAAAACTATAAAGGCATGAATAAACATGAGCTGGCGAAATCGAGTCCACTTTATAACGAAATAAGCGGAAGGTGCTCCGCTTCAGATGAAAAGGCCTGGGAGAAGGGTTCTATATACAGGGAAACTGATACATTAGATATGCCTAATGGAATAAAAAGAACCTATGATACAATAAAAGCACCTATTTTTTATAAGGATGGAAGACGAAAAGGGATAGTGACACTGGCAAGGGATATTACTACCCGCAGGGAAGCTGAGGAAAAGCTCGAAAAAAAGGAAAGAATACTGAGAGCAACCCTTAATGCGACAGATGATGGTATATTGGTAGTTGACAACAACAGACAGGTTTTGGAGGCAAACGAGCTTTATTTCAGGATGTGGAGCATACCGTGGGATATATACAGTCTATACAATGAGAAAGCACTTCTCAAGCATGTCAAGAAGCAGCTCAAAGACCCTGATGTTTTCGAAGCCTGGGTAAATTTCACATATGAAGTTCCTGTAACGGAGCATTATACCGCAGAACTCACAGATGGAAGAATATATGAGGTATTCTCCACTCCGTTGATGGACAAAGGACATATGATTGGCAGGGTGTGCAGCTTCAGGGATATCACAGCGCGGATCAATGCGGAGAATGAGCTGCATAAGAGCGAGGAAAGATATAGGACTCTGGTTGAGCTTAGCCCTGATGCCATTTTTGTCAGTGTCGATGGGGAAAATGTGTTTTCCAATATGGCAGGGGTAAAAATGCTTGGTGCCAATAGCAGAGAGGATATCTACCAAATGGATATTCTGGATTTTATACAGCTGGATACAAAAGCTTTGACAGAACAGCACATCAATGGCATTATAAACGGCGAAGATATACTGTCCATGTCAGATCAGAAGATAACACGGTTAGACGGAAAATGTATTGATATTGAAGCGGTATCCTCAATAGTACCCTATAGGGGAAAAAACGCTGTAATGTGTGTAGCAAGGGATATTTCTGAGCGCAAGCGGACTGAAGAGATGAAGCACAAGATGGACGAAAACATGAAGCTTGTCAGAGAGACTCTTGAATATGATAAAATCAAAACTGAGTTTTTCGCCAATATATCCCACGAGATTAAGACACCTCTAAATATAATTATTGGGACACTACAGCTCTTTGAACTTATTCTAAATGGTCAAAGCACCAATGAAAACAATGGTAAATTGGCAAAGTACACAACTATTATGAGACAGAACTGTTTTAGGTTATTAAGGATGCTTAATAATTTAATATATATTACCGAAATCGACTCTGGATTTGTCGAGATGCATGTACAGAATCACAACCTGGTACAAATAGTAAAGAATATACTGTCGTCTGCCTCCAGGTTTATTGAGAGCAAAGGAGTGCAGCTTTCTTTGGATACAAAGGAGCTATGTCTGGAAACCGCTTGTGATGCTGATAAAATTGAAAGAGTACTTTTGAACCTTCTTTCCAATGCAGTAAAGTTCACAGACAAAGGGGACAATATAAAGGTTTCATTATTTAGCAGGAATGGTTGGATTTACATATCGGTTAAAGATACCGGCATAGGCATACCGGATGAAATGAAGGAGCTTATTTTCGAGAGATTCAGGCAAGTGGACAAGTCTTTTACCCGTAAATGCGAGGGGAGTGGCATAGGACTTTCCTTGGTAAAGTCTATTGTGGAAATGCATAATGGCTCAATTGAGGTGAAAAGTGAATATGGTAAAGGGAGCGAGTTTATTGTGAAGCTTCCCATATGGCTGGCGGATGGCGATGAAATAGCAGCGACTTCCGAAGAAACGGCAAGTGTATGTATAGATAGGGTCAATATTGAGTTTTCGGATATATACTAATAATCAACCATTGGTATGATAATCAAATATGATTATCATACCTCCAGGCGGATATTGTCAATTAGTCTGGTCTTTCCAATTTTGACTGCGATAGCAACCAGTATATCACCTTTTAATATGCTTACAGGCTCCAAGCTTATTGCATTCACTATCTCGACATAGTCTATGCTCGCCAAGGGCTTTTCTTCAATAAATCCCACAATGGATTGTCGCAGCTTTGAAGGGCAAGTCATTCCCTCGGCAAGCAATTCCTTGGCTTGAAGGAGGGATCTGGACAAAATAAGCGCAGCATTTCGCTCCTCACAATTAAGGTATATATTCCTTGAACTCATGGCCAGCCCGTCTGATTCTCTTATAATGGCACAGGGTATAACCTGAACCTCCATGTTCAAGTCTCTTGTCAGCTGTTGTATAACTGCAACCTGTTGGGCGTCCTTTTGACCAAAGTATGCTCTATCAGGTTTTACTATATTGAAAAGCTTGGTCACAACGGTGGCAACTCCATTGAAATGCCCTGGTCTTGAAGCACCACACAGTCCGTCCGTCAAACCGGTAACCACAACACTGGTTTTAAAATTATATGGATACATCTGCTCCGCAGTAGGATTGAATACTATATCCGCCCCAGCCACCTCACATAGCTTTGCATCCTGAGCCATATTTCTGGGGTAGGTCTCGTAGTCTTCTCCGACACCGAACTGCGTTGGATTAACAAATATGCTGACAACAACATAGCTGTTCTCAGACTTTGATTTGCGTATAAGTGAAAGATGACCTTCATGAAGGCAACCCATGGTAGGCACAAATCCTATACTCTTCCCCTGTAGTCTTGCTCCGGCAACCTCTCTTCTAATATCCTCAATAGTTGATACTATTTTCATGTTAACCTCCAAGTTTCTATAATATTACTTCCATAAAATAAAATAACTCTTTCCTATACCCGAACAGGCAAGAAAAGAGTAACACTAATAGTGCTGCAACTCGGTTTCCTGTCTCTGTCCCAAGGCTCAGAGCAGAATGAATCCATGTGTGAGTTTCATAGAAATATGGTGCAGCTCCCAAGCTTACAGTGGATGCTACCCGAAATCATTCTAGCATAATCGTATACATACAACAATAAGTATTTGGAATTATTCACTCGTTAATTCACTATGATATAATTACATATGGCATTATTGCATGTTGATATGATATATATAGTCTGGAAATAATATATTATTATGTTTTAGGAGTAGGAATAAATGACTAAGCTATGGGACGATAAAAGGTATCATACTCTCAATGTTTTTTTGAGGAATAAGTTTGGAAAAAAGGTATTCAAGATATCGCTGGATGCGGGCTTTACCTGCCCCAACAGGGACGGAAAGGTATCTGCAGGAGGCTGTGTTTTCTGCAGTCCAAGGGGATCGGGGGATTTTGCCGGTACTGCTCATGACCTTGTGGAACAATTTTATGAGGTAAAGAATATGATGAACAGAAAATGGAAGGCCGGCAAGTATATCGCATATTTTCAGGCATATACCAATACTTACGCTGATGTTGAAACATTAAGGGAAAGATATTACTCTATTTTAAACCTGGAGGATGTGGTTGGCATTGCAGTGGCAACCAGGCCGGACTGCCTTCCGACGGATGTGCTGGATCTTTTGGAAGAGATAAATTCCAAGACATATCTGTGGGTGGAGCTGGGTCTGCAGACCATGCATGAAAGGACCGCCAAGCTCATAAACAGAGGCTACGGTCTGGACGCATATATTGCTTCGGTAAAAGAGCTTAAAAAGCGTAATATAGAGGTTGTGACCCATGGGATACTGGGATTGCCGGCAGAAAATAAGCAGGATATGCTTCAGACGGTAAATTTTATAGCTAATACAGGGACTCAGGGTATAAAGCTGCATCTTCTTCATCTTTTGAAGGATACCAGGCTTGTAGGGATGCACCAGCGCGGGGAATTCCAGCTGATGTCAATGGAGGATTATGTAGAAACGATAGTAGACTGCATTGAGAGGATTCCCGAGAGCATGGTAATACATAGAATAACCGGCGACGGACCAAGGGATACACTTATTGGCCCCAAATGGAGCCTGAAAAAGTTTGAAGTAATAAACGCCATTGAGCATCTTATGATGGATAGAGATACTTGGCAGGGCAAAAGATATACACCGAATGAAACTATTATGAATATATTTAAATAAACGGGTGCGAGGTACGAGGTGCGAGGGGGACGGGGCCTTGGGGGACGGATACCAAGGATTTACACGGATGTTTCACGGAATGACACTGATGGGATATTTTAACCAGCCGTGGCTTCAGTGGAATTCAGCGTCTTCGGTGGTTTTCGTTCTTAATCCGCAGCTCTGTGCCAGTATAAGAACTCAACTTCAAAGACATACTAAACCTACGCGTATCATACCTAATAGGAATACCCCAGTATGCACGTGGCACGAAGCACGCGGCACGAGGCAAAAATTCTTGACACAGGTTGTAAAACATGCTAACATAAATCGTAAATATCGGTATATGCAAGGAATGGGAATAGTAGAAGGATGAATGACTTCCAGAGAGCCGGAGAAAAGGTGAAATCCGGCAGTTTGAATTCTTTGAACTCACCCGGGAGCAGCTGCCTGAAGTATTAGTAGGGCAAGCCGGAATTCCTCCGTTAAAAGGATAGATGGTAATAATATGCCATCGAAGAAGTGGATTTCTTGGCATGGTATGCCGAGGAGTCAAAAAGAGTGGTACCGCGAATAGACTTCGTCTCTTAATTGAGATGAAGTTTTTTTATTGCAAAGAAAAGTTATACTTTCCTTTGCAATAAAAAAACATTGATTTAACTGCCCGTGCCAGAATTTCCTCATTACATTCGGAAAAGGCACATGGGCTTCAAATGTGGCGAGGCCGCATTTGTTATTTTTGTTATTTTTTCAATCTGAAAGGAGTGTTATTATGCCTTACTCTAAAGATATAGACAAGAAGTGGCAGAAAAAGTGGGAGGAAACAGAGCTCTATAAGTTCCATCCCGAAAATGCAGACAAAAAGCTTTATTGCTTGGAAATGTTCTCTTATCCATCAGGAGCAAAGCTTCATGTAGGACATTGGTACAACTACGGTCCAAGTGACTCTTGGGCAAGAATGAAGAGGATGCAGGGGTATGAGGTATTCCAGCCCATGGGCTTTGATGCCTTTGGACTTCCGGCGGAAAACTACGCAATAAAAACAGGTATACATCCACAGGATTCCACTTTGAAGAATATTGCTACTATGGAGCAGCAGCTAAGAGAAATGGGAGCAACCTTTGATTGGAATTACGAGGTAGTGACCTGCGCTCCTGATTACTATAAATGGACTCAATGGGTATTCCTGAAGCTTTATGAAAACGGTCTTGCGTATAGAAAGCAAGCACCTGTAAACTGGTGTCCCAAGTGCAATACAGTTCTTGCCAACGAGCAGGTAATAGAAGGACATTGCGAGAGATGTGAAACTGAAGTAACCAGGAGAAATCTGACTCAATGGTTCTTCAAAATAACAGAATATGCCCAAGAGCTTCTGGATATGGTAGACGGTCTTGATTGGCCGGAAAAGACAAAGAAAATACAGAAGAACTGGATCGGAAGGTCTGAGGGCTCTGAAATAGAATTCAAGGTAGAAGGCGAGGATCTGTCCATCAAGGTATTCACCACAAGAGCGGATACCCTTATGGGAGTTACCTATGTAGTGCTCGCTCCTGAGCTGGAGCTTGTAAACCTCGTCACCACGGCTGAACAGAAGGAAGCTGTAGAGGCTTACAAGGACTATGCAAGAAAAGTAAGTGAAATAGAGAGACTCTCGACAACAAGGGAAAAGACGGGAGTTTTCACTGGCGCTTATGCAATACACCCCTTAACTGGCGAAAAGGTTCAGATATGGATAGCTGACTATGCTCTTGCGACCTATGGAACCGGCTGTGTAATGGCAGTTCCTGCCCATGATGAAAGAGACTTTGAATTTGCTGAGAAGTTCAGCCTGCCAATAAACAGGGTAATCAAGGGAGTAGGAGATGTTGACGATAAGCTTCCTTTTGTACAATATGGAGTGCTTGTAAACAGTGATAAATTTGATGGTATGACCTCTGAAGACGGAAAGTCAAAAATAACCGAAGAGCTTTCCAAGGAAAGCAAGGGTGAGCTTAAGATAAACTTCAGGCTCAGGGACTGGCTGGTATCAAGACAGAGATACTGGGGAGCTCCGATACCTGTTGTGCACTGCGAGGAGTGTGGTATAGTGCCGGTACCTGAAAAGGATCTGCCGGTAATGCTTCCCTATAATGTGGAGTTCACTCCTGATGGGGAATCCCCACTGAAAAAGAGCAAAGAGTTCATGAGCACAGTTTGCCCCAAGTGCGGCAAACCTGCACATAGAGACCCTGACACCCTTGACACCTTTGTGTGCTCCTCCTGGTATTATCTCAGATATCCTGACAATAAGAACAATGATGAGCCCTTCGACAAGGAATGGATAAACAAAATGCTGCCGGTGGACAAATATATAGGCGGAGCTGAGCATGCGGCAATGCATCTGCTTTATGCAAGGTTTGTAACAAAAGCCTTGAGGGATATCGGCTATCTTAAGTTTGACGAACCTTTCCTCTCCTTGGTGCATCAGGGTACAATACTGGGCCCTGATGGTGAGAAAATGAGCAAATCCAGGGGCAATGTCGTATCACCTGATATCTATATAGACGAATTCGGTTCTGACGTATTCAGGCTCTATCTCTGCTTCGGCTTCAACTATATAGACGGAGGACCTTGGAACGATGATGGAATAAAGGCAATATCCAGGTTCCTGGCAAGAGTGGAAAGAATGGTTGAAAGAATCATAGAGCTTAGGAAACAGAAGAGCAAGGGCGAAGTGTCAAAGGACGAAAAGGAATTGAATTATGTAAGGCACATGGCTGTAAAAGGTGTGTCCAAGGATGCGGAAATATTCCAGTTCAATACCTCCGTTGCCAAGATGATGGAGCTTATCAATGCTTTATACAAATATGATCAGGATGCAGAAAACAAGAACATACCATATTTTGAAGGCGTTTTGGCAGACCTTCTGAAGCTCCTGGCTCCCTTTGCACCTCACTTTGCAGAGGAAATGTGGAGGTCGCTGGGATATGGATACTCGATATTCAACCAGCAGTGGCCGGCTTGGGATGAAAAAGCCCTTGTCAAGGATACAGTAGAGTTGGCGATACAGATAAACGGTAAGGTGAAGAGCAAAATAGAGGTATCATCCTCCGCTGCGGACAAGGAAATTGAGGAAATGGCAATGGCGAATCCTGAGGTGGGAGCACTGCTTGCCGGAAAACAGGTTGTAAAGGTAATAGTTATAAAAAGCAGACTGGTTAATATAGTAGTGAAATAGCAAAAAAGAAGCTGGGATAATTCCACAGCTTCTTTTTCATCCATTATTAATATGTTAATATTAATATAATAAAATTAAGCAATATTGGCAGGAGGATATCATGAATTCAAACACTGAACATAAAAAGGACCTTGGCTCTGGTGAAATTGAGAACAGAAAGGTTAAGCTTATCCTTCTGGCAGTTGCAGTGGGTACTTTTATGTCAGCATTGGATTCCAGCGTGGTCAACATTGCTCTCCCAAGCATAAGCAGCCATTTCAAGGCTCCCCTTTTTGTCATTGAATGGGTGGTAATGTCGTATTTGCTTGTTATAAGCAGTTTGCTTCTCACTTATGGCAGGCTCGGAGACATGTATGGACATAAGACAATCTACATAACCGGATTTATTATATTCACCATGGGCTCATTGTTATGCGGGATTGCCCCGACAATAACCATGCTTATAGTTTTCAGGGCTGTCCAGGCTTTGGGTGCCGGAATGCTTATGTCCATGGGGCCGGCAATTGTCACTGATGTCACTCCTGCTCACAAAAGGGGCAAAGCCCTTGGCATCATAGCAGTCGCGGTTTCAGTTGCTTTGACGACGGGTCCTGTGCTGGGCGGTTTTCTGACCTCTCATTTTGGCTGGCAGAGTATTTTTTATATAAATATTCCTATAGGAATTATAGGTACCCTTTGGGCTTATAGAATAATACCCGACACATCACGGAATGAGGCTCAGAACTTTGACGTGGCAGGTGCTGCCACTGTGTTTCTGGCTTTGATGAGCCTTTTGGTACCGCTAAGCTATACAGAAAAATACGGCTGGAGCAACAGCTACATTATAGCCTCGCTTATTTCAGGCGTTTTGCTGCTTTTACTTTTTATCTGCATAGAAAGAAAAATAAAAAACCCCATGATGGATTTGGGGCTTTTCAGGAGTAGATTATTCACAATGAGCAATGTATCTGCCCTTATAAATTATATGGCGCAGTTTTCCGTCACCCTGTTGATGCCTTTTTATCTGATGCAGCTCAAAGGACTGACCCCGTCAAAGGCAGGTCTAATGCTTATACCGCTGCCTGTTACTACAATGATTGTGGCACCTATAAGCGGGGCTCTGTCAGATCGGTTTGACAGCAGGTACATAAGCTCTATTGGCATGGGTTTAATATCCTTTGGAATACTACTTTTAAGCAGGCTGAGCTTTGACTCAGCCGCAGCCTACGTAATCCTGACTTTAGCGATAATAGGGCTTGGCTCGGGATTGTTCCAGACCCCGAATAACAGTGCCATCATGGGAAGCGTCCCCGGGAACAGGAGGGGTATAGCATCCAGCATGCTCGCCACCATGAGGAACATGGGGATGGTAATGGGCGTTGCTGTTTCTGGAGCTTTATTCAGCAGCCGATTGGGGTACTTGAAGAGTGTGATGTCCTCTCAAGGTACTGCCGGCAGCGAGCTTGAAGTCGGTTCATTCATGGGGGCACTAAGCTTCACGTTTACTGTTGCAGCAGTACTTGCCGCAGTAGCTGTACTGACATCATTAATGAAGGGCGCTACAAAAACAAACAAGAATTGACAAACTTTTAGAGAGCCACATGAAAGGGTGCCTGATCAACAGGATTAAGTCAGGAGAAACCTAAGTAGTCGATGAGCTTTTAGAAACCATTGAAAAAATGATTAGATAAAATGAAAAGACCGACGGTATAGAGTATTATACCGTCGGTCTTTTAAACTTCAATAATAGTTGTTACATATTCATATTCCTTGCTTACAGCAGAGGGATACTTTGTAAAGCGTATGTTTCTGGAGAAATGTTGGGCAGCAACCATTGCATGGCACAGCGCTATGCCGACATCTACAAGATTCAGAGAGCCCACTAAGTGTCTCGTGATAAAATTGCCTGACTTTGCAGAGTATACATGGACCTTGCCGTCAATGAAAACAAATCTCCAGGGTTGGATATTTACTGCGGAAGGTGCAAGCCTTATTGCACTAATTATCCGGCTCCAGGTAATATCCATAGTGCCGGAGGTTATTTCTGAGACATCTTTTCTTTTTGCTTCAGAGGAGCTCCGCCTGATTGGGGATTTGCCCTTTTCGGGATAGCCGAAGGCTATCATCAGCTGCGGTACCTGGCCTTCCGGAATATCTATCGTGCTTCTCAGCTGGCTGTTCTTTATATTTCCGCCAAGCCAGCAGGTTGCCAGACCCAAAGTAGTGAGCCTAAGCACCACTCCCTGCAAGGTGTATCCGATATTTTGAAGGTAACCCTCCTGTTCCGCTGAAGTAACAATGAGGTAATAAGGAGCCCTTACCTTCCCATACCCACCAATGATGCCTGGTAGCAGCTCGTGTATTGCCTGGCCGTTTTCCACCAGTTGGATTCTCATATCAATGTTATTGTAAAGCCTTTCGGCAGTATCAACAATACCCCTTACAGCTTGGAGCTGCTCATCTGTCAGACTCTCTGGGGAGTATTTCCTTGTGGACTTTCTATATATAATAGCATCATACAATTCCATAAAACATCCTCCTAGCTTTAATTTATTAAAACATACATTAATTAGTCCGGTCAGTGAAGCTATTCTTCAATGCTGACAGGCAATTCTTTGCCTGGAAGGGACCTTATATATAGAATACTAATTAGGTGAAAATGAGTCAATACTTGTTCATATCCCCAACAATACATTTCATCGACAAGCAAATTCTGCTCCGATATATTTAGTATTCTGCTATTACAGGGTTTCACATTTTCTTGTACATTAATAGATTGTAGTAAGAGGTGAATTTACAATTTATTATGAAACACCGTAAGGGATTATTTGCTCGTATTTGATTATGTTGGAGGAGAAAAAGTGAGACCGTATAAGACAAATCCTGTGATTGTAGAAAGGGTTTGGGGAGGAAGGAAATTATGTGAATACAATAAGAGGATCCAAGGAAGTACAATCGGGGAGAGCTGGGAAACAGGACTTCTTGAAGGGAATACTCCTGTCCTTATTAAGCTCATAGATGCCAGGGAGACTCTATCGGTGCAAGTACACCCTGATGATGAATTCGCAGCTAAGATTGAAAATGCTCGTAATGGCAAGAGCGAAGCTTGGGTAGTGCTGGAGTGTGAAGAAAACGCCTTTATAATATATGGATTCAACAGGCTTGTAAGAAAGGAAGAGCTTATGAGCCTGCTGGAAAAAGGAGCGGTAGCCGGGGTACTGAACTATGTAAAGGTGAGGAAGGGAGACTGCATATACATACCTGCAGGTACGGTTCACAGCTTGGGTAAAGGGATACTTGCATATGAGGTTCAGCAGCCCTCCGACCTGACATATAGAATCTATGATTGGGACAGAAAGGATATTCAGGGGAACAGCAGGGAACTTCACATAGATAAAGCTCTGGAAGCTATCAATTACTCTGACCAGCTGCCCCAAATCACCAATATATATGATTCATTAAAGGGTGGTTTTTTTAATATAATAAATTGCATACATTTTGAAAGCAGCTATAGATGCTTGAAGCACAAAGAGCGTCAAAGCTACGAACCGGGCAGGTTCAGGGCGGTTACTACCATATCGGGTTCTGTTGTGCTAAGGTTTGAGGATTCTCTAATACTGGGGTATAAAGGCGACACCTTTATAATGCCGGAGGAATATGACAGAACTGTGAATATTGAGGGTTTGGAAGCTGCGGAATATATTGTTACCACATGCAATATTTAAATTATGATATAATATATTAGATTGAACGCATTAAGAAATTATATTGGGTAGAGTGCGAATTCAATAATATCAAGGTAACTTTTCGCGAAACTTATAGATAAACATTTATAGGTTTTTGAGATTGACACGAGATGATGCAAATGGTAGGATTATTTTACTCGAAGTTGCTGCTGGAGTCAGGTTCCAAGCAACCAGCGGCTTTTTATGTAATGTGAAAGGGGTGGCAATATGGTTGCGAATATTAAACTGGATAATAGTGAAGTAAAGCAGGTAAAACAAATAGTCACTTTCTTTAAGAAAGGCACTAAAATCAGGTATAACAAAAAGTTGACAGGCAAGGTCAGGCTATATATAAGTGACAAGAACTCGATGAAAAGTATGAATGATATATTGTCACTTTATGAAAACAGCCTAAACTAAAAATCTAGCCAATCCCAGTCTGGAGAATAGCTGAAAAAAAGCATCCCAGGGCTGGGATTTACTGTTTTTTGCAGGCTGCCACGTAGGATTTTGCATTATTATGTAACATTTAATTGATTATTTGAATTATTTATAATATTATTAAATTAACAATTGGTTTTTATAGTAGTTTTCACCGTAATTTGTAAGGACTACGGTTAGTATAGATTCGAGGCAAATCAAAAATGAGGGAGTGATTTGGATGACAGGCTTATTATTGGTTTATATTGTAATTAACATTGTTCTTGGAGCTGCACTTTTCATGCTGCGTGGAAATGCATTGGCTGCTGCTGCGCTAATAGCGCTTATGATTGTGTCAGGAGCTGCTTTTCTGGTCTGGTTGAGCAGTACTGCGGTAAAAATCAGAAATAATATTGAGGTAATAAATAAAGGACAGCTGAACCAAAACATCAAGAAAACCGGTATTAAGATGTTCGATCATCTGTCATCCAGGATAAATGATTTTTTGTTTAAGATCAGAGGGTTAATCGCTTCTTTCGGAGATGTATCCAAGAGAGTGATGAAAGATGCTCATGAGATTGAGAAGCAGGCAGAGACAATCAAGTATGCAGCGGGGGAAATAGCCTCAACAATACAGAGCATTGCAGAGTCTGTAAGCAATCAGGCGGCATATACGCAAAACATGATGGGTATGATACAGAGCTTCGCACGAGATGCCAAGGATATCAGCGAAAATGCTGAGACAAGCCTTAGCGTTGCAAAAGAAACAAAAGGAACCATAGAGGACAGCTTCGGTAAATTTACAGACATTAGGACCAAAATAGAGGAGTCTAAAGAATATAATAAAAAGGTGCTCGATGCCTTAGGCAGTCTGGATGATAAGATAAGAGCCATAGATACAATAACAGAAGCAGTAGAAGGAATCGCAGCCCAGACTCAGCTTCTGGCACTAAATGCCGCTATAGAAGCAGCCAGAGCTGGTGAGGCAGGCAGGGGATTCGCAGTGGTTGCTGACGAAGTAGGAAAACTCGCTGATGACTCTTCGCAGTCTGCAAAAGAAATCAAGCAGCTGGTAGATGGCATAACCGGACAGATAAGTGAACTGTCGCTCCATATAAAGGAAGAAGCGGATGCTATTGATAAGAATTTATTATATGCAACAGAGGTATTGAAGAAATCCGATGTAATAAATGTTACTCTGACCGGAAACATGCAAGCAGCTGAGAAAATAACAGTGCTTACCAAAGAGCAGATAAAGAGCATTGACAGCATTGAAAGAGAAATAGAAAAGATAAACGATATAACACAGCAGAGTGCTGCGGTATCGGAGGAAATAGGCGCATCAACACAAGAGCAGCTGGCTACCATTGAATCGGTACACGGGCATATTGTAAAGCTCCTTGAAAGGCTTGAAGAATCCAATGCAATTGTGGGTAACTTCATGAAGGGCTTTGAGGTTACTGCTGTAATCAAGGAGAAAATCAGCAAAGCTCAAGCATTGCTCAGTGAAATGGTACAAAAGGAAAACCTGCTTGTTATGAACGAGAAGGCAGCAGAAAAGTATCTTAAAGAGCAGCAGAAGAAATCTGAACACATAGAGCTTATAGCAATTATTGACGGCAATGGTTATCTTACAGCAGCAACTGTTGAAATTCCTGCGAATTTCAGGGATTGCAGTGCAAAGCCTTACTTTACAAGGGCTGCCCAAGGAGAAACCGTTGTATCAGAAGAATATATCTCAGTTGTTTCTAACAACTACACTATATCAGTGTCCATTCCCATCATGGAGGACGGAGTATTTAAAGGGATTGTAATGGCAGATATAAATATTAATGAGAATTAATGCAATAAAAATAGATATAGAATAGATTGAAGCAAGTAATAATAAATTATAAAGAGGTTACGTTATCAGACGATAACCTCTTTTGTATTGACTAGTGCTTATTAACATGACGTATTTCTAGTCAATCAAAATGTTAATAATGCACCTCATTAATGTTGTGCCCTGCTGCTAGAAACGAATACTATTACAGGGCACGATTGCTTATTAACATAACAGATTAGGGAGGTGTTGCCATGGCTGCCGAAAAGCATCCGCAATATAAAGAAGAAAAGCTTAGGCTGGAAACAACTCTTGGCTATGTAGAAAAGAGCATCACCGGCATGCTGGAGAAAAAGGGCAAGCTCGAGAGCGACATTGACAGGACTAAAAAGCACGGTATTGGTGATAGCAGTCAGCAGTACATTGAGCTTATGATTAATTCGATGCTGCAGGAGAGAGCTGCACTAAGGCTTAGGAACCTGATGACTGCAAGGAGCCGGCCTTATTTTGCCAGAATTGACTTCCATGAGGATGAAAAATTAAAGTCTGAGCACTTATACATAGGGAAGATGGCACTTATTCGAGATGAGGATCAGGAGCTTATTATAGTTGACTGGAGAGCGCCAATAGCCAATTTATACTACGAGGGGCGTTTAGGGGATGCAAGCTACCAGAGTCCTGGTGGTAATATAAACGGAAGCTTGCTGCTAAAAAGGCAATTTTCCATTGAAGAGGGCAAGCTAAAAGAAATATTTGATATAGATATTACCACCAATGATGAGTTTCTTCAGGCATCCTTAGGTGCCAATGCTGACAGCAGGCTGAAGGAAATCGTATCAACCATACAGGAGGAGCAAAACCGTGTAATAAGAGCTGATATGTGGAAACCCCTGATTGTCCAGGGAGCAGCCGGAAGCGGGAAAACCACTATAGCCCTCCACAGGATAGCTTACCTGATATATACCTACGAAAAGACCTTCAAACCGGACAACTTTATGATTATAGCTCCTACCAAATTTTTTCTGAATTACATATCTGACGTTTTACCGGAGCTGGGAGTAGAGAAGACAAAACAGACCACCTTTGAGGAATTTGCGGCAAACATAATCGGACAGAAGTTCAAAGTAAGCGATGCCAACGATAAGCTATTAAACTTCATAACAAGTAACCCAAGTCCGGAGCAAAAGGAGCGGAACAGACTGCTGCGGCAGGAGTCGGAGTTCAAAAGCTCCATGGTTTTCAGAGATGTGCTGGATGCTTATATAACTGCAGCAGAGCAGGATTTTATACCCAAGGAGGACTTTAAGCTGCTGACAAAGGTCATATACAGCTATGAGGAAATAAACAAGCTCTTCAGAGTAGACTACAGAAAACAGCCCTTTGCGAAAAGGATAGAGGAAATAAAGAAGCATCTTGCAAACAGACTGAAAGCCCAAAAACAGGCAATCCTTCAGGAAGCCCAGTCAGCATGTGATAAGAGGATAATGCAAGCAAAGCTGGTTTTTGAGGAGGGAGAAGAGCGGCAGAATATAATTACCGAGCTTATCGACAAGAAAAATGAGTTCATCGGAAGGGTTGAGCAGTATTGTAAAAGTGCTGTAAAAGAATATGTCTACAAAATTTCCAGACTCAATCCTTATGAGTATTACAAAGACTTCGTGTCCAATGAAGAATTGTTTTACAGCTTGGTGGATGGGATAATAAGCCGGGAAACGGGAGGCTTTATCAGGGAAAGCACTCTTCACGACTTGAATTCAGGAAGCATTGATATTGAAGATATAGCACCGATTATATATCTGAAGTATAAAATCCACGGAGTGGACGAAAAGCTTCCCGTTAAGCATATTGTAATTGACGAAGCGCAGGATTTCAGCGTATTCCAGCTTTATGTCCTAAAAATCATAATAAAGGAAAGCTCCTTTACGATACTGGGAGATTTGTCCCAGGGGATACATTCCTATAGAGGTATAAAGGACTGGGGGGATGTGGATGAGCATGTCTTCGAGGGCAGGTGCGGCAGGCTGGTGCTGGAGCAGAGCTATAGGACAACTGTGGAGATCATGGAAGCTGCCAACAAGGTTATTGCTAATTTGAAAAATGAGAACCTGATTCCCGCCAGACCGGTTATAAGACATGGAGAAAAAGTAGAGAGAATAGAGAAGCGAAGCCAAGAGGATATTGCTTCTGATATATGGAAGAAAATCAAGGAGCTGAAAAAACAGCAGTTCAAGTCAATAGCAATCATATGCAAGACTGCTGATACCTGCAGCGAGCTGCGCAAGGGCTTCAAGGCCGGAAAGGAAGCTCCCCGGATAATAACTGAGAAGGACAGGGAGTATAAGAGCGGGGTAGTCATTGTTCCTGCGCACTTGTCAAAGGGCCTGGAGTTTGATGTGGTGTTTATAGCAGATGGGTCGGCTGAAAGCTATGGGGACAGTGAACTGGAGACCAAGCTGCTGTATGTGGCTATGACAAGGCCGCTGCACAGGTTGTACATCTATCACTGCGGCACTCCCAGCAAGCTGATAGAGAAACTATAAGCACAATTATTTTGAAAGGAAGAGGTATAGTTTATGGAGAGAACACATGGTAAATACTTGGTTAGCACAGATCAGTCACTTCTGTCAGTAGATACTATTTATGATTTTCTGGTTAACAGGTCATATTGGGCAAAATACAGAAGGAGGGAACAGATAGAAAAGTCAATAAAGAACTCTCTATGCTTCGGAGTGTACGATGCAGGAAGGCAGGTGGGCTTTGCAAGGGCAGTTACAGACTATTCGGTTATGTATTGGCTGTGCGACGTTTTTGTTGACGAAGAATACAGAGGGCAGGGAATTGGGAAACTACTTATGGAGTGTGTTGTGAATCACCCGGATTTGAAGGACTTAAACGGAGTCCTGGCTACCAGGGATGCTCAGGGTTTATATGAAAAGTATGGTTTTGCAGCACCCTCGCCTAGTGTGACTACCTATATGGGAAAGAGAAAAATACCATTGTCCCCGGCTTGATTGACCGGGGTTTTATATATTTGCTTGCATTAAAAGAGCCACATATGCAAAAATAAAGAGAGAGCAAAACATTAATGCAGGAAGGTAGAGAGATGTACAAATATATTGATGGTTTAAAAGCTATGGCTGAATCAGGGGATGAGGATGCCGGGTCTAAATATGAAAAGATCATGGAATGTCTTAAGTCAATGGATGATGACAGGGTGGCCAACTGTATAATACTCATGAAGCAATATATTCCGGAGCTTTGGAACCAGAGCGCACTGCTCCTAAAGAAATATATAGTGGATGAATCCAGAAGCCTTGAATTTCTGAGTAAGGATGAAACAGAGCTTATAGAGTTTCTGAGGGAGTATCTTAAGGAGCAAGAGGACAACTGTCACCGGTAATGTTTTTCAATAAAGGATTTCCGAAGCATTTCTAGAAATATATAACAATATGACTTAACGATGGAAATGTGATGGGGGTACCTATGATAACAATTGACGGTTCCAAGTGTGTAAGATGCGGGGACTGCAGGAGCATATGCCATGCTTCTGCGATTTCTCACGGCAGTGAAAGTATAGAGATAGATTACAAGCTGTGCAGCACATGCTGCCAGTGTATAGCGTGCTGTCCGACGGGGGCTTTGACCTGGAACGGGATTAAGTCGAGAAAGATAATAAGGGAGCTGCTTCCTGAAGATGAAAGCTTAATTGAACTTCTCAAAGCACGGCATTCAATAAGAAGTTTCAAGGATAAGCCCGTTGAGAGGGAAAAGCTGGAGAAGATCTGTGCAACTGCAAAGCTGGCTCCAACTAACAACTATGATATAGAGCTCATTGTCATACAAGATGTGGAGACAATAGCAAGGCTGGAAGAGATAAATCTTTCCTATATCAAAAGAGTTGACAGGCTTATATACAAGAACTCCTTGATATTCAATACTCTTAAGCTGCTCACTGCTGCGGTGAATGACACTGACAGGGAAAAGACAAAAAGGACATTAAAGCGAGGGAATATATTTCAAAAGGCTCCAGTACTGATAATATTGACTGCAGATCCCAATATACATCATACCGAGCAGAGCTGCCAGTATGCCATGTACAATATGATGCTGACGGCGCAGACAATAGGTCTGGGTTCCTGCATATCAGGGGCGGGGAAAATGATATTAACCAAGAGCAAGAAAGTAAAGAAATTATTAGATATGCCAAAAGGGAAGAAAATTCAGGGGGTGCTGTTCATGGGGTATCCTGCGGTAAGTTTTACGAAAACAGTTGAAGGGAATCTGCCGAAGATAAAATGGATCCAAAAGGATGGTGCGTTATAAAATACAATCCCTGCCTCATATAATTTACTAAAGCATTTCACAAAGAAGTAATGTCGTATATACTTGCGGTAGATAATTAGGGGGGATTGTGTTGAGAAAGCAGCTGCTGCTTCTTTTCGTTTTGCTTATCTTATTTGTACTGATTGTTACTATGCCTGATATAAGGATTGGATATTAAAGAAAAAATCTGGAGCAGATATTCTGCCCCAGATTTTTAGTTAGCTAGTATAAACTCAGGATTGGTGATTGTAAAATCCTTCTTTAGACCGGAAGTAACATAAACCTGCTTGTCATAGGTTATAAATATGGCCTCCACGTTTTCAATGCTTTCGATAAGCTTAATTCCTTCCTCAAGCCCAATAAGCAGTGTGGTAGTAGACAGCCCATCCCCGTCTATGGATTTGCCGGCAATAATTGATACACTGTACAGACTATTTTCAGTAGGATAGCCGGTAGCTGTGTCTAAAATATGATGGTATTTTCTGCCATTCTCTTCAAAGTACCTTTCGTAGGTGCCGGAGGTCACTACAGTCTGATCCTTTATCGGAACTATACCAAGGAAGTCACCCCTTGGGTTGAAAGGATCCTGAATTCCTATTTTCCACGGGTTACCATTCGGATTCCCACCCACCGTCATTACATTTCCGCCAAGATTTATAATTGCGTGCTCTACTCCGTTTTCCTTGAGCACTCGGGCTACCTCATCAGCAGCATAGCCCTTTGCAATTGCGCCCAAATCCACTTTCATACCCGGGCTCTCAAGCTTGGCGGTAAGGCTTTCCTTGTTCAGAATCAGCTTCTCATAATCCACCAGCTTCACTGCTTCCGCAAGCTCACCTTTTTCTGGCACTGCTGCATCTTCAGTACCAATATTCCATTGCTTAACTACCGGACCTATAGTTATATCAAATTTTCCATTGGATTGCTGAGAATATTGCCTTCCTCTTTCCACTACCGAGAAGGTATCAGGGCTAAGCTTCACTTCTTTCACGCCTGAAGCATTATTGAGGGCAATGATTTCGCTGGTTTCAGCGTTGTTTATAGTCATTTTACTTTCAATTTCAGCAATTCTCGCAAGAGCCTTGTCCAGTATTGCGGCATCACTCTTATCATAGATAGTTATCTCTATAACTGTTCCCAGCATAAAATCCGTCTTGGATACAGGTCCTGCTTTAAGGTTGGGAGCTGGCTCCTGCCCCTGACATCCGGACAATGTTAATGCTGTTATTAAAGCCATAATAGTAACGGGAATTATTTTTCTGTTTATAATCAAAATAAGGCACCTCCACTAGAAATAAAGAAATAATCTATAGGATTATTACAAAGTTTGATAATTAATTTACATATCTAATTCTATATGATACATTGTTATTATTGCAACACAAATTTAGAATGATAATTAAATTCATTTTAATAGGATGCTTATCAAATGGTTTTATGGGTAGAATTGGATTTAATTACAGCATATATTCTGATACGAAAAATAATTAAACCCATACTATTACTATAGGCTTTCTTTGTTGTATAATATACAATTGTAGTGTATTTTAGTATATTGAACGCACAAAAGAATTTATATAGAGTAAAGTGCGAATTCAATAAGAATAAGGAAACGTTTGTGCGAAATCTGAATGGACAATGAAAATGTTTTTCGCAAAACGAATGGATGAGGTATATTATGAAGCTCAAAAAAGGCGATCTGATCATAGTGATAATACTTGCAGTTGCGGTTATTTCATGGCTTGGAATAAACAATATGCGTGAGTCAAAGGATGAGAGACAAATTGTAATAGAGACAAACGCGAATTTTTACAAATCGATTCCATTGGAAAAGGGAATGAAGCAGCAGGAGATTCATATAGAGCTGGAAAACGGAAAGTACATTGATATTTTGGTTGATGAAAACGGCTCATATGTAAAGGACGTAATATGTCCGGACAAGGTATGCCAGAAAACCGGAGTGGTGAATAAAGTGGGACAGAGCATAGTATGCCTTCCCAACAGAGTTGTTGTCTACGTTGAGGGAAAGACAGAATCTGATGTTGACGATATTTCATTTTAATGTTTGGGTTAGGAGAATAAAATGAGTAGAACAAAAAAAATGGTGCTGCTGGGCATCCTGGTTTCCCAGGCATTAATACTTCATATAATTGAAAGGATGATTCCTGTACCGATACCCGTTCCAGGGATAAAGCTGGGCCTGGCGAACGCAATTTCCCTTGTGACAATCATATTGTTCGGACCTAAGGAAGCTCTTGCAGTTGTAGCTATGAGAACCTTTCTGGGATCTGTATTCGGCGGAGGAGTTGCTTCTTTTATGTACAGCTTTATTGGAGGCTTCATAAGCACTATGGCAATGGCAGTGATGTATAAAAAATTCAGGAACCTTTTCAGTCTGCCTGTTATAAGCGTAGTAGGAGCTGTGTTTCACAACATTGGCCAAATATTAGTAGCCAGCCTTATAGTACAGAACGCTAAATTATTTTACTACTTGCCCCTCTTATTGATTTCAGCAGTGATTACAGGATTATTTATAGGATTTGCAGTACAATATACAATGAGGCCAATGAGGCACATACTTGGAATGGGAAGTGATGAGAATGTGGAATGATAATGAATTTTTAAGAAAAGAGCTGGAAGCTGTAGAGGATACTATAAAAAAGTCTTTGAGAACCAGGAATAAAACGGTCAAAGAAGCATTGCTGGGGTTTGTAGACAGCGGAGGCAAAAGGCTTAGACCTGCCTTTACAGTACTTGGTGGGACCTTTGGTGAATATGATGGGAATACCATTGTGCCTGTAGCTGCGGCTCTGGAAATAATACACATGGCCACTCTCATACATGATGATATAATAGATGATGCAAAGCTTAGGAGAGGAAAGGACACTGTACATTCAGTACTAGGCAAGGATGTGGCAGTATACAGCGGCGACTTCCTGCTTACCCGTGGCTTTATGCTGGTAGCTGATCATGCGGACATGGATATGCTGAAAATGGTGGCAAAAGCTTCAGCTTATATCTGTGACAGTGAAATATCCCAAAATGAGCAAAGATTTGATACTGATGTCAGTGTTAAGCAGTATCTCAAAAGAATAGGCGGAAAAACTGCCGCGCTATTTGCTATAAGCCTCTACATGGGTGCTTATAAGGCGGGATGCCCCAGGAAGCTTGTGAATAAGCTCGGTGTGTTGGGCAATAATATTGGTATGGCCTTCCAGATTGTTGATGACATTCTGGATTTAACCGGCAATGAAATAAAGTTGGGCAAGCCATTGCTAAATGATGCTGCCCAGGGAGTATATACTTTGCCGGTAATATATGCACTTCGCTCCGAATATAGAAAGCAGGTATTGGAAGCTCTAAGCAGAATACGCAAGGATAACGGATTATCACTGTATACAGTCATGGATGCTTCAAAGGCTATTGAACGGTCAAAGAACCTTGCAGAGAAATATATCAGCAAAGCTATGAAAAGTGCCAGAGAGCTGCCGGATTCTACAGGAAAAAATATAATTATTGAAATAATAAATGAGCAGCTTGAAAGAAAATTCTAATTGCTCTCGTCTAAATATATTGAACGCACTCTGTACGAATTCAATAACATTAGGGAAACCTTTTACGAAATTTGAATGAAAGCAAACTGTTTTTTCGTAAAAGCTGAATAGTTGTCATTGGGTGTATTGCTATGCAACGCACCCTTATTCTTTGTGAGCAGTATTATTTGCAGGACATTTGGACTACATATTAATACTGCTGAAGATATATTGAATGATGACAGAAATTGTATCATAATTAAAATGGATATTCGATATTGAACGCACGTCAGTATTTACATTGGGTAATGTGCGAATTCAATAAAATCAATGATACCATTTTGCAGAATTTGAATTAAATTAAAGATGGTATAAACAAAATGCTTAGGAGGTTTGACAATGAACACTATTCAAGCAATTATATTGGGAATTATACAGGGACTCACAGAGTTTCTCCCAATAAGCAGCTCGGGACATCTCGTGCTGTTCCAAAAGATATTCGGGATAAATGAGCCTACACTGATATTTGACACCATGGTGCATGTAGGAACACTTGTGGCTGTAGTTATAGTACTGTGGAAGGAAATATTCTCCCTTCTGAAAAAGCCCTTCCAAAAGCTTACCTGGTTATTGGTCGCGGGTACTATCCCGACAGGAATCATAGGGATAATGTTTAAGGATTCCTTCGAAGCAATGTACAAGACTGGAAGCACATTGGGCTTTGAATTCCTGGCTACCGGTTTTATTATTCTTTTTGCTGAAAGACTGAATACTGGGAGAAAGCATATAAAGGAGACATCATATCTGGATGCTGCTTTTATCGGGCTTATGCAGGGAGCGGCAATCATGCCTGCTGTTTCCAGGTCGGGACTTACAATTTCAGGTGCCCTGCTTAGGAACCTGGATAGGGAGTTTGCAGCCAAGTTTTCTTTCCTGCTCTCGATTCCTGCAATATTGGGAGCTGCAGTGTTCCAAATAAAGGATATTATTGAGGCAGGCAGCACAGACGTCATTACAACTCCAATTGCTGCGGGGACCATAGCAGCGGCAGTGGCAGGCTATTTCTCAATAAGCTTTATGATTGTCCTGATCAAAAAGGGAAGTATGAAGTATTTTTCTTATTATGTGTTCGCAGTTGGAGCATTGGTAATAATTGATCAATATATTACACATATATTTTTTTAGGGACTGGTGCGAGGTTCGGGGTACGAGGTTCGAGGGAAAACAACGACAGATCTTAGAAGCCCTGTATGAACCCATTGCCCCGAAAATTTTAAAAATGATACATATTTGTAATATTAAAACAATGGGGAATTATTATATAATTAAAGTATGAAAAAAATTGCAATATAAGAGGTGTATAGACGTGGAGGAAATTAAGGAGCTGCTTCCGTATCTCAAGATGTGGAATACATATGTGGATATTGGAATAATCGCCGTAATTATTTATAAAGTAATGAACTTAATAAAAGAAACCAGGGCGGAGCAGCTGATTAAGGGTATCGCCATGCTTATAATTGCAACCAAGCTCAGCGAAGTCCTTGGCTTCCATGCTGTATACTGGCTGTTGAAAAATGCAATGACAGTAGGGGTTATTGCAATACTGATCATTTTTCAGCCGGAGCTAAGGCGTGCACTTGAGCACCTTGGGAGAGGCAAGTTCTTCGTGAAGGGAGAACTGCTAGACCAAGAAATTGACAACATGCTGGATGAAATAAATATCGCCGTCACACACCTTTCAAAGAATAAAATTGGTGCTATCATAGTGCTGGAGCAGGAAACAGGCTTGAATGAGTACATAGAGACGGGCACCAAGCTGGACTCCATAGTTACAAATGAGTTACTGGTGAACCTGTTCGTTCCCAATACTCCTCTCCATGACGGGGCTGTGATAATCAGAAGAAATAGGATTACTGCTGCAGGATGCTTCCTGCCCCTTACCCAGAGCCAGAACCTGAGCAAGGAGCTAGGCACCAGGCATAGGGCTGCAATAGGTATAACTGAGATATCCGACTCCTTGGTAATAATAATATCAGAGGAAACGGGGGTCATATCCTTCGCCAAGATGGGAAGATTGTCCAGGTATCTGGATACCAAATCCATGAAGGAAATAATCAAGAACAGCTATAAGACCAAGGAAGGCAAACAACCCATATGGATGAAATGGGGTGCCAAAAATGAATGATAGATTCTTAAACAAGGATATTACAATACGTATACTTTCTGTTATGCTGGCGTTACTGCTCTGGTTCTATGTTGTAACAGAGCAGAATCCGGAGATTACAAAGGATATAACGATTCCGGTCAGACTAAGTAACACTGCTTTTCTTGAAAAAAGCAGCATGGTGCTGGCTAGCGATCCCAACAGCTTTAAGCTTACTCTGAAATTAAAAGGCAAGAATAATGTGTTGGATAAGCTTAACGAGACCACTGTTGATGCTATTGCCGATTTGGAAGGTCATAGGCTTAAGGGTGAGAACTTTCTAAAAATAAATATTAACGGCATACCTGAGGATGTGAATATTCTGGTGAAATATCCTGAAAGCCTTAAAGTAGTGCTGGAACCAAAAGTAAGCGTTCAGAAAAGCGTCAAGGTGAATATAATGGGTAATCCATCCCACGGCTTGGCAGCTATGACTCCTATGATAGCGCCCAATGATGTTGTTATAACCGGGGCAGAATCCCAAATCAACAAAATAAATAACGTAAGGGTTGATGTGGATATTGCCAGTGTGAATACAGAAGTTAAGAAGATACTGCCGGTCAGGGTACTGGATGAAAACGGGAAGGATATACAGGGTATCACTATAGAACCCAGCAATATAGAGGTAAGTATTCCTATAGAGAATACAAAGCGTGTCACTCTGGAAATGAATCTATCGGGACAACCGGCCGTTGGATATGTAGTAAGCAATATCTCGGTATTTCCGGAGGAAATTCTTATTACCGGAAAACAGCAGACCCTTGAGGGTATAAATATATTAAAAACTGAGATAATTGATATTACTGAGGGAACAGCAGACGTATCAAGGGAAGTAAAGCTGCTGATGCCTGATGGTGTAGAACTTGTAAATGCCAGTGAAAAAGTGAGCATATTTGTCAATATAGAGAAGATAATAACAAGCGAGATGACTATCGGCAGCATTGAGTATGTGAATCTTGCAGAGGGCATGGAGCTGGAAAGCATACAAAGCGATATTAAAGCCAGCCTCAGAGGCGCCGAGGGCTTATTGCTTGATGCTTCGAATACCATCAAGTTCTTTGTTGACCTGAAGAATGCCAATGAAGGCACTAACGTACTGAATGTATTGTGGGAAGCACCCCAAGGGGTTGAGGTTGTGGAAGTATCGCCGCAGCAGGCGACAGTGGTGCTGAAAAGAAGCGGCATTTAGGAGATGATTAAGTGCGTTTTGAGATAAATAACTTGAAGCAGCCTGTTATAGAGATTTCCGACCATAATGATGTCGAAACGGTTAGGTTTCTTGCCGCCAGGAAGCTCAAGATAAGTGAAAAGGACATATCCGGTATCAGAATATTGAAAAGATCCGTAGATGCAAGAGATAAGAGGGATGTCCTGCTGATATACTCCGCAGAGGTTGAAGTAGTGGGGGATATGAGCCTTTCCAAGTATCGCCGGATAAAGGACGCTGTATTAATAGATGGAGAAGCCGACCGGCATGAAATAAAAACAGAGCTTGTGTATGGCAGTGGGAAAATAAATAACAGGCCTATAATAATAGGCAGTGGACCGGCAGGCTTGTTTGCCGGTTTAATTTTAGCAAAGCACGGGTACAGGCCGCTGATACTCGAAAGAGGCGGTGATGTTGATAAAAGAGCCAAGGCAATTGATTCATTTTTTAAGCTCGGTGTTTTTGATGAGAACTCCAATATTCAGTTTGGAGAAGGGGGAGCGGGCACCTTTTCAGATGGAAAGCTCACTACCAGAATAAAGGATAGAAGAATAGGCATGGTGCTTAATATCTTTGTGGAGGAAGGGGCTCCCGAAGAGATATTATACCTGAGCAAGCCTCATATAGGGACTGACATTCTAAAGTCAGTCATAAAGAATATAAGGAAAAGGATAATTGAGCTTGGAGGGGAAGTAGGTTTTTACTCCAAGGTTACAGATATTTTGGTGGAGAATGGTGCTGCAAAGGCTGTGGTTGTAAATGGCAGCGAAACCATTGAATCCAATGTAATAATAGCAGCACTGGGACATAGTGCAAGGGACACCTACGAAATGATTTTTGGGAAAGGTGTAAGCATTGCGCCGAAGCCCTTCTCCATAGGTGTAAGGATTGAGCATCTGCAGAGTATGATAGATGAAGCCCAGTACGGCAGCTTTGCGGGGCACCCAAGGCTTGGGGCTGCGGATTACCTGCTTACGACAAGGAGCAGTGCCACGGGACGGGCAGCATATAGCTTCTGCATGTGTCCGGGAGGCCAGGTGGTAGCTGCTGCTTCAGAGCAGGGTATGCTTGTCACCAACGGTATGAGTGAGTATAAAAGGGACAAGGAGAATGCTAATAGTGCACTGGTTGTCTCGGTAATTCCCGAGGACTTTGGCAGCAGCCATCCTCTATCGGGAGTGGAGTTTCAAAGGACATGGGAGAGGAAGGCTTACGAGCTGGGGGGAAGGAATTTTCATGCACCGGTACAGCTTGTGGGTGATTTTCTTCAAGGAAAGGCGTCTCAGATGTTAGGGGGAGTGAGACCCAGCTATGCCCCGGGGACGAAGCTCTGCGACTTGCATTTGTGCCTGCCTGATTATGTAACGCTGACCATGAAGGAAGCTCTCAGGGACTTTGACAGGAAGATAAAGGGCTTTGCAAGCGGGGACGCGATACTTACAGGGGTTGAAACAAGAACTTCTGCGCCCATAAGGATAGTCAGAAACGAAAACATGGAGAGCGAGACGGTAAGGAATTTCTATCCTATTGGCGAAGGGTCAGGCTATGCGGGAGGAATTATGAGCGCAGCAGTGGATGGTATGAAGGCGGCCGAAAGGATAATACAGGCTTTTAAGCCAGTCTAAACGGGTACGAGGTGCGAGGTACGAGGTGCGAGGATATGAGCTAGGCTCCGAAGAGCAGCCCAGGGCCACGAACCACGAACCGCGAACCCCGAACCTGACTTAAAGTGAGGTTGTTTTATGGAAAGGGATATAGAACTAATACTGAACTCTACCCATGACGCAATGATTGGCGTCAATACTGAGGGCATAATAACGCTTTTCAACAAAGCTGCGGTCAGACTCACTGAGATACCTTCAGAAGAGGCTATGGGAAAGTATGTGGCTGATGTAATAAAAGATACAAGGCTGCCATTTATACTGGAGACGGGCAAGTCAGAGCTTAATCAGCAGCAGAAACTGGGCAGCATTAAAATAATAACCAACAGAATGCCTGTGAAGGATAAGCAGGGAAAAATAATAGGAGCTATTGCAGTATTCAGGGATATCACCGAGGTTATCGAGCTGGCAGAGGAGATAACAAACCTGAAGGAAATGCAGAGTATGCTGGCGGCAATATTCAACGCCACCCAGGACGCAATATCGGTTGTAGATCAGAATGGGCTGGGGGTTATGATAAATCCCGCCTATACAAGAATTACCGGATTGTCGGAAAAGGATGTGATAGGCAAGCCGGCTACTGTTGATATTGCCGAGGGTGAAAGCCTTCATATGAAGGTAATAAAGACTAAAAAGCCCATTAAGGGTGCTCTGCTGAAGGTGGGACCTGCACATAAGGAAGTGCTGGTTAACGCTGCTCCGATAATAGTGGATGGCGAGCTGAGAGGCAGTGTAGGTGTAATACATGATTTATCCGAAATAACCAAGCTTTCCGATGAATTGAAGAATGCCAAGGATATCATTAGAAGTCTGGAAGCCAAATACACCTTTGAGGACATCATAGGGAAGGATCCATTGCTTTTGGCTGCTGTAGATAAAGCCAGGAAGGCTGCAGAAATCCCAATAACTGTGCTGTTAAGGGGTGAAAGCGGTACGGGGAAAGAGATATTTGCGCATTCAATCCATAACGAAAGTGAGAGAAAATATAGTAAATTTATAAGGGTGAATTGTTCGGCAATTCCAGAGACGCTTCTTGAATCAGAGCTGTTCGGATACGAAGAAGGGGCTTTTACCGGAGCTAAAAAAGGCGGAAGAAAAGGTCTTTTTGAGGAAGCCAACGGAGGGACTATTTTTCTGGACGAGATAGGGGAAATACCTCCGGGAACACAGTCAAAGCTGCTTAGGGTGCTGCAGGAAAAGGAATTTGTAAGGGTTGGCGGGACTAAATCAATAGACATCAATGTCAGGGTAATTGCCGCAACGAATGTTGACCTTGAGACAGCCATAGACAGCGGCAGGTTCAGGGCAGACTTGTATTACAGGCTGAATGTGCTGCCTATAAAGATTCCTTCTTTGAGAATGCGAAAAGGGGATATCTACGACCTTTCGATATTCTTTATAAAGAAATTCAACCAACAGTACGGACGTAATGTTCAGGACATATCACACCAAGCCGTTCAGGAGCTTAAGGCATATAACTGGCCGGGAAACGTAAGAGAGCTTGATAATTTCATAGGACGAGCCATCATAAACATGAGAATAAACGACACAGTGATATTGGAGACCCACCTGCCTCAGTTTGAAAGACTTGCGAAGGTGGGAGACATGCCTGTCGTCCATAATGAAAGCTATGAAGACATATCCATGACCCTGGAGAGTATCATGGAGAAGTCGGAGAAGCACTATATTGTCCAGATTATGAAGGAGTGCGACAATAATAAAACCAAGGCAGCGAAGCTTATGGACATATCTTTGAGGAGCCTTTACTATAAACTTGAGAAATACGGATTGGAATAAAAATTCGCACAAAAATGTGCGAATTTTTTCTTTTATTGGAAGAATTTTATAAAATTTTACGTCTATACATATGTTTTGAGTAAATCAGTGTGGAAATATATGGATTGAAATGGTAAAATAGTAACGTTGGGTATGATGACACCCGGCGGGGCACCTGGAGGTAATGACAATGGGGATAATAATCAAATACATGTTTAGGAACCTTTGTGAGAAGAAAATGAGGACTTTTCTCATACTGCTTGCAATTGTTCTTTCTACAGGAGTATTTTTTGCTTCACTTGCAGTGTCGGGCAGTATGATGAAAACCTTTACCACGGCCATAAAGGGGTACTTTGGCGACTGTGATATTGTTATAAGGCAGTCGGAAAGGTCGCCTGCACCATTTTTCTATACAGCAGGAGCAGAAAGACACAGGGATAAGCTTGATTATATTATAGGAGAAATAAGTGCCGGAGCATACTACAGGCCCCAGAAGGATGAGGAGATAAGCCTGTATTTAAAGGGAATGGAATTGGAAGATCTTAATAAGATGAGTCCATTTACTATTGAAAGGCAATTGGACCTTTATCCTTTTGAAGGGAGAAAGTTAATATTATCCAGCACAACTGCAGAAAAAAATGGAATAAAACTCGGCGATACAATTACCCTTGAGCTTGGAGAAGGCAAATATAAGTTCAAGGTTTGTGGGATAGCGGCTCCAACTGGTCATTTCAAGGGAAGCAATCAGCAAGCCCATGGGGTCGTTCCAAAGAATACCCTGGGTTCCATTGCCAATGCAAAAGGCAAAGTAAACACAATATATGCTAAGCTCAAGAACCCTGAGCAGAAACAGGAAATGCTGGAGGTTTTGTCGCAGGAGTATAAGAACTACAATGTGGAAGAACCTTTCCCTTATGAAATGTTGAAATCTCAAACCGCCCAAATAAGTATGATATTTATGATGCTTTCTTCGGTAGTGTTTTTCATGAGCTTGTTTATTGTCTATTCCTCCTTCAAGGTGATTACTGCTGAAAGACTGCCGGTTATAGGAACCTTCAGGAGTATGGGAGCCACAGGGAGAATAGCCAATTTTATGCTTATAGGAGAAAGTATTCTGTATGGATGTGTAGGAGGCGTTCTGGGAAGCGGTTTAGGTATAGGCTTTTTGCATATCATGACCTATGCAATGAACCAGATTGCCAGCAGGGATTCAGGCATAACCTTTGATTCGGTTATAGACTTCTCAGTTTTGCAGGTGGGGGCATCCCTGTTTGCGGCGGTAATGCTGTGCATTGCAGGTTCAATAATTCCTATACTTAGGGTTTCCAGGATCTCTGTCAAGGATATAGTTTTAAACTTCATTCAGAAGCCGACAGGAAGAAAAAGATGGAGGCTGCTGCTTGGAATAGCACTTATAGGTGTGGCTTTTGCACTTGCATTCACTGAATCAGAGGAATACCGACCCGCGGCTGCAGGACTTGGGATGGTATTGTCATTAGCATCCATGATAATGCTTGTACCATATATAACTGATGTATTTGTAACTGTTTTTGAGAGTATGTACTCGTATGTTTTCGGCAGTATAGGAGTTATAGCCGCTAAGAACCTTAGAAGCAACAGGAACATAATAAGCAGCATATCAATGCTTGCAATAGGCATATCAAGTCTTTTGATGATAAATACCGCAGGCTATGACTCGGCTGTAAGCATAAATGACATGTACGAGAATACAAAGTATGATATTGAGGTCTATACCTGGAGAGCAGACCGCAATTTTGCAAGACAAATCCTCAATGCGGAAGGTGTAACTGATGTATATGGAGACTATTCCTTCTACCATGTGGAGCTTGCAGGGGGCAAGGATTATATTAGTGAGATAAAGGGAATAGACAGGACAAAGTTCCTGGACTTCTTTAATCTGGAAATGGATGGAGATCCCCGTGAAGCCTTTGAAAAACTTGATGAAGAGAGAAGCTTATTAATATCGGAAGCCCTTCAAAAGACCTTGAAGGTCAAGGTGGGAGATTATCTAAGCCTTAAGACTCAAAGCGGTGAAAAGCCGTACAAAATTATCGGAACCTTCGAGAGGTTGATTTTTAAGAATCAGAACTGTGCTTTAGCCTCAGACCGCTTTATTAAATCTGATATGAAAGCAAGCAAGTATACAACCATGTTTGTAAGAGTATATAAGAACCCGGAGGAGGTTGCACTAAACCTTAAAAAGGAATTTTCCAGAGTGAGGCCTTATATAATTACAAAGGAGGAGCTGCGGAAGGAAAATGTAAAAAGCAATCAGCAGAGTATGATGCTTATGAGTGGATTTTCGATTCTCGCTTCAGTCATAGGCATATTCGGTATATTAAACAATCTTATGCTGAGCTTCATAGAGAGAAAGCACTCTTTTGCAGTACTCAGATCAATGGGCATGAGTAAAAGGCAGATAATAAAAATGATATTTATTGAGTCGGCTACAGGTGGTTTGATTGGCGGTGCAATAGGAGTGCTGGGTGGAGTCATTCTTATAACCATGGTGGCAGGAGTGAGCAATGCTGCTGCTATCAACTATCCGCTGAGCACCTTTGTCAGCTATGTGGCAGTAGGGGCAGTGATTATGCTTGTCGCATCCATAAGCCCTGCGCTTAAGACCTCAAGACTGAATATAATAGATGAAATGAAATTTGAATGACATTTTAGTGAAACAGGGGTGAATTCGATTGTGTAAAAAGGTAAAAATGACACTAATTTTGATTTTGGTATTTATTACTACAGTATCAATTTCTGGATGCAGCATATATGGAGGTTATAAATACAGTAAGGTAAAGGTTGCCTCGACGCAAAAAATCATCGGAACTATTGATGAAGCAAGCACGGAAAGGGTGGTCAGCTGGTCGCCCAAGGGCAATACGAGACTCTTGCTGGGCAAGGACAACAACCTTTATATATCTGATGAAAAGGGTGAAAGGATAATATACAGGAATTATGAAAGGGATAGAGAGCTGTTCCAGCATCCATATTCTCTATGGTCTTTTGACTTCTTCAGAATCCAATGGAGTGAGGATGGACAGTATGCATATATTATAGATAGTCTTTATGATGTAGCAAATGATAAATTGATACCGCTTAAGGATTGTCTGGTATTTTCATGGGTAGGAAACAGGGGAGTATACCTCTCAGGAGGGAGAATAGTCGAGGCTAAGTTCTGCGACAACGGTTTTTATGGCTTCTATGCATCAAAATGCATGAAGGTTTTTGAAAACGGGGAAGTAAAAACGATAAAAGAGCGCACTGACGACAGATATTTTATAGTAGCAGAAAGCAGCTGGGATGAAACTGAGAAAACACTTTTCAGGTGCCTGGGTCCTGTCGTGGAAGTAAAAACTGCAAAATTCAAGTTTGGTGAGGAAGAAATGTACGATAAGCTGATTAAAGCATATCAGGAGCTTCGTGAGGATGAAAAGGCCTGGAATATTCTGAACAGTGAATACCCGGATGCGGATTCCAGGCATAAAGCTGTGAATGACTTCAAAAAGCTGAGGTCCCAATATCCTGTGAGGCTTCTAAATGAGAATTTTAACGGAAACCGTCTGAACTGGGATTATGATATGGATTACTATCTTGTAGATATTAAAGCTGAAAAGCTTGGATAAAAAAACAACCATGCAAAATATTGCAAAACGATAGTTTGTTGCAATATTTTGCATGCATTTTTATTCAAATATATCTTTAATTATAAGTTTTAAATTACACATCATACCGATGTATTAATATTTCAAAAATATTTATAAGCATTATTAGCAGTTTAAGCCTGTTATCCTTGTTTACATAGGATATACAGGTTTCTGTTTTTTTTGACATTGTTTGTGGCACATTATTTGCATAGGTATATAATTATTGAAGTATTCCTTAAGGGCATGGTTACGGGTTACGAGTTACGAGTTACGAGTTGCGAGCATTAGGGTAATCCTTCGAAGCCATCTCAATAAACGCGAAACGTGTAACAAAAAGAATTTGAATAAGGAGCAGTGAGACAGTGGCAAGAGAATACATATTGGCTATCAACCCAGGATCCACTTCGACAAAGGTAGCAATTTTCAAAGGCGAGGAGAACATACTCCAGAAAAATCTCAGCCATTCTACAGAGGAAGTGGCAAGGTTCGAAAAAATAACTGACCAATATGAGTACAGGCAGAAGATGATACTTGATTGGATGAAGGAAGAGGATATAAAAGTTGAAAGCCTCTCGGCAGTGGTCGGAAGAGGCGGACTGTTAAAATCAATGCCCGGAGGCACATACAAAGTCACTGATGTAATGATTAAGGATTTGAAGATAGGGGTACAGGGTGAGCATGCTTCCAACCTCGGCGGTATTATCGCCAAGGGCATAGCTGATCAGGAGGGTATACCAGCTTTTATAGTTGATCCTGTTGCTGTAGATGAGTTTGAAGATATAGCCAGGATTTCCGGGATGCCTGAGCTGCCAAGGAAGTCACTGGTTCATGCACTGAATATCAAGGCTGTTGGCAGAAGAGCAGCAAGGGACATGGGAAAAGGTCTTGAGGAAGTTAACTTTGTTGTTGCTCATCTCGGCGGAGGTATATCAATAGCACCTACGCTGAAGGGAAGAATAGTGGATGTTAACAATGCCAACGAGGGAGGACCTTTCTCTCCTGAGAGGGCAGGAGGAGTGCCTGTTGGCGATATTATAAAGCTTTGCTACTCAGGCAAGTATACCCAGGCTGATATGAAAAAGAAGCTGGTAGGCAAGGCAGGGCTGGTAGGATATCTTGGAACGAATGATGCCAGAGATGTGGTAAAAATAATCGAAAGTGGAGATAAGAACGCAGAACTGGTTTTTGATGCTATGGCATACCAGATAGCTAAGGAAATCGGCGCGATGGCAGTGGTATTAAGGGGGGACGTTGATGCGGTTGTCCTTACCGGAGGACTTGCGTACTCGGAACTTTTGTGCGAGAAAATAGCGAAAAGAGTAGAATTCATAGCACCTGTAAAGATATACGCCGGAGAAGACGAGATGCAGGCGCTGGCAGAAGGTGCTGCAAGGGTGCTTAGGGGCGAGGAGAAGGCAAAGATTTACGAAGAAGAGGTGAAGTAAATGATTAGAACCTTTGACGAAATAATAATAGCAGCAAGGGATAAAGGACCTAAAACAATTGCAGTTGCAGTAGCTCAGGATATTGAGGTTCTTAATGCTGTCAAGGGTGCTAAAGATCTCGGTATTGCAAATGCAATACTGGTTGGCGATAAGGATGAAATGTCAAAAGCTGCAGCAGAATGTGGAGTGGATATAAGCAAATTTGAGGTAATTGACATAAAGGAAAAGGATGAAGCGTGCAGAAAGGCAGTTGAACTGGTTTCGACAGGCAAAGCGCACATTGTAATGAAGGGAATTGTTGATACTTCAGTGATAATGAAAGCAGTTTTGGATGAGAAGATAGGTCTTAGGACAGGAAACGTGCTTTCACATGTTGCAGTGTTTGCTGTACCGGGCTATGACAGGCTTTTCTACGTTACAGATGCGGCTATGAATATTGCTCCGAACCTTCTTCAGAAGAAGCAGATAATTGAGAATGCCGTGCAGGTGGCCAAGGCTCTGGGCAATGATAATCCCAAGGTAGCAGTACTGGCGGCAGTGGAAAAGGTAAACCCCAAGATGCAGACAACTCTTGACGCAGCAGAGCTGGTAAGAATGAACGAAACAGGGGAGCTTACAGGCTGCACCATCGGAGGCCCCTTTGCGCTGGACAATGCAGTATCGGTGGAAGCATCCAAGCACAAGGGTATAACCCATCCTGTGGCAGGATATGCAGATATACTGATGGTTCCTGCGATAGAGGCAGGAAACATGCTGTACAAATCGCTGGTATACTTTGCACGGGCCAAGAATGCCGGAATAATCGTAGGAGCAAAGGCACCGGTAGTATTGACCTCCCGTGCCGATTCCGACGAAGCCAAGTTAAATTCCATTGCAATCGGGGCACTTATGGCAAGCAGATAGAGTAGGGAACGCATTGCATGCGTTCCGCCTCAATGCAAATTTTAGGAGGATGCGTTACTATGCAAGAGTTATATAGACTGTTGATTATAAATCCGGGTTCTACTTCAACAAAGATAGCTATTTTCGACAATGAGAAGCCTGTGTTGGAGCAGACCCTTAGGCATTCAAACGAGGAGCTTGCTCCTTATGCCACAATAATTGATCAGTATGAGTTCAGGAAGAATGTTATATTGGAAACCTTAAATGCCAATGGCATTAACATCACAAAGCTGAGTGCCGTAGTAGGAAGAGGCGGGTTATTGAAGCCTATGGAAGGCGGTACCTACAGTGTAAACGCGAAAATGCTTGATGACCTCAGGCATGCTCTAATGGGGCAACATGCTTCAAATCTGGGGGCGATAATAGCCAGTGAAATAGCTTCACAGCTTGGAATACAGGCCTTTATAGTTGACCCGGTTGTTGTTGATGAAATGGATGAAATAGCAAGATTCTCAGGTATGCCTGAAATAAATAGAATATCCATATTCCATGCACTGAACCAGAAGGCTGTCGCCAGAAGGGCAGCTGCGGAGCTTAACAAGGAATATGAGGATATGAATCTTATTGTAGCCCATTTGGGAGGCGGAATATCCGTTGGAGCCCATAAAAAGGGAAGAGTAGTCGATGTAAACAATGCTCTTGACGGTGAAGGCCCCTTCTCCCCTGAAAGAACCGGGAGCTTGCCTGTCGGCGGTCTGATGAAGTTATGCTACTCAGGCAAGTATACAATAGATGAAATGAAGAAGAAAGTAACAGGCAAGGGTGGTCTTGTTGCATATCTTGGAACTAATGACGGCAGGGAAGTTGAAAAAATGATAGAAGACGGCGACAAGAATGCAGAGCTCATATACAAGGCAATGGCATATCAGATAGCCAAGGAGATAGGCGCTTGTGCTGCAGTGCTTGAAGGAAAGGTTGACGTAGTATGCCTGACAGGCGGCCTTGCTTACGACAAGCTTCTGATTCGGTGGATAAAAGAAATGGTAGAGTTCATAGGGGATGTAAGGGTATTTCCGGGTGAAGACGAAATGATAGCTCTTACTGAGGGCGGTCTGAGAGTGCTTCGCAAGGATGAAGCAGCGAAAGAATATAAATAGGTGCGAGGTTCGGGGTGCGAGGTTCGAGGTGTAGGGAACGGTGCCCTCACCGTTCCGCAATGTAGGGGCGAACAGTGTTCATCCAAACAGAATTCGAAGAGCTTTCTAGATCGCGAAACGCGAAACTAATAGATAAGGATATGATCATATGTTTGATGAAAAAAGAATCAGGATAATCACAGGACATTATGGAAGCGGAAAGACAGAGTTTGCAGTCAACTACACCTTTGGTCTTGCAGCCACGGGCAAAAAAACTTCAATAGTAGACCTGGACATAGTAAACCCATACTTCCGCTCCAGAGAAATTGAACCACGGTTTACTGAAAAGGGAGTAAGAGTAATATCCTCCTCAATAAAAGGCTTGTCTGGAGACTTGCCTGCCCTTTCGCCGGAAATATTCGCTGTTCTCCAGGACACCTCCTATGAGGTTGTATTGGACGTAGGCGGAGATAAGGCGGGAGCAAGGGCTCTGGGAAGATACCATGAGTACTTTGACAGGGAGCCATATGATATGCTCTTTGTACTTAATGCCAACAGGCATCAGACCAATACTGTTGATGGAGCAATAAGCTATCTCAGGTCAATTGAGGAAAGCTCCAAGCAGAAGGTTACTGCATTGGTCAATAATACACACCTCTGCGGCAATACCACAGTAGAGGAAATAATAAAAGGTCAAAGGCTCTGTGAGGATGTTTCCAAGGCTTTGGGACTGCCGTTAAAATATGTGGTTGTTGAAAAGAAATTTGTTGATATGCTGCCCAAAGGCCTCCAAGGTGAACTGTTCCCTATAGATATTTACATGAAAAAACCTTGGGAGGACTAAAGATATTACTATTGTTTTTATTGAAATTTCAATATAAGAGGAGGTTATGTAATGGGTAAAGTGACTTTTGATGAAAACAGATGCAAAGGCTGTGAACTTTGCACCACAGTATGCCCTGCTAAAATAGTTGTAATGGACAAGGATAGAATCAATGCCAAGGGCTATCATGTGGCTTCCGTAAAGGAAATGGATAAATGTACAGGCTGTGCAGCATGCGCAAGAATATGTCCAGACGTTGTAATAAGAGTAGAGAGATAAAAAAGGGGAGGTAGAAGCATAAATGGCTAAGGAATTATGGAAGGGCAACGAGGCTATAGCTGAAGCCGCTATTAAAGCAGGCTGCAAGTTTTTCTTCGGTTATCCTATAACACCACAAAATGAGATACCGGAATATATGTCTATGAAAATGCCACATATTGATGGTGGATGCTTCCTTCAGGCGGAATCTGAAGTGGCTGCCATTAATATGGTTTATGGTGCTGCAGGTGCAGGAGCGAGGGTAATGACATCCTCATCGAGCCCTGGAATAAGCTTGAAGCAGGAAGGAATAACATATATTGCGGGTGCTGAGCTGCCTTGTGTAATAGTTAACATAGTAAGAGGAGGCCCGGGCCTTGGAAGTATCCAGCCTGCACAGTCTGACTATTTCCAAGCTTGCAAAGGCGGTGGACATGGTGATTACAGACTTGTTGTACTTGCGCCAGCTTCTGTACAGGAAGCAGTTGACCTGGTTCAGGAAGCCTTTGATATAGCTGACCAGTACAGGAATCCGGTAATGATTCTTGGAGATGGCATGATGGGACAGATGATGGAGCCGGTGGAATTTACCGAAATAAAAAAGAGAAAACTACCTGAAAAGTCATGGGCTACAGTGGGTACTAAGGGAAAGAGAAATCCTAACATTATTAATTCCCTGTTCATAGAGGCGGCTCCTTGTGAACAGCACAACATCAAACTGTTGGAGAAATATAAGGAAATCGAGAAGAATGAATTAAGGGTAGAGACTTACAATCTGGAAGATGCGGAAATTGTATTCGTAGCATATGGAACAACTGCAAGAATAGTTAAGAGTGCAATAAGCGCACTTGCTAAAGATGGAATAAAAGCAGGCATTATAAGGCCTATAACTCTCTGGCCATACCCATACAAGGCTATTGAGGATGCAGCAGCACAAGCCAGCGTAAAGGCTTTCCTGACTGTTGAAATGAGCATGGGACAGATGGTTGAGGATGTCAGGCTTGCTGTAGGCAGAACGAAACCTGTACACTTCTATGGCAGATCAGGCGGTATGTTCCCGACTCCTAAGGCTATTGTTGAAGAAGTCAAGAAGATTTTAGGGGGTGCAAAATAATGGCGGTTGTATTTGAAAAAACAAAGGGACTGACTGATAAGCCTTTTCACTATTGTCCCGGCTGCACTCATGGTATAATACACAGACTTGTGGCAGAAGTGCTTGAAGAGTTTGACGTTGTTGAAAAAACTATTGGAGTAGCTCCTGTAGGATGCGCTGTATTCGCATACGATTATTTCAACTGTGATATGCAGCAAGCAGCCCACGGAAGGGCACCGGCTGTTGCAACAGGAATAAAAAGAGTACACCCTGAGGCTACAGTATTCACTTATCAGGGTGACGGTGATCTGGCATCAATTGGTACTGCTGAAATTGTCCATGCAGCAATGAGAGGCGAAAAGATAACTACAATATTCGTAAACAATGCTATATATGGGATGACAGGCGGACAGATGGCTCCTACAACTCTTGTAGGACAGAAGGCAACCACAGCACCATACGGAAGAGATGAGAATCATGCCGGGATGCCATTAAGAGTAAGTGAAATGCTCGCAACTATTCCCAAGGCGGTATTTATAGAAAGAGTTTCAGTACATGATGTAAAGCATATTATACAGGCGAAGAAGGCTATAAAAAAAGCTTTCCAGGCACAGATGGAAGGCAAAGGCTTCACACTTGTTGAAGTACTTTCCACCTGCCCTACAAATTGGGGAAAAACTCCGATAGAATCATTAGAATGGCTTGAAGAAAATATGATACCATATTTTCCGCTTGGAAACTTCAGAAATACTGAGGAGGTGAAATAATGACACATGAAATTATAATAGCAGGCTTTGGAGGACAAGGGGTTATGTCTATGGGCAAGATACTTGTCGAAGCAGCACTAAAGGAAGGAAAGAATGTGTCATGGCTGCCTTCCTACGGACCTGAAATGCGCGGTGGTACAGCTAACTGCAGCGTAATAGTATCTGAGGAGCCGGTTGGAGCACCGACAGTTACAGAAGCTACAGCAGCTATAGTAATGAACAGACCTTCATTGGATAAGTTCGAAGATGATGTAATTCCAGGTGGAGTGCTTTTGATAAACAGCTCTTTGATAGACAAGAAAGTCACAAGAGATGATATTAAGGCATATTACATTCCGGCAAATGATATAGCAAACGAGCTGGGAGTAGGTAAAATAGCCAATATTGTAATGCTGGGTGCATATCTTGCGATATCTGGTGCCGCAAAAGAAGAATCAATAATGGAAATAATAACTGAAATATTCAGCGGCAAGAAGGCCAGCGTAATTCCACTCAATAAGGAAGCACTCTTAAGAGGGGCTGCCTGCGTAAAATAATTTGAAATTAAATCATCCCGAAATAAACCAAACCTCCATCTTCCATCCTCCTTTCGGGGTGGTTTTTTTTTACCCTTTTTTATCTTAAATCCCCAGGTACAAGCATATATTGTACTAAAGTCTTGTACAAAAGGGGGTAGGACAGAAATGACAGGGTTTCCTTTAACAGGAGCTTTTCTCAAGGTAATAGAAGATACGGCAAAGCATAATGCTGCAAAAAGGATAAGCAAGATTTGGCTGGCTGCGGGTAAAGGGATGATATTCAAGGGGAATACTTCAGCTTATCTGGAGTATATTCTCAAAGGCACCGCTGCCAAGGATGCAGAAATATATATAAAGTATTGCCCTACAGCTGGAAGGTGCCGTGGCTGTGGACTGGTTTTTGCCCATGAAAAGAATACGACTTGTCCTGAATGCGGAGGAGCCAGCGACAGTATATCCTTAGAAAAAAGGTTTATCATAGACCGGATGGAAATAGAAAGATAAAAGAAAAAAGAAAAAGCCTGGCAGCTGCCAGGCTTGTACTACTCGTAAATCGTATTGGTTCTCTTGACAATATAGATTCCATATAAGAGAGTAGCTGCTGCTGTCAGCCATGGGAGAATCATGCCAAAAAGATGCGGTGTATGCGAGTATACGATGCTGTCCTCAAAAATCATTTTGAATGCCGTATGAGCAAGTACTGCTCCACCGATATAAGTCGCTATCCTATACTTTTTCATAAGGTTTGATACATATTGACTCCCGAAGAAGAGCACCGGTATGTTTAAAGCAATACCGAATATTATGAGCCATAGGTTGCCGTCTGCAGCACCGGCTATAGCCAGTACGTTGTCCAAGCTCATGCTTACATCAGCTATTATGATTATCCCGACGGCCTCCCAGAATTTATTGGTCTGTTTTACATTTGAGCATTCTTCCTCGTCATTGCAGGGTTTGATAAAATCCCAAGTTATCTTTACAAGCAGCAAACCACCGATAAGCTTAATGGGAATTGCGCTTACTGTAAGTATCAAAGTCATAAAGCAGGCAAAAATAATTCTAAGACCAATTGCCCCTGAGATTCCAAAAACAGTGGCTTTTCTTGAGTACTCAGCCGGCAGATTCTTGGTTGCCAGCGCGATTATCCCGATATTGTCAGCGCACAGTGTCAGATCAAGAATGGCGATTTGTAATGCTCCAACAATAAGTGGGAGAAAGTTTTCCATATATTATACCTCCATTGCGACAAATGTCTGCCTTATAGGCCGACGAAAGTCATTCATTATTAAAAAGAAGAGTTTGAAATGCTTCTTTTACGCACATAGGATATATTTTAGCATATGGGACAAGCAAAGCAAAATGTAGAAAAGGCCCTTAAAAGTCAAAAAATGGCGAAAAGCAGAAGCCAATAGTGATTGCACTGATGAAAAACCATGTTTGCATTGAAGTGCTCCGACCTGTTCCGTTTTCCTATGAGTATCAAAGAGTATTGGAATAAAAGCTTTAGGTATTTTCATATATATTGAACGCATGAAGTAGTTTATATTGAGTAATGTGCGAATTCAATAACACTAAGGAAACTGTTTGTGCGAAATTTGAATATAAAATAAAAATGTTTTTCGCAAAACAGATTACTATTGACTAATTCTATATAATTGAATAAAATATACTATAACGAGCAGGGGCATATATTCCACAATAATTTGTAATGCCCCGTAAGCGAGTTTCATCAAAGGCTTCCTTAATTGTAATAATGGTTCAATAGAAGTCTTTGATATAAATATCAATATAGATTTCAATGATCCGGAAAAGTAACGGAGGAGCATTATTCCAAGAGAGCCGGGGTAAGGTGAGAGCCTGGCAGTAGTGACACCGTGAAAAGAGCCGGGGAGATTCCGGTCAAAAAAGCACCAGCTTCAAGTAAACCGGACGCATGCCTGCGATATAGGCTTGAGAGGGCTGTTGTTGATGATGCATTGCATCTGACAATTTGCCAATTAGAGTGGTAACGCGGTAACTCCGTCTCTTTGTTGAGATGGAGTTTTTGTTTTTTGGTGCGAGGTACGAGGTACGAGGAGTAGGGGCGACCAGTGGTCGTCCGTAAGGGCTTCGAAGGTAAGCTAAGAGCACGAGGCACGCAGCACGCAGCACGAGGCAAAAAATATGATACTATGTGACTATATCAAGCCACTTAAGTATGTAATAAGCAATTTTATATATAATAAAACTAATCGGAGGGATATGTATGAATTTTAAATTAGAAATAGCAAAAAAGATAAGTGAATTAGTGGATATGGAGTTGGATAGTGTAATTGGACTTATTGAGATTCCACCCCAGGGAAATATGGGGGACTATGCTTTTCCTTGCTTCCAGCTTGCAAAGGTTATGAGAAAGTCCCCAAATATGATTGCTGCTGAGCTTTCGGGAAAGGTGCAGTCTGACAGTATAGTTGAAAAGGCTGAAGCGGCAGGAGGCTATTTGAATTTCTTCGTAAACAAGACAGAATATATAAAGCAGACTGTCAATGAGGTATTGACCCAGGGAGATAAATTCGGAAGCAATGATGATGGGAAGGGCAAAACGGTATTGGTTGAGTTTTCATCACCAAACATAGCAAAGCCATTCCATATTGGACACTTGGTTAACACACTGACAGGGAATGCCATAGAGAAGATATTCAAGCATCAGGGCTATGAAACTGTGAAAATCAATCACATAGGCGACTATGGCACGAATTTCGGAAAGCAGATCTGTGCTTTTAAGCGTTGGGGCAATGATGAGCAGCTGGAGAAGGCGCCTATAGATGAGCTTTTAAGAGTATATATAAAATTCCATGAGGAAATGGAAAAGGATCCATCCTTGGAGGATGAGGCCCGATTGTTATTTAAAAAGCTTGAGAACGGTGACCCTGAAATGGTTGGACTATGGCAGAAGTTCAGAGACCTTAGCCTTGTGGAATTCAAGAAGCTGTATGAATTGTTCAATATAGAATTCGATTCATACGCAGGTGAAAGCTTCTATACAGATAAAATGGACGAAATAGTGCAGATGTTAAGGGATAAAAAACTGCTTGTAGAGAGCAACGGGGCAAGGATAGTGGATTTGGAAAAGTTCGGTATGCCTCCTTGTCTGATACTGAAGTCAGATGGTGCAACTATCTATGCCACTCGTGATTTGGCTGCAGGCGTTTACAGATACAGAACCTACAATTTCCACAAATGCTTGTACGTCGTAGGCAACACGCAAGCGCTGCACTTCAAGCAGGTATTCACAGTGCTGAAGCTTATGGGTTTTGAATGGGCAGAGGGCATGATGCATATAGGGACCTCCTTGGTTAAGTTTGCGGATCGCAAGCTGGCAACACGTACAGGTGAGATAATATATGCAAAGGAAGTACTTGATGAAACTATAGAGAAAACTCTTGAAATAATAAATACCAAGAACAGCAACCTGGAGAATAAAGAAGAAGTGGCGAGGAAGGTAGGCATGGGAGCGATAGCCTATACTATACTCAAGAACAACAGGGACAGGGACATCTCCTTTAGTTGGGAGGATACCTTAAGCTTTGACGGAGATTCCGGACCATATGTGCAGTATACTTATGTACGAGGCAAGAGCATATTGAGGAAGGCCGGAACGGTGCCGGATACCGCGGATCTCAGCTATCTTTCCACTGAAGATGAATTCCTGCTTGTAAAGCTTCTTGGAGCCTTTAAGGATGCGGTGAGGGAATCAGCAGAAAGGTATGAACCCTTTGTAATTACCCGACATGTAACAGAAATTGCAAAGGCCTACAACAAATTCTACAACAGTCACCCGATACTGAATGCTGAAGAGAATGTCAAGAACGCAAGACTGCAGCTTACAAAAGCAGTAGGAATAGTAATAAAGACAGGCTTGGGCCTTGTAGGAATAGATACTCCTGAAAACATGTAATAGTGTAGACCCTCTACGAAAAGTAGAGGGTTTTTTTATCCAGTATAAAATCACTCCCTTACGTGGCACCATAAAATAAGAAAATATGTGTAAGGAGTGATAATATCAAGAGCTCTTTTGTAGTTGTTTTGATTGTAATAATCGTAGTAGGTGCTATGAGCTTTGGCTATGAAAGCGTTGTTATTGAAAAGGGCAGAAGCAGTGAACAGACTAAGATTACAGCAGAGAAGGCATCGGCCGCAGAGGAAGTTGTAAATTCGGAAGAGAGTAAAAGGAGAGAGGTAAGCTTTAAGGAGATAAAATGCCCTGAGCTGGGGTTCCAGGTGAAGGCGCCTGCGGTCATGGCTGTTGATAAGGATTATATGCCTGCCTTCATCAGAATAAGCAGCCCCGATATGGATATCAAGATTTCCAGGGAGCGCTCTCCCTATGAAGGAATAGATGGCTATTTCAATACATATTTATATAAGTATATGCTTGACCCTGAGTATCGGGAAGCCAACGGCATAAGGCTCATAACCAACGAATACTGGAGCATAAACGGTATTAAGACCAGGATAGTGGCCTTCTCCAGAAGACCCGCACCAGGAAGCGGTGAGAAGCAGAACGAGTACCTGCATGCGCTTTACATCACGGGGGGCAGGGAGTTCTACAGCTGTTTCATCAGATGCAGCTCAATAAGCCGGCAGAAGGAAGTCATACAACAGATGCTCAAATCCTTTAAGAAGATAGAACGCAGTGGGGAATTGAAGTTCAATACTGCACTGAAGCCTGAGCTTCCTGACTGGAATGCTGAGACCAGGGCTTTTTATTATGGGCTGCAGAATTCAGATTCTGTGAGATGGGGAATATTTTATCCAAACTCCATAACCAAGGATTTCTCAAAAATCGAAGCTATGGAAACAAAGCTGGGATTTAAGTTTCCCATTACCCTCCATTATATATATCTAGGTCATGAATTTCCCGGGTCAGGTATGAGGAATGCACACCGGCGAGGCAAGACAGTGGAGCTTACAATGCAGGTTATGTGGAACGTAAGACCAGGGAATAATGACCAGGAGAAGAAGAATGTCAATTTTGACCTGATAGATGGATTGTATGATGGCTACCTTAGAAAATTTGCACGAGATGCAAAGGCTTTCGGTCATCCTTTCATATTCAGGCTAAACAACGAAATGAACAGCACTTGGGTAAGATACAGCGGCATAGCGCTGCTATGCGACCCTGATGTCTATATAAAGGTTTGGAGGCACATATATGAGATATTTGAGGAGGAAGGGGTGAGGAATGCCATATGGGTGTTCAATCCTAACGATGTGGATTATCCTCCTTTGAAATGGAATTCCCATGTCTCCTACTATCCTGGGGACAAATACGTGCATATGATAGGGCTTACAGGTTATAATACCGGAACCTACTACAACAGTCTGACTGGAGAAAGATGGAGAAGCTTTACTGAAATATATGACCCCTTGAATGAAGAGTACAGCAGGTTTTATGGGCAATTCCCATGGATAATTACCGAATTTGCCTGCAGCTCAGTAGGGGGAGACAAGGAAAAGTGGATCAAGGATATGTTCGAGAATATAGGAAGATATAAAAATATTAAAGCGGCAGTGTGGTGGAGCTATGCTGATTTTGACTACAGGAAGAATAGAAAGGGCACTCCGGCCAGGCGTTATTGGCTGGATGAAAAGCCTGAATACCTGAAAGCCTTCAGGGAAGGGCTAAAGAGGTAGGTTTCGCGGATTGAGAATGACTTCGAAGACTTTGCTAAAAGCACGAGCCACGAGGCACGTAGCACGAGGCAAAAACTTATTCAATTTGAACAAAAGGTACGATTGTGATAATATAAATATACTAATGAATATAAAACTTACATTGAAAGGGGTCTTACGATGGGTCGCTTGTTTGGAACTGACGGAGTAAGAGGGATTGCCAATAAGGAGTTGGACTCTACACTGGCGTTCAACCTTGGAAGAATAGGTGCATATGTTTTGACAGAAGAAACCCACCACAAACCCAGGATTGCAGTAGGAAAGGATACCAGAGTATCTGGCGACATGCTTGAAGCTGCCCTTATCGCTGGTATTTGCTCTATGGGAGCAGAAGCTGTGGTTTTAGGGGTTCAGCCTACACCGGCAGTTGCTTATCTTACAAGACATATGGGCTTGGATGCAGGGATTGTGATTTCTGCTTCACACAACCCGTTTGAATATAACGGCATTAAGTTCTTTGACGGCAAGGGATATAAGCTGTCAGACCAGCTGGAGGACAGGATAGAGAGCCTGCTTTTGAATACTTCCAATGGAATAGCAAATCCCACAGGGGCAGAAATCGGTAAGAAGGTTGAGATTGATAATGCAGTACATGGATATATTGATTTCCTCAAAAAGACCATAGATGTGAATCTGAGAGGACTCAAAATAGCAGTTGACTGTGCAAACGGAGCATCATACATAGCAGCTCCTTCTGTACTTGCAGACCTGGGTGCGGAGATTGTCATCATAAACAACAAGCCGGATGGGAAGAACATTAATGTAAAATGTGGCTCAACGCACCCTGAGGACTTACAGAAGCTGGTGCTGGAATCCGGAGCCCATGTAGGCCTGGCTTTTGACGGTGATGCCGACAGGCTTATTGCAGTGGATAACAGGGGACGCATGGTTAACGGAGACCAAATGCTTGCAATATTTGCAAAGCATTTTAAAGAAAAAGGCATATTGAAAAATGATACTATAGTGGGTACGGTCATGAGCAACATAGGCCTTGACATCGCAATGAAGCGTGAAAGGTGCAGCCTTGCAAAGACTAAAGTAGGGGACAGATATGTGCTTGAAGAGATGATTACAAACGGTTACAACATCGGTGGCGAGCAGTCGGGGCATATAATATTCCTTGACCATAACACCACCGGAGATGGACTTTTGACAGCACTTCAGCTGCTGGCAGTAGTAAAGGAAACCGGCAAAAAACTTTCGGACCTTGCAGCTATTATGACAGAACTGCCACAAGTACTGGTAAATGCAAAAGTAAAGAACGGGAACAAGGATAAGTATATGGAGGATAAGGACATTGCTGCCATGATAGCAGAGCTTGAGAGCAAGCTTAAGGATAGCGGGAGAGTGCTTATCAGGCCATCAGGCACTGAACCTCTTGTAAGAGTAATGCTTGAGGGTGAGAATGAAGCAGAAATCAAGGAAGATGCTAAGGCACTTGCCAAGCTAATAGAGGAAAAAATGAACTAAGCATAAAAAGTACCTGAAAAAGGTACTTTTTACTCTTTCTGTAATAGAATGGTATAAAAGGTGATTTGGGTTAATTGACAGGATTTAGCGAATGGTAGTATTTGAATTAACTTGCAAAATCTTGACAAAAGTTATAAAATTATATAGTGATACTTCGTAAATAGTATCATCTGAAAGGTGGTGGGAAGACTACTATGGGGGTTATGAAAACTTAATGAAGCGCCAGACTTGCTGATAGCTCGAGGGTATACCCTGAGCCGCAAGTTGACGAGGTCAGGGTTCATCGAAAATTCGGCGGGTGCCCTGCGCTGTGGCTCTACAGTGTAATAGATTTTACAAATCCTCAAGTGATTGATGGGACAAAGAAAATCTAAATGAGCCAAAGGTAAAACTGAGAAAACTAACGGTTAGGACCTGTTAGTGTATTTTTTTGCCCGGAAATAGGTTAACATAAAAATAGACACGAGGTGTAGGGAACGACGCCCTCGTCGTTCCGCCGTAGGGGCGACCATTGGTCGTCCGGATAGGCTTCAAAGGCTTATCCACAAAATACTCGGGTCTCGAGGCTAGAATCTGAAAATTCGAGAGGAGAATTTATATATGTGTGGAATCGTAGGTTATATAGGAGATAAAAAAGCAGTTCCTGTTTTGATAGGAGGGCTGCAGAAGCTTGAATATAGAGGATATGACTCTGCCGGAGTGGCAGTTTATGAGGATGGAAATATTGAGGTAAGGAAATATAAGGGTAGACTCGCTGTACTTGAGGAGCATCTGAAGAAAGAAACGCTGAATGGAAATCTGGGGATAGGACATACAAGGTGGGCTACCCATGGTGAGCCCTCTGATGTGAACTCCCATCCTCACACAAACTGCTCAGGAGATATAGCGGTGGTTCATAACGGCATAATCGAGAACTACATGAGCATAAAGGGTATGCTTATGGAGAAGGGGTACACCTTTATATCCGAGACTGACACAGAGGTGCTTGCGCACTATCTGGACTTTTTATATGAAGGCGACCTTATAGAAGCAGTAAAGAAGGTGCTGGAGAAGATCAGAGGCTCCTATGCTTTTGCTGTAATAAGCAGAAAAGAGCCTGACAAAATAGTATGTGTGAGAAAGGAAAACCCTCTTATAGTAGGCATAGGCAACGGGGAAAACTTCATAGCCTCAGACATACCAGCAATACTCAACCATACAAGGAAGATATACCTGCTCAATGAGAATGAGCTGGCAGTAATAGAAAAGGATAAGATCAGCTTCTACGACGAGAGCGGCAATGAAGTGAGCAAGGAAGTATTTGAAGTTAATTGGGATGTAGCGTCAGCTGAAAAAGGCGGCTTCGAACATTTCATGATTAAGGAAATCCATGAGCAGCCAAAGGCTATTAAGGACACAATGACCTCCAGAGTGTTGCGTGACTCTTCAAGTATAAAGCTGGACGATATAAAGCTTACAAAGGAGCAGCTTCAGCAGTTCAACAAAATATATATGGTAGCATGCGGAACAGCTTTCCATGCGTGCATGGTGGGCAAATACGTCATCGAAAAGCTGGCGAGAATTCCTGTGGAAGTGGAAATTGCTTCGGAATTCAGATACAGGGACCCTATCGTAGATGATAAGACTCTGACAATAGTAGTAAGCCAATCGGGTGAAACCCTTGACACAATGGCTGCATTGAAGGAAGCTAAGAGAAAGGGCTCAAGGATACTGAGCATTGTAAACGTTGTAGGCAGCTCCATAGCCCGTGAGTCCCACGATGTATTCTATACCTGGGCAGGACCGGAGATTGCGGTTGCATCCACAAAAGCCTACACAACCCAGCTTATAGCCTTATATATAATCGCACTTTACATGGCAAAGCTCAAAGGGACTTTGAAGGATGAGCAGATTGCAGCAATCACAGAAGAGATGGGAAAGCTTCCTGAGCTTGTAGAAGAAGTTCTAAAACACAAATCAACTATTCAGAAGTTTGCAACCACAAACTCCAATGCCAAAGACGTATTCTACCTGGGCAGGGGAATAGACTACGCTGTAGCCCTTGAAGGCTCACTAAAGCTCAAGGAGATATCCTATATACACTCAGAAGCCTACGCTGCCGGAGAGCTCAAGCACGGAACAATAGCCCTCATAGAAAAGGGTACAATAGTACTTGCAGTTCTTACCCAGGATGAGCTTTACGAGAAGATGGTAAGCAACGTAAAAGAAGTAAAAGCCCGCGGTGCTTTCGTATTTGCAATAGCTAAGGAAGGCAACACAGAGGTGGAAAAAGTAGCGGACTACACCCTCTATATACCAAAAGTATCCGATATCCTAGCGCCGGTAGTTGCGGTAACACCTTTGCAGCTTTTGGCATATTATATGGCAGTTGAGAAGGGCTGTGATGTTGATAAGCCAAGGAACTTGGCTAAGAGCGTTACGGTGGAGTAGGAAGAAGACGATTTGTTGAATTTGAATACCCTGTTATGTTATTATTGGCATAACAGGGTATTTTTGTAATTTATTCCAACGTTTAAGTTCAAGAGCCCTTTATCTGGTACTGGAAAGTGTGTGTGATTTGGTTATATTAATAACCAACTAAACGTCGTGCCTGGCACCATAGTATGGCACCATATTAGATGATTTATATTTTACTTTGAAGCTCTGTTGTACATTATAAGGAACGCTCTTCAAACCCTTTAAAATATCATTTGTGATGACTATTTCAACTGTACTTGCATAGATTGTGAACCCCTTACCTTCTAGAAGTAAGTTTTTCTTTTTTAGCTCGTCAAGCTGGAAAAAGGAATAGGGGTTTTCTAATACATATCCAGTATATAAATTTGCTTTTTTCCTTACTAAGAACAGTTTATATGATTCCATTTTTTCTGAACAAATCAGTAGCTCTTTTGGAGTAATAAAAAATCTATTATCTTTGTTAAGCATTTTTATTTCATAGTAAGTTGGTTCGGCAGATTCATAAACCTTGAAATCATAGCCTTTTGAATCATCTTTGCATGAGGTCTGCTCATATTTCCAGCCTTCTCTTTCGGCATATTTAGAGAAAAGTAATTCAGCTAGACCTCCTACTTTGACTCTGTTTGTCAGCCATTCTTTTCGTCCAATTATTATTGTGGGGTCAATTATATCAATAATTTCTGATTGGCTTTCATTTATAATAGTACCAGGGGCAAGGGCAGAGGTAAACCTATAAAATCTTCTGTTAGCTTCATTATATTTATAGAAGTCTATTGCTTCGCTTAAATTATTATATTTAATCATCATTCAAATTCACCAGACAATTCTTACATAAAATAGCACCATCAAAGTTAAGAATATCGACCTTTACAGCCCCTAGAAGGTTAATGCTATTTTTAATTCTTTCTCCACATCCTGGACATATAATCTGATAAAGCTCAGAAGTAGCCCAAATATCTTCTTGTGTAATGTTCCTGCCAACTAATGAACATAAAAGCTTCATTCGGTTAAGTATTGTATCCTCAGAATAATAACCTATAGTTAATCCTTGTGTCATAAAAATATCTCTAAATTCATCACTGAGCTTTATATGAACCTTCTTATATTTAAACTCACCAGTCTCAGGATTATAAGTTTTATTGTTAAGGTTACTAATTTCTGCTTTTCCAATTTGATAATCAAACATGAGCTGAAAAACAATGTATGCTTCTTTCCATTTTTCTTCAGAATCTTTTAGAATATTTAACTGCTTAAATAAAGTATATAGTTCTTTAAAGAGCAAAGGTCTTATAGGTGAAGTAGCTTCCTTTATTACTTTTGTTGATGGAATTAATGGTGTCAAGTCATTTTTTGAAAAATCCCAATTTGTCTTGTGATGCTCTTCGATATATCCGAAGAAGTTTTTCAAATCGTTTATAATATTACGTTTTACGGATGGTTTATTGCCATTAAACCTTGAAATATAACTCGCAACCATAACAAATTTAACATCTAATATAGAGCAATCAACATTATAATCAAAGAACCTGCTCACAGAACTTTCAAAGCTACTTATATCCTCGGTACTTACTTTCAGATTCTCTATCCATGCATAGTATATACTCTGATTTACTTTAGGTTGTTTAGCCATCCTCTCGTCATGTAGAGACAAATCTATCCCCTCGCTCTCTAACCATATATTAACAGTATATATTCTGCTTTGGACTAAGAATTCCTTTCAGATTTGTATGCATTAAAAATTAATTTAGATTCCAAACAGAGGAATTGAAATACATTTGTAGAATTCTTCCAGTACTAAAATTTATTAGAAAAGGAGCATGAATATGCTATCGAGAAGAAGCTTGATATTCGTTTTGAATGTTATATTTGGATGGGTTATACTATGTTTGACTTTCATGTTTGCATTATATTCTTATACGGAAGATAAGTTTTTTGATGTTTTACCAGCAATAAAGGTAGCTATAATTGCTTTCGTAATTCTCTTCTTATTACCTTTCTGCTATGGATTCAAATTGAGTGATATGAAATATATAACCCATACCACCTTTATGGAAAACAAAGAGCTTTCAGATGTTCTTGTTGATTTATGGGACATCGATAATTATATAAAGCTTAAACAACAACAGTGTTCTGACATACAATTAAAATGCATCAAATTTAGAATCTATAATATATATGTTGATAACTATGCTAGAGATAAGAAGAATTACCAGCTTTTTATTACTGAAATACAAAAAAGATACAGTGAATATGCTTATGAGCCAAATATAACAAGTTATTCTGCTCCTCCTACAAATGAGGTTAATGTAGAAGAGACTGTTGCAGTTGTACAAGAAAATAAGCATGATGAAGTTAAGAAATTGATAAGAGAAAGTAATACTAGTCAGGATGCGATGAAAAAACTACACTATTACTGGTATGGAAAGCATAAAAGTAATGAAGAAATCGGAAGGGACTATGAAAGATACGTAGGATGGACTTACGAGGATGCTGGTTATAAGGTGCAGTATGTAGGCATAGAGCAAGGAAAAGAAGATGGAGGGATAGACCTAGTTTGCACAAAGGACAATACTATTGAATTAGTGCAGTGCAAGTATTGGGCGAGAGAAAAGATGATATTCGAGAAACATCTGAATCAACTTTTTGGAGCTACAAGAAATTATATTATAGAAAGCAATCTCCAAGAAAGCCAGGTAAAATCAGTCTTTATAACAAACATCAGTCTCTCTGATTCTGCTAAAAGAGTAGCAAGCAATCTTGGAATTGAGGTAAACGAAGGCGTAGAGCTGGATAAGGCTTACCCCTGCATCAAGTGTAATATATCCAGCAATAGTAATAAGATATACCACATGCCTTTTGATGGTCAGTACGACCGAACTAAGATTATGAAAAAGGGTGAATGTTACGTCAGGACAATCGAGGAGGCAGAAAGACTGGGATTCAGAAGAACTAATTAGTTGCGAAAGGAGAAAACTAGATGAATAAACTCCAGAGCTATTTATGCCAATACAGATTGGACTATTTAATTACTATGATGAGTAATATCTCTAAGGAATTGTATAACAAAGATGATTTTAGAGAATACATAGGGCTTTATGAGGATAGAGGCTCATTCCGATTTAAAGTTCATACAACATTGCTTACTGCCTGGGGTGTAACAGATATTATCTATCACGCAATAATAAATGGGAATGATGCAAAGGGGCGAATCCCTGATAAATATGATAAAGGTTGGATTTTTGATGTATATGCAGGGTTTACAAACTCCCAGGCGAAACTATATGTAAATGAGAGAGGTAAAACAGACCTTTTTTATGGTTTGTCTCAAAAGCAATTTTGGTATCAAAGAAAATTGATGATAATTGAGCAGATTAATAGGAATATTGAGTTGTTGAAATACATTCCAACTCAAATTAACTCACCGATTCCTATAGAAGAGATTATACTAGAAAAAGTAGGAGTATCATTGGATGCGGTTATTAAAATTCTTATTATGCTTTATGGTAGATGCTCAGAAAGTATAGATTTCTCCAAGATTATTGTGGATGATAGTTTATTAAAGCTAGATGATTGTTTTACACTAGAGAATATCCAAAGAGTAGTCGAATATTTTACTGCTGATTACAACACAATAAAAAATTCACCACTGGAGGAGAATTTCTTCTACACAAAACCATTTATACGAACAGATTCAGGCAAAATTATTGCAGTTAATCACTTCATTGTTTCAAGAAAATGTGCTGATGCAGTGTATTGGATAATTCGCAACCACTTTGAAGACATTAGGAGTCAAGATTTCACAAATGAGTTCGGAAGATATTTTGAGAAGTATTTTGGAGATATGCTGAATCATTACCTAATTCCTGGTATGTATGAACGATTGCAGGAAGATGAAAGGGAGAAGATGGCTGACTGGGCAATATACACAACGAATTATGTTGTAATTATTGAACAGAAATCTAGTTTAGCAAGCTTGACTACCAAGAGAGAGTACCCCCAGGAAGATTCCTTGGAAAGATTCTTCAACAATTTTGTTAAAGCATTCAAACAGCTTGATAGCACAGAAAAGAAGATTCAGGATAGAATACAGGAAAGAGAAGTAGTTAAAATAGCTTTGCACTATGAAGACTTATATATTCAGTCTCTTATTAAAGAAGATATTCTTAGTAGTAAGAACGAACTTACAAATACCAAGAACTTCTTTTTTGCTGGCATAGCCGATTTAGAGAAGCTTATTTATGTCCTTTCCAATAATGAGGATGAGTATGAGAGTATTATTAAGGACTTAATACTTGCTGAAAATGCAAGCCCAGGTGAAGGAAGAGAGCTTGAGCATATGCTTGAAAAACATGGTATCCATCAGAACAATTATATAACGCATGTGAAAAACCATCTGGAAGTTATTTTTAACCAATGGGAAGAAAAACAAAAAAGCAACGTCTAAGACGTTGCTTTTCCCAACTCCTGAAAGACCTTGGGTGCCAGGCACGACGTTTAGTCAGTTATTTAAGGGAAATTAATAATAACCGTCTAACAGTCGTGCCTGGCACCATATACTTGTTAATATCGCTTATATTTCTTTTTATACCTGGTCGCAGGAGGCTTAGATTTCAAATCCTCATAGCTGATATTGTTTTGAACCTGATGCCCAGTTCGGCAGTATTTTGACGTAACACTAGAAGCTAAGTCGAATTTGACTATATCTCCACAAGTAGGACACATTACCTCAACGGAATCATCATTGGCTTCTGGGTACGCTTCTCGCATTAGGGCTACGAGTCTTGTGCCATTGATAAGGTCGATATTGTTTTCTTTTGCATACTCATAAGCGGTTTCGGCAAAGTAGCCAGTTGTTACAAAGAACCCTTTTTGAGCCTTTTCCTCATGCATAGCCGCAAAGAACTTCTGTAATGGAGGTCTACCAACTTTGTTTTCACTTGAATATTTTTTACTTTCTATAAGAGATTTCTTACCATTCTTATAGGCTATTCCATCCTTGCCTCTATCGTTGGAATAAGGGGTCTGAGTAACCTGGAAACCCAACTTACGGAACATTTCTGTAACCACATCCTCAAACTCCTGGGGAGTGAGGGCATAAAGATAATCAAGTTTTCTATACTGCTTCACTTTAAGATATTCGATTTCTCTTCTTCTGAATTCTTCAGCCGATTTTTGTAGCTTCAGAAGGCGTTGTTTTTCCTGCTCTTCATTGAGTTTTGCTTCTTTTTCACTTATACAGTTAGGGCATGTGTTGTTTGTAGCTCCACCTCGAATTCCATGAGGACATTTTGTTAAGTTCTTCTTCGCTTCAGGGTACTGTGAAAAGAGCCATATTACAACGATTATGGTTAACCCACCTAAAATGTAAAATACAGGTTCATCGGTTGACTCGAAAAAAAATGTCTTAACAAACGTAATAGGAACGTATATGTACATTCCTATTAAAAAAGCAAACACTATAGCACCACCAATTAAAGCACCAATTATCTCTCCAATTCTATTCATATCAATCTGCCTCCTAGCTACCTATTTACCCTTGAATACTAATTCTTGAAATGACAAAAATTTCCTCTAAGAACGAAAAATGTTTGGAATAATATCAAATATTATTGATTTTGGAGAGCAGTAGCAAGCTCTTCTTTTATTTGTGAAATTTGCAGGAAATGGAAGAAGATTGTAGAATCATTATATAAAAGAAGAGTGGGGAGAGAAAGGGAGAGAAAGAAATGCAACTATTTTTATTTATTATGTTCTTTGTTTTACTAATTATTGGTATTGCTATAATTGTATTGCAAATTCGTAATTCCAAAAAGGAAGAAGCATTATCAACAACTGTGATTATGATAGGAATAGAGCTTATTGCAAGTTCTTTTGGAAGCTTTAGCGATAAGATTGTTCATATTATTTCGTTGTTCAAACAAAATGTGCCTGGTTCAGACATACTAGAAATCGTAAAAAACTCAGGTTCAGCTACTAACTATGTACAATTGGCTAGTGGTTTTCTACTAATTTTTCTCGGTTTTGTCCTAGCAAAAAAGCAACACCATAAAAAGTACATATTAAATCTAAGAAGTCATTATGACCATAGTATTGAACAATTTGCGGAAGACCTGGGATTGAGCAGATTCGACTTCAAGGAAAAAATCATTGATTTTCAACGTGTTTTTAATAAAGGAATGAATGAAGAAAGAGCAAGAGATATTATTGAAGAAATTGAGTATCAAATTAAAGAATACAGTGGAATGAGCAAAGAAGCAGAAAAGGCTTATACTGGCATAGCATCAATACCTTTTACAATAATAGCTAGTTCGTATTTAGGCAGGACCAAGTTTGATGAATATTATGAGTACAATAAATTTAATAAAAAATATTATAAGCTAAAAGAGGATTTTTCTATTTTTGGACTGTCCATAAGAAAACAGAAGTATCAAGAACTCAAAGTATTAACAAATATTGATAAAATCGATAAGAGAGCAAATGAAGTTGTAGTTACAGTAAGCATTACTTCTGAAATTAAGGAACATCAATATCAACAGTTCGATTGTCCTGTAGTGCATCTGTCGATTGATAATCCGCAGGATAATGCAATTACATCAAAACAACAGCTCTATAGTTACTGTAAAGCTGTTAGCGATACAATCGCTCGTATTTCGTCTGAATTTGCAAATGTTAAGCGTATCCATCTATTGTATTCTGGTCAAAGCTGTCTTGCATTTGACTTAGGCACAATCATTGAAGACAATAGAAGGAATAAAGAAATAGTTTCATATCAGTATGTTACAAATTTAAATCCTTGTTATCCGTGGGGTATTGTGATTAATGGTGAAAACAAAGGAACACTTGTAAGATGTCAACGAGAAGGGGGAATATAAGATGTATGACCTTAGTTCAAAATTTAACACCTTTTATAGAGATTATGTGGTTCTGCCACAGACGGAAAAGACGAGACTATATGAACTGAAAGATTTGAATATATCAAGATTGAATAGTGGGATAGCAGAATATAATGAAGAAAAGAAAACTAACTATAAGATGATTGACAACGCTGTTCAAGGCAGTGTTGCTATGTCAACAGTTACTCAAAATGATAATAAAGAATATGATATTGATGTAGCTGTAATCTTTGATAAGGATAATATACCAAGTTATCCTACATCTGCTAAGAACATGGTTTGTGATTCACTAAAGAAGAAATGTAAGCAATTTAAAGCAGAGCCAGAAGCTAGGACTAATGCGGTAAGACTTGAATATGTTGAAGGGTATCATGTGGATTTTGCAGTATATAGATATAGTAAAGATGATGATGGAAATGATTATTATGAACATTGCGGTAGTGAATGGAGACAAAGAGACCCCTGGGCTATTAATGAATGGTTTAATGGTGCAGTCTCAGAGAAAGGTGAAAATCTAAGGAAAATTGTAAGACTTCTAAAGATGTTTAATAAATCAAGAGATGGCTGGCTAATGCCAGCGGGAATCGTAACTTCAGTTCTATGTGATGAGCAGTTTATAGATGATGACCGACTTGATGTATCATTCTATGAAACAATTTGTGCAATAAGAGATAGACTTAAAGACGATAAGGATGTAAAAAATCCAGTAGATGATTCTATTTCATTACTTTTTACAAAGAAGGATGAGCAGAAAGTAAAGAATCTCCATTCTAGATTAACAACTTACATTTCTAAACTTGACATTCTCTTTGATGATGAGTGCACTGAAGATGATGCGATTAGTGCGTGGAATGACTTCTTCCAACATTCTTACTGGGATTCTATGGTTAAAGAAGCTTTAGTTGAATATGCAAGTATGAGTAAATCTATTTCATCTGAATATGATGTAGATATTCAAGTTGTTGTTGAATTTGATTATATGTGTATTCCATTAGAGGATTATAGAGGGCGACTTCCCAAGGAAAAGAAGCTTCGTTTTACTGCACTACCAAAGTTCTATGGATATGATAAAGTTGAATGGGTAGTATCAAACTCTGGAGATGAAGCTGAGGATGAAAATGATATTTTCCATAGTCAAGAAGGTATTTCTGTTGAAGAGACTACAAAGTATAGAGGAAAGCACAAGATGACATGCAATATATATAAGTATGGAAGAATAGTATGCAGTAAGGATGTGTTTATCACAATTAAATAGCTTTAGAGTAAAAAGCAATAGGATAAGTGCCTGGGAAAGCTCCGAAAAAAGACCCAAATAGACCTTGGGTGCCAGGCACGACGTTTAGTCAGTTATTTAAGGGGAAATTAATAATAACCGTCTAACAGTCGTGCCACGCACCATATATATACAATTATACTTAAGTTGGACAAGTTGTGACTGCATCAAAAAGTTAAGCGTAAACTGTAATAGGCTAATAAAAAGACCTTGGGTGCCAGGCACGACGTTTAGTCAGTTATTTAAGAAGAAGCTAATAATAACCGCCTAACAGTCGTGCCTGGCACCCAAACCTGTTAGGGAAGACAATTTGAATACGGGGGTGCCTTATGAAAATTACTAGGAATTTTCAAGGAATCGTTGCAAAACCAATTCATCTCAAAAAGGAAACCATAATTGAATCATGGCTTTTTATAGTATTTTTATTATTCTTAATTGTGACGCGTTCTTCATACCACTTGTTATTCCATACTTCAGCAGAGTTTTTTGCTTGTATTGTTTCTTTCGGTTTGTTTTTTATTGCTCTTAATACCAATAGCATGAATGAGAATAATTTTATTGTATTTTTAGGTATTGGATACTTTTTTATAGGTATTGTTGATATGTTGCATATATTTACCTACTCCGGAGTATCAATACTATTTAAAGATGGAAACCAAAGCATAGTTGTGCAATTTTGGATCGCCGCAAGGTACATGACAGCGCTTACACTTTTAGGCTCAACCATATTGCTTTATAAACACGTAAAAAATTTCAAGACATATCTAATATTCTTTTCTTACTTTTTTATTTGTATTTTTATCATATCATCAATACTTTATTTTAAAATATTTCCAGCGTGTTACATTATTGGACACGGGCTTACACAATTTAAAATTGTTAGTGAATATATAATTTCCGCTATTCTTTTGTTGGTAGCTATACTCTATTTTAACCTGAGAAATAACATGGATTATAAGCTTTTCTTCTATATGGAATGCCATCTGTTATCAATGGCAGTATCTGAAATCTTATTTACCAGCTTTTTTAGTCCCTTTGACTGGACAAACGTATGGTCACATATAGTCAGGGTAATTTCGTACCTATTTTTGTATAAAGCAATAATCGAGACAGGTTTAAAAAGGCCATATGCTATATTGTTTCATAAGATAGACAAGATTGGTAATGAACTGCATATCACCAGCAGCAAGCTAAAGCAAGAGCAACACCAGCGCAGGATGATGGAGGAAGTGCTTGCTAAAAATGATCAGTGCTATGAACTGATTATAAATAACTCAAGTGATGCAATCACAGTTACTAGTGAAGACAGATTTATTTTTGCAAATGATATGGCAGCGAAAATATTTGGAGTAGATAAACCGATTGACCTGATAGGAATGGAATTGCTGAGCTTTGTTCATCCGGAAGAAAGAGCTAATGCAAGCCATAATATTGAAAGTTTGCTATCAAATCTGGCGACCACTACTCAACACGAGTACAAAATTGTGTCGTCAGCTGGGAATGTAATTGATGTAGAAGTGATGAGTGATTATTTGTTATACCAGGGTAAACTCTCATATATCAGTATATTCAGAGATATCAGTCCGCGAAAACAAATTAGTAAACTTAAAAACGATATAAGAGATAATGAAAAAGTATTAAATGACACAAAAGAATATAACAAGTTGCTTACAGAGTTTTTTTCTAATATTTCGCACGAACTCAAGACCCCGCTAAATGTAATACTTGGCGCCATCCAGGTGCTAGCTTTACCTAGCGATGTTAATCTCCCGTACAATTTTGAAACAAAATTAAATAAATACCTTAGAGTGATGAAGCAAAACTGTTATAGACTGTTAAGACTTGTAAACAATCTTATTGACCTTTCAAAATTTGATTCCGGATATTCAAAACTAAATTTAAGTAACCAAAATATAATAAGTATAGTTGAGGATATTATCCTGTCCGTTGTCGATTACGTCGAAAACCGGGGCCTTACGATTGTCTTTGATACTGATGTAGAGGAGAAGATAATCGCAGTCGATGCTGATAAAATTGAGAGAATTATGCTTAATATTCTCTCCAATTCTATAAAGTTTACTGACAAGGGTGGCAGTATATTTGTTAATATGCGTGATATGAGTGACAGGATTGCTATATCTGTCAAGGATACGGGCATAGGCATCCCGGAAGATAAACTGAATACCATACTTGACAGGTTTGGCCAGGTCAATAAAACCTTGACTAGAAACAGAGAAGGAAGCGGAATTGGATTATCCCTGGTTAAGACACTTGCAGAAATGCATGGAGGTACAATAAAGATCAGTAGTGTGGAGGGTGAAGGCAGTGAAGTCAATATAGAACTACCCGTTAGAACGGTCGAGGATGAAATAGCAAATGCCGATTCTTTAGTAGGTCGAACCAATATTGAAAGAATCAATGTTGAGTTTTCAGATATATATTCATACGACTGATACCAGATAAATAACTTATAACTTATGGTACCTGGTGAATATGGTGTCGGGCATCGTAATCTGATACCTATAGACCAGACACTTAAAAAAAGTGTTTAATCTATAGGTCTCAGATTAAGGCCCCTGGCATCTTTATTTCTAAGTCTTAAAATCAAAAACACAAACATAGTATAAATTAGGTATTATGCTTAAGTAAATTGTGTGTTGGGTGAAGGGCTTAAATCGATATGAAGTATATTAATATAAATAGGCTTTTCAAAAGCGAGTTTGTTGAAAATATTAAAATCTTAACAGCTACAATAGTACTAATATATTTACTTATTTCATTATACTTTATGAGCCATTTCTTTTTTAATACAGTAATAAATGGAGTAGATGTCTCATTAAAAGCCCATGAGGTCGTAGATGATATATTTATAAGTTATGTTAAGGATTATAGGTTACAGTTAATAGAAAGAAATGAAGAAATAGAAGAAATCACAGGACAAGAAATAGGAATGCAATATAATAGAAAAAACAGTATTTATAAAATTAATAAAATGCAAAGTTCGTTTAAATGGCTAATTTCATTATTAAAGGAACAAAGATATTATGTAAAAGATCTGTTTGTTTATAATAAAGAGGATTTGGAATATAGAATAAGTGAATTAAATTGTTTAAACAAAGATATCATAGAACCCCGGAATGTAAGCTTTAGGTATGCAAATGGCTATTATGAAGCGATTAAAGAGGTATATGGAAATAAGATTCATAAGGGGAGGTTATATAAAGTTATAAAAATGAGTGTTTTAAAAGGACAAACAAAATTGGATCTAAATAAAAGCCTTTGCTACGAAGATCCCAAGTACACTTTGAATTCTGATAAAACTCCGCAAACCAAGAATTTACTAAATAAGTATGTATCAACAAAGATCACTTATATACTTAGAAGTGAAAAAGAAATATTGGATCAAAATACTATAAATCAATGGCTTAGTGTTGATGAAGATTTGGAAGTAGTAATAGACGAAAAAGTAGTTAAGCACTATGTGCAGGGATTGAGCAAAAAGTATGATACAGCTGGTGCAGCAAGAAAAATTAGAACATCTTCAAATAAAACGGTAGAAGTTAAGGGCGGTTTTTATGGGTGGAAAATGAATTGTGCTGCTGAAACACAAGCATTATTAGAAAATATAAAACGCGGCGAAGTGCTTGAAAAAGAACCTATATATGTTCAAAAGGCTTTATCCAGGGGCGAAAATGATATAGGCAATACTTATGTAGAAATCAATATAACAAGGCAGTATTTATGGTTTTATAAAGATGGGATGCTTATAACGCAAGGCCCTATAGTAACAGGGAATCCCAACAAAGGAAATGCTACCAAGGTTGGTGTCTATATGCTTAATTACAAACAAACAGGACCAACTTTAAGAGGAGCTAATTATGAAGCTGAAGTAACCTATTGGATGCCTTTTAACAATAATATAGGAATACATGATGCTAGCTGGAGATATTCTTTTGGCGGAAATATCTATAAGAGAAATGGAACCCATGGGTGCGTAAATGTCCCATTATATTTGGCTAAAAAGATCTTTGACAATATAGAAGCTGGAACACCTGTTATTTGTTACGAAGAATAGAAATATAGTTAAAGAATATGGTGTCAGGGAAAGCTCCGAAATTGTATAAAGCACCTGTTACGGGATTACCATAACAGGTGCCTTTTTGTTCAATTTGAATGGATGAGCTTATACTTTATAGCAGCTTACAAGATTCATTTTTGGAGAAATGCTGCCCGCAATACTTCCGTCCTTTAATGTAAGATATCTTTTTTCCATATCTGCTGAAGTAAAGTGCTGAATGATTTCAAAACCCCTACTGTTCAAGAACTCTGTAATACCCCCTTCTCTAATTCCAAATTTTATCTCTTCAGACGGTATTTCCGTTTTTATGAGGTCTTTGCTTTCTTCCAGGTATGTCTGAAAGTCGAAACACAATATACTTTCAGCTGACGAATTATCCCTAATAGATGCTATTACATTATTTACTGCATCCTTTGATAAATAGAATGTCACACCTTCCCAGACAAACAAGGTTTTTAAATTCTTATTATAACCAGCTTCCACAAGTACCTTTTCAAGGTTTTCGCTCTCAAAGTCTATAGGTACAAACCTTACACAATCCGGTATAAGGAAATTGTTTTCTTTTATTATTTTGATCTTTCTTTCCTGGGTTGGCTTGGCATCAAGCTCATAAATAATTGTAGAATTATTATTCTCTGCAAATAATAATGCCCTGCTGTCATATCCTGCGCCCAGAATTACTATTTGTGATATGTTCTTAAGAAGCATATTTCTGAAAATGTCGTCAATAAATGCTGTCCTTGCGATAACATATTCATATAATCCCTGCGGCATGGCATTTTTCAATAGCCATTCCCTGGTTTGCGGATTTTTTGCTGCAGCTTTTTTATCCTCAGGCAGGAATAATTCTGCATATTTGTCACTACACCTGATCTCTTCCCTTTCATCATAATATGCAAGTGCTCTTATTGAAGCAGTTATTAAGGCTGTTTCTGACGGCCGAGCATTAGCCTGCGCTTTTTCACTCATACAATTATCTCTCCTTAATAAGATTTACAAATAATATAATATGATTTTTTATCTTTTCAACCAGCAAGTCAGTATCTTTATTGTTGAGCTTTAAAATAAAATATTCATGATAATAAAAATTAATCAACGCATTATACATCGATGCCAGAAGTTCAGTGTCCACACCGCTGATTTTTCCTTGTTCCTTAAGTATTAAAAAAATCTTTGTCATAGTAGACATATTCTCATCCAGATACCACTGCTGGTAAAATTCCCGAACTGCTTTATTACGGTACATATCCATAACGAGGATTTTAACAATCTTGTTTATTCTTGGTGATGAGGTTGTATCAAGTATCATATCAAAGCCTTTTAGAAGTATATCCACAAGAGAGTACTGACTGATAATCTCGTCAAGTTTTTCATCCGGGATACTTGTTCTGCTCATTTCCTTTTGGTAATAATCAAGGACTGCTTTGAGTATCTCATCTTTGCCGGAATAATGGCTGTAAAGTGAACTGACTTTCAAATTACTTCTTTCAGCCAATTCCCTTACAGATGTTTCAAAAAAGCCTTTTTCAGAGAAAAGTTCGATAGCTGCATCAATTATCCGCTCTTTAGACGGCATATCTGAAAATGAAGTCATAAAACACATCCCTTCTTGCGAACGAGCGCTCGTTTTTATCATTTTATCATACAAAATATATACAGTCAATATATTCCAATTAATATTTGTATTTGATATTGAGGGACAGTTAATGCCTTTCTATTTGTAATATTTAAAAACTAATATATAATAGTATTGTATTATTGTAATATTATGATATTGTGATATTATTATATTATTATACCCTATGGGGTATGGGTCAAATATAAGCATAAATTTAGTATGAATAAAACATAAAGGGGGGTATCAGCAATGGATTTCGAGAAGGAACTGCTCGCACTGAAGACGAAGGTTGATGAAATGCCCGGGCAGGAGAATAAGCTATCCATGATTGTCTTCTCAGGAGAGTTAGACAAGCAAATTGCAGCTATGATCATCGCCACAGGAGCAGCAGCTATGGGTATGAAGGTCGTGATGTTTTACACTTTCTGGGGAACTGCTGCGCTGCGGGAACCAAAAAAGAAGGTCAGCGGCAAAGATTTCATGTCGAAGATGTTCGGGTTCATGCTTCCAAAGGGCAGGAACAAAACTACTCTCTCCAAAATGCACATGGCAGGCATAGGAACAGCGATGCTCAAGGATCTCATGAAGAAGAAAAACGTAGCTAGCATGGACCTGCTGTTCGATATCGCAGGAGAGATGGGCGTAGAGATCAATGTCTGCGAGATGTCCATGGATCTGATGGGATTCAAGAAGGAAGAGATAATCGATTATCCGAAACTCAACTTCTGCGGCGTGGCGACATTTCTTGCTAATGCGAAGGAATCGGCCGTGCAGCTATTTATCTAAAAAGAAAAGGAGATGTATTTATGGAAGATTATAAAGCAATCAAAATTCTAGATTACAAAGGCCTTCCGTGCCCGATGCCAATCGTTAAAATCAGTCAGGAGATCCCTAAGGTCGCAATTGGCGACATATTGGAGGTTCACACTACCGACCCTGGGTCCATCGCAGATTTTCCGGCATGGGCGAAGACGACGGGACAAGCTGTGCTTGAGATCAAGCAGGAACCTGGTTTGATCCGTGTCCTCGTTAAGCGCCAGAAGTAGAATCAATAAAGCTGTCGAAAGACAAGAAAAGAGGTCCGATATGACTTTCAGTACTCTCTTGTTTACCCCGCCGGTCGTAACTGATGTGGTGAAGGCGGCGACATCGAGCCCGGATGCCACGACGGCGGCTACTGCGAATACCGTCGCCCAAACGGGTCTAGCGCTGGTTTTTGATAAGGTCGAGTATTTCATCATGGTTCCCATGGTTTATCTTGCCCTACTTTTCTGTCTCGTGGCGATTGTCCTGCGCGTTGTATCTATCTTGCGTGCCCCCGCGCAGCCTTATTCGCTACGTATTTTCCCTGCGTCAAAAAAGTCCGACCTGGCAGCACTGGCAGAAACCTTCACGATGCCGCAAGTGAGGAAGCACAAACCGATGTTCTGGGTTTTCCTCATGATCTTCCACATATCGTTTTTGCTCCTGATCCTAGGGCATCTGGACATCCTGCCGAGGATCAGCTTGATGCCCGAGGAATCCCGGCACATGCTAGGGGCGGGCATAGTGGGAGTCGGGGTTACACTGCCCCTGTTCTACTTTCTCTTCCGGCGTTTCCGGTCGCCCAATCGCGAGATCAGCGTTCCAGCGGATTATCTGCTGCTCATCCTTATACTGTTCCTCGCCCTATTCGGAGACTTGATAAGCTGGGGCAACTCCTGGACAGCTAACGGTTTCGTCATGACCAAACAGGATTTCTCACAATACTTCAGCGGACTTGTTCATTTCACCTTCGCTGATCCGCGACTGGTGCTTCATGGTTCACACTACCATTTCGTAGTGATACATGTCCTGCTGGCTAATATCTTTTTCATCATATTACCATTTTCGAAGGTAGTACATGCCTTCTTTGCTTTGCCAATCAACCAATTGAGGAGGAAGTGACTCATGGACTTGTCGATGCAGATGGAACTTGAACGACTATTCAAGACAAAACTAAATGGGGCCATGCGGTTGTACCTGGAGACCTGTGCACACTGTGGAGTATGCGTGGAGGCTTGCCATGTTTATCAATCCATGCCTGAAACCCGCTACACCGCCGTAGGCCGGGCTGAGATTATCCGCAAGGTCTTTCTGAAATACTTTAAGCTGGTCGGGAAAATAGCACCCTGGCTCGGAGAGGTGATTGAGCTGGATGATATCGCTCTAGACAGATTCTACGACGCCGCCTATTCATGTACAGGATGCCGGCGATGCATGGTATACTGTCCCTTCGGAATCGATACACAAATGTTAATGTCTATCGCGAAGCTCCTGCTCATCGGTGCCGACAAGGAGCCGAAGTTGTTATCCATGTTGGCGGACATGTCGATTGCCAAGGGACAGGATGTGGAAAGCTCTCAAGCCGGGTTCGAGGAAGCGGTCGCAAATATCGAACCTGAAGTTGAGGCGCTATGGGAGACTTCGCCGGGTCGGCGTGCCATCCCGATTGGCGTTGAGAATGCTGATGTGCTTTTTGCCGGTCTTTCGGGCAAGCACTCAATCATACCGGCAGCAGCCATACTGAACGCGGCAAAAGTGAATTGGACCCTCAGTTCCTTCGAAGCCGTGAATTTCGGTGCTTTCATGGGGGATCCGCGGCGGACCAAAGAAATCGCTGGTCGGATCATCGCAGAAGCGGAGCGGCTGAAAGTCAAGGAGGTTGCGATAGTCGAGTGCGGTACTGCATACCGGGTCATGAAGCAGCAGACAGGTAAACACCCATTTGAGATTGTATCTTTCGTGGAACTGATTGCGCGTTATTTACGAGAAGGAAGAATTCATCTCGATAAGACAGTTGCACAAAAGCTGACCTACCACGATCCGTGCCAGATGGGCCGTAACGGAGGAATCTACGAAGATCCCCGTTACATCATCGGTCATTTGGCCGAGGATTTTGTGGAGACAAATCCCAATCGCGAGATGAACTGGTGCTGTGGGGGTGGCGGCGGTCTGGTCGCAATGGGGGAGCAGGAGTTTCGGATGAAGTCGGCACGGGTCAAGGCGGATCAGATAAAGGCGACAGGTGCCGGCATGGTATGTACGATTTGTGAAAACTGCCACTCTCAACTGACGGACTTAAACCAGCACTATGGCCTGGGCATGAAGGTAGAGTCGCTGACGAACCTCGCAGCTCACGCACTTCAGAAATAGACCTTGACCGATGGCTTTTACTTGCAGCGGTCAGTGTATTATTAGCAAATTGCAAAGCTCTACAATCTTTGCATGGCAAGTGAGTGCCAGGGAAACCTCCGGTACGGCTGGGAAATGCCAAATAGTTTAGCAGGTGGAAATCCTGCCCGGCACCCAAACCTAAAAAATTGAGTGAAAGCACCTGCTATGGTAATATATGTATAGCAGGTGCTTTTTTATTTTGTTTGCGAAAATATTTTTGATGAAACAATGGTTGATATGACCTGGCCTCAGATTGAAGAAGCAGTTAAAGAGGGTGCTATAGCATTATTGCCGACGGGAGTTATTGAAGCTCACGGGCCGCATATGGGGCTTGGGGTTGATGCTTATGGTGCCAATATACATTGCAAACTTACAAGACGCTGTCTGTAGGCAAAATATAGATGAGGATGCAGCTGGTTCTGACTATATTTCAATGTTCTTTGACTTGAATTCTTCCTCTGTATCACAGAATGTAAGTTTCCCATAATAGCGACGGTTGTCTATATACTGCGGTATACCCGATTTCCTCAGAACATCGCTGAATATCACATATTCATGGCGGCCGCTGCCATCATTGTATTTGACATAATCCAGCACTTCATTGCGTATCAGGTAGGTGCAGTGAACTAATTCCACCTGGATAAGGCCTTTGATCGTTTCGTTAAATATGTCACAGAAAGTATCCGTATGCTTATAGTAGCCATTTTCATCAGTTACAGGGTGATAGTTGGAAAAAAGGCGCGAGGGGTCATCTCCATCGCGAAGCAGTGGTCCGACAACCGGTAAACCTGTGGATAGAAGCATTTCAAGAGTCTCTGGGACGATAAAGTTGTCACAATCGACTACAAAATAATGGGTCCCCTTTGCCTTTGCCCATTCTACCGATTCCTGGCGAAGTCGCGCCAGCACCTTGAACCTCAATGAATTCCATTCATGAGGAGCATATTCTTGTACAGGTTCCTCAACATCGCTGGAATCAAAGTAAATCTCCGAATACCTGTCCCTGACTCTTTCTACCCACCGCTCAAGCAAAGCCGCGGAATTGTCCCAATTATTGTTTGTACGTATATAAAGCTTGATCTTGGATGCAGGGTAAGTCTGGTTCTCAATCTGGTTAAGGTACAGGGGCAATACATGGGCCTTATCCTTTGCAAGAATAGCAATAGTAACAAATTCTGTGGATGTCATCTAGTTTAGCACTCCTTTTTTCTATTTATGAAGCAACAAATGTATGTCCGGCAAACCCATTGTAAAGTTAATTGCAAAGGGAACAAATTTTATGGACCGGCCAAGAAGGTTTGTTGTTTACTATATATTATGTTGTGAAAGTTGAAAGGTTCGGACAAACCGTTAAAGTGAAAGCATTGCTCCAAATGGAGAAAATTTACATAAAGGCTTTAAAGCAGGCGTATGAGGGATAGACCGGATAAATACCGGATATGAAGTTTGGCAGTTAATAGATAATGTATTGCAGTCTCCATTGGAAACATGATAATGTGTTTATAGAAGCAATGGCATATAAAGAAGAGGATTAAGGGGGAAATACAATGAAGATAACAGAGCTGGATACTCCGACCTTATTAATCGACCGAGAAATCATGATGGACAATATAAAATTTATGCAAACCTATGCAGACAAATATGGAGTGAATTTACGCCCTCATACTAAAACGCATAAAATGCCAAAGCTTGCAAGGCTGCAGGTGGAAGCGGGAGCCAAGGGAGTTGCGGTTGCGAAGGTAGGAGAAGCAGAGGTCATGGCGGCGAATGGACTGAAGGATATATTCATTGCCAATGAAATCGTAGGTGAAGTAAAGCTGACGAGAATAAAAGAACTGTCAAAAAGTATTGATATCTCCTTCGGTATTGACAGCATTCCGCAGACAGCGATGATTGAGAAGGTTTTTTCCGGGGCAGGAAAAAAAGCACAGGTATTAATCGAAATAGAGGTCGGAGAAGAGCGTTCCGGGATAATAGAAGAAGCTGATTTTGCTGACCTTGTAAATTACATTAAAGGCTGTAAAAACGTACATTTGAAAGGAATTTTCTCTCACGATGGACATTCCTATAAGGCTGAGAACGAGGAGGACTGCAGGAAGAGGTATATAGAAAGCCAAAAGCGTACTCTGGGTTTTGCTGAGCTTGCAGATGAATTGGGGTGCCATTTGGAAACGGTAAGTGTCGGGTCTACGCCATCGCTGATGCATGATTTTGGGGTTATGCCCGGAATTACTGAACTTAGACCGGGTACCTATATACTGATGGATGCTTCACAAGGAAATGCTATCGGGACATATGACCGCTGCGCGGCAACAGTTCTTACAACTGTTATCAGCCGGCCTACAGGAGAACGGGTTATTACTGATGTAGGGGCAAAGGGAATTACAGCACAGACGAGAAGTAAGGGAATATGTGCAACCAAGGGCCACGGCTATATCAAAGGCTATGATCAAGTATACATAAACGATGTATTTGATGAGCATGCCATCATCTATAATAAGAAATTCCGTAATGAGGTACATGAGGGAGATAAAGTGCAGATTATTCCTAATCATATCTGCCCTGTATGTAATCTGTATGAAAATGCATATCTTACTTCTAATGGAGAAGTGGTGGAAGAGATACCTGTAGAATGCAGAGGCAAGCTGCAATAAAAAGGAGGCGAAATGTATGAATAAGCTAAGGGTTGCAATGATTCAAATGCATGTGGAAGAAGATAAGCTGAAAAATATCGCGAATGCTTCTGAGCTTGTAAAAAAGGCAGTAGGGCAAAATGTAGATATGGCAGTACTTCCGGAAATGTTCTCCTGTCCGTATCAGACCTCCAATTTTCCTGTATATGCGGAGGAAGAGGGTGAAGAGTGCTATCGTTTACTTTCGAATCTGGCGAAAACATATGGAATTTATTTGGTAGCAGGGTCAATTCCCGAAAAGGATAAGGAGGGCAGAGTATTTAATACTTCTTATGTCTTTGACCGGGAGGGCTGCAAAATTGGAAAGCATAGAAAAATGCACTTGTTCGATATAGCAGTTGAGGGAGGACAATGCTTTAAAGAATCTGATACCTTGACACCAGGAAATGCTGTAACTGTATTTGATACTGAATTTGGGAAAATGGGGCTGGCTATTTGCTATGATTTCCGTTTCCCGGAGCTATCACGACTGATGGTAGATGAGGGTGCAAAGGTAATAATTGTGCCTGCTGCATTCAATATGACTACAGGGCCGGCACACTGGGAGGTCATGTTCAGAAGCAGGGCAATAGATAATCAAGTATATACTATTGGTACTGCATCTGCACGAGATGTAAATTCGTGCTACACCTCCTATGGAAACTCTTTGATGGTTTCTCCCTGGGGAGAGGTGATAGTGCAAATGGACGAAAGAGAAGGCTTTTCCATAGGTACATTAGATCTTGACTATGTGGAAAAGGTAAGAAAGGAACTTCCTCTTTTGGCACACAGGAGAAAGGACATTTATAAATGTCAGGGATTCACAAAGCGACCATAAATAAAAATTAATTGCATTTTTCATAGTTATATTATATAATACTATCTATACTTATTTTATACTTCTACATAAGGGCTGCATTTCGAAAGCGGAAAATTGAATAGAAGCATTGGTGCTTCGTATAATGATATGACAATGGCGTCACAAATTTTGTGATGCCATTTTTGTTTTTATATGCAGCCTAAACTATAAACAAAAAAGTGTAATGTGAAAGGGGAAAGTTTATGGCAAATTTAAGTGATTATTTTGGTTCAAATGTTTTCAACGATGCAGTTATGAGGGAACGCCTTCCAAAGGCAGCTTACAAGGCTTTGAAGAAGACGATAGATGAGAGTCTTCCGCTGGATACTACAGTGGCAGAGGTGATCGCAAGTGCGATGAAGGATTGGGCAATTGAAAAGGGCGCGACCCATTTTACCCACTGGTTCCAACCGTTGACCGGCATCACGGCTGAAAAGCACGAAGCTTTTATGGCACCCACAGAGGACGGTAAGATGTTAATGGAGTTCTCAGGTAAAGAACTGATCAAGGGAGAACCGGACGCTTCTTCCTTCCCTTCCGGAGGTCTTAGGGCTACCTTCGAAGCAAGAGGCTATACGGCATGGGATTGTACGTCGCCTGCATTTATCAAAGACGGTTCTCTTTGTATCCCGACAGCATTCTGTTCCTATACCGGTGAAGCATTGGATAAGAAGACACCGCTGCTCCGCTCCATGGAAGCTTTATCAAAGCAGGCAATGCGTGTTCTGAAAATTTTCGGCAATGCTACCTCCAATAGAGTAATAACTACGGTAGGACCTGAACAGGAATATTTTCTGATTGATAAAGAGAAGTATTATCAGCGTAAAGACCTTATGTATACGGGAAGGACGCTTTTCGGAGCAAAACCGGCAAAAGGTCAGGAGCTGGAAGACCATTATTTCGGATCTCTAAAGGAAAATGTTTCTGCGTTTATGAAAGAATTGGACGAAGAATTATGGAAGCTCGGGGTATCGGCAAAAACAAAGCATAACGAGGTAGCACCCGCCCAGCATGAGCTTGCGCCAATATTTACCACAAATAATATTGCGACTGACCACAATCAGCTGACTATGGAAACTATGCGAAAGGTAGCTTTAAGACATGGGCTGTTCTGTCTGCTGCATGAAAAACCCTTTGCCGGCGTAAACGGGTCTGGAAAGCATAATAACTGGTCCATGGCGACAAATGACGGCCTGAATCTATTGGAACCGGGGAATACACCCCACGAGAATGCACAATTCCTGGTATTCCTTTTTGCAATAATAAAAGCTGTTGATGAGTATGCCGAGCTGCTCAGGTTTGCAGCTGCAGTACCGGGCAATGACCACCGTTTGGGTGCAAATGAAGCGCCGCCTGCCATTATATCGATTTTCCTCGGCGATCAGCTTACAGATATACTTGAGCAGATTGAAAACGGCGGAGCTAAAAGTTCCATACAGGGTGGAGAGCTAAAAATCGGTGTGATGACACTGCCTACATTACCCAAAGATTCTACAGACAGAAACAGAACGTCGCCCTTTGCCTTCACCGGCAACAAGTTTGAATTCAGAATGGTCGGCTCATCTGCTTCCACTGCCACTGCCAACTATGTTTTGAATACAATTGTTGCCGAGACTTTGGATGAAATCGCTTCAAAGATTGAAAATGCTGAAGATATGGATGCCAAAATACAAGAAGTACTGAAGGATATTGCTATAAAGAATAAGAAGATTGTCTTTAACGGTAACGGTTACTCCGATGAATGGGTTGTAGAAGCAGCAAAAAGAGGTCTGCCCAATATACCTTCGACTGTAGAAGCTACAAAAGCACTGTTGGATGAAAAGAATCTCAGGGTGATGGAAAAGCATGGCGTGCTGAGCAGGGTAGAAATGCAGTCACACTATGAAATAGCCCTTGAAAACTATACCAAGACCATCAATATCGAAGCCATGACAATGCTGGAAATGGCAAGACGCCAAATTCTTCCTGCAGGTATCATATATGCAACAAAACTGGCTGAGTCAATCAATGAGATTAATGCGACAGGCTTGAACGCAGATACATCTGCTCAGGCAGAACTCCTGACAGAAGTATCAAAATTGACCGCAGCCTTGAAGAAGAACATTGCAATCCTTGAGAGCACTGTAGAAGTAGCGGCAGATATGCATGAAGATACCTATGTGCAGGCGTATTTCTATCGCTATGACATATTTGGGAAAATGGCTATACTGAGGGCAGCTGCCGACAAGCTTGAAACACTTGTTGACAGGGAATTCTGGCCGATTCCGACTTATGGAGATATACTGTTTAATGTATAGAACAAAGAATTAAGCAAATAACTATTATAAATCTACTTGCATTTTCTTAAGTTATGTGTACAATTATGTATAATAATTAATTAATTAATAGCAAGTTTGTGAACAATGGCGTTCAAATAATGCAAGGTACATGTAACCTTGTTATGGGCACCATTGTTTTCGTTTAAGGAATGCATCTTTAAAGAGAGGAGTTTTTAAAATGGCAAAGTATACTCCGGACGATGTAAAAAGAATGGTGACGGAGCAGGATGTAAAATTTATCAGGCTTCAATTCACTGATATTTTTGGCACACTTAAAAACGTTTCGATTACATCGGATCTACTGGATAAAGCATTAAACAACCAATGTGTGTTTGACGGTTCATCTATTGAAGGTTTCGTCAGGATTGAGGAATCAGATATGTATCTAAGGCCGGATCCCAACACTTTTGCTGTTTTTCCATGGAGAGCGCAGTCGGAACGAGTCGCGAGGATGATATGTGATATTTATAATCCTGATGGAACACCCTTTGAAGGGGACCCCAGATATGTGTTGAAGAAGACCCTTAAGGAAGCGGCTGATCTAGGTTATACCTTTAATGTAGGACCGGAATGTGAATTCTTTTTGTTTCAGGTAGACAACAACGGGGTACCGACAACCATCACCCATGACAATGCAGGTTACTTTGACCTTGGTCCTGTCGACCTGGGCGAAAATGCCCGCAGAGATATGTGTTTGATGTTGGAGGAGATGGGTTTTAAAATTGAGACATCCCATCATGAAGTCGCAGGAGGACAGCACGAGATTGATTTTAGATATACAGATGCCTTGGAGACTGCGGATAACATCATGACATTCAAGCTGGTTGTAAAGACGGTTGCGCATCAGCATGGCCTGCACGCCAGTTTTATGCCAAAGCCAATAGCAGGAATAAACGGTTCTGGTATGCATACCGACCAATCCCTATCAAAAGGCAGCAAAAATGCATTTTATGACCCGAAGGATAAGCTGGCTTTGAGCGAAATTGCTTATAGTTATATTGCGGGTATTATGAAGCATATTAAAGCCATGACAGCATTGACCAACCCGCTGGTTAACTCATACAAACGGTTGGTACCCGGATATGAAGCACCTGTTTATATTGCCTGGTCTGCAAAGAATCGAAGTCCTTTAATCAGGATACCGGCATCCAGAGGTGAGAGCACGAGAATCGAACTCAGAAATCCGGATCCTTCATGCAACCCTTATCTGGCTCTTGCAGTTATTCTGGCAGCGGGATTGGATGGTATCAAAAACAATTTAAAGCCCGTTGAAAGTGTCGAAGCGAACATATACAATATGGATGATCAGGAAAGGGCTAAATATGGAATTGACAGTCTGCCGGGAGATTTGCATGAGGCTATTCAGGAACTCAAGAAAAGCGAGCTAATGAGAAAAGTACTCGGAGAGCATGTTTTTGACCGTTATATCGAAGCAAAGCTGCTTGAATGGGATGATTATAGGACAAAAGTTCATAAGTGGGAAGTTGAGCAGTATCTTACCAAATATTAAAATATATAGTTCCGGCAATAGGATGAAGCAGGTTTGGAGTGAGGGAGATGAGCCGGTCGGAAATTATTATTGCTGTTAGTAATGAAGAGGCAGGAAATAAATTAAAGCAAGTGCTGACTGGCAGTGGTTTCACTGTAACAGGGATTTGTATCTCAGGTAATGAAGCGATAAGGAAAGTGCGTGCGCTTAAACCGGCACTGCTGCTTGCTAATTATGAGCTTACTGATACAACGGGTTTTGAGGTGGCAAAAATCCTTGCAGGAAACAATCTTTGTTCTGTTGTCCTTTTGACTGATGATAATCAGAAAGGATATGTGGAAAGCAGAGCGAGGGATCTGGATATAGTTTGCCTGATCAGGCCTGTAAGCAGGGCTTTGCTTTTAAACACAGTAGAATTGCTGATAAAGAGCAGGATGAGAATTCAGAAACTGGAAGCGGAACTTCATGAAATGAAGATCGATTTGGATACAAGAAGGCTGGTTGACAAGGCAAAAGGATTGTTGATGGACAAATCAGGGCTTTCGGAGCAGGAAGCCTATCGAAAAATCCAGAAGCAAAGCATGGACACCGGAGTTCCGATGAAGGACGTTGCAAAAATTATAGTAGACATGATGGAATAACTTCATCATATTCAGCAGAATACTCTGCTAAATATGATAAGCCTCGGTTGGATGCACACGATTTTGTAAAGGAAATTGTCACGTAAGCGTGACCAAAATCGGCGCACAAATTCGTCGGGACGAATTTGAATAGCTCAAGGTAGAGCGAAAATAAATTAAAAAGACTAGGGCGTCTGTATTATTACGGGCGCCCTTTTATATATGCAGCTTAATAAGTAGAATAAATTATAGTATTGGGAGGATTAAAAAATGAAAAAGTGGACTTATTTGTTATTAATGGTTATGGTTATGGTGATAATGCCTTCGGCTGTCTTTGCACAGGATGAAGTGTCTATAGCCCAATTGCAGGCAAATCTCGACACTGTATGGGTGCTGGTAGCGGCTTTTCTGGTCTTTTTCATGCAGGCTGGTTTTGCCATGGTGGAGGCAGGCTTTACGAGAGCTAAAAATGCAAGCAATATCATTATGAAAAATCTGATGGATTTTGCAATAGGTTCTATCGCATTTTTCGCTATCGGTTTTGGTATAATGTTCGGCAGTGATATTGCCGGAATAATCGGCGGCAGCGGGTTTTTGAACCCGGATACATTAGATCTGGGGCTCAACATTCCAATAGAGGTGTTCATAATATTCCAGACGGTATTTGCAGCAACGGCAGCCACCATTGTGTCGGGTGCCATGGCTGAGAGGACAAGATTTTTATCTTACGTTGTCTATAGCTTTGTAATCAGTTTAGTCATATATCCGGTTGTCGGACATTGGATCTGGGGCGGCGGTTGGCTTTCGAAGCTTGGCTTCATTGATTTTGCCGGTTCTACTGTAGTCCATTCCGTAGGAGGATGGGCTGCACTGGTAGGGGCAGCCATAGTAGGGCCGAGAACGGGCAAATTTGAGGCGGATGGCAGGATAAATACCATACCGGGACATAATGTCGTATTAGGTGCTCTTGGTGTTTTCATACTTTGGTTCGGATGGTTCGGGTTTAACCCGGGCAGTACGCTGGCAGCCGTTCCTAATTTGGGCAGAATCGCCATGACTACCAATCTTGCTGCAGCAGCAGGGGCTTGTGTAACTATGATTATCACGTGGATACGACATGGCAAGCCGGATGTCAGCATGACGCTGAACGGAGCCCTCGGCGGTTTGGTTGCGGTGACTGCAGGCACTGCTGCCGTTAGTATGTGGGGAGCTGTTTCTATCGGAGCAATTGCTGGGGTTATCGTTGTTTACAGCGTTGATCTATTGGAGAGGGTATTAAAGATCGACGATCCTGTGGGTGCCATCCCAGTACATTGCATGTGCGGTGTTTCCGGAACAATTATGGTGGGACTGTTCGCAGTAGACGGAGGGCTATTCTATGGCGGAGGATTGCACTTACTCGGAATTCAGTTGCTTGGTGTGGGTGCAGTGGCATTATGGACTATAGTAACTACCATTTTGCTTTTCAGTGCCATAAAGGCAACTATTGGTCTCAGGGTAGACAGCGAGGATGAAGCACTTGGATTGGACTTTGGAGAGCATGATACCGAGGCTTACGCGGATTTTGTATTGAGAGTGCAGGAGGTAAAGTAGTTTAATACAATATGATGCCAGGTATAGAACAAAAGAACTTAATTAATGAGTAAACGAAAATAAGTTCTAGAGTTCGATGCCTGGCACCCAAGTTGTTAAACTGTTCTTTGATAGATGATTTTTCCATCGATAACCGTCATATCTACTTTAAGATCCTTAATATGCTCCGGCTTGCATTTCAATATGGAACCGGACAATACAGTCATATCTGCTAATTTATTAAATTCCAGGCTTCCCTTGATATTCTCCTCGAAGCTTGCGTAAGCTCCATTTATCGTGAACATCCGGATCGCATCCATGACACCAATCCTTTGGTTTGACCCTATAATTTTTCCTTCTTCACTTTCTCTGTTCACAGCAGTGTGTATTCCTAGAATAGGATCTGACGGCGATACCGGACAGTCCGAACTCCCGGCGTTTACTATACCAGCCTTTGTATAGGATTTGCATGCGAACATATAATTTGTTCTTATCCCGTAATTCCGTACGTATCCGTCTCCGAAATTATATAAAAAGCGGGGTTGGCTGACCGGAATCATTTTTTGCTTTTTTATCCGGGCTATTATCTGGGGGTTAACAATAGCACAGTGCTCGATACGATGCCTGCAGTCATCTCTGGGATATGTCTTTTGGGCTAGTTCGATGGCATCCAAAAACATTTCGATTGCCCTATCCCCAACTGCATGTGCAGTAACCTGGAAACCAGCTTTATGTGCCCTGATGCATAGGTCATCCAACTCCCCCTGCGTTATATTAATCATGCCGCTGTCATTGGGGTCAGTACAATACGGCTCAATTACAGCTGCAGTGGGAGCACTGCTGCTTCCATCAATGAAAGCTGCTTTGAAAGCTCCGATTCTAAACCTTTCGTCGCCAAAACCGGACCGGAATCCTGTTTTAAGAAATCCCTCCTGAAAATCCTTGTTCCCGGCATAGGCTAGAAGCATTGCATATATCCTTGTATTTATTTTCCCGCTGGAACAGGCATCCTGTATGACTTTGTTCTGTATGGGACCGTAGCCTCCGGCATCATGTACCGATGTGATTCCCAAGCTGGACAGCTTTTTATCGGCAAGTAGGAGTCCTTCCATCAATTCCTTGTAAGCAATGGATGTTCTGTTCATAACATCATACGCTGCATTTTCATACAGCAAGCCGGTCGGCTTTCCATTACTGCGCTCGATTTTACCTCCCACGGGATCCGGAGCGCTGTCACAGATTTCACATGCGGCCAAGGCGGAGCTGTTGCAAGCTACTATATGCCCGCAAATCCTGGAAATCATCACCGGATGATGGGTTGTTGCCCCGTCCAGGTCAAAGCGGTCTGGATGTCTGCCCTCGGCAAGCTTGTTTTGATCATAGCCCCAGCCCCTGATCCAGGTTCCGGGAGGGGTTATGCCAGCAACCTTTTTTATCTTGCTTCTGATATCTTCTATGGATTTTACTTTAGGGAAGCTGCAGTCCACAGCTACTTCATTGGCCCCCAGATCCATTAAATGAAGGTGGGAATCAATCATCCCAGGCAAAAGACTGTTTCCATTCAAGTCAATTTTTACGGTATGCTCGTCAGTCCATTCATCAATATTATCATTGCTGCCGGAATATATGATTTTATTGTCTTTTACCGCAACAGCTTCACATACCTCATTAAACCCATTTACAGTAATGACTTCTCCATTAAAAAAAACCAAATCCGCAAACTGATTCATGGTATAAATCTCACACCTCTCAATGGAAAGAATACTATAACAAATATTTTTTCCTTCATAGTTTGACTCAGGATACTATTGGTTCCAAAGCTTTTTCCATAATATCCGAGCGGTACAGGTGACAAGCCGCATATCTTCCTTCTACCTCAAGCATTTCAGGATTCTCGTTCTTACATATATCCATGCATTGGGTGCATCTGGGGTGAAATCTGCATCCTTCAGGCGGATTGATTGCGCTGGGTACATCCCCTTGAATGGCGACCAAATCCTCAACACTTCTGGTTTTCAAGTTTGGTATTGCGTTGAAAAGTGCAACGGTATAAGGATGCTTGGGATTATTGAATATTGTTTCGGCTCTTCCATACTCTACAATTTTACCGAGATACATAACGATTATTTTGTCAGACATATAATTGACGACACCTAAATCATGGGATATTAGTACATAGGTAAGATGGAGTTTTTTCTTCAATTCATTCAACAGTTTTAGGATAAATGCCTGTGATAAGACATCGATTGAGGAGGTAGGTTCGTCCAGAACCACAAGCTTGGGTTTTACCGAAAGGGATCTTGCAATAGCGATTCTTTGCCGCTGTCCTCCGCTGAATTCGTGGGGGTATTGGAACACACCCTCCTTCGGCAGCCCTACCGTTTCCATAAGGTTCTGAATTCTATCAATATATTCATCAGACTTTAAATGCTCGTGAACCTTGAGGGGTTCGCCAATTATATTCTTTACCAGCATTCTGGGATTCAGAGACCAATAAGGGTCCTGAAAAACTATCTGTATGCTCTTTCTGATTTTCCTGAGAGCTTCTTTCTTGAGGGAATACACATCGTGCCCGTCGAATATTACTTTTCCTTCAGTGGGCTCGTGAAGGCAGAGGATGGTATTGACTAATGTGGATTTGCCGCATCCTGATTCCCCCACTATACCCAATACCTCACCTTTTCTAAGTTCCAGGCTGACGTCATCGACGGCCTTTACAAACAGATTCTTCTTGGAGAAAAACTCGTTCTTAACGGGAAAATACTTTTTCAGATTATCAACCTTTAATATGACCTCTCCCGGCTCCTGATCTGCTTCCTTTTCCTGTTTTCTTTTTGTTTTGGCGGCCTCCAGGAGGATTTTGGTATATTCGTGCTGTGGATTCTCCATGACATCCCGAATATTTCCTCTTTCCACGATCTGACCCTTATAAAGCACACCGATTTCATCACATACGGCAGAAACCAGCCCGAGATTGTTTGCAATGAAAAGTACGGTGACCTTGAATTCCTGCTGTAATTGTGAAATCAGCTTCAAAATGCCTGCTTGTATGGTAACGTCAAGATTCCTTGTGGGTTCATCCGCAATAATGAATTCAGCGCCGCACAAAAGCGCCATGCCAATGATGATTCTTTGCCTTTGCCCACCGCTGAGCTCGTGGGGATACTTTTCCATGATGTTTTCAGCGTCCGAAATCTTTACCTTGTTAATCATCTCGATGGCTTTTCGTTCTGCTTCCTTGGAGTAGATATTCCTGTCCTTCAGGATTATCTGCTTCATTTGATAACCTACCGTAAGCACCGGATTCAGGGTGGACATGGGGTCCTGGAAGATCATTGCGATTTTTTTGCCCCGTATCCTGGTCATTTCCCTTTCGGTCTTTTTTAGCAGATTCTCCCCATTCAGCAGGATTTCTCCCGATACGATTTCACCGGGAGGGGTTGCAAGCAGCCTCAATATAGCAAGTGCCAGCACCGTTTTTCCCGCATTGCTTTCTCCTACAAGCCCATAGGTCTTCCCTTTGTTGATAGTTATGTTGTCTATATCAAGTACGTTCTTAGAACCTTCAAAGGTTTTATGATTAATTTTCAAATCTTTTATGGTGAAATAGGGATTCATTATAAGTACCTCCTATATCTTTCTTGTCTTGGGGTCAAGTATTTCCCTGAGACCGTCTCCCAAAAGGTTAAAAGCCATAACAGTTATGAATATGGCGATGCCTGGGAAAACACTGTACCACCATGCATTCATGAAATAGTTCTTGCTGGTACTTACCATAAGTCCCCACTCCGGAGTCGGGGCTTGAGCTCCCAAACCAAGGAAACTCAAAGAAGCAAGTGCTATGATGACACAGCCCATATCCATTGAAGCCTGCACAATGACCGGAGAGATACAGTTCGGTATGATATGTCTTAATACTATCACTATCCTTGGTGTACCAATAGCCTCCGCTGCTTTGACAAACTGCCTTTCCTTTAAAGAGATTGCCTGACCTCTTACCAGCCTGGCATACCAAGGCCACCAGCTTACGATAAGCGCAATTTCCGCATTGTACAGTGAAGGCCCCAGGAGTGCAGTCAAAGCAATGGAAAGCAGCAGTGAGGGGAAGCTCATAAACAGGTCTGTAATACGCATTATGACTTCATCGGCAACTTTTCCCATTGTGCCTGCAATTGCCCCTAGAAATGTGCCCAAAAGCAATGCGACTCCAACGACTGAAACCGCTGCCCATAGTGATATACGAGTCCCATATAGAACACGGGAAAAAATATCCCTTCCCAATTCGTCGGTACCGAAGAAATATTGTCCTGAAGGAGGTAAAAGCTTATCTGCTGGATTGTTTGCTATATAGCAGTGTGAGGGGTAGGGTACGATATAAGGTGCAAATACTGCAATCAGGGTCAAAGAGCATAGGACCACCAAGGACATCATCGTAACATGGTTTCTTGTTAACAAATAGAGCGATAGCTTAAATTCTCGGATTTTAGGTTTAAGCTCCTTTATTGAAATAAATTGTATGTTCATGCCGTACCTCCTATAAACGCACTCTTGGATCTAATGCGACGATTAAATCTGCAATCAGGTTGAACACAATAAAACAGATCCCGGCAAAAAGCGTAACTCCCATAGTGGCCGGATAATCAAAGGTCAAAACGGCAGTGCCGATATATCTGCCTATACCGGGCCAGGAGAAGATGGACTCTGTCAAAAAGGTGCCTGTCAGAGTGGATGCAATTGTCATAGTCAGCACCGTAGCTGTAGGACCTATGGAGTTTTTGAATGCATAAACCCAGAGTACTAGTCTTTCCTTAAGGCCATAGGAACGAGCGGCAGTGATATAGTCTTCACTTAATATCTCAAGTAATGCAGAACGGGTCATCCTTGCCGAGTATCCGATGGGGTAAACGGCAATAGGGATGGAAGGGAGTATTATATGGAGAAATGCATCCTTGAATATGTCAAAGTTGCCGCTAAGGAGGCTGTCTAAAAGAAGCAGCCCTGTGATATTCGGCAGCTCATACAATAGTGTTGTTTCCAGACTGACTCTGCCTCCCACATCCAGCCATTTCAGCATGCCATAGAACACCAACTGCAGCATGAGTGCAATCCAGAAGGTGGGAAGCGAAACTGCTCCAACCGAAAATATTCTTCCAGAGTGATCAAACCAGCTGTTTTTCTTTTTCGCAGAATAGATTCCCATGGGGATGCCTATTACAATCCCTACAAAAGTCCCCACAATAATCAGTTCTACTGTGGCGGGGATGAATTTTAGGATTTCCTTGGCTACAGGCTTATGGGTCACCAAAGAATACCCAAGATCACCCTGGGATAAATCAGAGACATATTTTCCAAACTGAACATATATGGGCTTATCCAGACCTAATTCAATCCTGGCTGCCTCAATCTGTTTTGCTGTAGCCCGTGGTCCAACCCATTTGGCAGCCGGGTCGGAAGGAATGACACGTGTCATGATGAAGGTCAATACAACCAGCCCGAATAATACGAAGAAGCTTACGAATATCCTTCTAAGGATGTACTTTAACAAACTGTCAACTCCTCTCTAGAGCTTGCTTATAATAAAGGCTAGCGGGCACCGAGCTGCAGGTTCTGCAAGTTGAATGCCATTTCATCATATGAGGCAAGAAATTAGATTCCTGCCTCATAGATAAATTGCTCAGATATTGATATGTAGTCATATCTGAGGGTGATTATTCTTCCTTATAACAATTATAGAAATATATGGAGTTGTTATACGCATGGTTGAACTTCGCACCTTTCAGCTTCTTGTTAACGAGAATTATACCTGTGTGGTCATATTGGGGGATTACCGGAGCAGCCTCCATGATGATTTTTTGGGCTTCTATGAATTTTTTTGTTGCTGCTTCACGGTCTGTCCCGGTTAGCATGATGCCGTCATCAATAAGCTTGTCGACATCAGGATTATTGTAGTAGCTCAAATTGAAAATAGGATCCTTCTCGGAATGGTACAGAGCCTGGAGCCAGCTGACAGGAGAAACAACGTCCGGCCACCATCTGAAGCACATTAAATCCTGTCTGTCATTGACATTTTCACTCTTAGCCATAGCCCATTCACTGTCCCAGGGCATACCTCTTATTTCCAGCTCTATATTCAATTTTGCCAGCTCTGATTTGAACATTTCTGCCGCTTTCTTCATGTCTTCACATCCTGCAATATAGGTATAGATAAGCTTGAAGCCTCCATTGGGATGTCCGGCCTCAGAAAGCAGTGCTTTGGCTTTTTCCAGGTCATATTTATATTGGAGTATTTCATCACTATAGCCCCATATGGTGGATGGAAGCACACCCCGTGTCTGTTCGGCAAGGCCGCCCATTGCATGCTCTACCACATTGTCATAAGGGAATGCATAGCTGATTGCTTGTCGCACAAGCTTATTATCCAAGGGTGGTTTTTGCGTATTCATATAGGCGGCTGTATTTGTATAGGTCTGTAATTGTATCTGCTCCACATTCGGATTGGCAGCTATGGCTTTCAGGTCTTCGGCCGGAAGTGACGATACATCAAGGTCTCCGGCTTCAATCATCTGTCTTCTTGTAGCTACCTCAAGTACGCATTTCACAACGACTTTTTCCAGATGGTTGCCGTCCCAGCCCTTCCAGTATTGATCGAAGCGGGACATAATAAACTGGTCACCGTCCACTGCACTGTCAAGCTTGTATGGACCTGAACCGGTCTCCTTTCCGTTGAACCAACCTTCGGGATCCTTATCAGCTGCATCCTTGGAGTAGATGTATGCAGCATATGAGCTTGTAGCAATAAGATCCAGAGGAGTAGGATACTTCAAAAGGAATTCGAGGGTATAATCATCAACAATTTTAATCTCCTTAACAGGATCCCAGATGAAAGCTGCACCTTTTCCTATCTTCATTGTCCTGTCAATTGAGAACTTAACATCCTCCGCAGTCATATCGGTACCGTCATGGAATTTGACGCCTTTTCTGAGCTTGAAGGTCCAGGTCAGGCCATCGGTGCTTGTAGAGTATTCCGTAGCGAGTAGCGGGTCGATTTTTCCGGTGTTGGCATCAAGATACAGCAGCGTCTCATAGGTGTTATGATATATAACCAGTGAATCGGAATACATCAAGGCCGGATCCCATTCCATCGTAATTGCAGAGCCATAGGATGAAACGGCTACACCACCGATTTTTGGCTTGCTGGCGGTGGTGGCAGTATCACCGGTTTTTGCTCCTCCACCGCAGCCCGAAAGCATTGTTGATATTACTAACAGTAATACCAGTAAAAGACTAATCCTTTTTGAAAAATACTTCATACGACCCCTCCATTTAATTTATTGATTGGCAGTTATTTCTTGTTCCCAAGAAACTCATCCAGCAGTCTGCGGTAATTTCCGAGCGCTTCCTTTCGTCTGTCTGCAGCCTCGATTCCGCTGGTGGCAGAGCCATTTTGCTCTGGCTGCCTGCCTATAGCCCCAATTCCCAATGTCTTTACTGCAGTAAGATATTGTTCAACGTTCTCTCCACCGGGCTTGATGCTTTGGTATAAAGGGGCATCCTGAACCGCTCCTGCAAAAGGCATCGGAAAGTTGAACTGCCCTAGGTGCTGCAGATAGTGGTCAACAAACATCGTTCCGGTTTCCCTGCTCCTTGTGACCAAATCAAGATCCAGGGTCACTGTACAGAAGGTTTCAGTATTGCTGCCTTCCCATAGGAGCTTACCAGCAGGATCTATTACACAGGAATGACCGTATTGTGTAAATGCACCAAAAGCCCCAACTGCATTTGTATTCACAAAATATGCCTGATTCTCTATCGCTCTTGTATATGGGATATATTTGCCGAGAGCATAGCATTCCTCCGGATCTTGTGTCAGCTTCAGCAAGACTTCTGCACCCATAAGTGTCAAGTTCCTGGAAATCTCAGGAAACCACATATCATAGCAGATCTGCACTCCTATCCTCGTTTCCTTTTCAGGGATTTCGAAGACCACATACTCTGTGCCTGGTACTGAAGTTTCAGCAGGTCTCCATGGGGCCATTTTCCTATAGACGGCGATGATTTCCCCCTTAGGATTTATAACAGGGGCTGAATTGTAGGTTTTGCCTTCCTCCAAGTCAGGATGTACCTCCGCCATGGTACCGGGTACAAAGTATATTCCGTATTTTTCTGCAATTCTGCACAGGTAGTCGGTAGTAGGACCCGGAATAGACTCGGGCGCAGTATATCCGATGCCGCCTTCCACCCCTACAATGACTTCCGGTTTGTGGAAGCCAGACATCAAGGAATCCACAGTTTTTTCAATGTGCTTTAGATTATCAGCAATATTCAGTGATAAGGGCATCTGAATGATTCCAACGTTTAGATATCTTCCTATTTAAATTCCCCCCAATCTAGATTTGATTTGGTGAAGATGAACCTCTAATTCTCACCTCCATCAGTTGAAATGAATATGATATGTACTTCTATTGCAACTTGCATGCCATATTTGGAATTGTTACAAAATGTTGGAAATCAATGAACAATAAAAGAAAGGTCTGGAGCTATAAGACCATGGAATCCTTGCAATCAGTTCGTTGTAGAAGTAGTGAATAAAAGAAATGAAAAGAAGCGAGGTATATAAATATCCGAGACGGTGTTCAAATAAAAAAAGCATAATAATTCAATGATGAATTATTATGCCGGAGATTCTACTTATTATCAGTCTAAAGAAGCAATATGAAGGGTTTGTATTTTAATACATTATTGAATTATGCAATGCAAGGATGTATTAACTGCAGAAATTAATCATTTGCTGATAGATATCCCATACTTGTTTAACTTCCGCCAAACGGTCGGTTGGCTGATCCCAAGGATTTTAGCTATCTCATAAGTGCTCCTGTAGGTAATGGCGAGCTTTTCGAGTATCTCCTGCTCCTTTGATTCTATGATTCTGTTCATATCATACTGATAATCACATTGTGAAGAATCAGGACTTGCATGGCTGCTTCCTATAATTTTCTTAAAATCCAGCAGATTTATCGAATCAGATTCGCTTAAGAGAATGAGGCGCTCTATGATATGCTGGAGCTCTCTGACATTACCCGGCAGCTTCATTTCCATTAATGCATTGACAACATCGGGGCTTATTTTTTTGGAAAGGCTGTGGGTTTCATTATACATCCTTCTGAAATGTTCAATAAGGATTGGTATGTCCTCTTTCCTATCCTCCAAAGACGGCACATTGATAGGGACAACGTTGAGTCTGTAATACAGGTCCTTACGGAAGGTTCCCTCTTGTACCATCTGTTCAAGGTTTGAATTAGTAGCCGCAACAATCCTTACATCCAATCCAATACTTTCTCTGCCGCCTACTCTGAATAATTCATGGCTTTGCAGGAATCTAAGAAGCTTCACCTGCAAATTCAAGGACATTTCACCTATTTCATCCAGGAATAGAGTCCCATGATCCGCGTATTCAAGCAAGCCTTTGCGACCTTCCTTTACACCACCCGTGAAGGAGCCAGGTTCATAACCGAACAACTCTGTCTCCAGCAAGTTTTCCACGATTGCCCCACAATTGATTTTGATGAAGGGATTATTATTACGCGGGCTCTGCATGTGAATAAATTCAGCAACCAATTCCTTGCCTACACCCGAATCTCCCAACAGCAAAACAGTGGAATTCTTTAAGGCTATACGGGAGGCGGTACCTATTATATCCTGCATTTTTTTGCTTCTGTAAACAATCATGGAACTTTGATCGTATTTCGTTTTAAGCTGGTTCAATTGAATGGTCAGCTGCTCACTTACATACTTGGCATCCTCCATTTCGCTTTTCAGCTTCTCAATATCACTCATATCCACCAAGTTGGAGACGACAAACTTTATTTTCTCATGGGAATCAAAAACAGGACTGCTATGCACAATATAGCTCCTGCCGTTGGAATTATCCTGCTTCATGGTGACAGGCTGCTTCAACCTTAAGACCTTCATTGTAACGGAGGAGGATATCTCACCATTTCGTTCTTCATCCTCCAGGTTTCTTCCAACTTCGTAGCAGGCTTCTGTTCCGGTGATTCTTCCATGGGCTTTGTTTACATGCATTATATTCCCTTGATTATCAGCTACACAAAACCCGACAATAGATTGGTCAAGTATTGCCTCAAGCTCTTTTATGTACTTTTCACTGATTTCAAGCTTTTCTTTCATGGTTTCAAAGCTCTCGAGAGTATGAGCTTTATCAATCACACATAAAACCTCCCTAAAATAGATCGGTATTGAGAGATTGTCTTATAGAATAATATGCGTTACCTGTATAACATATTTTATACTATTTTTAATATTTTGACAATTATAAAGGGTAGTATAAAGTATAAAGCACCTGTTCGGTATATATCCATAACAGGTGCTTTATTTTTTCAGACGTCTTGACCTTATAATCCGCCGCTGAAAGTCCTTTACCTCTCCACTGCTCTCATCCCATTCATCTAAAGGGGTGATGATATAATCACTTTCATCATCCTGCACATAATTAGCAGGCACATAACCGGATTCATGGCCGGTTTTGATATAAAGGAAACTAGAGCTATTTTTACCACCGAGGGGTATATCGGGATTGGTGATGGGAAGTGCAGTGGCAGAGGTGATTGATGTTCAATATATAAAGCTAGACAATTTATGGGAACATGAAATATAATGTAATTTAATATATAAATCAGGATACAAGGGGGGTATGTCATGAAGAAAATTACGAGAATAATTGTATTTCTATTTTTAGGAGCATTAATAGGAGCATATTCTTTCAACAATGTGCTTCTGCCAAGTAATTTAATATCTGGAGGGCTTGGCGGCATTGCCACCGTAATTACCAGGTGGCACGCAATAAATATACAGATAGTATTGGCAGTATTGTGTCTTCCCATATTGATATGGGCATATTTTACTTATGGTTTTAAACAAATAATATACGCATTTACTTGCTTTACTTTATTTACAATACTGCTTGGTATTGTTAAAACATTTCCGGTGCTGAATATTGATGTGGTTCTGGCTGCACTACTTTCAGGCGTGTTATTCGGAATATCTGGAGGAATTGTACTTCGTCTGGGAGTTGCAAATGGTCCTGAAGCCCTGGTAGGAATTTATATGAAGAACAAATATGGGATTTCCTTGGGGGTATTTTTCACAGTGGTGAACACCATCATTGTCTCATCTTCACTGCTGCTTCCCAACGCTACCCTAAACAGTATATTATACTCTATGGTTGCTATTTACGTAAGCGGGAAAGTCACTGATTTCATTGTCGCAGGCTTTAGACGGGATTATGAAGTAACCATTATATCGGACAAGTACACTGATATAACTGAATTTATACATAAGGATCTGAAGCGGGGAGCTACTTATATAAAAGGGCTTGGTTCATATAATCATCAGGAAAAGATGCTTATTAAGACCCTGGTCAGCAACTCTGAGCTGATTGCTCTCAAAGAATATGTAAAAAATGTAGACCCACTATGTTTCATGTATATAAATGAAAGCATAGGAGTAGTAGGAGAAGGTTTCGAAAGGATTATGCCTGTCTAAGCTGTTGAATATAGGGACAAGGCACCTGGCTCATATAATAAAAAAGGTCTTATGTGGTATAATTACCATATCAGACCTTTTTAGCCTGTTAATGCATTGTACTATGCAAATATGGAATTAGTTCAATTTGGAGGGAAAATAGATGAATGTTAAGGTAATGTATCACTCTAAAACAGGGAATACGAAAAAGCTGGCGGAGTCTATGGCTGGGGCTTTAGGTATTGCAGCGGAGGAAATAACTGAAAACAGTCTGGTTGTGCCTATCGATGAGCCGATTGATATGTTGTTTATTGGAGATGGAGTATATGCAGGTAGGCCAGATAGGGTAACTGCAAGCTTTATCAGAACATTAAACGGCAGCTTGGTCAAAAACGCCGCTGTTTTTGGAACATATGGAGGACAAAAGAAAGGAATAACAATTATGAAGGAACTCTTAAGGAAACAAGGGATTAACGCGGTAGACGAAAGCTTTGGATGCAGGGGAAAGTGCTGGGCTATATTTAATCGCAAGCATCCAAGTGAAGAGGATCTGCAGGCCGCAAAAACATTTGCAAAGGAGCTGACAGTGTGAAAAGGATCAAAAATGTATCAATCATAGGGTTGGGAGCCATCGGCGGCAGCTATGCCGCAAAGCTTTGCGATACTGACTCTGTTAATTTTACAGTTATTGCAGACAGCGGGAGAATTGAGAAATATTCCGTTAACAAGCTGGCTGTAAACGGGAAGTCCTATGACTTTAAATTTATACAACCGGATAATGATGGACCCTATGCGGATTTGATCCTTATAGCGGTTAAATATCACAATCTCAACCAGGCCATTGCTGCAATAAGAAATCGTGTTGGGCCCGATACCATTATAATGTCCCTTTTAAACGGGATTGACAGTGAAGAAATAGTAGGTAAAGCTTTTGGTATAGATAAGCTGCTGTATTCCTCCTGTGTGGGCATTGATGCAGTCAGAACTGACAATGATATCCGCTATACCACCTTTGGAAAGCTGTATTTCGGGGAGGGTTTGAATCTGCATCATACCGAAAGAGTTCAACGTGTTATGGCTTTGTTTGATGAAGCGGATATACCCTATTTTATCCCTGAGAATATGCTTAAGGCCATATGGTGGAAATACATGGTGAACATTGGTGCTAACCAGGCTTCGGCAGTTCTTGGAGCGACCTATGGGGTATTCCGGACTATACATGAAGCCCGTGAGCTTCTGGATGCTGCCATGAAGGAAGTAATTGCAGTTTCAGCAAAGGTCGGAGTCAGTCTTGGAGAAGAGGATATTGCAGAGGTTCATAGGGTCCTGGGTACCCTTTCAACCAATGGCAAAACCTCCATGCTGCAGGATATAGAAGCTGGAAGGAAAACAGAGGTGGAGATGCTCTCCGGTGTACTGCGGGAAATGGGGAGAAAATATGGAATCCCGACACCGGTAAATGACACTCTATTTAGAATGATAAGGACATTGGAACAAATGAAGTGATTAATAAAAGTGCCAGGCAAGTCGCTGCCGACAAGCCTGGCACTTTGTTATATCAGGACTTTCCTTTTGATAATATCGAATCCTCAATCATAGATAAAAATGGATAAATGTCGTTATAATGTTTTTGAATAAACATTGCATTTCTTTTTTTGAATAATTTATGTGCTAACCTGTCTGCTATGGAAAGCAGCATCCTTTCATGAGCGCATAGCACAGGAGAAATCCTGTCTATATGCCCTGTCGTCTGCTTGTTAAGACATCCGCAATAGTGGTTGCAGCGTGTACGGATTTTACATTCGATACAGCTCTCCTTTTCTTCCTGATTAGCTCGGAACAGTGCATTCTGCTTTACCTCATCTATTCCTGAAGCTATATGTCCTATGACAAACGCATCTTCACCTATAAACTGCACGCAAGGGTAGATAAATCCATCAGGTGAGACAGACACTTGTTTCTTGCCAAAGGTACAGTTTTCAATGCAGTAGTTTTCACCTTTGATATGCGAGCTGATTTTTGTCTCAAAGGGTTCAAGGTAGAACTTATCCTCCAGGAGTGTCTTTTCGTAATAAAACTCAGCAATTTTCTGGTATTCTCTTTTGAGAGCATCTAAAGTATCTTCAGTCCAACAGCCAGTAAAATTCAACGAGCTAATGATGTATTTAAAGCCCCTTTTGTAAAGGTACTTTATAGATTCAGAAAAATAAGATGCTGTATCAGGGTTTACCACCATCATAACAGGTGCATAAGGGTGACTCGAAAGCAATAGACTTATCTTCTCTGAAAGGCAGTCGAAAGTACCTTTCCCATTGATATCCACCCTGTTTTTATCATGTGCTTCTTTTATACCATCATGGCTCAATACTATAAATATATGCTCTCGCCTCGAAAATTCAATAAACTCCTCATCTAATAACAAACCGTTGGTTACAACCTTAAAATGAAACCTGCAGTTACTTTGTCTTTCCTTCCATCTGGCATATTCAACTGCCTGGTAAATAGTGTCCTTGCAAAGCAGAGGCTCACCGCCGAAGAAGGCTATATTCGTTGAACCATTTTCCGAAGCGCCTGCTTCAACAACCTTTTTTGCAACGCCGATACTCATAGTGCTAATGTCTTTTTTATTTACATAGCAATAATTGCAAGATAAGTTACAGTTATTTGTCAGATGTAAAGTGTAATGCAAACGTCCATCCCCCAAAGCCATTAATATTTTTCACCTGCTCTCAAATTACACCTTGAGATTTCAGCCATTCCATGAAGCTAATAACCTGTTCCTTTAAAGTTGCTTCATAACCTTCAATATAATCCTGGTCACCTGTATAAAAAGCATTAAAATAAATTTCTTCATTCTTATTTTTTATAGCTTCCTCGAGTTTGGCACTATAATCATCAATCCAAACATGACGGTTTCCCAAACCTGATATCTGTGCATAATTATCATTATACTCACTAATATCATTTTTCGAAAGAAATTCAAAAGCAATTCCTTTTTCCTTGTCATAGCCGTCCAGTTGTACATTAACCTTATAGGACCGGGGAGTCTTAACCCACCAGGCTTTTTTATCGAGGCTAAACTCAACATCCGTTAGCTGCAGGCCTTCCTTATCAAAAACAACCCCATATTTCTCTGCTTCTTCAATCACAATATTATAAGCATCTTCTTCTGTAAAATAAACTGGTGCTGGCGATATACCCGGAGTTGGTAATGGTCGTTGGCAGCCTGACAGAATCATAAGAGCTATGGAAGAGAAAGTCAATCCGACAAATAGCTTACCTTTCCAACGTTCTGGAAAAGTTTTTATAATATCCGGATTTTCAAGCACTATTCTTTTGTCAGGATAACCCGGAGACTTGTATTTTTTTACCGGTTCTAACTTTAGCATATTATACCGCACCCCCTTATACCTATTATAGCAAATAATTACATTGTAATAAAGTTCCAGTCTGATAATGGTTTTGTGTCTTACACTAATAGCCCCATACATCATTTTCATAGTATGGAAGGAATTTACTTGTACGTATAGAATTATAAGTGTCATATGCAATTGGTATTCGAGCATTAATTCTATGGTTGATAATTAAGCAGTTAAGGGGTTGATAATGTGTCTGAATTTATTATTACTACCGATAGCTCCAAATGCAAGCAATGCTATTCATGTGTAAGGAATTGCCCTGTAAAAGCAGTAAGAATAAAAGACGGAAAGGCAGAAATAATACAGACCAGATGTATTCAATGCGGTAACTGTGTTAAGCATTGCTCTCGCAAAGCAAAGAAAATTCAAAGTTCTATACCTGCTATAGAAGCGATAATAAATTCAGGCAAGAAAACCGTAGCATTACTTGCGCCTTCATATGTGGCAGGGCTTTATCCCCTTACACCTGAGCAAGTCATTGAAAAGCTGGGTGCCATTGGATTTGATGAGGTTTGGGAAACGGCTATCGGCGCAGAATACGTAATAGATTATTCTGCCGAATATGCTGGGTTGAATAACAACAGAATACTGCTCAGCTCTCCATGTCCGACCTTTGTTAATTTGGTTGAGAAGCATTTTCCGGATCTGATCCCAAATCTGATTCCCATTAGTTCCCCAATGATTGTTACAGGACGTATAATCAGACAGAAATATAAAAATGAGGATGTCGGAATCGTTTTTATAGGACCATGCATCGCTAAAAAAGATGAAATAATGCAGGAGCAATTTTTCGGATGCATTGATACAGCGTTGACATATGAAGAAATAAGCGTGTTATTTGAGGGTATCGATGAAAAGGATAACAAGCATTTGAAAGAAAAGTCCATACCATATTATACTGCTTCAAATAAAGGCAGGCGAATACCTCTTTCGGGCGGGATCATAACAAATTTGAAGGGTAAGTTTGCTGAAGATAGATTGATTTCCTGTGATGGTACTGAAAATTGCGTTGAGCTTATCAAATATATAGAGCAATCTAAAGAAAAAGGGGAGCTGGACTTCCAATTCTATGATGTACTAGGCTGCAGAGGTTGTATTGACGGTGCTTGCATGAAAAACGATATGTTAATTCACGAAAGGCAAAAGATAATCACCGATTTTGTCGGCAGGAAAACTGGTATATCAACTGAGATAGAGTTTGCGGAGCATTATGATATTGATATGGGAAGAGTTTATAATGATAGGATGATACCTTTAAGCCAGCCTGAGGAAAGCAGCATTAAAAGAATACTTGCCAGAATAGATAAGCATAGTGATGAAGATGAGTTGAACTGTGGAGCCTGTGGATATAATACATGCAGGGAAAAGGCCATTGCAGTTCATCAGGGGATTGCTGAAGTGGAAATGTGCATACCCTACTTGCTTTCCCAAAAGAGTGAATGCTATCTGAAGCTGAGTGAAGCCTTTGATACTGTAAATAGTCTGAATGAAGAGCTAAATGCCATATTTGAGTCTTCTTATGATGGTATGGTCGTATGTGATGCTGCAGGCAGAATAATAAGAGTCAATTCAGCATGGAAGAAAATGGTGGAAATTGACGAAATGCCGGAAACCGTAAAGGAATTGGAGGGAAATGGCATAATCTATCCCTCTGCAGCCATATTAGCCCTTAAGGAGAAAAGAAGGGTTACTTTTTTACAGGAATGTAAAAATCAAAAAAAATACATTGCGACTGGTAACCCGATTTATGATGAAAAAGGTGAAATCATCGGCGTTGTAACAAATATAAGAGACATTGAGGAACTGAGCAGATTAAAACGCAATATTTTGGAAAAGGACGAGAAAGAAATCTCTCCCTATCCGGGAATAATTGTAAAGAGCCAAGAACTCAGAAAAGTGCTGGAACTAGCTGCACAAGCTGCAAAATATAAATCTACGGTTATTCTTCTGGGAGAAACGGGTGTAGGTAAAGATGTAATTGCCGGATTAATCCACCGGTTGAGTCCTGTAAAAGACGGTCCCTTTATTAAAGTGAACTGCGGTGCAATTCCGGAAAAACTATTGGAATCTGAGTTTTTCGGATATGAATATGGCGCATTTACCGGAGCAATTAAAAGGGGTAAAGTAGGATTTTTTGAACAAGCCCATAATGGTACCATTTTTCTTGATGAAATAGGTGACTTGCCCTTGTCCCTACAGGTAAAGCTGCTCCAGGTCATACAGGATAAAGCCATACGGCGTATAGGGTCTTCAAAAAGTGAAGATATAAATATCCGAATAATAGCTGCTACGAATAATGATTTAAAGAAAATGGTTGATGAGGGAAGGTTCAGGGAAGATTTGTACTACCGGCTAAATGTAATCTCAATCCTTACTCCGCCTTTGAGAGAGAGAAAAGATGATATTATTCCCCTTGCTTATCACTTTTTAGGTGTTTTCAATAAGCAATATGCTTGCAGCAAGGAGTTCGCACCGGATGTTCCATCCATATTAGACAGCTATTATTGGCCTGGTAATGTTAGAGAGCTGCAAAATATAATAGAGAGAATGGTTGTAACATCCAAGGATTCGGAAATCTCAAGCAGGGATATTCCACCTTATATTAATCAGCTTTTCAAGGTCCAGAATGGACAGATTATTGTTAATAGCATCATTCCACTCAAAGAAGCTGTTTCCGAGGTGGAAAAACAAATAATCTGCCGTGCGTATAAGGCTTATGGGAATACTTATAAGATAGCAGAAGCATTAGGCGTAAATCAGTCTACTATAGTCAGGAAATTAAAAAATCTACAAGACGAGATATGAATGCTATAACTAATAGTAAATGCAGCAGCGCATTATTAATGCGTTGCTGCATTTGTTTTATTTTCGGATGTTATATACTAAAACCCATTTATTCTCATAAATTTTATATAATGGTACTTTTTTAATAATGCGCTGCTGCATTATTAAAAAATAAGAGTATCGCCAAAACCATTGATAACAGGCCTATAAGATAGGTGGCATGAGTTTTGCTGAATATGTTTGTTAAATAACAAACAACTAACGGAGGTGTTTTAATGTCACAGGTCATGCAAAAATGTGAGTGCCGAGAGCTGAGCGAGGAGGAAAAGTATTCACTGGTAAATGACGTTATCGAAGAATATGAAAAAAAAGAAAGCAATCTTATTCAAATTCTTCATATGTCTCAGGCTATTTTTGGTTTTTTGCCCCATGAAGTTCAAAGCTTCATAGCCGAAAAGATGGATTTACCTATTTCAAAAGTTAGCGGAGTGGTTACCTTCTATTCATTTTTCTCGACAAAAGCGAAAGGTGAATATACTGTAAGAGTCTGCCTGGGTACTGCATGTTATGTCAGGGGTGGCAAGAAGATACTCGAAAAGCTGAAAGAGCATTTGGGCATTGAGGTAGGGGAAACGACCAAGGATTTAAAATTCACGCTTGAGGTTATGAGGTGCTTAGGTGCATGCGGCTTGGCACCTGTCATAAGCATTAATGGCAAAGTATATAAAAGAGTAAATGCCAATAAAGTGCAGCAAATATTGGATAAGTACAATAAGGGGGGTGAATGAAGTATGAGTGAAAAAATATGCAGTGTTAACGATCTTGACCTGGTCAAAAAGAAATTTTCTGAGGAGATGGCACAATACCAGCGTACGCTTCTTTTCTGCTCAGGCACCGGGTGTGTTTCTTCGGGCTGTGGTGAAGTAAGGGATGCTCTCATTAAAGAACTGGAAAGTGCCGGCCTTTTGTCATCAGTTAAGTTGAGTCTTACAGGTTGTATAGGTATCTGTGATGTTGGACCAAGAATGACAGTACTGCCGGATGGCGTATTTTACTGTAAGCTAAAACCTGAGGATATGAAAAAAATAGTTAAAAAGCACCTTTTGGGTAATCGGATTGTGGAAGAGTGTTGTTACACCAATAGAATTACCGGCCAAAAGGCTCCATATATGAAGGATATAGATTTTTTCAAAGGGCAAAACAAGGTTGTATTAAGAGATTGCGGCATGATCAATTACAGATCTATGGATGAATACATATCCAATGATGGATACTATGCACTTGCAAAAGCTCTTAATGAATTTAGTCCGGAACAAGTCATAGATGAAGTAAAAAAATCCGGACTTAGGGGAAGAGGCGGCGGTGGATTTCCTACAGGCTTGAAATGGCTGCTTGCTGCAAAAACAAAAAGCGATCAAAAATACGTCATATGTAATGCGGATGAAGGTGATCCGGGTGCTTTCATGGATAGAAGTCTTTTGGAAGGCAACCCGCATCTGGTTCTTGAGGGTATGGCTATTGCAGGGTATGCGATAGGAGCAAATAAGGGATATGTTTATATAAGGGCTGAATATCCCTTGGCAATAGAGGGCTTGGAGTATGCCATCAATGAAGCGGGAGAAAGAAACATATTAGGCAAAAATATTTTTGGAAGCCAATTTGATTTTGATATAGAAATTAGAATTGGTGCGGGTGCCTTTGTGTGTGGTGAAGAAACAGCACTCATGAACTCAGTGGAAGGTAAACGTGGAGAACCTAGACAAAAGCCGCCGTTCCCTTCGGTTTCCGGTTTGTTTGGGAAGCCTACTGTCATAAACAATGTTGAAACCTTAGGGAATGTCACAGTCATCATGCTGAAAGGTTCAAGCTGGTTTGCAGAATTAGGAACTGAAAAAAGCAAAGGAACAAAAGTCTTTGCGTTGGCAGGCGATATAAATAATACGGGAATCATTGAAGTTCCTATGGGGGTTACACTTGGAGAAATAATCTTCGGTATTGGCGGCGGTATACCAAAGGGTAGAAAATTTAAAGTAGCACAAACCGGAGGACCTTCCGGCGGCTGCTTGACAAAAACCCATCTGAACACACCGGTAGATTATGATTCTCTAGTTGAGCTGGGCGCTATAATGGGCTCCGGCGGACTTATCTGCATGGATGAAGATACATGCATGGTAGATGTAGCAAGGTATTTTATGGAATTTGTACAGGAGGAATCTTGCGGGAAATGCGTTGCTTGCAGGTTAGGCACCAAAAGGATGCTTGAAATCCTTGAAAGAATTACCACCGGAAAAGGGCAGGAAGGTGATGTTGAGCTTCTTGAAGAAATTGCAAAAACCGTTAAAGATACTGCACTGTGTGGTTTGGGTCAGACAGCACCAAATCCTGTACTTAGTACAATAAAATATTTTAGGGATGAATATGACGAGCATATTCGAAAGAAGTACTGCAGGGCGGGGGTGTGCTCCGAACTGTTCATTTCTCCTTGCGAAAATGCCTGTCCGGCAAACGTTAATGTACCTGGTTATGTTTCTCTTATTGCTGCAGGTAGAGTAAAGGATGCATATAACCTCATAAGACAGGAAAATCCATTTCCTTCTGTATGCGGGAGAGTGTGCACTCATCCATGCGAGAGTAAATGCAGAAGGGGCCAGCTGGATGATCCTATAGCAATTGCGGATCTGAAAAGATATGCAGCGGATGAAGTGATGAAACATAACGAACCCTTCACGGATTTGGTATTTCCCAAGAAATTTAAATCTGTAGGGATAGTCGGAGCCGGTCCATCAGGCTTAACCTGTGCCTATTACCTGGGAAGACTGGGCTATACTGTAACGGTGTATGAGTCGCAGCCGGTTGCAGGAGGGGTGTTGGTTTTCGGAATTCCTGAATATAGATTGCCTGAAGAAGTTATCAAAAAAGAAGTAGACACGATAAAACAAGTTGGAATTGAAGTTTTGACTAATACAGAAATAGGAAAAGATATTGCTTTTGATGAAATAAGAGCAAAGCATGATGCAATATACATTGCAACCGGGACCCAGTTCTCCAGAAAAGTCGGGGTTGAGGGAGAAAAATTGCCGGGAATCTATCACGGGTTGGATTTTTTAAGAGATGTTAATCTTGGCAGGGAAGTAACACTAGAAGGTATAGTAGCAGTAATCGGAGGCGGGAATACAGCAATCGATGCTGCAAGAGTTGCAGTCAGAATGGGAGTCAATGAGGTTCATGTCCTATATAGAAGGAACATGGATGATATGCCTGCCGACAAGAGGGAAATAGCTGATGCAGTAGAGGAAGGGGTCATTGTTCATGAGCTTGTAGAGCCTATTGAATTCATTGGAGAGGACAAAGTAAAACAGGTCAAGTGTGTGAAAATGGAGCTTTCGGGCTTTGACTCTGAAGGAAGGAGAAAACCGACTAGAATTGCCGGGTCAGAATTTGTTTTTGATGTAGACTATGTCATTCCTGCAGTAAGTCAGTACTCAGATCTTCCTTTTATCAGGAAAGATGAGGTTGAGGTAACAAAGATGGGGACATTTGTGGTTGCGGGTGAGTCTCTTATGACTTCAATGCCGGGTGTGTTTGCAGGCGGGGATGTTGTAAGAGGGTCGGATGTAGTTATTACAGCTATTGCAGATGGTAAGAAAGCGGCCAGTTCTATCGATAAGTATCTTGGTGGAAATGGACAATTGAATAAGGGCGAGCCTATTGAGCTGCCGGAAATAGTAGATGATTATGAATTGGTTGAACATGAGCGGTTCAAAATGGATTATGTTGATATCGATTCTAGGAAACATAATTTTGAAGAAATATCACGAGGCTTCCACCGGTTAAACGCTATAGCAGAAGCCATGAGATGCTTAAGATGTGACAGAAGGCAATAGAAGGGGGTGAAATAATGATCAATCTTACAATAAACAATAAAAGAATAAGTGTGGAAGAAGGTACGACCATTCTTGAGGCTGCAAAACGAAACCATATACTGATTCCAAACCTGTGTTATCTTGAGGGCGTTCATAAAATAGGTTCATGTAGAATTTGTGTGGTTGAAGTGGAGGGGGCCAAGAATCTTCAAGCATCTTGTATAACACCTGTAAGTGAAGGCATGGTCATTCGTACAAATACAGACAGGGTAAGAAGGTCAAGGAAGGTACTATATGAGTTGATACTCTCGGATCATCCGAAGGAATGCCTGCAGTGTTCACGCAGCCAAAGCTGCGAGTTCCAGGAACTGGGAGAATTAATGCAGATAGATAAATTGCGATTTGAAGGGGAACGGTCTAAAAACTTTATTGATATATCTTCTCCTTCCATAGAAAGAGACAATTCAAAATGTATTTTATGCAGAAGATGCGTTACAATTTGTAATGAAGTTCAAGGAGTCGGTATTTTAAATTCTCAATTTAGAGGATTTGCAACAGAAGTAAGCCCGGGACCGGAACTGCCTTTGGGGTCTGCATCATGCACGTACTGTGGTCAATGCACGACGGTATGTCCGGTAGGTGCATTAAAGGAGAAGGACTCTACAAAAGCTGTATGGGAGGCTTTGCTGGATCCCGGTATAACAGTGGTAGTTCAAACAGCACCGGCTATTAGAGTCGCTCTAGGTGAAGAATTCGGTTATGAACCTGGAACCATTGTTACAGGCAAGATGGCTGCGGCTTTGAAAGAAATGAATTTTGACTATGTTTTTGACACCAATTTTGCTGCAGATTTAACAATTATGGAAGAGGGAACTGAGCTTCTCGGCAGACTTGTACAATTTCTACATTCCAAGAATGTTATCAGCGATAAACAGCTTAAAAAAACCGGATTCAAGCCAGCAGACAGTCCGCCTGTACTACCAATGATAACGAGCTGCAGCCCTGGCTGGATAAAGTATATTGAGCATTATTTTCCTGAAGAAATTGGACATTTATCGACCTGTAAATCTCCGCATATGATGCTTGGTGCTTTATGCAAGAGCTATTTTGCAGAAAAAATAAAAGTTGATCCAAAAGATATGTTTGTTGTTTCTGTTATGCCATGTACTGCGAAAAAATATGAGATTACACGACCTGAAATGCTAAATAACGGTGTGACCAATGTTGATGCGGTTATAACAACAAGAGAACTTGCAAAAATGATTAAAGATGCCGGAATCAGCTTTACTTCTCTTCGGGAAGGCGAAATGGATAGTCCTTTAGGGCTTTCATCAGGAGCAGCAGATATTTTTGGTGCACCGGGCGGTGTAATGGAAGCAGCTCTCAGAACTGTGTATGAAATTGTAACAGGAAGAGAATTACCCTTTGATAAGCTTCATGTTGCGCCTATCCATGGACTGGCAAAAATAAAAACTGCGGAGTTTACAATTCAAGATGCCAAAGAAGAGTGGGTTTTTTTGAACGGTATTACATTGAAAGTCGCTGCAACAAGCGGACTTAAAGGCGCTTCAATATTAATGGATGAAATTCGTAAGGGTGAAAGCCAATATCACTTTATTGAAGTAATGGGTTGCCCCGGAGGGTGCATAAGCGGAGGAGGACAGCCCAGACCGACTAACGATGAAATAAGGAAAAAGAGAATACAGGCAATCTATGCTGAAGATGAAGGGAAGTCCCTCAGAAAATCCCATGAGAATCCTGATATTGCAAGCATATATAAGGAGTATCTGGAAAAACCGCTAGGGCACAAATCCCATGAACTGCTGCATACTAAATATACTAAAAGGAGCAAATACTAGTATATAGAATAGCTACAGATTATAATAGGTATTAAATAAAAATCAAGGCCAAGGATAAGTAAGTATCCTTGGCCTTGATTCAAGTTATATCAATCCTCAGCCCCTCTCTCATCTGAAGCATGTCTAGTGCATCCTGCAGCACCGTTTAATTATTCCATCAAACATAAAATGAATTTATGTATGAAACATTGCATAATATAATTAGCGACATATGTAGGATATATTACCATATAATGATAAATTTAAAAAATTTAGAAAAATATGAAGGAATAGTCGATTGCTTAACGAAATAGAATTATACATCCTTATATTGTAATATAAGGAGATGACTTCTAAGGGAAATAAAACATATATTGGTTTATCTTACCAACATTTTTTATCACTACTCAATGATTTCTGGTAAAAAGTATCAATAAAAATCCAAAAGTAGTAAAGCATTGAGAATAACGGTGCTTTCATATCTTGGCATAAACTTTGCTAGTATACATTATATGGGGAGGTATTCTGATGTCAAATAAATTTTATACTATGATTTATCAAAACCCGATTATTGCTGCTATAAATGATCTCAACAATATCGACCTTGCAATTCAATCACCCTGCAATGTAGTTTTTTTGTTGAAGGGCGACATTTCCAATATTACAAGTATGGTTGAAAAGTTTAAAAATGCAGGTAAGTGTGTATTTGTGCATATTGACTTGATAGAAGGATTTTCAAAGGATGCCACATCTTTAAAGTATTACCATGACAGCATAAAACCCGATGGGATAATAACAACCAGGAGCAATCTTATAAAGATAGCAAAGAATAACGGGATATTCATCATACAAAGGCTCTTTGCATTAGATTCCTTATCTTTAGCAAGCGGAATAGAATCATTGCACTCAACAAAACCGGATGCTATTGAAATTTTACCTGGTATAATACCAAAAGTTATTAAAGAGATTCACGGTCAGACAAAAATCCCGGTGATAGCGGGTGGCCTTATAAGGGATAAAGAGGATGTTATTGGGAGCCTTAATGCTGGGGCTCTAGGTATATCCACCAGCAAAAAAGAAATATGGTATATGTAAAAAAGTGAATTTTCCTGACAAGGCGCTGGTGGGAAATTTCTAAAAGTGAAAGGAAAGGGGGGAAAACAAGAAAACTTGAGGTTAGGCCAAAAAACCGACATTATAGCAACAGCTTAAGAAAAACTAAATTTATAAGGAGGTAAATTCTATGTCACCGTTTTTAAGTGAACTCATAGGCGCAATGGTACTTATTATATTTGGTGGAGGCGTATGTGCAGCAGTTACGCTAAATAAGTCAAAATCACAGGCATCAGGCTGGATTGTAATAGCTGTAGGTTGGGGTCTTGCGGTAGGTATGGCCGCTATGGCAGCACCGGGAACTGCATTTAATCCGGCTCTTACTATAGCAAATGCTGTAGTAGGATCCTTAGAATGGTCTTTAGTACCTGGAATTGTAGCCGGGCAGATGCTTGGAGCTATTATAGGTGCAACATTAGTATGGTTGATTTATTTGCCTCACTGGGAGATAACCGAGGATAAGGGTGCAAAATTGGGTGTGTTCTGTACAGCTCCCGCTGTCAGGAATTATGGGAAGAATTTCCTAACTGAAATGCTTGTTACTGCTGTCTTAGCATTTATGTGCATGGCTATCGGAGCTAACAAAATGGCAGATGGCGTTGGGGTATTGGCAACTGCAGCGATGATTACAGCAATAGGCTGCTCACTTGGCGGACCTACCGGATATGCAATCAATCCTTGTCGTGACCTTGGCCCCCGTATAGCCCATGCTATACTCCCGATAGCTGGAAAAGGCGGTTCGGATTGGGGTTATTCCTGGGTTCCTGTATTTGGTCCGATAGTCGGCGCAATATTGGGATCATTCCTCTATTTAGGGATATTCTAGAATTGAACTGGAGTGTAGTATGCATTAAGTGAAGTAAACCTCAGTCAAGACACAGAAAATAATAAAAAGGGGGAACACATATGGCTAAGTACATACTGGCATTAGACCAGGGTACCACAAGTTCAAGGGCTATTGTTTTTGGCAATGATGGTAAGATAGTCAGCGTAGCCCAGAAGGAATTTAAGCAGATCTATCCAAAAGCAGGCTGGGTGGAGCATGACCCTCTTGAGATTTGGGCAACCCAATTTGGTGTGGCAAACGAAGCAATTGCAAAAGCAGGCATAACCGGTAATGATATAGCCGCTATAGGTATCACTAACCAGAGGGAAACCACCGTAGTCTGGGATAAAAATACCGGGGAACCCGTATATAATGCTATAGTGTGGCAGTGCAGAAGGACAGCACCTATATGTGACGATTTGAAAGCAAAAGGACTTGCTGAAACAATCAGGAGTAAAACCGGACTTGTAGTAGACGCCTATTTCTCAGGCACAAAGGTAAAATGGATACTTGACAATGTTCCTGGAGCAAGAGCAAGGGCTGAAAAGGGCGATCTGTATTTCGGGAATATAGATACATGGTTAATATGGAATCTGACTAAAGGTAAGGTTCATGTGACTGATTACTCCAACGCATCAAGGACTCTGCTGTTTAATATTCATGAGCTTAAATGGGATAAAGATATACTGAAAGAGCTGAATATACCGGAATCAGTACTTCCGACGGCAAAACCATCAAGCTGCGTTTATGGACATTCCGACAAAGGATTGTTTGGAGCAGAAATTCCTATAGCCGGTGCAGCAGGAGATCAGCAGGCTGCATTGTTCGGGCAGGCATGCTACAAACCAGGTATGGCTAAAAACACTTATGGAACGGGCTGCTTCATGCTTATGAATACAGGTGAGAAGGCTGTTGCATCAAATAACGGGCTGCTTACGACCATAGCATGGGGATTGGATGGAAAAGTGGAATACGCTCTGGAAGGAAGTATCTTTATCGCCGGTGCATCAGTTCAATGGTTGAGAGATGAATTAAAGATAATAGATAATGCTGCAGCAAGTGAAGAGATGGCTGCTTCAGTTGAAGATACCAATGGAGTTTATGTAGTACCTGCTTTTGTTGGAATGGGCGCTCCCTATTGGGATATGTATGCAAGAGGAAGCATACTGGGTCTTACCCGTGGAGCCAACAGAAACCATTTAGTAAGGGCAACCCTGGAGTCAATCGCTTATCAGACCAGGGACGTACTTGAAGCAATGCAGGAAGATTCAAAGATAACCCTCCAGGCATTGAAGGTTGATGGTGGCGCTGTTGCCAATAACTTCTTGATGCAGTTCCAGTCAGATATACTCGGCGTACCGATTTACAGACCTGAAGTAACTGAAACTACAGCTCTTGGTGCTGCGTACCTCGCAGGTCTTGCAGTTGGTTTCTGGTCAAATAAGGATGAGATAGCTGAAAAGTGGAATGTTGACAAGGTATTTAAGCCATCGATGGATAAGAGTGTTAGTGAAAAGAAATATTCAGGATGGAGAAAAGCTGTTAGCAGAGCATTGAAGTGGGAGGACTAAACTCTCATACTCTTATTTACAAAACTTTATCTGTATGATAAACTTTAATCAGAAGTAAATATTGAGGGCTTTTGAATTGGAGAGCCGCACAAGTTGACCTATGGAGTGATAGGTTTGGACTAGTGCGGCTTTATTTTTTCAATAAAAACTGTTTAGGGATACACCTAAAAAAAGGTTTCTCATGTGCCACTTAACAGAAAGGATTTGTAATCCTGTAGTGGCACGACATCAAGGAAGTAGCTTTGTATCACTTCGAAAGTCTATTAATTTGAAGTGATACAAACTACTAGAATAGGAGGAATATAAATGTTTGATATAGCTATTATAGGTGCTGGAATTATCGGATGCTCTATTGCAAGAGAATTGTCAAGGTATGATTTCAGAACTGTATTAATTGAAAAAAACAATGATGTGGCTGATGGTACAACAAAGGCTAACAGTGCAATAGTCCATGCGGGATATGATGCAAAACCGGATACGCTTAAAGCAAAATTCAATGCACCGGGCTGTTTGATGTTTGAAAAAATATGCAGGGAGCTTGATGTTCCTTATAAAAGGACGGGGTCGCTTGTTCTGGCTTTTAGGCAGGAAGAGATGAAGACCATACACAAATTATATGATCAAGGCATCGCCAATGGTGTATCTGATTTGGAGGTTATTGGGAAAGAAAGAGTACTTGAAATAGATAAAAACTTGAGTGATGAAGTAGTTGGAGCACTGTATGCAAGAAACGCCGGTATAGTTTCACCATGGGAAATGGCTATAGCATTGGCGGAGAATTCTGTAGAGAACGGTGTGGAGCTGCTGCTTGACAGTGAGGTAATCAATATTGAGAAAATTGCAGGGGGGTACAGAGTGTATATGCCCGACAAACATATAGATGTCAAATATGTTGTAAATTGTGCGGGTGTATATTCTGATAAGATTAATAACATGGTTGCTTCTCCAAGTTTTAAAATATTGCCAAGAAGAGGTCAATACAACATATTTGACAAAAGCGTAGGCGATTTTGTCAAAACGGTTATATTTCAATGTCCATCGGAGGTTGGTAAAGGAGTTTTGATATCTCCTACGGTCCACGGCAATATTTTCATCGGCCCCGATGCAGAGGATGTAGAAGACAAAGAAGCATTACAGACTACATTGGAAGGTATCTCATATATATGGGATGCGTCCTTAAGGTCTGCAAAAGGATTGATGCCAGGTACAGTGATTACGGCTTTTGCGGGTATCAGGGCAAGGTCAAGCACTGATGATTTTGTTATAGGTGAATCAAAAGAGGCGAAAGGATTTATAAATGTCGCAGGGATTGAATCGCCAGGGCTTTCATCTGCTCCCGCCATAGCTGTATATATAGCGGATGTGCTGAAGGAGTTGATAGGTAAGTTTGAGGAGAATATGAGTTTTAATCCTATAAGGAGAAAAGTTATAAGATTCATGGAGCTTACGGAGGAAGAGAAGAACAGGCTTATAAAACAGGATCCCAGATACGGAAGGATTATATGCAGGTGTGAGAGCATAACAGAAGGTGAAATAGTGGATGCAATCCATAGAAAGGTTGGAGCCAGGACTGTAGACGGGGTGAAAAAAAGGGTAAGACCTGGTACGGGACGGTGCCAGGGAGGCTTTTGCGGACCCAGGGTTATGGAAATACTTGCAAGGGAATTGGAAATTGATATTAAAGATGTAGTAAAAAATAGCCGGAAATCTTATATTCTGACTGGAGAAACCAAGGACCCCTGTTTGTATGAAGTTGTCCATGAGTATGCTGCAGCATCAAAAGAACTTTAGGGAGGTGATATTATGTTTGAATATGATATTGCAGTCATTGGTGGAGGACCGGCCGGATTGGCAGCTGCCATAGAAGCTAAAAAGAATGGAGCAGATAAAATATTGATTATCGACAGGGACATAGAGCTTGGAGGCATATTGCAGCAGTGCGTGCACAACGGTTTTGGACTTCATATATTCCAGGAAGAATTGACGGGACCGGAATATGCTGAAAGGTTTATTAATGATCTCAAGAATCTTGGAATAGACTACAAACTTGACACTATGGTATTGGGTATAACTGAAGACCGGGTTGTCAGTATGGTCAATAGTACTGATGGACTTGTCAGTATTAAGGCAAAAGCAGTCATATTGGCTATGGGCTGCAGGGAAAGGTCAAGGGGGGCAATAAATATACCGGGCACAAGGCCAAGTGGTATATTCACTGCCGGTACGGCACAGCGGTTTGTCAATAAAGAAGGCTATATGGTAGGCAGAAAGGTAGTAATATTAGGCTCAGGGGATGTTGGCATGATAATGGCCAGGAGACTTACCCTGGAAGGAGCCCAGGTCCAGGTAGTTGCCGAGGTCCTTCCTTACCCGGGGGGACTAATAAGAAATATAGTCCAATGTCTCGATGATTATGATATTCCGCTGCTTCTCAGCCATACAATTACGGATATTAAAGGGAAGGACAGAATCGAAGGGGTTACAATAGCGGAGATCGATGAAAACAGAAAACCGATTAAAGGAACAGAACAGCATTATGAATGTGATACTCTCCTTTTATCAGTAGGCTTGATTCCTGAGAATGAACTGTCCAAGGGCATAGGTGTGAAACTGGATCCGGTAACCGGCGGGCCTGTTGTCAATGAATCCATGGAAACGACGGTAAAGGGCATATTCGCTTGTGGCAATGTAGTCCATGTCCATGACCTTGTTGATTATGTCACCGAAGAAAGCAGGAAGGCAGGGAGAAATGCCGCCAGATTTGTAGAAGATAAAATAAGTACTTATGGTCCGGTAATTAATACAAAGCCGGGTAAAGGCATCAGATATATAGTACCCCAGATCATAAGGAAGGAAAATATTGAACATTCAATTGACCTGTTTATGAGGGTGAATAGGATATTTAAAAATGAGAGGCTGGTAGTGAGGGTTGGTGAAACTGTCATAAAGAAAATAAAGAAGTCATACATGCGGCCGGGAGAAATGGAGCGTATAAGTATTACTGAAGAGGATTTGAAGACAGGGGACTATTCTTTGTTAACTGTTGATGTTGAGTGAAAGGGGGTATGGATATGGGAAAGAAGGCTATAACATGCACTATTTGCCCGATAGGCTGCAGTATAGAGGTAAGTGAGGATAATAGCAGTGCTTCAGGCTATATAATCAAGGGTAACAGCTGCAAGAGAGGCGTAGGTTATGCAATTACAGAAATTACTAATCCCACCAGGATATTGACTTCAACAGTAAAACTGAAAAATACTAACATAAAAAGATTGCCGGTCAGGACGGATAGACCTATACCCAAAAAGCTGATCCTCGAATGTATGAAAGAAATCAACTCTATAGAAGTAGATGCACCCGTTAAACTTGGAGCCATATTAATTGAAAATATTTTTTCCACAGGGGCAAATATAATTTCTTCAAGAACCGTTTAGCACAAGAACCATTTAGTCGAGAAATGGAGGGTTAATGGTGAAGAACAATGGTGTAACTAACTTAAACATTAAATCCAGTATACCGGCAAACAGGGACTTCTCGGGATTTGAGAGCTATTACCTGTTTGACAATTTACCTGATGGAGTATGCATATTAAATGAGCGCGGGTATATCAAATATTTTAACAGCACCTATGAAAGGATACTGAAAGTTAGTAACCACTTAGAAGTAGGGGCTAGTATATTCATGACTAAAAGTGATGATGTGATTTTAACTGCATTTGGAAAGAAAAAAAGTATACACGGCAATCTTGCCTTTCAAAAGGGCAGCAGTCAGGTAAGCGTAACTGCCTCTCCAATATTTTCTGATAATGAATTCAAGGGAGTAATAGCAATCTATAGAGAAGATGTTACACCGAAAAAACATAGGAAAAGGGATACTATAATCGAGTTTAACTTATCTCCTTTTAATAACGACTTTGATGTAAAAGGGATGTTTAGTGAGGTAGTTGGTGAAAGCAGCTCAATTAAAAAAGTACTTATGATAGCATACAAAGCAGCGCAAACCCGTTCTAATGTGCTGATCATGGGAGAAAGCGGCACAGGAAAGGGCTTGATAGCCAAGGCCATACATAATAATAGCAGCAGGGCAAAAGGGCCTTATTCAATAGTGAATTGTGGAGCTATACCGTCGGCCCTTTTGGAGTCGGAGCTGTTCGGATATGAGCAGGGTGCCTTCACAGGAGCCAATAGAAGGAAGATAGGGAAATTTGAACAGGCAAATGGCGGGACAATATTCCTGGATGAAATTGGTGATATGCCGGTGGATATGCAGGTAAAAATTTTGAGAGTGATACAGGATAAGGAATTTGAAAGGGTTGGCGGGAATGAAACAATAAAATGTGATGTAAGGATTATTGCTGCAACTCATTGTGACCTTGAAGCATTGATGGAGAAAGGGACTTTCAGAGAGGACCTGTATTATCGGCTTAATGTCGTACCTATCTATGTACCTTCGTTAAGGGAGCGGAACGATGATATTCCCATGCTGCTGGAGCATTTTATAAAGGAAATAAGTTCGAATATGGGGAGAAAAATCAAAGGGATCTCCCAAGAGGCAGAAAGCTGTCTGCTTAACTATGATTGGCCCGGCAATATCAGAGAATTGGAAAACCTCATAGAGAGAGTCATTGCCCTTACCGATGGCGATGAGATAGAAATCAGCAACCTGCCTTCATATATATCTTCGCTTTATCAAATAAACGAGCATACAGATGGCAATTCAACGCTTATTAATATGAATAATGCGGGGAATATAGCTACTTTGGAAGAATATGAAAAGGAGATTATAAAGCAGGCGTTGGTGAAATACGGCAGTTTTAATGCTGCGGGGAAGGCCTTGGGGATAACACATAAGACGGTGGCGTTAAAAGCCAGGAGATATAATATTGTTAAATAGCATTTATTGTAATAATCAATTGGAGACACCCTCCGGTTTTAGATTGTAGATTTAAACCGAAGGGTGCTTTTTATTGATTCTATTACTCACCCTTTCAGTACTTTTGAGTTACAGTTTTTTTTATAAGTGAGCATAATAGCATCACTTTTAAGAATAATAGTATAGGGAGGGATATACTTGAAAATTAACAATAATATCGTAATGCATGATGGAAACAGGAATCTGGTTGAATGTCTTAAAATATCAGCACTATCAACTTACATGGGAGTGCCTGTACATATACACGCTACAGGGTTGAGGGGGATAGGCAAGACAACGATAATCAGGGCATTTAAAAATGTACTTCCTTACATAGAAAGGATAAAGGGGTGCTGTTTTAACTGCAGTCCGGAACACCCGGTATGTAATATACACCGTGGGATGAGTAAAGAAGGAATAGAATCTATAGGTAGAGAATATATATCTATGCCTTTTTTGGAAATATCCCATTCGGCAAAACCGGGTACAGTAGCTGGAGGTATTGACCTTAAAAAGCTGATAGACAAAGACAATCCGGAAGCTGCACTTTTACTGGGGACAATTCCGAGAGCAAACCGGGGTATAATATTTATTGACGAGATCAATCGCCTTGCGGAAACATCAGCTCAGATTACAGATATTCTACTTGATGTCATGGGTACAAAGCCGGGAAGGATACAGATTGAAGAGACCGGGCTATCCGATATTGAACTTCCTGTAAGCATATCAATCTGGGCAGCTTCAAACCCTGATGAGGAACCGGGGCATATTAAGGATATACGGAAACAGCTGAGTGACCGTTTTGACTTTGAGGTTAATGTGAGAAGGCCTGAATCGATTGAAGAGATAAAAGAAGTTATTTGCGGCCCCAGCAGGTTATATCTGGAGGACCTGGAGCATACGTTAAGGATGTTCAGTAAAGAGAGGGCAAAGGAACCGGAGGTTTCTGATGATATATATTTACTAATGGCAAAGCTCTATAAAAATTTCGATATGGAAAGTATAAGGCCTATCAAGTCAATTCTGCAGGGCGCAAAAATACTTTCAATGCTTGAACATAGAAATTATGTAACGAGAGAAGATGTTGTGAAGATAATAAGCTATATGTCAAATATAGAGAGTGAATATAAGGAAAAGGCAGTTCAATACATGAAGAGCGATTCTGACAACATGAATAATAAGCTGGAAGGTCTGGAGCTGCCACACGAGGGTTTTATGTCCAGACTGACAGGCATTTCAAAAAAAAATGCGAAGATCAAAAGCAGTACAATCAACATAACCTTAGATGATGCAAAGCCCCTAGTAGAAATTGATGAAGACAAATGGGTGGTTACCGGAAAGGATTTAAAGAAAATTGATACACAATAAGTTTTCTTTAAAGGATAAGCTAATATCCGAATTAAGCAATCACAGGGGTGTACGCATCGGGGAAAGCAGCATTGTAAGTACAAAGCTCCATCTTTTCAATACCGGTAGAGGTGAAGTTATCATCAATAAATCAAAGGATTTGGGGAGCTGCCTTTACGAAGAAAAAAATGCAGGAGCATATGTCCATATAGATACATTTCACAGCAGCGGAAATGTTGACTGCAGTGAAATATTAAAAAAGCTTAAGGAAATTTTAATCCCGGGCGTGGATATCATTGTCCGGGATAAACGGGATAATGTCACTATAACCGGAAGAGGTAAGGACAGATTATTCGGGGAGAATTTTATAAACAGGCATCATATCCATATTGCCATAAAGATGCCGCCTGATATGTACGGACTGATAATTCCTGCGGTTTGGATTATTGAAGAATACATATTGTCCGAAGGATTGACACTTAAAAAAATAAAGAAATTCAGATGCCGGAGATATTGGTTTTATAGTGATTTTTTTGTATTTAAAAGGTCAAAGGATCTGTTTGGTGGGGAGTACTCTGATACACCAATACGAATGGCAAGAGCCAGTAAGGGAATCGCTGCGTTGATTGGAGGAGGCTTATTCAGGAAGAATGAAGGCAGCAGCGACATAGAGAACAACGATAAAATTCAGAAGATAATTAAATATCTGAGAGAGAATTCTTGTCTCATAAAAGAAAAAACGGAAGGTATAAAAGATGAAACCAATAAAATCTTCGGATCTTTTCATAAGGATGACTGGATTGAAGCTATAGATATTAATGGGACAGCAGTTTCTCTGCTCAAAAAGAATTATTGGGGCAATCGGGACTGTGAAATTGAGGATAAAGATATAAAAGTATATAAAAGTCCTGTAAAAGACTACAGGGATACCATATTTATAATAGATAACAGCCAGAGTATGAGGGGGGATAATATAGAGTCTGCCAAAAGGATGGTTCTTGAAATATGCCGTAAGCTGAAAGGAGGAGCTGCCATAGTTACGTTTTCCAGTAACAAAGCATACCTGTACTCAAGGTTTACCAATAATAAAGAGACTATCAAGAAATTGATAGATAAGATTGAGATTCAGGAGGTGACCCCTCTTGCCCACGGGTTGAATGTTGCTTATGAATATGCAGCCAGGAGCTTAAAGAAGAGTATAAATATTGTATTGCTTACTGACGGCGAACCTAACGTACCCCTTAAGAGTGATTGCCCGTTAACAGATTGTGTTGAAGTTTCCGCTCTCATTAGGAAAAAAGGTTTTAACCTGTGCTGCATTTGCACGACCGATGAAACATCAGCCGTTGATAAGATTATAGAAGCTGCAAAAGGGAAAATATTTAATATCAATAGCTTTAAAATGTGATGGAACTATATAACTCCAGTGGGATTGGTAAAAAGTATCAAGCATAATTCCTCGATTTTTCATAAAGCTATTATCTTCTAAATCAAGAGCTATAATAGACAGACTCCTTAGATATTATATTGCTGGCATGTTTCTTGCGATAGACAAAAAGAACAGCAGCTTGCTTTATATACCCAATCAGTATGGACAGTCTTAAGTAAGACAAGCTTAACAATTGCTATTTAATATATGTGAGGAGGTATAATAATGATTAGTATAGTCAATATTGTTGTTATAATTATTTTCAGTTACCTTATCGGTTCCATACCTACCAGTATAATTATCGGTAAGGCTGTAAAAGGAATTGATATAAGAAATTATGGAAGCGGGAACGCCGGAGGCACAAATTGTTTCAGAGTCATGGGCTGGAAGGCTGGAATTTTAGTTGTAGCTGTGGATATTTTTAAAGGCTTTGCAGCTGCAGCATGGATATCAAAGCTAAATATATCCGGAGCACCTCCGGAAAGCAGTATGTTTGTTCCAATACTTGCAGGCGCTGCTGCTGTTTTAGGGCATTGTTTTACAATATTTGCGCATTTTAAAGGCGGAAAAGGCATAGCTGCGTCAACAGGGGTGTTGCTTGCATTATTCCCAGTAGCACTTTTGATTTCAGCTGCAGCATTTACTGCGGTACTAATCACAAGCGGCTATGTGTCGCTAAGCTCACTGACGGCGGCAGTCACCTTCCCGGCCACAATGATTGCCTTGTATTTATTGAAAATGGATAATATCAGCCTGATGGCACTTGTGTTCAGTTTTATTATTGCGGCTTTTATATTTTATACCCATAGGAGCAATATAAAAAGGCTCATTGCAGGGACGGAAAGCAGATTTGAAAGAGTCCGCGTCTTTGCTAAAAAGAGTTAATAAGAGGAAATAGGGGTACAAATTAATTTCTGCAGTTGTCTCTGTATAGGGTCGGAGTCAATCCGGTATAACGTTTGAATACCTGGGAGAAATATTTTTCATCCTTGAAACCGACCTTATTGGCTATTTCGTAATTTTTCAAGAAGGAGCTTGTGAGATATTCCTTGGCTTTTTGAATCCGATGCTGATTGAGGAAGTCCAAGAAATTGATGCCGGTCTCCTGCTTGAATAATTGGCTTAGATAGCCCGGAGTAATATAAATCTCCTTAGCTATACAATCCAAAGTTATATCCTTCGAATAATTGGAATAGATAAATTCTATGGCTGTTTTGACAAGCTTGTTTGTATTTTCCTTTAAGGCAGGCGGGTTTTCCTGAAACTGCTGCTTGTATTTATGAAACAATGCTTCCTGCTGCCTTTCTTCAACCAGCTCTGCTTTCACCTTAAGAACTGCTTCGAGGATGTCGTTGGGCCTGCATGGTTTCAATAGGTAGTTGGCTGCTTTCAGGTCAATTGCCTTCTGTGCATAGTAGAAATCGTCGTAACCGCTGAGAATAATGCATTTGACTGGAAGGTTGTTTTGAGAGATCCTTGCTAAAAGCTCGAGTCCATCCAGTAAAGGCATCCGAATGTCCATAATCATAATATCAGGTGACAATTGATGTATCATTTCAAGTGCTACGATTCCGTTACAGGCCTCTCCACACAGCGTTATGCCATTGTTCTCCCAATCAATTATTGTTCTGAGACCTTCAAGGATTTCTGTTTCATCATCTACGATCAAAAGCTTGTACATATTAACCCTCCCATTCATTAGCCTATTGCCCTGTACACTTTAGGGATAATAATTTCCACTCTTGTTCCTTCTCCCGGCAAGCCGGTGATATTGATTTCATAATCACCATCATAGTATAGTGCCAGCCTTTGATCGACATTGCTGATAGCGTATCCCTGCTTTGAAGGATAGCCTTTTTCATCATTACGGGTTTTCTCCAATAGCTTGTTTATAGTATCTTGACATATTCCTGCACCATTATCTTCGATTACAAATACCATTTTCTCATTGGCAAATACTCCGCTTATCTTTATGTGACAGGTTCTATCGTAGGCTTCCATTCCATGTATAATTGAGTTTTCAACAAAAGGCTGAAATATCAGCTTTGGAATCGAGTAATCTTGTATCAGTGGATCAAAATCGATCTCATAAGTCAGTTTTTCCCTGAACCTGCTGCTCTGGAGAAGCAAATAGTGTTCAATGAATTCCTTCTCCTCCTTAACCAGTATGAATTCACTGCCTTTGTTCAAGGTTGTCCGGAATAACCTGGACAAGGCATATACCATTTCACTAATGTCCTTCTGCTTTGATTTCTCTGCCTTCCAGAATATTGTATCAAGGGTGTTGTACAAAAAATGTGGATTTATCTGGGCTTGAAGCGCTTTCAATTCAGCTTCCCGTTCCTTTATCTGAAGCTTGTATACCTTGCCAATCAAATTATTGATATTGTCTATCATATCGTTATATTGGGCCCCAAGCATACCAATCTCGTCGTTGTATTTGAAATCCACTTTTTCTTTGAAATTGCCGTTCTTGACTTTTTCCATCGAGCTTAACAACTGGTTAATAGGTGATGTCAATACTGAGGAGGTATAAGCAGAAAACATGAAAGCGATAGCAAGACATACCAAACTGACAACTACTGTCAGACCTAATATGGAGTTCAGGTCCTTAAGCAGCAGATTAATCGGTGTTATAGAAACTACCTTCCAACTGCTTTGCTTCATCGTATTATGCACCATGAGCAGCTTTTTACCATTAACTCTGAAAATTGTACTGCCTCTTGCATTTTTCAAATGAGATAGAATGCTCGGCGTCTCATTTTCTGTACTGCTTATGTCCAGTGGTTGGCTGGACGTAATGACCCGGTTACCCTGGTCCAGTATCAGCGTATTACCTGAGATCTTGCTGTTGCTGCCATAAATGCTTTTGAGCACATCGTGATTCACACAAATAACCAGGAGTCCTGAGGGATCGAAGGTGTTGTTGTCCAACAACGCCCTGACCATCGCTATTTTAGGAGCTTTATTATCCACAATAAACACCTGGTTTTCAGCATTCAAGTCAACCCATACCGGGGCTCCCTTCAAAGCATGAACCTTTTCATACAGCTTGCTTTGCTTGACTGACGCATAGCTTTTTATACCTGTACTTCTGTCGCTGCTTATATAGTACTCATCTCCATTTTTATTGTAAATCACAATGAAGCTTATGTAATCCTTGGAAGCGAGAAGATTATTGAATGACTCCAGATTGTTGTTGACCAGCTTGCTTTGCATATTGTTTTTTGCCCTGAGAAAGGACTGTACGGTGGGATTTATACATATGAAGGTAGACAAATCGTAAATGTCCTTCTGCAAGAAGTCCATACTGTTGGTTATCTGCTCTATATCCCTCAAATTTGTCGAGGTCACATTGTCCTGTATCATTTTTGATGAGGTGATATAGGAATATGTTCCAAGTATAATTGAAACAAGGATTATTATACTGTTGAATATCACTAAGGCTTTGTATTTGAAACCAAGGTTCATATAGCCTGTATGCAGTTTAGCCAGGTACTTTCCCAATACTCTCACGCCATACACCCCTTTTAAATAACATATCTATCTAAATAATACCAATTAATAATAAACCTGGCTACAGTTAAAAGCGTGATTAAACTAATCATTCGAAAAATTTCAACTATTTTCAAAGAATACATACTACTAAGTGGATATTTATGACGTTATAATGAAAATGAGTTTAAGGTATGCCAAAGGAACTTGCTTAATGGATCCTTAAGTCAAGTGCCTTTGAAACCAGATTAGAAAAGGGGGAAGTGTAATGAAAAAGACAATAATAAAGTTAATCAGCATAGTACTTACACTGGTATTTTTACTTGGCATGGCCGGATGTGTGGCTGAGAAGCCAGCTTCCACACAGGCAGCAGAACCACCAAAGGATGAGAAAGTTACAATCAAGTTCTTTTCCAACCTCCCGGACCGTGCATCAGGACAAGGAAAGCTAGAACAAATGCTGATAGATAATTATATTAAGGAAAATCCTAACGTAACAATTCAGTTGGAAGCCCTTCAGGATGAGCCCTACAAGCAGAAATTCAAAGCGTATGCTTCAGGGAACTCGATTCCGGACATCTACATGGTATGGGGGCAGCCTTCCTTCTTCAACCCTGTAATGGAAGCGGGATACGCTGCTGAGCTGAACACAGCGGACTTCAAGGATTATCAGTTCTTCAATGGAGCCTTGGACGGCTTCAGTCTTAATGGCAAACTATACGGACTCCCAAGAAATACAGACTATATGGTTTTATATTATAATAAGGCATTGTTTGAGAGTAATGGCGTAAAAGTTCCTGAGACCTTCGAAGAGATAATAGCTGCAGCCAAGACCTTCAGAGCCAAGGGCATAGCCCCGATAGCTATGAATGGGAAGGATAAATGGGCAATTTCCTTACTCTATCAGGATCTGGTAATCAAAGAAGGCGGAGATCAGAAGCTTATATATGATGCAATAAATGGCAAAGTGAAGTTTGTTGAGAATCCAATTTTGAAAAAGGCGGCAGAAGACTTGAAAGCCTTGATGGATGTCAAGGGCTTTCAGGATTCCTTTGTAGCTGCCGACTACGGTGCAGCAAACAATTTGTTCGCCCAGGAAAAAGCAGCTATGTATTACATGGGTGCGTGGGAAGTAGGAATGGACAGCAATCCTAGTTTCAGCGATTCCTTCAAGAAAAACGTTGATGTAGTCAAATTCCCGGGGCCAAGTACCGGTTCTGGAAAGCCTACCGACATACTTGCCTGGAACGGCGGCGGCTATGCAGTATCAGCCAATTCACCGGTAAAAGATGAAGCAATTAAACTCCTTAAATATATAATGAAACCGGATAACTGGGCTAAAAACGGTTGGCAGCTTGGATTAGTTGTACCTGGACAAAAATATGACAGCTACCTTACAGGCAAAGAAACAAATCTACAGAAAAAACTTACTGAAGTATTAAGCGTTACAACTTCAATAAGCGGCACCAGCTGGAATGACAGCTTGACACCGGACTTCAAAACATCTTCTGAAAATTTATCTCAAGAGCTTGCTGCTGGGATGCTTACTCCTGAGAAATTCCTCGAAGAAATGGACAAAGCAGCAGCGGATGCTTCAACAAAGTAAATATAGAACACTTTGATGCAGAAGCACAAAGCTTCTGCATCAAATTTGTCCTAAGGGGGAATTCTTAATGCACAAGATGCTACGGGATAAAAAAATCATTTCAATACTCATGCTTCCTGGCTTATCTGTTTTTGTATTTGCAGTTTTTCTTCCTATAGTTCTAAGTATTTATTACGGAATGACAAGCTGGTCAGGTATTGGAAAACCTGAGTTTATCGGATTGGCAAACTTCAAGGAGCTTGTCTTCCATGATAAGGTGTTTTGGATTTCCTTGCGTAATGCTTTACTATTGGGAACCGGATATGTACTGATACAGCATCCCTTATGTCTTGCTGCAGCAATAATGCTTGACAGGATGGGCGGAAGGCTTGAGAAGATATTCAGGGCAATATTCTTCATCCCCTGTGTCATCTCTATTGTAGTAACCTCCAGAATGTGGGTAGGCATTTATGACCCGCAATATGGTCTGCTGAACAAGGTTCTGGATCTATTTCACCTCGGTTTCCTAAAGCAGGAATGGCTCGGCAATCCAAAGCTGGTGCTTTGGTCTTTGTTGATAATAATAATGTGGCAGGGCTTCGGATGGGGTATGCTTATTTATTATGCCGGAATAAAAGGAATCCCGGAGGAATTGTATGAAGCTGCCAGAATAGATGGTGCAAGCGGTTTGCGTCTGTACACCCAAATAACTATTCCACTGCTTCAACCGGTAATAAGGATAAATGTTATCTTGGCAGTAATATCTGCTCTGAAACAAATGGAGACCATTTACCTGACTACAAACGGGGGTCCGGGGAATACCAGTCAGTTTCTCGCAAACTATCTTTATATAAAGGCATTCAACTCATTTGAATACGGTTATGGCAACGCAATCTCCGCATTGTTTGTAGTAGCTTGCCTGATTGCCACATATTTATTGAATAAACTGCTGAAACGGGAAGCAATAGAATACTGAGAAAGGGGGAGAGCATTATGGATAATATTAAGATTAGCAATATAAAGCCAAGAATCCTTAAGAGTTGTATGTATATCCTCGTGGCTGTTTTTTCTATCGGTCAGCTTTTCCCTTTGGTATGGCTTATTGACTTTTCATTATGTAAAAGCGGGGATCTGTTCGGGGCGAATATACTAAAATGGCCTGACCCTCCACAATGGCAGAACTATGTTACTGCATGGGTGGATGGACATATATTCAAGTTTCTGATTAACAGCCTTATTGTCAATATCACCGCAGGCTTTTTCACCGTCCTCTTTTCACTTATGATGGGTTACGCCCTGACCCGTATGGAATGGAAGTTCAGGAAACGAACCCTTGCTTTTATACTTTTAGGTCTTATGATACCAATACACGCAACACTTCTGCCGAATTATAAGACCTTCGAATTTGTTGGAATCAGTGACTCTTATCTTGCATTAATAATCCCATATATTGCATTTTCGCTGCCGCTAGGGGTGTTTCTAATGACAGGCTTTATGGAGACAATACCCAGGTCGATTGAGGAAGCTGCAGTCATTGACGGTTGTGGTATCATACGGATAGTATTTTCAATCATACTGCCAATGGTAAAGCCGGCTGTAATGACTATTTCAATTATGACTATACTGAATACCTGGAACGAGTTCATTATGGCAGCAACTTATCTGTCCAGTGATACATACCGAACGCTGCCTTTTGCAGTATATAATTTCGCAGGACAGTATATATCCAATTACTCTGTGCAGTTTGCAGTAATGAACCTTGTCGCACTTCCCTCATTGCTTGTCTATATCGTACTGAATGAGCATATTACAAAGGGCGCTACTGCAGGAGCAATGAAGGGTTGAAACTGTTATGAAAATAAGGAGTGAATCCCATGAAAAATAAATTGGAAGTAATACAGACAGCAAAAGAAGCTGATAGAATGAGTAAAAAGGAAGAGCTATGTTTGTCTCCTATTGAGAATCTGGATCAAAATATTATAGAGATAGATGAAAGGCGGTCGTATCAGACTATAGAAGGCTTTGGTGGTGCTTTTACAGAGGCAGCCGCAGATACCTTTTACAAAATGAGCAGCCAGAAAAGAAAAGAGATACTGGAAGCATACTTTTGCCCGGTCAAAGGTCTTAAATACTCGCTTTGCCGCACCCATATCAACAGCTGCGATTTTTCTCTGGGGAATTACTCATATGATGAAATAGAAGGTGATGTAGACCTTAAGTATTTCAATATTGGAAGAGATTATAAACTTCTGATTCCTATGATAAAGGAAGCAATGGGCATGAAAGGTTCCAAAATAAAATTTCTTGCATCCCCATGGAGCCCTCCTTATTGGATGAAGACAAACGGAGAAATGAACCATGGAGGCAAGTTGAAAGCAGAGTACAGAGAAAGTTGGGCAAGATACGTTGCAAAATATATCAAGGCCTACAGGAATGAAGGGATAGATATATGGGGCGTTTCCGTTCAAAACGAGCCGGATGCAGTCCAGACATGGGATTCCTGCATATACAGCCATGAAGAAGAAAGGGATTTTGTCAGGGATTATCTAGGACCGATATTGGCAAAAGAAGCTCTGGAAAACATAAATATAATAGTATGGGACCATAATACAGATCAGGTATATGAAAGGGCTAAGGTTATACTGGAAGACGAGGAATGTGCAAAGTATGTTTGGGGAGTGGGCTTTCACTGGTACTCGGGAGATCAGTTCGAAAATCTGGCTAAGACTCATGCAGAATTCCCGGATAAAAAACTCCTTTTTACCGAAGGCTGCCAGGAGGGTGGAGTACATCTGGATTCGTGGGCTGTAGGTGAAATATATGGGCATAACATGATAAACGATTTCAACAACTGGACAGTGGGCTGGATTGATTGGAATATGGTGTTGAATCAAACCGGAGGACCCAATCATGTAGGTAATTATTGTGACGCCCCCATAATAGCCAATATCAGCACTGACGAAATATATTACGAGAATTCCTATTACTATATAGGCCATTTTAGTAAGTATATTGAGCCAGGAGCAACCAGAATAGGCTGCAGTTGTAATGCTGGTGGCAAGCTTGAAGCAACTGCCTTTAAGAATCCCGACGGTACGTTGGTTGCTGTAGTTATGAATTTGGATGACCAGGATGTTGATTATACTATTAAAATAGGAGATAATGGAGCCAATATAAAAGCACTGGCTCATTCAATAGTAACCTTGAAGTATTGCAACAGCTAGAAATATCAAGCACCTCTAATGCTGATTGATACAGGACTCCGTTGGAAGGGGAAAAATATAGTAGTTGGACGCTTGTTCAACTGCTTTTTTTGTATGAATTGGAAATATTGTAAATTAGCACCTGGTTTGCTGAATTTATCCATAAGAAAGACCAATAGATTATTGACAATTTTATACAGTGTGTTACAATATGATTGATATGTATTAAGATTGTGTAACACGAAAGAGGATATATAAATGTTCAAAGATAAATACCCAATAAATGTAATTTCGGTTATTATTGCTTCTGTTTTGCGGGCTTATAGAACACGGCAGGGCCATGAGATTCCATTCGTAACCTTATCTGGAATGCGAAGCTTTGCAGATTACTGCGGCATATCATATTCGTCTCTTCGGACGACATTGACAAGATGGAAAAAAACCGGATGGATTGAATCCTTTTGTGACTCGACAGGCAAGACGAGATATAGAATGCTTGATATGATGAAATTGGTAGCAGATAATGCTGCTGAAGTTGACAAACCAACCGGATTTTCCATAGCGGTATTCTCTTTCAAGAAAGAAAATGAAAAAGAACGTTATAGAGTAAGAGAGGTTCTGAGTAGTTTTGGTTTTAAAAAACTTGCTCAGAACGTTTATCTGAATGCACGTATAGATTCGACAAAAATAATGAAGGAAATGGAAAAGTGGAATTTACAGGACAATCTGTTCTTATTTGATTGTGAAAGTGTGTCGGAATCAATGAAAGTGAAAATCAGGGAAATGCTTGAGCTTGATAAATGGAATGGCAGATTGGAGGAATTCAACAATGAACTTATTGATTTTCTGGAATTTGAAGGATTAAGTGATGAGGAAATATACAATAGGCACAATTATGCCTTCAGCGTTTTTTATACTTACTTCCAGCATGAACATCCGGCAATACCTAAGGACTTTTTTCCTGAGGACTATGCTTTAAAAAAAGTTGCAGAATTACTTGAAAGTAAATATGCGGAGTATTATGAGAATATTATGAACCACTACATGAAGCTTAATGAATAATAAGAAGGAAAGTATATGAAAAAAACAGTTGTTATATTAGGCAGCCCCAGAAAGAATGGGAATAGTTCAGTTTTAGCATACAAAGCTATAGAAGGAATTATTGCTGCAGGAGGAACATATGAGGTCTTCTATTTAAATGGTATGAATATAAGGCCGTGCCAAGCCTGTGAATTTTGTAAAAACAATAGTAAAAAGCAATGTGTTATTAACGATGATATGCAATTTATATATCCTAAGTTGGTTGAAGCAAATACTCTTATGATTGCCAGTCCTATATATATGTTTACTGTTACAGCGCAGCTCAAGCTGTTTATGGATAGGTGCTATGCCAATACCCAGGCGTTAAAAGGAAAGAGGATAGGAATCTTATTGACATATGGTGATCCGGATGAAAATACCTCAGGGGTATTGAATGCAATAAACACACTGAGGGATGAGTACAATTATACTCAATCCGAGATTGTCGGCATATTGTATGGAAGTGCTGATGAGAAAGGAGCGATTGCCTCAAATGCACAGTTGATGGAGCAGGCGTATGAACTGGGAAAAATACTGGGCAGAGAAGTAGTAAAGGATAGTGGGGGAAACTAAATGTTAGAGGTATTAATACTTGTTGCCAATTCGGCAGCGGCAGAAGCTCTGCAGCTAATAGCGGGGTTCATTCTTTCTGCTGCTTTATATATGGTTTTATGCAGCTTGCCAAAAGCGCATAGGTTTAGCCTCAAGAAAGAACTGACTATAATATTTATTACAACAACTATCGGGTTGGTACTTCCGATAAGCGGTTTTGCCATTGTTCCTGTTATTGCTGTTCTAGTGAACAAGGGTTACCCGCCATATACTATACTGCCGATGATGTTTTCCAATTTCCTGTTCAATATGCTTGTACCCCTTTCGGATGTAAGCTTCACCTGGCATGGCGGCTTCCGGCTGGTAGTATTGGCATTTGCAGCAGGTATATCAGCAGGTATTGTATTAAAGATGGTTTTAAACAAAAACCGCTCTGTTGTCAATTGGAAATTAGTTCATGATATTTCCTTGGAGCCATCCAATTTACAAGGCATTATTAAGAGCTTTATAAAAAGTGCGAATATCATTATGCCTTATCTGCTGATAGGGGTAGTAGCCAATGCACTATTTTTGAACTTCGCATTTATGAGAATAATGGGATGGGTCAACACCGGACCAATTGGGACTATCATACCGGTCATATTCAAAGGCTATGACATTACGACACCTGTATTTTTGCTGGCCATGTCGATATTGTCTATGCTGATGAATCTCAGGAATTTATCTGTTTTAGTTCTTATATTTAAGTTTAAGGGCATTTTTCTCTACTATATTTATTTTATACTATGGATTTTACTATTAGCAACAGCAAATTTTTTCACTAAATAAAGAAAGAGGGGGTCAAATATGAGAAACAAGAAAGCTATTGTAATCTATAGCGTCTTGATAATACTATGCTTGGTTTCTCTAATAGATTACATGGTTTCAAGAAGCTCGGCTGAAGAAAACAATACAAAGGCTGCTGTGCAACAAGCTGCTGCAGTAGCAGGGAGTAATGCAGTTAAGGATGACTCGCCGGAAGGTGAATTGGACCTCTTGCCTGAAAAGGTTCGGGAGAGGGTGCTGAAATCCTCCGTGATACCCAGCCCGGCTCCGGCAGTGGGAATAGGCAGAGGAGATGATTACGGAAAGGTAACGGCAGAGGCAATTGAAAATGCTGGCGGCTTGAAAGATATTATAAAAAATGGCGATACAGTTCTGATAAAACCGAATCTAATTACTGGCTATCCAACAGGAAGCGCTATCTGTACAGACCCGAGGATCATTCAGCAAATAGCAGATATGGCAAAGGCCTGCGGTGCAGCAAAGATTATTGTTGCAGAGGCCTCTATGTCCGGCAACGTATTCAAGCTGGCAGACTACGACACAATCAAAGACGTAGAACTGGTAGATATGAACCAGTTTGAAAAAAAGGACTGTTACCTGATCAAGCCTGAAAAGAGTGTTACGGGTAAAGCGCTTTATATACCAAAGGTGTATATGGATGCGGATGTTGTCATTTGCGCTGCAAAGCTGAAGACTCATTTCCAGCCGGACGCTGTAGTATCCCTGAGTTTGAAAAATTCAATAGGCGTTCCCTCAAACAAGATTTATAATACGGTAGGTTATAAAAATAAGCTTCACGAATTGGGACTGAAAGAGGCCATTGTTGATATAAACAAGTGTCGAAGACCTGATTTTGTGGTTATAGACGGGGTATCAGCAGGAGAAGGGTACGGACCCCTTCAATGCACTCCAGTAAAGTCAAATATTGTTTTTGCTGGTGTCGATCCTGTTGCGGTCGATACAGTCGCATTGAACTTTATGGGCTTTACTGTAGATCAGATACCTCATGTGAAGCTTGCAGGCGATGAAGGGCTGGGTGTTTTTGATATAAGTAAAATAAAAGTAGTCGGAGCTATCCTGGAACAGATAAAGATGAAATTTAAACCGGCTGATGAGATATAAGCGCTTTGAAGCATTTCTGATTTTGTGTGGTGTTTTCTATAATATTGCGAGGGTCATATGGTTTATATAAATGAATTATTAATTCTCTTACAACTGGTTGCATACCAGTTTCGGCTGGTTGTTTTCTACTGGGCGGCTGGTCTGCTTATAGGCTCGGTGATCTCGGTGTATGCTGATGACAGACTGAAAGGCATGGTTCTGAAATTAAACAGCGGCAAGCGGCAGCTGCTTTCATTGACTGCGGCTGCCGCTTTGGGCGCTGCATCTCCTATATGCATGTATGGAACAGTACCCTTGATAGTATCTCTCGGCAAGGAGAAGATGCCGCAGCAGCTGCTGGTATCCTTTATGGTAAGCTCCATATTGATAAACCCGAGCCTGTTTATTTTCAGCTTTACCCTGGGGGCACCTCTGGCGATCGCCAGGCTGCTTGTAAGTATCGGCTTAGGCATTATCTCAGGGCTGCTTGTAAAGCTTTTATATTCAAAGCGCAGCTTTTTCCAGTTCGAGGGCTTTAAAGGAAGCAAAAAGGTCTGCAGCAAGGCCAAAACCTTTAAGAGCTTTTTGAATGATCTGAACCGTGCAATATCAATAACTGCACCTTATTTACTAATAGGAATCCTGCTAACTGCGCTTTTTGGCAGGTATTTTCCACAGGAGCTGATTCTGGACCTGTTTGGAGGCAATAGGGGGCTTGGTGTACTGCTGTCAGCTTCCCTGGGTGTTCCTATATATGTCTGCGGCGGTGGCACAATACCGCTGCTGAAAGCATGGTTATTGGCAGGCATGACCCCGGGTTCGGCAATAGCATTTATGATTACCGGGCCTGCCACTAAGCTTACCAACTTGAGCGCTGTCAAAACTATTTTAGGTATAAGGAATTTTATTTTATATATTGTGTTTAATATAACCTTTGCGGTTATTTGCGGTCTTCTAACAGACGTGATTGTCAATGTCTTCGGATAGGAAAGAGGTAATCCTATGAGCAATATTTCTATAGTAAAATGTGAAAATTACATAATGGATAATGTGAGAAAGTCAGTCAGGGAGGCTGTGGACCTGGTCGGGGGCATTGAAAAATTTGTCAAGCCGGGTGAGAAGGTCTTGCTGAAGGTCAATCTTTTAATGAAAAGAAAACCCGAGCGTGTTACAACGACACATCCCGCATTGGCTCAGGCTGTAGCTGAGCTTGTTATTGAGGCTGGGGGCAAGCCTATTATAGGCGATAGCCCTGGGGGATACCATTTCTATAATAGAAAGGTCCTGGAAAATGTTTATGAGACCTGCGGGATGAAAGAGGCTGCTGAAGAGAGCGGAGCAGAGTTGAATTATGATACGGAAATAATTGATGTTCCATATCACGATGGCAAAATTACTAAATCGATAAAAACTATAATGCCGGTGGTTCAGGTAGATAAAATCATCAACATTCCAAAGATAAAAACCCATATGATGACAGTATACAGCGGGGCTGTGAAAAATATGTTCGGTATCATCCCCGGCAGCTATAAAGGCGAATATCATCTAAGGTTCGACGATGTTGGAGATTTTGCCGACCTGCTTATTGATATATGCATGTTCAGCAAGCCTGCATTGACTGTCATGGATGCAGTCTTCGGCATGGAGGGCTATGGGCCTACTGCCGGCAACCCCAAACAGGTCGGGCTGATAATAGCCGGCACAAACCCCTTTGAGCTGGACGTCGCTGCAGCAGACATAATAGGCTTGCAGCCAAAACAGGTGCCGACCATAAGAAAAAGCATTGAAAGGGGCTTGTGCAGCGGACATGTTGAGGATTTACAGATAGTCGGAGAAAACATTGCACAGGTTGCAGTGAAGGATTTTAAGAAGCCGACAGTAAAGGTGGCTTTCAATTATTATGATATTTTTCTGCCCAAGTTCATGACTAAATGGATAAACAGTATTATAAAGCCCAGGCCATGCTTTGATTACCATATATGCAGGGGCTGCGGAATTTGCGAGAAAAGCTGTCCCCCCAAGGCCATAACTATGAAAAACGGTAAGCCGATGGTAGATTATAAGAAATGCATTCACTGCTTTTGTTGTCATGAGCTGTGTAACTATGAAGCTATAGAAATAAAGCGGCCGTGGTTTATCCGACCACTATTGAAGTAAAGGTGGGGTGGATGTTACTAATGAAAAGCAAATTTAATAAAAGTTGAGAAGCGCCCCGGATATTATAAAAATTTTACAAAACTGATTGTATTTACCATAAAACTTTAAAAAGGAGACAAATCATGATAAACATCTTAAAAAAGCAAAACGGAATGAGCATCGTCGGGCAGGGCGGGAAAATCATCCTTTTTATGCTGCCGTCTTTGATTGCAGCCATATTGGTCCATACGTATTTACCTCAAATAGCAGCATTGCCCGAGAGTATCAGTATTATCAAGCCCGTGGGATATTTATTACTACTTCTTGGGCTAATCCTTTGGGGGACTGCGGTTATCCAATTAATGACGGGCTTTTCCAAAGGTAAACTGGTAATCACCGGTGCATATGGCGTTGTCCGCAATCCCATCTACTCCAGTGTGACGTTCTTCATCCTTCCCGCCGTCGCGCTGATGACGTTAACCTGGATCTATTTTGTGGCTTCGGTCTTTTTGTATGTCGGTGTTATGATTTTCATCGGCAAAGAGGAGAAGCAACTCACGAAGGCCTTTGGCAAGGAGTATGAAGATTATATAGCAAGGGTTGACCGGCTGGTTCCATTTAAAAAACCTCCGGCTGCAGACCTATAAAGGTAAAATGATAATAAGAAAAGGCCTCAAATTGAATAAGAGTCCTAGACATTCAAGGTTCTTAGCCCTTTGCAAAATGTTTGTAAACGTTTACATTTTTATATTGAATTTAGATATCCAGTTATGCTATTATTAGCACAATTGGATATATTTTTATGCAAATAAATACTTGGTTTCGGTTCCTGGTATTATAGGAACTAAAATTTTGTAAAGGGAGATGACGAGTATGGAGCAATATAAAAGTCCTCTGCATGAGACAGTGTGCAAAAGTATAACTCAGGTTTGGAATGATTCCTGTTCCATTGAGGAACTGACTTATTCCATAGAGAATGGTGCGGTAGGTGCAACCACAAACCCCATTATTGTAGTTGATGTTTTGAAAAAAGAGATGCATCTTTGGAAGGACAGGATAAATGAGCTCATAAAGCAAAATCCTGGGGGTACTGAAGAAGATATAGCATGGAAGCTTATCGAGGAGATGGCGGTTAAAGGTGCAGCACTTCTTGAGGGTATATTTGACAGAGAGAAGGGAAAGAAGGGACGATTGTCCATTCAGACCAATGCAAGATTCTATAGAAATGCAGAGCTTATGACTAAGCAGGCTGTATACTTTAATACACTGGCTCCGAATATGCAGATTAAGATGCCTGTAACCAAGGCGGGAGTAAAGGCGATAGAAGAGGCTACCTATCATGGAGTAAGCATCAACGCAACGGTATGCTTTACAGTGCCGCAGGCAATAGCTGTAGCGGAAGCGATTGAACGAGGACTGCTTCGCAGGGAGAAGGAAGGCAAAGATACTTCGACTATGAGTCCCGTATGTACCATCATGGTGGGAAGACTTGACGATTGGATGAAGATAGTAGCAAACAAGAAGGGCATAGTAATAGATCCGGGATATCTTGAATGGTGCGGAGTAGCAGCTATGAAAAATGCATACAGGATATATAACGAAAGAGGCTACAGGACAAAACTTTTGGCTGCAGCTTATAGAAACCACATGCATTGGAGCGAGTTTATAGGAGGGGACATAGTCTTAACCATCCCTTGCAGCTGGCAGAAAAAGTTTAATGCCTCGGATATAGAAGTAAAAGAAAGAATCAATAACCCTGTAGACCCCAAGATTTTAGAGGAGCTGTTAAGTAAATTCGAGGAATTCAGGAAGGCTTACTATGAGGATGGTTTGACAGTAGAGGAATTCGATTCTTATGGCGCTACAGCAAGGACCTTAAGGGGATTCATAAAGGGATATGAAGAACTTCTTGGCATGATAAGGGAATTTATGATTCCCGACCCTGATAAAGCTTAAGCTTATATAGTTAAATGAATATAAGGCCGTTACCGGTTGGTAACGGCTTTTGCTTTTCTTTCATAGGACAATAAGATCTTAAATAAGTATAGATATATGAATTTATCAAATTCAGTTCATTAAAGGAGATTGTCTATTATGAGAAATTTCAAGCTTTCACTCCAGATTGGTGCAGTATACATAGGTACAGTAGTTGGTGCCGGCTTCGCCTCCGGTCAGGAAATCATGCAGTTTTTCACCTGCTTTGGAAGAATCGGGATGTTGACCCTCATACTGTCAGGTGCGCTTTTTTACATCATTGCCGCTGCTGTTATGAAGGCTGCAATCCGCTATAATACATATAACTACAAGGATCTTATATATCATATAGCAGGGAAAAAGGTAGGGTTTGTTTTTGATATCCTTGTAACTGCTTTTCTTCTTATCATAACCTCAATAATGTTTGCGGGCAGCGGTGCGCTTTTCCAAGAAAGCCTGGGTCTCCCCCGAGCTTGGGGGATAGCCCTTATGGCATTGCTTACACTTGTCGTAATACTTCAAGCTCTGACCGGAGTATTAAAAGTCAATTCCATCATAGTACCAATGCTTTTTTCTGTTATTGTAGTAGTACTTGCGGCGACCATAATGAACAGTGATATGGGGAGTATCAGCTCAAAGCTTTCAGAGAACTATAGAGGTGGCTTTATCAAGCCTCTGTTTTTCTTTCTCTTTTATTGCTGTTATAATACCTTTCTTTCCTCAGGCGTCTTGACTGCCATACCTGAGAGAATAAAAACCCCTTCTGTATTAAAAATGGGAGTTCTCTTCGGTGCTATGGGGCTCATGCTTTTGTCCCTTATGCTGAACATAAGTCTTACGCTCAAAAGCCCTCAAGTATTTGAGTACTCTATCCCGATGAGCTACATAACCTCAGGTTTTGGGAAAATAATAAAAAATACCATGACCATCTGCATATGGTGTGAGATATTTTCAACTGCTGTGTCAAATGCCTTCAGTATAGCCAAAAGGCTAAGTGGAAACAGACATATGTCATATATGCTGACCTGCTTTATTACTGTTCTCTGCTGTTTACCCTTGTCCTTCCTTGAGTTCAAAGGTCTTATCAGTTTCTTCTATCCTGTGTTCGGGGCATTTTCGATGTTTATAATCTTCAGGCTGTTATATACTTCATTTAGATTAGGCAGTCTGCATTAAAAAAGCTTAAGATTATTGGGAAAATATTTCTGTCCTTGTTTGCAAAATTATTGGAGAGTATATTAAATGAAGGAGTGAATGATTTATGAAAAAAGCTAAAACTTTCATTTTGATACTTTGCTTAATTATTGCATCTGTATATTTAATAAACAACCCGCAGCAGGGCTCCGCTTTTATTAAAACAACTATGTCATCCTATGACACTACTATGAAACAGGACCTTTTATGCTTGATGATGGCTTATCCTGAGCATATCTCAAATGTGGAGCAATCGGATGGACGAGTTTATATAGTAATGAAATCCGGAAGGAAGATTCTCTACGATGATAAAAAAACCAAGAGCATCGAAACAAAAATTGCATTTCCCGATTTGCAGGATATGATGGAGCAAGCTTATCCTATTGTACCTATAAAAAATCTTATGGATAAAAATCATGATCCGGGACGGGCCAGGGTATACAGTCTGTTAAATGAGGTTTATGGAGCATCCCAAAAGCAGATCGAAAAAAACCTTGCAAATGTTAAAGCAGGATATGGGAGCTTTCAGTTTAATGGAAACAATCAAGCTGCAGAAGCTCTAAGAAATGTTATGAAGGAGCTTGCTCCTTTAGCTGAAAAAAGGCGGGATATTAGAAGCTGTGCATACCCTTGCAGCGGTACCTACAATTATCGTGTTATTGCGGGTACCAATCGCCTGAGTCCTCATTCTTATGGTATAGCCATAGACCTTGCACGGGATAAAAGGGATTACTGGCAGTGGGCTTCCAGGGAAGAAGGGCAAAAAAGATTATCCGCTTATCCAGATGAGATTGCTGCGCTGTTTGAAAAGCACAACTTCATTTGGGGAGGCAAATGGGGACACTTTGATATACTGCATTTTGAATATAGGCCTGAGATTATAATCAAGGCGCGTTACTTTGGAAGCACTCAGGACCTTAGGCAGGTTTGGTATAGCGGAGTGCCATTAGGAGACGCGCATACCCAAAATTGTATAAAAAAGATAGAGGAAGCAATAAAATAGAGTTCACTTCCGGGAAGAAAACAGATATAATAGAGTCGGCGATATAAGGCCAGTTAAATGAACCAGGAGGAAACCAATGAATATAGCTTTTTTCCTTACACCAAAAGAAGAGGTCATCTGGATATCGGCAGACTCTACAATGAGACAAGCAATTGAAAAGATGGAGTTTCACAGGTATTCTGCGTTGCCGCTTATTGATAATGACGGCAAATATGCAGGTACAATAACTGAAGGGGATATACTCTGGTGTTTGAAGCATGCACCGGATCTGAACTTTAAGGACACCAACAAGATACTGGTCGGAGATATTCCGAAATACCAGCATAACAAACCGGTTTCCATTGACTCACATATTGAGGACTTAATCCTGCTTTCGGTCAATCAGAATTTTATCCCTGTGGTTGATGACAACGACATATTTATTGGCATAATAAAAAGAAGTGATATTATTAACTATTTCTATACGCTGGTTTTTACAAAATCGAAGTAATTCAAAGAAATTTCTGATTATGAATACTAAAAAACTCAATCATTTTGATTGAGTTTTTTCTATGCTACTATGGCTAATAGACTTTGAATCAGAAGTAATGAAAGAAATATACTTTATCAATACGTATATAACCATGACTACCGACCATACTTCCAAGAACTTCCCCCAATACCATATTGAAGCTATTTTCATCCCGGCTTTTGCCAGGAAATCATATGAGCCTTTAACTGCAATTGCGCTAATGACAAAGGGAAATGTAAAGGCTGAATAGCTGGGATAGAACTTCAATTTCAGCATTTTAGGCATATAAGCAAGAACTGATATAAGCATAACTGTTGACAAGATACCTAAAAAGACAATAATTATCAGGCTTTTTTCCTGGAAGGAGTTCAAGTATCCAGCTAAGCAAAGGCTGGCAGGGGCAGCTAAAATCGTTATTGTTGGGATAGCAGGTTCTTGTATTTCTTTTACTGCCAGAACTCTATATAAGATTAACGGCAGTAAGAATAAATAAGCGGCAAAACCGAACCAAAAAATGTATTGGCCTAAACTGGCAAGACCGAATGCAGGTGCGGTTACGCTTCCACAGACAATTCCAACGTAAACTACAAAATAGCTGGGGAAGACCTTCTTAATATTGAAGTGCAGAATGTATTTTATGGTGAAGCAAATCAATAGCAAAGCATGAATTATCAAAGCAAGTACCCATATTCCCAAAGCAACTGCCGGCAAAAAAGGCTTGATATAGGCAGCTAAAATCATCAAGCTCATGGGGAAGGTAGGCATTACACTAGCTACAACAGGGTTTTCAAAGCCTTCAGTCAATGATTTTGGGGTGTAAATTACTTTAATGATAAGTAGAATAAGTAAGATAGCAGATGCAATTCCAAAGGAATATCTGTAGGGATATCCGTAAGTGGACAGTAAATTGCCTGTTGAGGCAAGAGCAAGAATTAAACCCGCCATAGGAACGGGTATTTTCTTAATAATTGAATTCATCTTTCACACTCCATTATTTTCCTGACATTTCGATCTTTTGTGCAATATCCGGGTCTTTCAGCAATGCTTCAGCAATCCATGCAGCTACTTCACCTGTTATTTGAACACAGTGAGCTTTTCTTTCAGGGCTGGTAAATTCATAGTCCTTTACAAGAACACGACAGCAGGTACTATTATACATATCTCTTACATGGTTGTGCAAAGCCGCAGAGACCGGAAACATTTTCTCGTCCATGGGTTCGCCATGTACTCTTCCATAAGCCATGCCCAAGGCCATAGCCCCTCCGCTAACAGCCCCGCAGAGACAGCCGGACTTGCCCAAACCGATTGGGAAGGCAGAAGCTAATTTGACAATGTCTTTTGAAAATGGCCATCCAAGTAACTCGTTGATTGTATGAACTACAGACTCAGAACAGAAGAATTCGCCTCTTTCAAAATATCCTTCCGCTTTTTTACGAACAGTGTCAATGATTAAATTATTTTCCATTATTATACCTCGCAATCTTATATAAACAATAGTCTAAATATAATATATTTGAGGGCAGAAATATACACAAATAGAAAAAGACTATGGAACTGGCGTGTTCTATAGGAAAAATACATAACACATATTGACCGAAAGGCTTAAGACGGGAGATAGGGAGTAGTGGATATTGTGTTATAATGGTTAATAGTACAATGCTCCATATGAAGCAAAATTGATGCTTGTAGTATACTAAAGCATTGCAATATAGAAAGAGGTAAACATGACAGATAGAAATTATAATCTTGAAAATGAAAAGATGACCAAATTACTGATGAGACTATCCTTGCCGGCTACAGTAGCAATGATTGTGAATGCATTGTACAATATTACAGACACTATTTTTATCGGGAGAGGCATCGGATATCTTGGCATTGGAGGATTAACGATTGCATTTCCGGTACAGATAGCGATAATGGCTATTGCACAGATGATAGGAATTGGAGCGGCGTCTATTATTTCACGGAGCTTAGGTGCTAAAGATATTGAGAAAGCTGACCATGTCGCAGGAAATTCCTTTTTGTCTGTTGGCATCCTTGGAATTATCATATGTGTTTCAGGGCTGACCTTCATAGATCCTTTACTGAGAATTTTCGGCGCCACTGATATATTACTGCCCTATGCAAAAGAGTATCTGCAAGTTATTTTAATAGGAAGCATCTATTTCCCTTTTGCAGTTTCCACAAATAATCTGATCCGTGCAGAAGGAAATGCAAAAGCTGCCATGGTTTCAATGTTGATTGGCACTGTTTTGAATATCATATTGGATTATATATTTATTTTTCCTTTAGATATGGGAATCCGTGGAGCTGCTTTAGCAACAATCCTGTCCCAGTTAGTTTCGGTAGTATATATACTGGTATATATTTATGGAGGGCATAGCAGTTTAAAAGTAAAACCGCATCATTTAAAACCGGATTGGAAAATTCTACGTGAAATTATCACAATTGGATTTCCCTCCTTTGCAAGGCAGGCATCAGGCAGCATTATAGCTATAATATTGAACAACTCTCTTGCCTTTTATGGTGGAGAGCTGGCCATATCCATATATGGAATTGTCAACCGTGTAATAATGTTTTTATTTATGCCATTGTTTGGAGTTGTTCAAGGAATGCAGCCTATTGCAGGATTTAATTACGGTGCCGGGAGATTTGACAGAGTAAAGGAAGTAGTGAAATTATCAATTATTATTACAACCATATTTGCAACAATAGGTACTCTAGTTGGAGAGCTTTTTCCAAGCTTTATCATAGGAATGTTTGACGATGATCCTGAATTAATCAGAAATGGAGCATTTGCGTTGAGATTGATAATTTCCATGATACCTATCATAGGAGTCCAAATTATCGGAGCTGCATTATTCCAGTCCCTTGGTAAAGCAATACCTTCGTTATTATTAACTCTCTCAAGACAGGTACTTTTTTTGATTCCTTTGGTTCTGATTCTGCCAAGAATTTTTGGACTTGGATTATTTGGAATTTGGATTTCAGTCCCAATAGCAGATTTTTTCGCTTCGATTATTACTTTCTTCTTGTTAAAAAAGGAAATGAAAATAATGGAAAGGCAGTGCAATGAAGTAAGCTAAACAGAGTGAACAAGAGCTACAGAGCTTATGTATTTTAGAGAGCTGAATTGCATTGTATTGAAGTAAGAGAAGGAATCCTTATAAATAAAGCTCCAACAAATATGTTGGAGCTTTATGCTTGATATTCTATTTTTTATCTACAATATGACCCTTGGTTATATTGTCCCCAAAGCATGTTGTAAAGGCTTTCAGGAAGGAGATTGCGAATTCCCGGCTGCTAGTATCTATAATCGAATTTTTCACTACTTGCTCTAATAATACCATCAAGTTTTCCAATTCATAGCCCTCAAATTTTACTGCATCTTTATCAACTTTTATCATAGTATCCTCCCGAAGGTGAACTTTCTATCAGATACTCTTTTCTGCGGGCTGCTAGTGGGCTTCCCCGTGCAGTGGAACAAAAATATAGAATATCTTATTGAAAAACACCGAAATAATTAAAATCACTTAATTATTATACACTAAAAAAGTCGATTTTTGCAGATAAAATATAAAGTTTCTAGAGTTTTCTTTTACAGGTTCGAACTGATAGGTTTATGACATCTAAGGGGAATTGGAGAAAATGGAAAAATAGTGAAACATTTTAGCAGGATGGACAGTATATATAGTGAAATAAGAAATTTTGAATGAGAGGGGTATTACTATGGAAAAGATCAACAAGAATTTCTTCAAGGGCAATGAAATTTTATTCGTAGGGTATTCGAGCAAGAATAAGGCATTTTGCAATGGCGTCATGAATGCCTTTGTGAAGAACGGATTTAAGGTATATCCTATGAATACTAGAACAAAGGATGGTTTTGATGTCAAGGTATATCAGGATTTTACAGAGCTTCCGAAAGTGCCGGATACCGCATATGTGCTTTTGAAAAGCGGCAATGCCCAAAATGTCATCAAACCTCTTAAAGAAAATGGAATAAAAAGGATACTGTTTCAAAACGAAAAAGTTGCAGATCAAGCTGTTCAGGAGCAATGCAAACAGCTGGGGATAGAAACAGCGGTGGGCTGTCCCATGATGCTTTTTGGATCAGGCTTGCACAGGATCCACGGGTTCTTTGCGGGAGTTAAGAGATGAATACCTACCCCCTGATCAGGAATCGATGGTCAAACGAGCACTTGCTTGCAGTGCTCTTTTTTGCCGTGTCTCTATACCAGCTACCGGATTGGGTCAATTCGACCGCATCGTTACTGAGATATGTCCTTATCATAGCTGCAGCGCTGCTATTGGATACAGTCATTAATTATATCCGGTATAAGAAGCCGGTTTGTGCAGTTTCTTCTGCAGTAACGGCAGCGGTGTTGTATCCCGTTATCAAGGGTTTGCCCGGATGGGCCGGACTGCTTGGGATTGCGGTGGCACTGATTGTGGGTAAGCATATTTGGGGTGGAGCCGGCAAAAACATAATTAATCCCGCTGTAACTGCGATGTTCGTTTTAAGCATGGTGTTTCCGCTGAAGCTTCCTCTTTTTGAGCCATCATATCTACTGCTGCCGGCATTGGTTTTATCACTGCCGTTTATCACTGTCAGAATATTCCCCGGCATAGGATTCATGGCAGGAATGCTTTCCATGCTTTTTTTCAGCAATAGTCTGGACTACGTCAATCTAATAGCCTATGGGGTAATATATTGGGCTTGTGTCGTTATAACAGATCCTGCTACAGCAACAGACAAGCCTGTTGTCGGAGTTTTCCTGGGATTCTTGGCAGGCTTTCTGCCACTATATTTCAATCCTTCTCTAATTACTTTATCATCTGCTTTGCTGCTTTTTAACATTGCATCATACATATTTGACAGGTATTCCGGCAGGACAAAGGGGATTTCTTTATCCGGTGTGAATATAAAAGCACCGATTGCAGCAGTTAAGTCTGATATGGAAATAATTGATCTGACTAAAAAACAGCTTTATGCCGGAAGTAATCCGGAAGAGCTGAAAACAGAAGACATATTGGAGCGCATAGAGACGAATGACGTTTTCGGCATGGGTGGAGCCGGGTTTCCGACGATTAACAAACTTGAAACAGTAATAAGGTCAGGAGCAAATGAGAAGTATCTGATTATAAATGGAATGGAATGTGACCCTGGACTCATACATGATAAGTGGCTGCTGCATAACCGTCAGGCTGAGATTTCCAAGGGAATAATGGCACTCAACAAGGTTATCGGTTTCAGGAGGATATACTGTATTACGAAGGATATACGGGGAGTGAGCTTGCCGGAACCGGTCGAAATGCACCGGATGCCGGACCGGTATCCTTATGGTGCCGAGAAGATCTTTGTGCAGAAGCTTTTGAGAATCAACGTGCCATCAGATTCAAATCCTGCACAGTATGGGATTCTGGTTCTGAATGTACAGACAGTGCTTGCAGTCTATGAGGCGGTATACTGGAATAAAAAAGCAGATGAAAGATTCATTACAGTTGCAGATTTGTTTATGGGTACCGGCAAGGTCGTCAAAGCAAAGTTGGGGGACCGGGTAGGTGACATAGTTGACAAGACGGTTGGAAGTAAAGGCATAACTTTTGTAGGCGGCGGCATAATGCAAGCCCATTCCGCTCAGGATGACGAGGTTGTCGGCAAGAAAACAAACTTCATTGCTGTCGGGATGCTGCCTAAGTACAAGGAATCGTCACAGTGTATAAACTGCGGTCTGTGCAAGCTTTGCTGCCCCATGGGGCTAAATGTCAAGAAGATAGCCGATCTGGCAGATGAAGGAAGATTAATTGAAGCACAAGCCTACAATACCAACAGGTGCATCAGCTGTGGTATCTGCAGCTATATATGTCTGGCAGGCAAAAATTTATCCGGGAGGATAGCTAAGAAATAGGTGTCAGGCATGACAGTGCACCTATTTCTCAAGCTTTTCTTTCAGCATTCTTTCTATCAAATCCATATAATCGCCTGAATATGAAATGGTGTTGTGTACCATAAGTACAGCAAAGCCATGTATCAATAATCTATATGAAGTTGACAGTGTAAACATTATTAAAGATGCTTACCTGATTAAAGGAGGAAAATATATGAGTACGAGCATATTCTACTTTTCAGGCAGAGGCAACGCTCTGAATGCAGCACGGATTATAGCAGAGAAATTGGGAGATACAAAGCTTGTTCCGATTTATAAGGCTTTGAACGAAAGAATAGACCTTTCTGCAGAGCGGATTGGGTTCGCATTTCCGGTAATAGACCTGGGAATGCCTGCAGTAATATCAAAGCTGATTCGAAAGCTGGATGTGAGTGACAAGAACAAATATTTCTTTGCTGTGGTAACGACAGGAGGGATGCCTGCAGGTACAATGCTGCAAGTACGAAATAGATTTAAAGCCAATGGCTTTAAGCTATCGTCAGGTTTTTTTCTATTAAATAATGGGAAACAGGAGTCCCTTGACCAATGGGATAAAAAAACCGATGAGATTGTATCTATTGTCAGAGACAAGAGGGAGAATGAAATTGAGAAGGTAAAGTTTATGGACCGCTTCATTATGACAGGGATCGCAAACCGGTTGGCTTCATTGCTTATTCCCAATGAAGATAAGAAATTCTACGTGGATGGCAATTGCGACGGCTGCGGTACTTGTCAAAAGGTATGCCCGGTAAGGAATATAGCTATTGAAAGGGGCAAGCCGGTTTGGCTGCATAAGTGCGAACAATGCGGGGCCTGTTTCAATTTGTGTCCGAGGAAGTCTTTGCAAGGTAAAAATCTAGCTGCGAAAACTTATCATATGAATCCCTATGTTGAATTGAAGGATTTTATCCTTGACTGATAATATCAATCCTTGTGATTTTGCGAGATTGAGGCACCATCTCACCCTTTTCACATGTGTACCCGACAAATGAGATTACTGCATTGACGGTGGTTGCAGTAATCTTCGCTGCACTTGGAGTGATGCCATTTATATAGTTGAGGTTAAGTAGTTATTTCATGGTTGGTTAGTCTTACATAATACTTACATATCAGTTATAGGTTTAAATTCTGGTAAGTTATGCATAACGGGGTGCTAAAAAGCGGACATTCAATAATCTTGGCATTAATACCAAAGACATCATTTATAAATGGCTCGGTGACAATTTTATTTGGCTCACCTTCGGCATATACACGACCATCCTTTATTGCAACCATGTGATCAGCATATCGGCAAGCTAAGTTTATATCATGAAGTACAATAACGATAGTCCGACTTTCATATTGATTAAGGTGCTTTAGTAAATCGAGCACCTCAATCTTATATTTTATATCCAGATGGTTAGTCGGTTCATCGAGTAAAATTATTTCTGTTTGCTGTGCCAGTGTCATTGCAATCCATACCCTTTGCTTCTGACCGCCAGATAGATCAGAAAGCTTCTTGTTTCTAATATCAGACAGTCCCGTCTTTTCCAGCGCGTATTCAACTATACTCTCATCCTCTTTACTCCATTGGTTAAACCAGCTTTGATACGGGTACCTTCCTTGCTTTACAAGGTTAAATACAGTCAAATCAGAAGGAGCGTCAGGCGACTGTGTGAGGATTGCAAGTTCCTTGGCAATTTCCTTTGAAGGTTTTTGAAATATGTCCATGTTTCCCAGAGTTACTTTGCCCGATATTGGTTTTAAAAGCCTGGCCATGGTTTTTAAGAGTGTGGATTTACCACAGCCATTGCTTCCAACCAAAATTGTAATTTTATTTCTAGGTATTGTTACATTTATATCCTTGAGAACAATAAAGTCGCCATAGCCAAGTGTCAGGTTGTTTGCTGATATATTCATTTAAACCCTCCTTCTCAGAGTTCTTTGACTCTTAAACAACAGGTATACAAAGAATGGTGCTCCTATTCCTGCAGTAAATATTCCTACAGGAAGATCCAACGGGAAGAATAGGATACGTGCCACAATATCGGATAAAACCAGGATAATTCCACCTATGAGGACGGAAAGCGGCAATACATTCCCGAAGGTTGAATTTGTAAGCTTTCTGCATATATGTGGAGCGATAAGACCTACGAAACTAATTCCGCCGCCCACAGCTACTGCCCCGCTTGCAAGTGCAGCACTTATAACCATTAGTAGGAAGCGGTTTTTTTCAAGGTCGCTGCCCAGACCAACGGATATACCATCATCCAAATTCTGAATATTAAGCTCTCTGGTATATATGAGTGTTAGTATGAAAAGTATCAGAAACCAAGGAAATAAGAGCTTAACATGAACCCAGTTCGTTCCATATATCGTTCCGGTAATCCATAACTGCGCTTCTTTTATGAATATTACAGGACCATTAATAATTAATATCGAAGCAATTGCTTTTGCCGCACCGGCGCATGCAATACCTATCATAATGAGTCGGTATGGGGTAACCCCTTTTCTGAAGGCCAGCAGATATATGAATAATACCGCAAAGAAAGCACCTGCAAAAGCAAATATCGGCATATAGAAGATGCTGGTTGTTAAAGCGTTGTTCTTTGGATCGGTAAACAGTGTAAGAAATACTAAAGCTCCAACAGAACCACTATCAGTTATGCCTATGATGTTTGGTGCTGCTAGCGGGTTTTTTACGACACCTTGAAGAATAGCACCTGACAATCCAAGTGAAGCACCAACGAAAAAGGCTGCCAGTGTTCTCGGTAATCTTAATGTATTTACTATAAGTGAATCGCCGGTTGAATTACCTTCAAAAAGTATCTGTATCACCCTATATACAGGTATGTACTTTTGTCCCACACTGAGGCTAAGGAGTATGGACAGGATGCAGATAAGGAGTGAAAGAATTAATATCAATGCACTTCTCTTTTCATATATGAAGGATAATCGTCCCCTTCGAACAATAAGGAAGCTTTTCATTACCTGTTTTCCGCCTTTCTAGCAATATGGATGAAAAATGGGGTACCCAGGAGGGCAGTTACTGCTCCAACAGGAATTTCCTTTGGATATATTATGAAACGGGAAGCAACATCCGCAGATAACAACAATATCGCGCCCAGTAAGATACTGCAAGGTATTGTCCATTTGAATTCAGAACCTACCAGAAAGCGAGCAAAGTGTGGGACAATCAAACCCACTAAGGCAATTGGGCCTGCCACAGCTACAGAAGCACCAGCAAGCACAACTACCAGCAATATTATTTGTGCCTTCAAGAGCTCTGTATTTAGACCGAGCCCTTTTGCTATTTCTTCACCAATTGAAAAGATGCTTAATCGTTTTGCAAGAAGGAAACAAATAACCCAACCGATTAGCATAACAGGTATCATCTTCATTAATGTGCTCATGCTTCTGCCTTCAACAGAACCTGTAAGCCAGAACAATACCTCTTCCATTGTTTTTTGGTCCTTATAGAGGATGATTTGAGTAAATGATACGAAAATGGCAGATATTGCTGCTCCAGCAAGAGTTAGGTCAAAGGTTTGGATTGTTCCTTTAATACCTCCGGCCAAAGCATATACCAGTAATACTGCCAAAGCTGCTCCTAAAAAGGAAAAAACCATCAAATAGTTTTGTGTGAGCTTTGGTATATAACTATATGCAAAAACCATAAAAAAGGAGGCACCTGAATTTACTCCCAGCAATCCCGGTGAAGCCATCGGGTTTTTTGTTAATGTCTGCATGAGTAATCCGGATATACCCAGGCTTGCACCTATAAAGAGGGCAACCAGTGCACGAGGCATTCGCGAGGACTTTATAACAATATGTTCCATACTGTTTGAGTAATTAGCGTATGTATTGACCAAATCTGTAAAAGTAGTTTTTGTATATCCCATTAGCAGACTAGCGAAAAAGCATACTGAGACCATTAATAATAATCCTGATAATAAAAGTAGTTTTGACTTATTACTCTTTAATTCAAATTTAGTAGTTTGAATAATCACCCAATGTTCCATCCTTTCATCAATTACCTGTTGATACCTTCTTTTTGAGTACTCTACAAAAAATTCAGAGATATCACCATCTGGGTAAGACGTATATTATTCGGAAAATGATTTACATAATACTTTAATACAATAATAGTATAAATTATTAGATTAAGCATGTCAATGATAAAAAATATCAATTATTAATGAGAATCATTTGCAATTATAAAAAGAATGTGATAATATCAAAAATGCAAAATCTAATTTAAAAGGAGTGTCATTATGAAAACCAACAAAATAATACTAATACTCGCTGTACTGACTTTAGCCATTCTGATGGCAGCATGTACACCATCAAAGCAAGAAACAGCAACACAACCAGCAACTGATGCAAATATCTCCTCGAGAATCATAGAACATGCTATGGGCAAGACAGAAATCAAGGGTGAACCGAGCCGTATTGTTATACTGACCAATGAAGGAACAGAAGCGTTATTGGAGTTAGGGGTCAAACCTGTAGGAGCAGTAAAATCCTGGACAGGCAATCCCTGGTACAAGCACATAGAAAATGATATGGAGGGCGTCGAAAATCTTGGGGAGGAAAGTCAGGTAAACATAGAAGCAATAGCTGTCTTAAAGCCCGATTTGATAATTGGAAATAAGATGAGGCATGAAAAAATTTACGATCAGCTTTCACAAATTGCACCGACCGTCTATTCCAATACCTTAAGGGGAGAATGGAAAGCTAACTTTGAATTCTATGCAAGCATATTGGGTAAAGATGCTGAAGGTAAGGAAGTTATTAAGAAGTTTGATAACCGGGTATCGGAACTGTCAAAGCTAGCTGGTGATAAGCTTAAGACCGAGGTTTCTATAGTTAGATTTATGCCTGGGAAGACAAGAATTTATCTTGGGGATACTTTTTCGGGGAATATTATGAAACAAATAGGGTTTGCGAGACCGGAAAGCCAAAAAAGTGATGAATTTACTATTGAGATTGGAAAAGAAAGACTAAAAGAAGCCGATGGACAAGTGATATACTATTTTACTTATGAGGTAGGTAATGGAGAAGGTTCTGCCAGAGAAAAAGAGTGGCTTGAAGATCCGATGTTTCAGTCATTGAATGCAGTTAAAAACAATAAAGTATACAAGGTTGATGATGCGATATGGAATACTGCAGGAGGAGTACAAGCTGCAAATTTAATGCTTGATGATATAGAAAACTTTTTAAATTCAGGTAAACTCTAGTTCTCACCTGATATATTGGACTACATAAAGGTACTTTTTGCCTATTAGGTAGAGCGTTTGGTGCCAGACAAAATCTATAAGGCTGGAGGCCTAATTGTATGGTGCTAAAGCCCTACTTATGCGTACTTTTGTTTCATTTTAGAAATGGGTATTGTATAATGGAAAAGTCTACTATTAAAGCATTTTAAAAAAATTAAATAGCAAACGAAAATAGCAAATCTGTCGAAAGATTGAGACGCAAAGCCACGGACCTAAAGCTTCAAGCAATGGCAGCCGGGTTGCCGAAGGCGAACCTATAATGTTAATTCAAGGGACTATTTCGGCATTTGCCGAGTTAGCCCTTATTTATGTTATAAATATAACAATTTGTACAATGAGAGGCAGGCGACATACATGAGACTTGTTCCAACAAAATGTATTCCTGAAGATGCGGTTTTGTCCGAGGCACTTTATACTGACGACGGTCGAGTACTTGTCAGTGCAGGAACCCGGCTGACATCAAGACTGGTGGAAAGAATAAACCAAAACAATATTTATTCGGTTTATATTAACGACCAGCACAGTAAAGGTGAGATCGAACGTTTGGTTGACCCTTTGCTCAGACAGAAGGGCTACAATCTGGTAAAAAAGATTTTTGATGCAGCCAGTAATACGAAGTCAGATGGTACATCAGCACCAATACCGATATTAGATATGATGCCAGAGCTTTCGGCGCTTATGGATGATATTATATATGAAATGACTGGATTTAAAGATAAGCAGTTAGATTATATTGATATTAAGAATGTAAACAGTTATTTGTACAGCTCGGCGATAAATGTTGCTCTGCTATCGGTACTGATTGGCTGGGAAATGGGTTTGAACGGCGATATGATATACCAGCTCTTCATGGGAGGTATATTCCATGATATAGGCCTGGCTATGATGCCCAAGGGAATACTGTATAAAAAAGTACCTCTTACGATGGAAGACAAACGTCTGGTACTATACCATCCTTTAAAGGGCTATGATTATCTCAAGGATAAAAACTTTTTAAGTTCTTATGTAAGGGCTATAACATTGGGGCACCATGAGCATATTGATGGTTCCGGCTATCCAAATAGCAGGAGTGGCGGAGAGATTCACCTATTGACGCAGATTGTCGGGATTGCTGACATATATGATGCAATGACCTCCGACAGGCCATACCGTCAAGCGCTGCCTGCCAGTGATGTTCTGGAGTATATCATGTCTATAGCTGATAAACATTACAGTATGGATATTGTAAAAGCAATTATAAGAAAAATAAATCCATATCCGGTAGGAAGTCTTGTGAAACTCGGAGACGGACAGACTGCAGTAGTACGGAAGGCGTCCCCCAATATGCCCCTAAGGCCACTCATCAGCATCATCAAGAGGAAAAGTGACGGCTACGATTACTACGATGTAAATCTAATGGAAAATCACACTCTTGCAATCGAGGGAATCCAATATTGACAATGCTGATGCATACGCAAACTTTTTGAAATTTACTAACTTAAATATCCTTTTATGTTATTATTGACATATCGGGATATTTTTTTAGCTGTCTTATCCAAAATACTAAAGTTCGGTGCACGGCACCTGAAAGGATGAATGTACAATGATAAAAGGCAAAAGACTTTATCTTAGACCTTTTAAACAAGAGGACATAGAGCTGTGGGTAGAGCACGTCAATACTTTTGAATACAAGGGGGATTACCTGCCCCTGAATATAACCAGTCAGGTTGAAATGAATAGGAAGTTCAGCGAAAATGGCTTGTTGGCTGAAGATTACGGACGTCTGCTGTTATGTGAAAATGAAACTGGCCGCATGCTTGGATATATTGTTTATTTCAAGACTGCTCATTATTTGGTAGGACTAGAGGTCGGATACGTTATCTTTAATCCGGATGACCGTGGAAAGGGCTATTGCACTGAAGCTCTTGCCCTGATGACGGAATGGCTGTTCCTAAGCAAGCAGATAATGCGCCTGCAGGTCACTATTGACGTGGACAACATCGGCAGCCGAAGGGCAGCAGAAAAGTGTGGGTACATATATGAAGGCACTGCCAGAATGGCAGTATTCAGCCGTGGGAAGTACAAGGACATTCTCATGCTGTCTATAAACAGGCCGGAATTTGAGAAGATGAAGGCAGAGAGATGGGGTGGATAGCTTCCATACCCCTTGGTTATTTCGCAGGTCTGGTATGGAAATGGCCGCCCTATGCAGTATATTTCTGCCTGAGTAAGTATTTATAAGATTTTTAATTGGGAATATAAATTAATATTGACAATGCACACCAAAAATTATATTATAATCGTGTAAACATTTTCTGTGTTCTGTAATAGGAGCTAAGAGCAATTTTTTTTCTATAAAAAAGAAAACGTTTTCTATAATGGATAAGGAGAGTTGATATGGAAAGAGTATCAATCGAAGATGTAGCGAAACTTGCAGGCGTGTCTATAAGTACGGTTTCTAGAGTCATTAGCAAGAGCGATTATCCGATATCTGAAAAAACAAGACGGAAGGTTTTGAAAGCTGCTGAAGAGCTACACTATTTACCCAATATTGCTGCTCAGCAACTAAAAAAGGAATTTAATAACATTATCGGCTTGATGGTACGTGATATATCGGACCCTTATTTTGGAGAAATCGCTAAAGGTGTTACCGAACGTGCATCAGAACTAGGCTACCTTTCGTTTGTATGCAACACCGGCAGAAGTCCGGAGCGAGAAGTAGAGTACCACGAAATATTGTGGCAGTATAGGGTGAAAGGAATTATCCTGGCAGGCGGGGGATTTGATACTGAAGAGTACAAAGCTGAACTTATGGAACAGCTTGAGAGGTATAAAAACTGTGGCCTGAAAATTGTTGCCCTGGCACCACAGGGTATAGAACTTCCATATGTGACTATTGATAATATAAATGTGGGTAGTATGATTACACAATACTTGGTAGATAGAGGTCATTGTAGGATTGCTTTTATTAGTGGGCCTGATAACGTATTTACAGCAAAAGAAAGACTGAATGGATACCAGGATGTCTTGATTAAAAACGGTATCACATTAAATGAAGCTTTAGTTGTAAATAGCGATTTTTCATGGAAAGGAGGTTATGACGCTTGTCTTGAACTATTATCACATGGCATACAATTTACCGGTTTATGTTGCGCTAATGACAATATAGCTATTGGAGCAATGCATGCATTAAGGGAAAAGGGCTTAAAAGTACCTGAAGATATTTCAGTAATAAGCATAGGGGACATAACACAATCTAAATATTCAGATCCACCTTTGACTACCGCATTTTTCCCACGTTATGAATTAGGTAAGAAGTCTGTTGATGTAATAGCCGGACTGAGTGATTTGGCAGAACACGCTAGTATAGTATTCCGATCAAAGATTATAGAGAGAGAATCAGTAAGAGAATTATAACATTGATGAAGGGGTTGTGTTGATATGAAAGAAAATATAAAAGAAAAATGGAGTGGTATATTTCCTGCAATTATGGTACCGCTAAATGCTGATTATTCAATAAACGAAAAGGAATTGCGAAATTATGTTGAATGGTTGATATCTTTTAAGGGAGTTACTGGCCTTGTCACAAATGGACATACAGGGGAGATATCAGGGTTTACACCTAATGAAAGAAAAAGGGTAACACAGATTGTATCAAACCAGGCAGCTGGTAGAGTGCTCGTTGTTTCAGGAGTATGTGCTGAAGGTTCTTTTGAAGGTATTGAGCATGCTAAAGATGCGCAGGAAGCAGGAGCTGACGGCATATTGCTAATGCCGCCGCATATTTGGTTAAGGTTCGGAATGAAGCCTGAAACACCTGTTAAGTACTTCCAGGATATTGCAGGAGCTATAGATATTAAGATTGTTGTCCATCTATATCCTTCAATGACAAAAGCCTTCTACCCTGTTGAAACTCTTCTTGAAATGACTAAAATTCCAAATGTTGTAGCAATTAAGATGGGAACACGTGACATGGCCCTTTATGAGAGAGATGTTCGTATTTTAAAGGAGAAGGCACCAAATACTGCCCTTCTGACATGTCATGATGAATTCCTTGCATCTACTATGATTCCTGGCGCCGATGGAGCTCTTGTTGGCTTTGCGGGATGTGTACCTGAATTAATAACTTCACTTTTTGAAGCTGTTAAAACAGATGATTTGAAGCAAGTAACAAAGGTTAATGATCTTGTATCGCCAATGTCCGCTGCAATATATGGCGTAGGCCAGCCGTCAGCTGAGGCTCATGCCAGGATGAAGGAAGCATTATACCAGAGAGGTGTATTCAGTTCCTCATTAATGAGACCTCCAGTGTTGCCTTTAGATGGTGAAGAGAAGGAAAAAGTAAAACAAGCCTTAGCTATCGCAAAATTAGATAAAGTTAACTTAGTTTAATAATAGATGGAGGAGAAAAAAGTGAGATTAAAGAGCTTTTCTATAGTGATATCTTTAGTACTAGTTATCACCCTAGCTATATCTGGATGTTCTCCCAGTGTTCAAACTAATGAAAACGATCAAAAAAGCGAAAAACCTAAATTCCTTACAATAGGTACAGCATCTCAAGGCGGGGCTTATTATCCTATAGGTATTGCTATTGCAGATATAATAACTAATAAACTTGGTATGCAAGCCAATCCACAGGTAACAGGCGGTGCGGTTGAAAACAACAAGCTAATAAATGATAAAAGTGTAGATATTGCAATAACACAAGGGCCTATGGCATATGCAGCAGTTAACGGTACAAACCCGTATAAAGAAAAACTTTCTGATGTACAATTGCTATTCAACGGTTTGTCCAAGGGTGTACTGCAGATTGTTGTCAATGCAAAATCGGATATCCATTCAATTAAGGATCTGAAAGGGAAAAAAGTAGTACTCGGTCCTGCCGGAGGAGGAGCTATTAATGTAACTACTGATGTGCTTGCAGCTTATGGTATGACAATAAATGATATTAAAGCATTATATATATCCTATGATGAGGGTACAACCGCCTTGACTGATGGAAATGCCGATGCTGTAGTAGTCCAGGCAGCTGTTCCGTCTCCTGCAATTACTCAATTATCTGCATCAAAAAAAGATGTAAGACTTCTTTCAATAGAAGATGATATTCTTAACGAAATTCTTAAAAAATATCCATATTACTCCCAAATGGAAATATCAAAGGAGATTTATGGTATTGATCCGTCGAAAACAATATATCTCTCCAATATCGTGGTAATAAATAAGAACGTTAGTGAAGAAATGGCATATGACATTACGAAGGCATTATTTGAAAACATTGATACTATCAAGAATTCTCAACCCTCTGCAAAAGGGTTAAGTAAAGAGTCAGCTGTAGAGTCATTACCGATACCGATGCACCCGGGAGCACAGAAATACTTTAAAGAAATAGGTGTGTTGAAATGACGTATGATAGAAGCAGTTTGAATACAACAATAATTAAAGTTCTGTTGGTGGTTACTTCTTTGATTTATATTTATACTGCTGGATTCGGTTTTTTCTCAGCAATGAGTCAGAGGGCTATTTTGCTAGCCCTTCTGACCCCCGTAATTTTTCTTGCCTTCAAAAAGGGTGAAAATAAGTTTAATAAAGTAATAAATATAATACTTTCTTTAGCAATATTCGCGGCAAATTTTTATGTTATCATGGTATGGCAGGATAGGATATTGAAGTCTGGAAGTGTGCCAATCCAGGACATAGTTGTCGGATCGATCGTAGTTCTCATATTACTTGAAGCTACTAGAAGATCTACTGGTTGGTTTCTGACATTGACAGCAGCTTTCTTTCTTGTCTATGGATTATTTGGGCCATACTTTCCTGGTTTTTTAGCTCATCGAGGGGAGAGCTGGAATAGATTAATTAATTTTCTGTTTATGACTTCCGAAGGCATATACGGTATACCCCTAGGAATTGCTGCAACTTTTATAATCATATTTGTCATTTTCGGTTCTTTCCTTGAAGCTTTTGGCGGCGGACAATGGTTCGTCGACACAGCATATGCAATTACTGGCCGCTACAGGGGAGGCCCTGCTAAAACTGCTGTTGTTGCCAGTGCGCTAATGGGAATGATTTCCGGAGCTCCGGCTGCAAATGTTGCAACCACGGGAACATTTACTATTCCTCTTATGAAGAAAGTAGGATATAAACCTCATGTTGCAGCTGCAATAGAAGCGGTTGCTTCTACCGGAGGTATGTTCACCCCACCGATTATGGGGGCGGGTGCTTTCATAATGGCTGAATATTTGGAGATGCCATATAGCAATATTATAATTGCTGCAATAATACCGGCATTGTTGTTTTATTTAGCATTGATGCTTATTGTTGATGCACAAGCAGTCAAAAACAATCTTAAGGGCTTGCACCCAAGTGAATTGCCAAAGCTATCTGCTGTTATGAGAGAAAGAGGCCATTTAGGGCTGCCTGTTGTCATGATGATTGTTGCAATAGTAATTGGTTGGAGTCCAACTAAGGCAGCATTTTGGGCTACTGTATTAACACTTGTTGTAAGCAGTCTTAGCAAGGTAACCAGGCCAAATGCGGAAAAAATCATATCAGCTCTGGAAAACGGAGCCAGACAGACAGTCCCCATTGTAATTGCTTGTGCGACAGCCGGAATAATAGTAGGAGTCATATCAATAACAGGTTTGGGTGCCAAGCTTTCTTATACACTAATTCAGCTTTCTAACGGAAACATGTATATTGCAGCATTTTTAACCATGGTAATATCTTTGATACTAGGATGTGCAATGCCTCCAACAGCTGTGTACATCATACTCGCGGCAATACTTGTTCCTCCGCTTGCCAATATGGGTATAGCCCCAATAGCAGCGCATATGTTTATTTTTATTTTCTCATCAATTGGTGCTCTGACACCGCCGGTAGCTATTACAGCATATACAGGAGCAGCGATAGCCGGTGCTGATCCAAACTTAACGGGGGTTACAGCTTTTAGATTCGGGTTATCGGCTTATATAATTCCTTTTATGTTTATAACAGATCCCTCTGTCATTTTACAGGGATCTATGTCTCAGATTCTAAGCACTGTACCAACAGCTACGGTAGGAGTATTATGCCTTGTAGCATGCGTTGAAGGATACTTTATAAAAAGGTGGAATCATGTAAGCCGTGTTTTATTAGGGGTTGCTTCATTGCTGTTATTATTCCCCGGGCTTAAAACCGACCTACTAGGTTTAGGCTTAATTATTGCTGCTTGGCTAATTAACAGAATTATGGCAGCAGATAAAAACTCGGATACGATGTACGCTAAAGGTAACTAATCATTCATTATTAATCAACAACTCTTATGTTAACATGAAAATATGACATGTTGATATAAGGGTTGTTTTATTGTACAGGAGAATATAAAGTCCGAGTAGAATGGAGATAAAAGTGGAACCATGGCGACATTAGGCATGACAGTAAAACAGATTACCATCATGAGTACCTTTGTTTCCATATGTCATGCTGTGATAGAGGAGACAATTATCTTTACTGCTGTTAGCGCAAATGGAGTCGTTGTATTGTTAAGTCGGGCACTCACAGCACTGGTATTCGGCTTCATGTACATATTGATTACAACATGGACAACCGGTATTAAGGGAGAGCAAGGGTTTTCGGCAAAAGAAGAGGACTAGGAAATCAACACGGATAGGTTAACGCCAAAAGATGAAGAGTGGATATTACTAATTGTAATATCCACTCTTTACTAATTTTTATACTATTGTAGCGTCTCCCTGCTGCCAGTTTACTGGGCAGGCTTTCTTTGTCTGCAAGGCAGCCAAAATTCTCAAGAACTCATTCACATTTCTACCTGTGGACGTGTCATTTACAGACATGGACTTCAATACTCCATTGGGGTCTATGATGAAGGTACCGCGCAGTGCTATGCCCTCTTTCTCCATTAAGACACCGTAATCCCTCGATACTTCCTTATTATAGTCGGACAGGAGCGGGTAGTCGACACCTCCCAAGGACTTGGACCATGCTTCATGGGATGGTACACTGTCGGTGCATACCCCAAGGACAACAGCATTGAATTTCTCGAAGTCTTTCAACCTACGGTTGAATTCAGGTACCTCAGTACTTCAGACAGGGGTAAAATCCAAAGGGTAGAAGAACAGTACGACATATTTTCCCTTGCAGCTTTCAAGGGATATTTCCCCTTTAGTGCTCATAAGAGTGAATTGGGGGGCAGGATTGTCAATCCTCAGCATATAATACCTCCTTAATGTATTGAGAGGCGTTCTATAATCAAGTGTTGGGCTGCGCAGATAAGAATGCCCTCTTTTATTTGCGGTATTATTATTGCCGATTATTTGAAATTATAAAACAGCATTATTCTTCCGTTCCACTGTCTTTGCCATAGATGCAGGTGAAAAGGAATTCAAACCCTTGGAAGAGAGGATAAAGGTGTTTAAGTAATCAGAACAAGTATTTCACCCCTTGACTTTAATCGGCCTTCAGGCCTGCACCGCATAAGGGTATTATGGAGGTTCCAATTAATTCGGGGCCTTTTACTTTAGCATACTCAAAGAAAGCCGCAGCTGTGGCGGCTGTAGTCGGTTCCACGTAGAAGCCCTTCTCAGCCAGATATTTCCTTGCTTCAACAATTTTATCCTCGGGGATCGTAATGATTTCTCCCTCCGTGGATCTTATAGCTTCCAGTATCTGTCTGCCTCTCTTGGGTTCTGCGATAGCAATTCCCTCAGCAAGAGTTCCTTTATTTGTAACTGCAGCTACATTAGCTTCTTCCGCTTTAAAAGCTTTATATATAGGCGCACAACCTTCTGCCTGAACTGCTATGAGTTTTGGCATTTTGGGAATGAGTCCAAGCTCAAACAATTCTCTGAACCCGTAGTAGGAGCCCAAAAGAAGAGTGCCGTTTCCTACAGGGATTAATATATTATCAGGTAAATTCCCGTCTAATTGCTCGTAAATTTCGTAGGCGTACGTCTTTGTGCCTTGGTAGAAGAAAGGATTATAGACATGGCTGGCATAAAAGGCATCTCCGTTTTCCGCAGCTTTTAATGCCTCACGGGCAGTGTCTTCCCTGCTTCCCGGAACTATATGTATAGTCGCCCCATATGAAGCAATCTGCTTAATTTTCTTAGGGGATGTGTGTTCTGGGACATAGATATCACATTCTATTCCCACTCTGCCAGCGTAGGCTGCGATGGAGTTGCCGGCATTACCGCTGCTGTCCTGAACTACTTTCTTTACACCCAGCTCCTTTGCAATAGCAATTACTATTACAGCACCTCTATCCTTAAAAGATAAGGTAGGCATTAAATAATCGACTTTTACCAATACATTTGGATTATTCTTTTCCAAAGGTACGATAGGAGTAAGACCTTCCCCCATAGTGACCTGCTTCCAGGAATCAGAACTGCTGTCGAAGGGAAGTGCCTTCATATATCTGAACAAACTCCACTCATTCTTGACTATATCTTCTTTTGAAAAGCTAAAATTCAGTTTTTCTATATCCAGCATTCCTCCGCAATCACATCTGAAGATCAGTGTTGCAGGGTCATGGCTCTTACCGCATTGATTGCATACATACTTTACCATTGCAGCATTCCTCCTAATTAATATAACAATGTTCTCTATTTAGAATTGTCAACTGCAGCTATAGCCTCAATTTCAACTTTAAAGCCGAAATGCAGCTCCTTTGTGGGAACGACAGACCTGGCAGGCTTATGGTCTCCGAAAAATTCCGAATAAACCTTGTTGACCTTATCCCACTGTGAAATATCAGGGATATAGATGGTTGTCTTCAATACATTATTCTTGCTGCTGCCCGCTTCTTTGAGAATCAATTCAATATTCCCCAGTACTCTTGCTGTTTCTTCTTCAATTGTGCCGAACTTTTTTTCGCCTGTGTCAGGGTCCACTGACAGCTGACCGGATATGTACATTACTCCGTTGTTTACAATGGCTTGGGAATAGTGACCGGCTGGCTTCAACGCATTTTTTGTTGTTACGAATTCCATTAGACGTCCTCCCTTTAGCTCAATTAATGTACCTTGTATTTGACTTCCCCTTAATTATATAATAATTTGTATAATATATAAAATATTATTATAGATAGAGATAATTCCCAATCACATCTGTCCTGCTTGCAGCTTATATCAAAAGGCATACTTGGTCTCTAAGGGATAGATATTAGAGGGAATACCGATTCTTTGTAGAACAACTAATAAAACAACACGAAAGAAGGGTTTTTTATGGGAAAGACAGTTCCAAACAGAGCTGAAGCTTATGAACTCTTACAGGAGTTTAATAAGAATGAAAGTCTTATAAAGCATGCATTGACCGTTGAGGCTGTTATGCGGCACTTTGCAGAGCTGCATGGAGAGGATAAGGAAAAATGGGGTGTTATAGGTCTGGTGCATGACATTGATTATGAAATGTATCCGGAGCAGCATTGTATAAAAGCAAGAGAGATACTTAGGTCGAAAGAGTGGCCCGAAGCTTATATTCATGCTGTGGAAAGCCATGGCTGGAAGCTTTGCTGCAGTGTTGAGCCGATAGAGAAAATGGAAAAGGTGCTGTACACTATTGATGAATTAACCGGACTTATTGCGGCTACTGCGGTGATGAGACCGAGTAAAAGCATATTGGACATGGAAGTAAAATCCGTAAAAAAGAAATGGAAGCAAAAGGGCTTTGCGGCGGGCGTGAACAGGGAAGTAATAGAAGAAGGAGCAGAGATGCTTGGAATAGAATTGGATAAGGTTATTGAAGAAACCGTTAAAGGAATGCAGGGAGCGGCAGAGGAAATCGGTTTAAAAGGTAATATATAAGCATATAGTAGTCAACCCTCCATTTAGCTTTTTAGATTAAATGGAGGGTTAACTTTTTTAGGCTTTTAATATATTCCCAGGCTTGCTAAAATTATAGCCGGTATTGAGGAAATTATAGGTAATACTAAAGAAGTAACAAATATGTCTATATATGAATCTTTATGGGTCATACCTGTAATAGCCAGCAAGGTTAATACAGCACCATTGTGGGGAAGTGTATCAAGGCCTCCGGATGCAAGGGAAGCTATTCTGTGGAAAGCTTCCGGGCTAATGCCTGTTTCTAATGCTATCTGATAATATTTTTCTCCCAAGGCTTCCAACGCGATACCCATTCCTCCAGAGGCTGAACCTGTTGCACCAGCTAAAAGGTTAACTGCTACAGCTTCAGAAATCAATGGACTTCCTTTCATGTTAATAACCGCATCTGTGAGCACCTGGAAGCCTGGGACCGCTTTTACAACAGAACCGAATCCAACTGCAGCGCTTGTATTGATAATGGCGATTATGGATCCGCCTGCTCCTGCACTGATGGTTTTAGTAAATCCTTTATAATGCCTTAAGTTAAGTATCATTAATAATACTATACCGGACAGTAAAGCAAGAATTATATCCCATTTAAACAGGTTTAATGTAACTACTACTGAGATTAAAGGTAAAAAGGATAGTAATGCATTGGGCAATTCTTTTATTTCTTTTTCTTCCTTCTCACCATGTTTCTTCTGAGGTTCGGTAAATAATTCCCCTTTTGCTTTAAATCTTCTCTCTCGCCATATAAGATATGCATATCCTGTACCAAACAAAAATATAGCTGCTGTGAGACCCATTATAGGACCCGCAGTGGGAGTCGTTTTAAAATACTGCATAGGAATCAAATTTTGTATTTGCGGTGTGCCCGGCAGCGCTGTCATCGTAAACGTAAAGGATCCAAGTGCTATTGCTCCGGGAATAAGCTTTCTCGAAATATTAGCCGCTCTATATAATGCTACTGCTAAAGGATACATTGCGAATACAACAACAAATAAGCTGATACCGCCATAAGTTAAAACCGCACATCCGACTACTACGCCAAGAATTGCTCTCTTTGATCCGAATATTTTAGTCAACCATTCGGCAATGGACCTTGCTGCTCCGGTATAATCCATTAAATGACCGAATATTGCTCCCAGCATGAAAGCAGGGAACCAAGCTTTTGTAAAACCTACAAAGCCTGTCATATAAGTATCTTTATAAGCTGGAAGTAATGGAATTCCTCCGAATAAAGCTACCAGCCCCGCTGTGAGTGGTGCTATCCAAATGATGGAATAACCCCTATAAGCCAAGGCCATTAACAGTGCTAAACCTACAATAATCCCTAACATAAGTCATATCCTCCATTAATTTTTTTTAACCGGCTGTCCAACCGCCATCTATTGTCATCATTGATCCGGTAATATGCGCTCCGGCATCAGAACATAAGAATTTGGCCACTTCTCCAATTGTTGCAGGCTCTATTAACTTCTTAACCGCTGCTTTTTGCAGCATAATATCTTCAATAACTTTTTCTCTTGATATTCCATGAGTTTTTGCTTGATCAGCAATTTGATTATCCACCAATGGCGTGCTAACATATGAAGGACAAATAGAGTTTACAGTTATGCCATATTTCCCACCCTCTAATGCAGCAGTCTTTGTTAATCCTCCAAGCCCATGCTTGGCGGAAACGTAGGCAACTTTGAATTCAGATGCTACAAGTCCATGAATGGAGTTTAAGTTTATTATTCTCCCCCAGCCTTGTTGTTTCATTGAAGGCCAAACATATTTTGTTAATAAAAATGGAGCTGTAAGCATTAAAGACATCATAAAATCCCACTTATCCTCAGGAAATTCTTCAATTGGACGCACAGTTTGAATACCGGCAACGTTCACAAGAACATCCACTTTTGAAAATTTGCTCAGAGTAAAATCGACTAAACCTTTACAATCTTCCCTTTTACTTAAATCTGTTTTATAGAAAGCTCCACCTATTCTTTCGGATTCAACCTTCAATTTTTCCTCGTTAATATCAGCCATTACAACTTTTGCCCCGTCACCGGCAAAGACTTCGGATATAGCTAATCCTATGCCGCTGGCCGCCCCTGTTATAATACATACTTTGTTTTCTAACATTTGTATGTTCCTCCTATTTATATTTTTAAGTACTAATCTGCACTAAACTTCTATTGCTTTTATGCAAATCAACCTGTTAAAATTTAATACCTCCTTCTTTTTCTGTTACTTTTTATCTTCTCCTTATTCTTGTTTTTTATAAATAACAGTTTATATGTAAAACTGAAATTGATATGTGAAGATGAAAATTGAAAGAAGGGTAATATAAAGACCCTCTATAAAAACAGCCGTATATATACGGATGTTTTTATAGAGGGCTTATGCTTTGAAGGTAAATAACCCATATCTTGCTACCTATACCCCCATATGGTATAATGAGATTATATAATATAACTCACGGGTTTTCAAACATAATATTAGCATATTCTATAAAATATAAGAACAGTTAGGTGGTTGTAAATGAAGAATGTAATGTTATTGCTGCTTTTGGTATCGTTGGGGATTGCAATACTATCAGCTTGTGGTGTAAAACCGCAGCAAAATCGGTCACAAATAGCTGCAGAGAAGGTTCAACCCTCCAACATTTCTCCTGAAGAAGCGCAAAAAAGGCTGAAGTCGGGAGAAGATATAATACTTCTGGACGTAAGAACCCAGGGAGAATATGAGGAAAAGCATATACCGGGAGGCATTCTGATACCGGTTGATGGACTGAAGAAGCGAGCGGAAGCGGAGTTGCCTGATAAGAATAAAGTTTTATTTGTATACTGCCGAAGCGGGAATAGGAGTGCTACTGCTTCGAATATACTGGCGGAGCTTGGTTATAAGAACGTATACAATTTGGGCGGAATAATAGACTGGCCTTATGAGGTGGAGTCTGGAAAATAGAAACGAGCATGATGTACAGCAGACATCATGCTCTTTTTTATACAGTTAAGTATGCCTTAAACGCATATTTGAACAGTATTGTGAGAAAACTTACATTGAAATAAGCACTATTGGAAGGAGTAAAATCAATGGTTGAAACAATACTGGAAAAGACTGAAGGGCGTTTAAGCTATCATGCTTCAGTAGAAGAAATGATACCAAGAATCAGGGAAGATGGAATGTCCAACGTATGGGATCGATATGCGCAGCAGGAGAAAATACGCTGCAAATTCTGTCTTCAAGGTTTAAGCTGTCAGCTGTGTACAAACGGCCCCTGCAGAATCAATCTAAAAGGTGAACCGGATAAAGGTGCCTGTGGAATAGCAGGGGATGCAATGGCAATGAGAAATATGCTGCTCAGGAATATCATGGGAGCGGGTACTTACAGCCATCACGCTTACGAAGCCTTTCGCACCCTGAGAGAAACTGCGCAGGGCAAAACTCCCTTTAAGATCACAGACGTGAATAAGCTTAAATGGATGTGTGACATGGTAGGTATTGACAGTAAACAGGATATAAACAAGATGGCAGAGGAATTGGCAAACTTCCTGGAAGCTCAGATGCATGTAGGTTCGGAAGAGACTAATATAATGGTGGAGGTATTCGCCCCTAAGAAGAGAAAGGAAGTATGGAAGAAGCTGGGTTTGTACCCGGCCGGAAGTGTACATGAGGAGCAGAACTGTGTAGCAAGCTGTCTCACAAATGTCGATGGCAGCCATGTATCCTTGGCTATTAAGGCTCTTCGCTTAGGAGTGGCTACAATATATAATTCGCAAATCGGTCTTGAAATGACCCAGGATATACTGTTTGGGACGCCAAAACCACATGAAGTAAATGTGGATTTGGGTATTTTTGACCCTGATTATGTAAATATAGTATTCAATGGCCATCAGCCTTGGGCTGGTGTTGCAACACTGCAAAAAGCCAAGACTCCGGAAGTGCAGGAGCGTGCAAGGAAAATTGGGGCAAAAGGGCTTCACATCATAGGTTCAATAGAAACAGGCCAAGAAATGCTTCAGAGGTTTCCGGTAGATGATGTGTTTGTAGGCCTTATGGGCAACTGGCTGACTATTGAGCCAATGCTTGCTACCGGAACGGTAGATGTCTTGGCAATGGAGGAAAACTGCTCACCACCTGCAATTGATATGTATGCGGAAAAATATCAGGCTACCCTTGTGGCTGTGAGTACTATAATTGATTTGCCGGGACTTACGCATAAGATTCCCTATGATCCTGAAAAGGTAGATGAAATGGCAGATACTCTAATTGACCTTGCAATTAGTAATTTCCAAAAACGACATGGAACTATAGTATCAAAAGTACCTAAGTATGTGACAAAAGCTATTGCCGGTTTTTCTACTGAAGCCGTACTGGAGATTCTTGGTAACAAGCTGGATCCATTAGTCGATGTAATAGCTGCGGGCAAAATTAAAGGTGTAGTAGCACTTGCCAACTGTTCAACCCTGAGAAACGGACCCCAGGACTGGATGACCATAAACCTGGTAAAAGAGCTGATTAAGAAGGATATACTTGTTGTATCCGGAGGCTGTGGGAATCATGCCCTGGAAGTAGCAGGACTCTGCAACCTGGATGCAATAAATATGGCAGGGGCCGGACTTAAGGAAGTATGCGGAATGCTTAAGATTCCTCCGGTATTGAGCTTTGGAACCTGCACCGATACTGGAAGGATGTCTATGTTGGTTACGGCTTTGGCCGACCATCTTGATGTGGACATTCCCCAGCTTCCTATAGCAGTTACTGCACCGGAGTGGATGGAGCAGAAGGCTACTATTGACGGCTTCTTTGCAGTAGCATATGGAGCATATACACATTTGTCGCCTACGCCTTTCGTTACTGGGGCACAGCAGTTGGTAGAACTGTTGACAGACAAGGTTGAAGGGCTTACGGGCGGAAAGATAGCGCTGGGTGATGACCCTGCAGAGGTTGCAAATAACATTGAAGCTCATATTATCTCCAAGAGAAAAGGCTTGGGATTAAGCTAAACATGTCCCCTTCAGGCATTGCCTGTCGGCATTGTGAAGCACAGCTTCACTGCAAGGATAAATTAAGGAATGTTTTGTAAACAAAACTTAGAGGCTGACTAAGCATTTTAGTCAGCCTCTTTTCCTTTTCCAAAGAGCTTTTTTCGAAGGTCGGGGTTGAAGAAGATAATCAGTAAAGCAGCCCATAGCCACCAATTATTATTCTCAAAAACATTTCCAACAAGTCCGTTCAGCATTCCACTCAACTGTTGAGCTGACGGAACTGCCGCAGGTAGAACTGCTGCAGGCGGAACAAGCCCTGGAGCCGATGGGGGCAATGGGGCAGGGGGTGGAAGACTTTTTGACTTTGAGCGAAATATTGCCGAAACATCTTCCGGTGCTTTTTCCGGGACTCAGCCGGGATTGGGCATAAAACCTCTCGCCATAATAACACCTCCTTCCACAGAAGAGGTTGTTCATCATCCTATTTTCATTGTATGTAGCACTACACTTTTGGTTACTGGTGAAATGCATAATATTAAAGTCACACCAATTTTTTTTCATCATATATTGTATAGTGAATCGTGAAAGGAGATGATTTTTTTATGCCAAGCCCTTTCTTACGGGTTGACACATTATTTATACCGGTAAGAGATCTGAAAAAGTCAGTAGATTGGTATACACATACTCTGGAATTCAGCCTGCACTGGAGAAATGACGAAGGTGGGTATGCTTGCATAGATGGAGGGGTACTACCGATAACACTGGCTCAGATACCAGAGGATAAGGAGTTCACACCTTTTACCATCGCACCCTGTAACTTTTTTGTGCAGAATGTGGAGGAAGCACACCGGAGCTTGAAGGATAAGGGAGTCGAAGTAAGCGAGGTTGACAAATTATATGAAGTACAGTGGTTTTGGTTCAGGGATCCGGATGGAAACAGACTTGAAGTATGCAGCTATGAAGCTTAACAAACCAAAAGGCATGTGAGATGCATACTCACATGCCTTTTTCAATACCATAATATGCATGTCTGATATATTCGTTTCACATGTGAAGACATTCTATGTTTGCATTGAATCATGAACGGATTAATGGTAGTCTTAGTTTAAGGAGGCGATTTGTTTTGGGAAATAGTATAAATGTTGCGCTGATTGGTTTCGGATTATCGGGAAGGGTGTTTCATGCGCCTATAATTGCCAGTATGCCGGAGTTCAATCTGTCGAAGATATATACCACAAATTCGGAAAGTATCAATACTATTAAGAGGCTATACCCCAAAACCTCCATTGTCTCGGATGTGGGAGAAATCATGAAGGATGAAGACATACATTTGGTTGTGGTTGCTTCACCCAATACCAGTCACTTCGTTACGGCAAAGGAGGCAATAATATCCGAGAAGCATGTTGTAGTGGAAAAGCCTTTTACTGTGAACTCTAAGGATGCAGACAACCTTATAGCCTTATCGAAGAAATATGGCAGAACACTTTCTGTCTATCATAACAGGAGATGGGACAGCGATTTTTTGACAGTCAAAAAAGTTGTTGAAAGCAAGCTGCTGGGTAACCTGGTGGAGTGCGAAATGCACTTTGACCGCTTCAGAAACTGCGTTAAGGAAAACGCCTGGAGGGAGGAATGCGCTCCTGGGTCGGGTGTACTATTTGATTTAGGCTCTCATCTTGTGGATCAGGCAATAGTATTGTTTGGGCTGCCGGATAGTATTACTGCTGATATAAGAGTACAACGGTCTGAAGGGAAAGTGGATGACAGCTTCGAAATAGTAATGGACTATAAAGGACTCAAGGTTACTCTGAAGGCTGGAACACTTGTAAGAGGCGAGCTTCCGAAGTATGTACTGCTTGGAGACATGGGTTCCTACATAAAGTATGGAATGGATGTACAAGCCGCTGACTTGGCTGGAGGCATCACACCAACTGTCAAGCAGTCGTGGGGCAAAGAGCCTGAAGAGCTATACGGTACAATAAATACAACGATTAATGGCTTAAACATAGCGGGAAAGGTTGAAAGCGAGATCGGGAATTACAGGGAATACTATATTAACATATACAGGTCTATAAGACAGAAGGAGACTGCCGCTGTGAGTCCGGCTGACGCAAGAAATGTCATAAGACTTCTGGAGCTTGCCAATGAAAGCAGTAAAAACAAGCACACCATGGAGGTCAAAAATCTGGATGGACATATAATATAAAACAATGGATAATTTACCGTATTGAAAAAATCAATGCGGTTTTTTGTTGACTTTTTTAAGAGTAAGACATATTATAGTAATATAACATATGAACATGTATACATATGTTCATACATAGATAAAACGGAGGTACAATATGATTGAGAATAAAGCAGGCATAGAAAGCTGCAGCTGTTCTATCATACACGAGGAAGTCGTGACCAAGGTCAGGGAAAGCATGCCGATGGAAGAGACTCTCTATGATCTGGCTGAATTGTTCAAGGTCTTTGGCGATACCACGAGGATAAAGATATTATGTGCATTGTTTGAATCAGAGATGTGTGTATGTGATATTGCAGCTCTGCTTTGTATGAATCAGTCTGCAATATCTCACCAGCTGAGAGTGCTGAAGCAGGCACGGCTGGTGAAGTACAGAAAGGAAGGAAAGGTCGTGTACTATTCCTTGGATGATGAACATGTAAAACAGATATTTGACCACGGTCTGGTGCATGTCAACGAAAGATAGTTCCAGCCGCAGCATAATGTATTGGGGGTAATATTTTGGATGTAGATATATTAGATGAACTTATTATAGAAGATAATTACATTAAAAAGGAATTTATACTTGATGGGCTTGGCTGAGCCAACTGTGCTGCCAAGATGGAGCTTGGCATTAAATCTCTGGATGAGATTGGGAACGTATCTATCGATTTTGTAACAAAAAAATTGAGGCTTGAGATATTGCAAAAGGCTGATCAAGCAAATGTGATAAAAGAAGTAGCAGCAATTATAGAAAAGATTGAGTCACATGTGAAGCTTCAGGAGCTAACTGTTAAAAAGACTGGGGAAATAGGTTCAAACCAAGAGGACAGCGCAGACAGCCATAAGAAGGAGCTTATTAGAACGGGCATCGGTACTTCATTACTTGCTGCAGCTGCTTTTCTTGAACTTTCTCCAAGTATTGAATTGGTTATGTATTTGGCAGCATATTTCATTGTTGGAGGGGATATACTCCTCAAATCAATAAGGAATATTGCAAGAGGACAGGTTTTTGATGAGAACTTCCTTATGAGTCTGGCAACCATTGGCGCCTTTGCTATAGGAGAATATTCTGAAGGTGTAGCGGTAATGCTTTTCTATAGGGTAGGAGAGTTGTTTCAGGACATGGCAGTAAATCGGTCCAGGAAGTCAATAAAGGCTTTGATGGACATACGTCCGGATTATGCTAATCTCATCTCTGAGGGGCAACTGGTTCAGGTATCCCCTGAAGCGGTGGCAGTAGGAGCTGAAGTAATTGTGAAGCCTGGAGAAAGGGTTCCCTTGGACGGCAGAATCACAGAAGGCAGTTCAATGGTAGACACCTCAGCTCTTACCGGAGAGTCTGTGCCCAGGGAGATAGGTGCAGGGGATGAAATATTGGCGGGCTTTATAAACAAAAATGGCGTTCTTACAGTGGAAGTAAGCAAGGAATATGGGGAATCTACAGTAGCAAAGATTCTGGACATGGTCCAGAATGCAAGCAGCAAAAAATCACATACAGAGAACTTCATCACCAAGTTCGCAAGGTATTATACTCCAATAGTTGTGTTTTCTGCGCTGGCACTTGCATTTATTCCCCCGATGTTGATACCTGGAGAAGTATTCTCGGATTGGATGTACAGGGCATTGATATTCCTGGTGGTTTCATGCCCGTGCGCTTTGGTAATATCCATACCCCTTGGATTTTTTGGAGGCATTGGGGGAGCTTCGAGAAATGGTGTACTCATAAAGGGCAGCAACTATCTTGAAGCTTTAAACCAGATAGATACAATTGTTTTTGATAAGACAGGGACGCTTACAAAAGGAGTCTTTAAAGTAACAAAGGTAAAAGCCCTGGAAGGAATAAGCGAAGCTGAGCTGTTGAAATATGCGGCATATGCCGAAAGCTTTTCCAATCATCCTATCGCCACATCCATAAGGTCGGCTTATGGCAAGGAAGTGGACACTAACGAAGTCATAAATTATACAGAGCTTTCAGGCTATGGAGTTAAGGTTTCTGCTTATGGGAAAAACATAATTGCAGGTAATGCAAGAATGATGGAATTGGAAGGGCTGGAATGGGAAAACCCTGATACCATAGGAACGGTTGTACATGTAATACTAGACGGAGCTTATGCAGGATATTTAGTTATTTCTGACGAGATCAAGGAGGATGCTAAAGAAGCAATCCGTCTTCTCAAAGCTGCAGGCATCAGAAGGACAGTGATGCTTACAGGAGATGTCAGAGCAGTAGCGGAAAAGGTGGTATCGGAGCTGGGACTGGATGAGGTATACTCAGAGCTGTTACCGGACCAAAAGGTTGAAAAGCTGGAGGCAATACAAAAGGATAGGAATTCCAAAGGTAAGGTGGCTTTTGTAGGAGATGGGATAAATGACGCACCTGTTCTCGCAAGGGCTGACATCGGAATAGCAATGGGAGGACTGGGCTCTGACGCAGCTATTGAAGCTGCGGATATAGTAATAATGACAGATGAGCCTTCCAAAATAGTCAGTGCCATCAGGATTGCAAGGAAGACCAGGAAAATAGTATGGCAGAATATAATATTCGCTATGAGCATCAAGGCTGTCGTGCTGCTTCTTGGTGCGGGAGGCCTGGCGACCATGTGGGAAGCAGTATTCGCTGATGTAGGCGTTGCGCTTATCGCTGTGCTGAACTCCATAAGAGTACTGAACCTGAAGAATATGTAATCACATTTAAAACTCCCGTAGGCTTATGCTTACGGGAGTTTTATGCTTTAGCCGGTGATAATGGGGGAACTTGTTTATATGAGCATAAATATAATAATACAAAGGAGGCGGGTTAATATGAATACAGACAGCACAACAACACCGGTACAGCGGGAAAGAGCCGGCACGGCAGAAGCAACGCTGGCCAGCAGATTGCTGCTGATAGCTTCGATTATTATAAATTTAATCAAAGGAGATGACTTCCTCATACTAGCAGCCTTATTAAGTCTCACTGCGGGTTTTCTTACGATTAGGGCAGCAAAACTGGAAGCTGTTGAACAGCAAATTGCTCCTGGGGTGACAACCTTTGCAAATGGGTTAAAGCTTATCGGAAGTCATACAGGTGTATTTGTTTCTATAATACTTCTCTGGGCTTTATTGATTGAAGTATCAATAAAACAGGCAACTACAGTAGCTGCTCAGCCTACATTAGCAGGAACTACAGGAGCGTTCCTGGTATAATGATGTAATTTATTTCCATTGAATTGGTAATTGAAATTGCTTAAAATAAAGACAAGCTGTACTGTTGGCTGAATCCCTAAGCAGAAAGGAGAGTCGGTAATTGAAAGCAGGTAAAGTGTTGGTATTTTTACTTGTTGTGATGCTTTTTGCTTCCTCTGTCGCCTTTGCAGATGTGCTCAAGAATGGCAGCAAAGGTGAGGAGGTAAAGGAGCTTCAGTCTAAGCTTAAGCAGAAAGGTTATTTTACAGGTGAAGTAACAGGTTACTATGGCAGTAAGACGGAAGATGCAGTGAAAAGGTTCCAGTCTAAGAGCAAGCTTACGTCTGACGGAGTGGTAGGAGCAGGAACAATGAAGGCGCTTTTTGGCACCACAGTGACAAGCTCGAAAAAAGTTGAGCTTTTGGACTGGTGGTCCGGGGCTTCTAAGGTTTTTAAAATTGGAATGACAGCGAAGGTTACTGATGTGAAAACGGGTAAGACCTTCAATATTGTGCGTACATACGGCGGCAATCATGCGGACTGTGAAGCCAAGACCTCGGCAGATGCTCAGAAGATAAAGCAGATATGGGGCGGAAGCTGGAGTTGGGTACGCAGGCCGGTAATTGTGGAAGTGAGTGGAAGGAGAATAGCGGCTTCAATAGCGGCTATGCCTCATGCGGGGGTGGACAAGTCTCCTGCAAACAAGTACATAAGCAGTAGAAGCGGTGGTTATGGCAGAGGTGCAAACCTTGACAAGATAAAGAACAATGGAATGAGCGGAGTAATAGATGTTCACTTCCTGAACAGCAGAACCCATGGTACTAATAAGGTTGACAGCAAACATCAAGCAGCAGTAAAAACAGCGGCTAAAAGCAAATAGTATATCTATAAAAGACCTAACCGTAAAGGCTAGGTCTTTTACAGTTTAACGGACAACTTCTAGAGTCTGTCAAAGCCAAAGGTTCTTCCAAAACCGCCAAAGGCGATTATTGCAAGTATAATGATGAAGAAGAAGTTGTTGTCGATACCCCAAGACGGACCTGCTGCAAGAAGTATGAACAGAAGGAGCAGAAGCAGGAAGCCGTTGTCAGGACATATCCTTTTATGATCTGCAATAGGTGATACTGCTGTAGGTCTGCAAAAATCAGGTGGGCCACAAGGATCGTATCTACCGCCATAACCGTTCGCCATATTTAACCCTCCTTTCAATTAAAATTTTGCATTGCTTTAACATGTTCCTTTTGACTAAAGAAAATATCTTCAGTTGCTTAACTTAAACAGCTAGACTAGTAGAAAAAATGCTGACAACGCCAAAAAGTCTAAATAGCTTCTTCGATAATACGGATAACCATATCCATAACTATAATATGGATAAGGATAATACGGATAACCAAAACCGTAACCATAACCATAACCGAAAGGCATGGTCTCACCTCCTCTCTAATAATAAGGGATACCAATTACATGTCCTACTCCATACTATGTAGTACTTCTCATTTGGTTACTTATTATGCTTGAATGCTTAATCCAAAGGCTTTGTCCACTCCGCCAATACCAATTATGGCCATTATGATTATAAAGAAATAGCTGCTGTCTATGCCCAAGGAAGGACTCGCAGCAAGTAAAATAATTAGAAGAATAAGAATCAATAAGTCATTGTTTTTGCGAGGCTCCTTTGGAGAGACTTCAATTGGAGTGATTTTGGGAGTATAAGAAAGACCTCTGTTGAACCTGTGTGCCATAATCTCGCCTCCGATACATTTTGAAAGAATATTTTACAATAGTGAGGTTGTTTACCCTTCTCAGTTATATACTATGTACATACTCCTGTTTGGTTACTTTAATAAGCAGCTGCATCATAGAAAACTTGTAAAGCCTGTCAACTTATAGATGAGTATTTCGTATTATGGTACTAGAAGGAGGGTTGCACATGGAAAACGGGCAAAATCCTGTCCAGACTGCTTTTATGGGGTTATCCAGAGAGCAGTTAGCAAAGATTATATATGAGGAACTCTCAAAATCAGGGTTTCAATTTAACAACTTCAATGCCATGATACCCTCAATCATCAATAGAGTATTGATGGAGAACAGCGGAAGGGCAGGTAACTATCTAGCCCAAATGCTTATTAATGGGATGATGGGTAATTTTTTCAAAAGATAGATTTAAGAATCATGATTACTTCATGATTTTTTTTGTGCTTCAAAAAGTATTTGAGGATATAAGAAAGTTATTGTAAAATAATCAAGACTTGTCTATAATTATTAGATAGAAGTTTAATATCCACATGAGGGAGTAATTGGCACGTTTGTGCGGCAATGTCAACATACTGATGATTGTGCCTTGTAGGGTAATCATACTCAGGGTATGCAAGGTACAAATTAAGGATGTGCGTTATTAACACCTTGAAAGATAAGGAAGTTGTTGTGTTAATAAGCACTAATCATCTGGCTTGCCTTAATTAATGAGACTCATGTATAGCGTTTTCGTTATACATAGTCTCATTTTTGTTTGCACATACTTAAAATGCCGCCGTAGGAGCAGGAAGAATGGAGGAAAGAGATGGATATACTATCAATAGTATTAATTGCGATCGGCCTTTCAATGGATGCCTTCGCAGTATCTGTAACAAATGGAATCATTATCAAAGATCTTAAAATAAGTCATGCATTGAAGATTGCTATGTATTTTGGGGTTTTCCAGGCTTTGATGCCTTTGGCAGGCTGGCTTGCAGGATTCCAGTTCAGGGATTACATAATCAGTGTTGATCATTGGATAGCTTTTGGTTTGTTGGCTTTCATAGGAGGCAAGATGATAAGAGAGGCTTTTGACCAGGTGGATGAAGAAGCCGAAACTGTAGAGGGTATGTGTGAGGTAGCCGTATCCACTCAAGGGACAGCATTTGAAAACCCGCTGAGAATGGGCAGGCTGCTTGTACTTGCTGTAGCAACGAGCATAGATGCCCTCGCGGTTGGCATCAGCTTTGCCTTTTTGAGCGTTTCAATAGTTTGGTCGGCAGCGGTAATTGGACTTATTACCTTTGCAATATGCTTTGCAGGTGTATATATGGGGAATAAGTTTGGGGGCTTGCTGAAAAAGAAAGCAGAGATAGTCGGTGGGCTTATATTGATATTTATTGGATTGAAGATACTTTTAGAACATATGGATATAATTGGATAGAATTGCAAAGGAATAATAAAATTGCTTAATGAGAATATAATATTTAGTTGATTTAACAATTTTGGAGGGAGTGCTTGAAATGTCCGAAGTAAAATTCTGCGAAAACAACTTTTCTCAAGGCACTGATGAAACAGCTGAAAGAATAGAAAATGAGCTTGATGATGTAGCGGTGCTCGTTGAACCGTGTCTAGGGCACTGCGAGGATTGTGCGGTGGGACCATTTGCCCTGGTCAATGATAAATTCATCAAGGCAGATACCGCAGATGAGCTATATGAAAAAATAGTTGAACAATTGGAATAACTTAAAAAACAGGTTTGCTCCGAGCAAACCTGTTTTTTCCCTTCATAATTTCTTCATAGTATTTTAGTAAAATCAAGATAAGTTATAAGCGGTTTTTTGAAATACGGATATGGAGGGATAGAGCATATGAAAATGATAAAAATAGAATTAAAAATCGAAGGCATGACCTGCAGCAGCTGTGAGCTCAGGATAGAAAATGCCCTAAAAAAGCTGGAAGGAATAACAGAGGTAAAGGCTGAGTATTCAAAGTCAAAGGCACATGTTACCTATGACGCTGATGTTGTAGGGCTTCAGGATATAATAAATGTAGTTGCGAAGGCCGGATACACGGCTTCTGAGCAAAATAAAAGCGTAAATGCTGAAGCGGTCAGGAAACCGGAAGCTGCTCAATCCAAAGAGGATATTAACCAACTGGTGGGTATCGGAATCATACTATTGGCTTTGTATGTTATAATAAAGAACACTATTGGTTTCAACTTCATACCTGAGGTAAACCAGTCCATGGGTTACGGAATTTTATTTGTAGTCGGACTGCTTACATCGCTCCACTGTATTGCAATGTGCGGAGGTATCAATCTCGCACAATGCGTTTCATACAAGCATTCTGATGCGTCCGGTAAAGGAAACCTGAAACCAAGCTTTTTATACAATTCAGGCAGAGTCGTATCATATACGGTAATCGGTGGTATTGTCGGCGGTATCGGTTCAGTTGTAAGCTTCTCGGGTGGTGCAAAGGGTATCGTAGCAATAATCGCAGGCCTTTTCATGGTCATAATGGGAATCAATATGCTCAATATCTTCCCGTGGCTTAAGAGGTTCAACCCTAGAATGCCAAAGATATTTGGGAATAAGATATATAACAACAATGGCAAAAATGGTCCTTTCTATGTAGGACTTTTGAATGGACTTATGCCCTGCGGACCACTGCAAGCAATGCAGCTTTACGCTCTTGGCACAGGCAGCATTGCCACAGGCGCACTTTCCATGTTTCTGTTCAGTATAGGAACAGTACCCTTGATGTTTGGTTTTGGAGCAATAAGCTCGATGCTTGGCAAAAAGTTTACGGGGAAACTGATGAAGGTCAGTGCAATGCTTGTAATGATACTTGGATTTATTATGATGGGCAGAGGCTTGTCACTTTCGGGTGTAAATGCAACTGCGATTGTTGGAGAGAGTTCGGTAAAAGGAAATGTGGCAATAGTAGAAAATGGAATTCAGGTCGTATCTATAGACCTAAAATCGAACAGCTACGCTCCGATAGTTGTCCAGAAAGGTATTCCGGTAAGATTCATAATAAATGCTGAAGATGAAAATATAAACGGGTGCAATAATGCGATAATAATACCCAAATTCAATATACAGAAAGCTCTGGAGCCCGGTGAAAATGTAATTGAGTTTACACCTGATGAGACTGGTACTATTCCTTACTCCTGCTGGATGGGAATGATAAGGAGCAGTATAAAGGTTGTAGATGACTTATCAACAATCTCGAATGAGGATGTTAAGGCTGCAGACTCCGACGTGATTTCGAGCTCAGGAGGCGGCTGCTGCGCTGAAGGCGCATTAGCTACTGAATTCGCTAATGGAAACATTCCAACTGATGATATAAAGGTTGCAGAAATAAAAGACGGGGTACAGGAAGTCACAATAAATGTAAATGACTATGGTTATTCTCCGGCGGTAGTAGTTCTTCAAAGGGGGGTAAAAGTAAAGATGAAGTTCAACCCCGAAAAGCTGAATTCCTGCAACAATGTAGTTGCGTTCCCTGATTATGGCGGACAGCTTGATTTATCTGCAGGCGAGCTGGAGACACCGGAGCTGGAAGTAACAGAAGATTTTACATTCCAATGTTGGATGGGGATGCTGAATGGATATGTAAAAGTAGTTGACGATATAAGCAATATCGATATGGAGGCAATTAAGAAAGAGGTAGAATCTTTCGTACCTCCTGAGGGAAGCGGAAGCTGCTGCAACTAGAAAACAATTTTGTATTTGGAGTGATTCATATGTTAAAATCAATTAAGAAAGCGATAGACAACTTTTTAAAAAAACTTGCAAAAGAGAGTGAAAAATCCTTTGGGACAGAGAGACTGGACTGCTGCAAGCTGGATAGGCCAAACAGCAAAAAGGATAAATAGCAGGGGGCGGTACCGTGAGTGAAAGCAATATAAAGATACTGGTTGTTGATGATGAAGAGAAGCTGACTGAGGTTGTTAAGTCATACCTTGAGAAAAGCGGTTTCAAGGTTTATTGTGCATACAATGGAAATGAAGCATTGGAGCTTTTCGAAAGGACTAACCCCAAGCTTATTGTGCTGGATCTGATGCTTCCTGATATGTCTGGAGAGGATATTTGCAGAAGCATTAGGAAAAAATCAAGAGTGCCAATAATCATGCTTACTGCAAAGGTGGAAGAGGAAAGCATATTGAACGGTCTGGGGATAGGAGCCGATGACTATGTGACCAAACCCTTCAGTCCAAGACAGTTGGTGGCAAGGGTTATAGCCCTCTTGAGACGCTCGGAGGATGAAATCATGCCCCTGTCCAACGTTCTATCCTTCAATGCTGGAGAACTGATAATAGACAGCATCAAGCATGAGGTGAAAAAGGACGGGCAGGCAGTAAGCCTTACTCCTAATGAATTTAAAATTTTGATGGCACTTGTGAAATATCCACAGAAGGCTTTTACCCGTGAGGAGCTTGTCTTTCTCGTGCTGGGAGAAGATTATGAAGGCTATGACAGGACTATAGACACTCACATAAAAAATCTCCGGCAAAAGATTGAACCGGATGTAAAATCACTTAGATATATACTGACTGTCTATGGTGTGGGCTACAAGTTTGGTGGTGAATAAAGCATGAAGTATAGTCTGAGAAACAGGCTGTCCCTTTCCTATATAACAATAGCAATGATATGCGTTACACTCATAAGCATTATTGCGAATCTATCACTGGAAAGTCAATTCAGAGAATATGTAAAGGGCAACCAGGAGAGAAGGAACGATAATGTTGTTAGTCTGATAAGACAGCAATACCATGAAGGCGAGGGGTGGAACCTGGAGGTCATCCAGGATATTGGAATAAGCGCTTTAGAAGACGGAATGATTATAAGCGTCATAGACACCGGGGATAAGGTGGTATGGGATGCAACCGAGTACAATAACGGAATGTGCGAGCAGATGATAATTCATATGAACAGAAATATGTCCAGCAGATATCCGAATTGGAAAGGAGAATTTACCACCGCTTCTTATACTGTAATAAGTGGTATCAAAGAGGTAGGCATTGTAGAAATCGGATACTATGGCCCTTTTTATTTCACGGATAATGATTTAGAATTTATCAACGCTTTAAATGTAGTGTTCATAGCAGTCGGTGGTATATCCTTGATATTATCACTGTTGTTTGGATATATAATGGCCAGAAGGATAAGCACACCGATCTCCAGGGTTATAAATACCGCAGAAATGATCTCGAGAGGCTGCTATGACGACAGAAGCAATGAAATCTCAAATATTAAGGAGATAGCTCAGCTTACTGGATCTATCAACAATCTTGCAGAGACACTTGAGAAGCAGGAAAAGCTCAGGAAAAGGCTTACGGCTGATGTAGCCCATGAGCTGCGGACTCCATTGGCCACACTGCAAAGTCATATCGAAGCAATGATTGATGGCATATGGGAAGCTGATTCAAAAAGGCTTAAGAGTGTACACGAGGAAATAATGCGCCTTGGCAGGATGGTTGGGGATTTGGAAAAGCTGACAAGGTTTGAAAGTGAGAGAATGGCGCTGCAAAAGGCGGAGTTTGACATTTCTGAGCTGATTAGAAGTATTCTGGTTAACTTTGAAAAGGAATATGCAGATAAAAACATAAGGGTATGTATAGAGGATAAAGATATCAATATTTTCGCAGATAGGGATAAAATAAGCCAGGTTATAATAAATCTAATGTCCAATGCTTTAAAGTTCACAGGTGAAGGTGGGCATATCAACTTAACAATTTGGGATAATGCAGATAATGCAATGATATCAATAAGTGATACGGGAATAGGCATACCGGCTGAAGACCTGCCGCATATCTTCGAAAGATTCTATAGGGCTGATACCTCCAGAAGCAGGCTTACAGGAGGCTCGGGCATTGGCTTGACTATAGCAAAAGCTATAATAGAAGCCCATAAGGGATCAATAATTGTTGAGAGTGAAATCGGTAAAGGTACAAGCTTTGTAGTGACTATTCCAAAGAAATGATATGTGAATTGTAATGTATGAAAAGAGCTCAGGTTATTACCTGAGCTTATCTTTTAAAGTATTCATTATTCGTTCTTTTGACACTTTGGGGTATTCCATCATCAAATACGCAATTGGACAAAAGAGGAGCATTAAATAAGGTATGAAACCACCTATGCTGTAATATTCAACTCCGACTGCCAAAAAAGCAAAAATCAAAATAATTGGTAACAGACATCCGGCAAGCAGTTTGACAAAAGCGGATACTTGTCCGTTATTAATATGATTAGTATTGTTCATAGCTCTTCCACCTTTCAAGAGATTGATAATAAAATAAATTTACTGAACCAAACCAGCCCTGCTGAAGGGTAGTAACTTGGTATTCCAGAAGGTCAAGGTATGTATGGGAATTAACCCATACGGACACTTTTAGTCCCACAAGGATATATTAAAAAATTTATCCTCATTTTATATAATACTCTAAAATTATCCATTTGTGAAGAGGGAAATTTTACAAACCAAGTATTTTTTCTACTTGTTCTTTCATTTCGTCTTTTTCACAAACAGTTTTGTGGAGTACGGGCTTTTTGTCAAGGTCTCGGATGCCCTTTGGAATTTCTGTTTCAGTCAGTCTGCTCATTTCCTTTATAAGCTCGAAGTCATTCAGCTCGGAATACTTGGAGTCAATGGACTCCATTACATCAGCTGTAAATTTATACGGACTGGCTGTTGAAACGATCACCGTCTTTATACTGTCATTGTTGTTCTGCTCTCTGTATTTTCTGTATGCTGAGCAAGCAACAGCAGTGTGGGTATCAATAACGTACCCGGACGCTTTGTAAATTTCCCTTATAGCTTCAGCGGTGTCAGTTTCGGATGCATAGCCTCCACGAAAATTTTTCAATCCCTCTTTTACATGGGCATTTATAGTGTATTCGTCAACCCTGGATAACTGTAGCATCAAGTCACTCACCATATCGCCATCTTCGCCGCAAAGTGAAAACAGCAGTCTTTCCAGGTTGCTTGAAACAAGAATATCCATTGAGGGTGACATTGTGATAATGAAATTGCGTTTTTTATCATAAATACCTGTTTTCATGAAATCGTACAGTACTTTGTTTTCATTTGAAGCACATATAAGGTTCTTAACAGGGAGCCCCATGTTTTTTGCATAATAGCCGGCCAGTATATTGCCAAAATTTCCGGTAGGGACAGCAAAGTTGATTTCTTCACCGACTTTGATATCTCCCATTCTGCAAACCTGCGAGTATGCGTAAAAATAATATACTATCTGGGGAATGAGTCTGCCTATGTTTATGGAGTTGGCAGATGAGAATATGCAGTTTCTGCCGGACATCTTCTGAAGCAGCTTCTCATCGGTGAACATTTGCTTCACACCAGATTGCGCATCGTCAAAATTCCCGCGGATACCTATTACTTTTGTGTTATCGCCGGTTTGGGTTACCATTTGCTTTTTCTGAATCTCGCTTACCCCGTCTTCAGGAAAGAATACAATTATCTTGGTGCCAGGGACGCCGGTAAAGCCTTCAAGAGCCGCTTTGCCCGTATCTCCGGAGGTTGCGGCGAGTATGACAATTTCCTTTTCCAGCTTCTGCTTTTTGGCAGCACATTTTAAAAGATAGGGCAGTATGGATAATGCCATATCCTTAAAAGCAAGGGTCGGCCCGTGGAAAAGCTCAAGGAAGTAAAAGCCCGCTTTCTTGACTATCGGTGCTATTTCGGGAGTATCGAATTTATCATCATAAGCTTTATCGATACACTCGCGGATTTCTGTTTCACTGAAATCCCCTAAATAATCCTTTATAACGTGATAAGCCAGGCTTCTATAGTCCATATTCATCATATCTTCAAGAGGAAGCTTAAGCTTTGGTATTTCGTTTGGAACAAAGAGACCTCCATCCTCGGCTATACCCTTGAGTATGGCTTCTGAGGCAGTTATAAGACCACCTTTTCCTCTAGTGCTTTTATACAATATTTTGTGCATAACTTCTACCTCCATTATTTATCCGCTGAGCATTCTATAATGTAAATTGAATGAACTTCTTTGAATTTGTATAATTATATCATATTTGCTTTACTAAGAAAGTAATATTTTGATTTGGGAATAATGAAAATATACTATGAAAGATAAAGATTTATTAAAAATAAGGGGGAAACCATGGAATTTGTATATCTTGATAACAGTGCAACTACAAAACCTCATAAACAGGTAATTGATGAGGTGGCCCAGTGCATGGAAAAATTCTTTGCCAATCCATCCTCTGCCCACAGACTGGGTATTGAGGCAGAGAAGAAGGCAACTGCGGCAAGAACTGAAATAGCCAAAATGATAGGTGCATCACCGAAGGAGATAGTTTTTACTTCGGGGGGTAGTGAGGCTAACAATACTGCAATTCTTGGTGCAGTTGCAAAGGGTGAGCATATCATCACCTCTAAAATCGAGCATCCAAGCATTCTGCGGCTGCTGGAAAGTATGGAGGAACTAGGCCATGAAGTCACTTATCTTGAGGTTGACAGCAGGGGACTGGTAAAATTGGACCGACTTGAGGCAGCAATTAAGGATAATACCAGGTTGGTAACAATAATGCATGTGAATAATGAAGTAGGGTCGATTCAGCCTATATCGGACATAGTCAGGATTGTCAGGGCAAACAGCAAAAAAGCCCGTGTGCATGTTGATGCGGTGCAGTCAGCAGGTAAGCTCCACTTGGACATGAAGAGCCTGAATATTGATATGCTTTCCCTAAGTGCCCATAAAATCCATGGACCCAAAGGTATAGGGGCGTTGTACATAAAAAGCGGGCTAAAGCTGAAGCCGCTCATTCTTGGAGGCGGACAGGAGGGCGGTATAAGGGCAGGTACGGAAAACCTTCCGGGAATATCGGGCTTTGGTGCAGCTGCATCTGAAGCTGTTGCGGATAAGCAGAAAAAAGCGGATCAAGTTTATAATGTAAAAAAGCATTTTATAGAAAGGCTTTCAGAGGTTGATGATATTATGATAAACAGCCCCTTGGATAGCTGCCATATTGACAACATATTGAATGTTTCCTTCGGGGGAGTCCGTGGAGAAGTACTGCTGCATGGGTTGGAAGACTATAAAATCTATGTTTCTACAGGTTCTGCCTGTTCTTCTAAGCAGCCTGGACACGGGAATTATGTGCTTCCTGCTTTGGGACTAAGAGAATGTGAAATAGAAGGTGCAGTCAGGTTCAGCTTTTCTTATTTCAATACATTGGAAGAGGTTGACTACACAATCGAAGCTTTAAAAAAGATACTGCCCTTTTTAAGGAGGCTGAAAAGATGAAGTGTTTACTTGTAAAATCCTCAAGTGAGATTACCCTCAAAGGTCTGAACAGAAGAGAATTTGAGAATAGCTTGCTTAGAGAGATAAAAAGGAGAATTGGAACAGAACACAGGATTGATAGAGAGTCAGGAAGGTTTTTCATACACGCATATTCGGATGAAATGATAAAAGAGCTGCAAAAGGTGTTTGGAATACTTAGAGTCGCAGTAGCTGACATTGTAGAGAAGGATATTGACGCTATAAGCAGGACTGCAGTAGAGCAGATAAGCACGATAAGCGGGGTAAGGACCTTCAAGGTTGAGAGCAAAAGAGCAGATAAGAAATTCCCCAAAAACTCAATGGAGATATCCAGGGAGGTAGGGGGGGATATACTGAAATCAATGGAAGATATAAAAGTAGATGTGCATAATCCTGATGTAATAGTAAATATAGAGGTGCGAGACAAGGTGTACATATATACCAAAGAATATGACGGCGTTGGTGGCATGCCGTATAAGAGCGCAGGCAAGGGGATGCTGCTGCTTTCCGGCGGCATTGACAGTCCTGTAGCTGGATTTATGATGGCCAAGAGAGGCTTGGAGCTGTCTTGTGTGTATTATCACAGTCATCCTTACACCAGCGAGAGAGCTAAAGATAAGGTTGTAGAGCTTGCGAGGAAGCTGTCGGAGTATACCGGCCCTATAAGGCTTTATGTTGTTCCCTTTACACGCATACAGATGGATATAATTGAAAAGTGCAGGGAAGATGAGCTGACCATAATAATGCGAAGATTCATGATGAAACTGGCGGAGCTGGCAGCGGCTAAGGAGGGAGCGAGGGCTCTGGTTACGGGAGAGAGCTTGGGGCAGGTGGCGAGCCAGACTCTGGAAAGCATATTTGTTACTAATAGTGAGCTGGAGATTCCTGTATTCAGACCACTGATTGGTATGGATAAAGTAGAGATAATGAATATTTCAAGAAAAATCGACACTTATGAAATATCAATACTTCCCTATGAGGATTGCTGCACAATTTTTGTTCCAAAACATCCCAAGACAAAGCCAAGGCTGGAGGAGATAAAAAGGTCTGAAGAAAAGTTGGATATAATGGGATTGATGGAGGAAGCCTTGGAAAACGCAGAGATTCTGACTGTTATGCAAGAAAGATAAAAACATTTTTGATTTCTAGTTTGTAGAATAAAAACTTCTTTAAAACCAATAATAAAACTGTATTAAAAAATAAGGAGGTTTTGTTATGCAGGGTAGAGTTGAAAAGAAAAACGATCATCTATCAGGTGTGAAATGTGTTGTGGACACTTGCTACTATTACGCTCAAGGTGATTATTGCAATGCTGCAAAAATAGAAATACAGCCGAATGGTGCGTCAAATACACAGGAAACAGACTGTGCAACCTTTGCGCCAAGTCAATCATAGAGCAGGATCATTAAGACGCCCTTTATAGAAATCTATAAAGGGCGAATTTTTCAATTGGATTTAAATGGTTTGCTCTTTAGGTGAAAACTAAGATATTATTTTATAATGCATTAATTTTATATCTACGAGAAAAGGAAGGTAGTTAATTTGGGCGGGAGAATTGTTGTAGCTGATGATGCGGCATTTATGAGAATGATGCTGAAAAACATATTGGTTCAAGGAGGTTATGAAGTAGTGGGAGAGGCCGAGAATGGACACAAAGCAATTGCAAAGTACTTTGAGCTTAAGCCGGATCTCATCACTCTTGATATTACGATGCCGGAAATGGATGGAGTCACTGCCGTGAAGGAAATTTTGAGCAGGGATAATAAGGCTAATGTGGTGATGTGCTCTGCAATGGGACAGCAGGCCATAGTCGTTGAGGCGATAATGGCGGGGGCAAAGGATTTTATTGTGAAACCTTTCCAGACAGAAAGAGTCATAGAGGCGGTTAAAAGGATTATTGGATAAGAAGGAATTCAACAAAACATGTCGAAATATAGATTTATAAAAAAGGCTTCTATTAAAGCATTTTAACGACCAATGAAGCCTTTTATGAAACTCATTTACGGAAAGTGGTACACTAAGGAAGTTTATACTTTCCTATTCGTAATAAAAAAGGCTTCTATTAAAGCATTTTAACGATTAAGGCAGCCGGTATCTTAAATAATAGGGGGGAACGAAATGGATACAATGCAGTTGGTAATATTCAGGCTTAACGGACAGGAGTACGGGATAGATATATTTAAGGTGAATGAAATCGTACCTCACAGTAAGCCTACGAAAATACCCAATTCTCCAGCCTATATCGAAGGAGTGCTGAATCTCAGAGGGCATGTAATTCCTATAATAAGCCTGAAAAAGAAATTTAATCTTGAGGATGCGGGAACGGACGACAGGACAAGGATAATAGTGGCCAATACTGGGGGCAATGTGGCCGGATTTGTAGTTGATGAGGCTTCAGAGGTTCTTACTGTAGATAAGGACAGCATAGAACCAGTCTCGGAAATCGTATCCAACATCAGCAGAAAATATATTAGCGGAGTAGGTAAGCTGGATAATGGAAGAATGTATATATTGCTCAATTTCGATGAGCTGTATACAGAAGAATCATAAAGAGGCTTCCGGTACATAGGAAAAGCAGGCAGTTAGGCGAAAGGCTTAGCTGCCTTTTTGTTAATACTCAGCAGAGGTGGCCAAACCATATAATAATTTGGTAAAATATGAATATATTCTAAATGATTACTTACTGTGAGGGGTGGGTTGAGTATGGGTAAGTATATAATGAAAGCGCTTGTATTCTGTGTGCTGTTTATTTCAGCTTGCGGCTTTATAGGCTTGCAGAAAGAATTTGTAAGTCCTGAAAAGGTAGAAATCGTTGAAAAGGTAGAATTGCCCCCTGAGCCTGAGCCTGATCCGGAAATAGTATTATCCAATATGGAAATGTTTCCTGGAGGCTGTTTTAGCATATATCTCAAAGGCATGACCGACAGGGATGAGATACAGGTATCGACGACGCTGGTACAGGAGCAGCCTCGTTTTTTCAACCATATGGGAGGCAAGCTGGCAATAGTGGGCTTAAGCTGCAGAACCAAAGAAGGAGATTACAAATATAAGGTGCAGGTGCAAAGAGACGGGAAAATAGCGACCGAAAGAGAGGCAGTTCTTAAAGTACTGCCAAAGGAGTTTGAAAAGCAGTATCTCAAGGTTTCTACTACGCAAAAAGACCAGCGGAGTGATGAGAACTTTGATGAGGATAAGGTGCACACGGACAGGGCAAAAGCTGTCACCTGGTCAAAACCTCTGTGGGAGGGTACGTTTGTAAAGCCGGTGGAAGGAAGGACCTCCACTGAGTTCGGAATGATAAGGTATATTAACAAAGAAGAGTCTGGAAGGCACTCCGGTCTTGATATATCAGCGGCTAAAGGCACTCCGATAAAAGCAGCCAACAACGGAGTTGTAAGATTAGCTATGATGTTGAAGGTTACAGGTAACACTATTATTATTGACCATGGATGCAATATCTACAGCTCTTATGCTCATCTTGACAAACTGCTGGTAAAGAAGGGGGCTGAGGTTAAGAAGGGCGATATTATTGGAGAGGTTGGAACAACAGGCTTCTCTACAGGACCTCACTTGCATTGGACAACAACTATTGGAACTCTTTTTATCAATCCCGAAACGCTGATGGGAAAGGATCCATTGGAGTTTCTAAATGGGGTAAGCCAGACTAATTAACGGGTATCCAGCTCGATGTACTTATGGAGCATGGTGTCTGCATACGCAGCCAGCCTCAAGTATATTAAGCAATATATATAAAGAGGCGGGAAGAGTGTAAAAGCTTGCTGCAGAGGAGCTTTGAATGCTGAATAACCGAAAATGCTTATTCCGAAAAGGTGATTTACTGTAAAAAGCATTAGGATAACCATCAGGGCAGAAGGGGCGGGTGCAAAGTATATGCTTTTAAAATGACTCTTCATGATGCCTAAGGAAAGGCCGATAATACCGTTTGTGCATATGAAAAAAATTGCTTCACCCAGGCTCATAATTGACGATATGTATGCAGCTGCCAGGTACACAGCAACGCCACAAGCCCAATTGAGCCGTGCGGCAATATATATTGGAAAGCCGCCAAGTATGACGGTGAACATAAATGCAGACCCCAAAATACGGGGTACAGCCTGAAGTGCTGCAGCCAGTACAGCAAGTATAATGCAAAATATCAGCACTCTTTTATTCAGCATAGGAATATCCCCCCCCTGAAACATCAAAGAAGCAGATAACGTCTTGATATTTAATTGATATGACAGGAGAATGTAAAATAAAACCCGGAGATAATTAATATCTCCGGGTTTTTGAGTTTTTGGAAAAATTACTTTCTATTCATAACTGCCATAACCACAGGTATTGTGATAATTACTGCGATTATTGCCTCAGGCAGACCATTTGTAAGAGCAATACCGAATATCACCTTTGCTGACGTAGCTGCACTTATTCCTTTTACTTCGGCATAACGGGCGGCATATAATAAGTAGATCATGCCCAATACTCCAAAAGTATTTGTTAATGAGCCAATGGCTGCCCCCAAGCCTATTCCCAGAACTTTTATCCTACCTGCCATAAGCTTGTAGCAGTAATAGGAAGTGAGGCCGATAAGTACTCTTGGAAGAACCGATACCAACGGATTGATAAAGGCAAAGGATAACAGGTTCGGGTTTGCCAGATTTTGAAAAATGCTGAATATCCCAAAAATAAGGCCTATTAACATGCCTACCATTGGTCCTTCGAGAATCGCTCCTATGATTACCGGTATGTGCATTATTGTTGCGCGGGCGATTGGCAAAGGTATGAAACCATAGCCGGTAAGACCAAGCACAATAGAGATGGAGGACAGCATGCCAATAACGGCAATCTGTCTGGTGTTAAGGTGATAGGAAAATGCGGGCTTTTTTCCCAATTCCATAAAATTACCTCCGTTCTTATTCCATAAGGATATAAGTCGAAAAATCCTTACAAGAAAAATTAAAGTTCAGTTTCTTTCGAATACCGACAAAAATATTGTAGCACAGCATTTGGAATTTTTCCATAGGCGGATTTGCAGTAAAAGCAAATAGCCAAAATATATATCAGTATAATATGTCCCGTAAATGACAGACAGATCATATTAAAATGTTTCAAAATGATACAAAATCAACATAATGAGAAAATAATGTCAAAAAAATTGCAAATTTGCAAAATATTTATGTAAAATCAATTCGATTTTGATAGAAATTAACCGAATTTTAAAAAATAATGATTGAAAAGAATTTTTATTGTTGTTATAATGAAACAAATATAAACAAAGTAGTCTCATATTGATACGGTGGGGGCAAAGAAAAATGTTATTAAGTATAGAAAAATATCAAAACTATGTAAATGTTCTAAAGGAAGAACTGGTGCCAGCTTTGGGGTGCACTGAACCTATTGCGATTGCATATGCTGCGGCGAAAGCGCGTGAGGTGTTGGGCGTGCTCCCGGAGAGAATTATTGTAGAATGCAGTGGTAACATTATCAAGAATGTAAAAAGCGTTGTTGTTCCAACAACTAAGAATTTACGAGGAATTGAAGCTGCGGCGATTATCGGTGCTGTCGGTGGAGATGCTTCCAAAGGCTTGGAAGTTCTTTCGGTTGTTAATCAATGCCATCTGGATCAGGCACTGATTCTTATTGAAAAAGGTATCTGCGAACAGAGAGTTTTGGATACTCCTGCCAAGCTGCATATTGTTATCAGGGTTTTTAAGGATGATGAAAATGCATTGGTAGAAATAGTACATACACACACAGGATTTGTACATATTGAGAAGAATGGCAAGGTTTTGTTTGATGCCCCATACAGCACGGAAGAGGATAGGAGAGGATCAACTGATAGGGAATACATGAATATTGAGGATATTTTGGAGTTTGCGAACACGGTTGATATTGATGATGTAAGGGATATACTTAGCAGGCAGATAGAGTACAATACGGCAATCTCATATGAAGGCTTGCACAAAATATATGGCGCGAACATAGGAATGACCTTGCTTAGTGTTTATGGCGATGATGTCAAGGTTCGTGCCAAAGCAGCAGCTGCAGCTGGTTCCGATGCTCGAATGAGCGGTTGTGAACTGCCTGTTGTAATCAATTCGGGCAGTGGAAATCAAGGAATGACAGTTTCCCTGCCGGTAATTGAATATGCAAAAGAGCTTTCTGCAACAACGGAAGAGCTGTACAGAGCATTGTGTGTCAGCAACCTGGTTGCGATTCATCAAAAAACAAAGATAGGCCGACTTTCTGCTTACTGTGGCGCAGTAAGTGCTGCAACAGGTGCAGGAGCTGGAATTTCATATCTTTATGGAGGTGGGATAAAAGAGATATCAAAAACTATTACAAACACATTAGCAAATGTATCTGGTATCGTATGCGACGGAGCTAAACCGTCATGTGCAGCTAAAATCGCATCCAGTGTAGACGCCGCATTATTGGGCTGCTATATGACAATGCAGGGTAGAGGATTTAGCTCCGGCGAAGGTATTGTCAAAGATAGTATTGAAGGTACTATCGAAAACGTTGGTAAGCTTGCTAGAAATGGAATGCAGGTGACTGATGAGGAAATCTTAAGAATTATGATTGACTCTTAAGTACAGTTACTAGAAAGAAGCAAACAACATACCAAATTCTTTAGAATTGAGGGGAGGAAGATTGTTCTAGTATTACACAGGGTGTGAGTCCTGCTGATAAGAACGAACGAGAATTTTATGAAAAAAATAATATGTATTGTTTTAACGTTGGTAATGATGTTAACTATGTTTACGGGTTGTGCAAGCAAATCGTCAGTTGCCCCTGCAGCTGAAGGTGTAATTAAAATTGCAGTTGCGGCGCCTATGACAGGTGATAATGCAGAGTACGGCAAAGGCTTCTTGAATGCAGCTCAAATGAAAGTTGAAGAGTGGAATGCAAACGGCGGTGTACTAGGCAGAAAAATTGAAATTGTAGCTTTCGATGACAAAAACGCAGGTGAGGAAGCTGCTTCTATAGCTCAGAAAATCGTAAGCGATAAAGACATCGTAGGTGTTATTGGTCACTTTGCTTCCGGTGTTTGCATGGTTGCTGCTCCGACATATAATGAAAACAAAGTTATTGAAATCTCTCCATCAGCGTCTCACCCTGATTATTCCGGTATCGGTGATTATATATTCAGAAATAATACCGTAATATCTGTAGAAGCTGCTGCAGGACTTGATATTGCTATCAATGATCTTGGTAAAAAGAACATTGGTATTATCTCAATTAAAACTGACTGGGGTACAAGCACTTCAGGTATCGTAAAAAAACTTATAGACGAGAAGTCAAGTACAGGGGCAAAAGTTGTTGCTCATGAGGAAGTTATGGAAGGCTCCGACGATTACAGCCCTGCTATCACAAAGCTTAATGCAGCCGGTGCAGACGTTGTTATTACCGTTGGTATGTACAATCTGGTAGCTCCTGTTGCAAAACAGTATAAGCAAGTTAATCCGGATATAGCAATTATCGGCTTCTCCAACTCATATAGCCAGCAGCTTCTTGAGCTGGGCGGCAGTGCAGTTGAAGGTGTTCGTTTCCCTGTAATATTTTTCTCAGGCTCCAATGACCCTAAAATCAAGAGTTATGTTGATGCATACACAAGCAAATACGGTTCTGCTCCAAGCGCATTGACTTCTCAGGCATATGACTCTGTTGGAATGCTGCTTGAATCTATAAAGACAGTTGGCTCTACAGACAGAGAAAAGGTAAGAGATACTTTAGCAGCAATAAAATATGAAGGTGTAACAGGTCTTACAGTATTCAACGAAATAGGCGATGTTCAGAAATCCTTCGTAAAAGTAGTTATAAAAGATGGTAAGTTTGAACAAGTTAAATAATCTTATTTCATATTTTGATATCTAGAAAGCCCGGAGGGTAATTTCCCTCCGGCTATTTCTACTAACAGGTGTTACGGTGTTGACACATACTTTGATAAACTATAGAAATGAAAATAAAAATAGAGCTTCTGGATGAAAATTTAATGGGAAGGAGTATGTTGTCGGGGCTTTTCACCCACAACTGTGGCAAGAGTGATATTACAGCAACTATTTAACGGATTGGCACTTGGTATGGCATATTCGCTGATAGCGGTAGGCTATTCAATGGTATTCGGCATCCTAAGACTAATCAACTTCTCTCATGGAGCAATTTATGCCTTTAGTGCCCACATGGCTTTGCTTTTTATCAGTATGAAATATGGTGTTATTCCGGCTATTATCTTGAGTATTCTGATTACAGGCATGCTTGGTATATTTATTGATAAGATTGCATTGGAGCCACTTAGAAAGAAAAATTCCATACCGATTGCAACCTTGATTACAACAATTGGTATGGCAAATATAATACAGAATCTTCTAATGATCTTCTTTAATACTGAAAGAAAACCATTTCCGGCATTTTTTGACTTTGGCATGTTGAAAATCGGCGGTGTGCAAATTAACTCAACACAAATTGTTATGTGTATTGTTTCATTAATTCTGCTTACCATCCTGACATTGATTATTAATAAAACAAAGCTTGGACTTGCAATGCGTGCCACTGAACAAAACTCAAAGGCAGCAAATCTGATGGGTATTAACGTAAACTTTGTAATATCCTTTACATTTTTCCTTGGCGGCGCTTCTGCAGCCATTGCAGGTGCACTGATCGGCGGATACTATCAGATTGTGTACCCGGGAATGGGCTTTATGGTTGGCCTTAAAGCCTTTGCAGCAGCAGTACTTGGCGGTATAGGTGTATTACACGGTTCAGTAGTTGGCGGATTGGTAGTCGGAATATCCGAGAGTTTTGCGGCAACCTTTCTAGGTTCTTCCTATAGAGACTCTGTAGCTTTCATCATTCTTATTCTTGTACTGATTATAAAGCCTACAGGTTTGTTCGGTAAAAAAGATATTAAGAAGGTGTAGATGATATGGACAAAAAATTGAAAAAGCATACAAACAAAAACTTCATATTTAAGATGGAGACATTTATTGAAAAATATAAGATCCCGATAGGAATTGCCTGTGCAGTAGTTTTGCTGGCGCTCCCCTATATTGGTTTCAACCAGTATATAATGCGCATTGTAATTATGATAGGTATTTATTCTATGCTAGCCTTAGGTCTCAACATTCTAACCGGTTACACAGGGCAGGTTTCATTGGGACATGCAGGCTTCTATGCAATCGGTGCATATACAGCATCACTTATCTCTCTAAAACTGGGTGCTAGCTTCGTAGTATCAGCAATAGCAGGTGGTGCTGTGTCGTCCCTTTGCGGTTTGCTTTTAGGTTTGCCGACTCTACGTTTGAAGGGTACATATCTTTCCATTGTAACTCTTGGCTTTGGAGAGATTGTCAGGATGATTTTGATGAACTGGGATAAGGTTACAAACGGTACTTTAGGTTTGAAAAATATTCCTCGTCCGTCTATATTCGGTTTAAAACTGACCCTTGCAAACAACGGCATCTACTATATGATGCTGGTTTTGGTGGCACTTATAACACTGGTATGCATATTGATCGTCAAATCAAAGATAGGCAGAGCGTTTATGTCAATTAAAGAAGACGAGCTTGCAGCTACTATGATGGGTATAAAAACCACTCGTTATAAGGTGCTGGCGTTTGTTATCTCAGCATTTATTACAGGTATTGCCGGTGCTTTCTATGCTTCCATGATTGGATATATAGAACCTAACTCATTTACCTTCGATATATCTACACTCATCATAAGCATTGTTATACTCGGCGGTATGGGTACTATCAGGGGTATGTTCATTGGCTCTGCAATCTTGATTGCATTTCCCGAGGTGTCCAGGTTCATGATGGATTATCGTTTTGTTGTATACGGTATTGTTTTAGTAGTTATGATGAGGTTCCGTCCGCAAGGTTTGTTGGGCTGGAAATCTCAGATGCCATACAAATTCCCGAAACTGGCTGTGCAAGAACTCGAAAAACGTAAAAAAGACAATATGCAGACTCAACAGGCATAAATCCAGCAGAACGATACTTCAGAAAGGAGAAGTTGTCAAATTAAGATAATTGACAACCTACAAAGATATGGCATATTTACAGGTTAATTCAATTACTAAACAGTTTGGTGGACTCATTGCCGTTGACAAAGTCAGCTTTGAGGTTGAAAAGGGTGAAATCGTTAGTGTTATTGGCCCTAACGGCGCAGGAAAAACAACAATATTCAACATGCTTACAGGGATATATACCATCGACAGTGGAGAAATTATTTTTGATGGGACACCTATACACAATACTACCCCTCATAATGTAGTTAGTTTAGGAATATCCAGGACGTTCCAGAATATACGTCTGTTTCCCAATATGCGTGTAATTGAAAACGTACTGGTCGGCACACATATCAGAACAAAATATGGTTTTTCTGATGCACTCTTCAGGACACCGCGATTTAAAAAAGAAGAGGCCGAAAGAGTTGTGCGTGCAGTTGATATTTTGACAGATATCGGATTGGAAGATAGAATTAATGATTATGCACAAAATTTGCCATATGGTGACCAGAGAAAAGTTGAGATTGCACGTGCAATTGCTACTGATGCAAGGATTATCCTGCTGGATGAGCCTGCTGCGGGTATGAATCCCCAGGAGTCCGAAGAGTTGCTTTGCTTTATTAGAGAACTGCGTGACAAGGGATATACCATTATTCTCATTGAACATGATATGAATGTGGTTATGAATATTTCAGATCGCATATATGTAATTGATCATGGCAAGAAAATTGCGCAGGGGCTCCCGGCTGAAGTTGCCAACAACGAAAGTGTAATCGAAGCTTACTTGGGAGGGGTGAAGAAAGATGCTTAGGATTAGTAATCTAAATACATTCTATGGTCACATTCACGCCTTAAAGGGTATAAGCATGGAAATAGAAGAGGGTGAGATTGTTTCCCTCATCGGGAGCAACGGTGCAGGTAAGTCCACGACTCTCAGCTCAATAGCAGGACTTGTGCATTCACAGTCGGGCGCAATAAACTTCAAAGACCAGGACATAACCAACATTGCACCCTATAAAGTTGTAAAACTTGGCATAAGTCTTTCACCGGAGGGACGTGAGGTTTTTCCGGCGCTGACGGTACAGGAAAACCTGAGGCTTGGTGCATACACTAAAAATAATAAAATAAGAGTAGAAGAATCATTTGCACGTGTTTACGACCTTTTCCCAAGACTGAAAGAAAGAATCAAACAGACAGCAGGCACTCTTTCCGGTGGTGAGCAGCAAATGCTTGCAATTGGGCGAGCGCTGATGAGCGAGCCTAAATTGCTTCTGCTCGACGAGCCTTCCTTGGGTTTGGCACCAAACTTGGTAATAATGATTTTTGAGCTTATTCAATCCATAAATAAGCAGGGTACAACAATTCTACTTATTGAACAAAATGCAAATATGGCACTGTCTATCTCTCACAGAGCTTATGTTCTTGAGACCGGTAATATTACCATGTCGGGAAAAGCAAGTGATCTTGCAATTGACCCAAGGGTGAAAAAGGCTTATCTGGGTATAGGATAAAGAAATAAAGCATGTAGTGTTTAAATATCAAAAGAATGGAGGTTAAGAAATGAAGAAAATTATTAATCATCCCAATAATGTTGTTTCCGAGGCACTTCTCGGCTTGGCAAAAGCGTATCCTGAGCTGAAATATACTGAAAACCTTGAGGTCATCTCCAGAAAAGAAAAGAAAAAGAAGGTAGGGTTAGTATCAGGTGGCGGTTCAGGTCATGAGCCTGCTCACGCCGGATATGTGGGCAAAGGCATGCTGGATGCCGCTGTTGCAGGAAATGTATTTTCATCACCAAGCCCCGACCGAATTATTAAGGGCATTGAAGAAGCAAACTCAGGTGAAGGAGTTCTTCTTATCATTAAAAATTATTCCGGTGACATAATGAACTTTGATATGGCAAGAGAAATGGCAGAAATGCAGGACATACGTGTGGAAAGTGTTGTTGTAAAAGACGACGTTGCCGTCCCGGACAGTACCTACTCCACAGGACGCCGCGGTATTGCCGGTACTGTATTTGTACACAAAATTGCCGGTGCAAAAGCTGAGTCGGGTGCGAGCCTTGACGAGGTTAAGGCTGCCGCTGAAAAAGCAATTGCAAATATCCGCAGCATGGGTATGTCAATGAGTGGCTGCACATTACCCGCAGTAGGCAAACCTGGCTTTGTTTTAGCTGAAAACGAAATTGAAATCGGCATGGGAATTCATGGAGAACCAGGTGTGGAACGTACCAATGTAAAAACAGCCTCAGAGATAGCCAAGATTCTTTTGTCAAAAGTTCTGGAGGATTATGATTTTTCCGGCTCCGAGGTTGCCCTGCTGGTAAACGGTTTAGGTGCCACACCTTTGATGGAGCTTTATATTCTTAATAACGAAGTTGAGAAAGTTTTAACTGCAAAGGGTATAAAAATTCACAAAGCTCTGGTGGGCAACTATATGACATCTCTTGAGATGTCAGGGTGTTCACTTACGTTGATGAAGCTGGACGACGAGCTTAAGGAGCTCTTGGATGCTCCCTGCAGCACACCGGCGCTTACGATTATATAGAAGGAGGAATTTACAGTGGGTTTTCAATTAAGCAGTAAGGATTATACAGAGTATATTAAACTTGCAGCTGCAAAAATTCATGAAAACGGCGAATATATAACTGCTTTAGATTCTGCAACAGGTGACGGTGACCATTGGACAAACATCAATATGGGTTTTGAAAAATTACTTGAAGCAATTCCTGAGCTAGAGACAATGTCCTTGTTTGAAGAATTTAAAAAAATTGGTATAATTATGATGTCAGTAATTGGCGGTTCATCCGGTGTTCTTTATGGCAGTGCATATATCGGCGCCGCTAAGGCACTTAAAGACAAGGAAAGTATTGAAAATCAGGACATGTGTAATGTACTTGAGGAAATGGTAAATGCAATTATGGCACGAGGTAATTCCAAGCCTGGATTTAAAACCATGATTGATTGCCTGCACCCTGCTGTGGAGTGCTATAAAGAATGTATCGCAGAGGGGCTGTCTGAAAGAGAAACTGTCACACTTGTGAGAAAAGCTGCAATTGACGGTGCGCAAAGCACCGCCGATATGGAAGCTGTACGTGGAAGGGCATGCTATCAAGCAGACAAGGGGTTGGGGAAGCTCGATCCCGGTGCTATTACAATGTCTTACCAGCTTGAAATTTTGATGGACTATATTGCATCCAAGCTGTAAAATTATATCAACTTAAGTACTATGTTATTAGGAGGCTTAACATGCTGCTTGCGGAAATGAAGAATGATGTCACGAAATTTGCAGAGGTAATCTCAAAAATTCTTGAAGTTGATGTATTGATTGTTGACAATAACTTGAAAACCATCAGTAACACCTACTGCTATCCGGATAAGCCGGTACCGATTCGTAATACTTCGATTATCAGCCAAGTTATATCAACGGGCAAAACTGTAGCAATCGAAGATAAAAGCGGTTTCGACACCTGTAAGGATTGTCTGGATTTTAATGAATGTGAGATGAAGGGCTTTATCTGTGTTCCAATTTTCTACAAAGAGGCGGTAGTCGGTGCAATTGCGCTAATTGTACCAGACCATAAAATTTCTTTGGTTTTTGGGAACGTTCGTAACTCAACGGAATTTCTGGAGCGAATGGCGGACCTTCTGGCAAGCAAGGTGCAGAACGGTGATGATTACAGCAATCTGAATTTAATTAGACGTGAACGTGAGTTGATTATGGATTCGATTGATTATGCAATGGTGTCAATGGATGAAATCGGATACATAACCTATTACAATAAACGCTTCAGACACTATTTTGGGGGGAATGAAGACTGCCAAGGCCTATTCATTAGAGATGTCATCCCTCATAAATATATAGTTGAATTTTTATCAAATTATATCGAGTTTTCAGACAGGCTGATATATTTTGAAAAGGACGGCAATCCTTTTTATGGTTTTTTATCCTGTATAAATATTAGCATAAATGGCAGCAGGGGCGGGATGCTCTTCGTTTTTAAATCAATCAGCGATGTCAATATTCAGCTAACGGAAATTGGCTATAACAATACAAGCATCACCTTCAAATCCATAGAAAATGCTTTGATACCAACACAGGTAATTGATGAGGCAAAACGTCTTTCTATAACCACAAAAACAGTTTTAATCAGAGGAGAAAGCGGTACTGGGAAGGAATTGCTTGCAAAAGCAATCCATACTTTTTCCGATCGTGCAGGCCATTGTTTTATAAATGTGAATTGCGATGGGACATACCGTGAGCTGCTTGAGGAATCGATTTTTGGAAATGAGCAGTCTAACCAGATTGTAGGGGGCCTTGGTAAATTACAGCTTGCCCACAATGGTACAATCTATTTTTACAAAATTGATCAGATGCCAATATACCTGCAAAGACGGCTTGCAGAAATTTTAAGGAGTAAAACAATTCTTCAAGCAGGGATGAGAAGCATTAATGTTAACCTGCGCATGATTTTTTCAACAAGTGCAGATTTAGAAAGTCTTGTGCATGATGGATTATTTGATGATGAGCTGTACTATCGTATTTCAGAGAACACAATATGCATTCCACCGCTGCGCGAGGATAAAGCTGCATTGAACAAGCTGCTGGTAAGCAGTGCAAAGTTTTTTAAAGAAAAATACAATAAAGGAAGCCTTTCATTTGATGCCCAAGCATTTAAAGCATTGTTAACCTACAGCTGGCCAGGAAACGGTAAAGAGCTGGACAAAGTAATGGACTTCATTGTTTGCCGCGGTACAGACCGTGTGACTGTTAATGATTTGGCACAATTACACATAGTTGAGCTGGAGGAAAATAAGCTTCTATCAATCCGAGACTTGGAAAGAGAGAGCATTACAGCACTGCTTGCATCAAATAGAAAAAAGGATGATGTGGCGAATAAGCTGGGAATCAGCCGTGCTACCTTATACCGTAAAATTAAAAAATATAATTTATAGAGGAGATTGATTAATATGATTAAAAATAACGCTTCTGATAGAGGTCAGCACATAAAAGATTTGAGAGATGCAATTGAACACAGGGCAACATGGTTTTATTTTCTGGTTGAAGAGGCTCAGAAACGTGGCTTAGACTATGATTTTGCAAGCGATGCCATCAAGAACTGCGGCTGCTTCCACGGTAGTAACAAATACACTCAGACAGATGACTTGAAGGTATTTGCTCCTGAGTTTATCACTGAAAACGTTAAGAATATATTCGAAATGGATGTAGATGTAACAGACGAAGAACTGAAAATCGAATTCCACTATTGCCCCCTGGTAGCTGCATGGAAAAAGCTTACAAATGACGAAGAAAAGATTGCTAAACTATGTGATATAGCGATGGATGGCGACAGAGGGATTGCATGCCAGTTTGACGCATTTGAATTTGAACTTGGCAAGACAATAGCAAAGGGCGACGATATCTGTGAAGTCAGCTTTAAAAAAGTTAAATAATAGTTAACTATGTAAGGATATGAACCGGGAGATGGAATCTGAAGGTAAAGCAGTAATAAAAAGAACATTTATTAATAGAATGTAAAATAGACTGTGTAAACTCCAAACAAGTGATAGAATAAATATCAAATTTGGGGGGTACGCAGTTTATATTTTTTAGTGTTATAAAGGTCATGTTGTTGGGCTATTAGCGCTTTTGGGGGAAGAAATTTCATATGAAATCTGATTGGCAGTGAAAGACCTGCCAAAGCACTGGAAATCTCCAACACAGTTGTTGAAGAGTCTTGCCAATATAAAGCTCCAAACGGATTATGATACTAACTCATTGTCTCAAAGAATTGTTGCAGATTGGCTGTCCAGAGGACTCTATTCTAAGCATATATGCTATGCGAAGGAGAGCCTAAGATAAGGGTATCATATCACCGACGGATGTCATTCTATTCTCTGTAGGGTTTCAATTTCGTTTAGTTGTTAATATATGAAGCAATGTGATATAATGAGAAAAAAATGATTTGTGGTGATTTGTGTGAGTAACAACAACAGAAAAAGCACACTTAGTGATATTTCCAAAGCAACAGGATTATCAATTACTACTGTCTCTAGAGCTATCAATGGGACCGGATATGTTTCTGAAAAAAACAAGCAATTAGTATATGCGACAAAGAAAGAGTTGGGGTATATCCCTAATTTGATAGCCAGGAGTCTAAAGATACAGAAGACAAATCAGATAATGCTGTGTTTGCCAGATAATAATCCCTTCTACTATGACATGATTGCGGCTATTGATAAGGTGTGTAAAGAAAAAGGGTACTCTTTGCTGTTGACGTTTTACGACAAGGATGACAAAGAACAGTTTAAAGTAATTAAAAATGCGCATAATGGATTTATTGATGCGTTGATTCTGATTTGTCTAAATATAAATGAGCGTGTTATAAATGAATTGAATCTTCTTAATATAGCTGTTGTACTGGTAGGATATCACGCTTTTGATTTTCTACGTTTTAATAGAAGTTTTGACTTTGTTGCTACCGATACTAAAAGTGGTATTTACACCTCAACAAAGAGGTTGATTGATAAAGGTTATACAAAAATTGCCTATATAGGCATGAAACTGAACACAACCACTGCTATAGAGAGATATGAAGGCTATAGGATGGCGATGAAGGAAAGCGGTATAAAGATAATAGATAAGTACAATGGATTTGCTGATAATTATGAAGAGCTAGGATATAAGATTGGAATAGAGTATATAAGAAATAAGGATATACCAGAGGCAATATGCGCTGCTAATGATATGGTTGTACTAGGCTTATTTTCTGCATTTAGAGAATATGGTGTGGATATTACGAAAACTATAAAAATAATAGGAATGGATAATACTTTTATCGGGGAAAAGGTCACACCGACTATAAGCAGCGTCGATATAATGTCGTTCGGTCTCGGAGAAAATGCAATAAAACTACTAATGAGCAGACTTGAGAACAGCTCGTTGGGTTATCAGGATGTTCTTTTAAGACCTATGTTTATTGGAAGGGAGTCCAGTGAGGCATAATTTTTATTGATAAGAAAACTATTATCTACTTATCAATAAAAATTAAATTTAGCAGTTGTGCAGGTATTTTTTTTTGTTAATTTTATATGCTTTTAGATTCTAGGGCGGTGTAAGCACCGCCCTTATTTATTTGATAAAAAGCAAAATAGTGAAGAGCATGTTTAACATGCAGATACAATGAAATTGTGTTAACGTTTTCAATATACTCGTTGCCTTTATAATAAATAAAAAGTTTCGTTGAATAATTTTACTATTGAAAAATATGGAAGTTAGCTATAAAAACTTAAACATATAGGCAAACGATACCACATTATTATTGATGCATAATAATAAGTATAAGGTAAAATAATGTAAAAATATGAATATACATAAAAAAACATGGATAATAATGAAATACCTGTAAAAAATTCTATTGACAATAGGTAAATTTAGCTATAATATTAAGAAAACGATACCACATCAAATATGGCAAATAACACGTGAATTGTATTTTCTTTAGTTTTAACCCATTGACACAGTAATAATTTAGCTCAGCTTTACCTGCACTAAATAGTAGGTTTTTACAAATCAATACTATTTATAATAAAAAGATATGAAAGGCGTGTGATGAAATGGAAATAGGAATAGGAACAATCGTTTATGAATTTGCAGGAGTACCACTGATATCTTCTATTGAAAGAATTGCCAATCATGGAATTAAGTACATAGATCTCCTTGCCTTTGGAGATTTTAATCCAGCATATCTGCCCCACAGTGAACAGATGAAGATAGCAGATAAAATGAAGGCATTGGATATTAAGGCTTCAAGTGTTGTTACTTGTGCACACGGCAATCTCGGCTCAGAAGATGCGGATGAAAGAGCTTTTGGTCTTGAACAGCTTAAATTGGCAGCTAATCTTGTTAAAAATCTTGGCGGCAGACAGGTTTTAATAGGCAAAGGCGTAGGAAATATCGATTTTGACCTGACAAGGGAAAGAGCTTTTGAAAATTGTGTGACGCTATTGAAGGAATACTGTAAATGGTGTGAGGAAAAGGATGTGCTTATTACATTGGAGCTCGAACCAGAGCCTCTCCATCTCTGCAACGGTATCGAGTCCATGAAGGCTTTTATGGACGCTTGTGACTCCCCTATTATGTTAGCCAATGTTGATATTGGGCATTTAAATATCCTTAGAGAAGGTCCTAATTATTTTGATGTCATCAAGGATAAGATTATTCACGTTCATATTTCTGACAATAATGGACTAGCCCATACCAACAGCGTTATAGGAGAAGGCAACACCGACATTAGATGGTATATTGATACCTTGCTTGATCTTGGGATTGATAATAATGCAAAGAGGTATGGCGAAATTGCAGTATGTGGTTTAGAAATAGGGCATCCGGGAGAATACATAACTGATCCTGATAATAGAGTTCTTAAAAGTATTGGAAACGTATATTCGCGTATTCCGAGATTAAGAAAAAATATAGTGTAGGTTTTTATGGTTCTTTTTAATAAATATAAAAGATTTTTGAGGTATTAATTATGAGTAATTCAAAGCCAATTGTTAAAGTTAACAATTTGACAAAAGAGTTTTACGGCAAGCGAGTTGTTGATGATGTTAGCTTTGAAATCATGCCAGGCGAGGTTGTAGCTCTTATAGGGGAGAACGGGTCAGGAAAGTCAACATTGAAGAACATGATGGTCGGCCTTTTGGAGCCTACTGCAGGAGAAATAGCGTTCTGTAGTGGTGTCGAAAAAGCAGGGAAGCTTTGCGAGGTAGCAGCAGTACATCAAGAGCTTAGTGTTTTCAACAGTCTCAGCGTCGAAGAGAACATTTCCATAAATGATATGCCTGGAGCTAAAGCTAAGATTGACTGGAAGGCATGCAGGCAAGTAGCCATTAAATACTTGGAAATGGTGGATGCCAATATAGATCCCAGTGCTCCTGTATCTGTGCTTGGACCGGGTGAACGGCAGTTGGTGGAGATAGCTAAGGCACTGCGTCAGAAACCGCAGCTTCTGGTTCTGGATGAACCAACGGCATCACTCACAGCTCCTGAAAGAAAAAAGCTCTTCGATGTTATGAGGAACTTGAAGAAGAACGGAATAGGAATGATGTTTATAACACATTTCATTGATGAGGTCTATGAGATATGTGATAAGGTTGTTGTTCTCCGTAACGGTGTGCATGTAGGCGGCGGCTTAATCTCTGAGGTTCCTAGAAATAAGCTGGAAGAACTAATGGTTGGACGTTCCATGGAAGGAATAAGGTTTGATATAGGAGCTCCAAGTTGTGAAACGGTATTGACGGTTTCGGATTTCTCATCGGATAGATTCAATGACATCAATTTTAAGATTATGAAGGGTGAAATACTAGGAATAGCCGGATTGATGGGTGCCGGACGGACTGAGCTTGTGGAGTCAATATATGGAATAAGAAAATGTAAGGGTTCTATGACATATAACGGCGAAAGAATTGAAAGATGGTCGCCTGGGAAAATGAAAAAAAGGGGTCTTCTTTTTATCTCGGAGGACAGAAGACACTCAGGAATCTTTCCGACACGGGATTTGAAAGAAAATATATCCATTGCAAACCTCCCATATTACATCAAGCGTGTTATCCCAGGCTATGGATTTAAAGATGAACGAAAAAATGTTGAGAAAGAAATAAAGAAGCATAGAATTGCTTGTCCAAGCAGTGAAGATCTTATAGGCTCACTCAGTGGAGGCAATCAGCAAAAGGCTATTTTCGCAAGATGGCTGATAGTAAATCCAAACCTTTGCATCTTTGATGATCCTACCAGAGGGGTAGATATTGGTGCTAAAGAAGAGATAAGCAAAATAATCTCTGAATTGGCACGCAGTGGCAAATCTATAATACTGGTGTCTTCGGATATAAACGAGTTATTGGAGCTTTCGCACAGGATCATTGTTATGCGAAAGGGCTGTTTTGTAAAGGAATATAAACGGGACGATTTCGATTCACAAACAATAATTGCTATTGCTGCAACATCAGCTTAATTATGTTGGAAAGGATTGATTAACTTGAAAAGTGAAAAGAAAGTGAACAAAATAGTGTCCAACATATTGAGTAATCAATGGATAGCAGTGTTTTCGGGAGTTCTAATATTAGGCATTGTCTTAAGCATAGTTGAGCCGGTTTTTCTGGATATCAACAACTTTAAGAACATTCTTTTGACTACAAGCACCAGTGCAATAATTGCTGTTGGTATGACCTTCGTTATCATGACAGGGGGGATTGACATATCAGTTGGTATGTCCGTATTCCTGATAATGTCACTGATGTGGAGAATGACAGGAATTTTGCCCGTTTCGTTAGTGTTCTTGTTTGGTATCACAATAGGTAGCATCGTTGGTGCTGTTAACGGTTTGTTGATCTGTAAATTTAAGATTCCGGCAATGATTGCAACGCTGTCTACATATACAATTTGCAGAGGCATAGGTTATTTAACAATCAATTCAAAATTGAAAATGGTGGATGAACCCCTGCGAATTATTGGGACAGGCAGTATATTAAGTATCCCGACTCCTATAATAATAATGGTTTGTGTGTGTGCAGCAGGCTGGTATATACAGAAATACACACGTATTGGAAGATATATTCTTGCAGTAGGTGATAATGAAACCTCTGCAAGGGAATCAGTCCTTAAGGTAAATTTCATAAAGCTTATGGCATATGTCATATGCGGCATATGTGTAGGTATTGCAGCGGTTATAATGCTGGGGCGGCTTGGATCTGTACAGACCAACTCCGGTTATGGTGTAGAATTTACTGTAATAACTGCTGTGGTAATTGGAGGGACTAAATTATCGGGGGGGGAAGGAACGGTTATTGGTAGTGTCATTGGTGCTGTTTTTCTTACACTTATCAATAATGGACTAAATCTGCTGGAAGTTTCCGCATTTATCTATGAAATAGTAACTGGGTCCGTTTTGTTTCTAGCAATCATTATTGATTTAATATCTACAAAGAAGCAAGAGGCAAAATATACCGCAGAAAGGGTTGCAAAGTTAAATCAGGGTTAAAGGAACAAGTGATGGTCTTAATTTTTGTGGCTCTTGGGGGACAAAATGAATTATAAAATCAATCTTGGAAGCCACAGAGAAATAAATAGGAAAAGGGGAATAAAAAATGAAAAAGTCCAGATCTTTATTTATGGTTCTAGCAGTTCTTATGGTATGTATGGTATTCCTTTCAGCATGCGCTCCATCTGCCCCTAAGGCACCTGAGGCAGCGGCACCAAGCACTGACGCATCAGCTGCAAATAGCACCGGGGATAAAATCAAGATAGGGCTTTCCATTGATGCCGGTTTTGATGCAAGATTCGCAGAAGTTGACGGTTTTTATAAACTGGCCAAGGAGCTTGGTAATGTTGAAATAATAGAACAGATTGCTGATAATGATGCACAGAAGCAGAATCAGCAGATTAGGGCACTGGTTGACCAAGGCGTAGATGCTATCTGTGTTAACGCAATTGACATGAATACTATCAATACTGCAATTGATTATGCAGCTTCCAAAAACGTAATAGTAACTACTTTCGATCGTTTCCTCGAAAATAAGAACGTAAAGTTTGGCGCCGGATATGATTCCCTTTCAGATGGTAAAGCTTGCGGCGAAGTCATTAAGAGTATTAATGACGGAAAACCGCATGTTGTGTTTGAACTCGTCGGCGCATTGAATGATCCTAATGGTATTGCCAGAAGAGATGGTTTCCATCAGGTAGTAGATTCTCTGACAAACCTCAAGGTTGTTCAGATCCCAACTGACTGGAGCACAGAAAAAGCTCTAAGCGGCATGCAGAACGCACTTCAGAAATATCCGGATGTTTGGGCAATCTATGACGCATCTGACCATATGGACGCATCCGTAGATACAGCTCTTCAGGAAAAGGGTCTCCTTAAGAAGGTCGGAGAAGCCGGACACGTATACAGAGTATCCTTAGGCGGCGGCGTTGCCGGTTATGACAGTTCAATAAAAGGTTATATAGATACATTGATGGTTATACCTATGGAAGAGATGGGTGGACCTATTCTTGAGTCAATCGTTAAGCTTGTTAAGAACGAAACACTGCAAAATACAAAACAATATGTAGCTACTTTTGCTCTAAAGGGCTCTGACGCTGAAGCAAATAAGGAAAAGATTTGGGGTTACCTCTTTAAGGATGTAACGAGATAGTTGGTTTAAATGAAACTGCGTAGAGGCAGTGCTAAGCTCTGCCTCTACCTTTTTATATATAGTATAAGTTTAACGGCAAAACAATAAAGCCTGCCTTTAGGGGGGAAAGCGAATGATCAAAAAAAAGAATATCGAAAGTAGTTTATCCGGTGTTGTTTCAATTAAAAAGAGTAATTTAGGTTTCCTTGGAATAATTGTTAAGCAGTTAAAAACGATGCAGGTGCTCCCGATTCTCATATTGATGTGGATTTGTTTTGCAATCATGAGTAAAGAGTTTCTAACCGGAAGCAATATGGTAACCCTTTTAGTAGGCAATTCAGTTATGGCAGTTGCAACTATAGGGCAAACACTGGTATTGATGACGGGTGGCATAGATTTGTCTGTTGCGACGGTAATAAGCTGTAGTGCAATATTTTCGGCACTGGCAATGAATGTGTATGGTGGAAATATTCTAATAGGCATAATTGTTGCTCTTGTTATCGGCCTGATAGTTGGTTTAATAAATGGAATTGCTATTGGTGTATTCAGAATGACTCCTTTTATAGTAACATTGGCAACACAATTATTGGCAAGAGGACTGGCCTTTGTTAAATCCCAGGGCTTAGGAGTTCCAGGTGCGCCAGAGAATCTTGTTGCATTATCATCAGAGGGATCTTTTGGTATACCAACTATTGTAATCATTGTGGTGCTCCTTTTTGTTATATTTGGCCTTTTACTTTCCCAAACTACCTGGGGAAGATACATAACTATGACCGGCAGCAATGAGACATCTGCAAAATACGTTGGAATTAATACCAAACTGATTATAGCCTCAGTGTATGTTGTTTCAGGTTTGCTTGCAGGTTTTGCAGGCTTTGTATCGATTATCTATCTTGGCTGTGCTATTCCAGGTGTCGGGGATCCGCTTTTACTGTTGATAGTAGGCAGTGCAATTCTTGGTGGAATAAGCATGAACGGCGGATCAGGCAATATGTTGAAGGCAGGATTGGGTGTTTTGATATTTGCTACGCTGTTCAATGGTCTTAATCTAATTAATATACCATTCTCCTATCAGTTGATTGTTCAAGGTATTGTCATTATTATAGGAATGATACTGAGCGGCAGTTTTGAGAAAAAGAGATAGTAAGGAAATAGCGTACTCGTGATTTGTGAGTGTCTTACTTATTTCAGTTTCTATTGAATTTTGCTATAAATAAGATGGTTTTATATATAATTGTGATGATAAAAAGCTTTCATAAAAGGAAGCAAAAAATATAGTTATGAAAGAAGGATACAAGGTGGATGATAAAGCATTAATAGATTCTGCATTAAATACGTGGAAAATAGAATCGAAGTCGTTGAGTGACCTTTGCAGAGATATTGATCAGGCAGCCCTTGTCAGTGTAATGAAGGCTATTGCAGAATGTGATAAGAGAATATTTGTAACGGGCTGCGGCACATCAGCTATGGCGGCCAAAAAAATCGCACATTCACTTTGCTGCATAGAGCGTCCTGCACTATATTTAAACCCCTCGGATGCAGTTCACGGCGGACTTGGTGCTGTACAGGCCGGGGATGTTGTAGTAATTATATCCAAGGGTGGAAACACTAAAGAACTGCTCAACCTGGTACCCGCATGCAAAATTAAAGGATCGAAAATAATTGCAGTAACTGAAAACGAAAACTCAGCACTTGCATCAAATGCGGACATAACTTTAAAAATAAGGGTCGAAAAAGAACCATGCCCTTTCAATATGTTGGCAACAGCAAGTACAGCTGCAGTAATAGCTGTATTCGACGGGATATGTATTGCTTTGATGGAGTATATGAAATATACAAAAGAGCGGTTTGCTTTAATACATCCCGGTGGGGCGGTAGGGGATAGGCTGACTATAGATACAAGGAGTGAGAAGCTTTGAGAATGATGAGAGCTGCGTATTTAATAGAGCCGGAGAGAATGGAGCTTAAGGATATCCCTGTTCCGGAATGTGAATCAGATGGAATGCTGATTAAGGTGGACGCTTGCGGTATTTGTGGCGGAGATGTAAGGAATTTCAAGCAGGGCCTGAGAGCAAATGTCGGTCCTCAGGTTATGGGACATGAAATAGTAGGCACCATTGAAAAAATAGGGGAAAAGGTTTCCGGCTTTTCTGTAGCAGATAGAGTTGCATTAGCGCCAGATGTAAGCTGTGGCAAGTGCTATTATTGCAAGAGGGGACTGGTCAATCTTTGTTCAGATCATAGGATGCTGGGAACTCATTGGCCGGGTGGTTTTGCACAATATGTTTATCTACCTGCAGAGGTTATAAATAACGGTTTTATAGAACATATTCCTGGAAATATGTCCTTTGAGGACGCGGCTATGTCCGAACCGTCAGCTTCTGTAGTTGCATGTCAGCACAGGAGCGGGGTTCAACCAGGAGATACAGTTGTAATAATAGGTGATGGACCAATAGGCTGCCTTCATATAGAGGTTGCCAGGGCAAGGGGAGCTTCTAAAGTTATTATGATTGGCAAGCACCGGTTGGAAATGGTTTCACGGTTTAGCCCGGATCATGTAATTGGAGCAAGGGACGGTGACAATGTACTAGAAGTATTGAGATTGACAGATAATTTGGGTGCCGATTTTATTATTTGCGCAAATGCCAATACTGCAACACAAAAAATGGCAGTTGAAATGTGCAAGAAGCGCGGCAAAGTAATACTTTTCGGTGGGGTTCCAAAGTCGAATCCTATGACAACCATGGATTCCAATCTCATTCACTATAATGAAATCTCAGTAATAGGGGCGTTTTCCTATTCGTCTACGGGGCTTGAAATGGCATTAAGATATATTCAAGAAGGGAAAATAACTGCCTCGAAATACATAACTAAGCAGGTAAGTCTTGAAAATATTGCAGACGGTTTGCAGGTGGCAGCAAGGGGAGAAGCGCTGAAGGTACTTGTAAAGCCATGGATTGAATAATTGGAGGCGTTAAAATGTATGAAATAAATACAAAGCTGGAAGAAAGAGAAGAGCAAGGCCAACCTATTATAGTTTCTTTGGTAGGGGTAGGGCAGATGGGTAAGGATATAATCGCTCAGGTAGACTTAATGAAGGGTATGAAAATACCTGTAATCGTTGATTTATCTTTTGAGTTGGCGGAAAAAGCTCTCAAAGAGTCTGGTCATATTGGTGAATACATTAAAACAAATGAATTGACTGAAGCAGAAGAAGCAATTGAAGCGGGAAAACTCGTGCTTACAACGGATATCAATATTGCTATATCATCCCGTCAGATTGATGTAGTAATAGATGCCACTGGTTCTCCGGAAATGGGTGCTAAAATATCGTTGATGTGTATAAATGCAAAAAAGCATATAGTAATGATGAATGTCGAATGTGATATTACTGTTGGCCCTATACTGCGCCAAATGGCTGAGAATGCTGGTATAGTTTACTCTTTAACTGCAGGTGACGAGCCCGGTTCAATAGTTGAGCTTTATAGGTTTGCTACAGCATTGGGCTTCAAGGTTGTTGCAGCGGGCAAAGGTAAGAACAATCCCCTTGATATATACGCAGTACCGGCTCAGTGGGAAGAAAAAGCACGTCAGAGAAATATGAGCGCAAAGATGCTTGTTGAATTTGTTGATGGATCAAAGACAATGATAGAAATGGCTGCAGTATCAAATGCAACCGGATTAGTTCCTGATGTAAGGGGAATGCATGGACCTAAATGCAATGTTGAAGATCTGGCACGGGTGTTTTCCACAAAGGAACAGGGAGGAATACTTGAGAAGGAAGGAATCGTTGACTATGGCATCGGCAATATAAACCCTGGAGTCTTTGTCGTTATTACTACCGATAGTCGGCGTTTAATAGATAGTCTTGTTCAAAGGGATATGGGAATGGGTCCGAATTATCTGCTTTTCAGACCATACCATTTATGCAGCTGTGAAACTCCAATTACTGCAGCACAAGCAGTCCTATATGGCGAGTCTACAGCCCACCCCTTGAAACGACTCACCTCAGAATGCATAACCATTGCGAAGCAAAATTTAAAGTGTGGCACAGTATTGGACGGTATAGGTGAGAATTGCTATAGAGCCAGCATTGAGCTTGCAGACATCGCACGTGAGGGGAAAATGCTTCCCGTTGGATTGGCTAAAGGTGCAGTATTGAAATGTGATGTTAAACGGGATGAAATTATCACATATGATATGGTGGAGCTTAATGACAATTCCACATTACTGCAGCTGAGAAGAATTCAGGATCAAATGTTTAAATAATATTCAAGGAGAAAAACATGTATTTGCTTGGACTTGATATTGGAACAACCAGTTGTAAGGCAATGCTTTTCGCGGTTGACGGCAAAGTTATGGGAAGAGCTTATGAAGAATACTCAGTTATTTTCGATAATGGCTTTGCAGAACAAGACCCTGAACAGATATGGTATTCGGTAAAAAGCGTAATCCGGAAGGCTACAGAACAGATTAAATGTAAAAAAGACATTAAGGCAATTGCTGCATCTGTACAGGGTGATGCTGTTTTCCCAATAGACTCGGATTATAAAGTCCTTCATAATGCGATTTTAGGAATGGATTACAGGGCGGTTGATCAAGCAGAGAAGTGTAAAAGGTTGTTCGGAGATTTTGAAATCTTTAAGAGGACTGGTATGCGACCACATCCGTTGAATTCCTTCACAAAAGCTTTATGGATTAAAGAGAACCTTGCTGATGTACATAGTAGAACATATAAATATGTGACTTTCTCTGATTATATCGTTGCACGGCTTGGTGCCGAACCTAGGATTGATATCACTATGGCTTCTAGAAGTATGGCCTTTGAAATAAAAACCAAGGCTTGGATGTATGAAATGTTTGAAAAGACAGATATGAATCCAAAGCTGTTTTCTGAAATTGTCGAATCAGGTGTAGTGCTCGGGAAATTGGGTACTACTGCAGCTACTGAGCTTGGCCTGCCAACAGATACGCTTATTGTAAGCGGCGCACATGATCAGGTTTGCGCTGCTATTGGAGCAGGGGTAATTGAAGACGGGATTGCCCTTGATTCTCACGGTACTGCAGAGGTCTTGTCAACGTCATTATCAAAACCACTACTCGGACAAGCTATGTATGATGCAGCTTTACCGTGCTATTACCATGCGAAAAGCGATATTTATTTCACCTTCGCACTGAATCATACAGGGGGCATTTTGCTTAAGTGGTTTGCTGAAAATCTTTGTGACTCTGAAAGGAAGCAGGCTGCTGATGAAAGTGCCAGTGTATATGAGATTCTGGATAAAAAGTTACCTGATAACCCCACTAAACTATTATTTCTTCCTCATTTCAGGGGTAGTGGAACTCCCACCTGGGATGTGAATTCAAAAGGAGCAATTATCGGCTTGGATTTCTTAACGACAAGATATGTTATTGCTAAAGCAATTATAGAAGGCTTGGCCTATGAATTAAGGAATAGTATAGAATGCTTCAGCAAGGTTGGAATAGAAATCAACAAAATACGTGCTGTAGGCGGTGCTGCAAAATCAAAGGTATCAATGCAAATAAAGGCGGATGTATTGGGATGCCAAATTGAAACTTTACAGATATGTGATTCTGCCTGTTTGGGGGCTGCAATGTTGGCAGGGCTTGCATGCGGCTTCTATACCGATATTAATGATGCTGTGGCGAGAACTGTTAAAATTGCTGAAGTCCACTCTCCTGATCCTGTCAAAAGTAAAATTTATAGTGAAAATTACCTTCAATACAAAAAGCTTTACCCTGCACTGGTGGATATATCTGCGAATCTTTAACAGTTCAATAACAGTCAAATAAAGGGTGTGATAAAGATGCTTGTTAATCTTAAGGTCAGAGAAATAATTCAACATTCATTTTACATAAAAATGCAGGGTATATATAGCTCGCTAAAAACAGCAGAAAGAAAAGCCGCAGATGCAATTTTAAATCAGCCGGAGCTGATTGCAGGCTCATCATTATCGGAGGCGAGCAGCTATGCTGAATGCAGTGAGGCAACCTTTATCAGATTGGTAAAGAAGCTTGGATATAACGGCTTCGCACAAATGAAAGATAATATTTTGAATATTAGTGCTGATCAAGAAGAATTATTCTCGAATATTAGCGATAAGGACAATGTTCATGATGTACTTGAAAAGGTTGTACAGGCGTCTGTAAGCGCACTTAATGATACACTTCAGACCATCGATAGCTCAAGCTTTCAGGTAGCCGTTGACCGGATTCAAAGATCAAACAGGATAATGTTTTGTGGCATCGGTGATGCATTCAACATTGCCCGTTCGGGATGTCAGAAGTTTATGAGACTGGGGTTGAATACTTACACCTATGAGGATGTAGATATGCAGTTAATCAAGCTGAGTGATTTTGATGAGAATGATGTGCTTATTGCTATCTCTCATTCTGGGAAAAGCAAAGTAGTTTATGATCTTGTCAAATACGCAAAAAGCAGGAGTATACCTGTCATTCTTATTACAAATTTCCCTTTTTCTCCAATTGCAAAGCTTGCTGATATTCTGCTCATAACGGCGGTCTTTATTGAGTCAAATCTTGGGGAGGTTATTGCTAAAAGGGTTATTCAGTTTTGTATAATTGAAGCAATTTTCATTTGCTTGATTCAAGCGGATAAGGATAAATATATTCAAAGAATCAAGTGTTCAAATAGTGCGATTGATTCCAATAAAATATAGGAGTGATAGGCATGTATATAAATGAATCGAAGGCAAAGTTAGACATGATAGAAATTGGCAGGCTTCTGTATGATCGTAGATTGATGGTTGGAGTTGACGGGAATTTTAGTACCAAGATCGGTGAAAATGAAATTCTTATAACAGCATCAGGAATATGTAAAGGCAGACTTACCACTGAACAAATAACAAAAACTGATCTTAGCGGAAATATAATTTATGGAATGAAGCCCGCTATGGACATAAGAATGCATTTGGCATTGTATAACAGCAGACCGGAAATTAAGGCTGTAGTGCACTCTCATCCACCTGTAGGGACTGGCTTTGCACTCTCGCAATTTGATGTTAAGAAGCTATCCATGCCAGAGGTATTCTTCGAACTTGGAGAGATTGCTGTTGCTGACTATGCCACCCCAAGAACTGCAGAAGTGCCTAAGTCCCTAATTAAGGCATTGGATGAGAATCCAAGAGCTTGCACAGCAATATTGGCGAATCATGGAACAATCGCCTTTGCTGAAAACTTGTACCGGGCATTTTATAAGCTGGAGACTTTGGAAATGGTGTTGACTGCACAGCTGGTTGCCAAAATTTTAGGTTCACAAAGAGAGTTATCCCGTGATGAGCTTGATAAGGTATGGAAGCTGGTGGAAGAGGAAAAGGACGGCGTTTCTAAATAGCATTTTGTCAAATGCATTTTATTGTAGTATTAATTTTTGGGGAGGTGAGGAGATTGCAGAGTTTTCTTATTGGAATAGATTTTGGTACAACTGGAGCAAAGTGCTGTATTATAGATGATCAGGGAGACGTGTTTGCTTATGCATATAGAGAGTATCCCATTATTTCCAATAAGCCGGATTGGGCAGAACATGATTCCAATCTTTACTGGGAGGTTGCTTGTCAAATAATACAAGAATGTATCAGTAAATCCGAAATTGATGTGAAAAAGATAAGAGGAATTGGTACATCTTCGGCGCTGCCCTCTTTGATTATGGTTGATGAGAGCTTAAATACGATAAACAATGCATATACTTTGCTTGACAATAGAGCAAAAGAAGAAATTGGGTATGTCAAGGATTTAATCGGAGAAGAAAAGCTTTTTGAAATAACGGGAAACAGACTGGAAGACCGGCCTATTGTTATCAGCATGCTGTGGGAAAAGAAAAATAGATACAAGGACTTTTCTCGAATCTTTAAGGTTCTGACAGTGGATGGGTTTATAAGGTTAAGATTAACAGGTGTTCCCTCTGCCAATTGTTCCTCAGGTGTATATTATGGCGTTGCATATGATATCAGGAAGCATCAATTTAATAAGGATATACTTAAGCAAATCGGACTGCCACCGGATATTTTTCCTGATTTCAGCAATTGTGATCAAATCATCGGTTATACAAGTAAAGTCGCAGCAATGCATACGGGATTACCTGAAGGAATTGCCGTAGCTGCCGGACAAGTAGACTGCAATGCAGGATGGCTGGGAGGCGGCGCGACTGAAGTAGGGGATATGAATATCAATTTAGGCACCTGCGGAAATTTTGGAATTATCCATAAGTCTACGGATTTTAATAGTAGCATGATTAATGTTCCGTATACTACAGATACAGACAATACATATGTGACTATTGCGTCAACAAATACTGGCGGACAAGCATTACGGTATATGAGGGATAATTTTTCCGATATTGAGCTTGCAGTCGAAAAAACTACAGGCTTAAATGCATACCAGCTTATGGACCTGCAGGCAAAGCAGGTTGTCCCCGGCAGTGAAGGACTGATAGTTTTGCCGTATTTTACAGGTGAGAGGACACCAATTTGGGATCTTAATGCAAAGGGTGTTGTTTTCGGTTTAGGATTGAACCATACAAAGCCCCATCTAGTAAGAGCAATGATGGAAGCTGTAGGGTATGCTCTTTATAGCTCTTTAGAAATCCTTCTTATAGGAGGAGTAATAATAAACAAGCCTGTTGTTATGAATGAGGGCGGGGCTAAAAGCTTGGTTTGGAGAAAAATATTGACGGATATTTTGGATATTCCTTCTGTAATGCTTGAAAACAGGATCGGTGCTCCATATGGAGACGCAATATTAGCTGGTGTGGCTACCGGAGTTTTTAAAGACTATAGAATTGCCCGGGAAAAGGCACACTATGTAGATTACCTGGAGCCGGACAGGGAAAATCATAAGCTATACATGCAGTATTATGAGATATATAAGGGCCTTTATGACCATATAAAAGAAGATTATATCAAGTTGGCACAGATTGAAAAGAACAGGGTAATGCGGAGGTAATGAAAATGAATAGAAAATATACTATTGGAATCGACTTCGGCACACTGTCCGGACGTGCTGTATTAGTTGAAGTGGAAGACGGAAAGGAAGTTGCTACAGCGATAAAATCATATGCTCATGGTGTCATGGATGAGTATCTGCCGGGTTCTGAGACCAAACTGGAGCAGGATTGGGCACTTCAGCACCCGCAGGATTATCTTGATGTTTTGGAAGAAACCATACCCGCAGTATTGAAAGAAGCATGTGTCAGTGCAGAAGACGTAATTGGTGTGGGGATTGACTTTACTTCCTGTACTATACTTCCCACTGATGCCAACGGGACTCCCCTCTGCTTTTATAAAGAATACCGTTCAAATCCCCATGCTTATGTCAAGCTTTGGAAGCATCATGCTGCGCAGGACGAGGCGAACGCGCTTAACCTTATTGCAGAAGAAAGGGGAGAGGATTTTTTAAAACGCTATGGCGGAAAAATCTCATCTGAGTGGGTTATACCAAAAGTTTGGCAAATACTGAATGAAGCCCCCGATATCTATAAAAACACCGGTAGGATTATGGAAGCGACAGATTGGATTGTTCTTCAACTGACAGGACAGGAAAGGCGAAATAGCTGCACTGCCGGTTATAAAGCCATATGGCATAAGCAGAAGGGCTATCCTTCTAAAGAGTTTTTTAAGGCATTGGATCCAATGCTTGAAGATTTGGTCGAAACGAGACTTAGTGAGAATATCTTGCCAATAGGTACAAAAGCAGGAGGCTTAACAGAAAAGGCGGCAAAGCTTACAGGATTAAAACTAGGGACTGCCGTTGCAGTTGCTAATGTTGACGCCCATGTAGCCGTTCCTGCCGTTGGAATCACTGATGAGGGGAAAATGCTTATGGTTATGGGCACCTCTACCTGCCATATCCTCCTAGGCACTGAGGAGAAGATTGTACCTGGAATGTGTGGCGTAGTAGAAGATGGTGTAATACCCGGATACCTTGGTTATGAAGCTGGTCAATCCTGTGTCGGTGATCATTTTGAATGGTTCGTGGAAAACTGTGTGCCTGCTGAATATGTCCATGAAGCAGAAGAAAAAGGCATCTCAATACATACCCTGCTTACAGAAAAGGCAAGAAAGTTAGCTGTTGGTGAAAGCGGACTGGTTGCTCTTGACTGGTGGAATGGAAATCGTTCTGTGCTTGTTGATGTAAACCTTACCGGAATGATTATGGGTTGCACACTTTCAACAAAGCCTGAACACATATACAGGACTCTAATTGAGGCGACAGCATATGGTACAAGAATGATTGTTGACACTTTCAACGAAAGTGGGGTTCCTATCACAGAGCTATATGCCGCAGGTGGTATTGCTGAAAAGAACAGCTTAATGATGCAGATATATGCCGATGTCACTAATATGGAGATTCGGATATGCGCATCACCCCAAGCTCCTGCCCTTGGATCGGCAATGTTTGCAGCCCTTGCGGCGGGCAAGGAGAACGGTGGATATGATTCTATCGTTGAAGCAGCCAAGCATATGTCCAAGGTCAAAGATTATTATTACAAGCCAATACAAGAAAACGTTGAGATATATAATAAGCTTTATGCGGAATATAAAATTCTTCACGATTACTTTGGACGTGGCGCAAATAACGCCATGAAGAGGCTTAAGAACATTAAAGCTGAAGTGAAGCAGAGGTGTTCTAAATGATTTTGAAAGAGCTGAAGGAGCAGGTTCTGGCAGCAAACCTTGAACTTCCCCAACGGGGCCTTGTAACATATACATGGGGAAATGCAAGCGGCATTGACCGCGGGAAAAACCTCATTGTTATAAAACCCAGCGGTGTCTCTTATGAAGAACTTAAGATAGAGAACCTGGTTGTTGTCGACTTGGATGGCTATGTGGTTGAAGGCAATCTGAATCCTTCTTCAGATACCCATACGCATCTTATTCTATATAAGAGTTTTAAGGAAATCGGCGGCGTGGTGCATACCCATTCAAAATGGGCAACCATCTGGGCACAGGCGGGCAGATCCATACCTGCCTTAGGGACTACCCATGCAGATTATTTCTACGGTACTATACCTTGCACCAGAAAAATGACTGCAGAAGAAATAAACAATGATTATGAGAAGGAGACCGGAAATGTCATCGTAGAAACCTTTGAACATATAAATCCTGCTCATATTCCAGGCGTTGTTGTAAACAACCACGGACCCTTTACCTGGGGCAAGGATGCCATTGAGGCAGTACACAATACTGTTGTTTTGGAAGAGGTAGCTATGATGGCATATCATACCTGCTGCCTTTCTCCAGACTTAGATTCCTTAGACCAGAAATTATCAGACAAGCATTTCTTAAGGAAACACGGTTCTAATGCATACTACGGACAAAAATAATATAAATAATACCCTCATTTTGTAAACCTCATAATAGAGAAATAAAGTTATCACAAACCTGAAGGATTAACACCTTCGGGTTTTTTATTAAAATAATGAATATGACATAATACTGGAACGCTGCATATCATGTAGTAATTTGATTTTTATTTTGGAGGTATAAGTATGGCTCAGAAGGGTAATATCAAGAAGGTTTTCCCCGGAGGCAATACAAGCAAAGGGTTTCACTCATTCTATGACCAAATCATACCTGAGGATGCAGAAAGGATATTTGTGCTTAAAGGTGGCCCCGGTGTAGGGAAATCAAGCTTCATGAGGACAATAGGGGAGGAATTCGTGAACCAGGGGTATGATGTTGAACTCCATTACTGTTCCTCAGACAACAGATCGCTGGATGGATTGGTGATAAAAAAGGCAAATGTGGCACTTATAGATGGAACAGCACCTCATGTAGTAGACCCCAAAAACCCCGGCGCAGTTGATGAGATACTGAATTTGGGGGAGTTCTGGAATGAGTCTGGGCTTGTAAAGGATAAGTATGATATCATCAATTGCAACAAGCAGGTAAGAATGAGGTTTTACAGTGCGTACAGGTATTTGATGTCAGCTAAGGAAATGCAGGATGATATTGAAGTAATTATTGGAGAGGGAGTAGACAGGGAAAAACTCAACAAGCTTCAGGTAATGCTTAGGTACGAGCTGGTGGATGGCGTGGACACCATCAATAAGAGCGCTGGCATGAGACATCTGTTTGATAGTGCAATAACTCCCGATGGATTGGTGGACTACATTGATACCATTATACAAGGCAACTATATATGCTATTATCTGAAGGCAGGGATAGGCACTGTATCTACAGAGATATTGTCTTACCTTGCCAAGGAATACAATATGAAAGGCTATGCTATAGAGCTGTATCATCAGCCGCTGAATCCCGACCGACTGCAGACCTTGGTGGTTGAGGGCCTGAAGATAGCAGTAACTGTAAATCCCAAAATGGAGTCCAGGGCATATAAGATAATAGACCTTGATACTGTCATTGATGCAAGCAAGTATGAGGATAAAGCAGAGCTTATAGCAAAGGACAGAGAAGTATATGGCAAGATGCTGGAGGAAGGGGTCAAGAGGATAAAGCTGGCGAAGCTGCTCCATGATGACATGGAGAAAAGCTATGTAGGCAGTATGGATTTTGCTGCAGTTACTGAGCTAAGGAGCAAGATAATAGACAGGATAAAGGCGATACTGAAAAATAAATAGAGCATTTGGAAAATAGAACCTCCGATGTAGTAATCGGAGGTTCTATTTGGTTTTTGTGATTTTGAAGTAGATAAGATAATAACCTTTTTACCTGGCACCTAAGGCTACTTGATTGTACAGATGTTTCAATAGAAGCCTTTTTTATTGTATAATATATAGGGCAATAATATTTGCAATCATATAGAAAGTTAAGGTGTTAATTATGAGTTTTATCCTTGGAAGCATTTCTCCTGAAAAGGAAGACAAGATATCATATCTGTTTCTATTTCAGCAAAGCAATCTGCTTGTGAAAAAGCTGGAGGAAGCATATACAGTACCTACCGCTGATGATCTACCATATTTGGAAAACAAGATTGTGGACAAACTCTATATTGGGAGCTTAGATGGCCATTCCTGCTATACAGCAAGGTATCCGGAGGGTGGGGTACTTCCTGATGGGCTGGAATTCCTGGGACTTAGACAGCTCCATGAACAAATCGATAATAGCATGCTGCAGGCAGCATTTCGTGCCGTGCAGATAGTAGCATGGGACGAGACACATAGATTCTGTGGCGCCTGCGGTGAAACTACCATAAAGAAGACTGACGAGCATGCGAAGGTATGTCCTAAATGCGGACATCTTTCCTATCCGCGTTTATCTCCTGCAGTTATTGTTGCTGTTACAAAAGGAGATAAGCTGCTTCTTGCCAGGAATAAAAACTTTGCCTCGGGACTTTACAGTGTACTGGCAGGCTTTGTTGAAGCAGGAGAAACTTTGGAGGAATGTGTAAAGCGAGAAATAAGAGAAGAGGCGGGCATAGAGGTAAAAAACATAAAATATTTTGGCAGCCAGTCCTGGCCCTTTCCCAATTCATATATGCTTGCATTTACAGCAGAGCATGAAAGCGGTGAGGTACAGATAGGCGAAGATGAAATTGCAGATGCAAGATGGTTCAGTGTGGAGGAAATTCCGAAGATTCCTGGAAAACTTAGCATCTCAAGAAAATTGATAGATTGGTTCATAGAAAAATATCAGAAGTAAGAAACGAATAAGTGCTATGCACTAAAGTTACTGAGTTATTGAAATATAAATATCAAATAACTGGATAACTAAGGTGTCCGGTACTTGCTATCCAGGTTATGCACTCACTGGTTTCAGCGGGTGCATTTTTATGTAAAGTCAAGGGATATGCGTTTGAGCATTGGAGTTATGCAGTGCTGTATGTCGGAATTATTGCATTGAAGGAAAGATACAGCATTAAACTTTGAAAGAAATAAGTCTATAATATGATTAATGAATTAGGTTTTTTATGCTTTCTTGAAATTATAAAATTAATTGCTGATAAAAGACCCTATGGAATGATATAGGATATTAGTAATAGTACATCACTCCGGTTTCTAATATAATCGAATAGCACTTCATTGCTTAATTTTACACTTAGAAACTTTTCTATATATAGTAGATCGGCTGATGTCAAGTTTTTTGGCGGCTTTAATTATGCCTTTATCATCATAGCCATATAAATCTAGGGCCTTGAGAATATAAGCTTTTTCAAAATTTTCAAGTGTCATAATTTCCGTATTTTCTTCCATACAATAATTGCTTTTCCTATAGTTCCTTAGGTTAGCAGGCAGATTATCAATATTTAAATATTCTGAGGTTTCCATATTTATGGCATATTCAACAGCATTTTGGAGTTCTCTGACATTTCCGCTCCAATTATATTTCAAAAACAAGGTTTTTACTTCGTTACTTAGTCCAGAAATATTTTTATCGAATTTTTTATTAAATTTTTGGATAAAGTAGTCGGCTAGGACAAGAGGGTCATTTCCTCTATCTCTAAGAGGGGGAACAAATAATCCCACTACATTTAACCTGTGGTATAGGTCTTCTCTAAATTCTCTTCTTTTAACCATTTCATAGAGGTCAATGTTTGTTGCCGAAACTATTCTTACATCAATAGAAATGCATTCATTGCTGCCAATTCTCTCAATTTCTTTTCTTTCAATAAAACGCAATAGTTTTTGTTGAAGATATAATGGCATTGCCTCTACTTCATCTAGAAATATTGTACCCTTGTCGGCCAAATAAAATTTCCCATGTTTCCCTTTAGAAAGAGCTCCTGTGAAAGAACCTCTTTCATACCCAAATAATTCACTCTCTATAAGGGTTTCGGGAATAGCACCACAGTTTATTGCAATAAAGGGTCCTGATACCCTTGGACTCTCATTATGTATAGATCTTGCAAAGAGTTCTTTCCCTGTGCCAGTCTCTCCGTATAGAAGAATTGTTGAGTCGGTGGCGGAAATTTTTTTTAACGTTTTTTTAAATTCAATTATGGATTTATCTTCTCCAATAATATCATTTAAAGTAATATAGTCATTTTTTTCGGAAATCTGATAGATTATTTCATTGTACGTTTTGGAATCTTCAAAAATATATACTATTGCATCAATATCTCTATCTAAAAACAAAGAAGTAGTGGTGTATAGCAAGAACTTTAATTTTCCATTCACTTTTTTTGATATTTCGTTATATTTAGGATTTTCTAAGTCGCCTGTATTATCATCAATAGGGATATCGGGGAATATTTCTCTTATATGTCTATCTAGAAATTCTGATTCTTCAAGGGATAACATTTTTTTCATATAATCATTGATCTTTATAATCTTATAATCAAGAGTAGTAATTATAATTCCTTTGTTAATTTTATTATATATATTGTCAAGAAAAGCGGTATTCTTTTTTAGCTCTTTAATCATTTTGCTTTCTGATAATTTAGAGCTAAGAAGATGGGAAATTCTATATAAAAAATTAAGTATATTTTGCTCATTATTGGTCATAAATCCAACTTGCTCTTCAGTAATAGCATTTATAGATATTACACCTGCTATAGTATCACCATTATAGATGGCTGTAGCTACGACATTTTTATATATACAGGTTTTTTGATATCTATCACAACCAATACAGATATGGTCACTTTGAGGATTTGTAATAATGAAATATTTCTGCCTACGCTGGAAAATTTCTCTGTTAATAATGCCAGATTCAATTACTTTATTATTGATCATATTCTCAAGCATTCCAGTGGCAACAATAATTGTTTTATTGGCATCGACAACCATTACATCAATTTTAAATGCTGCCCTCGTAGCTTCGGCAAGTTCTTTAACAGTATCAATTATATTATTAATTGTAATCATTAAAAATACCTCCCCCCAAATTGAATCTGATGCTTTTAAAACGCGATATTGAAAATTTCATTAATATCTATTTAAAGAAAGCATTTCTTATGTATTATGTCAAAATGAAACATGAAATCAATTTGACATAAATTTAAGAAAATGCCTATTTTAAAGGAAGTTATTACATATACATGATAAAGTTATGTCAAAATGACATATAATCTAGTCAAGTATAGCTTATCTTAACTTTTAAAAATCAATATAGAAAGCTTTTCTGAAATAGTTTAAATATAGTATATCTGTGTATTAATGAGAAATCAAGGTATTTGAAGGTTAATATAGTAAATATTCGCAATATTATATAAATTTGGAACGGATCTTGCAAAACAGATTTGTGAGATGAAAAAACTCAACTATTGAGTAAATCATATTTACAGATGGAGGTTTCTAAATGAGTAAAATGAACTATTTAAAAGGGATGCCTATTACTGTATTAGGAGGTGGGGCAGTGGGTAAGACCTGTGCGGGTGATTGCGCATTGGCAGGACAGGAAGTGAGGCTTTTTGATATACTTCCTTATGCAGAGAAAACGTTGCGCAATGTTGAAAGAACGGGTATTGAAATTGATGGTATCCAAAGGAATTTCTACAATTTTAAAAGATCAGGAACAGCAAAACTTGCAATGGTTACAACTGATATTCAAAAAGCAGTTGAGGGAGCCGGAATAATAGTTGTTGCAATGCCTGCAATAGCACATGAAATCATATTCAAGAAAGTAATTCCATATCTTGAGGATGGTCAAGTCATCCATATTTTTACTGATAACTATGGAACATTACTATTTAGAAAATTGATGAGAGAAATGAATTGTGATAAAAATGTAATAATTGGTGGTTGGTCCAGTGCTCCTTTCGGTACAAGAATTGAAGAAGCGGGAGGATTTATTTTCCCTAAGTGTGGATTAAAGTATAGAGCCATATCCTTGAGAGGCGCAACCATGCCTATGACCGATATTGATGATTTTATGGAAACTGTTAAGTTTCTGGGCTGCATGGATGCTGTAACATATGGCAATGGCCCTGTAAAGGCTGAGACGGTGCTTGATATAGGTTTTAGTAATATCAATCCTGTTATACATGTACCTGCAACGCTGCTTGGCGTTTCAACTATGGAGAACTGGGGTAAAATTTTTGGCGATTTTGATAAGACAGGCTATTCAATGTATGCTCATGCTCTATGTCCTTCTATATGCGAGGTTCAATATAAATTCTATCAAGAGGAAATTAACCTCGCAGACGCTATTGGTGTAGATCTTGATAGATATGAAAAAGAGGACTTTTTCTCAAGAAGGAGTGTGCTTTCAATAGAATACATGGGTAAAGGCAATATGCATTTACCACTTGATGAACCAACCACAGAGGCAAATACAGGGCCTAATAGTATTTATCATAGATATGTAACTGAAGATGTTCCTGTAGGATGTAAAATATATCATGAACTAGGTGTAAAATATGGTATGAAAACTCCAATAATCGATTCAATGATTACTATTGCATCTGCAATGCTGGGAAAAGACTATTTCAGTGAAGGATACACTCTTGAATATATTGGTATAGATAATATGAGTAAAGATGAGTTGCTAGAGTATCTATATAATGGGATTTACAACAAGTAAAAGATATTAATATCAGCATATTGATATTCAGAAGCAATGTAATATCTATGAGAATTTCAATATGCTGATATCAAAAAAATAGAAGGGGTGAGAACCTTGAAGTTATTAGATAAAATTCTTAGTAAAGATAAAGTTGTTGATGTTGATGTGGACAGTTTAGTAGTAGAGTCTGGAAACAGATTGAATAATATTGCACCAAGTATAAAGAAGATTGTATCAATAATTGCTATAATATGGTCAGTTTTTCAAATCTATACCGGGTTATTTGGTCTATTACCTGCATTGCTTCAAAGATCTGTTACTTTGGGGTTTGGATTGATACTGACTTTTACATGTTTTCAGTTTAGAAAAAAAGATAAAAACAAGATACCAATATACGATTATATATTTGTAATTTTATCTACTTGTATTGCTGTATATCTGTGGGTTAGTTTTGATTCATTAGTCGTAAGAGGAGGCTCTCCTACCGGAATGGATATAGCAATGGGTGTTATTCTTATCATATTAGTTATGGAAGGCACCCGAAGATCAGTTGGATTACCCCTTGTAATAGTTGCAGGAGCATTCTTAATTTATGCATTCACTGGGCCATATTTACCAGGGTTATTAGGACATCGGGGCTATTCACTGTCTCGAGTTGCTTCTCATATGTATATAACTCTTGAAGGTATTTTTGGTATTCCGCTGTCGGTTATGACTACGTTTGTATTTGCATTTGTACTATTTGGGTGTTTTTTAGAAGCCACAGGTGGTGCAAAACTTTTTATTGATCTTGCGTATTCTATAGCAGGACGTTTCCCTGGTGGACCGGCTAAGACTGCTGTTGTTGCCAGCGGCCTTTTAGGGACAATATCAGGTAGTTCTCTAGCAAACGTTGTAACCACGGGAAGTTTTACTATACCTTTAATGAAAAAGTGTGGATACAGGCCATCTTTCGCAGGGGGAGTAGAGGCATCAGCGTCTTCAGCAGGACAAATTATGCCTCCAGTAATGGGTGCAGCTGCATTTATTATGGCAGAAATGACAGGTATTTCTTACCTTAGAATTTGTTTGGCAGCTGCAATACCTGCCGTACTATATTATTTATCCGTATTACTTACTGTAGACCTAGAAGCTCGTAGAACAGGACTTAAATCTATACCAATTGACCAACTTCCTAAAATTTCTGATACTGTTAAGAATAGCGTGCCATTGCTATTACCAATCATTGTTATCATAGGGTTACTTGTAATGGGTTATACACCTCTTAAAGCAGCATTATATTCTACCGTAGTAATGTTAATTTCTTCTAGTTTCAATAAGAAAACCAGGTTGACTCCTAAGATGTTTTTTGAAACACTTGAAAAGACCGCTTATAATTCAATATCGGTAACAATTGCTTGCGCAATATGTGGTATTGTAACAGGAGTCATTACACTTACAGGGCTAGGGCTTAAACTTTCAGATCTAATATTACAAGCTTCCGGAGGACAGTTACTACCGACTTTATTGCTTACTATGGTAGCTTCAATAATACTTGGTATGGGACTTCCGACTACTGCTAAGTATATTGTATTGTCTACTATTGCTGCACCTGCACTAACAACACTAGGGGTGCCGTTAATTGCCGCACATTTATTCATATTATACTTTGGTGTTATAGCTGAGGTAACACCACCCGTTGCATTAACATCATATGCTGGGGCAGCCATTGCCAAAGCACCGGGTGTGGAAACTGCATTGCAAGGACTTAAAATTTCAATTGCAGCGTTTTTTATTCCATTCATGTTTATTTATTATCCTTCACTATTGTTTGAAAATGTAACTTCATTGGGTATGATAACAGGTTTAATAAGCTCATTTATAGGAGTTACATGCTTGGCAGCATCATCTATAGGATATTTTTTCGGTACTCTTAACAGGATTCAAAGAGTGTTGTTATTTGCAGGAACGATGCTGGTCATTGATCCATCCCTTGTGACAGATTTAATGGGGTTAGGTATTATTATTGCTACGGTGATCATTCAAAAGACAAAGGGAAACAGCGCATTAAGTGTTTAAAGTTTAGTAATAAAAAAATAAAGGAGGAAAAATTGTGAAAAAGTTATTGGCATTAGTGTTAGTTGGTAGCTTAATTTGTACGGCTTTAACAGGATGCTCATCAGGAGGTTCGGAAACTAAAGAAACTTCAGGAGACTCAAAGAAGTTACTCATTTCGTTGGCTACAGGAAGTGTGTCTGGTGTCTACTACCCATTAGGTGGAGCTTTTGCAAGCATCATCAACAAAAATATAGAAGGTGCAAATTGCTCTGTTGAATCTACAGGAGGATCAGTCGCTAATATACTTTTAATAGCAGAAAAGGAAGCGGAATTGGCATTCGTAGCTGCAAGTTCAGCATATGAGGCTGAACATAATCAAGGAGTATTTGCTGATAAAAAAGTTGAAAATGTAAATGGAATACTTAGCTTATATCCTGAAGCAGTTCAAATAGTAAGCATAGACCCAAATATGAAATCTGTTTTAGATTTAAAAGGTAAAAAGGTAGCAGTTGGATCAGTAGGAAGTGGAACTGAAGTAATGGCAAAGATCATTCTTGATATTTATGATATGAGCTATGATGATATACAGGAAGATTATTTAGGATTTTCAGATGCTTCAACAGGCCTTAAGGATAAAACTATAGATGCTGCTTTTATATGGGCAGGAGTTCCAACTTCAGGTGTAATGGATTTAGGCACGCAACACGAAATATCACTTGTTAATTTTGAAGCAAGCGAGATAGAAAGACTTAAAAAAATATCACCTTATTGTGTACCAATAAGCATAGATAAATCAGTTTATAGCAGTCTGTCTTCTGATGTTACTACGATTGCCATTCCGGCTGTATTAGTAGGAGAAGCCGGGCTGCCAGAAGACTTTGTTTATAACTTTCTTGTAAAAACTTTTGAGAACCTGAATGTTCTTCAGAATGCTCATGCAAGAGGCAAAGATATTTCTTTAGAAAACGCACTTAATGGGCTTGACGGAATACCATTGCATCCAGGTGCACAGAAATTTTACAAAGAAAAAGGGCTTTTAAAATAAAATGTATTATTAAAAGGATTGATATAAAATGGATTTTCTAACATCATACATCTTAGAGGATTATATTTTAAATACAAATTGGAAAGATTTTCCCGATAAAGTTCAAGATAGAGCAATCGTGTGTGGGATAGACCTTATGATGGCGCTTATTATTGGAAGCAAAGGAAGGCAGTTTAAATCAGGGGTTACTCTTGTTAAATCTATCTATAATGAAGGTAACGTGACAATCATCGGTTCTAATGAAAGACTTAGTTTTATTGGGGCTGCGGTGGCGATGGGGCATGCATCTAACTCTTTTGATATCGATGATGGACATAATATGATAAAAGGTCACCCCGGAACGTCTATTATTTCAGGGATTTTAGCGGCTGCACTTTACAAAGATATAAGTTACAAAGAATTTTTAACAACATTGATAGTATCATATGAAGCAGCGATTAGAAGTGGTTTAGCTATACAACATCATTACAATTATTTGCATAGTACTGGTGCATATGGTGCTGTTGGTACAAGTGCCGGAGTATCAAGGATTTTTAATCTTAATAAAGAACAAATGAATAATGCATTATCTATAGCTGATTTCCATGCACCACTTACCCCTGTAATGAGAGCAGTGGAATATCCTTCTATGAATAAAGATGGAGTTGCTTTCGGAACCCTTGTTGGAGCTATGGCAGTACTTGAAACAATTGCTGGCGTAACAGGTAAAACTCATTTGCTTGAACTGAAAGAATACAGATACCTGCTAGACACTCTAGGTAAGGATTATGAAGTAATGAATCTCTATTTTAAGCCTTACACTTGTTGCAGATGGGCACATCCCCCTATTGAGGCTTCTCTTAGCTTAATTAAGAAATACAATATTGAAATTAGTAAAATTAAAGATGTAAATGTGCATACGTTTACATCTGCTACAAGGCTAAGTAAGATGGTACCAAAGCTAACTGATGAAGCACAATACAATATTAGCTATCCTATAGCAGCAGCAATAGTTGATGGAGATTTAGGTTATGAACAGGTTATTGAGGAAAATCTAGACAAAAGAGAAATACTTGATATAATGGATAAAATCAATTTTATTGTTGATGATGAAATTGAAGCAAAGTTCCCAACTGAGAGATTGTGTAAAGTTGAGATTGTACTAAATGATGGAGTTTCATATAAGTCCGGGATTTTTGGTCCTCTTGGAGAAGCCAAGGATAACGTAGATTTAGATTGGATAACTAAGAAATTTAGATTAAGAACTAAAATGATTATGGATGAAAAAACTCAAAATGAAGTATTGAAGATTTTAACTGATGTTGATAATAGTTCTATCCGTCAAGTAGTAGGCTACATTAATAATAAATTATCATATTAGAAAATAAAGGACACCCAAAAAGTAAGTCTGTACATGTACTCTTTTTGGGTGTCCTTTATTGAACGGGAGGTTATAATGGTTAAGTTAACAGATTATGAAAAGAAAATGCTTAATGGAGAATATGGAGAATTTAAACAGAAAGCATTAGAATTTATAGTAAGATATGCTGAAGTTTTAGGTGCACAAGAGTTGTGTGAAATAGATCGTGCTACGTTATTCATTGGGGCACAGCACTACTTGGATTGTTTTAATAATGAAGATTATGATGAGATTTTCTCAAAGTTTTATTTGAATAGTAACAAAACTATACCTATTGGAGAATTTTCTCATACATGTATTTCTCAAACTTGTGGTGCTGCTTGTGATTATTTTGAATATAAAAGAACTCACTTGTCAAAAGAATTTTATAAAAAAAATAAAAAATTCTTGAATATAACAAGGGACGCTGGGGTAAGTATAGTGGACTCTTGTACTCCATACTATGTAGGATGGATACCTCTTTTTGGAGAGCATTATGTAACTACAGAGTCAAGTAATGTACTTATGAGCAATTCTGTCTTTGGAGCATGTGGTAATTCAGATGGCATTGAGGCAGCTGTATGCTCAGCAATATGCGGTAGAACACCCTTTTGGGGGAATCACATTAAAGAGAATAGGTATGGGGATTGCATATTTCATATAGAATGTAGTGCAAAGACAACTTTTGATTGGGATATTATAGGATATACAGTTGGAAGACTGTTACCTCATCATGGCAAACCAATATTAGTTGGAAATTTTAAAAAAGTTAATGTAAATAAACTTAGACAATGCTTTTCTGCTCTGGCTGTCACGAGCGCAGCAGAGATATGTCATATAGTAGGTTTAACTCCTGAAGCACAGACAATAGAAATGGCACTCGGTGGGAAAACACCTAAAGTAGAGATAGCGGTAACTCAGAAAGACTATGATGAATCCTACAATATGATATGTGATAATGGTTGTGGGAAGGTGAATTATATTAGCATAGGGTGTCCCCATCTTGCTCTTGATGAATTAAAAGAAATAGCTATGTATTTAAAAGATAGAAAAATAATAGAAGGAATAGAAATGTTAATTTGGACTGACTATGCAACAAAAGAAATGGCAAATGTAAATGGATATACAAGACTCATAGAGAGTAGTGGTGCATATGTATTAACTGGAAGTTGCCCTCTTGTAATGAGAGAAGAAAGTCATAAGCATGCAAATGGTATGCTATTTAGCAGTGCAAAACAAGCTCATAATATTAAGGCACAAACTAATGTAAAAGTATTTTATGCAGATATATACAAATGTATTGATGTCGCAATGTCAGGTGTTTGGGAGGATTAGTATGGATAAGATAACAATAAAGGGTAGACCAACTTTTAAGGGCGTAGTAAAAGGGGAAGCTCTAGTTTGCCCTGAAAGCATTGCGGGTAATACAGGTGGGCTTGGTGATTTAGATGGGGTAATACATGAGGAAGGAAACAAATTGAAAGGGATGAGTATCAAAGATAAAATATTAGTAATTCCTTGTGCAAAAGGCTCTAATGGGTTTTCAGCTCATTTTAAAGCTGCTAAGTTGAATGGAATATGCCCTGCAGGATGGGTTGTGACAAAGATGGATTCCAGGCTTGGAGTAGCAATTGTATCACTTGAGGTTCCAGCTGTATCAGATTTTGATAGCGTTGATCCAGTCAATATAATTGAAACAGGTGATATAGTTACTATAGATGGAGATACAGGTCTAGTGGAAATATTTAAACAGAGATAGTAGAAACATAAGAATTACTATATTAAATTAGATATTGAAATATGCTCGAGGTTTATAAACTTGAGATAGTTGAAATTAGAGGAATTGTAGATATTTATAATTTGAAGATAGATAAGGGTCTCAGTGTTAGCATGAGTTAATTGACTGAAAAGAAAATACGTCGGTGATTTGTACTCCAATTACTGCAATGAGTAGTCTGCAATTTTACAGTTAGAATTGTAGGACTACTTTTTTATTGAAAACATAGAGAAAAGTGTCAAAATTTGCTATAATTTGATGAATGAAGTAAAACATTCACTCTATTTAAAAGGAGAGAAACGTTATGAGCTGGATGCTGCCATCTGCAATAGCAAACATGTGTTTAACTTTGTTATTGGTTTTTGTCTATGGACATCTTTACTCCAGTGAGAAGAAAAGCAGTTTTTTAATCTGGGCATTAGGATGGACATTCTTCTTTTTTAAATACTCTGTTATGACCATAGACGCGCAGCTGGAGGCATCCCATGATGCATCTCAAATTCTATTTATTCTGAATCAAGTGTCATCAATTATAGGTATAGCAATTATAATTAATGGAACTTATTCTTATGTTAATAGAAAAGCCGGCTACCTATGGAGTATAATCGGGCTGATAGATATAATATGGGCAATTTCTGGAACCTACATTGGACTAACTCCTTTTTTGATAGTTTTACCAATACATTTATACCTCTTCGCAGCCTTTTTATGGATCGGGGTTCTACATTTGAGATATGCCATCCCGAATAACATTGGTGGAAAGATTCTTGGCGTAACGTTTATTTTATTAGGTGTACATAAACTAATTCACCCTTTATTTGGAATGTCAAATGCATTTATTCCACTTCATTATGCTAGTGGAGTATTCTTAATGACACTTCTCTTGGTAAGCATCCTTATTAAATATTTAAGAAAGAATAAGTTGAATGCTGAAGAATATGTGGAGAGATTTCAATTAGTATATGAGACTGCACCGGAGTTGATTGTATTACTTAATAAAGATGGAATAATTATTGATTGCAATAATAAAATAACAGAGTTACTCGGTTATCACAAAGAAGAAGTCTTAGGCCAGAATTGCTACACTTTTTTTCATCCCGATTTCAAGGAGACAGCGATAAATACAGGGAGGAATGTGTTAGCTAAAAGTGTATCAGTAAAGAACGAGTATAAAATGCTTCGAAAGGATAAGCGATTAATAGACGTGAGCATAAGTACCGCCCCAATATTAGAGGGTATAGGTAAATGTATAGGAACTGTATCAATTATTGGAGACATCTCGGAAAGCAAACAAAGAAGCAGTAGGGAAGCCGCTACGAAAAGCATCTATTCAAAATTGAATAATTTTATAGATCTAAAAGAGACCTTAACATCTGTACTAGATGATATAAAATCAATTTCAGGTTGTGAAGCAGCTGGAATCAGACTTATGAGTGGAAGGGCCTACCCTTTTTTTGTATATGATGGGTTTCCAGGTAGTTTTATAGATCATGAAAATTCTATTTGTTTTTTGAATACAAATGGGAAGTTTATACCATGCTTGGCTGGGGATGGGTATAAATTAGGGTGTATATGCGGCAATGTTTTTAAGGGTAAAATAGATGAAAATTTGGAAGGTTATACAGCAAGAGGCAGTTTTTGGACAAACGGCTCACTCGGCCTGCCAGTGAGTAGAAAAGATGAATACAGAGATTATTGCTTGGATAGTGGATACAAATCTATGGGATTTGTTCCGCTTAAAGCAGGTAAAAAGATAATAGGTTTGATTTATTTCTGTGACCATGTGGGGGACAAGTTTACAGAAGAACTTATTGAGAATATGGAAATGCTGGGTGAGCATATTGGTATAGCTATTGAGAACAATATGATATATTCAGAATTAATAAGGGCAAAAGAGGCGGCTGAGGTTGCAAATAAGATGAAAAGTGAATTTCTTGCAAATATAAGTCATGAAATCAGGACACCACTTAATGGTATAGTAGGAATGACTCAATTAACTATACTTACTGACCTGACGGACGAACAGAAATCAAATTTCAGAACAATAATGAGTTGCTCACAGTCATTGCTGAGAGTAATTAATGATGTCCTGGACTTTTCAAAAATTGAGGCAGGGAAAATGACTTTTGAGAAAGCACATTTTGAAATAAGGAGGGTTGCTGGAGAAGCTATTTATAATTGCCTGTCCCACGCCTGTAAAAAAAGGCTGGAGTTTGACTGCCATATTGGAGATGATATACCGCAATACTTAATAGGTGATGCAGAAAGGCTAAAGCAGGTATTGTGCAACCTAATTGACAATGCAGTCAAATTTACTGAAAAGGGTAGAGTGTTGGTTAAAGTCGATAAATATGAAGAAACAGCAGAAAAAGAAGTATTGAAATTTTCAATTGAAGATACAGGTATAGGTATATCTGAAAATGAAAAGCAATACCTATTTAAAAGCTTCAGCCAGGTTGATGCTTCAACTACAAGAAAATATGGAGGTACAGGACTCGGATTGGCAATCTGCAAACAGCTTGTTGAGAACATGGGAGGGACAATTTGGGTTGAAAGTGAAAAGGATAAAGGAAGTAAATTTATTTTTACCTGTGAGTTTGAAAAAGTAAAAGTTCATTGTGAATCCTCAATCAATTTCTCTTATGAAATGACTAATCTTGGGTTAAGTATTCTAATTGTGGAAGATGATGAGTTAAGTCAAACTGTTATTAGTAATATGTTAAGGAAAATGGGCAACTCAGTTGAAGTTGCAGAAAGCGGAGCAGAGGCAATAGAATTATTGAGCAAGAGCAGCTTTGATGCTATATTAATGGATATCCAATTGCCGCAAATGGATGGTATGCAAACAACATCAATTATTCGTAAGATTGAACAAGCTGCTGGAAGACAGACTCCAATAATAGCAGTAACGGCTCATGCATTGAAGGGTGACAGAGAACGGTTTATTTTATCAGGGATGAATGACTATATTTCCAAACCTATAGATATGGAAGTACTCCATAAAGTGTTGTCAAAATATTGTATAAGTGTACCAGAAAAAAATAATTCTTTAAGTGATAGTTATACAAAGTATGAATTACAAAGAGAAATATATACTAGTTACGAGACTAAATCCATTATTGGCAGTCATAAGTCGATAATTGAAGAAATGAGCGGGATGACTTCCAGTATAATAACTGCGCTAGATCAGGAAGACTTTTTATTAATTGAAGTTATCGCCCATGATATTAAAAAGTTGGCATTGAAAATTGGGGCTGATGAGATCAAAAACACTGTCTTCAAAATTGAATTTGCTGCAAGAAGAAAGAATATCCAAAATATAATTGAGCTACAGAAATTGCTGGATCTTAAAATAAATCAATTAGCTCAAGTCTGAGGTGATGAACATGAAAATACTTATTGTAGAAGATGACAAAACAAGCAGTGAATATCTTCTAAAGATTTTTTCGGGATATGGTACCTGTGATATTGCCATAAATGGTATAGAAGCTGTTGAAGCCTTTTTGCTAGCACATGAAGAAGGTCTTCCATATGACTTAATCAGCCTTGATCTGATGCTGCCATTACTTAGTGGAGAGGATGTCCTTTGTGCAATAAGAAAAATCGAGCATGAAAAAAAAATCGAACCCCTCAAAAGGGTAAAGATTATTATAACTTCTGCGTTAAATGACAGGGAACTTACCGCTAAACTAGCTGAATGCAATTTTGATGAGTATTTTATGAAACCTATAGATGCTCATAAAATCTTAGACTATATTAAAGGCCTTTAAAGCTATTATAAAAATAATTGGATATTTAGCCTCACTGCAAGCGGTCTTCCAAATGCAGAGAGGCTATTTTAATGACCGCAGAAATGTTAACGATATATGTCGAAAAAATGGGAAATGAGGAGTATATTGACAAAACATGTCGAGCACCATATAATTTAGGTGGGTGGTCGTTCACCTACCAAAAAGGGGTGGTAATATGAAAGCATATATATCCAGAAAACATAGTATTGTTGTAAGCGCATTGGAGATAATCGACATATTAGGTATCGATGGATTATCCTTGCGTGAACTGGCAAAACGACAAGGTATCGTCGAAGGTGCATTGTATAAGCACTTCAAAAGTAAGGATGAAATCCTTTTGGCAGTTATTAATTATCACGCCCGGCATGATTTAAACATAATGAGCACCATTGAAAATAGTAACACAACGCCTAAGGAGAGTATTATGTTTTTTATCAAGTCTTTTGCTGAGCTATTTGAAAGCGAGCCGGCTATGACTTGCATAGTGAGTTCATACGAAGTGCTATTAGATGATAGCTCAGTTGTTAAAAGAGTCAAAGAAATATTTACCTCACGCTCAGACTATTTAACACATTTAGTTGAGAAAGGTCAGAAGGAAGGGAGTATTTGTGCAGACTTCTCAGGGGAAGATCTTTCAGATATGATTATAGGCCTTCTGAGGACAATTACATTAAAATGGAGGATGAGCAACTATAGTTTTCCACTAAAAGCAAGAGTCGCATCAGCCCTTGAATTGTTGTTATCACGATTTTAGATATATTATAAAATTCTTCAAAAATTATCATACAATAGAAGCTATTGCGAGAAGAAAAACCTGAGAAGGTTGACTATTCTGCACTCTCTGATTTAATTCTTGAAGGTATAGATTTTATTAAAGTTGAGATAGAAAAGATCAATAATTGTGATAATGCAGATGTCACAGGTAGTGCAAACTAACTCAGCTACAGCAGAGGAAAGTGCGGCAGCAAGCGAAGAGCTATCAGGACAAGCAGCTCTTCTTAGTAATATTATTAGATATGTGAAAGTGCATGAGGTGTAGAATGATATGAAAGATGAAGTTGATAAAGATAATAATGAGCTGAATGACACTATAAGTGAATACAAAAAAGAAAATGAGCTAAAGGGTTTAAAAGCCATATTCGACGCTGCCCCTATTGGCATGCTGATATTGGATGAAAGTCTAACAATTAAGCATGTGAATGAATCGTTTTTAAATACGTTTAAAAAGAGCCATTCGGAGACAATCACCCAAAGAATCGGAAGAGTATTTGGCTGTGAACACAGCATAGATTTGGAAAATTGCTGCGGATATAGCCCTGCTTGTGAGAAATGCCAGTTAAGAGAAGCACTGGAGGGAGCAATATCATCTAATAATGCAATAAAAGGGTTAGAGCTTAAGAAAACTATATTTATCGATAACCTGGAAGAAGTGCATTGGTTTAGAATTAACGCTGCACCTATTATTCTGGAGGAAGTAAAGCATGCAATTGTCGTAATAGTGGATATTACAGAGCACAGGAAGCTCGAAGAGGGTTTGGGAAGATACCAGCTTCTATCTGAAAATTCGAATGATATAATACTATTTGCTGATATCAACGGTAGGATAATCGAGGCCAACGAGGCCGCCATAAGAGCATATGGATATACAAAGGAGGAGCTTTTCAGCAAGTCGGTTTTCTATCTGGTAAACCCTGATTCCAGATCACCTGTGGGAGCTCAACCTTACCAGGCAAATGCAACAGGTATATACTATGAAGCTACAGCTTATCGGAAGGATGGCAGCACTTTTGCATCGGAAGTAAGTATGCAGGGAACAGAAATTGGTGATAGCAAAGTTCTTATGGCTATACTACGTGATGTAACTGAAAGGAAGAATATTAATGAAGAACTAAAAAGAGCAAAGGCATCTGCTGAAGCTGCAAATCATTCTAAAAGTGAGTTTCTGGCTAATATGAGTCATGAAATACGTACACCGCTGAATGGAATGATAGGAATGATTGATTTGACATTGCTGACTGGTCTGAGCGATGAGCAGAAAGACAACCTGAATACAGCAAAAGAATGCGCAGGGACACTCTTGAATTTGATTAATGATATTCTGGACTTCTCCAAGATTGAGGCTGGTAAGTTAACTGTTGATTACATTGATTTTAATATTGAGGAATTAATATACCAAATGATAAAGCCTCATTCAATAAAAGCACAGAGTAAGGGAATAGAGTTAATGTATAAGCTTGATGCTAAAATACCACAAATGGTTAATGGTGATCCGTACAGGCTTAAACAGGTCATTAACAATCTATTGGGAAATGCAGTAAAATTTACCGATAAGGGAGAGGTTGACTTCTCTATAAAGGTGCTTTCTAAAAAAGATGAACAATTGGAATTGGAGTTCCGAATATCCGATACAGGTATTGGAATATCCATGGAGGATATAGGCAGCTTATTCAAGTCCTTTAGTCAGGTAGACAGTTCCTACACCAAAAAACATGGAGGAACTGGACTTGGTCTTGCAATCTCCAGACAGTTGGTAGAAATGATGAATGGATCAATCAGGGTTGAAAGTAAAAAAGGTAATGGAAGCACTTTCTACTTTACAGTAAGGCTTGGAGTTGGAAAAAAAGCAACCTATAGCACCCCTAAATCTGTATTTCCCATAAACAAGACTAAACATCCTCTTCGAATTCTACTGGTGGAAGATGACAAGATAAATCAGATAGTAATCACTCGCATGATAAAGGAAATCGGACATAAGTCTGTAGTTGTGAGCAATGGGGTAGAAGCTATGCAAATACTAGATGAGGAAACTATTGATGTAATATTAATGGATATTCAGATGCCTGAGATGGACGGGGTAGAAACCACCAAGAGAATACGCAAGAAGGAGGAAATGTCGGGAATTCATATTCCCATTATTGCAATTACTGCTTATGCGCTTCAAGGTGATAGTGATAAATTTCTCTCAGTAGGTATGGATGGTTACATTGCAAAACCCATACAATTAAATAGCTTTCTTGAAACAATAGAAAAGGTAAGTGAAAGCCTAATGAAGCCTCAAACGATAAGAGAGCCTTTAAAGTCTAAAGAAATTAATAGTGTCAATGAAATTGAGAGCAATGTATTTATGGCTCAGTATGCGAAAAGCATGGAACCTATATTGAAGGATATGTCAGAGAATATTAAGCATCTGGGATATTCTTTTGAACGGAGCGATTTATCAAGTATTGAAAGCTACGCACATATTATTAAAAACCTGTCGTCAGAAATAAGTGCAACCACTTTAAAGACTGCTGTATTCAAGGTGGAGCTTGCAGCGAGAAGAGGAAATATTACAGAAGCTGCTGGATATTTAGACTTGGTTACAGAGGAATTTTTAAAATTTGAAAAGCAGATGAAGAGGTATGAGAATATATAATGAGGGGGTTAAAGCTATGAGAATATTAATTGCAGAAGACGATTTTATCAGCAGAAAATTTCTTTCCAGGTTTCTTTCAACCTATGGCGACTGTGATATTACAATTGACGGAATGGAGGCCTTGGAGGCTTTTATGATGGCATGGGATGAAGGGAAACCTTATGATTTAGTCTGTCTGGACATAATGATGCCGGAGCTTAATGGCGTAAAAGTACTGAAAGCCATACGTGATATAGAAAACCAAAAGGGGATTGAAGCTTCTAAACTTACAAAAATCATTATGACTACTGCTCTTAACGATACAGAAAGTGTTTTAGATGCATTGAGGACCGGATGCGAGGCTTATGCAGCAAAGCCGATTGATACAAATAGATTGATTGAAGTAATGAAAAAACTGGGTTTAATCCAGTAATAATAAATTTACTCGGACAGAATTTCATAATTTTCAATGAATAGAGCTTTTATTTAATTTTATTTTGGGGGTATCGAAGTGAAAGCAATGTCTATAGCAATAAGTGATTGCAAAGAGGGAGTTATACTGGCTAAAAGTATTTCTAATAGGTTTGGCGCTACAATTGTAGCAGAAAATACAGTGCTAAATACTTATATAATTAATAGGATGGCCGAGTTAGGGGTACAACAGGTTAAGATATTTGAAGCTGGTGTTGAGGGTGATGCCCGAAAAGAAAATTATATTCATAAGCGCATAAAAAAAAGCTATAGTCAAAGCATTTTGGATATCAAGTCGGTTGTAAATGAGCTTGCTGCCGGCAAACCATTAGATGCAGCTAAAATTAACAGCGTTTCGGATACTGTTTATTCCGGGATTTATGATAGTGCCTATTTATTAAAGATTCTTAACAGGGCAAAGGAATTTGATGAATATACTTATACACACAGCCTAAACGTAGCCTTTTACTCTATGCTCATTGGGAAATGGCTGAGACTTGGCGAGGATAGTATAAAGGAAATTATCAAGGCGGGATTAATGCATGATATCGGGAAGACGAAGGTTCCTGTTGAAATTCTTAATAAAAAAGCAAGACTTACTGATGAGGAATTTGAGATTATTAAAAAGCATACTCTTTATGGTTATGATCTGGCAATATCGTCGAATTCCTTCACTGAAAAAGTTTGTAATGCAGTGCTATCACATCATGAAAGGGAAGATAGATCAGGATATCCCTTTGGTGCCGGCAGCGGACAAACTGATATATTCACTAAGATTATTGCTGTTGCGGATGTTTACGATGCTATGACATCGGACAGAGTATATAAACAGAGGGCTACACCCTTTGAGGTATTTGAGATGTTTCAAACAATAGGTGTTAAGAATTTTAATCATAAAATAATAAAAACTTTTTTATCAAACCTGGCTGCTTGCTATGTTGGTTCGAAAGTAATGTTAAATACCGGAGAAATCGGTGAAGTTGTATATATACCACTGCATAGTATTACAGAACCGGTTATTCATGTTGGATCTGAATATTTGGATTTAGCTAAAAGTGAGGGCAAGAAGATTTTATGTATGGTATAGATGAAGCCATATATGTAATACTTATAAGTACTAAAATTTAGGGGGGATAAATAATGTACAAAGTTTTAGTAGCAGATGATGAAAGAGCTTTGAGGATGCTTATTGCCGGAACTTTAGAAATCGGTAATTATGAAATTCTGGAGGCTGATAATGGAACTGAAGCGTTGGAACTAGTAAAACTGGAGAGACCTGATTTAATCATACTTGACGTAATGATGCCTGGAATGACAGGTTATGAGGTATGCAAACGAATTAAGAGCAATCCTGATATTGCAGATACCAAAGTATTAATATTGACAGCGAAAGGCCAGCTGTCCGACAAAGAAGCAGCTTGGGAGGCCATGGCGGATTTTTATCTGGCAAAGCCTTTCAGCCCTATGGAACTCTTGGCAATGGTTGAAGAAATACTAAGCAAGCAGGCAAAATAATTATGTTGAAGAACACGAATTATTTCGGTTCATGAACATGTGATTGTACATGCATTTGATGCCATGACTGATTAAGGATCATACAGGGAAAATAGAATGAAGTAAATTTAGTACCGGGGGTTAGTAAAAATGAAAAAAATAATAGTTTCATTAGTGCTTTTGAGTGTTTTTTTATTTAATACTTCATCAGTCGCATATGCAGATGGAATTGAGCTTGATTTTTATAAAGTATTCGAACAGCATGGATCGATCATGCTGATAATAGATCCGGAAACCAATGCTATTGTGCATGTAAATGAAGCAGCAGCTGATTTTTATGGATATGGAATAGAACAATTAGAATCAATGGAAATAAATGAAATAAACACTTTAACACCTGAAGAGACTGAAAAAGAAATGCAAGCTGCAACGGATGAAAAAAGAAATTACTTTATATTTAAGCATCGAGTAGCCAGTGGAGATATCCGGACGGTAGAAGTTTACTCATATCCTTATGTTGATTGGGATAAAACATGGCTTGTTTCAATAATTCATGATATTACCATGAAAACTCAGCTTGAAGAAAAGAATAGAATGATGACAAACACGTATCTCCTTGTGTTGTCGGTTGCATTCGTTTTTATGGGGCTAATCAGCTTTTTATTATTCAATAACTTTAGAAAATTAAAAGCCAAAAGCCATGAAATGAATAATCTTAATGAATTGTGGAGGACATTTATAGACGCAGATGATAGCTTAATATATTTAAAAGATGAAAACCTAAAATACGTTTTTATCAATAAAGCCTTTGAGAATTTGTATAATAGAATGACCTCCGAAATTGTCGGTCGCGACGATTTTGATTTAATAGATAAAGAGTTGGCTGTTGAGCACAAAAAAACCGATCTTAATGTTCAGAATAAAAATACTATTATAGTAGATGAAGTAAAGTGGGAAGACAAAACATTTCAAACAACAAAGTTCCCTGTGAAGCTTTTAAATGGTCATTATGGAATAGGCGCCTATGCTAAAGATGTTACTGAAGAGTATAACAACAAAAGAGAATTAGAAAGAACGAACCTTGCACTAAAGACGAGCGAAGAGAACATACGGCTTCTTCTGGACTCTACTGCCGAAGCAATATATGGTATTGATATGAATGGGGATTGTACTTTCTGCAATGCAAGTTTTCTAAAATTACTTGGATACAAGCAACAAGATGAGTTGATAGGGAAAAACATGCATTGGCAGATTCATTATAAGCGTTTAGATGGGACAGAGATCCCATTGGATGAATGTCAAATTTCTCAAGCATTCATTAAAGGTGAAGGCACACATGTAGAGGACGAGGTGATATGGAGGGCAGATGGAACTTGTTTTCAGGCCGAATATTATTCCTATCCTCAGCATCGTAACGGAGAGGTTGTTGGTGCAGTAGTAACCTTTACCGACATAACAGAGCGCATATTGGCACGAAATGAGATAATAAAAGCAAATGAGCAATTGGAAAATATTAATAAAGAGTTGATGGAAAAGCAATATACATTGGAAGAGCAGAACTCTATAATCGAAGAATTAAATTCCCAGTTGGAGGAAGAGAATTTCAAATATCATCAACAAAAAGAAATATTGCATACTATTATTGATTCTTTTGGAGCGGGTATTATGATGACAGACTCTGATGGTGCTGTATTGTTTATTAATAAAGGCTGGAAGGACATTTTCAGTTACTTGGAATTTGGAAATAGCTTTTATCCAAAGGATGCTTTTTATATAAATGGGGTTACATTAAGCAGTACTGAGAGGATTATGGAAAACATGATGACCGGTATTGAGAACAGTGAGGAGATATTGAAAAAATTGAACAGTTTACTCACTGATAATCAGAGCCGATATAATGTTGACATGGAACAAACCAGTCCGTTAAAGCGGTTCCTTAATTTGTACTCTAATCCTTGCATTAGTCAAAACAATGATACTTTTGGAAGGGTATTTGTTGTTAGAGACGTTTCTCATCAGAAGGAGGTGGACAGGCTTAAACTGGAATTGATTAGTACAGTGAGCCATGAATTAAGGACACCTATGAGCAGCATCATGGGATTCTCCGAACTGATATTGACAAGGAAGCTATCAGAAGAACGAAATAAAGAGTATATCAGCATAATTAACTCTGAGGCCAGACGTCTCACAACTTTAATTAATGATTTCCTTGATATTCAAAGAATGGAAAGCGGTAAGCAGATATTTAATAAACAGTTAAACTCAATGGATCAAATTATTGAGGAAGCAGTAAACTTATTTCAGAACTTCAGTGATAAGCATAAGGTTATATACTGTAAAGCTGTGAAAAGCATACCGCAAGTTTATTGTGACAGGGATAAAATGCTGCAGGTATTATCAAATTTCCTGTCAAACGCTATAAAATACTCTCCAGACGGAGGAGAAGTGAAGGTTGTGTTGGAGATATGCGACGATCAAGTTAAGATTGGAGTTTCTGACCAAGGTTTGGGAATTCCCGAAGATGTAAAAGGGAAGCTTTTTACGAAATTCTACAGAATACATAATGATGACAGAAGAGAAATTGGTGGTACTGGTTTAGGTCTGGCTATCTGTAAAGAGATTATTCGAGCACACGGAGGAGAGATTGGTGTTAATTCAAAGCTCAGTCAAGGCAGTACTTTCTGTTTCAGCCTACCCTATTCAGACAGTGGTGATGGCTATGAGATGGCTAAAAGAGCAGGTTGTAACTTGTGTTCCGACGGAAAGGGCGATGTACTTATTGTAGAAGATGATGAATCCATGGTTAAACTCATAAAAGAGGTACTTAAGGATGAAGGTCTTGAGTTGCATGCGGTCAGCAGTGGTGAAGAAGCTTTGCAGCTTATGACAAGTAATAGCTATAGACTGATAATATTGGATATTGCATTAAGTGGTCAGCTAAATGGCTGGGATGTTTTACAGGAGCTGAAGAGTAGTCAGGAGACTGCAAATATTCCAATAATAATATCAAGTGTTTATGAAAATAAAGATGCTGCTTCACAAAGCAATATTGCAGATTATCTTGTGAAACCATTTGAGCCTGAGCAGTTATTAAGGATGGAACGGAAAGCACTTAACGGAAAATATAATTCAAAAATGATGGTGAATAACGATGGTGGGTTAAAAGAGGTTATCCTTGATATGCTAAACAATAGGGGAATAGTTGTCAGACAAATAGATCATTCTGGAAACATAATGATCATTACATTAGATGGGGAAGAAGGTCTCAAAAATGAATGACAAGCAAATGGATGCACTTATAGAAACTGCACAAAGAACTTTTGTAAATGAACTTGGAAGCAAAATCAAAGAAATAGAGGAGCTATTGGCTGCTTGTAAAGATGAATGCTCTGAATCTGATTTAAAGCGTATGATGAGGTTTTTTCATTCAATAAATGGCACAGCTTCCACCCTGGGACTTGATTATATCTCATCAATCGGGAAAAAGTGGGAAAAGGTGATAAGGGAATTAACTGAGCATGGGCATAATTTGGATAAGGATATATTACGGGATTTATATATGGACATAAGTATTATAAAAGGGAAAGTTGGCAGCATTAGTGAGAAAAGCAGCACTAGAAATACTCCGGTTGAAAGCAATGATTATGTTAATATACCGGATAGAGGCAAAATACTTCTGATAGATGATGATATTACAATATTGAAGCTGCTCGAAAATGCATTTACCATTGAAGGCTATAAGGTATACATATGTGATGATTCTGCGTCGGCGATGGATACAATTGCTGTTACCAGGCCGGACATAATTGTTTTGGACATCATGATGCCCAAAATCAATGGCTATGAAGTATTGGAGAAAATAAAGTCAAGACCGGAATACTCTGACATACACGTGATTTTTCTGAGTGCCAAAGGGGAAATCGATGACAAAATCAAAGGGCTGAAATCCGGGGTGGACGATTATATTACAAAGCCATTTGTTATCGGGGAAATAACAACAAGAGTTGAGATGATTATGAGAAGATCAGGCAATTATAAGGAGAAGCTCCTTAAAGATTGTCTAACCGATGCATATTCCAGATATTATTTCAATTTCAGAATAGCAGAGGAGCTTGAGAGGTATAAAAGAAGCGATACGCCATTTTCTATAGCCTTTGTTGACATGGATCACTATAAACGTATAAATGATCAGTATGGGCATCAGACCGGTGATTATATTTTGAAGGAATTAGTATCCCATATATCAAAGAATATCAGAAAGTGCGATAGTATTTTCCGATATGGTGGTGAAGAATTTATTATCCTTTTGCCGGATACAACTAAAGAAAAAGCCTATACGGTTATAGACAGACTAAGGTACGAATTCAGCAGCGAACCAATTTCTGTTGGCGGATCAGCTTTAAATGTCACTTTCAGTGCAGGCATTAAGCAGGTTTGTGATATAAATGAAAGCACTGATAAAATTATAGATGATGCAGATAAGGCAATGTACTATGCCAAAAAATGTGGGCGCAACAAAGTTGTAGTTCATAATGAAGAAATAAACATTCAAAATTTTAAGAAAACCCTGCTTATAGTTGATGATGAAAACACAATCCTGAGATTTCTAAGAGACAGGCTCTCCAACATAGGATACAACGTAATAACAGCTAAAGATGGAAGCAACGCCATAACAATAGCTCAAGAGATTCATCCTGATGTTATTGTCCTTGATGTCATTCTCCCGGACATAGACGGCTTCGAGGTGTGCAGGCAGATAAAGGAAAACACCCATACACATTCAACCAAAATTATTATACTTTCAAAAAAGAAGCGAAAGAATAGTATTGTAAAGGGATTGTATTCCGGTGCAGATGATTACGTGACAAAACCGTTTTCTATGGCAGAATTGGAAGCCCGAATTATGAGGGTTCTAAATAGTACTGATTGAAAATTGACAATACAAAACAAGGACATTGTTTCGGTAGGTAAAATTCAGGGATATTTGTATAGTAAGACGGTTGTCAGAGGATATTGAGAGATTATTAATAGATTGCATGAAATACGTTCAATAATATTGGATGGTGAGGAGTGGAGGAAACAGTGTCTCATGAAGTAAATGAAACAAAATATCTGTTAAGTGAGCTTGAAAGAGCAAATTATCTTAATGCTATTTTGCTTGACGCTATACCACACCCTGCATTATTGGTAAATAAGAACAGGATGGTAATAGCAGCCAACAGGCTGGCGAAAGATGCCGGAACCTTGGTAGGGGGGTTCTGTTGGAGAGATTTCGGACATTGCCTGTACTTGAGCGATGAAGACAGGAAGCACTATGAATCTCATGGTCCTAATGATGGTAAGCCGGTAGCCTGCGATTTCTGCGAAGCAAATAATGCTTTAAGAAGAAATGAATGCAGAAATATTGAAAGGAAGCTAGAGGATAGATACTGGGATATCTATTGGATACCCACACAGGAAGATGGTGTATATCTGCATTATGCGATTGATATTACTGAGCGTAAAAAAATTGAAAAAAGGCTGCAAGAAAGCGAATTAAGATTCAAGATGCTGGCTGAAGCATCTTTTGAAGGCATATGCATTCATGTTAAAGGCATTATATTGGATTGCAACGAGAGAATGGAAACCATATTTGGATATACAGAGGATGAGTTACCAGGGGTAGCTCTGTGTAATATAATTTCTACTGGGCCTAATAAAGCGGCAATAGTTGGTAATAAGCCTGAACCAACAATTTCAGGTACATATATTGGAATAAAAAGAATGGTACAATATTTGACATTGAAGTCTTGACCAGAGAAATCCAATATAATGGACTTGCTGCGGAAGTATTAGTAGTAAGAGATATTTCAAAAGCTAGAAATACTGAGGAAGCAATTAGGAAAATTAACATTACAATGAACGATGCACAGCGTATTGCTCATGTTGGGAATATAGAAGTGGATATAAGTAACAGGAAGCTGTATTGGTCTGACGAAATTTTCCGTATATTTGGCTATCAACCACAAGAATTCCTGCCAGATTACAACTCGTTTGAAAAACATATTCTATTAGATGATTTGGAGCTTATTCAACACATACTCAAAGAGAAGACCCCTCTTGATTCGACATTTACTCTTGAGTCAAGGTTTATAAAACTGGATGGCAAGGAAGGGTGGCTAAATGTAAAGGGTGATGTCGAGTTTAGCGATCAAGGCAGTAAGCCAAGCCGGGCATTTATAATAATGCAGGATATAACTGATAAAAAGCAGGCAGAGCTCATCAGAAAGGCTAATGAAGAGAATGCCAGACTACTGCAGGAAACGCTGGAAATAGACAGATTGAAGACTGAATTTTTTGCTAATGTGTCTCATGAGCTAAGGACACCCCTAAACATTATTTTTAGCACCATTCAGCTTTATGAATTGTATATAAGGAATGGTCTTATCAATGACGTAGAAAACCGGATAGGCAAAGGAATAAAGGGGATGAAGCAGAACTGCTACCGGTTATTGAGATTAATCAACAATTTGATTGATGTTACTAAAGTTGATGGCAGGTTTATCTCATTACAAGCAGATAATAATGATATTGTAAGAATTGTAAGGAAGATATGCTTGTCAGTAGCTGAATATGTAACAGATAAGGACATTAATTTTGCATTTAATACTGATATCAAAGAAAAGATTATAGCCTGTGACCTTGATAAGATTGAAACAATTATTTTGAACCTTATTTCCAATGCAATCAAATTTAATAAACCCGGAGGCAGTGTGACAGTAAATATACATGATGCAGGAGAAGAGATACTGGTATCAGTTGAAGACACGGGGGTAGGCATCCCAGACGAAAAACAGAGGATGGTATTTGAACGCTTCATGCAGGTTGACAGGTCACTTAACAGGAATCATGAAGGCAGCGGAATAGGGCTTTCCCTGGTGAAATCTTTTGTTGAAATGCATAATGGTCAAATATGGTTGGAGAGTGAATGTGGAAAAGGAAGTAAATTTACCTTTGGATTGCCATGTAGAATATTAGAATCAGAGGATGCTCATAATCTAGGTAATAACAACTCACGAACAGAGTATAATGATTTTATTGAAAGAATAAATATTGAATTCTCAGACATATATAGATAGAAACACGCATCAAAATTGTTTACAGATAGGAGAAATGATTCAAATTCCATCTCCAACGGCCTGCAAGACTTTGCAGGAAGCACTGAATAGTCTTCCTGTGGAATATGTGATTCCAGGTCATGGGCCTTGTCTTAAAACCATATTAGAACTGCATAAGTTAGTAAAAATGGGTTGGCATTAATGTATTATTGCCAGCTCTTTTTATTGCCTGTGCATTTTGCAAAATATGCAGGGAAGTATGGAATTTGGCAATATTTATTTTTAATGGTCGTTTATATTATATCAATTGAAGGAATGAATGGAGAAAATGGAGGAAATTGGTGTACTATGTCGAAATAAACTACTATTGATATAAGTTTCACTTTCTAAGTAAATTATTAATGACTATATGACTATATAAAGGAGGGGTTGATGTACGTGAAAAGGAGTTTTAAAAAGATTATAAGCTTGGTAATATGCTTTATTTTGGTTCTTCCAACGTCGGCTTTTGCTCAACAAATCACTAATGACTACAGTGATCATTGGGCAGGAAAGCAAATAACGAGTTTTTTGGAGAAGGGTTTTGTCAATGTATATAAGGATGGAAGCTTTAGACCCAATAATCCAGTTACGAGAGCAGAGTTTGCGGTAGTTGCAAACAAGGTTTTTGGATTGACCTTAGTAGATAAGGTCAACTTTAAGGATGTAAAACTGAAGGATGCTTTTTACAAGGACATGGCGATAGCAAGAAAAGCGGGTTATTTTACGCCTCTCCCGGGAGGCGTTATCAAGCCGAGCACCAATATGAGCCGCCAGGAATTTGCTGTTGTCCTTGCAAGGCTATTGAAGATTGACACAAAAAAGGAAATACTTAATAAAGTGATTTTCAAGGATAATGATAAAATAGCAGTTTGGAGCCGAAATTCAATAGATGCAATAGTGCAGCGCGGATATATGAGCGGCAATACGGACGGAACCTTCAATCCGGCAGGAATGATTACAAGAGCTCAAGCAGTAGCAGTGCTTGAAATCTGTCTGAGAGACAATATTATTACAGCATATGGGAATCTGAAGGTAGCTTATAAAAAGCCAGGTACATATATTGCGAAAATCATAAATGGCAATGCTGCCATTGAAGTTCCGAATGTTACTCTTCAGGATACAATAATTAATGGTAACCTGATAATAGGTGAGGGAGTAGGAAACGGAAATATAAGGCTGAAAAATGTCACTGTAACAGGGAATACTGTTATCAGAGGCGGAGGTCTAAGTACGATAGTAATAGAAAATTCAAAGTTTGCCAGGATTGTAGTTTTTAAAGCAGACAGCCAGGTAAGAGTGCTTTCCACAGGAACTACAGTTGTTGATAAAGTGGACATGCTATCAGGGGGAAGACTTGAGGAGCAGGGTACGACAGGTAATGGCTTTGGGTTAGTTACATTAGCTGAAAGAGTAAATCCCAATGAGTCCGTATCCTTAAAGGGCAATTTTGAATCGGTACAGGTTCAGGCAGACAAGGTGAAGCTTGATATTGGCACCGGCAGTGTAGGGAAGATTGATGTGGCAAACTCGGCAGCGAATTCAAGCATCAATATCGCAACAGCAGTCAAAGTAGGAAACCTTACTGCAGCAGCTCCTGTAACGATATCCGGAGCAGGGAAAATAGAATCCGCCACAGTGAGTACAGGCAATGCAGTTTTCGCAGTAATTGGGAATCCTGAAATTGGCAGACTGAATGTGACGGGGGAAAATGCCCAGGTCAGTCTGGGAACCGGCGTTAAAGTGGTACAGCTAATAGTGGAAGCTAAGGCTGTTATATCAGGAGCTGGTACGATAGGGACGGCTGAAATCAAAGTGCAGAACGTAGTTCTAGGGGTACCAACTACAACGGTTAAAACCCCTGAGGGCATAACTGCAACAGCTACGGGTACTACAATAACTACAACAAACACAGTGGCAGTGCCAACACCGACACCAGCACCAGTACCAAAACCGACTCCTGCGCCTAAACCTAGAAGTGGCGGCGGAGGTGGTGGTGGCGGTGGCGGCGGATCGAGCACACCAAGTATAGTTCCAGTAAGTGCTATTAACAATATAAGTGGCACAGCAAAAGTTGGTGTTGAATTAACAGCAGGAACACTTACGCCAACATGGGCAACCGTAAGTTACCAGTGGAAGATATGTGATACTGTTGGTGGAATATACACAAACATTGCTGGAGCAACAACTAACAAATACACACCTGTTGCAAGCGATGCAACTAAATTCATCAAAGTATCAGCAACAGGTACAGGCAGCTACTCCGGCACAGTAACAAGTGCAGCGACGGCAGCAGTTGCAGCAGCAACACCAATCACAGGAACAGCAATCGCAGGAGTAACGGCGCCAGTAGCAGGGGCAACTCCAGTAACAACAGCAACAGCAACAGCTGAATACACAGCAGCGGTTACATGGTCACCAGTAGCTGTAACATTTGGTGCAAGCACAGTATATACAGCAACAATTACACTGACACCAAAAGCAGGTTATACATTAACAGGTGTGACTGCAAACCAATTTACAGTGGCTGGGGCTACAGCAACAAATGTGATTAATTCAGGAGTTGTAACAGCCGTATTCCCGGCTACAGCAGCTGCAATAGCAGCACCAGCATTAGCAAATGGATTAAGCTTTGCAGATGATAATGCAAACGATACTGATACAGTAATCACCTTAGGATCTCCGAGCGTTGGATTGAACACATTTGTATACAAGATTTCCGTTGATGCAAATGCAGTACCAACACCAAACGTAGGAGATGACTTAAGTGCTTGGACAGCAGTAGCAAACGGTGCCAGCATTACAGCAGCAAACGGCAAGCATATCGGTGTTGCTGAAGTAAATGGTAACTTAGCAGTACAGTTCAGTGATGCAACAGCAGTAACAGAAGTTGAACCAGCACCAGTAATCGCGACAGTTAGTACGATTGCAAATGCAGCAGTTGATCCAACAGTTACAGTAACAGGAACAAACTTCAACGCTGCTATTACATCATCTGACTTAACGGTAGGTGTAGGAGCAACAAGTTTGACATTAGGAACTGTAACCTATGTAAGTGCAACAGAAATAACAGTAGCATTTACAGGAACAGCAGTAGCTGGAGATATAACGATTCAAGCAACAACATCAGCATTTGATCCAGCGGGGGTATCGGCAAGCAACACATTAACAGTCACAATTCCATAACTAAAAAGCTAAACGTTACGCTATAAGCAATTTGCGAAATGAGTGGAAAGACTCAATAGGTAAAGTACAGGGAGAAAGTCAAGGCCCCATGGGCAGAGTAGAACTAGGCTCACCTGCGGGGTTTTTTCTCTGGCTTGAATAAGCGCCGGTATAAAGGTTATTAGGTTATTGATGAAATGCACCTCTTGGGGTAAAATATGCATATTAGATATTTTACCCCAAGGGGTGCATTTTTTATGGCAGAAAACTAGAACAGCAGTTATCAATTGCTGAAAATTAGCATGAGAAAGGCAGGTGGTTCTTGATGAACTGTGAAAGTAGAAAATCCTGCTGCACGGGAGAATGTGCAGGTCATTGTAAAGACAGCGATGTGAACGTGAATGAAACCAGCTTGAATACAATTGTTGAATTGGAAATACACTATAGTGAATCAAAAGAGGAGAAAATGGCAGCCTATATTTTTGAAGGGTTATACTGCTTAACAAATATCCAAAGAAAGGAATTAAGGCTAACCGGTTTGGAAGGGAACAGATATGATAGCCTTGATATAATGAAATTACAGGTTATTGATAGTTTGACGCAAATCGATAATTCTTCTTGTGGATTATACAGAAATGTTGATGTCTTATATATAAGAGATGATGTTTAGAGAACTTAGTCAGTTTTTTGTGATACAATAATTGAAGACTATTAATTAAAGACCCCCACATAGAGCATATGCTCTATGTGGGGGTCTTGTGCTTATTCCAAGGTATCTTCCTCACAGAGATTATCTTGTCAATATTTCCATTTTCACTGATTTTGTCTTGAACTTAATTTCTAGTTAATTACCATATACTCTTATTATAGTAAGACAAAATCGTATATGTTGAATTATGTAATAATTTGGGTTAAAATAGAGGAAGATGTAATAATTTGCAATATTTGCATCTGAATGAGTCAGGGGGATGTGCATGAAAAAATCAAGATATTATTCTATGTTTATATTAGTTATGTATATCACTTTTATATTTACATCATGCAGCAAGGAACCGCTGAAAATAGGTCTGATGTACAACCTGACTGGCAGAGCATCGGGGATTGGTATATCAGGCAGAAATGGTGCTGAAATTGCAGTGGATGAAATAAACCGCAATGGTGGCATCCATGGCAGAAAAATAAGTCTTATAATAAAGGACGATAAGGGTCTGCCTGAAGAGGCTGTGAAGGTTGATAAAGAGCTTATAGAAGAAGATATTCTGCTTGGCATAGGACACTGCGCAAGTGGTACGGGTCTTGCTGGACTTAAAGTGTTCAGCGAAGCCAATAAGCTTATGGTAAGCCCTACTATGAGTGTAGAAGGTTTGACCGGAATTGACGATAACTTCATTCATATTATAGGTTCTAATAAAAAGCAGGGAGAGGTTCTGGCAGATGCTGCATTAAGTATAAATGGCAACAGGAAGATAGCTATCATGTTTGAGAGTAACAATGCAGCTTACTCTCAGAGTGTATGCAATTACTTCAAGCAAGTGTACAAAAAAGGTAGCGGTCAGATTGTAATGGAGGAAAGCTTTGTATCCTCATCGTCAATGGATTTTGACAGAATCGCAGATAGGATAGTGGAATCCGGTGCGGAGGGAGCTTTAATTGTTGCAGGAGGCCTGGATCTTGCTATTATTACGCAAAAAATTAAGCTTAAGAATCCGGAAATAGATATATATTCAGGGATGTGGGCAATGACTGAGGAGCTTATAACAAATGGAGGAAAGTTTGTTGAAGGAGTGATCCTCCCGGGAGTATATGACAGAAACAGCAAAGCTCCGAGCTTTTTAAGCTTTAGGGATGCATATATGAAGGCTAATAATGAGGAGCCAACCTTCTCATCTATCTATGCCTATGAGACTGTGTATATGATATCTGAGGCTTTAAAGGCATGCGGGAATAAACTCGATACTGCATCAATAAAGCAGAAACTGCTTGAAATAGGAAAGTATAAAGGTCTTCAGGACAATTTCAGCATTGATAAATATGGAGATACCAATAGGGGATATTCTCTTTTTAGAGTAAGCAATGCTGAGTTTCAGAGGGTAGAATGATGGGAAAAAAACAGAAGTCTTTAAGAAGCTATTTTAAACTGAATTTGATAGTTGTTTCGGTTATTCCAATAGTGTTGATTACCGCCCTTCTTATACCCGTTGTCAAGAACTATCTTGTTGAGGAAGACAACGAAAGAAGCAGAATATTAGCTTTATCCCTGTGTGAGGGCATAAAAAATGAGTTAAAGCTGCAGGTTATAGATATTCAAAATATATATACCCAAGTATATGTAAAGAAATACATTTCTCCTGAGAACATAAACGATACACTGGAAACAATAGTAGAAAATGACGAGCAAGTTGAATCAATTATGATATTAGATAGTTACGGCACGATCAAATATGCCAATGTAAGCAGCAAAACATATATCGGACTCGATATGTCAAATTCTCCAGCCATTATTGAAGCGATAAACAAGAGAAAGCCTTCATGGTCTCCTACCTTTTATTCGACTAATACCTCAAGCGTTACTTTATCCTATATCTTTCCTGCAGACGAGGATTTCATTGTGTGCAATCTGAATATAAACAATATATCTGCTTTTTCTGATAGTATGGATCATAATGAAAACAGTTTCGTTGAGATTATTGATCAGAGAGGTAAATATATCGCCCATAAGGACATGAAAAAGGTACTCGAGCACGAGGTGGCAAAGAACTATGAGCTTTATTTAGGCACCCTTCAAATGGGAAAGCATCTTGTGGAGATAGAAGATGAAGGCCAGCGAATGATATCAAATATTACAAGTCTTGATGACCCAAAGTGGATTATTTCAGTTGTCAGACCTTATCACGAAATAATGAAGCCTGTAAGGGTTATTATACTTGTCATACTTGCCGGCTTGATTTCTACAATTATTCTGGTGCTAATTATTACTTACTTTAGGGACAAGGTATGGATTAACGCTTTTTATGATGTTACCAACAGTATAGTGAGCAAAGGCAGATACACACGGTCCCCTGAGGTAAAAACACATTGCTTCATAGAGCTAGACCAGCTTGCAGATGCTTTTAATGCAACAATTGACAACCTGAATAAACTTAAAGTTGAGGCAGAAACAGCGAACCTTGCCAAGAGCCAATTTTTAGCCAATATGAGCCATGAGATCCGCACTCCGATTAATGGTATCGTAGGAATGATAGACTTAACATTGCTTACCGGCCTTAATACAGAGCAGAGGGATAATCTTAATATGGCAAAGAGCTGTGCCGACTCCCTCCTGAATATTATTAATGACATTTTGGACTTCTCGAAAATGGAAGCAGGAAAACTCAAGATTGATCATGTTGATTTTAATATAAAGAACCTTGTTGGTGATATAACAAAAAGCCATTCGGTTCGTGCTAAAGATAAGGGACTGGAGTTGATATATGCCTTTTCTTCCAGCATACCTACATACTTGATTGGAGACCCACATAGATTACAACAGGTGTTTAATAATCTGATAAACAATGCAATAAAATTCACCGCAAAAGGAGAAGTGACTGTCGGGGTCAAAAAAGCTGCAGTTTCAGAGGAGTGCATTGAGCTGAAGTTCTCGATTTCTGATACAGGAATGGGAATTTCCCGTGAAAATATGCAAAAGCTCTTCAAGAGCTTTAGTCAGTTAGACGATTCATCCACCCGTAAATTCGGAGGTACAGGGTTGGGGCTTGCCATCAGTAAACAGTTAGTAGAAATGATGGGTGGCAAGATATGGGTTGAAAGTGAAGAAGGCAAAGGAAGTACGTTCCACTTCATAATACCCTTCAAGGTAGGAAATAAGCTAGAAGAAAAGTCTGTAATGCAGACATTAATTCATAAGGCTCAAAAAACCTATAATATTCTGTTAGCGGAAGATGACTATGTAAATCAGCTGGTAATTTCCCGTATGTTAAAGGAAAAAGGACATCTCGTTGATATTGCCAAGGATGGTATGGAAGCGGTGGCGGCGCACGAGAACAGGAAGTACGACGTGATCCTAATGGACATTCAAATGCCCTCTATGGATGGTATTGAAGCAACAAAACGGATAAGGGAAAAAGAAAGTTCAAATACGCATACTCCCATAATTGCACTTACGGCATTTGCTCTTCAGGGAGACAGAGAACGCTTTATAGGGCTGGGTATGGATGAATATATCGCCAAGCCTGTCAGAATGGAGGAAATGTTCAATATCATCGATAAGATAGTAGAAATGACAAAGTCAGAACCTGATTTTAGTGGTATGCCAAGGCTTGCTGAAAACGGCGAGTTGGTATTACTAAATACTTCAGGGGTAAAATCACTTGAAGAGATAACTCCCATAATTAATAAAATCGAGAGCACTTTTAATGAACTATTAAAGGCATTGTCCGGCAACGACTTTGATGAGACTGAGGTGATTGCTCACGATTTAAAAGACCTATTCAATCAAATTGATGCTGAGGAGTTAAGAGGTATGGCATTTAAATTAGAGCTTGCAGCAAGACGTAGGAATCTCAAGGATGCTATGGAAAGTGCAATACTATTAGGATCTGGGTCTGAAACGTATAAGAAATCTCTAAAACTGTAACAAAGGTTTAAAATGTTGAAAAGATTCACAAAGAAAAAGACCTCTATTATAAGACAATAGTCCTTTAATAGAGGTCTTTGAAATTATTCTAAAGTTGCTGCGAGTTCTTGCTCACATATATTATCTTTTATTACTTTGTCGATCTTTCCATTTTTAATGGATACAACGCAAGGAGCTTGATTAACTCCGAGTCTGTTAGCAATGCCTGCAGATTTGTATACATCTACTTTGGTAACTCTGACTTTTCCCTTTAATTCAGCTTCATACTTATCGATCAGAGGGAGAAGTTCTCTGCATTTTGGGTCTACTGCGTTCCATATGTATACAAGGCCTGGCATATCTGACTTCATAATCTGATTGTGGAAGGTTTCGCTTTCTGCAATGTACTTTTCTACAGAGTAGCCTGCTATAGCACCGTCGCCGACAGCTGTGGCAACCTGCTTTAGGAACTTGTCACGAACATCTCCTGCAGCAAATACTCCTTCAATATTGGTTTCCATTTTTTCATTGGTCAAAAGATATCCGCCTCTGTTCATATCAAGCATTCCCTTAAATATGTCAGTATTAGGCAGGTAACCTATGAATAGGAAACATGAGTCAACTTTTACAGGTATAAGCTCGTTGGTCTTAACATTCTTGAGTATTACTGTATTTAAGCGTTCTTCACCGACAAATTCTTCAGCCACAGTATTCCATATGAATTCCATCTTTGGATTTGACATAGCCTGAGCTTTTGCAATCTCATTGCAGTCCATCTTACCGGTATCATGTAAAACTGATACTATGACCTTGTCTGCAAATTTGGTGAGGAACATGCCTTCTTCGATAGCTGCGTCTCCGCTTCCGACTACCAGGACTGTTTTGCCTGTATTGGCTGCGGCATCACAGGTTGCACAGAAGGATATGCCTTTGTCATATAGGAAGCCATCTTCCCCTTTAGCTCCGGTAAGTCTTGGCTTGCCTCCGGAAGCTACTATAACTGCCTTTGCTTCATAAATAGTCCTGAAAGTCTCTACAATCTTAATTTCTCCATCCAGCTTCACGGATTTGACATCAGTTAGCTTGAAGTCAACCCCAAACTTCTTTGCCTGCTTATGGAAAAGGTCCATTAAGCCGAGACCGGTACTGCCTTCGGGAAATCCCGGGTAATTTTCAATTTCATTTGTATAAGTAGCGAGACCGCCTACAAGAGATTTCTCTATGAGCAATGTCTTGAGTCTGGCTCTTCCACTGTATATGCCCGCAGTTAATCCTGCGGCACCGCCGCCTATAATGACGACGTCGTACTTTTCAACTTTCTTTTCCACTATAATCCCCCTATATTACATAAAGTATTTAACCAAGAGCTTGCTTCCGACCATAGCCCCTAAGAAAAGGAACAATGCAAATACCCAGCCGGAAAGAGACAGAGAAGCGATACCACTGTATAGGGCTCCAATATTACAGCCGGCAGCGATTCTTGCACCATAGCCCATGAGTAAACCGCCAATTATTGCAGCAGCAACCTGCTTCATAGATTTTATCTTCTTAAACTTGAACTGCGATGCAAGCAGTGTGGCGAGCAGTGCACCAACTATTATGCCCAGATTTCTGATTGAACCGGGATCGTTTAAAAAGCCTCCTGCCAAAGTCGCCTGGGCACCCTTGCTGCTGAAGTAATACCATTTGTCAACGCTTCCTCCGATTGCCTGATACAACCATGCGCCCCAGTTGGTAAAAGGGCCTGAAACGCCCCAGGGGTCATTTGTGGTAGCTAATGTAACAATCTGGAACAAGGACAGCAGGACAGCACCAACAACATAAGTCCATGCGTTTTTAAACCACAGTTGATAGAACTTATTGTTTTTAATATCCAAAATTACACCCCCGTAAAGGTTATTTAGCCTTTTCTATAAAAATTTCCCATTCGCCATCGTCAACTTCTTCTATTTCTACATTGTGTCCTTCTTTTCTAGCCCATTCGGGTACGTTCTTCATAGCACAGCTGTGATCTATCTGAACGACAAGCATATCACCCAATTCCAATTTCTTCAATGCGTTTTCTGTTTTGATTAGCGGCACAGGACATGCCTCTCCCATACAATCTAAAGTAACTTCTTTAGCCATTATTAACTCCTCCTTTAAAATATAAATTAGTGATTTTGATCTGCGTTTAATTTTTTATTTTCCCATTTGTCAGCTGCTATATAAAGCGCTGCGATTACAAGAAGTTGAACAACTACAGCTCCTCCCCAGCCAAATATATCTGGCAGGAAGATTTTCTGGCCCTTTAGCATGAAGTTAAGCTTCCACCAGCCATAATCATGAGCACCCCAAAGTGATCCGACAACAAAGAAGAATAATGAAAGCACTTGCATTCCGAAGCCTTCACCTACACGCATCAGAGTTCCGGATGCGCATCCACCCGCAATTACCATACCTATCCCAAATAGGAATGCCCCTGCTACTGTGGCAAGGCTGATTGGAACTATATAGCCCTGACCGGGTATCGGCAGGCCTTTGATATGGGCGCCATATTTGATGGCAGCAAAGCCGATTGTTGTTACTGCAAAAGCAATCAGAACTGCACGTGTAACAGATGTACTACCTGTCAGATAAGGATCTCTCATGGATGCTGTAAAGCAAAACCTTGATTTCTGAAGTATAAATCCGAAGCAGCCGCCTAAAATCCAGAAAAGAGCAAGTTTTGCTGATACTGTTGCAAGATAGACACCCAAAGCTATCATCCCAACAAAAAGTACAACACCAATTGGTAGTTGATTTGCTTTTTTCTTCTTAGTACCAGTTCTTGTCCTGGAAGATGTTCGGATACTTGTATTGGATTCTGACATCGATTCTCCTCCTTTTTAGATAAATCTCACAAATTCTAATACATTCCGTCGCATCAGCTTACTAAGTCAGACCAATTATATTGGCTGTCAGCTTGATATTATATAAGAATTAAATGTGATTTATTTAGATATAAATTTAACAATTAGAGCTCAATTTGATTATAGCATATATATTTTCATACAATTATTAGAAGTACTTATGTAGCATAACAGTATACTATGGTATTAATTTTGCCATAAGCTTTCTTTATAGCGAAATAAGTGATAAAATATTAACAAGTAATGAACGAAAACTATAGGACAGGATTCTTTTGAAGGGGGAGTAATTAAATGCATATCGAGTACCTGAAATACTTTTTTGAAGTTGCGTCAGTGAAAAGCATCTCTAAGGTTGCAAATAGCTGCCATATTTCACAGCCAGCTTTAAGCCAGCAAATACAAAGGCTTGAGGAAAGTTTGAGTTTTAAACTGTTGGAACGTAGCAACAAGGGTGTCGAGCTTACTGATGCGGGTCAAATAGTTGAGAAATACGCTAGAAATCTCATAAAGTCTTATGATAATATGCTCGAAGATCTTGCTGCTATAAATAAAAACAATTGCACAATGCGGATTGAAGCTTGTCCGACAATGGCAACCTATGCGCTTCCATGCACAATATATAAGATTAAAGAGGAGTATCCCAACTATAACTATTGTTTGATATCCAGCATGTCTGATGAAATTGAGCATAACGTACTTAAAGACGCATGTGATGTTGGGTTTGTGCAGGGGATCCCTATGGACCAGGACTTGGTAAGTTCAAAGGTTGGCACAGATCGAATGGTTCTTGTTGCATCGTCGGATTACAATATTAAAAGTGAGATTAGCATAGATGAACTGATAAAATATCCTCTTGTAATGATACATGACAAATACCAGTGCAGAAAGCAGTTTAATGAAATGTTAAAAGAGAAAGGATTTAATCTGGAAAGGTTGAATGTACTATTTAACCTTGATTCCACAGAATCAGTAAAATCAAGTGTCTTGAAAGGTCATGGACTGTCTCTTCTCCCATATATATCAATAAAAAAAGAGCTGTATAATAAACAGCTCAAAGAAATAAAAGTAAAAGATTTTGAGATGCTGTACGAAATCTATATAGTATACAAAAGAGATAAGGACATGAATAAAGGTACCAAAGAGTTTATTCAATTTCTTAAGAAAATTTGCGAGAAGAGCTTTTGTTAGTGCTTATTAACACAACAATTTTAATGTGTTTCAAGTGTTAATAATGCACCTCCTTGATTTGTGCCTCGCGTACCCTGGCAATAAATTTCTTTACGAGGTACCTTTTGTAATTATAATTTCCCATACACCATTTATGACTTCTTCCGGCTCAACCCTAATAACGGAGGATTTTCCAAAATGGTCTGTGATGGACTGAAGAACACAGCTATGGTCTGTGACAAGCATAAAAGACGTATCTTTTGAGAGAGTTTTCAATTCTTCTTTTATTTTCAGTATAGGTATTGGGCAGAATTCCCCAAGACAATCGATTTTTTTCATAGCCACCTCTAAGGCGTTTTGCGGAAAACAAATATAAATTCAATCAAATTCCGCGAAACGGTTACATTATTCGTTATTGAATTCGCACTATACCCAATATAACTACTTTCGGTCGTTCAATTTATAATTAGAACTTTTGATATTATTATAACAATTTTATGTGGATATGTAAAACACTAATGAAGTATTTTGGGAGGATATCATGGATGTATATGTGATTACGGGAGGAGCCGGCTTTATAGGCTCGAACTTCATAAAGTTCTTATTTGATACAGAAGAGGATGCCACTGTTGTTAACATTGATAAGCTGACATATGCAGGAGATATGAAAAACATTGATGCTTTGAGCAGCAATAAGCACTATACATTTATCCGGCAGGATATTTGCGATAAGCATGCTATTGAAAGTATTTTTAAAAAGTACAAGCCGGGCTATGTCATCAACTTTGCTGCAGAGTCTCATGTAGACAGAAGCATTAGTGACAGTGAAGTTTTCATGAGGACAAATGTCTTAGGGACGCAGATACTTCTTCAGGCATCACTGCAGAATGATGTAAAGGGTTTTCTTCAGGTATCCACTGATGAGGTATATGGTTCAACTGATATAAATGCAGGTTTGACAGAGGCTGCAGCATTAATTCCGGGAAATCCTTATGCAGCGAGTAAAGCAGCGGGGGATTTGATTGCTTTGTCATATAATAACACCTATGGACTGCCGGTTCTGATAACACGAAGCAGCAATAACTTTGGTTTCAGCCAGAATTGTGAAAAGCTGATTCCCATGGTTATCGAAAAATGCCTGAAGGGCGAAGACATACCCATATATGGAAATGGATTAAATATACGGGACTGGATATATGTCAAAGACAATTGCAGTGCGATATACTCGGTGCTGAAGAAGGGTATCAAAGGACAGATATATAACATTAGTGCAAATAATAAAATCGATAATATCAGTTTAGTAAAGCAGCTTATCCAAATAATAAGGGACATGCTTCCTGACGATGATCAAAGAAAGCAAAAGGTAGATGAAGGTGTGATAACGTTCGTAGAGGACAGAAAAGGGCATGATGGCTGCTATGCCATAAGCTCGGAAAAAATCAGAGCCCAGTTGGGATGGAATATGGAGTACGATTTCAACGAAGCGCTGGAGCACACCGTAAAGCTGTATATGGACAATATGAGCTGATAGGCTTTTACGCCGGAGGGAAACGATGAAAGGCATTATATTAGCGGGGGGAAAAGGTACCAGGCTTCATCCTCTGACCAGGAAATGCAATAAGCATTTGCTTCCGGTAGGTGGGGAGCCCATGCTGTTTAACCCGATAAAGCAATTAATATCTGCAGAAATTGAAGATATTCTGATTATAAGCAGCAGCGAGCACATAAGTTATATAGTTGATGCTGTGAATGCTGCCCATAGTTTTAAATGCAATTTTTTCTTTGCAGTTCAGCAGGAAGCTAAGGGGATTGCTCATGCGTTACTGGCTGCAGAAAAATTTGCAGATAATGATAAGGTAACAGTTATTTTAGGCGATAATATTGCTACCCATAGCATCAAACCATATGTAGAAAAGTTCGAGCTTCAGTGTATTGGCGCCAAGGTGCTGCTGAGTAAGGTAATGAATCCTAAAAGATATGGGGTTGCAGTACTAAAGGAAGGGCTCATTGAAAATATTGTGGAAAAGCCAAATAAGAACATAAGCCTATATGCTGTAACGGGTATATACTTGTATGACAGTAAGCTGTTCGACATAATCAGAGGGGTTAAGCCTTCGGATCGAGGCGAATTGGAGATTACCTCCGTGAATAATGTTTATTTATCAAGGCAGCAGCTCAGTTATGATATTTTAAACGGCAGCTGGATTGATGCAGGCACTCTGAAAGACTATAGATACGCCAATACACTCCTGAACTCTGTCAACAATGAAATAATACTATATTGAACGCACTAAAGCATTTACATTGGGTGTGGTGCGAATTCAATAATAACTAAGGAAACATTTACGCTCCATTGGAATTAAGGAAGTAAAATGTATTCCGCGAAATGTATAGATAAGTGAAGTGAAAAGTATGATACCATATCACAAAATATACAATACTGGCAAGGAAATTGAATATTTAAATGACTCTATAAAGCGAGGCCAAATCAGTGGAGACGGGTATTATACCAAGCTCGTTGAGACCTTCATATGCAGTAGGTTCAACACCGGTAAGGTGTTTATGACTACCTCGGCAACGCATGCTCTTGAAATGGCTATGTTGATTATTGGCCTGAAGCCCGGGGATGAAGTGATAATGCCATCCTTCACCTTCAGCTCCACTGCCAATGCGGTTTTATTGAGAGGGGCCAAGCCTGTGTTTGCAGAGATTGATGAAAAAACACTTAACATTGATCCTTCAGATATAGAAAAACGCATAACAAAGAATACCAAAGCTATAATCCCAGTGCATTATGCAGGTGTGAGCTGTGAAATGGACAGTATTATGGATTTGGCAGAGAACGCAGGCCTTTATGTAGTGGAAGATGCGGCACAAGCGGTTAATTCGAAATATAAGGGCAAATATTTAGGCAGTATCGGACACATGGGGTGCTACAGCTTCCACGGAACGAAGAACTATACCTGCGGTGAGGGAGGAGTCCTTATAGTTAACACTGATAATCCTACCTTGTTGGAAAGAGCTGATTGCATCAGGCAAAAAGGAACAGACAGAAGCAGCTTTCTGCGGGGTGAGGTTGGCAGCTACAGTTGGGTGGATATAGGCTCCAGCTTTAGTCCGGCAGATGCTTTAATGGCGATGTTGTATGCCCAGTTGGAGCATATGGATGAAATAACACGGAAGAGAAGACTTGTTCATGAATACTACATGAACCTTCTGAAAGAATATACAGACAAGCAGGTTGTGAAGATAATGGAAATACCTGAAGGCTGTGAAAGTAACTACCATATTTTTTATTTGCTGTTCAAAGATGAAACTATCAGAAACACAGTTATGGATAAATTATTTGCCAATGGAATTACAGCGCTTACTCACTTTGTTCCACTCCATAGCTCACCTATGGGTCAGAGCCTGGGATACAAGCAAGGAGATCTGAAGAAAACTGAGATTGCTGGCAGATGCTTGCTGCGGCTGCCTCTATATTCCGATATGAGCGAAGATGATATGCATTATGTAGGTGAGCAGCTTATCGGCATATTGGAGGGACTGTGATGTACAGAAGCATTTCAGTAATAGTTCCCGTTTATAACAGCGAAAGCTCGATAGGAGAGCTGTGCCATAGATTAATTAATGTACTGACCCCCATAGCCTATGAATTTGAAATAATAATGGTTGATGATGGCAGTAAGGATAATAGCTTCAGTGAGATGAGCAGACTGCATGCCGATGATAAATCAGTAAAAATAATCTGCCTGGAGGGCAACTTTGGGCAGCAGAATGCCATTATGTGCGGACTTAGGCATGCCACCGGGGATTATGTAATTACCATAGATGATGATTTGCAGCATCCCCCTGAAGAGATTCCTAAGCTTCTCGAAAAGCTGGAGGAGGGATTTGACGTAGTCTACGGAATTCCTGCAGTTAAAAAGCAATCAGTAATCAGGAATTTTGGCGCTGTTATGACAGACATGTTTTTTAATATAATCTGCTCCAAGCCGAAAGCTGTCAGGGTGGGAAGCTTTAGGGGGCTAAAAGGACATGTAGTTGAAAATATTTCGAAGGACCAGGCAGAATTTGTCTATATTACTGCAATAACATTGAAGCATACCAAAAACATCGGAAATGTCACAGTGAAGCATGCAGATAGAAAATATGGCAGTTCCAATTACAGCTTATACAAGCTTATTAAATTGTTCTGCAAGCTATTTATTAACTATTCGGGGCTGCCCCGTAAACTTTGCAAGGACCGGCCATTTCAATACATAATAAAACATATAGGGTTTTAGGAGAATCAGGATGAAGCTTTTAATACTTGGGGGAAGTAATGTTCAACTGAATGCAGTAAAAAGGGCCAAGGAAAAAGGTCACATTGTAATTGTAAGCGATTATTACCAAGAGGCTCCGGCAAAGAAGCTGTCTGACTGCGGTGAGCTTGCAAGCACCTTTGATGTTGAAGCAAATATTGAGGCAGCCAGAAAACATGTAGTAGATGGAGTGCTGACATTGGGTACTGACCAGCCTGTTTATACAGTGGCAAGGGTTGCAGAGGAATGCGGATTACCTTCTCTTATCACTGTTGAAACAGCCAAGGCAGCTACCAACAAGAAAGTAATGAAAAGTATCTTTAAAAATAATAACATACCTACAGTGGGTTTTCGCATAATAGGCAAGGATTTTTGTGAGGAGGATGTAGCAGGTATTAGCTTTCCTGTTGTTGTGAAGCCTCTTGACAGTCAAGGGCAGCGGGGGGTGTACAAGCTTGATTCATTAGAGGACATCAGAGCTGTTTTTAGTGATGTCTTAAGCTTTTCAAGAGAAAAGGAAATACTTGTGGAGGAATACTACCCTAGTGATGAAATCACTGTAAGCGGCTGGGTGCATAACCGCAAGCTATACTTGCTGACAGTGACAGACAGGATATGCTACAACAACTATCCACATATCGGGATATGTCTGGCTCATAATTTTCCCTCCCGCTTCCTGACCGAATATCATAGTGAGATAATGCAGATTAGTGAACGAATCGTTCTAGCCTTCGACATTCATGAAGGTCCTGTATACTTTCAAATGCTTATTGGAGACCAGGGGATAATGCTCAATGAGATAGCCTGCAGAATTGGCGGTGCTTATGAAGATGAGTTCATTCCTCTTGTAACCGGCATTGATATATTGGATATGCTTATTGATTCCAGCCTAGGGTACAGGTACGATACAACTGCCCTTGAAAGCTATAGGCTGGGGGAGAACAACAAGCTGGTTGCAGTACAGTTGGTTTTTGCCAGCCCTTGTACCATTAAATCAATGAATGACATGGATGAGTTAAGGCAATTGCCTGGAGTAGTGCAGGCCAAGTATAATTTCAAACCCGGCTATTCCATCAAGAGTATAGAAAATGCCACTGCAAGAGCAGGTTATGTGATAGTAACAGGAGATAACCGTGCTGTTCTGGAAGAGAATATAAGGCGGGTATACGACAGCCTTGAGATATGTGATGAAAACGGAGATAACAAGATTATCAATTCTTATTAGTGGAAGGAAAGCATTATGATAAAAAAAGTGATAATCAACATGCTTATTATTGTTTTGTTAATCAGCTTTATTGCTGTAGGCTGTGCACAGGATAAAAGCACTGCTGACGGTGCCGGTATCGATATAGCAGAGCAGTACGGTCTGGCTTATGCTCCTTTGCAGATTGCCAGAGAGCTTAAGCTTATTGAGAAGAATATGCCGGGAGTACAGGTAAATTGGAAGCAGCTGGGCAATACAGCAGCTATAAGAGAAGCAATGCTTGCCAATGAGGTGGATGCTGGCTTTATGGCGATACCACCATTTTTAATCGGATGGGACAAGGGTATGGATTGGAGGATAGCCTGTGGTCTTTCCTCAAGCCCTGTAGGGCTGGTTACCAACAAAGAAGGAATAAAATCAATAAAAGACTTCACAGAGAAGGACAGGATAGCACTTCCACAGCCGGGAAGCGTGCAGCATATACTGCTTTCGATGGCTTGCGAGAGGGAGCTGGGAGACCCAAAAAAACTTGACAATCTATTGGTTACTTTGGCTCATCCTGATGGAATGAATGCACTGCTTTCAAAGCAAGATATCACAGCACACTTTACAACACCTCCTTACCTGATGAAAGAGCTGGAAACACCCGGCATGCATGAGATATTGAACGGCAGGCAGGCAGTGGGAGGAGATTTTACCTTTATTGTGGGAGTTACAACAAAAAAGTTTCATGATAGTAATCCCAAAGCATATGAAGCACTGTTGAAAGCAATGGAAGAGGCTATAGAGTTCATGAGCAATAATAGGGAAGAGGCATTGAAGATATTGAGCGAACAATACGGAATGAGCATGGAAGAAATTGAGAAGAACCTTAGTATCGAGGGAACGGGGTATAGTACTTCAGTAAGAGGCATTGATGCATTTGCAGGTTTTATGGAGAGAATCGGATATATTTCAAAGGCTCCAAAGAATACAGAAGAAGTAGTATGGGAAGATGTTGATTATGAAGATTAGAAAAATCATATGGGTAATCTTGCTGTTGGCAGCATGGCAAGGGATAGCACTTTCGGGAAGGTTCTCCCCTCTCATATTTCCCGGCTTGGGTATGATAGCGCAGTCACTGATAAATTCTCTGGTAAATGGGGAATTGGTAAGGGAGACAGTGTATTCAATAATTCTCATACTGGAAGGCTTAATAATCGGAGTGGTACTTTCGGCAGTAATGAGCATTGCTTCTATCACATCAAAGTGGCTCAGGGATTTTATTGAGACACTTACAGCTTTAGCTCATCCTCTTCCGGGTATAGCCCTGCTGCCTATAATAATATTGTGGCTGGGGACAGGAAGAAGCTCAATCATATTCATAATAGTACATTCAGTAGTCTGGCCTCTGCTGCTCAATATAACAGCAGGCTTCAAAGCAACTCCGAGGATATATGGCGAGACTGCTCAAAACTTTGGGGTTAGTGGAGTTGCCTTATTTAAAGATGTTTATATACCTGCTTCTCTGCCCTTTGTGATTTCCGGTCTAAAAATAGCATGGGCCAGAGCTTGGAGAGCTTTGATAAGTGCAGAGATGATTTTTGGTGCGGTTGGCGGTAAGGGTGGTCTTGGCTGGTATATTTTCAAACAGAGGGTATTCATGGATACGGCAGGTATGTTTTCAGGTCTCTTCATAATCATTTTAATCGGCATCATAGTAGAGGAGATAGTTTTTGAGAAAGTGGAAGCAGCAACTATAAGAAAATGGGGAATGGTAAAATATGATGGAGAAAATAGCAGGGGTTAATATTGACAGGTCGGTTATGAAAGAAGGGCAAAGCTTTCAGATACTTAAAGACATAAGCTTTTCTGTACAGCAAGGGGAGATAGTGTGTATTCTCGGTCCTTCGGGCTGCGGAAAATCTACATTGCTTAGGATTATAGGCGGTTTTGATTTACCTGACAAAGGAAGCGTTCTTAGGGATGGAGAAGAAGTAAAAAAACCATCTACCGATGCTATTCTGATATTTCAGGATTTTAACCAGCTGCTGCCTTGGAAAACGGTCATGGAAAATGTCATGTATCCTTTAAAAATCAATAAGATAGGCAGTTCCAAGAAGGAGCGGGAAGATATTGCAATGAGGCATCTTAATATGACGGGACTGGATGACTCCTTTCATTCCTATCCTCATCAACTTTCCGGGGGCATGAAGCAGAAAGTAAGCCTGGCAAGAGCGCTTGCGATTAAACCGTCAGTTTTGCTTATGGATGAACCCTTTGGCAGCCTGGATGCTCTTACAAGACATCACCTACAGGCACTTCTGGTAGATATGTGGAAAGAAACCGGCGTGACAATAATATTTGTAACTCATGATGTTCAAGAGTCAATAATTCTCGGTGATAAAATAATAATAATGGATAGAAACCCGGGGCGGATACTCACTATAGTGCCAAATAGCCTGGAAAGGCCGAGGGATATTGGAAGTCCGGGGTTTACTGAATTATATGAAAGAGTATATTCTTTACTTGAAAGTAGACAGAATCAATAAACAACCTTGTAGATCTTTATTTTCCAGTCTTTTAAACCTATATATCGTACAATTCTGATACCATAAAAACTATCTGTAAATTCATGCTGCAATTGACAGTTGTTCCTGAGAAAGGCTTTCATTTCATCATAGTAATCCGTGGGACCGTATACGCCGTCCCATTTTGGGCGGAGTTCGTGAATCAGGTCAAGCTCTTCAGAAAAGATTATAAATTTTATATTATTGCTTCTGATATATGTTTCAAAGCTCATTCCTTTATTTTTTAGGAACGCAAGGTTTCTGTAATCATGCAGCTTGCCATTTTCAAAGTAATACTCGGTATTCAGGTTTCCCAGAGTCTCATCCGAGGGCTTTATTGCCTGTGAGATTTCACTAAGGTACCTATCGTAGGAATTATCCTTGTACTCAGTATAGTTTGAAATAGTAAAGGCAGTCAAAGTGACAAACAGAATTGCTGCGATTGTGTATCTGTATTTTGAGTCCAGTCCCTTCAGAGTATAAGCCACAAGAAGATAGAATAATGGGAATATGAGAACTATGCTGGTTTGATTGAACCTGCCTATCATAATGATTCCTACATTTGCTGCTGCTATTGCAATTATAATGAAAAGGATTTTTTTCTCTAATAAATTACTGCTTCTGTTTCTTGCCAGCTTGAAGATGGAAATAAGCAATGCTGTTCCAAACAGGAAGAACTGCAGCCTGATATCCGGAGTGTAATAAGTACCGCTTACCTGGTGGAAAAGCTTAAGATAGAAGTACTTCACTTCCCCCAGCTTTGATGTGATTGGTTCCAGCACGTCAAACTCACTACCGTAATTGGCATAATTGGTTATGAAATTTGAATCAAAGTACATGCTGAGAGCTATAAAAAATGAAGCAAAGCATCCCACAGTAATAACATATGCAGCCAGACTCCTGAACCTGCGCTTTTTCAAAATGAATATCTCATATATGTAAATGAATACGAAAGGCAGGCATATTATGAAGCTGTTGGGGTGTATCCCTATACTCAGTCCTATTGGAATCCCCAACAATATGTCGTGCCTTAACGCATTTGTTTCAGAATTTGCAAGCTTATACCACAAGCTGAGCATCAGCATGAAGAGTATTATTATTTCCTGTCGTGCAAAGTGGGAGGCATATATGAACTGTACATCAGCAGCCAGAAATAATACAGCAAATAAGGCGGTTTCTGCAGACTTGAAAATGGTAAGGCCAAGTTTATATGTAAAATAAAGTGTAAGAAGCCCAAAGCATAAGGATATGAACCTGAAGGTGAATATATGATAGCCCATGAGCTGAATAAATACTATCTGGATAGTGTGAAATAGGATTTTTATGGCGTGAGGATGCCTTTCCTTCAAATCAAAAAAACTTTCAGTTACAGAATAGTCTTGTTGTTCCAATATGTTCCTTGATAGCCCACTGAGCCATGCTTCATCGGAGTGGACAAAAGGAAATCGTGTGAGAGAAGCAAGGCTGATTGCTATATATAAGGCGATTAGGAAGTACAGTATGTATTTTTTCGAAAATAAGCGGCTGTTTTTCATCACAGTTACTCCCAATATATAATTTTGGCAATGGGCAATGGGTTAAGTATTCCTTAAGGGTCTTAGCTCCTTCACTATGTTCAGGATGACATTTAAGTCAGTATGTAGTTTTGCACTAAGAAATTTATTGATAAAATCCACCGTGTCCTTCCGTGGAACAGCCGTGTGTTCAGTGTTACCCGTTCCCCCCCCCGAACCTCGTACCCCGCACCTACTATTATACCGCATAGCGTTGACCTATTATATCAAATAATTTGATACAGTATATTAAAATCTTATGCCGCTAGGGGTACTGCTTCTAGTATAATGGATTTAGTAATTGTTTTTAAATTAACAAATTAAGCCGCAGTAAGGGGGAGAAGAAATGAGGTCACTTTCAAAGGTATTATTACTATTGTTGATAGCGTCATTTATGATATCAGCAGCAGGCTGCAGTTCCACAAATGCAGCGGATGAGGGACAGTATATAATTGATGCTAAAGAAGCAGCAGGTTATATAGGCAAGCAGGGGGCAATTATAGTGGATATGCAGAAGCCTGAAGACTATGCAAAAGCACATGTCAAAGGGGCTGTGAATATTGCACTGCCGGAAATAGTGATAAACACTCCGGTGCCTAACATGCTTGCACCAAAGGTACAGATAGAGAATTTACTGGGTTCAAAGGGCATTACAAATGATACAACGGTTATTGTGTATGATAATAACAAAAACATGGAAGCGGCAAGATTGTGGTGGACCTTAAGAATCTATGGACATGTAAACGCAAAGGTGGTAAGTGGTGGTTTCAATGCCCTTCAGGCTGCAAAACTGGAAATGACCGCTGAAGCACCAGCTGTTACAGCAGTAAAATATACAGCAAAAGACATGGATGCAAGTATGCTTGCGACCATTGATGAGGTTAAAGCCCAGGTCAATCAGCCGAATAAGGATGTAATTTTGCTGGATACACGTACTAAGGAAGAATTTGATCAGGGAACAATACCGGGGTCAATTCTCCTTGACTTCAACGAAAACAATTATAAGGACGGCACATATAAAAAGGTAGTGGACACTAAGATTCAGTACATAGAAAACAAGATAACTCCGGAAAAGACAGTTATAATGTACTGTAAGACATCGATAAGAGCTGCACAGACATATCTCGCATTATTCAATTCAGGCTACAGGAACATGAAGGTTTATGACGGTGCATGGTTGGAATGGGATGCAAGTATGAAACCCCAGGAAACCAAGGTTGAGCCTGCAGCACCTGTTGTGCAGCAGCCACAGCCAGCTGGTGATACAGCACAGCCAGCCGCTGCCACTGAAGTTAAGCCGGAAAGTACGCCAGGTGAAAGCAAGCCCAAGGAACCTGAAAAGCAGGCACCTGTACAGGCTCCGCAAGCTATTCCACAGCCTACGGCAGCTCCACAACCCACAGCTGCTCCGCCACAGCCCACACCTGCTCCAGTGGAATCAAACAATAACGATAATTCATAGTAATTAAATCGAAATCCCCGGGTAATATACCTGGGGATTTCGATTTAATGCTGCAGCTTGGTTGTGTGATTATAATATTATCTTATACAGCATAAAGAAAACAATGTATGTTGTAGAACGGCAATATTGTTATAATTTAAACATAGTACAAATTATTATAAGGAGGTAACGATTATGTCAAATAAAGTTAAAGTTTTGTCAATAATACTTGCTGTTACAATGATACTCAGCCTTGCAGGTGGATTGAGCCCCGTATCAGCAGATGCAGTTACACCGGTAAATGTTGTTACAGCAGTGAATGCATACTTTGCAAACATGCCGGCAGACATATATAAGATAGGTGAGAAGGATTTCATCGATAAGGTAAAAGCAGGGGAAAAGATGTTCATACTGGACATAAGATCCGCAGCAGACTATGAAAAAGGACATGTAAAAGGTGCGGTAAATGCACCATGGGGTACTGCAATATCAGACAACCTCAAGTATCTGCCAGCAGACAGACCGATAATGATATACTGCTACACAGGCCAAACAGCAGGTCAGGCTGTTGCAACCTTGAACATAGCGGGCTTTAATGCCAAGTCTGTAAATCTCGGTTGGAACCTTGGTATCAGCAAGGTTGCAGGATATGAGCAATATGTAGAGACAAAGGTAAATAAATTTAAATCGGTTAAGAGCGTTGCCCTGAAGGCTGATGTGAAGGCTGCAATAGATACATATTACAAGGGACTTGAAGCAGTTAAGCCTACAATATATGCAAACTACAAGATAAGTGAAGATGAAGCGAAGAAGCTTCTGGATGCAAAGGATCCAATGGCAATGTTCCTGTCAGTCAGAAAGGCTGAAGATTTTGCTAAAGGGCACATTGCAGGAGGGGTCAACATACCTTTCGGAAAGGGAATGGAACAGAAGTTCAATACACTTCCAAAGGATAAGAAGATAATAGTATACTGCTATACAGGACAGACAGCAGGCCAGACAGTTGCAGCATTGAGACTTTTAGGCTATGATGCAGTATCTATGCACTCAGGCATGGGGATGCCTTCTACAGTACCGGCAGGCTGGCTCAACAAGGGCTATCCTGTAGTAAGCACTGTTCAGGAGACTGTAAATGCATACTTTGCAAATATGCCCGCAGACATATATAAGATAGCTGAAAAGGATTTCGTCGGCAAGGTAGTAGCTGGGGAAAACATGCTCATACTTGACATCCGATCAGCAGAAGACTATGGAAAGGGTCACGTTAAGGGTGCTGTCAATGCTCCTTGGGGACCTGCCATAGCTGCAAGCCTTGATAAGCTACCAAGCGATAAGCCAATTATGATATACTGCTACACCGGACAGACAGCAGGTCAGGCTGTTGCAACTCTGAACATAGCAGGCTTTAATGCAAAGTCAGTAAATCTTGGTTGGAATCTTGGAATATCCAAAGTTGAAGGTATAGCTGCGGTTACTGAAACTACTGTTAATGTGTTCCCGGCTGTTGTTGCTTCGTCAGTAAAACCGGAAATAAAAGCTGCCATTACAGCTTATTATGATGGCTTGGCAGCAGTTAAGCCTACGATATATGCAAACTACAAGATAAGTGAAGACGAAGCGAAGAAGCTTCTGGATGCAAAGGATCCAATGGCAATGTTCCTGTCAGTCAGAAAGGCTGAAGATTTTGCTAAAGGACACATTGCAGGAGCGGTCAACATACCTTTCGGAAAGGGAATGGAACAGAAGTTCAATACACTTCCAAAGGATAAGAAGATAATAGTATATTGCTATACAGGCCAGACAGCAGGCCAGACAGTTGCAGCATTGAGACTTTTAGGCTATGATGCAGTATCTATGCACTCAGGCATGGGGATGCCTTCTACAGTACCGGCAGGCTGGCTCAACAAGGGCTATCCTGTAGTAAGCACTGTTCAGGAGACTGTAAATGCATACTTTGCAAATATGCCCGCAGACATATATAAGATAGCTGAAAAGGATTTCGTCGGCAAGGTAGTAGCTGGGGAAAACATGCTCATACTTGACATCCGATCAGCAGAAGACTATGGAAAGGGTCACGTTAAGGGTGCTGTCAATGCTCCTTGGGGACCTGCCATAGCTGCAAGCCTTGATAAGCTACCAAGCGATAAGCCAATTATGATATACTGCTACACCGGACAGACAGCAGGTCAGGCTGTTGCAACTCTGAACATAGCAGGCTTTAATGCAAAGTCAGTAAATCTTGGTTGGAATCTTGGAATATCCAAAGTTGAAGGTATAGCTGCGGTTACTGAAACTACTGTTAATGTGTTCCCGGCTGTTGTTGCTTCGTCAGTAAAACCGGAAATAAAAGCTGCCATTACAGCTTATTATGATGGCTTGGCAGCAGTTAAGCCTACAACATATGCAAACTACAAGATAAGTGAAGTTGAAGCGAAGAAGCTTCTGGATGCTAAAAATCCGAAGGTAATGTTCCTATCAGTCAGAAAGGCTGAAGATTTTGCTAAAGGACATATAAAAGGAGCGGTCAATATACCCTTCGGAAAGGGAATGGAACAGAAGTTCAATACACTCCCAAAAGACAAAAAGATAATAGTATACTGCTATACAGGACAGACAGCAGGACAGACTGTTGCAGCATTGAGACTTCTTGGTTATGATGCAGTATCGATGCACTCAGGCATGGGCATGCCTTCTACAGTACCGGCCGGTTGGCTGAACAAGGGCTACCCTGTTGTAAAGTAAATAAAGAATTTAAGACTCCTATTCCGGATTAACAATCTGGGATAGGAGTTTCTTAATTCTCATTGACAAAAGAGATAATTGGTAATGAAGTAAAATTAATATAACAATAAGCGGGTGTTCACTAATGCAAGTTTTAAAAGAAGAAATGAGAAAGATTAAATAATAATAAGTCCTTTTCAAAACCTCTGATGCGAAAAAATCAGGGGTTTTGTCATCTTTTAAGTTATTTTGTAATGACTTGACAGCTTTTTGAGTCTATAATAAAAATATATCCTTTTATATTGAACGCAGGGCGGGATTTGCTTTAGATAGTGTGCGAATTCAATAACACTAATGAAAGCATTTATGCAAATATGAATTTTTATAAAGTTGTAATTTGCAAAATGCTTAAGGGGTGAGGCAGATAATGAAGCAGGTAGTCGACAATCTCAAAGAACAGGAATATGTTAATGCGGGTAACGTTGAAACCTTAAGAAAATATATAAGAGTCAAGCACCCCAACAGTTCAGGAGAAGAGCTTTCTGCAGTATTTGCCGATGCTCTGCATAAGATCCTCGATACAAGGATATATCAGTTTGAAGAAAAGCACAGAAAAAAAATAAAAGATGATGTATTGAGAAAGGCCGTTAATAAAAAGGAGTTCTCAATAAATGGAGCGGAGGTATTCAGCTCCTGTCTGTCCCTCAAGCTTCATGAGGACAATTATATAGACAGCTTTACCCTTTGGATAAATCAGAATCAGCGTGTCCCTGTTTCTGCCGAAAAGGTGGACAAGCTGGTATCAAGTGTAGAACAGCTTGAAGAGGAATACATAGAAAATAACCTGGATGACATAGTTGATGAATTCGAAGCAACCTGGGCGGAGGATGAGACTCTGGCCGGCCTTGGGTTAGGAATAGTTGAAGTTCAGGAATATGCCATTGAGCTTGACTATACAGAGATTGTGCTGGGAAATGAAGCTTTGGATTTTGAAGAACAGGAAGCTCAGGAAACCCATAGGTTTGATTTTGAAAAGCTGCTTAAATCAACCTGTAGGCTTTCCCGCTTGTTTTTGAATAATTTGAAATATGTGAAGCCTTCTATGAGGCTGGTACTTCCTGCAGCGTTGCCCGTGATAATCATTACTGCTTTTATTCTCACAGACCTGCTCAGCGACAACAGGATACATGCGCTGCAGCATCAGGACCAGGGGAAATATGCCAATATAACCGAAGACCAGGTGGACAGGTATATGTCTTTGGAATCCAGGGTACTGAAAAAACTCGAGGGTTTGAAGGTCGAAAAGGATTTGGTACTGCTCGACGGTCTTCACCAGGAGCTCAAATATGAGAAGGTTGACGAGAGTAAGCTTAAGAATTGGCTTGACAAGAAGAACTCTATGCTTGCGGAGGAACCATATTTTACAGCGATACTTGCTACCTCAAAAAAATATGATATACATCCGCTGCTTTTGTTCGCTGTTATAGGGCAAGAGCAATCCTTTGTCCCCAAAACAGGAGCGGCTGCAAAAAAAATTGCAAATAATCCCTTCAATGTGTATGGCAGTTGGGAGGGCTATAATACAAACATATATGATTCTTCCAGCCTTGCAGCAGACACCATAATAAAATCCAGCCGCAACAGACCAGTATATATCAATACCATCAGATGGATCAATAGAAGATATGCAGAAGATCCCAATTGGTGGAATGGTGTGTCCAAGCTTTTCGTTCAAATGGAAAAGGATATAGCCAATCAAAAATAAACTGCATTTTAAAAGGATTTCTGGTTGTTTTTGTAGAAGTATAATATGTTCAGGTCGAATTTGCTCAATATTTGTATTGCTGTTTTTTCGTATTGTAAGGGGTGTGATAGGTTGATACAGCTAAAAAATGTATACAAACAATTCCCGGATGGGCATAAGGTATTGAACAACATCAATTTAACTATAAACAATGGAGAATTTGTTTTTCTTGTAGGCTCCAGCGGAGCAGGCAAGTCAACTATTATAAAGCTGCTTCTCAAGGAAATTGAACCTACATCGGGCAGTATAATTGTAGATGACAAGGATATTACGAAATACAGAAGAAAAGAGATTCCTTTTCATAGGCGAAACATCGGAGTGGTTTTTCAGGATTTCAAACTGCTGCTGGAAAAGACCGTCTATGAGAATGTGGCTTTTGCTATGGAGGTCATTGAAGCTCCTCCAAAGGAGATAAGGCGCCAGGTACCCATTGTCCTAAGTATGATTGGTTTGAGCAGGAAGGCTGGGCTTTATCCTCATCAGCTTTCGGGAGGAGAACAGCAGAGAGTATCCATGGCCAGGGCAATGGTCAATAGTCCTTCAATTCTTATTGCAGATGAACCCACGGGAAATCTTGATCCGGAAATGTCCTGGGATATAATGAAAACACTGAGTGAGATAAACCAGCGGGGGACTACCATACTGATGGCTACCCACGCAAGTGATATTGTCAATGGGATGAAGAAGCGAGTAGTTGCTGTAGAAAATGGTGAAATCGTCAGAGATGAAAAGCGAGGTGGGTACGGCGGTGAAGCTTAGAACAGGTAAGTTTTTTATAAGAGAGGGGTTAAGCAGCCTTAAGAGAAACAGAACAATGAGTGCTGCGGCAATAACCTCAGTAATAGCAGCGCTTTTAGTAATAGGAATATTCTTGGTTATAGTGCTAAATATTGATTTTGCCGCTACCAAGCTGGAATCACAGATTGAGATGATGGTATATCTGAAAGATGGACTGAGTGAAAATATTATAGGTACTATGAATACCGAGATTAAATCAATAAACGGAGTAAAATCTGCAGAGTTCATATCCAAAGCTGTAGCTCTTAAGAATTTGGAGAAGAACTGGGGCGAGAACTCCTATCTATTGGAAGGACTTGACGGCGACAACCCGCTTCCGGATGCTTTTCTCATTACCCTATCAGATCCGAATCAGGCATCCAGCGTTGCAATGTCGGTATCAGCAATATCAAATATTGAAAAAGTAGTATATGGCAAGGAGGAGCTTGCAAAGCTCTTGAATACAACTTATGTGCTGAGAATGAGCAGTGTTGTGATAATACTCATACTTCTGTTCATTTCGATATTCATAATTGCGAATACCATAAAGCTTACCCTTTACGCCAGAAGGCGTGAAATTGGAATAATGAAATACGTTGGAGCCACAGACTGGTTTGTCAGAATGCCCTTCATAATTGAAGGTATAATGGTGGGTATAATTGGAGCCATAGCAGCCACTGCTATACTGGGAGGCACCTACTATTACTGCTCTGGCCTTGTAAAAAACCAGATGATTGGGTTTATGTCCATATCCCTTATGCCTTTTAATCAGATTATTACAAGCATGATGATACTTCTAATAACCGTGGGAATCATAATCGGCGCCGCAGGGAGCCTTATTTCAGTAAGAAAGTTTATTAAAGTTTAGGTCCCTTCCAGGCAAAGCCTGTCAGCGATGCGGCTTAGCCGCACGACTGGACAAAATTAATGTATGCTTCTCTGAAGAGAAGCTTGGTCCCTTCCAGGCAAAGCCTGTCAGCAGTGAAGCATAGCTTCACTGACTGGACAAAATTAATGTATATTTTAATAAATTAAAACTAGGAGGGGTAAAGTTGAAGAAAAGAATAGTTGCGGTTTTACTGGCTTTTATACTCTCAATACCCTTCGTTAATGTATATGCGAAGAACCCGACTGAAATTGACAAGCTTAAGCAGGAGCAGGATAAGCTGAATAAACAGATACAACAGACACAACAACTTATGAATCAGGTGAAGAGTGAGAAAAAAAGTGTATCAAAATCTATAGAAGATTTGGATCATAAGCTAAATCAGGCTGAGGATGAGCTTTCAAGTGTTGAAAACTTGCTCTCCCAACTGGAGAACCAGATCGCAGTTACTACCAGGGAGCTTGAAAGAGCCTCGGATGATGCCAGCAGTCAGAAGGAACTCTTGAAAAAGAGAGTCAGAGTCATGTATGAAAACGGAAACGTGGGATATCTGTCTGTAATATTGAACTCTACCAGCTTCTCAGATTTCATATCCAGACTTGATTTTCTCAAAAAGATTATCAGCTTTGATATGAATCTGCTAAGTAAGATGAAAATTCACCGGGATTCGGTTGCAGATAAAAGAGGCCAGCTGGAATCAGAGCTAAAGGAAAAAGAAAGACTTAAGAATCAGATAGGCGAGAAAAAGGAGCAGGTTGAGACTGCGAAGCAGGATAGAGAGAAAACCCTGAAGGATCTTACAAAGGACTTGAAAGAGCTGGAGCGCCAAGAGGACAAGCTATTAGCACAGTCAAGTGAGATTGGGAAAAAGATAGTATCACTGCAGTCCTCCAACAAATATATAGGAGGAAAGATAGGCTGGCCGTCACCGGGCTATTACAAGATCACATCTCCTTATGGCTACAGGACTCACCCAATACTTAAAAAGAAGAAGCTGCATACGGGAATAGATATTGCGGTTCCAAGCGGCTCCAACATAGTTGCCGCAAATGCAGGCAAGGTCATATACTCGGGATATTATGGAGGCTATGGTAATACTGTAATCATAGACCATGGCGGTAAAATATCGACGCTGTACGCGCATAACAGCAAGCTGCTGGTTAAGGAAGGCGATGAGGTTGAAAAGGGCAAGACAATAGCAAAATCCGGCAGCACAGGCCTTTCAACAGGACCACATCTTCACTTCGAGGTAAGGGAGAACGGGCAGCATGTAGATCCAATGAAGTATTTGACAAGTAAGTAGGGGCGGGTTTCCATGCCCGCCCGCTCGAAATACACCAATTTGGTGTATTTTTTTTGCCCCTTGAATAATTGACACAATACAAGACAATATTATACAATGTAAATGCAAATAATTTGCAAAAAGGGGAACGAGGAATGAAAAAGACAAAAACAGCATTAATCATTTTACTATTACTTTGCATGGTGCTGTCGGGCTGTACAGGAGCCAGCGAAAAATCTATTGACCAAAGCAGGCAGACCAACACGGATGAAGGTGGTATGAAAATATACGCCAGCTTTTACCCCATGTATTTTCTTGCAAGTGAGTTAGCCGGGGATAAGGCAGAGGTCATATCCATGGTGCCGGCGGGCGCAGAACCCCACGATTGGGAGCCTACCCCCAAGCTGGTAATAGAGCTCAGCAAGGCTGACATGCTTGTGTATAATGGTGCGGAAATGGAGCCTTGGATTGATAAAATACTACCTAATGTAAACAAAGATAAAACGAAAATAGTTGATGCCAGCGAAGGTATTGAACTCCTTGAGTCTGAGGAACACGAGGAAGAGGAAGAGCAAAATGGTGAAGACCAAGGACATGGCAGATATGACCCCCATATATGGGTAAGTCCGATAAGAGCGATGCAGCAGGCACAGACTATTTACGATGCGCTTGTTGAAATTGACCCAAAAAACTCTGAGTATTATGGGAAAAATAAGATTGAACTGGATTCAAAGCTCACCAAGTTAGGTAAAGACATTTGGGATGCTTCAAAGTTTTTTAAGAGTAATGTGATTGTTGTTTCCCATGAAGCCTTCGGATACTTCGCAAACGATTATGGATTCGAGCAGATTGCAATCAGGGGAGTCAACCCCCAGGAAGAGCCTAGCCCTTCAAAGATGGCAGAGCTCGCCAGAGTTTGCAAGGAAAAGGATGTTAAATATATATTCTTTGAAAAGCTTACAAGTCCCAAGCTGTCTGAAACCTTAGCCAGGGAAGTGGGCGCGGAAACGCTGGTGCTCAACGATGCAGCAGGCCTGAACGAAGAGGATATCAAGTCCGGAAAGGACTATATAACAGTTATGTACGACAATTTGGAAAACTTGAAAAAGGCGTTGGGTGATTAAATGGAAGAAGATATTATAAAGATTGAGAATATAACCTTTGGTTACGGCAGGATTAATGTGCTTGATGGAGTCAGCACTACCATTAAAGCTGGAGATTTCTTAGGAATTGTAGGTCCCAATGGTTCGGGTAAAAGCACAATGCTTAAGATTTTTCTGGGTTTGGTAAAACCACATAAAGGCACTATAAAGGTTTTTGATACTGATATTAATAAATTCAACCAGTGGGGCCGGATAGGCTATATACCACAGAAAGCCACTTCCTTCAACCAAGGCTTTCCGGCAACTGTGGAAGAGGTGGTCTCGGCAAATCTTTATCCTATGGTGGGTTTGGCAGGACGTATTGGCAAAATCCATCGGGAGAAGGTGGATGAAGCGCTTCGAACTGTAGATATGCTGGAGTATAAGAAAAGAATAATTGGAAGACTTTCAGGAGGCCAGCAGCAGCGGGTATTTATAGCTAAAGCCCTCGTCAGCAATCCACGAGTGATATTCATGGATGAACCGACAGTCGGTATAGACCAGAAATCAGAGGAAAGCTTTTATGAATTGATGGACTCATTGAATAAGACCAGAGGAATCACTTTGGTAATTGTCACTCATGATATAGGTGCTATTGATAAGAGAGTAAACAGGGTATTGTGCTTATCCGAGGGAAGGCTTCTGGAGCATGACTGTGCAATAAACCAAGGTGCAGATATATTCAAAGAAGCCTATGAAAAGCACAACCAGGCTCAAATAACTCACAGACATTAAGTGCTTTTTAGCACAACAAATTTATTTTTATTCAAGTGCTAAAAACGCACTTCATTGACGTTGTGCCCTGCCGCTGAAAACGGATTCTATTACAGGGCACATTAGGCGGAGGTAGGCGGAGGTTATGATATATGTTGGAATTGCTTAGTTTTGAATTCATGCAGAGAGCTTTTATTGCCGGGCTCCTGGTAGCAGTGATATGTCCGCTTATTGGAACCTTTGTTGTTATGAGAAGGCTGTCCATGATAGGCGATACACTTTCTCATGCATCTCTGGCAGGTATTGCCGCAGGTATGTTGGGAGGATTCTATCCTTTATTGGGGGCGCTGATTTTTTCCTTGGCCGCTGCCATAGGTGTTGAGATATTGAGGAAACGCTTTTCGCAATATGCAGAGCTCTCAATATCCATAGTGCTTTCGGCAAGCATAGGTTTGGCTGTCGTGTTTATAAGCCTTGCCAAGTCCTTTAATGCAGATCTGCTGAGCTATATGTTCGGTAGCATTATTGCGGTCAATATGCTTGATATATACATAATACTGGGCTTAAGCATAATCATACTTGTTTCGGTATGGCTGCTTTACAAGGAGTTCTTCTATATGGCCTTTGATGAGGAAGGTGCAGAGCTTGCAGGAATACCTGTATCAACGCTCAACATATATTTTACAGCACTCACAGCCATGACTATTGTGGTTTCCATGAGGGTTGTAGGTATGCTTATGGTATCCTCACTCATGGTGGTTCCCGTAGCCTGTAGTTTGTTGATATCCAAAAGCTTCAAGAACACCATTTTCTTATCGGTGGTTTTTGCATTAATATCTGTAATAGTGGGACTTTTTACATCATATTATTTTGACCTGGCACCGGGAGGTACTATCGTGTTAACCTCTGTAGTTATTCTGCTTATTGTTTTGGCGGTTAAAAAGATATTCAGAATGCAGTGATCAAAAAACAAGGAAGTGTAGAAATGAAAGATTTGAGCAGGATTGAAGAGATACTTAGAGGGAAGGGTTATAAGCTGACTGAGCAGAGAAGGCTTATTATCGAGGTTTTTAACGAAAGTCCGGGACATTATACTGCACAGGAGATCTTTGACCTTGTGAGAAAAAAATTCAAGGGAATAAATTTTTCCACCATATACAGGAATCTTGAGCTATTAAGCTCTCTGGAGGTAATTAACAAGCTGCACATAGAAAGCAGCATATGCCATTATGAGCTTTGTGGTTTGGCACATCACCATCATATAATATGCAAGGGATGCGGAGAGATGAAGGAAATCGATATTTGTCCCTATGCAAGCCTTGGAGAGGAGCAGCTGAGGTCTATAGGCTTTAGGGCAACCGATCATAAATTCGAGATTTACGGCTACTGCAGCAAATGCAGCCTGACAAAGCAGTAAATTCAAATAGGAGTTTTGGATACTATATATAAGGTAATAGTAATATAATATATGGGTATAGATAAATTTTATGAGGTGAAATTGATGATAAGTAAAAGGACAGCGTTTTTCTGGGCACTAATATTAGTAATTGTTACGGCATTCAGTACTTTTGTTGCTGCGAATACAGTTGCCATAAGTATGGGGGACAAAGTAGTAATAGCAAAGGAAGATTTTGAAACGATCAAAACCATGGAGAAGCTTTTGAGCCTAAAGGAATATATCAAAGGCTACTATGTTGAAGGGGCAGAGGACAATAAGCTTATAGAGGGCGCAATCAAGGGGATGTTCGAATCTCTGGGCGACCCCTATTCAGTGTATATGACAAAAGAAGAATTCAAGAATTTCAATGAATCGACCAAAGGCTCTTATGGGGGCATCGGAGTTATTGTCACCAGAAGTGAGGATGGCTATGTGACGGTTGTTGCTCCAATAGAGGATACGCCCGGAGAAAGAGCAGGGCTCAAAACCAACGACAAGATTATTAAGGTTGATGATAAGGACATAATCGGGATTGAGTTGGAGGCAGCAGTTACCCTGATGAAGGGCAAGAAAGACACTCAGGTCACTTTGACTGTGATGAGGGATGATATAAAAGAACCTCAGGTGTTTAAGATAACCAGAGAAGAAATCATATTGAAAACAATAAAAAGCAATATGATGGATAATAATCTCGGTTACATAAGGATAAGCATGTTCGATGAGGATACCGGCATTGAATTCAAGAAGGCTTTAAATGCTCTTAAGGAAAAGAATATGAAGGGCTTGATAATAGATTTGAGACAGAACCCGGGAGGCTTCATTAATCAATGTGTTGAGGTAGCTGATGAGCTGCTGGATGAAGGCCTTATAGTTTATACAGAGGATAAGAGTAAGAAAAGGGAGGACTACAAATCCAAGAGCGGTAAGGTGGATGTGCCCTTTGTGGTTCTTATAGATGAAGGAAGCGCCAGTGCCTCTGAAATAGTATCCGGCGCAGTGAAGGACAGGAAAGCAGGGCTTTTGATAGGAACAAAGAGCTTTGGCAAAGGTTTGGTCCAATCCATTGAACAGTTGAAGGACGGCTCCGGTATGAAGCTTACAACTCAGAAATATTATACTCCTAACGGCATAAGCATCAACAAGGTGGGCATACAGCCTGATATAGAGGTTAAAGCCTTAGAGACAAGAGCGGATCAGAAGCCTGAGGATGTAAAGGATATACAGCTTGATAGGGCTGTAGAGGAGCTGCTCAAACAGACAAAGTAATAATATATTTCGCGAAAAACATTTTCATGACTAATTCAAATTTCGCGTAAATATTTCCATAATTTATTGAATTCGCGCTATACCCTGATGGAATACCTTAAGCGCGTTCAATATTGAGGTGCTTTATGGTTACAATACTGAAGATTGCCGGATTGATATTCGAGCAATTCGGCAGTCTCTTGTTAGATGAGTTTTTCTGGATAATAATACTTATCTTAATAATGATATACAGGAGAAATGCTGGAATCGAGACAAGAATGCTGGGCAAAAGCTACCCTTTGTTTAACAAGGTGTCGAGCTCTGTGCTGTTTGGGCTGGCCGGGGGACTTTTAGGAAGTCTTTTTGTGATTCTTGTAGGTATCAGCATAGAGGATTATACAAGGGTGGGCGGAGGTTCACTTATAGAGGCTATCACATATATCTGGATAGTTGCTATCATGCTTGCTATGATAAACCCCAGGTACTTGTGTTTTTCCTATGCCGGAGGTTTAATAGCAATCTCAAATCTAATATTCGGCTTCCCGTCAGTCAATGTTCCGGGCTTGTTGGCGCTTATCGGCGTACTCCATCTGGTTGAGAGCTTTCTGATCTGGCTGGACGGGTATACCTATTCTGTGCCGTTGTTCCTGAAAAGACGGAAGGGGGATACGGTCGGGGGCTATGTCATGAATAAGATATGGCCTATTCCCCTGATAGTGTTTGCGGTTATGCTTGGTGGTGAAGAAGGCAGGGTAAGCCTTGCCGGAATGATTGACATGCCATCCTGGTGGCCTTTTCTGAAGCATTCTGCAGCAGGGGGAATAAGGGACTTGGTATATATACCGCTTGTGGTGCCTGTTGTGTTGGGCTATGGGGATATGGCAATAACGAAAATGCCGGACAAAAAGTGCAAAAGCTCTGCTGTTAGGCTGGCAGGCTATAGCGTGATGCTTATTGTGCTTTCTATAATTGCTTCAGAGCTTAGAATTTTTGCTTATGCAGCTGCTGTATTTGCTCCTCTCGCTCATGAAATGCTCATTATATATGGAGCAAAGGAGGAAGAGGAGGGCGAAGCTTATTTTGCAAGCAAGGGAACCGGAGTTAAGGTGCTTTATGTGCAGAAGGACTCAACCGCGGACAGAATGAATATAGAGCCCGGTGATATGATACTCAAAATCAACGGCATGTCTGTATACAGCGAAAAGCAGCTTGCAGAGCTTCTGAGCAGCTATCCCACTTTTGTATGGCTTGAAATCAAGAAGGCAGCGGGTAGTGTGGTTACAGCAGAACATATGGATTATCGAACTGGAATAGGAAGCTTGGGAGCACTTATAGTTCCTGATAATACTGATTTCTATTATGAGGTAAGCAGCGGCAGCTCAGTGATAAAAAGGCTGCTGGAGAGACTGAAAAGAAAATATAAAAAGGATATTGATGCGTAATAACTGTTGCGCGTTTCGCGTTACGAGTTTCGCGTATTAGGGTAGGGCTTTGCAGGAAGAAAAGGGCTGCGGATAACACGGAATGCACGGAATGGTTCTATGTTCACCCGCTATGTGTTCAGTCGATTTCAGTGTCTTCGGTGTTACGCGTGGTTTTTGGGATCTCTTCTGTTTTCAATTGTATAATCCAGAAGCTCGCAGAATGCATCGCGGTTTCTTATATTAGCGTTTTCGAAATATCTGAAGACATCAATATACTCATCATCTTTTTCTTTCTCACTCTTCTCCAGTGGGTTTTTATTGCTTTTTGGGGGTCTTTTTTCCATAATGCTACCTCGCTATCTTATTTGCTCAATTGATATAGCACATTGCATAATTAATACATATCAATATTTATCAATTGCTACAAAAATATAAATATACATTCATTATTTCTCCTAATAGAATTATTATTCTCCTTATTCTATACTTATATTAACAATAACAGCGGTATATTTTGAATAGCAAGGAGAGGAATTCAAATGGCAAGTCTATCCTTAAGAAATTTAAAAAAGGTTTATCCCGGAAATGTGACAGCGGTCAAAGATTTCAGCATGGAAATCGAGCATAAGGAGTTTATCGTTCTTGTTGGACCATCAGGCTGCGGAAAGACAACGACCTTGAGAATGATAGCAGGACTTGAGGAAATTTCCGAAGGTGATCTGTATATCGGCGACAAGCTTGTAAATGATGTAGCTCCTAAGGACAGAGATATAGCAATGGTTTTTCAGAACTACGCACTATATCCTCACATGACAGTTTATGAGAACATGGCCTTTGGCTTGAAGCTAAAGAAGGTTCCCAAGGCTGAAATAGACGAGAGAGTTAAAAAAGCGGCGACACTTCTGGAAATAGAGACTCTGCTTGACAGAAGGCCGAAGGCATTGTCAGGTGGGCAGAGGCAAAGGGTTGCCCTGGGAAGAGCAATGGTTCGAGAACCAAAGGTATTCCTCATGGATGAACCTCTTTCAAACCTTGATGCAAAGCTAAGGGTTCAGATGAGAACAGAGATAGCAAAGCTTCATAATAGACTGGACACCACCTTCATATATGTAACCCATGACCAAATTGAAGCTATGACAATGGGATCGAGAATAGTCATAATGAAGGATGGTGACATCCAACAGATAGACAGCCCGCAGAATGCATATGACAAGCCGGCCAACCTTTTTGTCGCAGGCTTTATAGGCAGCCCTCAGATGAATATTTTTAAGGGCTCTGTTGTTGAGGTAAGCGGCAAGGTGGCTTTGAAGCTTATTGATGGTACTGTACTGGGTTTGACTGAGGCCGTGGCAAAGAAGCTTAAGGATACCGGCTATGTAACCAAGGAAGTATATATTGGCATAAGGCCGGAACACCTCCATGAAGCAGAGATAGATCCTCTTACAAAGGATTATTCCACTATTACAGGAAAGGTTGAAGTTGCAGAGCTTATGGGCTCCGAGACTTATCTTCACTTTACAAAGTGCGACAAGCAGGCAATTGCCAGAGTTGATGCAAAGACAGTCAAAAGAGCCGGGGATGACGTTGAACTCCAGCTGCACTGGGATAAGATACACTTGTTTGATGTGGAGACAGAGAAAGCAATATAAAAAAGCAACGAAATATGATAAAATATAAGCGGATGGAAATACCATTCGCTTATATTTTAATCGAGGTAACAAGATGGCTGATATGAGGTTACTGCTTGCACAAGCGGCAGAAATAACAAAAAAGAGAATAGCTGTTATCATAAAGAATGAAGGCATAGTTTATCCCGAGGGTTCTGACTTTGGCATAACCTATGAGGAGGCATGCAAAAAGACTGGGGAAAACTATAAAGGCTTTAATATATATATGTCAGGAGCTGCCGGAACAAGATTTTTTGTATGCATCAGCTCGGACAAGTACTATGAATCTGAAGCTTCAAATTTGGTAATACTGCTTTTGAGTGCAGCAGCAGAAAGCAGTGATTCTGCTGCAACATTCCTGAAGAAAGCGGTGGACGGCAAATACGATGCAGCTGAGCTTGCAAAGCTGGAGGAAAACTTGAAATCCTATCTGCCGGGATATATGCTGCTCGTCGATGAATTTGGCGATTACAAGAATGAGGTCCTTGAAATCCTTGTAAATACAATGGATATTGGAATAAGCATCCAATATGATAATAGAATAATCGCTGTTGCGAAGGAAGAAAACATTGCAGAAGCATGCAGCGGCTTCGTAAAGAACGTATTAAGCGAGCTGCTTATAGAATGCAGGATAGTGATAGGAGGCAGAGCCGCCTATACTAAAGAACTGCATGGATTATATGAAAACTGCATAGAGGCATTATGCCTGAAGCACATATATAGCTTGGGGGATAGCGTTCTTAACTACGAGGACATGTATGGCTACAGGATAGCCTACAATCTGGATCCTAAGCTTAAGGAATTCATAAGCAGGAGAGTATTCACAGCTGAATTCAAGGAGATGTTGAACGGGGAACTGGGAATTACCATAGAAGAGTTTTTTAAGAACAACCTGAACCTTACTGATACAGCCGGAAAGCTATATATACACAGAAATACTCTGCTTTACAGGCTTGATAAGATATATAAGAGCACAGGCTTTGATATTAAGAGGTTTGAGGACAGCTGGCTTTTCAAGCTGGCGTGGATGATATATAAGGAGAATTAAAGATAGGCAGCGGCCTCCCTAAAGTAATTTGGGGAGGTTTAACATTTGCTGTTGACAGGTCAGAATATAAATTATAAAATATATACGAACAGGTGTTCTGATTAGTTTGCTAAAAATTAGTGAAAATATACAGATATTACATTTACGTATACCAAATACCACTGTGGTATAATTTTAATATATTTGATTAAGCAGGTGTTAGTATGGATAGATTCAAACTTGTATCGGACTACAAGCCAACAGGCGACCAGCCGGAAGCAATTGAAAAGCTGACAAAAGGAATATTGGCAGGAGACAGATACCAGACGCTGCTTGGGGTAACGGGCTCAGGAAAGACCTTTACCGTTGCCAATGTCATCGAGAAGGTTCAGAAGCCTACTCTTGTGCTGGCGCACAACAAAACTCTTGCGGCACAATTATGCGAAGAGTTTAAAGAATTCTTCCCCGACAATTGTGTAGAATACTTTGTCAGCTACTACGATTATTACCAGCCGGAGGCTTATGTTGCTCGTTCTGATACCTATATAGAAAAAGAAGCTGATATAAATGATGAGATTGATAAGCTGAGACACTCGGCGACAGCTGCGTTGTTTGAAAGAAGAGACGTAATAATTGTTGCCAGCGTTTCCTGTATATACGGACTTGGAGATCCTGAGGACTACAGATCTCTTGTGCTTTCCTTGAGAAAGGGCATGGTCAAGGATAGGGACGAGGTGCTTCGAAAGCTTATTGATATTCAATATGACAGAAATGATATAAATTTTGTAAGAGGTACCTTCAGGGTAAGAGGGGATATCGTGGATATTTTTCCGGCAGCATCGTCGGACAAGGCTATCAGGGTTGAGTATTTCGGGGATGAAATAGAAAGAATCCTTGAGATAGACTCCTTAACAGGCAATATAGTAGGTGAAAGGCAGCATGCTTACATATACCCGGCTTCCCACTTCGCCACCACCCAGGCCAAGCTGGAGGTTGCAATCAATACAATAGAGATAGAGCTGGAACAGCGGGTGAAGGAATTGAAGGAGCAGGATAAACTGCTGGAAGCCCAGAGACTTTTGCAAAGAACTAATTATGATATAGAGATGATGAAGGAAGTAGGTTACTGCTCCGGAATTGAGAACTATTCAAGACATATTAGCGGCAGGCCGCCCGGAAGTGCGCCCTACACCTTGTTGGACTTTTTCCCGGAGGATTATCTTCTGGTAGTTGATGAATCACACGTTTCAATACCTCAGGTCAGAGGCATGTACTTTGGGGACAGGGCCAGAAAAGAGTCCCTGGTTGATTACGGCTTCAGACTGCCTTCTGCTTTTGATAATAGGCCACTGAATTTTGAAGAGTTTGAGCAGCGACTTAACCAAGTGCTTTATATAAGCGCCACACCTGCCAAGTATGAGCTTGAGCGAAGTGCTCGGGTGGCTGAGCAGATTATAAGGCCTACCGGGCTGGTTGACCCTGAGATTGAAGTGAAGCCTGTAAAGGGACAGATAGATCATCTCATAGGAGAGGTACATGAAAGAGTTCAGATGAACCAAAGAATTCTGGTTACTACTCTTACGAAAAAGATGGCTGAGGATTTAACTGCATATATGAAGGAATTGGATATCAGAGTCAGATATCTGCACTCGGATATTCTTACCATGGAGAGAATGAAGATACTCAGAAGCCTTAGGATGGGCGAGTTTGATGTGCTTGTAGGCATAAATCTCCTAAGGGAGGGATTGGACCTTCCCGAGGTATCGCTGGTTGCCATACTGGATGCGGATAAAGAAGGATTTTTAAGGTCGGAGACATCACTTATTCAGACAATCGGTAGGGCAGCGAGAAATGTGGATGGAAAGGTAATGATGTACGCTGATAGAATTACTGACTCCATGAAGAAGGCTATAAGTGAAACCAACAGAAGAAGAAGAATACAGATAGATTATAATGAAAAACATGGAATCGAGCCTCAGACTATCAGAAAGGCGATACACGATGTTATCGAGGCCACTACTGTTGCGGAAGAGTCTGCAAAGTACGGCGTGAAGCATGACATAGAACATTTGAGAAAAGAGGACATCATAAGGCTTATATCCGCTTTAGAGGAAGAGATGAAGGACTGTGCAAGAGCTATGCAGTATGAACGGGCTGCAGAGCTTAGAGACAAAATAGTTGAGCTGAGACAGAAGGTCAAGAAATAAGGGGTGTATGATGGCTAAGGATAAAATTATTATAAAGGGTGCCCGAGAGCATAACCTTAAAAACATAGATATAGAAATACCAAGGGACAAATTTGTCGTACTGACAGGCCTGAGCGGTTCAGGTAAGTCTTCCCTTGCTTTTGACACAATATATGCAGAAGGGCAGAGGCGCTATGTGGAGTCTCTTTCTGCTTATGCAAGGCAGTTTCTGGGACAGATGGAGAAGCCGGATGTGGACTATATAGAAGGTCTATCCCCTGCCATATCTATTGACCAGAAGACCACCAACAGGAACCCCCGCTCCACGGTGGGCACTGTAACAGAAATATATGACTATCTCAGACTCCTTTTTGCAAGGATAGGGACACCTCACTGCCATGTTTGCGGCAAAGAAATAGCACAGCAGACTGTGGACCAGATGGTTGATTATATCAAAGCTCTTGAGCCCGGAACGAAGATACAGCTCCTGGCCCCTGTTATCAGAGGGAAGAAAGGGGAGCACCAGAAGCTTATTGAGGATATAAAAAAGAGTGGATACGTCAGGGCAAGAATTGACGGGGAGACTATGGACCTTAATGAGGAAGTAAAGCTGGAAAAGAATAAAAAGCATACCATAGAAGTAATTGTCGACAGAGTAGTTGTAAAGGAAGGCGCCAGTAAAAGGCTGACCGATTCTTTGGAGACAGTGCTGAAGCTTTCGGGAGGTACAGCGCTTATTGATATAGTGGGCAAGGAGGAAAGGCTGTTCAGTCAGAATTTCGCATGTATAGACTGTGGAATCAGTATAGAGGATCCTGCTCCTAGAATGTTCTCCTTCAACAGCCCCTTTGGGAAATGCCCTGTATGTGACGGTTTGGGAGAGCTCCGAAGGATAGACCCGGACCTTGTAATACCTGACAGGACAAAATCTATAGCTGAAGGAGCCATAGAGCCTTGGAGGAATTTTGACGAAGATACCTGGTATTATAACATATTAGATGCAGCATCCAGACACTATGGTTTTAGTATGGACACTCCTGTCTGCGAATTGGATGAAAAGATTATTGACATGCTTTTAAACGGCAACGGAGGAGAAAAGATAAAAGTAAGGTATGAGAGGGAGTATGGCAAGGGAGAAGTGATGGTGTCGATTGAGGGGGTTGTGAACAACCTTGATAGGCGCTACAAAGAGACCAAATCTGATTACATGAGGAATGAAATAGAAAAATACATGTCTTCAATACCTTGTCCTGATTGTAAGGGAACCAGACTCAGAAAAGAAAGTCTTGCGATTAAGATAGGCGGGCTTTCAATTGCTCAGGTATGTGACATGTCTATTTATAAAATAAGAGATTTTTTTGATGATATTAAGCTTTCAGAAAAACAGAAATTAATCTCAAAGCTGGTTTTAAAAGAAGTAAAGGATCGTCTGGAGTTCCTTCTGAATGTGGGCTTGGAGTACCTTACACTTTCCCGTACAGCAGGAACCTTGTCAGGGGGAGAGGCTCAGAGAATAAGGCTCGCAACCCAAATAGGCTCAAGTCTTGTCGGAGTATTGTATATACTTGACGAACCCAGTATAGGGCTTCATCAAAGGGATAACGACAAGCTTCTGAAAACCCTCCGCAATCTTACAAACCTGGGGAATACTCTACTGGTAGTCGAGCATGATGAGGATACAATGCATGCTGCAGACCATATTATAGATATGGGACCGGGGGCTGGAATCCACGGAGGCCAGGTAGTTGCAGAAGGACCTCTGGATACTATATTGGCCTGTGAGGAATCCATCACAGGACAGTATCTGAGTGGTAAGAAAGTAATCCCCGTGCCGGAGAAGCGGAGAAAACCCAATGGCAAATGGCTTGAAATAGAAGGGGCAAATGAGAATAACCTGAAGAATCTGGATGTCAAAATACCCTTGGGGGTTTTTACCTGCGTGACAGGGGTATCCGGCTCGGGAAAAAGCACTTTGGTCAATGAGATACTGTATAAGGAGCTTGCACACAAGCTGTACGGCTCAAGACAGAGGGCAGGAGAGCATAAGGTCATAAAAGGACTGGAGCATATTGACAAGGTTATTGACATAGATCAATCACCGATAGGAAGGACACCCAGGTCCAACCCGGCTACCTATACGGGAGTCTTTGATATTGTAAGAGAAGTGTTCTCCTCAACTCCTGAGGCCAAAATGAGAGGCTACAAGATTGGCAGGTTCAGCTTCAACGTAAGAGGCGGAAGGTGTGAGGCCTGCAAGGGTGATGGAATCATAAAGATAGAGATGCAGTTCCTGCCTGATGTGTATGTTCCCTGCGAGGTATGCAAGGGCAAGAGATACAGCAGGGAGACCCTGGAGGTAAGGTATAAGGGAAAGAATATTTCTGATGTACTTGATATGACAGTGGAGGACGCCCTCGAATTCTTTGAGAATATACCAAGAGTGCAGAGAAAGATGCAGACCTTGTATGATGTGGGCTTAGGCTATGTAAAGCTGGGTCAGCCCTCCACAGAGCTGTCCGGTGGAGAAGCTCAGAGGATAAAGCTTGCCTACGAGCTTTCAAAGAGAAGCACCGGCAAGACGGTATATATTTTGGATGAGCCTACCACAGGCCTTCATATTGCTGATATACACAAGCTGCTTGGCATACTTGACAGGCTTGTGGATGCAGGCAACAGCATCATTGTAATAGAACATAACCTGGATGTAATAAAAAGGTCCGACTATATTATAGACCTTGGACCGGAAGGCGGAGACAGGGGAGGCACCATATTAGGACAAGGTACCCCTGAGGATATTTGCAAAATTGATACCTCATATACCGGCCACTTCCTGAAAAGAATTCTTGATAGGGATAAAGGCAGATAAACAGATTTGAGGGGGGCATAAAAATGGAAAAAAAGCAGTTCATATACGTGCTTAAGCTAGTACCCCATCTCCTGGATGAAAAAAACTGGACGGACACAGAAGACAAAATTGTAAGCAGGCATTTCGAAGCACTTGAAAAGCTGCAGCAGCAAGGAAAGCTTATTCTTGCAGGCCGGACGCTGAACTTTGATGAGAAAACCTTTGGGATAGTGATATTTGAGGCTGAATCTGAACAGGATGCATATATAATTATGGAAAATGACCCGGCTGTTAAGGAAAAAGTAATGACTGCAGAGCTTTTCCCTTACAGGGTGGCGCTAATGTCTGGAATGACTACGGATTAATATAAAGATTGCGCAGCACGGGGCGGCATGGAAACCGCCCCCTACATGCGATTTCTTTGTAGGGGCGGGTTTCCACACCCGCCCGAAAATATGACGCATTTTTCTACTAATGCGAATACTTCATATTAACCTAAGACCCTTTCCAGGGTCTTTTTTTATGCGCTAAAATATTGAGCTTGTAATAATTTGTCCTGTTCTTGTAATATATTGTACTATGACAAAATTTTGCAGGGAATTTAGTAAAGTTTAGAGAATAAGTACTCAATTTACTATAACTGTAAATATATACATATATGGGTAAGTCTTTGTTGGGGGGGAGATTATGAAGGTAAAACAGCCCAGCATATATTATCTGGCAATATTCCTTGCATTGGTCATTTTCCCGGTTATGCTTACTCTTAAGCTGTTTAACAGGGATGTTCCCGTTGACAACTTTGAGGCTGGGAAGGATACCATTGAGATTAGGTTTCTAAGCAGCTGGGGTGGTACAGATACAAAAGCACAGCAGCTTCAGAAGGTATTGGAGGAATTCGAAAACAATAATCCCGGAGTAAAAATCATAAACGAATCAATGTCTGGAACGGAGTTCCTTTTCAAGCTGAAAACCAATTTTGCTCAGGGGAATGACCCTGATGTATTCGGACTTTGGCCGGGATCAGACATAAAGATTCTCATAAAACAGGGAAAGGTAGCTGACCTGACAGGGCTGCTGAACTCCGACAAGGAGTGGACTGGCAGCTTTGGCGATGATGCTTGGAGCTACGACCAGTTTGATGGCAGAATCTATGGACTGCCGTGTGAAATCATATATGAGGGACTGTTTGTAAACAAAGACCTTTTTAAAAAGTATGGGATAAAGGTGCCAGGGACTTATGAAGAGCTGAAGGATGCAGTAAGTGCATTCAGAGAACGCGGAATAATACCTATCGCATACAATTCAACACCTGAAGGTACCTTCCTGTACCAGAATATTGTAATGAAGCTGGGAGGTAAGGAAGATACCGAGAACCCCTACAGGGGCGGGAAGATAAACCAATGCTATATTGACGGAATGAAATACATTAAAGAGCTTTATGAACTCGGAGCATTTCCCGGAAATGCCTTTACCATTGACGACAAGACCAGGGATAATCTCTTTATAGAAAAAAAGGCTGCCATGATAGTGCAAGGCTCATGGTTTATAGGGCGTGGTTCTTTGGATGCAGAGGAGGAGTCAGTGGATATAATACCCTTCCCCGTGTTCAAGGAAGGAAAGTCACATCCCAGCAGCATCATTTACGGTTTAGGCAACGGGAACTTCCATATGAGCGCAAGGGCTTATCAAAACCCTGGGAAGCAGGAGATGTGCATAAAGCTTCTCAAGCATCTTACATCAGCGGAAACAGCAAAGCTTTTCAGCCATGAAACAAGCTTCATAAGCAACATAAGGATACCTTATCAGGATATGCAGCTCAGCAGGCTCATGAGAAGAGGCAAGGTGCTCATAGCTCAGTCATTGGAATTGGTTGGACCAACTGACAGTTTCATTGACAGGAATCTATGGGAGCAGATACTTGTCACAAGCTTTCCCCATGTGCTGGAGGGCAGGAAGACCCCAGAGGAAGTATTCATGGAAATAGACCGCAGAGCAATGCAGCAGTGAGGCTCGGCAAGGATAACAGGAGAATGGCTATGGAAAACCTGGTGAACAAATTTGTGCTGTTTTATAAGAATACATCAATAAAAAACAAGCTGTTGCTATTGTTTTACATACAAATAGTCATACCTTTGTTCTTTATCAGCATTACTTCCTATCAGAAGTCTGCAGAGATAATTGAGCAAAAGTCCATTAACTATTCTCAGGATATACTCAAAATGATTGAGCTTCGCTTCAATGACCTCTCAAGCAGCATGCAGGTTCTCACCCTCGAGCTGCTGTATGACAACAGGGTATATGATGCACTTGGCAGCAGTGAGTTCGAAGACAACATCACAATATACAAACGTGCAAGTGAGATAAGGAGCATATTAAGACAAGCAACTCTTTCAAGAAACGAGATACAATCAATATGTCTTGTAACCAAGAACAGGCGTTTTTTCAGCTTTGATTCTGATAATGGAAAGACGAGGATTGAGATGGTGCTGCCCTATGACAGTGCAGTAGAGGTTGCTAGACAAGGCAGAGGAAAGCTTGTATGGTTCCTTGAAAAAAAAGATGGCAAAGTAAGCGATATATATGTCACCCGAATGGTTTATGACAGGGATAACTATAATGAAATAGGCCTTATGGCCATAAATATCAAGAAGCAGTACCTTGAGTCTGTATATACTGATTTATCCAAAGAGTCGGTAAACAACATATCGATACTCTCGGAAAATAATGAAGAAATCATTAAGGAGGTTGAAAACCCCGGAATACTGAAGGACTTTTATAGTCAGCAGGTACAGGGGAAAAGAGGCTTCTATATTGATAAGAAGGCAAAGATGCTGGTATCCTATGTCCTGCTAGAGGACCCCACATGGAAAATAGTTTATCATATACCATTAAAGGACCTGTATCTGGAAATGGATACTCTGAAGAGATGGGTGCTGCTCATAATGGTGTATGGTCTTATTATATTGTCAGCATTGAGTGTGCTCACCTCAGTTGATATAATCACCCCGATAAACAGGCTTGTGGAGGGAATGAAGAAGGTTGAAAGGGGCAATAAGCATGAGGATGTGGAGCTGGACAGAAATGATGAGCTGGGATATCTAAGTGAAAGCTTCAACAAGATGTCAAAAAAGATAGATTATCTTGTCAACCGGATATATAAGGAGGAAATTGCACTTAAAGAGGCTGAAATCAAGGCACTGCAGGCGCAGATAAACCCACACTTCCTTTTCAATACCCTTGAGAATATCAATTGGATGGCACAGCTTAACGGAGTGCCCGAAATAAGCGATACTGTGTCTGCCCTCGCCAAACTAATGGACGGAAGTATAGGCAGGGGGGACAGGACAATAACCTTCAGGGAAGAACTGGAATACATAGACAATTATATGACTATTTTGAAGAATAGATATGAGAACAGGCTTGAAGTAATAAAAACCTTGGACGATCAGCTGATGGAAATAAAAATACCAAGACTGCTGATACAGCCTCTGGTTGAAAACGCAGTGAAGCATGGGATAGAAAAAAGCCGGCGCAAAGGCATCATCAGGATAGACGCATATAGAGAGAAGGAGCATGTGGTATTCGAGGTTGCAGACAATGGCATAGGTATGACGCAGGAAGAACTGGAGGCTCTGAACCTCAGGCTGCACGAGGACACACTCATATATGAGGAGAAGGGTCCTGGCGCAGCAAGGAAAAGCATAGGGCTGGAAAACGTGAACCGGAGGATAAAGCTGTTGTATGGAAGCTCATACGGAGTGGAAATAGAAAGCAGCTACGATGAATACACCAAGGTTATTGTAAGAATACCGGAGGAGCAGGAAATAGAAGGAGATAGCAACCATGTTCAAGGTTCTGATAGTTGATGATGAGTCAATCATAAGAAAAGGGCTGAAAAACATAATAGACTGGAGAGGCTTGGACTGCGAGGTATGCGGGGAGGCCAGCGATGGTATCGAAGGCATCAGGATGATCAGAGAGCTGCGCCCGCATATTCTTATTACCGATATAAACATGCCGGAAATCGATGGTCTCAGTATGATAAAAGAGACGAAACAGCTGCTGCCGGGGAGTAAGATAATAATACTGACCGGCTACAGGGATTTTGAGTATATACAGGAGGCAATAAGGCTGGGTGCTTTCGACTACATATTAAAGCCCTCCAAGATCGAAGACCTGACTGCCATTGTAAATAAGGCAATTGTGGAGCTGCAGTTTGGCTGCAAGCTGGAAGAAGAGCTTAGCAGCCTCAGAAGGCATTTTGAAAGCAAAATTCCGGTGCTCAGGCAAAAGCTGCTGTATGATGTTATGTTCAGGATAAATACGAAAAAGGAAGAGATATTAGAAGAGCTGAATTTATACAGTCAAGCTATAGATGACTTTACAATCATGGCCGTGGAGACCGACGAGGATGGGCAGGAGAATATGAAAAGCCAATATGAAAGACATCTGTACCAGTTCGGGATTGTTAACACCTTTGAGGAAATGCTTGGCGCAAGCTTTAAGGTCGCTAATGTGCCAATAAACAGCAAGACAATAGTATTCATTATACAGCCGAAGGAAAGGTCCCAGGGAGACATGTTCGGCTCCCTGTACAAGGACGCTGTCAGTCTTCAGGAGCTTGTAAGGAATTGCTTCAACTTTACTGTCACCATATCCATCAGCACAAAGGGTACGGGAGCCTTCGAGCTTGCCGATAAGACCAAGGAAGCCCTTGAAGCTCTTGACTATAAGTTCTATATGGGCAAGAATACAATAATACTTTATGATGATTTGAGGTCTTTCTACAAGTCTACGGACTATTCCATGCTGGAGAACTATGAGAAGGTTCTTGTGCAGAAGGTCAAGTCCGGCAATGGAGAAAGCGTTTCTGTAGTTCTAGGGGATATATTGAAGTGCGTGAATGAATGCAAGCTCGACAAGGAAAGCATAAAGAAGTTCTATTGGAATATCATAAACCTGATCTATTCACTACCTACCACTATGAAGCTTGATGATGAGAGCCTTCATAACAGGAGAATAACTGAAATATTCGGCATTCTTGACCAATGTGAATGCATCACGGAGCTTAACAGAATCCTGGAGGAAATAGCAATAAACATAGCAAACAGAATAAACAGCTTCAACAGAAAGACGATAAATTCAACGCTGCAAAAGGCCATAGACTATATAAAAGAGAATTATCACGAGTCAATTACCCTGAATGATGTGGCAGAGCATACTTTTGTAAGCATATATTACTTAAGCAGAATGTTTACAAAAGAGCTGGGCAAGAACTATGTTGATTTTCTTAATGAGGTCAGGATAGAGAAGGCAAAGGAGTACCTGAGGGACTCCGGCTATAAGACTTACGAAATAGCCGAGCTGGTAGGGATAAAGGATGCACATTACTTCTCAAAGCTATTTAAGAAGTACACAGGAGTAACCCCTTCTGAATATAAGTCGTGCTGTTGATACTATCCAAATAAAGACAGTCATGTCATAGCTACATAGCCGCATTAGCTTTATATATCGACTCACACAATATAAACCTTTGGACAGAATTAGAGTTTGATACGCAATAAAATCCTAACGCACATAAACCCAACCTCCTGTTGGTATGTGCTAGGTTTACATCACGTAAACCTTACGGATTTTCCTACGTATCAAACTCTATTCTGTTACCCAAAGGCTTATAAGTGTTCGCTGATATATAAAGCTAATGCTCACTAAATCGCTAAATAGAATACCCCCACGAGAGTATCTAATTGGTAGAACAGCCATGTCAATAGCCTAAGTGTGCTTATACAGAAATTGTCAATGGCACTTATGAAGGTCGTCTTAGAAAAGTCGTATGCGAGACGCCGAAGCAAGCCTTCCAGGGCCACGGATGGCCTTTGGAAGGCGCTAGACTTTTCTTAGGCGTAGTGAATTAGTGCCATCAATTTTTGTATACTCATATGTGGCTATGACATGGCTGTTCTTATTTTGGGTGATCCTCTATCAACCAAAGCGTTTCTTTTTAGAAGCGCTTTTTTATGCCCAAAAGTGGAAAATATTGCACTATTTTTTTGCACAACATAGTAGCCCATAAACGCAAGATGCTCCATTTAATGAAAGGTTTATACAGGATATCATGAGGCTAGAGAAGCAAACGAAATAGGATTTCTGGAAAGGAGGGGGTAGCCCTATGACTGAAGTGCAAAGGGCTCTGGATACCAGAGGTGCAGCTGTGAAAAGACAAAAGCCTGCTCTGCTTAAAGAGCTGGCGAAGAACAAGGTGTTGTACCTTATGCTGCTCCCAGGTCTGATAGTGCTGCTGATCAACAACTACCTGCCAATGTTTGGTATCGTTATAGCCTTCAAGGATTACAACTACACAAAGGGCTTTTGGAAAAGTGACTGGGTAGGCTTTGATAACTTTGAATACTTATTCAACTCAAAAGCAGCTTACTTAATAACAAGAAACACCATTCTATACAATTTGGCATTCATAGTCATTGCTGCTACTATCGCCGTAGTACTCGCTGTTATTTTCAATGAGCTTTTGAACAGGCGCATGTCAAAGCTATACCAAAGCGTAATGTTTCTGCCTTACTTTCTTTCGTGGGTTGTAATCAGTTATCTGGTATTTGCCCTCTTGAGTTCAGATATGGGTTTTATAAATAATACGCTTATTAAATCAGGGATGCAGTCCGTTGAATGGTATGTAGACCCAAGGTTTTGGCCTCTGATAATAATAGTGGTGAATACGTGGAAATGGACCGGATATGACAGCATCATCTACCTGGCAGCGATTATAGGCTTTGATAAATCCTTGTATGAAGCAGCAGCTGTTGATGGTGCTTCCAGGTTCCAGCAGATTACCAAGGTGATGATGCCGATGCTTATGCCGGTAATTACAATACTTACGCTGATAAAGGTAGGAAGGATTTTCTTCACTGACTTCGGATTGTTCTTCAATATCCCCAGAAACAGCGGTCCATTGTACGATGTGACAAATGTAATTGAAACTTATGTGTTCAGGGCACTCAGGCAGACAGGGGACATAGGGATGGCATCGGCGGCTGGCTTCTATCAAGCAATCGTAGGCTTCATAGTAGTGATGACTGCAAACTATATAGTTAGAAGAATAGACAAAGACAGTTCGTTATTTTAAGGAGGCGTGAGAGTTGAGGGATTGCACAAAAATCAACAAGAAAGCTGATATCGCACTTAATATTGTAATGATACTCTGCACAATTGCCTGTGTACTTCCGCTTATAATAGTTTTCTCGGCTTCCATAACCGAAGAGAAGACAGTTACGATGTATGGTTATAGTTTGATTCCCAGGAAGTTGAGCTTTGAATCCTACAAGTACATTTATAAGGAAGTAATGGTAATCTTGAGGGCTTACGGGGTGACCATGTTTGTTACTGTAGTGGGCAGTGCACTCAGTCTTATTACCATAGTCTTATATGCATACCCTATATCCAGGAAGGACTTCAAATACAGGAATGTTTTCACATTTATAGTATTCCTTACGATGCTGTTCAATGGGGGCTTGGTTCCGTGGTATATGGTATACGTTAATGTGCTCCATATAGATGACACGATAATGGCGCTTATACTGCCATACTTGATGACCCCGCTTTACGTGCTGATTATGAGGACCTTCTTTATGACAAGCATACCGGAAGGAATAATTGAAGCAGCAAGAATAGACGGTGCAGGGGAATTCCAGACCTTTATAAGAATTGTACTGCCCCTGGCCAAACCCGTACTGGCTACAATTGGACTTTTCAATGTACTCACCTATTGGAACGACTGGTATGCGCCGCTGCTTTTCATAAACAATGAGAAACTTTTCAACCTCCAGTACCTTATGTACAGAGTGGACAAAGCAATTATGTACCTTTCAAATAATGCCGGCTCAATAAACAATGCAACTCAGATCATGGCGAACCTGCCTTCACAGACGGCAAGAATGGCTATGGCGGTTATAGCAATAGGTCCCATAATATTGGCCTACCCATTCTTCCAGAAGTATTTTGTAGAAGGCTTGACTATCGGGTCAATTAAAGGTTAGTGCTTTTTAACACTACTAATCTATTGTCTTTCAAGTGTTAAAAAGGCACATCCGCTGTTTGGTGCCTCGCCAGCCTTGGAAGTGATATACCCACGAGGCACTATCCACGATGGCTACCACCGTAAACGGTAAGCATATAAAATTATTAAAGGGGAGAAGAGTATGTTAAAAATCAGAAAACTTCTATGTCTTGCACTAGTGCTTGTAATTGCACTGACTGGCGCAGTAGGCTGTGCAAAACCTGCTGCAGCACCTGCACCTGCAGCAGCACCCGCAGAAGCGGCTAAAGCACCTGCACTGGAACCTGTTGAACTGACCTGGTATTTCATCGGCAATGGTCAGCAGGAGGATGTAAAGCTTATTGAGGAAGAGATAAACAAGTATCTGAAGGATAAGATCAACGCAACTGTTAAGCTGCAGTGCTATCAGTGGGGAGCAGAGTATGACGACAGGCTGAGGCAGATGATTGCTTCAAGACAGGAATTTGATATATGCTTTACAGCAGCCTGGGCAAATAACTATATGCAGAACGCCGTAAAGGGCGCATTTGTACCATTGAATGACAGCAATGATTTGTTTGTCAAGTACGCACCAAAGACAAAAGCCTTATTGGGCGAAGATTTCCTTGCAGGCTCCCAGATAGGCGGAATCAACTATGGAATACCTGCAAACAAGGAAAAGGCACACTCATGGGGTTTCATAATCAAAAAGGATCTTGTAGACAAATACGGCTTTGACCTGGCTACAATAAAGACACTTCAGGATTTGGAGCCAATGCTCAAGGTAATCAAAGAAAAAGAACCAGATGTATATGGTTTGGAAGCCCTTAATGGAGAATCACCTTACAAGCTTCTAGACTGGGACGTTGTCGGCGATGACAAGTGTCCGGGGGTTGTTTACAACGATTCAAAGGACCTCAAGGTATTTAATGAGTTTGAAACACCAGAAGCTATGGAGCTTTTTAAGACTATGAGAAAATTCTTCCAGGCTGGATATGTTAGAAAAGACGCTGCTACTGTCACTGACTACAATGCTGATGAAGCTGCCGGCAAGATATTCGCTGCTACTAAATCCCTTAAACCGGGAAAAGACGCAGAGATGTCCCTTACACATGGTTTTGAGTGGGTTCAGGTATATATAACTCCTCCGGTAATTTCAAGCAGAGATACAATGGGTTCATTACAGGCTATATCAAGCACGTCAAAGCATCCTGAAAGGGCTCTGATGTTCCTTGAGCTCGTCAATACAGACCCATATCTAAACAACCTTATCAACTATGGTATAGCGGATAAGCATTATGCAAAAGTAAGCGAAAACATCATAAAGGCAGGTCCCGACCAGAAGAAATATAATCCGGGAACAGGATTTATGTTTGGCAACCAGTTCATCAATTACCTCTATGAGAGCGAAGATCCAAATAAGTGGGAGGCCTTCGAGAAATTCAACCAACAGGCAAAGGGCACACAGACACTGGGCTTCAACTTTGATCCAACCCCTGTAAAGAATGAAATTGCAGCAGTAAACAATCTATGGGATAAATACGTACCAGCTCTTGAAACCGGCTCAATAGATCCGGAAAAGAATGTGCCTAAGTTCCTTGAAGAGCTGAAAGCAGCAGGAATCGACAAAGTTATAGCTGAAAAGCAGACGCAGCTTGATGCTTGGGCAAAAACGATGGGCAGGAAATAGTAATACTCATTAGTACAACCAAAGTCACTTAAAAACTTAAGGCTAATATTCTTGCGGAGTGTTAGCCTTAAGTATAACCTTAAATTTCTAAGTGCAAAACAAGTCTGAGAAGGAGTAGTTTACATGAAAAGGTTATTTAGCACCGATGGAATTATCTATAGGATCATGACAATGTTATACCAGCTCGTGATGCTCAATTTACTGTGGTGCATAACCAGTATTCCACTCATAACAGTAGGAGCATCGACTACTGCGCTGTTCTACGTTATCGGAAAAATTGTAAGAAAAGAAGAAGTGCATGAGTTCAGGGATTATATAAAGAGCTTCAAAAATAACTTCAAACAAGCTACCTGTATATGGCTGATATTATGTGCGGCATATCTTATGATATTTATCAACCTTAGTTTCCTTGAGAGATATAACACATTGGGAGGACTAATGTTGGCGGTACAGCTGCCTGTGTTGGTTCAGGTGGTTATAGTTACGGTTTTTGTTTTTCCCCTGCTTTCAAGGTATGAGTCAAATACAATAGGAATATTTAAGGCATCGTGGATATTGGGAATCAAGCACATATTCTCCTGTCTTGCCAGTCTGGCTATAGTTGCTGCCGTTATCATTCTTGCAAGAGCAGTGCCGGCTTTGATTCTGATGATTTTTACCAGCTTGACAGCTTTAGCCATTTACCGTGTAGTGAATGGAATTTTGGAAAAATATCACCCTGGAGCCGCATAGCGGTCAAGGGTGTTGTTATATAAAGGAGAATTGTTATGCAGTATGGATATTTTAATGATATCAACAGGGAATATGTTATAACTGACCCCAAGACTCCTGCAAAATGGATAAATTATATTGGGAATCTTGATTTTGGAGGATTTGTCGACCATACCGGCGGAGCTTTGATATGTAAGGGAGATCCTGCTATAAACAGGATAGTCAAATATATACCTCAGCTCCCCGCGTCAGAATTCAAGGGAGAAACATTATATGTCAGAATAAAGGGTAAGGATGCATATACATTATTTTCTCCATTTTTTGTACCGACCCTGGATCAATACCAGATGTATGAATGTCATGTAGGATTGGGCTATACAAGGATTATTTCAGAGTTTTACGGTATAAGGACAGAGGTGGTTATATTCGTACCCCTATGTGGGAGCAGGGAGATAAGGGATATTAGAATAACCAACCTTAGGGCTGTACCTGTGGAGTTGGATGTGGTACCTGTAGTTGAATATACTCATTTTGATGCGCTGAAGCAGTTGGTCAACGCTGACTGGGTGCCTCAGACAATGCAGTCAAAATGTTTTGAGGAGCAGAGCGGATTCAGAGTACTCATACAGTATGCATATATGCACAAGGATACGAGAGTCAATTATTTTACTTCCAACCTTGCCGCTGCCTCCTTTGAGACTGACAGGAAGCATTTCCTGGGAGACAAGGAGTATGGCACCTGGGAAAGCCCTTTGAGCTTGAATAGCAAAGAGCTTGAAAACCATGAAGCGCTTCGAGGGGATAATGTGGCTGCATTGATGCACCACCTGGGAGTATTGGAGTCTGGAGAGTCCAGAAGGCTTATAACCCAGTTGGGACAGTGCAGCAGTATGGTCGAGGAAAGGGAGAGCATAGAAAGCTTTAGAAGAACTGAGACAATAGATGACGAATTTGTAAATTTAAAGTGTTTTTGGGAGGAGTATCTCTCCGGGCTACAGGTGGAGACCCCTGACAAATCAATGAACACCATGCTGAATATACACAATCCCAGACAATGCTATATAACAAAGAACTGGTCAAGATACCTGTCCCTTTACCAGCTTGGCTTTGGCGCCAGGGGGATAGGCTTCAGGGACAGCGCCCAGGATGTAATGGGGATAATGGGAAATGCTCCCGAAGAAGGAAGAGAGCTTATAGAAACGCTTCTGCAGGTTCAGAAAAGAAACGGCTCTGCAATGCATCAGTTCAATCCGGTTACAATGATTGCAAATGAAGGTGACGCCAAGGAGGCGGAGGATAGACCCAAGTATTACAGTGATGACCACCTGTGGATAGTACTTTCCGTTTGTGCCTATCTCAAAGAAACCGGGAATATAGGCTTCCTCCAAAAACAGATACCTTTCTATGAGAAGGATCCTATGGATAAACCTATTGAGAAGGGTACTGTGCTGGAGCATCTTAGTAGAGCGGTTGAGTTCACCAGGAAGGACTTGGGTTCTCATGGACTTCCTTTGCTGGGCTTTGCGGACTGGAACGATACAGTAAACCTGCCCGGGGGAGCGGAATCTTTTTTCGCCGCCAATTTATACGGAAAGGCTCTTGCTGAGTTGCAGGAGCTGATGGAGTACTTGGGTAATGACAAGTTTAAAGCAGTATATGAAAAGTATTACAAGGACATGAAGGAAAGTGTGAACAATTGGGGCTGGGATGGAGAATGGTATAAAAGATACTATGACCATGAGGGAAGGCCTATGGGCTCCAAAGTGAACAGCGAAGGACAGATATATGTGAATGCCCAGTCCTGGGCAGTTTTATCAGGTTTTGCTCAGGCAAATAGAGCGGTAACGGCTCTTGATGCTGTCAATAGGATACTGAACACCAAGAACGGCATAAAGCTCAGCTACCCAGGCTATAAAGACTATGACCCGAAAAAGGGTGGAATCACCACGTACCCACCGGGGGCAAAAGAAAACGGAGGAATATTCCTGCACTGCAATCCTTGGGTTATAATTGCTGAGACACTTGTCGGCAACGGGACCAGGGCTTATGAGTACTATAATCAGATAAATCCTGTATGCAAAAACGGCAGCATAGATGTATATGAATGCGAGCCATACTGTTATCCCCAAAACATACTTGGGGATGAACATCCTCAATTTGGTCTGGCAAGAAACAGCTGGCTTTCAGGTACCTCATCCTGGGCATACCAGGCAGCTGTACAGTACATTTTGGGAATCCGCCCTGCCTATGAAGGCTTGGTGATTGACCCATGCATACCAAATGATTGGAAGGAGTTTAGAGCAAGAAGGTATTTCAGGGGCTCAAACTATGAGATACATGTAAAGAATCCTGAAGGCATTTCCAAGGGAATAAAAGCTGTATCGTTTGATGGAAAAGGGCTGGAGGGCAATTTGGTACCGTGCTTCGGGGATGGCAAGCTGCACCACATTGAAGTAATGATGGGTAAAAATTCTCATGTGATGGAGGAAGGCAAATGAAATACGGATATTTTGACGATTTAAACAGGGAGTATGTTATAAACACACCCAAAACTCCCTTTCCCTGGATAAACTATCTGGGGCAGGAGGAATTTTTTTCGCTCATTTCAAATACAGCAGGAGGCTACTGCTTCTATAAGGACGCCAGGCTCAGAAGGCTGACCAGATATAGGTACAACAGCATTCCATGGGATAATGGAGGAAGGTATTTCTACATTAATGATGGGGGTAAGGTGCACTCCCTGAGCTGGATGCCGGTAAAGCAAGAGGCTGAAAGCTTTGAATGCAGGCATGGCTTGGGCTATACCAAGATAAAATGCCTGCAGAATAACCTTGAAAGCGAAGTGCTATATATGGTGCCCCTTAAGGACAATGTTGAGCTGCATCATGTAAGCCTTACGAATAAAGGGGAAGAGGAAAAGGAAATCACTCTGTTCTCTTTTATAGAATTTTGCTTGTGGAATGCATATGATGACATGACAAATTACCAGCGCACCTTGAATATCGGTGCTGTCGAGGTAGAGGGCAGTACTATATTCCATAAGACCGATTACAGGGAGAGAAGGAACCACTATTCCTTCTATAGTGTAAACAGAAGGCTTGATGGGTTTGATACAGACAGGGATTCCTTCTTGGGGCATTTTAATGGTTTGCATGAACCGGTGGCAGTCTATGAAGGTGAATCACGAAACTCAATAGCACAAGGGTGGAATCCCATAGCTTCTCATGGTATAAAGCTGAGCTTGCAGCCCGGTGAGTGCATGAAGCTGGTTTTTGTATTAGGCTATGTGGAAAACCAAGAGCATGAGAAATGGGAAAGCACCGGAGTCATAAACAAATCCAAAGCATATGAGCTTATAGATAATTATAAGGATGACAGCTCTGTAGACAGGGCTTATGAGGAATTGAAGCGTCATTGGGATGGACTATTGTCAAGATATGTTCTGAAAAGCGGAGAAGAGAAGCTGAATAGGATGGTGAATATCTGGAATCCCTATCAATGCATGGTAACCTTCAACATGTCAAGAAGTGCTTCCTACTTCGAGACTGGAATAGGGAGAGGGATGGGCTTCAGGGATTCCAACCAGGACCTGCTGGGGTTTGTGCATATGATACCGGATAAAGCAAGGGCAAGGATACTAGAGCTTGCAGCTACGCAGCTTTCTGATGGAGGAGCTTATCACCAGTACCAGCCCCTGACAAAGAAGGGTAATAATGAAATAGGGGGTGAATTCAATGACGACCCCTTATGGCTGATACTATCTACAGTAGCTTATATAAAGGAGACCGGGGACTACTCCATACTTAATGAAAGTATCCCATATAATTGTGACAGTAACGAGCTAGGCACACTCTTTGAGCACTTGAGGAAGGCGTTCTGCTATACTTTGAACAACCTGGGACCTCATGGGCTGCCCCTGATAGGCAGGGCTGACTGGAACGACTGCCTCAACCTCAACTGCTTTTCCACAAACCCTGATGAATCCTTTCAGACCTGTGGCAACAAAAAGGGAAAGGTTGCAGAATCAGTATTCATTGCCGGAATGTTTGTGCTTGTGGGAAAAGAGTACGGAAAGCTGTGCAAGCAGTTAGGGCTTGAAAAGGAAACCGGTGAGATTGAGGCTCAAGTGGAAAAGATGCAGGATAGTGTTATAAGGCATGGTTTTGATAAGGATTGGTTCCTTAGAGCCTACGACTATTATGGCAATAAGGTAGGCAGCATTGAAAATGAAGAAGGACAATTATTTATAGAACCTCAAGGCTTCTGTATAATGGCAGGTATTGGTTTGGAAAACGGAATGGCGTTTAAGGCCTTGGATTCAGTTAATGAAAGGCTGAGCACAAAGTACGGGTTAGTGCTGCAGAACCCGGCTTACAGTGAATATAAGCTGCATTTGGGCGAAATAACCTCCTATCCTCCCGGATTGAAGGAGAATGCAGGTGTGTTCTGCCACAACAACCCATGGATAATGATAGCTGAAACGAGGCTGGGCCGTGGGGATAAAGCCTTTGAATACTATGCAAAGATTGCTCCGGCATATGTGGAGGAAATCAGTGATATTCATAAAATGGAGCCTTATGTGTATGCACAGATGATTGCAGGCAAGGATGCTCCCAACCCTGGTGAAGCAAAGAATTCCTGGCTTACCGGAACTGCTGCATGGAACTATGAGGCAGCTACAAAATGGATTCTGGGAATAAGGCCGGATTTTGAAGGACTTATTATAGATCCGTGCATACCCAAGGAATGGGATGGATTTGAGGTCACAAGGGAATTCAGGAATGCCACCTACAGGATAAACGTTAAGAATCCTGAACATGTAAGTAAAGGGGTTAAACGTGCAATAATAGATGGAAAAGTCTCGGCAGATGTCTTGATACCGATATTTAATGATAATTCAATCCATGATATAGAAATAATCCTGGGATAGATATTTCCTTCAGAACGAGAACAGCTAGGTGTAGCCACAAATTAGCAGAATGGTATGTATATCAGCGAACACTTATAAGTCGATATTGAATGCCTAGGGCAGTTAACTTGAGTATGGCATTCAATAAATCAATGTTGGTGTTATTTGCATAACACCAGGGTAACAGAATAGAGTGAAGATACGCAGGAAAATCCGTAAGGTTTACGTGATGTAAACCTAGCACATACCAACAGGACGTTGGGTTTATGTGCGTTAGGATTTTACAAGTATCAAGCTCTAATTCTGTCCAAAGCTTATACTGTGTGATTCGATATACATACCATTCTGATTTTTTTAATATCTTCTTTCCGGTATTTTCTTTGAGACCAGAAGCCCTTTTATCTGTTTAACTTCATCTTCACTGCATTCCAGTGTAATAACCCCCATATCGTAGGTCTGATATAATAGCACCTTGTTGCTTAAAGCCAAATAGTTCTCTATTCTTTCGAAGGGGTACCAGCCTACTGCATTGGTATAGCTGAAGGGGATGGAAAGCTCCAGCCTGAAGTCCACACCGTTTACTGCAAAGCCTTTATCAGTTACATAAGCTTTCAGAGTTCTGCTGTTTATCAGGAAGAGTACTTCAATAATAAGTGCGAGAGCAGCCAGATAAGCTATGGACCAAAGGCTTTCCGCGGTAACCTCGCGTTTTCTGACCATTGGCATAAAGACCGCTATAAAGGGAAGCGCCAGCATTATAAGTCTGTCACGCATTTCAAAGGACTTTGCAGGAAGAACCTTTATTATATTCAAGGCTTTCATGCGGTTTTTTGTGTAGAAATACTTTATAAGTGCTTGGGAATACATTGCCGTAATATAGGCTGAGATATAAAGCACGGCTGCAAGCAGGGCAGCATTTGGGGAATCCAATATCACCTGCGGGGGAATCATGGTATTTATTAAGATGAAAAATAACAGAAATGTAAAAAGGGATACTATAAAAATAATTGTTTTCATTGTATTGCTCATATATTCTCCTCATTTCTAATTTTAGCTTCGAATGAATTTTATCCATGTACACTCTAAATTATATCAAATCTTTATTAAAAATCAATTTAATGTATAATATAGATAGGTACGAGGTTGCGAGGTTCGAGGTACGTGGACTAGGGTAAGGCTTCAAGGGCTTTCTTAAAGCACGAGGCACGAGCCACGAGGCAAAAAAGGAATAAATGCCAATATATTGTGAATGAAATAGATATTAACATATAACAGTCATTAGGAGGCCTTAACATGCTATCTTTGGATGATAAGCTTAAAAACCTCCCGGAGAATCCCGGGGTATATATAATGCGTGATGAATTCAATGAAATAATATATATCGGCAAGGCAATAAACTTGAAAAACAGGGTAAGGCAGTACTTCCAATCCTCCAAGAACCAGCATCCCAAGGTTGCTGCCATGGTTGAGAGAATAGTGGACCTGGAGTATATTATAACCGACTCCGAGCTTGAGGCTCTTATCCTGGAGTGCAATCTCATTAAAAAACATCGTCCTAAATACAATATCATGCTTAAGGATGACAAGCATTACCCCTATATAAAGATTACCATAAACGAGGAATATCCCAGATTGCTGATTGTGAGGGAGATTAAGAAGGACGGAGCGAAATATTTTGGCCCCTATACCGATGTGACTGCGGTAAACAGAACCATTGACCTTCTGAAAAGCCTATTCCCGATAAGATATTGCAACAAAAATATCAGCAGGATAATGGGAAAGGAAAGACCCTGTCTCAACTATCACATAAAGAAATGCGTTGCTCCATGCCAGGGAAATGTCAGCAAAGAACAATACAAGGAGCTGACGGACTCGATCATAATGATGCTGGAGGGTAAGCAGGAGGAAGTTTTGAAGCGGCTGGAGAGTAAAATGCATCAAGCGGCAGAGGACTTGGATTTTGAAAAAGCGGCTGAAATCAGGGATAATATGAACTCCTTAATAAAGATAGCAGAAAAGCAGAAAATGATATCCTCAGCACTGGTAGACCAGGATATAATAGCCTTTGCGGTGGATCAGTCAGAGTCTTGCATACAGGTTTTCTTTGTTAGAGGGGGAAAGCTTATCGGAAGAGAGCATTTTATTATTGAGGATACCAAGCTGAGCGATTCCAAGGAGATATTGAGCAGCTTCATAAAGCAGTTCTATGGCACGGATACGCTTATACCCAGAGAGATAATTCTGCAGGAAGAGATAGATGAAATAAGTATCATTGAGCGTTGGCTAAGCGATAAAAGGGGAGGCCGTGTCAAGCTGGTCGTGCCGCAAAGGGGAGAGAAGCAGAAGCTTATTTCCATGGTAAGCAAGAATGCAGAGGATACCTTGAGGCTCATCATTGAAAAGCAGAAAGGTGATGAAGAGAGGACAATGGGGGCTTGCAAAGAATTAAAGGATATATTGGAACTTCCGGATATCCCTGTACGGATTGAAGCATTTGATATTTCACATCTTCAGGGAGTGCTGAACGTCGGGTCCATGATAGTTTTTGAAAAGGGCAAGCCCAATAACAGGAATTACAGGCGGTTCAGGATAAAATCCGTAGAAGGTGCAAATGACTATGAGAGCATGAGGGAGATAATGGAGAGAAGATTTGTCCATGGTATCAGGGAAAAGGATGAACTGGCAGCAGAGGAAAAAGACATGGAGCTGGGCAAATTCTCAGTATTCCCGGACCTTATCATGCTCGATGGAGGCATAGGTCAGATAAATGCAGTGCTGCCTGTACTTAAAGAGTTGAATATAAGCATACCTGTGTGCGGAATGGTTAAGGACGACAAGCACAGAACCAGGGGACTGATTTATAATGGCAGTGAAATCGGTATACCAATAAACTCAAAGGCTTTCAGGCTTATAACCAATATTCAGGATGAAGCTCACAGGTTTGCAATAAACTACCATAAGAGCCTGAGAAGCAAAACAGCTGTAAAATCGGCATTGGATGATATACCTGGAATTGGACCTGCCAGGAGAAAGGCGCTTCTTACACACTTCGGCAGTCTGAAGAATATTAAGAAGGCGACCTTGGAGGAACTAAGCGAAGTTGAGGGAATGAACAAAAAAACTGCAGAAGTTGTATTTAATTTTTTTAAATCATAAGACTTTTTAAAAAATGTTCCGTATTATATTATGAAAACTAAAAAATGAAGTTTAATGGAATGCTTTAATAAATTAAAACTAGGAGGTAAAAAGATGTATAAGAAATTATATAAGTCAAGAACAGTCAAAACAATAGCAGGTGTATGCGGAGGATTAGAGGATTATTTTAATATTGATGTTACGATAATAAGACTTATTTGGGTTGCACTTACAATAGCTACAGGTATATTTCCCGGCGTTTTCGCTTATGTGGCTGCAGCACTTATAATCCCTGATGAGCCTGTAGGAAACAGCAAAGACTACAGTTCAAACCAGAACCCGGAATACAAGATAGATAAAGATGAACAATAGTGCCTCTTTACAGAAAGATATTCTAATCCTGTAGAGGCACAACATTAAGGATGTGCGTTTTTAACACTTGAATAAGATATATAGTAGTTGTGTTAAAAAGCACTTAGTAAGAGGGTGTTTTGTTGAAGTTCTTAATTGATACTCACTGTCATACCATATCAAGCGGCCATGCATACAGCACAATCTCAGAAATTGCTGAAACAGCGGCGGTCAAAGGTCTTAAGCTTATAGCAATGACCGACCACGGACCTGCCATGCCGGGAGGTCCTCATATATTTCATATAGGAAATCAGAGGGTTATACCCGATTATATAAAGGGCGTAAGGGTGCTGAAGGGTGTAGAGGCCAATATAATGGATTATGAAGGTGGACTTGACTTGCCTGTAAGTTACTTAAAAAATCTTGAAATAGTAATTGCTTCCTTTCATGATGTGTGCGTAGCACCTGGTAGTGTGGAAGAGAATACAAGAGCACTGTTGGGGGCAATGAGGAATCCATATGTGGATATTATAGCCCATCCAGGCAATCCATATTATCCCATTGATATAGACAGACTGATTCAGTGCGCTTATGATACAGGAAAGTTAATAGAAATAAACAACAGCTCCTTTATAGGAAGCCGCAAGGGAAGTGCGGAAAATTGCAGAAGAATTGCAGCCAAGGCTAAGGACAAGGGTGTTAAATTAGTCGCGGGCAGCGATTGCCATATCTGCTACGATGTAGGGAAATTCAACAAGGTAGAAGAGATATTCAAAGAAGTTGCAATGCCTGAGGAGCTTGTCATAAACACTGATCCCCAAAAGCTCATTAACTATCTGAAAAAAAATGGCAGAAGAGTTTCGATGTAGGCTGAAGGGGACGTAACCACTGAACACACGGCTGTTCCACGGAAGGACACGGCGGATTTTATTAATAAATATAGTAATATTGAGGCTTAAGAAACCTCGGAGGCTAACCTAAAGCATGTGGCACGAGGCACGTGGCACGAGGCACGCAGCACGAGGCAAAAAATAGGTATAACCCACAATTGAACAATCTTGATTCATGAGTAGTATATTTACAGAATATACATAGAGTAAAAGCCAGTTTGGAGGGATACAAATGACCCTTAAAAAAGCCTTTACTCTTTTTTTATGCGCTATTTTAGCAGTTTTTATATTTATAGGGCCATCTTTGTTGGAGCAGATGAAAAACAATTATAAGAAAAGCCTGGAGCCGGTACATAAAAAAACAGAGTGGACTGGTGTGATAACCTTATGGGACTATCCACGCCTTGACGTAAGAAATGGGACCCGTTTCGGCTGGATTAAGAGCAAGATCAGGCAGTTTGAGAAGCAAAACCCCGGAGTGTTTATCGAGTTTCGGGGGATGGATTGGAAGGAGGGCCCAAGTTTCTTGACGGCTGCAGCAAAGATAGGGGCAAACCCCGACATTGCCCCGGTGGGCAGTGATTATTTTTTCATGTCCAAAGGGTACTTGGAGGAGTTGGATAGTTACATAAGCCTTGGGGAAAAAGCTGACTTCATAGGCAGCATACTTGATACCGCAACCTATAATGGTAAGCTCTACGGAATACCCTGGATGATGACAGGCTATACGATGCTTCTGAATACAGATAAATTCAATGAAAGGAATATCAGTCTCCCGGAAAACGGGGAGTGGACCTATGAGCAGTTCGTAGAAGCTTTAAAGCAGCTTACTTATGATACCAACGGCAGGGGCGGACCGGATGTGTTCAGCTTTAACTCCTTTGTTGAGCCGGGCTATTATAATACCTTTGGACTAATAATGAGCGACGGCGCGCAAATAGTAGATGATGCGACTGGAAAATATACCTTCAACACCCCTGAGGCATTGTCTGGACTTACTAAACTCTGTGACCTCAAATTCAAATACAAGGTTACCCATCCGGGTTTTGGAACCATGAATGAAAACCAAGCTTGGTCCTCATTTTTGAATGGAGAAACGGCAGTATATATTGCGGGTTCCTGGACAGTGCCGCTGCTCCGTAATTCTCAGGGCAGCAGCGGAATAAATTTTGCAGTGGCAAAGTTTCCTGCCGGGAAATCGGAGGTGCCTTTATCGATAAGCTCGACAACTTGCTCCTATGCTGTTTTTAAGCAGAAGGAGGTCAGTAAAATGAAGGTTTGTGCTGATTTCATAAAATTCATCACTGCTGCAGAGACACAGAGTGAATTGGTGGATTTTGGGTACTTCCCTGTCAGAAAATCAGGTAAACATCTGTACGAAAATGACAAAGAGATGTATACTATACAGCAGAGCTTATATTTTGCAGAGCACCTGCCTAAGGTGGATAACTGGAGTGAAATCGACCTTATATTGCAGACTAAGATAAAGGAAGCATTACAGGGAAATATTAGCCCTGAACAAGCTCTGAAAGACGCAGAAAGGCTGATTGAACAACTCAGAAAATAGGCTACAAGGGTACGGGTAACACTGAACACACAGAATCCCACTGAATACACGGTGGTATTTATCAGAATAATACCCACACTCCAGCGACTTGCGCAACCCACGAGCCACGAGGCACGTAGCACGAGGCAAAAAATTCTCATGCATCTCAGGGTTGAATAATTGTTAATAATAATGGATAGATTTCACATAAAGAAACAAATCAAACGGAGGAGATTGTATGACTGAGGTTAAGAGCACAAAAAAAGAAAAACAGCCCATAATAGAATATAATGGCAAGAAATACATAAGAATACCGGTGAAGACTCACGTGATAACCAGGGAAGACAGTATTGTCGACGTTGTGAAAAAATATGCCCAGGAAATAGTAAAGGAAAATGATATAGTATTCATTAGCGAAAAGGCTGTAGCAATTACACAAGGCAGGGCTTATCCTATGAGCCAGATCAAACCAAGGCCGTTGGCAAAGCTGCTTTCAAAATATGTAACAAAGACTCCCTCCGGCATAGGTCTTGGAATACCGGAGACTATGGAAATGGCGCTAAGGGAATGCGGCGTGCTGAGGATTGTTTTTGCTGCAGTTGTGAGCTTCTTTGGAAAGCTTATGGGTCGTAAGGGGGATTTCTACAGAGTAGCCGGCTATAAGGCTTCTTCGATAGATGGTCCTACTCACAATACACTGCCGCCCTATAACAAGTACGTTGTACTTGGACCGGCAAACCCTGACGAAGTGGCAAAGAAGATAGGCGAAAGCATAAAAGCAGAGGTTGCAATAGTAGATATTAACGATTTGGGCGGGAATATTTTAGGAACCTCAAAACCAACCATGGATAGAAAAACCTTAGTTGGAATACTGAGGGATAATCCTCTTGGACAGGGCACCGAGCAGACACCTATGGGAATAATAAGAAGCTCAGTGGAGTAACTTTATCATAGGACACATAGAGAAAATCTGAAAGGGGACAGCAGAGTAATGCAGGATTGCTGTAGAAGCTATGCTTCAATAAAACTTGATATAGATAACATATTATATGATGAGCCAATGAAAAACCATACCTCTTTCAAACTGGGGGGGCCTGCCGACATATTCATTGAGCCGGATAACACTGAAGCGCTGTCAAAAGCGATAAAAAGCTTGAGGGAGCACTCAGTACCATACTATATTATAGGTAATGGAAGCAATCTTCTGGTATCTGACAAAGGGCTCAGAGGTGCAATAGTCAAAATTGGTGAGAAGTTCGGAAGCGTAAACATTGATGGAGATAGGGTAATATCTGAGTGCGGCATTTTACTTTCTACATTATCCAAAATGGCAGCTAAGAGCAATCTTACAGGCATGGAGTTTGCCAGCGGCATTCCTGGAGCTCTCGGAGGAGCGGTCACTATGAATGCAGGAGCTTATGGCGGGGAAATGAAGGATATTGTAGAGTGGGTAGAAGTTCTGGATCAGGACCTTCAATTGAGGAGACTGCAAAATGCTGAAATGGAGTTCGGATACAGAAAAAGTGTGATAGAACCCAGAAAATATATAGTCATAAGGTGCTGCTTAAAGCTGAAAAAGGGAAATCCCGACGAGATAAACAGCATAATGGCAGACCTGACCGAAAAGAGGAAAACCAAGCAGCCATTGCATTTGCCAAGCGCGGGGAGCACCTTCAGGAGACCTGAGGGGTACTTTGCCGGCAAGCTCATAGAGGATGCAGGCTTGAGAGGTTTTTCCCTGGGTGGAGCGCAGGTATCACCCCTGCACTGCGGCTTTGTTGTAAATAATGGAGGTGCCGCAGCACAGGATGTATATGACCTCATAAGGCATGTGCAGAATACTGTATATGAGAAGTTCAATGTGATGCTGGAACCGGAAGTGAAAATTTTAGGTGAATTTTAAGGATTGCGAGGCGTATGACTGTAGTGGTCACACGCCTTTTTCATGTTCATTTTATTTCATAAAAACTGTTGACATTCGAAAACTATCGAAATATAATAAAATTAGAAAATCATGGAAGGAGGTAGTTGTATGGGCATAATGGATAAGGTTACTATACATCATTCTACTGCGTATGACTTCCTGGCAGGAATGTTCAGGTTGAATAACAATGAGAAGCTGATAGAAATAAAAAATGAATTCGGTCTGGAAGAAAAGGTAAAACTAAATGATGATATCCTCAAATGGGTGGATACCAGTAGGGGTAAGCTGACTCAGGAGGTTAACGGCTGGATCGATTTGTTCTTCAATTATGAAAGCTTCTATGGTGTATGCCTTCTTCACTCCATAGCTGAAAACGACTTGAAGGATATTAATGACTTGCTGGAATATATAAAGGGACTGTCCTGTACAGATATTCTGAAAAAGTTTCTGGAAACGGGGTATAGCAAAACAGTCAGCAGGGAGCAAATTGAAGAAATGCTTGGAGATTATAAAACAGCAGTATCCTTTATAGAAAAAAATGTATCCATGCCATCTAAGCAGAAGTGGGAGCTGCTCCAATTCTTCCTTGATCCTGACAGCATGAAGGAGAAACTTCTGAAGCTTATCGAATGGTCTTATGATAATATTTTCAAGGATGGAATTAAGACCGCTGAAGAAGTGGTTATTAAACAGGAGAAGGAGCTCGAGAAAAAGCTCAGGATGTATGGGGAAGACTATCTGAAACTGTTGCTAGATACTGACTGCTCCAAGAATAAGTTAACAAAACCCATTGTTATCGCATTGTCATATTACTACGAAATTTCCAGTTCCAATTTCTACAGTGATGATGCGGTTGTGGACTTCCATCTGTTTGGCTACAGGGTTCCGGAACTTTTTGCTGAAGGTAAGCATGCCTTGCTCTCCAATGTCAATATGTTTAAAGCATTAGCAGACGAAACACGGTTAAATATCATAAAGCTTTTATGCCAGCGTCCGTGGTATGGAAATGAGCTTGCACAGGAGTTGAAGCTTTCAAACTCTACAATTTCCTATCATGTGTCAATGTTGTCCTTGAATGATTTTGTTGAATTTGTAAGAGAAGATAACAGATTCTACTTCAGTGCAAATATGGATAAAATAAAAAAAATTCTGTGTGATGCTCTGGATAACATGGTAAAGTAATTTTTTTTAGCCGTATGATTCGATAAATATCGAAAGTGAGCTGATCTAAAATATATGAAAAGAGGATGATAAAATGGATGAATTAAACAAAAAGGGTATATTCACCAACAGGAATTTTGTGCTCCTTTGGTTAGGACAGCTGGTTTCATTGCTAGGTAACAGGTTTCATGAGATGGCTTCAATGTGGTATATATATCAGGTTACCGGATCGCCGCTAAAAATGGGTATAACACTTGTATTCTCAACGCTGCCTGCAGTTATACTCGGCCCATTTGCCGGAGCTGTTGCAGACAGGTATGACAGGAAGCGGATTATAGTGTTATCAGACTTTGCAAACGGAGGTATTGTGGGTATCATTACAATACTCTTATATACAGGAAATCTTGAGATTTGGATGCTGTACCTGCTGGCGGGGGTAAGGTCTGTGGCGTCTACATTCTTTGGACCTGCAGTATTAGCTTTGACACCATCCATAGTGCAAAAGGAGCAGCTGCTTAAAGCTAACTCGATGAACCAGCTTTCCAGGGATTTCACCGGCATACTGGGTTATGCGGCCGGAGGTGCAATGATTGCTGTATTGGGTATACCGGGATTGTTTCTTCTTGACAGCATTTCCTTCATACTTTCAGCAATATCTGAAATTTTCATAAAAGTGCCCAAGATCAGGGCTGAGGTTGCAGAGAAAAAGTCTATGAGTAGCGAGATTTTGGAAGGTGTTCGCTTTACTGTTAAAAGGAAGGAGCTTTTGCACTTCATAATTGTAGGGGGCTTGATAATTAACTTCTTCCTTGCACCCTTGCAAATATATATTACACTGTTGGCAGGGCAAAGGCTGCATATGGGCAGTGAGGGGTATGGTATCCTGTTAGCGGCAATAACAGCCGGAAGCCTTGGAGCGACTCTTTTGGTACCTGCTATTGGGAAGAGGTTCAGTTATTATATACTTACATTTGCAGGGCTTACACTTGAAGGGGTGCTTATGATGCTGCTGGGAATATCGGGAAGCTTCCATGCATCATTTGCCGTACTCGCATTAATGGGGGCATCCATTTGCGTATGTAATGTATCATTGAATACGGTGCTTCAGAATCTTATACCCAATGAGATGATGGGAAGGATCGGCGGTATACTGGGAACGATATGCCAGGCCACCATTCCGCTAGGGTACTTCATCGGCGGTATGATGACTGAAAAGTATGATCTGACAGCTATTATTGTGATAAGTGGATTGATAGTTGCACTTTCAGGTTTGTCTACCTATAAAACAGCCAGAAACACCGAAATGCAAAAGGAAGCTATCGTATAAACTTTATATTGCTTCAGATGGTATGTATTGGACTGAGCTGCAATGCTTTACTGTACATACCATCTATTTTTTTATTAAGTTTGCTGAAATGCTACTTTAGTATGACAAATGGCATTTTGATAATAATAATGATATTATTAAGAAGTGATCAACAAATTTATATGAGGTGAGACACTTGATAAAGCTCTATGCGGATTACCATACCCACACGGTTTACAGCCACGGTACGGGAGAGATAATGGACAATGTCATGGCGGCAAGAAAGAAGGGGCTTACAGAGATTGCAATAACAGACCATGGCATAAGGCACTTTGCCTATGGAGTAAGACTAAAGGATATTGCAAGGATGCGGGATGAGATAGATAGGATAAATGACAGTGGGTCGGGGATAAAGGTCCTATTGGGTATGGAGTGCAATATAATAAGCACTGATGGGGATATTGACATGAATGACAGGATACGCAAATATCTTGACATACTTCTGGTAGGCTTTCATATGATGGTATTACCGAAGACTGCAAAGGACGTAATAAACATATACGGCAGGAATTATATGTCGAAAATATTTCACCTGGGCACAGAAGGAATTAAAGAGATAAATACCGAATCAATGATTAAAGCCATAAGAAAACATAAGATTGATATTATAACACATCCAGGCGCCCGCATTCCCCTAGATACCACCCTTATTGCAAGAGAAGCAGCCAAAGCGGGTACAGCTCTTGAGATAAATTCTCACAGCAGCTATATGAGAGCGGAGCATGTCATCGCAGGGGCAAGAGAAGGGGCGAAGTTTGTGATTGACAGTGATGCCCATTCCCCGCAGGATGTGGGAAACCTGCAGAATGGACTTGATATTGCCATAGAAGCCGGTCTAACCAGCGAACAAATAATTAATGCAGTAAAGTAACGGGATTTTAACTAAGATGTTCTATAAGTTCTGCTCCACTGCACGTGGATACCCACGAGCAGCCCACAGAAAAGAACATCTAAGTTAAAATGACCTCATGGGGAGGAATACAAATGAAGTTCTTGATTGTTACAGGCTTATCGGGTGCTGGTAAAAGCCAATCCATTAAATTTCTTGAGGATTTGGGGTATTTTTGTGTTGACAACCTGCCCCCGGCATTGATTAGCAAGTTTGCAGAAATGTGCTCGGAAAGCAAGGGAGCTATAGACAAGGTAGCAATAGTAATAGATATAAGGGTTGGCAGATTCTTCGATCAGCTGACCGTCAGCCTTGATGAGCTTAAAGCAACAGGAAATACATATGAAGTACTTTTTCTGGAGGCTTCTGATGAAACTCTCATTAAACGCTTCAAATCCAGCAGGAGGTTGCATCCTCTTGCTGCTGACGGCAGGATAATAAAAGGAATTAAGGCTGAGAGGAGAAAGCTCCAGGAAATAAAATCAAAAGCAACGAATATTATAGATACAACAAATATGAGTCCATCAGAGCTAAAGGAGGAGATAATCCATCTATTTGTAGAAGGGGGCAAGTCTGAAGGACTTATCATAAACATATTGTCCTTCGGCTTCAAATATGGCATACCCTTGGATTCTGACATGGTATTCGATGTAAGATTTCTTCCCAATCCATACTATGTGGAGGACCTGAAAAAATACAGCGGAACTGACGAAGGCGTAAGGAATTATGTGATGCAGTGGCCTGCAGCAGTAGAGTTTATGAACAAGCTTACTGACATGGTGGAGTTCCTGATTCCGCATTTCATAAAAGAAGGAAAATCACAGTTGGTAATTGCCATAGGTTGCACTGGAGGGCGGCATAGATCCGTCACAATGGTCAACATGCTGAGCCAGAAGCTCAAAGAGAACAATCACAGGGTTATAGTAGAACATAGAGATATAGAGGAAGAGAATTATAGGTAAGTGTGAGGTACGAGGTTCGGGGTTCGAGTTGTAGGGAACGCATTGTATGCGTTCCGTTGTAGCTAGTGACTAGCGATTTCTAGGGGGGTTACACTTGAAAAGCAATTCGTTAAAGAATATTTTGCATGAGAAGGGTATTATTTCAGGGGGTCCTAAAATTGTAGCAATAGGAGGAGGTACTGGGCTTTCAGTGCTTCTCAGGGGTTTGAAAAAGCATACTTCCAATATAACTGCAATTGTAACAGTATCAGATGATGGAGGTGGCTCGGGGCTGCTTAGGGAGGATATGGGAATGCTTCCTCCTGGAGATATAAGAAACTGTATAGTTTCTCTGGCAAACACCGAACCTATAATGGAGCAGCTTATGCAATACAGGTTCAAAGAGGGGTCCTTGAAGGGACAGAGCTTCGGGAACCTTTTTATTGCTGCAATGAATGACATTTGCGGCAGCTTTGATTCTGCAATTAAGGAAGTAAGCAGCGTATTAGCTGTTACTGGCAAAGTATTGCCGGTGACTCTTGAAAATGTGGTGCTATTTGCGGAGCTTGAAGATGGAACAGTTATAAAAGGGGAATCCCAAATACCCATCAAACAGAGGTTAGCAAATAAAAGAATAAGGAAAGTATTCCTGAAGCCCAGTAATTGCAAGCCTATACCGGAGGCATTGAAGGAAATCGAGGATGCCGATGTCATTATACTGGGTCCTGGAAGCCTTTATACCAGCATCATACCCAATGTACTTGTGAAAAACATGGCCAAAGCTATTAATAGCTCCGGTGCTTTGAAGATATATGTGAGCAACATAATGACGCAGCAGGGGGAAACTGTCGGATACAGTCTTTCTGAGCATATTAAGGCAATAAATGACCATGGGAATAAGCTTCTTATAGATTATGCTATTGCGAATACCGGGAAAATCCCTCAAATACTGCTGGAAAAGTATAAAACTGAAGATGCTTCTCCGGTTTTGATAGACTATGATATAATAGCGGATATGGGGATTAAAGTCCTTGTTGGAGATTATGTAAGCATCGAAAACGGATATCTGAGACATAATTTCGACGAGCTAGCGAAGCGGATATTCAAGCTGATAAGCGAAGAGAAGCTTCAAAAGGATAAAAAGAGACTGTTGGACTATTACTTTATTAGCGGTATATTAAAGAAGAGCAAAAGAATTAAACAAAGGGGAGATAAGCTTGAATGAAAATGTGAAAAAAGAGGTAATATCGTGGATAAAGCTGATACTATCAGCGTTTATTATTGCTTTTATACTAAAGACCTATATTTTTCAGGTGGCGCTTGTAAATCAGATTTCAATGGAACCAACACTGCACGAAGGTCAAATTCTGATAATTGCGAAGGTGAACTATTTATTCAAAGACCCTGAGAGAGGGGACATCGTAGTATTGAAGGATGAACTGGAGAACAAGTATTTGATAAAGAGGGCAATAGGACTTCCGGCTGAAGTCATAGATATAAGGAATAATATGGTTTATATAAATGGAAAGGCGCTAAAGCCTGATTATACCGAGGTACCAACTCAAGACAACGGCTTCGTCAAATCCAAAGTGCCGGAAGGCAAGTACTTTGTGATGGGGGATAACAGACTGCACAGCAGAGACAGCAGATCAGACACGGTGGGTTTTGTCAACCGCAGCAATATCGTGGGCAAGGCAGTATTTAGAATTTGGCCTATCAGTAAAATTGGAATCGTAAAATAAAGAGGTGTTCTTATGACCTTCTCATCCCTAACAAAAAACGAGATATCTAAAATTGTCATAAACAATAAGTGCTGTCGGCTGGCTTTGCTTTCAGCACTTATTAAAATGACCGGAACAGTCCAGATACATGGAGTGAACAAGATAGGTATCAGGCTTTCCACTGAGAATGCTTCTATAGCAAGAATGCTGTTCTCGCTGCTTAAGAGTTGCTTTGAAATCAATACTAGGGTTGTTGTCAGGAAAAACAAACAACTTAAGAAGAACAATAATTACACCTTGTATATAGATTCTGATATGGGCTCCCAGGAGATACTCAAGGCGACAGGCATACTGCAGGATGGGGACAAAGGCTTAAGGTTCAGCCATAAGCTGCCCCACCATCTGATAAAAAAGGCTTGCTGTAGAAAGGCATATCTAAGGGGAGTTTTCCTCGGCGGCGGCTCAATAAGTGATCCGGAGAAGACCTACCATCTTGAATTGGTAACGAACAATGAGGACTTTGCCGAAGATATTAAAGAACAATTGAATCACTATGAGCTTGGAGCAAAGGTGGTAGTGAGGAAGGGAAATTATGTGGTTTATATAAAGGAAGGTGAGCACATCGTGAACTTCCTTAATATAATTGGTGGGCATAATGCTCTTCTGAGCCTGGAGAACGTTAGGATATACAAGGAAATGCGTAACAATGTCAACAGGATTGTGAACTGTGAGACTGCCAACCTGGATAAGACACTAAATGCTGCCATGAGACAGATAGAGAATATCAAATATATAAAGAAATCAATAGGTTTGGATAAGCTTCCGGAAGGACTTGCGGAGATTGCTGATCTTAGGCTTGAATATAAAGAAGCGAGCCTCAAGGAATTGGGTGAAATGATGAGTCCTGTGGTAGGAAAATCAGGAGTCAACCACAGACTTAGAAAGCTGGATCAAATAGCAGAAAATCTTAAGGACAGACACAAAGAATAGTTTTATACATAAGTATTTCCATTTGTGTTATAATGTTGTATAAATAGACGACATTTGTTCTGGGACAAGCCTTCAGATAGGGGGGATATCTAGTATGAGGAAGATTCTGGTTGAAAAATTAAAGGAAGGGATGGTCCTTGCCAGGACTCTGCACAGCTATGACGGAAACATACTGTTGAATGCTGGTATCATACTTAAAAATTCTTATATAATAAAGTTCAAGGATTTAGGCATAAGGGAACTTTATATTGAAGATGAAATAAGTCATGACATTGTAGTCAAGGACGTCATATCCGAAGAAACAAGATTTGAAGCAAGGATAAATATCAAGAATGCCATGGACAGCATAAGATATGGAAGTTCCCTTGATGTTAAGCCGATCAGGAACAGTGTGTGCAATATGATAGATGAGCTTATGAATGTCAAGGATACAATGGTTAACCTGCAGGACTTGAAGAGCACTGACCAATATACCTTCAGCCATAGTGTCAATGTATGCGTGTTATCTCTGATTACCGGCATATCCATGAACTATGGAGAGGATAAGCTTAGAGAGCTTGGGATAGGGGCAATGCTGCACGATGTAGGCAAGATAAGGATACCCAATGAAATATTGAATAAACCGGACAGTCTGACGGCGGAAGAGTTTGAAATAATCAAAAAGCATACAGGCTATGGTTATGAGCTGCTTAAGAAAAGCAAGGTGCTGAGCACCTACGCAAGCTACATTGCCTTAACCCATCATGAAAGGCATGACGGAGAAGGCTATCCCCTGGGACTCAGAGGAGAAGAAATACATGAGTTTGCCAGAATAGTATCCATCGCTGATGTATATGATGCAATTACCTCGGATCGGGTATACAGGAGGAGAATAAATGTAAATGAAGCGGTGGAGTATTTGGTTGGAATGGGAGACCACCAATTCGACTACAATATAGTAAGGAATTTTATTGAGCATATAACCATATACCCGCCGGGAACCTGCGTGCGTCTAAACGAGGGGGAGAAGGCGATAGTGGTGGATGTCAACAAGAAATACCCCAACAGGCCAATAATTAGAATACTTGTTGACAGTGAAGGACAGATACCGAGGGAGCCTATAGAAATTGACCTGACCAAGAACAACACCCTCTTGATCAGCGAAATAATAGAGGACATATAGATAAGGGGTACGAGGTTCGAGGTTCGAGGTGCGAGGAGAGGGGTGCGGGGTTCGAGGTGCGAGGAGAGTGGTACGAGGTTCGAGGTGCGGGGTGTAGGGAACGGTGCTACACCGTTCCGCAGTAGGGGCGGGTTTCCATGCCCGCCAGGATGGTGACAAATTGCATTATTGGAGGGTTACTTATGTTAGTCGGAATTGACCTGGGAGGTACTGCAATCAAAGCAGGCTTGGTAGACCGGGAGGGAAGGATACTGATCCAGTCTTCCATAGATACCAAGGTAGGAAGAGATTACAGGCTCATAATTGAAGATATGAAGAAACAGATAGAAAAGCTTCTAAAGGACTACGGAAGCGGAATTGACGATATAGAGTCCATAGGCATTGGTGCCCCTGGGCTTATGAATTACAGGACTGGACATGTTATATACTGCACCAATTTATTCTGGAACAACATTCCATTGGGAGTAGAGCTACAGGAGTATTTCAAGAAACCGGTATATATTGAAAATGACGCCACAGTAGCAGGCTTGGCTGAAAGCTTATTCGGCTCCACGAGGAGTGTGGCCAATTCTGTATTTATTACAATCGGAACCGGCATAGGCTCAGGCATTATAATAAATCATAAGGTTTACAGCGGAAGCCACTTTGCAGGCTCTGAGATAGGGCACATGATAATAGGGGATAACTTCTACAAATGCAACTGCGGAAATAACGGCTGCCTTGAGACCTTCGCGTCGGCAACTGCAATGATAAAATATGCAATACACAGGCTTCAAAATGACAAGGTGAAGTCAACGATTCTGGATAAGGCTGCCGGTAAAACAGAAAATATCAATGCAAAGATAATTTTTGGTGCTGCCAAGGAAGGGGATCAGCTTGGCAATGAAACAGTAGACAGGATGATCAGATATCTTTCCATTGGCATATTAAACGTATGCAACATATTGGACCCTGAAATAATTGCAATAGGCGGCGGGGTATCCAAAGCAGGGGACTATCTCATTGAACGGTTGAAGAGTGAAGTGGGGAAGATGTTCTTTACACCCAATATAGAGTACGGGGATATCGTGCTGGCACAGCTGGGAAATGAAGCAGGAATACTGGGAGCGGCTTTTCTTGGGAATAACATGTAGTATATTTGGAGATAGTGATTTATTGTCACTATCTTTTATATATTTGTAGATTTTTATAACTAATTGCACAATTTCCAGTAAATTATTATTATGGAAATTGCATATAATATCCAGTATAATTATTCTGATGAAGAAGAAAGTTCGGGGCATAGCACCATTAGGGTGTTTTAGTTAAGAAATTCACCTTTGGGGAGGAAAGATTATGAAAAGGCTTGGTTTTGATTATTCAAACTCCATGGTTAAGGACCATGAGATTTCATACTTGAGAGAATATGTGAAATCTGCCCATAACATGCTTCACGGGAAGACAGGAGCGGGAAATGATTTTTTAGGCTGGGTGGACTATCCTAAAAACTACGATAAGGATGAATTAGATAGGATATTGAAGGCGGCTCATAGGATAAGGGATTTCTCGGAGGTGCTGCTGGTAATAGGTATTGGAGGGTCATATCTAGGCGCGAGGGCGGCGGTAGAACTGCTGGGACATTCCTTTCACAACCTGCTGCCTAAGAATAAGAGAAATGCCCCTGAGATATATTTCCTAGGCAACAATATAAGCGGCTCATATTTCAAGCAGCTTATGGAAGCTATAGAAGGGAAAAGCGTCAGCGCATGTGTGGTCTCAAAGTCTGGAACTACTACAGAGCCTGCAATAGCCTTCAGGTTCGTGAAGGCATATTTGGAGGAGCAGTATGGAAGGACTGAAGCGGCTAAGAGGATTTTCGCCATTACAGATGCTTCCAGAGGCGCGCTTAAGAAGCTTGCAACCGCTGAAGGCTATGAAACCTTTGTAATAGCGGATGATATAGGGGGCAGGTACTCAGTGCTTACTCCCGTAGGACTCCTTCCTATAGCAGCAGCAGGGATTGATGTAAAGAGCATACTTGAAGGGGCCAGAGATGCTTGGGAAGAGTACTATGAGCCGGAGGTAGAAAAAAACCCTTGCTATCAGTATGCGGCTGTAAGAAGTATACTCGGCAGAAAGGGCAAAGCCATAGAAGTCATGATAAACTATGAGCCTTCCCTGCACTACTTCGCTGAGTGGTGGAAACAGCTCTACGGAGAAAGCGAAGGTAAGGACGGCAAGGGCATATTCCCTGCTTCAATGGATTTCTCTACCGATTTGCACTCCTTGGGACAGTTCCTGCAGGATGGTACCAGAAATATGTTTGAAACCATCCTAAATGTGGAAAAACCCAAGCTGGAGATAGAGATAATCAATGATGAGGAAAACCTAGACGGCTTGAATTTTGTAAGTGGAAGGACGATGGATTATGTCAACAAGAAGGCTTGCCAGGGCACTATGCTTGCCCACATGGACGGAGGGGTGCCTATAAATGTACTGAATATACCTGAAATCAATGAGCACTACTTTGGGAAAATGGTCTATTTCTTTGAAAAGGCATGCGGTATAAGCGGTTATATGCTTGGGGTGAATCCTTTCGATCAGCCGGGGGTTGAGGAATACAAGAAGAATATGTTTGCGCTTCTGGGCAAGTCAGGCTACGAAAAGCTGAGTGAAGAGCTTAATAGAAGGCTTTAATCGAAAAAATGGTTTGACAATATGTGGTGAAACTTGTAATAATAGAGGTATGCATAAATCGATTATGCCACTGAATTGTCAGGGAGGGGTATGGGTTTGCCTAAACTACATGAAATATCTGTTTCGGATATAATGAACCCGTTGGTAAAGACTACTCGAGGTTTTATTGCTGATCAGACAGGACTTTCAAAACAATCCTTAAAAGCGTTGGGGCTGCATCAGGTAGAAAAATTGGTGCTTAAGGACGTATCCTCATTTATAAACCTGAAGGGGATACTTGAGGGAAAGTTCGTGGTTAGCATGGACAAGCAACTCATTAAGGCTATTGTGAAAAATTTCGTAGTAGGAAATATGACTGAAGATGAAGTTGATGAGTATATTGAGGATATACTGGCAGAGTGCTCTAATATAATTCTCGGAAATTCCATTAAAATGTTCCCTGACATCGAAGATTATGTGATAATTGACTCTCCGATGACAATAACAAGTCAATATGCGACATTCAGATATTCAGAGACTGGGATATGGACATGTGTCATTGACTGCGGCTTAGGCAGCTTAAGTGTAAGCTTCATATCTTCAGATATTGTGGCGTAGTACCGATTAACGCAAAGACCCTATGGTTTTCGCGTTTTTTTGTTGCAATATAAATCGCACAAAGAAGATTACATGGAATAGCTGCGATTTATAACATCAATGAAAACGTTTCGCACTATTGAAATATTTTATAATGGATTTAGTGCGAAACATATAGGTATTGAAGTAAAGGGAATTTTGTACTATCATAGTATTATAATGACTATATAGAGAGAATACAGGCGCATATGTTGGCATATGTGCTTTTTTCAAAAATACCGAACGCATTAAGAATTTATACTGGGGGAAGTGCGAATTCGGTAACACTAATGAAGTATTTTGCGAAATTTTATTCATAATATAAGGGTATTTTGCAAAACACGAGGAGAAATAACATGAAGAATTTTGTTCATCTCCACGTACATACTGAATACAGTCTGCTAGACGGTGCGGGCAGGGTCGAAGGCCTTGTTGCAAGAGCTAAAGAGCTGGGCATGGAATCAGTGGCAATTACTGACCATGGGGTTATGTATGGCGTGGTGGATTTTTACAAGCAGGCAAAAAAACACGGCATAAAGCCTGTAATAGGCTGTGAGGTATATGTTGCCCCAAGAACCATGCGGGATAGGGACCCCAAGCAGGACAGCAGCCAATATCATCTGGTGCTGCTGGCAAAGAATGCAGAAGGCTACAGTAACCTTATCAAGCTGGTATCCATGGGCTTTACTGAGGGCTTTTACTATAAGCCGAGAGTGGACATGGAAATGCTTCGCAAATATTCTGGAGGACTTGTTGCACTGAGTGCTTGCCTTGCAGGAGCCATACCCGGGCATTTAATGGATGGAAACTATGAAGCTGCTAAAAGTGCGGCATTATCATATAATGAGATATTCGGTGAGGGAAACTTCTATCTGGAGCTCCAGGATCATGGGATAAAGGAACAATCACTGGTAAACCAGGAGGTTATAAGGCTCTCCAGGGAGACCGGAATACCCCTGGTCGCCACAAATGACGTGCACTATGTGGAAAAGGAAGATTCTGTGGCACAGGACATATTATTGTGCATTCAGACAGGAAAGACAGTTGAAGAAGAAGGAAGGCTCAAATTCCAGGGGCAGGAGTTCTATTTAAAAACTGCCGATGAGATGTACGAGCTTTTCAAATATATTCCGGAGGCTTTGGAAAATACGGTAAAGGTTGCGGAAAAGTGCAGCATGGACTTTGACTTCGGGCAAGTGCATCTGCCGGCTTTTGAGGTTCCTGAGGGATATACCTCTGATACCTATATCAGAAAGCTGTGCTATGACGGCTTGGAGAAAAAATATATAGAAATAACTGATGAACTTAGAGAAAGAGCGGAATACGAGCTGTCTGTCGTAACAAAGATGGGCTATGCTGATTATTATCTTATTGTCTGGGATTATGTAAAATTTGCTAAGGACAGCGGTATAATGGTAGGACCAGGAAGGGGCTCTGGAGCCGGGAGCCTTGTGGCATACTGTCTGGGCATTACAAATATTGATCCGATAAAGTACAATCTTATATTTGAAAGGTTCTTGAATCCGGAAAGAGTAAGCATGCCGGACTTCGATGTAGATTTTTGCTATGAGAGGCGTCAGGAAGTTATAGATTATGTTGTAGGCAAGTATGGCAAAGACAGGGTAGCGCAGATTATAACCTTTGGTACAATGGCTGCAAGAGCCGCCATAAGGGATGTGGGCAGGGCTTTGAACATTCCTTATGCCCAGGTGGATTTGATTGCCAAGAAGATTCCCTTTGAGATTGGTATGACGATAGGTAGGGCGCTGGAGATAAGCGCGGAATTAAGAACGCTATATGAAGAGGATGAGAGTGCCAAGTACCTGCTTGATATGTCAAAGGCAGTGGAGGGAATGCCAAGGCATAGCTCCACCCATGCAGCAGGAGTGGTTATTTCCAAGAAAGCGGTTACAGAATATGTTCCTCTGCAAATGAATGATGATGTTATAACGACGCAGTACACTATGGGAACCTTGGAGGATCTGGGGCTTCTGAAGATGGACTTCCTGGGGCTCAGGACTCTGACGGTTATACGAGATACCCTTGAGCTCATAAAGGCAAAGGGTATAGAAATACCAAACATCGATGAGATGGAGTTTGATGACCTTAATGTATACAAGATGATATCCCGAGGTGAGACCTACGGTGTATTTCAGTTGGAAAGCGGAGGCATGACCCAGTGCATGAAGGAGCTGAAGCCCAATTGCCTGGAGGATATAATAGCCGGAATATCACTGTACAGGCCTGGAGCTATGGATCAGATTCCTAAATATATAAGAAACAAGCATAATCCTGACGAGCTGCAGTATATGCATCCTTCTCTGGAGAATATTTTGGACGTTACTTACGGCTGCATCGTATACCAGGAGCAGGTAATGCAGATAGTCAGGGACTTGGGCGGCTATTCCATGGGCAGGTCCGACCTTGTGAGAAGGGCTATGGGAAAAAAGAAGGCCGATGTAATGGCAAAGGAAAGAGAGAACTTTATAAATGGGATAGTTGATGAAGCGGGGAATATTACGGTGGCAGGGTGCGTCAGGAATGGCATACCCGCAAAAGCTGCAGCTGATATTTTTGATGAGGTGGCCAAGTTTGCCGGCTATGGCTTCAACAAGTCCCATGCCGCAGCATATGCCATAATCGCTTATCAGACAGCATGGCTCAAATATTATTACCCGGTGGAATTTACAGCAGCTCTAATAACCAGTTTCATGGGCAGCAGCAAAAAGGTAGCCGAGTATATCCAACACTGCAAAAGCATGGGTATAGAAGTGCTTCCTCCTGATGTAAATGAAAGCAGCGTAAGCTTTACTGTAAAGGAGAACAGAATAAGATTTGGGTTGGCTGCTGTAAAAAATGTCGGCATCAATGCAATTCTGTCAATAATAAGAGCAAGGCAGGAAAAGGGGCGGTTTGAGGGGCTTTATGACTTCCTGCAAAAGGTAGATTATGGTGTAATTAACAAGAGAACGGTGGAAAGCCTAATAAAATGCGGTGCTTTTGACTGCTTCAATGTATATAGGAGCCGGATGCTGGCAGTATACGAAAAGCTCATGGAGAGTATACAAGGACAGAAGAAAAGCAATGTGGAAGGCCAGATTTCACTGTTTGACACAATGGAAGACAGTGAGGATATCGTTGGAAATATTTATCCTGAAATAAACGAATACCCGAAGAGAAACCTGCTGACGATGGAGAAAGAGATGCTGGGGCTATATATCAGCGGGCATCCTCTTGAAGAATACAAGTCAGAGCTGGAAGCATCAGTCACAATGACAACAGTAGAGCTTGCTACCGATAATGAGGCTGAAGCTCAGGAGGCTGGTAACAATTTTGAGTTGGACGGCAAGAAGGTGACAATGGGAGGCATTATAGTATCTGTGAAGCAGAAGACCACAAAGACCAACAATATGATGGCATTTGTGGAATTGGAAGACTTATATGGCTCTATTGAAATAATAGTTTTCCCCAAAGTATATGAAAGGTGCAAGAGTCTGCTTGTTCAGGATACAATAGTTCTGGTTGAGGGCAGAATCAGCCAGAAGGAAGAGGAAGCTGCAAAAATTATATGTGATACAGTAAAGTCAATAAAAAAATACATGGGCAAGAAGCTCTATATAAAAATTAACACCGAGCTGCAGCCTGAGATAATGGGAAAGCTGAAAAGCGTGCTGGAGGAATATAAAGGAGTACAGAAGGTGGTTTTTGTAAAAGAGGCTAACAATACAAACGGGAAAAGCCAGGTTATGAAAGCTGAAAGCAGTATTTTTGTTGATATAAATGATAAGCTGATCAGTGATTTGAAAGATGTTGCGGGCTCTGACTGTGTAGCAGTCAAGTGATGTAAAAAAGTAAAATGGGCAGAATATCTAGTGCTTATTAACATTTTGAATGAATGGAAATCTGGTATGTTAATAAGCACTTGTGTGCGAATTCATACGATATTTGAAGAATTGTGATTTTTTGCGATAAATTTGCCAATATATTGGATATAATAAGCTTGATATTAGAGGACATTTCATTTAAAATTATTTCTATAACGAGTAGAAAAATATGGATTTATTTAATTTAACATTTTTCGATAGATTAAACGTTCTAGTGCCTCTTTGCAGGGAGAAATTCTTATCAGTGGAGGCACAACGTCAAGGAAGTGCGTTTTTAACACTTGAAAGCTACAAATATGTTGTGTTAAAAAGCACTTGTGCCTCTTTGCAGGGAGAAATTCTTATCAGTAGAGGCACAACGCTAAGGAAGTGCGTTTTCAACGCTTGAATAGAAAAAGATCTGTTGCGTTGAAAAGCACATGTGCCTCTTTGCAGGGAGAAATTCTAATCAGTAGAGGCACAACGTCAAGGAAGTGCGTTTTTAACACTTGAAAGCTACAAATATGTTGTGTTAAAAAGCACTTGGGTGCCAATAAAGGAGGCAGCAGGTATGTGGACAGTTGTATATTTGGCAAAGAACAAGAGAATCGCCGATAAGGTCAGCGAATTAATGTCAAGGGAAGGGGTTCTTGTAAAGCTGCAGCCAGTGAGCAAGAACACTGGTGATGAGGATAGCTATTTTGAAATATTGGTACTTGAATCTGAAGTGGAGGAAGCACACAATATACTTTATGAGCTAGGTTATTGATGAATTGATTATGGATATTATTGTGAAGAATTTTTTTGTACAATATTGGGACGTATTATGGCCATGCAGGACAAAAAGGGGGAGTGTGTATGAGGAATATAGCGGTATTGACTAGCGGAGGAGATGCACCGGGAATGAACGCCGCCATACGTGCGGTAGTAAGATTGGGCATACAGAAGGGACTCAATGTCTTTGGTGTGAGAAAAGGCTACAGAGGGCTTATTAACGGTGATTTTGTCAAAATGGATGAGTCTTCTGTATCAGATATAATACACAGAGGCGGTACCATACTGCAGACAGCAAGAAGCGACGAGTTCAAGACAGAAGAGGGACAGTGCAAGGCAGCCAACATGGCGAAGATATTCAACATTGAAGGCCTGGTTGTCATTGGAGGGGATGGCTCCTTTGCAGGTGCTAAAAGACTTTCCGAAAAAGGCATTGCATGTATAGGGGTGCCCGGTACAATTGACAATGACCTGGCTTATACGGATTATACAATCGGCTTCGATACAGCTGTAAACAATGTGCTGGATGCTATAAATAAAATAAGAGATACCTCTACTTCCCACGAAAGGGTTAGTATCATTGAGGTTATGGGCAGAAACTCAGGGGATATAGCGTTATATGCAGGCTTGGCTGGGGGAGCTGAAGGCATAATTGTGCCTGAGGTGGAATTCAAACTGGAAAATATATGCAAGCTGCTGGTAGAGAGGAAGAACCGGGGCAAGCTGCACAGCATCATAATCCTGGCCGAAGGAGTCGGAGATGCGAAGCAGTTGGAGCAGCAGATAATGGAGAATATAGAAATTGAGGTAAGGGCAACAATCCTTGGATATACTCAGAGAGGCGGAAACACAACTGCTTTTGACAGGGTTCTGGCAAGCAGGCTCGGGGCAAGGGCTGTCGAGCTGCTGGCAGAAGAAAAGTCAAGCAGGGTAGTGGGAATAAAGGATAATAAAATTATAGATATGGAAATTGGAGAAGCCCTAGACATGAAAAAGGAGTTCAAGAGAGAGCTTTATGAGCTTGCGGCGAGCCTGTCCAGCAGTTCGGTGTAAATACTGGTTCAGGGTGCGAGGTTCGAGGTTCGAGGGCACGGTTAAAGTGTAGCTTCGAAGACTCTTCTCAAGCACGAGCCACGAGGCACGTAGCACGAGGCAAAAAATATATATATTAATTTTGAGAAGGAGAGATTTTTTATGACTACTTTAAAGGGGAATTGCTTGGTTGCACAATCTGGAGGGCCAACCTCCGTAATAAACGCCAGTGCTTGCGGGGTTATACAGGAGGCCTTCAAATCAGGGGAGATTGATAAGGTTTTTGGCGCTCTCCATGGTGTATTCGGAATACTTAATGAGGACCTTTTTCTATTCAATGATGAATCACCGGAGGAGATAGAGCTGATGAAGGTTACACCTGCATCTGCCCTTGGATCCTGCAGGTATAAGCTGAAATCAATAGAAGCAAGTGAAGGAGATTATAGAAGGATTATAGATGTGTTTGAAGCACACAATATAAGGTATTTCTTTTATATAGGCGGAAACGACTCGATGGATACGGCAAACAAGGTCAGCCAGTATGCTAAGAGGGTTGGATATGAGCTAAGAGCTGTAGGAGTACCCAAGACTATAGATAATGATTTGCCTATTACAGACCATACTCCCGGATTTGGAAGTGCTGCAAAGTTTATTGCAACTTCTATAAAAGAGGTCGGCCTTGATGCAAGAGTTTATGATTATCCTACGGTGACAATCTGTGAATTGATGGGAAGAAATGCTGGCTGGATTACTGCATCCTCTGCGCTGGCAAAGGAATTCGAAGATGATGCGCCTCATTTCATTTACCTGCCGGAAGTACCCTTTTCATTGGAGAAATTTGGCGAAGATGTGAAATCGGCAATAGAGAAATATGATTATGCAGTAGTAGCTGTATCTGAAGGTATTAAGACTGAGGACGGGAGATATATATCCGAGATAGGTGCACCCAATGCAGTTAAGGATGCTTTCGGACATGTTCAGCTGGGCGGAGCCAGCGAGGTGCTTCAGCATTATATAACAGAAAATGTATGCAAGAAGGTAAGGATAGTGAATTACAGCAGTATACAGAGATGCGCTGCTCACTGGGCATCCCTGACAGATAATGAGGAAAGCTTCTTGTGCGGCCAGATGGCTGTAAGATATGCTCTGGAAGGCCATACTGGCAAGATGGTCGGAATGGTAAGGGGTAAAGGCAAGGAATACACCTGTGAAACACAGCTAATTGACCTGGATGATGTTGCCAATAAGGAGAAAAAGATTCCTGCTGAATGGATGAATGAAGAGGGGAATTTTGTCAAGCAGCCCCTTTTAGACTATATGAGGCCTTTAATAATGGGAGAAGTCAAGATTCGTATGGAAAATGGGCTCCCGAGATATGCAAGACTTCAGAAAAAGCTCATAGAAAAAAAGCTTGAGAAATGGAATGTAAAATAATATGAAGAAGACTAAGATTGTATGTACAATAGGCCCGGTGACCGAAAGTGAAGAAATGATTGAGCAGCTTATTACGGCAGGGATGAATGTTGCAAGACTCAATTTCTCCCATGGGGATCATGCTGAGCACAAGAAAAGGATTGATGCGCTTAAGAAGGTCAGGGAGAGGCTTGACAGACCTGTTGCAATCATGCTGGATACAAAGGGACCTGAAGTAAGGCTTGGATGCTTCAAGGCTGGAAAAGCTGATTTGGAGAAGGGTCAAAAATTTACTTTGACAATAAGAGATATACAGGGCGACAACACACAGTGCAGCATCACCTATAAAGAGCTGCCCAGAGAAGTGTCCCACGGCTCCAGAATACTCATAGCAGATGGAGTTATAGAGCTTAAGGTGCTGGAGAAAAATGATACAGATGTTATCTGTGAGGTGGTAAACGGCGGTACATTGGGGGACAGGAAAAACGTAAATATACCAGGTGCTACCTCGAAATTGCCTGCAATTACAGAGAAGGACATTGCCGACCTTGTTTTCGGAATAGAAAATGAAGTGGACTTTGTTGCTGCTTCCTTCATAAGAAAGGCCACTGATGTGCTGGAGATTAGAAAAGTGCTTGAGCAGAATGGCGGAAAGGATATACAGATAATTGCAAAGATTGAAAACCAAGAGGGCGTAGATAACCTGGAGGATATTCTCAGAGTATGTGATGGGATTATGGTTGCAAGAGGAGACCTTGGGGTTGAGATACCTACCGAGGAAATGCCAATGATTCAGAAGCTCTTGATTAAGAGAACCAATGAGATGGGGAAGCCGGTAATAACGGCAACCCAGATGCTTGATTCCATGATAAGAAATCCTCGGCCCACAAGGGCAGAAGTGACTGATGTAGCAAATTCAATAATTGACGGAACTGATGCGATAATGCTTTCTGGAGAGACAGCAGCCGGCAAATATCCTATAGAAACGGTACAGACTATGTCCTCAATAGCTGTAAGAACTGAGAGGGAGCTAGACTATGGTAAAAGCCTGAGCAGTTTTTCCGGAAGGAAAATCACAGTGGCAACTGCAATCAGCCATAGCTCCTGTACGACAGCCTTTGAGCTTCAGGCAGCAGCGATAATAACTCCCACTCATTCAGGCTCGACGGCAAGGATGGTATCGAAATTCAGGCCTAAGGCGCCGATAATTGCTGCAACCTCTGACGAGAAGGTAATGCGTAAGCTCTGTCTGAGCTTCGGGGTATATCCGGTAAGAGTGCCCCAATCAGATATAACAGACGAAATAATTGAGCTCTCGGTAAATGCAGCTGTCACAGCTGAGATTGTAAAGAGCGGCGATCTCGTTATAATAACTGCGGGAATACCTTCAGGGGTAGCTGGCACCACCAACCTGATAAAGGTGCATGTTGTCGGAGAGATATTGGCAAAAGGAATAGGAATAGGTGACAAGTCGATTACTGGAAAGGTAACAGTAGTAGATGATATTGAGAGAGACAGCCAAAAGCTTCAGGAAGGCGACATACTGGTTACAAGATCCACTGACAAGGATATGGTGCCACTGATGGAAAAGGCTTCAGCCTTCATTGTAGAAGAAGGCGGGATAACATCTCATGCAGCTATTGTGGGCATTGTCCTCGGGAAACCGGTAATTGTCGGTGTGAGTGATGCAATGAGGCTCTTGGGAGACGGACAGCTGGTAACCATGGATACAGCACGAGGTATTATTTACAATGGTGCTACAAGGGTGTTGTAAGCCTACGGCTTACTGGTTCGGGGTTCGAGGTTCGAGGTTCGAGGTTCGGGGAATGCTTGGGTATTCCGGTAGGACTGGTTGCGCGTTACGCGTTTCGAGTTGCGCGATTTAAGCATGGCTCCGAAGAAATATTATAATATGCTCTATGGATAACATAGGGCTTTTTTGTTTGCTTTAGCTTTGCAAAGGGGTATAATAAATATGTTGGAAAAGGCAGATAGATAAAAGGACGGTGATAGTATGAAGACACATGATACAATACTTAGAACGAGGTATGGCGAGACTGACCAGATGGGGGTTATCTACCACCCTAATTACTATATATATTTTGAAATGGGCAGGACTGAGTTCCTGCGTGAGGCAGCTGGCATGTCATACAAGGAAATGGAGGATGCCGGAGTAATGCTTCCTCTGGTTGAGACTCACTGCAAATACCGCATTCCCGCAAAATATGACGATGAGCTTGTTGTAAGGTCTTCTATCATGAAAATAACTGTCGCACGTATGACTTTCACATATCAATTATTGAGAAATGAAGACGGAGTTATACTTGCCGAGGGGGAAACAGTGCACGCCTTTACGAATAAGCAGGGCAAACCGGTGAACTTTAAAAAAACAAACAGAGCGCTATATGACATGTTCGATAGTCTGGTTGGCAGTGACTGATGCTTCTGTCAGCTCATTATCAAGCTCAATTTAACGTGCATATGAGGTCTGATTATTGTATAATTATATGCATGAATGTCTATTAAATAAGAAAAGATGATAGCTGCAAATCGAATATAATCATTAAAAGTATGCAGTAGAATTGATTGCTGGGAGGGATTTATACGGGGTATGCTAATGTAAATGTTCCTGATATTAGTGTGACAGAGTGGGAATCGATATTGGATTCTACTCAGGATGCCATTTTTATCGATGACATGGATGGGAATACTCAGTGGATTAATAGAGCTTGTGAACTCCTTTATGAAGTAAAAAGAGAAGATATTATCGGCAAAAGTGTTGATGCTTTGGAAAAGAGCGGTATTTTTTCCCCTTCTGTAGCAAAGCTGGTTTTCAAGAACATGAAGCAGTCTACCATTATACACAGCAACAAATCGGGAAAAAAAATACTTACTACCGGGACTCCGGTCTTTGATGACGAGGGAAGGATTTATAAAGTAATAAGCACCTCCAGGGACATTACAGAATTGGTCTCATTGAGAAACCAACTGGAGGACTTTCAGAACAAGCTGGGCGAACTCCGGGAGGAGCAGCTTGAGAACATCGGCAATTTCATAGTTAAAAGCAAAACGATGAAGGAAGTCGCATATCTTGCCAAAAGGCTGGCCCAAATAGATTCAACGGTTTTGATTACAGGAGAATCCGGCGTAGGTAAGGGCGAAATCGCAAAGTACATACATATGTCCGGCGACAGAAAGGATATGCCTTTTGTCAAGGTTAACTGTGGTGCCATACCCGAGGCACTTTTGGAATCAGAGCTTTTCGGGTATGAGTATGGCGCATTCACGGGCTCGAAGAAACAAGGGAAAATAGGCTTGTTCCAACTGGCTCAGCATGGAACCATATTCCTGGATGAAATAGGGGAGCTTCCTTTGAATCTGCAGGTAAAGATTCTGCATGCCATACAGGACAAGGAGATCAAAATGGTTGGAGGGCTGAAAAACATCAGTGTTGATGTAAGGATAATAACCGCAACCAACCGTGATCTTATGAACATGGTCAAGGAAAAGAAGTTCCGGGAAGATTTATTCTACAGGCTGAATGTAGTGCCCATCCATATACAGCCTCTTAGGGAACGGACAGAAGATATTATACCTTTGACAAGGTATTTTCTCGAAAAGTATAATAAAAAATTCAATATGGAAAAAAGAATTGATCCCAATACCATGGCATCCCTTATAAAATATTCCTGGCCTGGAAACGTGCGGGAGCTGGAGAATATAATCGAAAGGCTTGTAATAATCACTTGTGATGATACAATTCTGCCGCAGAACCTTCCAAACTATATACTGGATAAAATAGACAATTCACTGGATATAGCAATTCCTTCGGTAATGAGCCTGAAGGATGCGACGGAGGAAGTAGAAAGGCAGATCCTTTTAAATGCAGTCAAGAAGTACAAGACTACAAGGGAGGTAGCGAAGGCGTTGAAAGTCAGTCAGCCCACCATAGTAAGGAAAATGAGCAAATACCATTTAAATGATACAATTATGAATCTTAATGATTTATAGTTGTATCAGATGGAAACTCTCATAGGCAATGAATACAGCCTGACTCCAGATGAGAGGGTACTAGTTTTATGCTATTTGGAATCAGGCCCCGCAAAAAAAAATGCGGGGCTTGCACTAATATGAGCATTACTTATGACTGTAAGCTAGCAATTCCAGTACTTTCTATAAACTTCAGCTATCTTTTAGACGAATTATTTTAGTAATATTGCTGCCTCTTTAGGTGTTTTGGCATGGGAATTGCAAATATACTAAGTGAAGGTTAATGAGCATAGCTAATAAACAGATTAGATTTCTAAATTTACCAAGTATCCTTTATATCGTACATTTAACTTATATTTGAGGAGGAAGAAAAATGAGCAATGAAGTGAACCTGAATGCACAAGAGTACGTTGCTGGGCTTGTGAAAAGGGCCAGAGCAGCACAGGATGCCATCGACAATTACACACAGGAGCAGGTAGACAGATTGGTCAAAGCAGTGGTGTGGAACATTGTAAAGGATGGACCTGCACAGGAGATTTCCAGACTGGCAGTAGAAGAATCCGGCATGGGCAACTATGAAGGGAAGTATAACAAGCTTATGGCTAAAGCAAAAGGCTGTGTCCGGGATATGCAGGGCAAGAAATCCGTAGGCGTTATAGAAATTGATGAAGAAAAACAGATAATGAAGATAGCAAAAGCAGTAGGCGTTATAGGCGCCCTTTGTCCTTGCACAAACCCTGAAGCTACACCTACAGTCAAGGTAGCCAGCGCATTAAAGGGAAGAAATGCAATAATCCTCGCACCACATCCGCGTACTAAAAAGACAAATGCATTCATTGCGAATTTAATGAGGGAAACCTTGAAAAGATACGGAGCACCTGAGGATCTTGTAATAGCAATAGAAGAGCCGACAATGGATATAAGCGGAGAGCTTATGAAGCAGTGCGACCTTATAATGGCAACTGGCGGAGCACCTATGGTAAAGGCAGCATATTCATCAGGAACACCGGCATATGGCGTAGGCGCGGGTAATGCGGTAGTAGTGGTAGATGAGACTGCAGACCTTGCGGATGCAGCAAACAAGATAAAGAGCAGCAAGACCTTTGACTTTGCAACCAGCTGCTCAGCAGAAAACTCACTGGTCATACAGGAGGGCGTATACAAGGATTTCATCGAAGCCCTTAAAGCTGAAGGCGGCTACCTGGCAAATGCTGAAGAGAAGGCAAAGCTGCAGAGCGCAGTGTGGGTGGATGGACATTTGAATCCGAAGATAATCGCCCAGTCAGCCCAGACCATAGCAAAGGTTGCAGGCATAAGCATTCCTGAGGACAGGACCTTCATAATGGTAGAGGAAACAGGCGTAGGTGCTGAACATCCTTTCTCCGGAGAAAAGCTGTCAGTAGTATTAGCACTGTATAAATACAACAAATTCGAAGAAGCAGTGAAAAATGTAAATGACATAACCAGATATCAGGGAATGGGACATTCCTGCGGAATCCACTCCTTCAATGAAGAGCATATAATGGAGCTTGCAATGAAGACAAAGGTAAGCCGAATGAACGTAAGACAGGGTCATGCCCTTGCCAACACAGGCAACTGGTTCAACGGACTGCCATTCACAACAAGCCTTGGCTGCGGTTCATGGGGAGGAAACATTGTTTCCGAGAACATCACCTGGAAGCATCTGATAAATACTACCTGGGTATCAAGGCCATTCCCGCCAGTTAAACCTACAGATGAAGAATTGTTCGGAGATGTAATGAACGACTAAATGAAACTCATTTATGGAAAGCAGAACACTAATGAAATTTGTGCTTTCCTATTCATTATAAAATGTTTTTCGCGAAATATATAGAAGGAGGAGAAAAAATGACTCAGAATGTTATTGATTATGGCAAGAAGATAAAGAGCGATGATTTGGCATACAACTTACACTCCTGGAGCGCTCAGGGTGCACTTAATCCCGTAGTTGTAACAAAAGCAGAGGGAATATACTTCTGGGATGCAGACGGGAAAAGATATGCTGATATGTCCTCCCAGCTGGTCAACATGAATTTAGGCCATGGAAACAAAAAAGTCGTAGAAGCGATAAAGGAACAGGCTGACAAAATGACTTTCATGGGACCGTCCTTTGCATTTGAGTGCAAGTCTGAAGCAGCAAGGAAGATAATAGAAGTAGCTCCTGATAATATGGGCAAGGTATTCTTCACTAATGCCGGAGCAGAAGCAAACGAGAATGCAATAAAGATAGCCAGAATGTACACGGGCAAGTACAAGATATTTTCAAGATACCGCTCCTACCATGGTGCTACTTATGGAGCAGCGAATCTTACAGGCGAGCAGAGAAGGTTCCCCAGCGAACCCGGGATTCCTGGCTTTGTAAAATTCTTTGATCCATATTTGTACAGGGCTCCATTCCCATTTAAGAATGACAAGGAAGCAACAAATTACTATATAGGACAGCTTAGGGAGCAGATACTGTACGAGGGACCGGAGCATGTGGCAGCAATATTCCTTGAGACTGTAACAGGCAGCAACGGCATCATAATACCGCCGGACGGATACCTGCAGGGAGTGAGAGACCTGTGTGACGAGTTCGGAATTTGTATGGTATGTGATGAAGTAATGGCAGGCTGGGGAAGAACCGGAGAATGGTTTGCAGTCAACAATTGGAATGTAAAACCGGATCTTATCACCTTTGCAAAGGGCTCGACCTGCGGATATGTGCCGCTGGGAGGAGTAATAGTAAGCAAGGAAATCTCAAAGCACTTCGACCAGAACACACTGTGGTGCGGACTGACTTACAGCGGACATCCCCTGGGATGTGCAGCAGCATGTGCAACCCTAGATGTATACAAGGAAGATAAGCTTATAGAGAACAGCAAGAATATGGGCAAGGTACTTGGTGAGATACTTGAGAACCTCAAGGCAAAGCACGCTTCTGTCGGAGATGTAAGGTATATAGGACTTTTCACCTGTTTGGAGCTGGTTAAGAACAAAGCAACAAAGGCACCACTTGTGGAATATGGCAAGGACCCTGAGAAGATAATGAAGAAGATACTGGGAATGCTCATAAGTGAAGGGTTCTGGACATATACCCATGAGAACATGATTATCGTAGCTCCTCCGCTGATAATAAATGAAGAGCAGCTTCGTGAGGCGATGGCAATAATGGATAAAGTGCTGGATTTTGTTGATAACGTGATAAAATAAAGGTCAAGAGAGTATGATGGGATTATGACTATAATTACTGTCATTACAAGCTGAATTATTGAAATGCTGGGAAATAGATAATATTGAAATAAAAATCAGACAAGAAATTGTCTGATTTTTTGTTGGGTTTATAGTAAAATAGTAATACATAGGTATATGGCACGGGGTTCGAGAAAGGTAGGGGCGACCAGTGGTCGTCCGTGGGGGGAACGCAGCAGGAGGCAAAATTCTTATGAGGTGATAACATGAAGCAAAGGATACTTCCCATTGGCATACTCTGCTAAAAGAGCTATAATTATAATAAATCCTTTAATATTAGCGTAAAACAACCTGAAATGCCTTTTACTATTTGTAGTAGATAAAATATTCTGAAAGTTGATAGTTTTCTAAATTAATTGATGCAATAATGAATCAAGCAAAAAAACATATAAATACTTACAATATATGATTGTTCAGACCACTGGTAAATTTTAGATGCAACTACTTGATGCAATATTGCATCGTAATTTGCTCCATAATTTGCATTGACTACACATCTAATCCTTCAAATCGCGCAGGAGAGCTTGTTTTATCATTTTGGAAAATTGGCACGGTAATTGCTTATTTAATAGTAATTGCCTTTTAAAGTTATTTAAACCATTAAACACATTCTTGAAGGTACTTTTTATGGTCTGGGACACTTTATTCAATTTATTCTTTAATTGAAGGGGTGATGCTTAATAACAAAGTTTTTGAATTGAAAAACTATTTTAAAAGGGAGTGTGGAAAAATGCTGACTTGCAACAAAGACAGAGTACAAAACAAAATAGAAACTTTTTCTAAATTTGGTGATGTCGGACATGGCGGTATCACAAGATTTTCTTTGTCGAAAGAAGCGCTTCAGGCAAGAGCAGAATTCGTTAAGAGAATGAAGGCGGTTGGTGCCGAAGTCGTAACCGATGATATGGCGAATATGTATGCAACTCTTCCCGGAACAGAAGCAGGTCTTCAAAGGATCGTAATAGCATCACATGTTGATTCTGTTAGAAATGGTGGTAACTACGATGGTATTCTTGGAGTTATGACAGCAATGGAAGTAGTTGAAACAATTGCTTTAGAAAAGATTCCTCATAGGCATCCGATCACAGCTATGATTTGGACCAACGAAGAAGGCTCGCTTTATCCACCGGCAATGATGTCCTCGGGTGTTATTTGCGGTAAGTTTGACAAGGCTAAGATGCTTGCTTCAAAGAGTGCTGAAGGAAAAACCTTCGGCGAAGCTTTGGAACAGAGCGGATATGCAGGAGACGAAGCGAACAGGCTCAATTCTAGAGACTACATGGCCATGTTAGAGCTGCATATTGAGCAGGGTCCTGTGCTTGAAGCTGAAAAGAAGCAAATTGGTGTTGTAGAGGGCGTTGTAGGAATGGTTAACTACAGAATCAGGACTTATGGACAGACTGACCACGCAGGAACTACGCCAATGCCATACAGAAGAGATGCCCTTTTGGCTGCAGCCTCTGCCCTTAAATATTTACATGCAGAGCTTGACAAGCTTGATAGCAATCTCGTTTACACAACAGGGGAGATCCTTTGCCATCCATGTATACATACTTGTATTCCTGACTTAGTTGACTTCTCATTGGATGCAAGACATCAGAATCCGGAAGTCATTAAGCAGGTTGTTGAAGTAATCAAGAATATGCCTAAGGAATTTGACAAGTGCGAAGTGAAATATCAGGAAGCGTGGGCACGTAATACAATTGAATTCAACGAGGAACTAGTAGGTTTCGTTCAGAAGAGTGCGGATGCATATGGCTATACAAGTAAAAAAATGTACAGCGGAGCAGGACATGATGCACAGTATGTTGCCGACATGATGCCTACTACTATGATTTTTGTTCCAAGTAAGGATGGACACAGCCATTGCGAACCGGAATTCACATCTGTTGAGGAGTGCTGGAGAGGCATAAACGTAGCCCTGCAGACAGTTCTCGAGATTGATAAAAAATAAAGCCTAGGGACGATCTCTCTTGAGAGTGAAGCTTCTGAAATGGTAATTTTAGCAAATGCTATAAAGCTGTAAAGCATAGGTAAAAAGTGATTGACTAAAAAAAATATTTTGAATATTGCCGTAAATTGAAGGATTAAACATGGAAATAGCGAAATATAATCTTGTGTTTCACTATTTAATGGCGAACAAAACTATATGATGAAAGGGTGAGGTTAAGGCAAGTAGATCAAACGCACTTGGAAATAAGTTGTACGGAATTTTTCCATATTATTAATGGAGGTGTAAATTTATGGCGGGTAAAATAAAGACTCAGAGAGAGGTTAATGGACTTTTTGAATTAACTGAAAGTGCACGTGAAAACCTTAAAAACAATCAATATTACAATGAGGATTTGGCACCGACCAAGTTAAATGAAAGAACATGGAGCACATACCACATAGCAGCACTTTGGGTAGGTATGTCAGTTTGTATTCCAACTTATATGATGGCATCCAGCCTTATGGCAGCAGGTCTTTCCTGGCTTCAGGCAATTATAAACATAGCATTGGGTAATTTGATAGTACTTATTCCTATGCAATTAAATTCACATGCTGGAACAAAATATGGTATCCCTTATCCTGTATTTGCACGCTTGTCTTTCGGTGTAAAGGGCGCGCACATTGCATCAGTAGCTCGTGCGATAATTGCTGCAGGCTGGTTCGGCATACAGTGCTGGATAGGCGGCGGAGCAATAAATGCAGTTATTGGTGTATTGAGTCCTGCTTGGGCAGCTTGGGCAGGCGGAATCTGGATTTCCTTCTTCCTGTTCTGGGCAGCTAATGTATGGATTGCATACAAGGGCGCAGAAGCTATAAAGTTTATGGAAGCATGGGGAGCTCCTATATTAGGTGTTCTTTCAATCGGATTGATGATTTGGGCTGTAACTGGTGTTACTGCTACAGGTAAAGGTATAGGCGACATATTGAGTGCAAAGGCAACTTATGCACCTGGCAAGTTCTGGTCTATATTCCTTCCTGGCTTGACAGCAAATATAGCATTCTGGTCTACACTTGCTCTTAATATCCCTGACTTCAGCAGATATGCAAAAACTCAGAAGGACCAGTTCATGGGCCAGCTTCTCGGCTTGCCTACAACAATGGCAGCATTTGCTTTCGTTGGCGTATTCGTAACTGGCGCTACTGGTATAATGTACGGTGAATTCATATGGGACCCGGTAGTTGTTGTTTCTAGGATAGGCAGCCCGGTTGCAGCTATTCTTGGCGCAGTTGGTATCATAGTTGCTACTTTGACTACTAATATTGCCGCTAACGTAGTTGCTCCGGCAAACGGAATCTCCAATCTGAGCCCAAAGAAAATCAGCTATAAGATGGGCACGCTGATTACTGGTGTTGCAGGTGTTGTAATAATGCCTTGGAAGCTTCTGGAAACTGCTGGTGCATACCTTTTCGGCTGGTTGGGAACCTATGGATTGTTCCTCGGACCTCTTGCAGGTATATATGTAGCTGACTACTATATTTACAGAAAGAAAGTACTAGACCTGGATGACCTTTTCAGAGGTTCTGAAGGACGTTATTGGTACGGAAACGGCTACAATATGAAAGCAGTATGGACTTGGATAATTTCCGCTATTCTTCCATTACTCGGCAAAGTTGTTCCATCACTTGGCTTCTTCGCAGAGAATGGTTGGATGATCGGCTTCCTCATTGCTTTAGTTGTTTACCCGATGCTTATGAAGAGCGAAACCACTTCCTTGGTAACGGAAGCTGAAAGCAAAGAAATTACAATGGGAGCTTAGTACAAGTACAGCTTAAAACAACAAAATTAATAAAAAAGGGGTCGGCAGATGCCTATCCCTTTTTTATCCCAATTAGCATGTCAAAGTCCTAAGAGATATAAAGCAAAGCCAGAGGATAATTGCCTAAGGTTGATTGCCTCAGGGCACATAAAAAAATTAGTTAGGGGGGTTTAGGTAATGGATTTTATCATTAAAAATGGTACCGTAATAACTGCAAGCGATACATATGTTGCTGACGTAGCAGTTAAGGACGGAAAGGTTGTAATGATAGGACTGGGTTTGGAAGCAGAAGGAGCAAAGGTATATGATGCTTCAGGGAAATATGTGCTCCCCGGTGCCATTGATGCCCACACTCATCTTCAGATGCCTTTTGGAGGGACTACTTCTGCAGATAGTTATGAAGGCGGAACACGTGCTGCTGCTTGCGGTGGTGTTACTACAGTATTTGATTTTGTAATTCAGAGAAAAGGTCAGGGATTAATTGAAGCTGTTGAAGGCAGAAGAGCATTATGTGCTCCTCAGGCATGTGTAGACTACGCCTTCCATACCGCTATAACTGATCTTACACCCGCAGTATTGGAAGAGTTTGGTGCATCTGCAGAATATGGAGTACCAAGTTTCAAGTTATTTATGGTTTACAAAAAAGAAGGATTAATGGTTGATGACGGCGTACTTGCTGCTGCATTGGAGAAATCAAAAGAAACCGGTACTCTCGTTGCAGTGCATGCTGAAAACCCGGACCTTATCGATAGGAGAGTCGAAAAGTTCCTGGCAGAAGGTAAAACCTCTGCTTGGTATCACTATGAAAGCCGTCCCGAATTTGTAGAAGCTGAGGCTGATAAGCGTGCCATTCATTGGGCAAAAGCTTTCAAAGCACCTCTTTATATAGTTCATTTGGCAAATAAGGAAGGGCTGGATGAAGTCACAAAGGCAAAGGATGAAGGCTACGAAATATACGCAGAAACCTGCCCGCAGTATCTGAACTTCACAAGCGATGTATATAAGCGTGAAGATGGCAGGAATTGGGTGTGTTCTCCTCCAATAAAAGGGAAAGAAAGTCAGGATGCATTGTGGGAAGGCATAAAACGAGGCGATATAGATACAGTAGCAACTGACCACTGCCCCTTCCAGTCCTATGAGAAGGATTGGGGAAAAGATAATTTCGCAAAGATTCCTAACGGCTGTATGGGTATAGAGAACCTTTATCCATATATGCTGAGTGAAGCAAATAAAGGCCGCATAACCTTCAATAAAGTTGTTGAAGTATGCGCTGCAAATGTTGCCAAAATTTTCGGGTGTGCTTCTGAAAAAGGTACAGTTGCAGTCGGCGCAGATGCTGACCTGGTAATATATGATCCTAATAAGAAGTTTGTTGTCTCTAAGAATAACATGCACTCCGATGTTGACCATACAATTTGGGAAGGCGTAGAGTTAAAAGGTTATCCGGTAATGACATTCTCCCGTGGAAAGCTTGTTTTCAAAGACGGTGAGTTCGTAGGCCAGCCAGGTTGGGGCAAGTTTGTAAAATGCCGACCCCGCAAATAAAAAAGGCTTAGATTGTAACATTTAACGATTTAGGAAGCCTTTTATGAAACTCGTTTACGGAGCGTGATAAATCAAGGTGGAATATACGCTCCTACTCGTTATAAATTCTTTTTAGGGAGGAATGTAGGTTGAAGGGAAAAGAGTATTTGAACGAATCAAGAAAAGCATATTCACCATTGAACGCAATCGAAGAGGCTGCAAGATGCCTGCTTTGTCATGATGCACCATGCAGCAAGGCATGTCCTGCCGGAACAAATCCGGAGAAGTTCATAAGATCAATCCGTTTTAGAAATGTAAAGGGTGCGGTTGAAACTATCAGAGAGGCAAATATCTTGGGTGCAACTTGCGGAAGAGTATGTCCTTATGAAAAGCTTTGTGAGGAAGCATGTTCAAGAACTGGTATCGACAGGCCGATAGACATCGGTGGTTTACAGAGATATGCAACAGACTTCGAAAGAAGCTGTGGAATGAGGGTACTCCAAGCACCTCCTGCTACCTTGGAAAAAGTCGCAATAATCGGTGCAGGTCCTGCAGGACTTGCAGCAGCAGCTGGATTGGCTATGAAGGGTTATAAGGCAACAATATTCGAAGCAAAAGAAAAGGCTGGAGGATGGCTGACTTATGGGATAGTTCCTTCCAGGCTGCCTCAGGATGTAGTAGACTACGAGGTTGATTATGTAAAGAGCCTTGGTGTTGAGTTCAAACTTAATACAAGGGTAGGCAAGGATATAACAATTGATCAGCTGAAGGCTCAGGGTTTTGCTGTAATATGTGTTGCAGTAGGTCTTCAGGGTGCAGCAGCACTGGGCATACCAGGATCCGAACTAAAGGGTGTTACTACAGCGGCAGAGTTCCTTTCAGCAGCAAAGCCTGCAAAGGGGAATGTTGAAATACCTGCAAATGTAGTTGTCATCGGCGGTGGCGACGTTGCTATGGACTGTGCAACAACTGCCAAGCAGCTGGGTGCTAAGTCAGTAACTATCGTGTATCGCAGAACAATTGAAGAAATGCCGGCCAGCAAGACTGAGCTCGAGTTCGTACAGTCGCTTGGTGTAAGCATACTTCCAAGCTTCAAGCCTGCAGAGGTCGTTGGAGAGAACGGAAAGGTAAAGGCCTTCAAGGCAATCGGACTTGATTGGAAAGACAGGAACACTTCTACAGAGGTGACCGATTCTATTATACAGCTTAAAGCAGAGCTCGTTATTCAGGCAATAGGACAGACTGCGGAGGATATTTCCTATACAGGACTCCTGGTCGGAGGCAAAGGGCTTGTTATTGCGGACAATGAAACAGGCAAAACGAATGTAGAAGGAATATTTGCATTCGGTGACATAGTTAACGGAGGCAAGACAGTTGTAGAGGCTGTTGCCAGAGGTAAGGCAGCAGCAGAAGCCGCTGATGAGTATCTTAGCGGCAAGAGAATAGGAAGCGCTACCAACAAAGAGGTAGCTGCAGGGAAAGAAGGGGTGAGATAATATGGCAAAACGAAAAGATTTATCCATCGAATTCTGTGGTGTGAAATGTGAAAACCCGTTTTTCCTATCCTCTTCACCGGTAGGCAGCAACTATGATATGTGTAAGAAGGCATTGGAAGGCGGCTGGGGTGGAATATACTACAAAACAGTAGGCTACTGGATTCCCCAGGAATGTTCACCTCGTTTTGATGCTACTCGTAAAGAGGGAACTGCTTTTGTAGGCTTTAAGAACATGGAAATGATATCTGACAAGCCCACCGAGAAAAATCTTGAAATGATAGCAAAACTAAAAAAAGACTTCCCTGATAAGGTAATCGCTGTATCTATCATGGGTGAAAACGAAGAAGAATGGACTAAATTGTCCAAGGTCGTTACAGAAGCAGGGGCAGATATTCTTGAATGCAACTTCTCTTGCCCACAGATGACTACAAGTGCAATGGGCTCCGATGTCGGAACAAATCCGGAATTAGTTGAGAAATACTCTGCGGCTGTTAGAAAGGCGACTCACCTTCCGATACTGGCAAAAATGACACCGAACATTACTACAATGGAAATTGCTGCTCGTGCTGCAATGAGGGGCGGTTCAACAGGCATTGCGGCTATAAATACTATTAAGAGTATTACTGAAGTTGATTTTGATAATTTTACTTGTCTCCCAATAGTAAACGGAAAGTCATCCATATCAGGCTATTCTGGAAAGGCTGTAAAGCCAATCGCACTTAGATTCATAGCCCAGATGGCGAAGGATCCGGAGCTTAAGGGCGTGCCGATAAGCGGTATAGGGGGAATCGAAACTTGGGAAGATGCTTTGGAATTCTTACTTGTAGGAGCATCTAACATTCAGGTAACAACTGCAATAATGCAGTACGGCTACAGAATAGTTGAAGACATGATAAGTGGTCTGTCCTATTGGATGGAGGAAAAGGGCATCAAAAATCTCTCTGAAATCGTTGGTGCAGCGCTGCCTAATATTGTTCCGGCAGAACAGATAGAACGTGACTTCAAGGTTTATCCGAAATACGATAATGAAAAATGTGTCGGCTGTGGGCGCTGCTATGTTTCCTGCTATGACGGCGGACATCAGGCCATTGACTGGAATGGTGACAACAGGAGGCCTGTGCTTAACGAGGAAAAATGCGTAGGCTGTGGTCTTTGCTGGATAGTATGCCCCATCGAAAAATGTGTAACACCCGACAAGCGTCAGTTCCATAGCTTCGGTACACCACGGGAAATAAACGTAATAGCAAAAAAACTATAAATAAGCTCAATAGCAAGCATCAATCAACTTGCAAGAAGGGCAGATGAAAAATCATTCTACCCTTCTTGCAATGCTTTGATTGAGTATACTTATTTAATAGAGAGGTGAGGAATATGCACGAGAAAATTTTACAGAATGAAATACTCAGATCCTTTTACAATATCAGTACTTATTTACCTGAAATGTTTGAAGAAGAGGTAAGTTTTGCAATTACAGATACAGAAAAGTATTTGATTTATATACCTACGGAGCATATAAATCCCGGTATAAAACCTGGAGATGTGGTTAAGGAAGGAAGTTCCTCGCACAAGTGTATCAAAAGCGGCAAGACCATTAAGGTGATCATACCCAAGGAAGTTTTTGGATTTGAAATGATGGCTATAGCTATTCCCGTTAAGGATGAAAGCGGTAATGTAGTTGCATGTGTGTCTTTTGGGAGAAGTATGAAGAAGCATTATGAAATTTCAGACCTTTCAAAGACATTATCCCAATCACTTCAGAAGATTTCAAAGTCAACCAATGAGATTTCTTCTGCTTTGCAGAATGTTCTGTCTGCAAATGAAGCAATCATAGATGATGTTAATAGAACAAACAATGAGGCTCAGAATACCGATGCAATTTTGAAGTTCATAAAAACTATAGCTGATCAGACCAACCTCCTGGGTCTTAATGCTTCAATAGAAGCAGCACGAACAGGAGAAGCCGGCAGGGGATTTGCAGTTGTTGCCCAGGAAATAAGAAAACTTTCTATTTCCAGCACTGAGAGCATAAATAAGATTGATAAAGTTTTAAGCAGCATTCAAGAGGCTGTAGGAAGCATAATGAAAAATATAAATGAATTGAACGATGTTTTTAAACATCAGACTGAGGATCTTTTAGAGATAAACACATCTCTGGAGGAGATTAGTAATATTGCGGAAAAATTAGAGGAAATAAGCAAGTTGTAGCTTAAATCCATTATTATAAAATTGGTATTTCAGTCCGGGGGCTTTAATTATCATTGCAGTATTACTATACTGGGTCTTTTGAATTATAAATTAGCTGCAGACTACAGTTTGCAGAATGAAATAGAGCAAATAATATACACTTGAATTACTACGGGCTGTATAAAATAGAAAAAAATAGTCAATAATACAAAAAAAACATAGGAACTGATTCATTTTGTTTACCCCTCCGGGGGTATTTTTTTTGTCAGACAATTGTAAAGTATTGTTAAGAGGATTATAATATAACAGGAAATATAAGCTGAATATGAAATTTTATAAATATAAAATATCGGGGGAGGAATACAGTTTATGAAGGATCAAAGGATAAGCAGGCTTGCGGATGTGTTGTTGGAGCACTCCTTGAATGTCAAGGAGGGGGAGAACCTGGTCATACGATCCGGATACCTTGCAAAGCCACTTATTGATGAGTTTTACAAGAAGTTAATCAATAAAGGTGCAAATGCATTTGTGCACATATTGGTTGACGACCATAAGAAATACTTGATGGAAAACGCAAGGGCCAAGCAGCTTGAGAATACTAACGTGCTTTATGAGGATATATATAAGAAAGCGGATGCTGTCCTGGTCATAGAAGCGCCTGAGAACACCAAGTACCTCTCAAGTGTTGATCCTAAGAAGAACATGGAGTACAATAAAACCCTTTCACCGGTACTTAAGGAAATAATGAGCAAAAGGTGGGTTCTGACTAACTATCCGGTTGAAGCCTTTGCGCAGGATGCCTGTATGTCATTGGAGGAATATGAGGACTTACTGTTTGATGCTGTCTTGGTAGATTATAAGAAGATGGATCAGGAAATGGACAAGATCATCAATTTATTTAATGAAGCAAACTCAATAAGAATAGTAGGCCTTGATACAGACCTGACCTTCAGTGTACAGGGAAGAAAAGGTACAAAATGCAGCGGTCAGAACAATGTGCCTGATGGAGAGGTATATTACGCTCCGGTCACAAGCTCCGCAAACGGTCATATTTACTACGAGTTCCCGGCAATAAGATACGGCAACCAGGTAGATGGTGTAAGGCTGGAATTCAAGGATGGGAAAATAGTTAGTGCAAAAGCTGACAGAAATGAACAATTCTTAAACCAGATGCTTGATACCGACGAAGGTTCGAGATATCTGGGAGAATTCGGGATAGGGCTGAATTACGGCATAAAGAAGTTTATTAAGAATATACTGTTTGATGAGAAAATAGGCGGAACTATACATCTTGCGACCGGAAATGCCTATGAAGGTTCCGGAGGGGATAACCGTTCAGCCCTTCACTGGGATATGATCAAAGAACTGAGAAATGTCGGAGAAATATATGCAGACGGTAAGCTAGTCCAGAAAAACGGAATATACATTTTCTAAGCATAAAGAAAAAGGAAGATTATTCTCCCTTTGTTTTTCTGATTTCATTATATAAATTGCAAAAAAATGTCGCAAACGTGCAGTTTATATAATAGAAGATACAATTCAACAAAAAACACCAAAAAATGTAAGAAAAATGTTATAATATGCTTAAACATTGAATTATGGCGGTGAAATTGTTGAAACTGACAGCAGATTGCATAGTAGGGATGTCAGAGCACCAGCAAATATCAGATAGCGTTGAACTAGTCACAAAAAAGATTAGGGAATATATAAAGGAGAGCGATCTCGCTGTTTTAGAAAATCTTAAGGACCTTTGCATAAAGGAAAGAATGACAATAGAGATGGCAAATATGTATAGAAATATTGGGATGTACCATTTCTACACAAACAATCTCAGTGATGCGATAATATCAATGCAGCTGGCTGTAGATCTGCTTAGGCGGGAAAACTGTACAAGCCTTCTTATTGAATACTATTCTGAATTAGGATTGGTATATTTCTATAATCGAGAGTACTTATACTCGAGAAGATATTACGAGGATACTGAAGAACTCCTTATGCAGGTGCCTGATATTAATAGACATGTAATATATCTTCATCATTACAGATATGGTATACTTCTTAGCAATATGCAGGAATACTCAATATCGAAGCTGAAGCTCGAAAAAGCATTATTGTTTGCAGAGGATGAAAAGGATACTGGATTAATTATAATGAACATCGGCCTTCTATATAAGAGGCAAAAGGATTTGAAGACAGCTCTCAGGTATTACAGCAAAGCACTTTGCTTATTTGACAACAATAATATGAAGAGCAAGAGCATAGTATACAACAACATTGCTGATGTTTATAAAATCCTTGGACAGTATGGAAAGGCGCTGAGTTATATTGATAAAGCGTTCAACTGCATAACAGACAACGACCTGTCCCGGCTGTTTGTATATTTTAACACATATACAGAAATCAAGATATTAATGGGTGAAAGAGAATCGGTACTTGATGAGTTTTTGGCACTTCTGGTTAGAGTAGAGGATTTTCACCTGTATAAAGGCCTGATAATTGAAGGTATAAGCAATATGATAGTGATAGGGAGCGAAGACAGAAATATACTGAAGAGGCTTGAGGATGCCATAGTAAGGCTTATTGGGAGCAACACTTACGACAACGAAGAATATATTAAAGAACTTAAGGTATGCATTGGAAATATAAGACTGTGTCTGAAAGAACTCAAAAATTAATTTGAAAGGTGGTGGCTTAAATGAAAAAAGCATTGGTATGTTTGTTGCTTTCATTAACACTTATCCTGTCAACAACTGCAGCAGTATTCGCAGTAGATGATGTAGGGGCACAATCCATACGAAAAAACCCTAAGATAGTGGAACCAATGGTAGACGATGTAGGAGCACAATAGACAAAGTATGCAACAATAAAGCAGGGGAGCGGAACGGCTCCCCTGCTTTATTTCTGTATATTTTCCATATGCATACGCAAAAATACATACAAAAAGTATTGGAGAGTGTGCTATGGATACAAATGACCTGAAGGACATAATAATCTCCGATGAAGAAGAAAGAGAGAATCAGATTCATGAGCTTATAAAAGGGAAACGGTCATTGAATATTAATAAGGAACTCTGCAAAACACTGACTCTTGGTGAAAGGATGGCTGACAAGATAGCCAAATTTGCCGGAAGCTGGTCTTTTCTCTCCTTGTTCGGCTGTGTTATATTAACTTGGACTATAGTAAACTCAAAGCTGGTATTTGACAAGCCCATGGATCCATTCCCTTATGTGTTTCTTAACCTGTTGCTCGGCTGCATAGCGTCAATACAGGCGCCTATAATAATGATGAGTCAGAGCAGGGAATCACAAAAAGACAGGCTTCGGTCAGAAAATGACTATCTCATAAACCTCAAATCTGAAATAATACTTGAGGATCTGCATATTAAGATAGACGAAATAATAAAGGAGCAAGGCCTATTGAAAAAAGAGCTTAAAGATATTAAGATGGAAATGGAAAAGAACAATGGAAGGTTGGCGAATGATATTGATAGAAAAGGCAATACCCGTGGAAAAGAACCGGGATTATATAGTTGATATATCCGGACTTACCAGTGAAGGCTCAGGAGTAGCAAGAATAGAAGGGTTTACAGTATTCGTTGAAGGGGCACTTCCTGAAGAACAGGTAGAGATAAGAATAGTGAAGGTACTTAAAAATTATGCCTTTGGTAAGCTGCTGAGGACACTTAAGACCTCACCCGGCAGAATTGAACCCTCCTGCGGTGTAGTGAAAAGGTGCGGGGGCTGTCAGCTTCAGCATATGAGCTATGAAGCTCAGCTGCAATACAAGACCCGCCAGGTGAAGGATGCCATGGAACGTTTAGGCGGCCTTAAAGATGTCATAGTTCATGATACGATAGGAATGGATAACCCTTGGCGCTACAGAAATAAGGCCCAATTTCCCGTTGGAATGGAGGTCGATGTTGCCATTGGTTTTTATGCAAACAGGAGCCATGAGATAATAGATACACCCCAGTGTTCTATTCAGGATGCAATCAATGATAATGTAATTCGGATTGTAAGGGAGTATATAAAGAAATATAATATCAGTATATATGATGAGAATGCCGGTAAAGGTCTTATAAGGCATATAGTAACCAGAAAGGGCTTTAGGACAGGGGAAGTGATGGTATGCATAGTGATTAACGGAGATGCCATTCCTTATGACAAAGCCTTGGTGGAAATGCTCAAAGGCAGTATAGAGAATTTGAAAAGCGTAGTGCTTAATATTAATAAGGAAAATACTAATGTAATTCTAGGAGATAGAAATATCGTAATTTATGGTGAAGAAGCAATATATGACTATATAGGGGAATTTAAGTTCAGGATTTCTCCCCTTTCTTTCTTTCAGGTGAACCCCATTCAGACAGAGGTATTGTATAGTAAAGCGTTGGAATATGCAGACCTGAAAGGCGACGAAGTAGTCTTTGACGCATACTGTGGTATAGGCACAATATCATTGTTTTTGAGCAAGAAGGCAAAAAAGGTCTATGGGGTGGAAATAGTAGAGCAGGCAATCGAAAATGCAAAGGAAAATGCAAAATTGAATGACATTAGGAATGCAGAATTTATAGTAGGGGAGTCGGAGACGGTTATACCTAAAATGTATAAAGAAGGTATCAAAGCAGATGTGATAGTAGTTGATCCGCCAAGAAAGGGCTGTGATGAGAGGCTGCTTGAGGTAATTGCGCAAATGGGGCCTGAAAGGGTAGTGTACGTATCCTGCAACCCGGCAACCCTTGCCAGGGACTTGAAATTTTTGGCGGAGAGGGGATATTGCATTAAAGAGATTCAGCCGGTGGATATGTTCCCGCAGACTACGCATACAGAGGTCGTGGTGAGGATGGAACGTGCCTGAAAGCCTTATGAATGAAAGGTTTTAGGCAATTTCAAGCTTTCGAAGTTGTCTTATGCCCCTTGAGTAGATAAAAAAGATGACATAGTCCTTAATTGAAGTAGAGACAAGCTTGGAGGTTTAATTATCCCGTTGACAATATTGCTTTATCAAGTTATTATGCAAGCAAAACTGTCAACCACAATAACAAATTCAGAGTATATGCGTTAGATTCTATAGCTTCACCAAACCGCCACAACTGCGTGGCCAGTTAATTGGACGAACTAAGATTCAGATATAAAAGTCAGACACAGCAAATTCATAATAACATGAGGATTCACACCTAAAACAGAAAAACCAGTCTAAATACAAATACTGCTGAGGAGAAGTGTGTAAGTATGCCAAATAAAATACTCAAAAGTCAAATATTGCAGGCTGTAGAAAATCAAATGAAGCTGAATGAACCAGAGTGCGTGAATTTAACCTTTCAACGACTTGTATCCGAAGGATATACAAAGCAGGAGGCCAAAGAAATGCTTGGTGCTGTTCTGCTGGAGGAGATGTATTTTGCATTGAAAGAGAACAATAAATTTAATGAGAAGCAATATGAAGAGAAATTAAACAAGTTAGGACGAGAACTGGTGTTGGATAATGCTGCAGCATCGGAAGAGTCTGAGTACACTGTTGAAGAATTGTTTGATCAAATTGCCTATAACAAAGGGAGTTTCCCGGAAGAGGTCTTAGAGAAAGTTATATATAGAAGAGAAGAGGCAATCCCCTTACTTTTAGATATCTTGAGCAAGGTGAGGGACAACCCTGAAAAATATAGAGATGAAAAGGGTTATTTTGCTCATATTTATGCAACTTATCTTTTAGCACAATTTCGTGTGAAAGAGGCTTATCCTATATTTACTGATGTTCTAAGCTTGCCCGATGACCTGCCATATGATTTATTTGGTGACTCCATACTGGAAGCCGGCAGTCGAATGTTGGCGTCTGTATGCGGTTCAGATACAAGCTTGATAAAAGCACTGGCAGAAAAGGAAAAAGCAGATGAATATATGCGCAGTCAGGCTATTGAGGCGTTGGCAATTCTGGCATTGCAGGGCGTGCTGGAGAGAGAGGAAGTGCTTGTCTATTATAGAAAGCTGATCCGGGAACCCTCTATAATAAATAATCCCCAACTGCTGGCATCTCTGGTGCATGCATGCTGTGATATTTACCCGGAAGAAATGTATGAAGATATAAAAAAGTGTTATGAAGAAGATTTGGTGGATGAATCTGTCATAAATATGGAAGATGTCGATGACGTGATGAAGCGGAGTAAGGACTATGTGCTGGAGGAATCCAGAAGTGATACACATCTGCAATATATTGAAGATACCATAGCGGAACTGGAATGGTGGGCTTGCTTTGATGAAAGCTATAGGAAAAGAGTAAACGTCAGACAGAAATTCAACAGTATACAAACGGTGATAAAACAAACCAAGATAGGACGCAACGATCCTTGCCCTTGTGACAGCGGTAAAAAATATAAAAAGTGCTGCGGCAAATAGGAGGAGCGGGAAGCATGTTGATTCAATGTACAAAAAAGCTATTGGATGAGCTTAAAATAAAACCGGTGCAGGCTAAAGAGGGGAACCCCCTTTTTTGCTGGCATGCAAATTTAATTACGATCAACCATAGAAAAACGGTGGTGCTTATGAACGACAGCAATCTATACAGGATTATCTTGTATGGACTTAAAGCAAAGGATTTTAATAAGCTTGACGAGCTTATCGTTGGGGCTATTCGTAACACTCTTTTGGAGGAGTATATCAAATCTGATATTGTGGAGCAGTTCATCAATGGTTCGCGTACTATAAGTTATGCAAAAACAAAAGATAGGACAATGGTAGCTAGGCTAAACAAAGCCTGCGAGGATATATACTTTTTTACAGATCTCATGAAGAATGATACGATATCTCAAAGTCATACAGGCAAGATTGCCAGTGCTTCTCTCGTTGGTAACGGACAGCACGGTTATATGCACCCAAATGAAGCATTTTACAAAGATTTAGAGGACTATAGCGGCACAACTATTTTCAGTTGTAAGGCCGTAGAACTGAAAATAATCTTAAATCTCCAAAATCATCATGTCTGGCGTAGTGTAATTGTATTGTGAAGGAAATGGGGTCAGGCTTGAAATATTTCCTTATTAAAACTATAATGATAAATAATGGGGGTGATTGTGTGCCAAGAAAACCTCGTATAGAATATCCAGGAGCATTTTATCATGTTATGTGTCGTGGTAATAATGGTGAATACATCCTGACAGAAGAAGAAAAGCCGGAATATGTAAGGCTTATAGCTAAATATAAGGAAAGGTATAAATTCAAGGTCTATGCTTATTGTATAATGGATAATCATGTACATCTCCTTTTAGAGACTGGTGAAATACCCCTTTCAAAGATAATGCAAGGGATCCAACAGAGCTTTACTCAGTATTATAATAAAAAGTATAATAGAACAGGACACGTTTTTCAGCAGAGGTATAAAGCACAACTATGTGACAAAGAAAGATATTTTTGGAAGCTCATAAAATACATACATTACAATCCGGTTGAAGCAGGATTTAAGCAGGGGTTGGATTATAAATGGAGCAGTCATAACTGCTATATAACTGGAAAATATGACACCTTGGCAGAGGTAAGTTTTGCACTGCGTATACTTTCAGAGAATCCAGTAACAGCACAAAAAGAGTACAGAGACTATATGGATATTGAACCTGAAACAGACTCAATCGAAGAATACGAGGATGTTTCAAAACAAGAAGACGGATCCAAGCAGTCTGTGGTAAAAAACAGAAAGATCAGACTTGAAGTTATTATAGATGAAGTGTGTAAACAAGCAGAAGTATCTGTTGAGGAAGCTACGAGCAGGACCAAAATTCAGAAATACTCAGATGTAAGGAAAGCGATAGTCAGATTAAGTGAGAAATATTCGGATATATCAAAAAAAGAGCTTGCAGATAAGCTAAACCTGCCGCCATCAATGATTTCAAAAATAACAAGTGGGAAAAGTCGAGGCACCCGACTGGTTGATGAATTAATACGCAAAATTGAAGAAAAGGGAATAATTCAAGCCTGACCCCAAGATTCCTTTCATTAAAAAGCATAGCAAGAAGATTTGAATTGAGTCTTCAAGAGGATTAATTAGAGGAGGATACGTTATGAAAATTTCAAAGAATGATGCGTTGATATGGTTTGATTTTTTTTCACAATTGACTGAGAAAGAGGAGATTAGCACAAAACATGAAGAAATCATTTACTCTACCTTTGCACAAATTGAGGCAGCGGTCGATCATAGAAATGATACGTTAATGTCGAAAATTAGAAGTTTGAAAACTTTGGAGAATAGAACTTTTTTTGTGGGAAATGAAAACAAATTCCCAAAAGGATGTCGTTCTTGTCTGTTGGGCACTGGTTTGAGTGCAATTAGGAAAACGAACAAATGTAACTTAGAGTGTAAGTTCTGTTATAATTATGGACAACTAGAAGATATTCCGACCGTTGGCGAAGGCATGTGGGAAATTGGGGGCACTAAATTTTATGAGAAGGATATTGATTTACTTCTTTCCATCCACCAGAAACCCACTGGCATTTCCTATGTTTTTTTAGAGCCATTCATGGAAATTGAAAAATACTATTCGGTTATAAAGAAATTTAGTGATGCTCAAATTCATCAACATTTATACACAAATGGCACTTTAGCTAGGTCAGAGACATTGAAAGCATTAGGCGAAGCCGGTCTTAGCGAGATACGTTTCAACCTGGGTGCTTCTAAGTGTTCAGACAAAGTTATTGAAAATATTGGAATAGCGAAAAAATATATTAAAAATGTAGGTATTGAAACTCCAATGACTCCTGAGCTTTTCGAAGCATTTTTTAAGAAAAAGCAAGCGATCTTAGAGACAAAACTCGATTTTATCAATTGTGCAGAATTACATTTAAATGAGAATAACATAGACAATTATTATGGGGAAAACATGTATATTTCCAGACATGGCTATATATCTCCAATTTGGAGTAGGGAATTAACTCTGAAATTCATGAAAATAGCCGATGAAGAAAACTGGGATTTAGCAGTTCACGATTGCTCAAACTATACAAAATTTGCTAGAGGTTTAAATTTGAGTAGCAAAGAGGGTAGGTGGTTCGGAGCCAGTAATTATGCCTGTGAGTTTTCCAGGATTCCATACGAAGTATTTTTACCAATACTGAATGATGACAATTTCAAATTTTTAAGTGAAGAAGAATTGCCTGACGACTATAAACCAGTATTGATAAATTATTAGAGTGTCTTGTCAATTATGAGTGTTGCATTGCTGCTTGGAAATGCTAATGCTTTGATAGAACATCATTCTGTTTTTATGTTATTGTAGGATTCAGGCGTTCTTATTAAGGTAGATTGGAGAGGTAAAAATGGGAAATACTGATAAGTTTGAAATAATAGCTAATATATATGACACTTCTGAAAGAGTCCAAATTGCAAAAGTATCATCAGATGCTATTCGTGAATATTTAGTTGACGCTAAAAGTAAGAATACTATTGATTTTGGGTGTGGAACTGGTCTTGTGGGAATGAACTTGTTAAATGATTTTAATTCTATGCTTTTTCTGGATACATCGCAAAATATGATTAATCAAATAAAACAGAAAATTGCAGACTTTAATATTCGGAATGTAGATACATTATGCTTTGATTTCGAAAAGGAAGGTCGATCGGAATTGCAAGCTGACTATATTTTTATGGCTCAGGTTCTACTCCATATTATTGATGTTGAGTTAGTTTTATCAAAATTATATGATGTTCTAAACGTAGGAGGGCATTTATTAATCGTAGATTTTAATAAAAATGAAAATATAGTTTCAGATATGGTTCATAACGGATTTGATCAAGTAAAGCTAACCGACATTATGACTAAAATAGGGTACAGGGATATTCAGAGCTCGTCTTCCAATCCATCAGGACACTGAATGAAGAAGGCATAACCATATTATTGGTGGAACAGAATGCACATAAGGCATTGAAAATAGCAAATCATGGCTATGTGCTGCAAACTGGTAGCATTGTATCGGAAGGAACCGGTTCGGAGCTGCTTAATAATGCGGTGGTGAAAGAAGCATATCTTGGATAAATCGGTATTTGGGCGATAGAATAGGCTTCTATTGTAGCATTTTAACAACTAAAAAACCTCATACCTCGTAAGGATACCTTTATAAGCTTTGGCAAGGTATTTTGTGAGGCTTGAGGTTCTTCATTCTATTAAGTTAAAAGGGGTGCACTTCTTCAAAGTCCCCCTAGTCCCGGAAAACGTTATTTATGACTTCTGATGCTTTTAGGTGGCAATTAATAGCCTGTAATAGATTTAGTGTGATTTATATAAATTTCTTCAGTCAATAAAATAATGATCCGGTACTATTGAGTCTAAGTTGCTGGCATCACGTTTCACAATTGCATCATATATGGCTGTATGAGCGTTAATAAGGTAGTCAATATTATTCTCTAGCAAATAAGCAGTTGTCTCGTAACGTTTTGAAAAAGTAAGTTTTCGCACAAGTTCATTCATTGTTTCCATTAAAGCATTATGTGCTATTATTGAAACTACACTATGAAATTTATTATCCGCTTCAAATATCGCTTCTACATCCGGATTTTTAGCTTGTGCGCATTTAATTAAGTTTTCATATGCTTCGCGAAGCATTTTTAAATCCTCATCTGTATGATTTTTAATACTAAGTTTAAGTATCCCTATTTCCATATGCTTTCTAAATTCTTTAATTGATTCATAGGAGTCACCTTTATTCAATATTATTCCATATAAAAGCGGATTAATCATAGATTGGGATAAGCTGTTGCTAACAAAAGTTCCTTCAGCCCTTCGTATTTCAAGAACCCCGAAAGCTATAAAAATCTTGATTGCCTCTCGAATAGAGTTTCTTCCAACTCCAAAACTCCTTGCCAGCTCAGTTTCAGTTGGAATTTGATCTCCTGGTTTTAATTTCCCGGAAATTATTGCCTCTGTAAGCTGGTCTATCACATTCTGTACTACAGAAGTATTGTCAATACGGCTAAAACCATATTTCTTATCCAATATGCTAATCACTTCCATTCTATTTTCTATAATAACAGTTTATATTTAGACATGTTAAAGGGTCAAATTTATTGTTGTTCGTGCATACGTCGGCTTTGCTCTGCCAGCAAAATCAAACGATTGTAAGCATACTCGAAAAATCCAATGTAAGCCTCGCAAAAATAATTCTTTTCCAAACTATCTGTTGTTTCTCTATCTCTGCGACATCCTCCGCGACAAAGCCTTAACCACTGGCATTTCATGCATTTCTCGTCCATCACCATAGATTCATTTATAAAACCTATCCTATTTCTAGTGGTATCTAGTTGATCAAAATTATCTATATTTAAATTTCCCAAGTTATATTTATCTACAACATAGAAGTCACAAGGATAGGCACTACCATCTGCCTCCACTACATACTGTTGTGCACAAAACCCCAACATTCCGCAGCTTTCTGGTGGGAAACCCATAACCATGCCCAAAAGATTATCAAAATATCTAATATATATAAAATCACCTCTTAAAGCATCCTTATACCAAAGATCGAATAACGCTTTCAGAAAATATTCATATAGCTTTGGCGTAAGTGAATATGAATATTCACCTCTCTGTTCTCCAAGAGGGTCAAGACATGGGATAAACTGCATATACCTCCAACCATTTTTTTTGTATTGATCATAAACTTTATCAGCTTTTTCTGCAACTTGCGCAGTGACAACAGTAAGAATATTATAAGCAATACCATGCTCTTCCAACATTTTAGCTGCACTAAACAAACGCTCATATGTGCCTTCGCCATTGAGATCCAGTCTAAACTTATCATTAATTTCTCTAGGGCCGTCAATAGACAATCCTACAAGAAAGTTATTTTCTTTAAAAAAAGAGCTCCATTCTTTATCAATACACATGCCGTTTGTTTGTATGGCATTATGTATTTGTACATCTTTTAAATTATACTTTTTCTGGAATATTATTAGTTGCTTATAAAAATCTAGTCCTACTAAAGTAGGTTCTCCGCCTTGAAAAATTATATTACATTCATCCTGTGCATAGTTCAGTGATTTAATCACAATATTCTCTAATGTGTTAATTGACATCATTCCATAAGATTTTACATTGCGGTGGTGAGCAACATCCCTATAGAAACAGTATGTACAACTAAGATTACAATTTCCAGACGCTGGTTTAATCATTATATTAAGCGGTGACATAACGCAGTCCTCTTTCTATGCTTATACTTTTAAATAATTTAACATTATACCTGTTAATATATTATTACTTCTAATTAAGTTTGTCAATCAACACTAAGCTATGATATCTATAAGAATTCTCGAATTTTCGGAAAATTCATAAGAGTCCTTGACATTCAATGACCAACGTAGTATGTTATACATAAATCCAATATTTTTATAAAGGAGCATTCCTGTATTAAACAAAAATGAACTTTGAAAAAAGAAGCGCCTCACGGTAGAATTGGATTGTGCGGACCCGGACAGGAAAGCACAAATACAAAACTACAGGAGGTACTTAAGAGGGAGGTTTTATAAAATGAAAAGTCCTAATATTGTAATTATTACTACAGATCAACAACGTGTGGATTCAATTGCCGCATACGGAAAGACACCATATGGAGTTAAGGTTAAGACAGATAACCTTGACCGTATGATAGCTGAAGGTGTTCGTTTTGATAATGCCTATACTGCTTGCCCGTTATGCTCACCAGCACGTACCTCATTTTTAACAGGTACATATCCTCATCAACACAAAACTATGACTAACACAAATCTTCACCCACTCGATAATCAAATAAGTCCTTCTGATGATATTCTTTTCAGTGGATTAAAGAAGCAAGGCTATAACCAAGCTTACGTAGGGAAATGGCATGTGAATAATGATTTAACGCCAAGTGATTTCGGATGTGATAAATTTATAGGTCTTGCAGACTATGATAATTACAGGAAAGAGTTGGGTGTTCCTTTCGAACCTCAATCAAAACATTATGAAACAGCTATGGGGTCGGTTGGAACTGATAGAATTGATGTTAAACACTGTCGACCAGTTTATTTAGCAAATAATGCTATTGAGTGTATTAAGGAATTTGCACAAGATAAGGAAGTGCCATTCTGCGTTCGTTTGGATTTCCATGGACCTCATTTCCCGATGGTTATTCCCGAACCATATGCATCAATGTATAATCCAGCAGATATTCAACCAATACCAAGCTTCTATGATGACCTTTCCCAAAAGCCGGTTGTGCAGAAAATAAAAACACGCCACTGGTATACCGACAAAATGACATGGCTGGATTGGCAGCCTGTAATAGCAAAATACTTTGGCGAAGTGACTCTAATCGATGATCAGATAGGAAGAGTATTTGATACTCTTGATGAGCTCGAGCTAAGCGAGGATACTCTTGTAGTATTTTCAACAGATCATGGAGACTTAATGGGAGCACACAAAATTTGGGACAAGGCTTATACTATGTATGAAGATAACACACATGTTCCGTTGATAGCAAGGTGGCCTGGTAAAATCCAATCTGGAACAGTTTGTAAAGAATTTGTATCACATTATGTGGATTTGGCTCCTACTATTCTTGAAGCGGCAGGGGCATCTATTCCGTCAAGTGTTCAAGGTAAAAGTTTGATTCCTTTATTTATGGGTGAACCTCAAGAAAGAGATCCATATATCGTTTCAGAGTTCCATGGTTCACATATGGGTTTCTATTCAATGAGAATGGTAAGAACAGAAAAATATAAATATATTTTACACTCGTGTGATAACGATGAATTTTATAATTTAGAGAATGATCCATATGAAATGAAAAATATGATTGATTGTCCTATGTATGCCGAAATAATTAAAGACATGAAGCTTAAGCTTGTAGAATGGATGGAAAAGACAGGCGACCATTTATTTAATGAGTATATGGTTTTGTTCCTTACAGGCGATCATGAGTTAGCCTTAAGTGCTCCAGGGCGAGGTAGATCAAAATGGTGATGATTCCCAATAGGAATATTGCGGAATATAAAAAGCTAGATTTGAGGTGAAGGAAATATGAAATATGTTTTAGAATCCGAATCAAAATCCCATCATAAGTTTTTTGAGGAAATAAGTTCAGTACCCCGCGTTTCTTTTAACGAAAAAGCTATATCAGAATATTTGATACAATTTGCAAAGGATCGTAATCTTTGGTGGTACACTGATGAACTTTGGAATGTAATCATTAAAAAACCAGCTTCGAAAGGATATGAAAATTCTGAACCAGTAATGATCCAGGCACACACAGACATAGTAGGTGAAAAAGAACCTGGCAGCGACTTTAATTTTGACACAGATCCACTGCAGCTTTATGTGGAGGACGGGTGTGTCAGGGCGAAAGGTACCACACTTGGAGCGGATGACGGTTATGGTGTGGCTTATATGCTGGCAATCCTAGATTCAGATGATATAAAGCATCCTCCCATTGAATGTGTATTTTCTGTGCAGGAAGAATCAGGGATTGGTGGGCCTAGAGGATTGGACTATTCACAGTTGAGTGCAAAAAGATTAATTAATTTAGATGGTATTAAAGAGGGCTCAACTAATATTGCTACTGCAAACGTAATTGGGGGAGATTGGATAAAAAATCTCTCTATGACTAAAAACAATAAACCTTGCTTTTCTATTAAAATTAGTGGGCTTAATGCTGGTCATGCATCACTAAATATTGTAAAAGATCAGGCTAATGCTATTAAAATTGCAGCTAGGATATTATTTGCCTTAAAAAAGGAAATGAAGATTAATCTGGTTTCTATAGAGGGTGGAACAATTAGAAACGGAATACCAGAGGAATGTGAAGCTATATTTGCTTGTGATAATACTTATAAAGATACAATTGCTGAAATAGTAAGCTCGGTTACAAATGATGTAAAAGTTGAGCATGCCATAAGCGATCCAAAGCTAAATATATCTGTAGCTGCTGTGGAAAGTGCACCAAGTGCAATGAATGATTTATCATCCAAAAGTGTTATTGAATTAATTCATACGTTGCCAAGTGGAACCCATATGAGAGTTCGAGAGGTAGATAACCTTCCTATGGCATCAAGAAACATGGGAAATGTTAACTCTAAAAACGGTGTTCTTACTATTGGATATATGTTTAGGGGGGCTTATAAAACTCAGATTGCTGATTTATTTGATCAGTCAAGCGTCATTGCAGATAAATTTGGCGCAGCTTATGTTGAAGAATATCGCTATAGCGGTTATAATGCACCTTTGGATTCACCAATGTTGAATGTATGGAAAGATGTTTATAAAGAAGCTACAGGTGAGGAATTATTCCTCAAGAGATCTCATGGCGGAACTGATGTTGGTACAATAATTGAAGGCATGAAAGGTTTAGACGTTATTGTGTTAAGTCCAAAGCTAGTTGATGTACATAGACCAACAGAATCAATGAATCTTGCATCATTCGACAGAACTTTTGAATACCTTAAAACAATTTTAGCCAGATTATAAACCCATACAGTAAATCAGTTTTTTACTGTTCACCTTAAAATGATCTTTAACGTAAAGACTTTAGTTTATATCGTTATAAAGTATATAGGTAGATTTATGGTGAAAGTATATATGTTTTGAAAGGGGGGAGAAAATTAAGTTGATTTGAAAAGCTATAGATTAATAAGTATCGACTAATCATATCAGAAAGGTTGAGGTGAAATTATGAAAAAAGAAATGACTTATGCTGAAAAGCACAAACAGATTAATAAAGAAGCGAAGATTACTTTCTTCGTATTCTTATTTACCTTCTTTTGGTGGGTTGTAACCGGTTGGGGACTCAGTGATGTTAAAATTTATTTCTTTCGTTTGCCTCTTTGGTGGTGGCTAAGTTGTATAGGTCTTTATATAATAAGCTGTGGAGCCTGCATATGGCTGGTCAAATATGTATTTGTTGATTTTGATCTTGGTGAAGATGATGATAAAATTGAATCTATTGTTGAAGATGTTAATGGAGGTGCTAATTAATGAGTACCAATATGGGTATACTTATAGTCATTCTTTTATATCTTGCTGTTAACCTTTTTGTGGGTATTTATGTTGGCAAAATGAAAAAGGGTATCACTACCGGTGGATTCCTTCGAGATTATTTTATCGGAGGTCGTTCCATGGGTGGTTTCGTACTAGCTATGACATTAATTGCCACTTATACTAGCGCCAGTAGCTTTCTCAGTGGTCCTGGCCTCGGTACTACCCGAGGATTAACACAAACCTTTGTTGCAGTAATTCAAGTAGGCACAGCATTTGTAACTCTCGGTATTATTGGTAAGAAATTTGCACTTGTCTCAAGAAAGATTAATGCTGTATCTATATCTGACTATATGAGAGCAAGATATAAATCCAGCGCGCTTGTTATTCTCAGTTCAATTGCCATGATAGCTTTCTTTATAACAAATATGGTTGCCCAGTTTGTTGGGGGAGCTGTATTGTTTGAAACGATAACAGGTTTACCTTACATAGGTGGATTATTACTCTTTGGCGGTGTTGTAATAATTTATTGCACGTACGGCGGATTTAAAGGAGTTGTTACAACTGATACAATTCAAGGTGTAGTAATGACATTAGGTACGGCTTTGTTAGTAGTATACGCTTTGAAAGCAGGCGGTGGGATAAATGCCATAGCTGACTGGTTGAATGCTAATCGTCCGGGTTGGGATCTTGCTGGCATGGGACCATTAAACAAGGCAAGAATAAATACCCCCGGATTTGTAACCTCATACTGGGTACTTGTAGGTATTGCTACATTAGGCTTACCTCAACAAGCAGTAAGGGGTATGGGATTCAAGAGCACGGAAGCCATGCATAGAGCTATGCTTTATGGTACATTTGTGGTAGGCTTCTTAATGATAGGTATGCATATGGGCGGTTTGTTCGCTGCTCCTATCCTTCCAGGAAAAGATATAATCAAAACAACAGATTATATTATACCGTGGTTTGCAATGAACTATATGCCTTCGGGTATAGCTGGATTAATGCTTGCGGCTCCTCTGGCAGCAGTAATGTCAACAGTATCATCGCTGTTGATTCTAGCTTCTGCAACAATAATCAAGGATGTTTATCTCAACTATGTTGTTAAAAAGGATGTAGATAAGACAACGCAAGCTTTTCAAAATAAACTTTCTAAAATCAGCTTCTTTGCTACTTTTATAATTGGTGCTATTTGTCTTTTAATTGCAGTTCAGCCACCTGATATTATAGTTTGGATCAATCTTTTTGCACTTGGTGGACTGGAAGCCATATATTTCTGGCCTATTATACTTGGCCTTTATTGGAGGAAAGCAAATACTACAGGATGTTTTTGGTCAGTAGTTTTAGGAGTATCTACATTTGTATTTTTCAACCGTGTAAAAATAATGCCATACAATATCCATGAAATAGTACCAGGTCTGATAATAGGAGGCCTTGCTTTTGTTATAGGTTCATTAGCCTCAAAACAAGAATTGGATAAGAAAACCTTGGAAGTTTTTTATGGTGAATAAACAATTAGAAAAGTCTCTAATAAATAAAGAACATATAATGAACTTGTAGGAAAATCTAGAGGAATTGACTATAAATTTGGAACTATGATTAGTATTATTTATAAAATTGTCTAAAAAATAAATGTTGAGATTTTTGTATCTCAGCATTTATTTTTTAGATATAGGATAACCCCTTTGGTTTTTCGGTTTCCATTGGTTTCACACACCGCGATATCCTTTTGATCAGCAGTTTGAGTTCCTCGGTAGTAGAGCAGGAACTTAGAGACAATAAAGTATAGGAGGTTCAAGAAATGGGCAAAAAAAGTAAAATTAAACTTCTAAGGGAGATATTTATGGCTTTTTTTAAGATAGGAAGTTTTACCTTCGGTGGAGGGTATGCTATGATTCCTCTTATCGAAAGGGAAGTTGTAAACAATAAGGGATGGGTAAAAGAGGAGGAGGTAATAGATGTTTTTGTAGTCGCGGAATCCATACCTGGAGCTATTGCCATAAATGCCTCAACATTCATAGGATACAAGACTGCGGGAAAAGCTGGTGCCTTTGCAGCGATGTTTGGCATAATACTTCCATCTTTTATCATAATAACTGTAATTGCCGCATTCTTCAGCAAATTCCAGAATAATCTCATGGTACAGGCTGCGTTTATGGGAATAAGGTCGGCAGTAGTAGGGCTTATATTAATGGCGGCAGTGAAAATAGTAAAGGCTTCAGTAAAGGATAAATTTGCAGCTTTGATAACTGTCCTTGCAGCTATACTCGTACTGATAGCAAATATTCATGCTATATTTGTAATCATTGGGGCAGCGTCTGTCGGACTTATAATCTACTTTATGTTTCCCGGAAAGTTGGAATGTATTATAGAAAGGTCAGGTGAGAAAGGTGATATTTCTTAAGCTTCTTATAACATTCATGAAAATAGGGCTTTTCAGTTTTGGTGGCGGATATGCCATGATACCTCTCATACAGAGGGAAATTGAGTCAAACGGGTGGTTGACCTCATCGGAATTTGTAGATATAATTGCTATAGCCGAAATGACTCCCGGCCCTATAGCGGTTAATTCTGCAACTTTTGTAGGATATAAGACTGCCGGGTTCTTCGGGGGGATAGCGGCAACCGTTGGTGTAGCCATTCCATCGCTGGTATTAATACTGATAATATCGAGATATTTTTTCAAATTCCAAAAACATCCGTTAAACTCCGCTATATTTTATAGTATAAGACCTGTAATTGCCGGGCTTATAATAACAGCAGCAGTTTTTGTATCTGAGACAGCTATATTTAAGGAGAAATTTTCTGTTGAGATGCTTAAGAGTTTGATAATAAGACCTTTTGATATTATAAATATAGGAAGCATAGTAATATTGGCGATGACTTTTCTAGCCCTTATCAAATATAAGATTAACCCGATACTTACTATACTAGGTTCTGGAATTATGGGGGTAGTGATGTTTTATCTTTTATAAGGTACTATCCTTTCTCTTTGATTTAATATATGACTTAGTTGCCGATAAATATTGTCCTGACAACGGTCGCCCGTCCATTGATCCCGTGGTTCTTTTCAAAATGCTTTTCATAGGCTATCTTTATGGAATACATTCAGATAGACGTTTATCCAGTGAAATTCAAGTAAACATAGCATATCGCTGGTTTTTAGGATTGGATATCACTGAGAAAGTACCTGACCCCTCTACTATCTGGCAGAATCGAAGAAGAAGATTTAAAGGAACAGATATCTCACAGCAAATATTTGATAATATTGTCAGCAAGCTATTGATAAAGAACTGGTAGAAAGCAAAAAGAACCGTCCCCGGTGCTTCAATCAGGGTTGCTTTCTCAGAAGGAAAAAAGTAATTACATGAGTCAATTTCATAATGTTGTCAATAGCTAAAGATTAGTCCTCAAGAATTTCACATAACACTTTTTAGAAAATTCAAGCAGCAATACGTTTAGAATTGTTCAATCGGTCTACGGCCAATTTACAAAGAGTATATGATAAGATGGAAAACTCAAAGTCGACTTTGGCTAGACTTCCTCGATGACGGATATTGTTTAGCTAAAAGTACTCCTTGCGATAAGCGTTTGTCAAATATACTTTGCCGGAAGATAATAATCAAATTTTCGCTTCTTAGCGCCGGAGTAAGTCCGCGACATCCAGATGGTGGGATAATAAGCCCCGTTTAACTTTTTACACTAAAACGTTTGAAATTAAAAAAACATTCCGCCAAGGCTCCACCGGGTTCAAACGGCATCTTTTTTGTATCCTCAAGGCACGTGGAGTGTGTGGCGTTGGTTGAAAGAAGGGGCGGGTAAATCCTACGCCTCTTTTAATACTGGGTTTTTAAGTTATAGTGGATGGTAATATCGCCATCTTTTGATACCTCAATTCTGTCAATCAGCTTATGGAGGACATTTCTTAAAAGCTCTTCATCGGAAATATCAAGTTTGAAGAAATTCTTAATCTCTTTCTGAAAAGCATGTAGGTTTTCATCAGTATCTTTCTCTTTTGAAATCAGGCTTTCCAATTCACTTTGGGGGGCTAATAATAATTTGAATTTGTCATTAATGACTTGGAATTGTTCTTCATATCCAGCTTGTCCCAAGTAACCACTTAGGAGCTGACGAAGAAGAAAAACCTTGTCATTTTTTAGTGTGTTTATTTCTTTTTCAAATTGCTTTAGCTCCTTCAAACCGCCAGAGACTTTACTTTCAGCCTTCCTGCGCCACAGTCGGGACAGAAGGCAAGGCGGGCAAACAGTGACTTATTGCCCCTCCCCCTAAAAATCTTTTCAGCTTTCTTGTTCAAGCGTTGCTGTGCCTCTTCAAATTCCTCAATAGATAATTAGCTTTACGCTAGAATCATGACATTTTTCACCTGCGTTGCGTGCTCCAAGTACTGTTCTTGGAGTAGGAATAATATTTTACTTTAACTCTTCTTTTATTGATTCATACAAGCTATCTACTGTGTCAGCATTGATGAATGTACCTTTAATTATAGCAATAGGGTGTAAAGCACAATCATGACAAAATTCGAGACAACGTTCAATCCTTACTTCCACATCGGGCAATTCCTCTTCAATTTTATCCCTTAACTTATCAATACCCTTAGAAAGATTGTTCTTACAAAAATGGACTTCTGGCATAATATCACTCCTAATAGATTATTCAATATTTATTATGAATAAAGACCATTAAGTTAATACAATTAAATTTAACCGTATTTATTGAAAATTGCTTTCAAAATTTTATATAAAAATCTGGGCATATTTACAAAACTATTAATTGTATAAGGGGCAATTAGGAGGATTAAACTACTTACGAAAAATAATCAGGCAAATGAGAATAACGAATAAGGAGAACAAAAATGAAAGCTAATAAAATTAGAGACTATAAGCGAATATATACTATTACAAAACTATTGCTTTTATTTTTGTTTATATTACTGATTAGTATTTCATCAATATATTATAAAGTAAGTAGAGTATTTATTAATAGGGTAAATACAGACGATGTACTCCAAGTATCTTGGCTATTTAAAAAAATTCACGGTGAAGAAGTTGTTTTTAAAAGTAGAGAAGGAAATATAACTCTAAAAGGCATATTCTTTCCAGCTAGTATTCAAAGTAATAAAACCCTAATTCTAGTACATGGGTATAATGAAAGCAAATTTATGTCAGGAAGAACAAAGAAAATAGTAGAATATATAATACCTCGCGGATACAATGTATTTACTTTTGACCTTAGGGGGCATGGGCAATCAGAAGGAGACTTAATTTCATTCGGATATAATGAAAGATTTGATGTTATAGGAGCTATAGATTATCTTAATAAGAGAGGGAAAGAAGGGGAAAAAATTGCACTTCTGGGCTTTTCTATGGGGGCAGTTGCGGCCATTGAAGCTGCAGGACAAGATCCCAGAATCGATGTCATAATAGCAGATAGCCCTATTAGGGATTTGAAGCTTTTCATATCTACTGATTTAAAGAACTTATCAAATAATTTAGACCGTATACTAACGAATTTAGATGCAGAACAGTATTATTCTATTCTTAAATACCTTCCCTTTAAAGAAAAAGCAATAACTTTAATATGTAAATTTTATGGTATTGAAATTGATCAGGTATCCCCTATGAATACAGTTAAGAAGTCAATAAAACAACCTTTATTGCTCATCCACGGTAAATGTGATGAATATATTTCATGTACTAATTCAGAAGAAATTTTTAAATTAGCAAATAATAATTATAAAACAGAAATTTGGATTACTGAAAATGCAGACCATATCCAGAGTTTAAATCTGTATACTGATGAATATCTTGAGAAATTAGAAGTATTTTTAGGTCAACATATGTAGTTTTAAATTGATTGCTATATCAATTATCCTGAATTAGCCAATTAATGCTGCTTTGTTTATACAAAACTTAGGTAGCTAATCAATTTTATTTTTATAAGATAATTCATAAATTTTCTAAGGCAAATATTCCAGATGATTGCGTAAACAAGTGAAAATGAGAAAAAAATTAAAAAAATTAAAGGAGTTGATAACGAACTGGTTAAATCTACAAACGCCGAAATACCTACTATATAAGTTAAAAATATCATCCCAAGAGATAGTGTTATGCTTGAAAATAATATAGAAATTATTATTCCCTTCCTATAAAGCAATGTTCCGATAACGATACCTAGTAGCCCGGTGGTAAAAAGCAGAATTATTGTCTCCTGCGCACAAACTATAGCAAGAATTAATGCGGAAGAAAAAAATACAGTAAAACCAAGAGAAATATTAGAAACAGCAGCTATCGCGATAGGTAGAGTGCTTAATGGACTTAAGGCCAACCCAATCACGGGTAAAAATACAGGTGCTGATTGGAATAGTACAGCTACTGTTGTTAATATGCCTCCAATACAAATAAACCTGCTTATATTCATTTTTTTCAATTTATATGCCTCCTATTAGGTGCTACTAGTATTTTAGGATATTGATTGATGCGCACATATTTCTTTATAAGCACTGAAGGTATCTTCTTAATATACCTCCAGTAAACGCTTTCATCATTTACATCAAATCAGTTTCAAAATTGACGAGAGAATATGATTGGTCTCTCTTGTTTGTTTTATATTTCGATTCAATAAATCCTATAAAGTGATTTATCTGGTATTAAGTCGAATTTTATAGTTATAAATCATGGAACAATTTCAAAAACAGTACCTTGGTTAAAATCAGTCATATTCATAGAGCCATAAACCCCTAGATATAGTCTGGTTTGATCCAGATTCGTTCCCAAACTAACATAATAAGCTGATTGAGACCCAAAATTATAATCGGTTTCAATAACACTAAAATCATTTAGTTTACAATCTGTTCTTACCCTGGTATAAGCTAAAACCCCTCTAACGGTCGGTTGAGATTCTTCGTCCCGGGCAAGATCGGTAAACACAACGCTTCCCGTTAAATCGGGGATTCCATTCCCCATATAAGGCTGAACTCCTGTAAGTGCAGTTGCTCCAAACTTATCGGGTCGGGGATCCTTATGAAAATAACTGGTTAGAGGCTGAAGACGCCGCACTGAAGTTTTTACTGTTTCATTGTAATAAGCAATTGTTTTCTCATCCAAAGTCGGATTTGCAGAGCAGTCCCTTATAATCGAAGCAGGAAAAGCACCTTCCCACCCTCGCCAGCCAAAATTAATAAATCCTTCTTGGTCAGGTTCAGATTTCATTAAAGAAGCTTGAATAAGCTGAGTAACCGGTATTGGTTTATAATGAACGAATGAAAAAATCGACTCTACCAGATCCTGTCCGACATTTCCCACATATTTGATATACTGATTATTAAACCTTTGAAATGAAATGCCAGGTATATTGCGGACCCCTTTGGCAATTACCGTAAGCGTTTCCTGAATAGGTTTGGGAAGTTCATTTAAACGTGTGACTACGGGTGGATTATAGATAAATGTATTATTAACTACATCAATTTCAATTATTTTACCGGCGATTTCCATATCATCCTGGCTTAAATTAAATGGATCATAGCCAGAACCACCATCTCCGGTTGTTAAAACAAGTCTTCCTGTTTCGGGTGAAAAGTTTAAGCTATTGACACCATTATGATTTAAAAATGGTCTTCTTAAATTAAGTAATGTCCGCCGTTTTTGAGGTTGACCATTCGATTGTAAAATCCATTCTTCAACTGTATCAATATGATCATATTGAATTTCTCTGTTTATCCACTTTAGGTTTAAGGTTCTGGGGTCACACGGGTTAGGCTTAAAAAATTCAGGAAGAGCACCTGGACCTTGTGTTCCAGCTACTGAATAATGAAGATAAAACAGACCGTTATAATAAAATTTGGGATGAAACGCTAGCCCTAGCAATCCCCGTTCATCATATCCACCACCAGAAACACCTAGTTTTATGATTCGCGGGCGAATATCTAAAAAAGTCCCTATAACTCCGTTTCCTATGTAAAAGATCTCTCCTACCTGGGTTGCAATAAATAATCTTTCGATTGAGTCACCCGGAAGTATAGTTGTTTTCAAAACAGTGGGTAAATTTATCTTACTAACAATGGGCCGTAAACTAACTTTAACTTTTATCAACTAACTTTACACTCCTTCTTATTGTTTTCTTTTATAACGAGTAGGGGCATCTGTTCCACCTTAATTTGTTATGCCCCGTAAGCGAGTTTCATGAGAAGCATCCTTGGTTGTTGAGAGTTCAATAGATGCTTCTCATATAACGAGTAGGGGCATATATTCCACCTTAATTTGTTATGCCCCGTAAGCGAGTTTCATAAAAGGCTTCCTTAATCGTTAAAATGCTTAAATAGAAGCCTTTTTTATAAGAATATGATTAGAACTGTTCTATTAGTACCAAATTGGGGCTGAGGAATCTGATGATGCATTGCACCATTTTCCGCACCAGAAGCAAAAGGAAGCAAAAGAACCGTCCCTTCTGCTTTTCTTTTGCTTTTTATGGAAATATGTTCTTAAGTTCTGTACCTGACACCATTATTACAAAATTATTACAAATCACCCAAACATGTTGTAATTGTAAAATATTACAAATATAATATAAAAGTAAAATAAATTTGTGAGAAGGAGGTCGTGTAGAATGTTTAGAAGCGCTTTTAAGGGAAATAACGGTGTTAACAAGAACAACCATCATGCACGGCCATCTTGCAGCCACTGATTGCACAGTCGTATTTGTATGTGACGATCAAGGCCATAGGTACGTGTATGCACCTATGGCTTTTTTATTTGCATAAGAGGCTGCTCAATATCAACCATCTCTTATTAGAGGTATGCAAGTCAAGCCATAGGAATGCAGGGTTAATAGCATTTTCTATGGCTTTTACTATTGTGCAGGAATATTAATTGAGAGTGAGGGGATACGATGAAGAAATTGCAACTACTCTGGAAACTTATGAAAGGAAATCGGCTGCTCTATTTTGGAGCAATAATAAGTATTGGGATAGCCACTTTATTCACCTTTCTATCACCATTGGTCATACGATTGACCATTGATTCCATTATTGGGAATAGTCCTATGGTTATTCCTCCATGGATGAGTGAGCTGATCGGCAGGTTCGGGGGAAAGAATTTTCTGACCGGGAACCTTTGGATATGTGGCGGGGTGTTGGTGCTCCTGTCCATTCTTAATGGGATTTTTACCTATTTTAAAGGGAAATGGTCTGCCATGGCGGCAGAATCTACTGCCAAGAACATTCGAGAAAAACTTTATGATCATTTGCAGCATGTATCCTATGACTATCATGTTAAAGCAGAAACAGGGGATCTCATCCAGAGGTGTACATCGGATGTAGATACTATCCGCGGTTTTTTGGCAGTTCAGTTTGTAGAAATTGGGAGAGCGCTTTTTATGCTCTTGATGGCACTGCTGATCATGTTTAGACTCAGTGTGGCTATGTCACTGGTGGCAATGGTCGTAATACCCGTCATCTTCAGCTTTTCAGTCGTTTTCTTCCTGCGTGTTAAAAAGGCTTTTAAGGATTCGGATGAATCGGAAGGCAGGCTATCCACCGTATTGCAGGAGAATTTGACGGGTGTTCGTGTCGTAAGGGCATTTGCCAGACAGGAATATGAAATTGGTAAGTTTGAAGAACGCAATGCGGAGTACAGGGATCTTACCTACAGGTTGATCCTATTGCTTGCAGGATATTGGTCCTTATCAGACCTTCTTTGTATGCTTCAGCTAGGGGCTGTGCTCACCTTCGGAGTTTATTGGACCACCTTAGGGAAAATCAGCTTGGGAACACTAGTGGTATTTACCACCTACGAGGGGATGCTTCTCTGGCCGATTCGGCAGATGGGCAGGATTCTGACAGATATGGGAAAGACCATGGTATCCCTAGAGCGTATACAGCAAATATTGGATCATCCCCTGGAGACAGAGGATGAAAGCGGACTGAAACCGGAAATCAAAGGAAAAGTGGAATTTGATAAAGTTTGCTTCGGTTACGATGAAAAGCATCCGGTAATAAAAGATGTATCCTTTACCGTCAAGCCAGGCCAAACGGTCGCTATCCTAGGCCCGACAGGCTCAGGAAAGTCAACGCTGATGCATCTCATACCAAGGCTTTACGATTATCAGAGCGGGAGGCTGCTCATTGACGGGGTGGATATTCGGGAAATGGATAAAAAGTGGCTGCGTCAGAATGTGGGTATTGTGCTTCAAGAGCCCTTTCTATTCTCAAAAACTATTAAAGAAAACATTGGTTTGGCAATACATGAGCTGGATGAGACTGAAGTATTAGAAGCTGCAAGAGTCGCCGCGGTACATGATTCCATCTCTGAGTTTGAAAAAGGCTATGATACCGTCGTGGGTGAACGAGGGGTGACACTTTCGGGGGGACAGAAGCAGCGGGTAGCTATTGCACGTACTTTGATCAAGAACAGTCCTATATTGATATTTGATGATTCACTCAGTGCTGTGGATACGGAGACCGATGCTGCCATTAGGAAAGCACTGGATGGTCGCAAACGGAAGGCAACCACGTTCATCATTTCCCATCGTATTTCCACCCTCGCAGAAGCGGATTTCATCCTCGTTTTGGAGCATGGTCAGATTGTACAGCAAGGCACACATCAGGCGCTTGTATCCGAGCCTGGCTTGTATCAACGCATCTGGTCCATCCAGAATGCGCTCGAAAAGGAAGTGGAAGAAGAATTTGTCAAGAGTGTTTCATAAGCGCATTATGCAGAAAAGAGATGATATAGATGAATACAATTCAAGAGCAGGAATATAATAAAAGGTTTGACTTTGGAATATGGCTAAAGCTTTTACGCTATGTCGAGCCCTATCGTAAGCTTATGTTCGTTTTAGGCTGTGTTATGGTGGGGGTAGCTGGTATCGATGTTATCTTTCCCCTAATGACCAAAAAAGCTATTGACAGCTTTATTCTGACCGGTTCATTGACCGGATTGCCACGGTTCATGATAACATATAGTCTATTGATTATCGTGCAAACGATTAATGTGTGGCTGTTAATTGCCATTGCGGGCAAGATTGACATGGGAATCTGCTATGATATACGAAAAAATGGGTTTTGCAGGCTGCAAGAGCTTTCGTATTCCTACTACGATAAGACGGCTGTCGGCTGGTTGATGGCTCGCATGACCTCTGACACGACACGACTCAGTGATACCATTGCATGGGGCTTGGTGGATTTCGTCTGGGGCATGACCATGATGATCGGTATTGCAGGTGTAATGATTTACACCAACTGGAAGCTGGCATTGATCAGCTTGTCGATGGTGCCGATCCTAGCAGTCATCAGCTTATATTTCCAACAGAAGATTCTAAAGGCCTATCGAAAGGTTCGAAAGACCAATTCCAGGATTACCGGTGCCTTCAATGAGGGCATTTCCGGGGCAAAAACCACCAAGACATTAGTGCTGGAGAAGAAAAATCTGCTGGAATTTAAGGAAATCACCGGTGAAATGTACCGGTCTTCAGTTCAGGCAGCAATCTTTTCTTCAATCTATCTTCCCATTGTATTGGCATTAGGTAGTATTGGAACAGCACTAGCCCTATGGTTTGGTGGCAGGGCGGTATGGCTCCATGCTATCAGCTACGGGACGCTGGTCTTGTTTATAGGCTATACCATTCAATTCTTCGAGCCGGTTCGGGAACTGGCAAGAATCTTTGCCGAGCTTCAATCGGCACAGGCATCGGCCGAACGTATCCTATCCATGGTAGATACTGAACCGGAAATCAAAGATAGTCGGGAGGTAGAAGCGGTATACGGTACACTCTTTAAGCCAAACAAGGAAAACTGGCCTGCCATGAAGGGGGATATAAGCTTTAAAAATGTATCCTTCTCTTATAAAGACGGAGAAACAGTGTTGAAGAATTTTAATCTAGAGGTCAAAGCCGGAGAGAATATAGCATTGGTCGGGGAGACCGGATCAGGAAAAACCACTATTGTCAATTTGGCATGCCGATTCTACGAGCCAACGGAAGGCGAAATATGGATAGACGGCATCAACTACAAGGATCATTCCCTTGCATGGCTGCAGAGCAATCTGGGTTATGTCCTTCAGGCACCACACCTATTTAGCGGGAGCATTAGGGAGAATATCCGTTATGGGAGGTTGGAGGCCGCTGATGAAGATGTTGAAGCGGCTGCAAAGCTGGTTAACGCTCATGGGTTCATAGTTAGCTTGGAAAAAGGCTATGATTCTGAGGTGGGCGAAGGAGGCAACCGTTTGTCAACGGGACAGAAGCAGTTGGTGTCTTTTGCAAGGGCTGTTCTGGCAGATCCTAGGATTTTTATACTGGATGAGGCAACCTCTTCCATAGATACAGAAACAGAGCAGGTCATACAGGATGCCATTCATAAGGTTCTGAAAAACCGTACTAGCTTCATCATTGCCCATCGCTTGTCAACCATCCGCTCCTCAGACAGAATCTTAGTCATTAAAGATGGAAAAGTGATAGAAGAGGGCAGCCATTCGCAACTGTTTAAGCGCAAAGGCTACTATTACCGGTTATATACCAACCAGTTCATGGAAGAGAAAGAGCTGGAGGTATTGAGAGCCTAATAACTTTTGTACCTGGCATTTTAAAAAGCAGGTGCCGAGCGGGCACCTGCTTTTTTAATGACTGTGGTTCTCCTCAGAAGCTTCTGCATCTGCTTTAGTTTCATGAATTGTACCACTTGGATGCTGAGGCGGCGCATAAATAGAGTACAACTTAAGTGGTTTATTGCCTGTATTGATGAGATTGTGCCATTTCCCGGCAGGGATAATGAACGCGAAGTCATCATAGACTTTTTCTTGAAAATTCAGCTTATCTTTTCTATCACCCATTTTAACAAGTCCTTGACCTTCTTCAATACGTATGAATTGATCAAGATTGGGGTGAATTTCTAAACCGATATCTTCTCCAACCTTGATGCTCATCAAGGTAAGCTGCAGGTGGCTACCTGTCCATAAAGCGGTACGAAAAGTATTGTTTTGCTTAGTAGCCTCTTCAATATTAACTACAAAGGGTTTTGGTCCATAATCCTTTAACTTGATTGAAATATCATCCTCTGCCTCATCAGTAAAAGGACTATACTGATTAGTAAACTGTTTCGAAAAGTCTGAGTTATACATTGGTGTGTTAACGCAGTACGGGCATGGATACATTTTACAAATATTGTACATATTGTCTGAGTCGTACATTGGTGTGTTAACGTAATAAGGACATGTATATGTTTTATTCACATTACCCATTCCTTTCACAGGCTTATTATATTATTATATGCGCTATGTTCGGAGATGTGCTTTGATTGACAGAAATGCAAGCGAAAGGAACGATTGGTTTTGCTAAAAGGGTATCACCTTTCGGGGAAACATCAGGGTGGTATCAGGTAATTTTCTGCCGATAAGCTGATTATGAAGGAATCAGTCCTAAATATCTCTTGATTTCAGCGGTTATAGCGGGGGTTGCAATTTGCTTGACATACAGTTTTTACAATAAAAGAGATTTGCTGACTTAGAAAGCCTTAATTTCAAGGAATTGCTATGATTTGATGAACACTTTTATGCTAAAATCAAAGTTGAATTTTGAATAAAAGTGTTTTCTTCTATTAACTCACCTTTTGCTTCCCAAGCTTGAGAAATTAGAGAATATATGATTTTTATTTTGTTTATAAGAGAAAACTAAGATATAAAAGATAAAATAGAGGGTGATAGGATGACAAAAAGTAAAGAATTAATAGAAACAGGATGGAACTTAGACAACAGCTATGTTCGCTTGCCGGAAGCACTTTTTACAAGCATTAACCCGACCCGTGTACAGTCACCGAAGCTGATTATTCTCAATGAGACCTTGGCAGCATCCCTGGGGTTAAACACCCAGGCGCTTCAAAGCAATGATGGCGTAGCGGTGCTTGCCGGCAACCGGATTCCCGAAGGAGCTTTGCCTCTGGCTCAAGCTTACGCGGGGCATCAATTTGGGCATTTTACGATGTTAGGGGACGGCCGGGCTATACTGCTTGGCGAACAAATCACTCCCCTAGGTGAGAGGGTTGATATTCAGCTCAAGGGCTCAGGTAAAACGCCATACTCCCGTCGGGGTGATGGTCGAGCGGCACTTGGACCGATGCTGCGCGAATATATCATTAGCGAAGCAATGCACGCACTTGGTATAGCTACCACCCGCAGCCTTGCGGTGGTAACAACCGGTGAGCCGGTATTCCGCCAAGACGAGCAGCCTGGTGCAATTCTGACCCGCGTGGCTTCCAGCCATCTGCGCGTCGGCACCTTTCAATATGCTTCTAAATGGGGTACAGTTGAGGAGCTTCGCCTCTTGGCTGATTATACATTGCAGCGACATTTTCCGGACTTTGACGCTGTCCCGAATCCCTATCTTTTCCTGCTTCAGGAAGTGATCAAGCGTCAGGCAGTGCTGATTGCCAAATGGCAGCTGGTTGGCTTTATTCACGGGGTTATGAACACCGACAACATGGCCATTAGTGGAGAAACCATTGATTATGGCCCTTGTGCCTTCATGGATGCCTATGACCCGGCAACGGTATTCAGTTCTATTGACATACATGGACGTTATGCCTATGGCAATCAGCCGAATATTGCTGCGTGGAATCTCACGAGATTTGCAGAAACCCTATTGCCGCTGCTGCATGTTAACCAGGAGAGGGCTGTTGAACTGGCACAGGATGCGATTTCAGGTTTTACTGAGTTGTACCATTCTAATTGGCTCGCGGGAATGAGAGCAAAACTAGGAATATTTGACGAAGAACTGCAGGATGAATCCCTGATTGGAGGCCTCCTCAGTATGATGCAGAAGTATCATGCTGATTATACTAATACCTTCCGCTCATTAACTTTTGATAAACAGTCGGATACAGTTTTGCTTGGTACTGCAGAATTTGCAGAATGGCATAAGCTGTGGCAGGGGAGGCTAGGCAGGCAGCAGGAGCCGAAAGCTTCAGCCTATCAGCTGATGCAGATCAGCAATCCTGCGATAATCCCTCGGAACCACCGGGTAGAAGCCGCACTGGAAGCAGCAGTGAAGCAAGGAGACTACAGCGTTATGGAACGACTTGTTGATGCTCTTTCAAGCCCTTATGAGCACTCCCCCGAGCAGGCCGATTACTCCACACTGCCTGAGCTATCAACCCGTCCCTACCGAACCTTTTGCGGTACCTGATATAGAAGAATAAGTGATATGCACGATGTTTAGTAGGTTATTGAGTGGAGAATATTAATACCTGTAAACAAGAACACACCACCCATATGGAGTGTGTAGAGTTGGTGGTTAGGGAGTAATATAAAAGTAAATCCTCTGCTGAGATTGAATTCAGCAGAGGATTTTTAATATGAAAGTAAGCAATAAAGTGCTGAACATGACACTTTCTTGCTATTTATAATATAACTAGTGCAACAATGACGGTTGCAATAAATCCTGCAGCTACAGGTATTATGTTTTTCCTCACAAGCTCAGCAGGCTCTACTCCACATATTGCTGCTACCGGAATAACTCCCCAAGGTATTATTGTTCCTCCGCCCACCCATATGGCAGTTATTTGTCCAAGAGCTGCAAGTCCTTCCTTGCTTATGTTTATTGCGCCGGAAAAGGTCTGAGCTAATGAGCCTACCAGAGGAAGACCGGAAAATCCTGAACCATCAAGACCGGTGATGCCCCCTATAAGTGCCTGCATTATAACCACAGGAAATTTTGACAGAGGTGCCTTATCTGCAAGATATTTACCTATATCAGTTAAAAGGCCTGTAGCGCCTGGACCCAGTATCTCCTTTGCCATTCCTTCACTTCCAAGAAAAAAGAAAGCGCCTATTACGATTACCGGAGCAAATATCTTTATTCCAAATATAAACCCATCTCTTATATACTCAGTAACTTTCTCAAAGGAATTAGAAAGCTTATGCTCGATTATAGTCACCAATGACATTATGATAACAGCGGTACCACCCACAAGAGCTGTAGCATCTCCACCTCGGAGCTTATACTTAAACATTAAATATGCATCAAGTAAGAAAGCAGCAGGAGTAGCAATAGCAACAAAGATTGTGCCTGGTGAAGACTTGGTAATAGAATTCGAAGTTATCTCAGCAGTAGCTGCAATTTCTGTACTAGAGTTTTTCAATTCTTTTTTCATCATCAAAAATGCAGTTATAGCTGTCACTGCGCTCATGGTTATCCAAAGCGGTATGCTTGCACTTATTATGGGACCGGCATATTCAAAACCTGCTGCCTTTGCGGTTATGTCTGGTGCTCCTTGTATGAAATAGTCACCGGATAGTGCAATACCATGACCAAACAAATTCATGGCAGAGGCAGCCCAAACTGCAGGAAGTCCGGTTTTCAGTGCTGCCGGAAGCATTATTGCACCAACCAAAGCTATAGCAGGGGAGGGCCAAATGATAAAGGAAACGGCTGTCATTACAAGCCCCAGGCTCCAAAAGGCTATGTTCCTGCTTATCATGAGCTTTTTTATAGGGCTCACCATTAGCTTATCAGCCCCTATCTCACTAAGAGCCTTAGACATGGCAACAACGAGAGATATTATAACAATAATCCCCAAAAATTCCTTTCCTGCGGCTATAATAGCATTGAATATTACCTGTACAGCTGTAAGCACGCTACCTGAGGAAGCAAGACCTATCATAAACAATCCTATTATACAAGGCAGAACAGTATCCTTTCTAAAAGACATTGTTAATATGATTACAAAAACCATTCCGATATAAATGTAGTGAAGTATTCCTAGTGATTCCATATTTTTCCCCCAATTATAATTTATTTGCAAATATGTTTTTCATACCGCATTCTTCAACACGTCTGGTTATTTCAACTGAATCCATTATATATGTGCCAAGCTCTTTCATTCTCTCGAAATATACTGAACCTGAGAAGGTGTATTTCTTTGACATTCCCTCAGGCTTTGACATTCTTTCTTTAACATGAGCTATAGCATCTCCTGTGGAAAGACACTCAGGTATCAAAAGCAATTCTTTACCTAAAGCATGTCTTACACTGTTATGGCCTGCCAAGGTTCCTGTTACAATTGCTTCAGTATGTCCAACCAACAGCCCTGCTTTTTCCCCACAGCAGAACAGATTATCAACTCCTTCAACCTTGAGATGGTTATCTCTTGGTGCCATTGCAAAATATCGCATGGAGTTTCCTTTCCCGCCTGAATAGGGATCTTCATATCTAACATATTCAAAACCCGGTATCCTTCTTAAGGTTTCCAAATTATAATATGGGGTCATAAGCTTTGCATGTCCGGTATCCAAAAGCACTATGTTATCCTTGAATTCAGGAAGGGCATATTGCTGACAGGCTTTAACGACCAGGTGATCCTCTATAAGCTCCGTAGGAAGAGGTATGATTGCTACACCCTTCTCATTAAGCTCCCTTTGGATTTCCTCTGAAAGTGATTCCTTATAAAGTTTGCAGGAGCCGCTCATGGCACCTATTGATCCATCAGCTTTTGTTCCCACAGATTCTTTTATATTGGCAAGACCTGTAATACTTACTCTTCCTCCAAAGCTTGGACATCTTAATATGCACATAGCGCATCCATTGCCGTATTTGATACAGTTGTTCATAGGTCCGGCGGTACCTGTTGCATCAATAAATACATCACTTTCATATATATTGCCATTTTCATCTTCAACATTCAGTATTCTTCCATTAAGAAGCTCCAGATTGGTAATACGCATATTAAAGAATATCTCTATGCCCAAACTTACCATATGCTCCAAAACCTCACCGTGAATTTTGGCAATATCATAGAGGCTTGCGTGCTTGTGCCCCGGAAATTCTATATTTGTATGCCTTGCAGTTTTATCACAAATTTCGAAAAGATCACCACCGCCCATAGCGATAATTTCTTCAGTTGCAGTATGCCTGCCATTGTTTCTCATTATACCGCCAACTAGTCCTGTGCCAAGAAGCATGTCCGTTCTTTCCAGAACAATTACTTCTGCACCTGCCTTTCTGGCACTTATGGCTGCTGCACAACCAGACCAGCCTCCTCCAACTACAACTACTTTCTTCATAATTATCCTCCAAACCTTAGTAAGTATAAGCAAAAATAAAAAACAAGACAATAAAAAATACTAATCGTCTTGTTTTAGACAAAATAAAATAATGCACACAAAACGATAGCTCTCCACCTAGTGCTTTTTAACACAACATATTTCTTGTTTTTCAGGTGTTAAAAATGCACTTCCATTGCTTGGTGACAGTTGCAGGACTCTTAATCCGGAAACCAGGCATGGATTTAAGAGAAAATCCACCCTTCGGGGCCGTTCCCTTTCAGTAAGAATCAACGATATCTCTAATACCTCATCTTATCTACTCTTGTTAGGCCCACCTCTATCTCTTGATATTCAATTAGTATGATTATAGCGAAAATTGTCGAATTATGCAATGTGTTTTATTGGATATATAACAAAAGCAAAGGGATCAGTTCGTCAAACCGTTCCCTTTGCTCTAAAGCATGAATTTGATTCAGACTATATTTGAAAAGGTCAATATATATTGACCGGCTTATTGTCTGTGTTAAGGATAGTGTTTCAGTTGCACTTAATACCTGAGAGCAGCATTTCGTAGTGTATGAGGACCTGATCCTTCAGAATAAATTCAGGGTATCGTAGGCACCATTCATAGGTGAGGCCTCTTAAGGCCAAAATACAATGCTTTGTAATAGCTTCAGCAGGTATATCCGTTCTGAACTCCCCCTGCTGTATGCCCTGGCTTATTACATGACTGAACATTTTGTAGAGTTCCCTATTGTAACCCAGAACTGAATCCATATTGACCGTTTTTGTTAATTGAACCTCATATATAATTCTCATCACGTCGTAGCCGACAATACCAACAATCGTATCAGCAATTTTTCCGGCTAGTGACATTAGGATGTCAGAGGCTTTTGTGCCGGGAGGGAATGAATCGAGATAGGATTTGTAATCCAAATCCAGGTTGTTCACATAATCAGCAATCAGAGCTGCTATAAGAGCATCCTTTGAATCAAAATGGACGTAGAAAGTTCCTTTTGATACACCCGCCATTTCGACTATAGAATCTACGCTTACCTTTTCAAAACCATACTTTGTGAATAGCTGTGCAGCAGTTTCATATATTTTATTTTTCGTTTCAGCGGCTTTTAATGTTCTTTTGCTTATTTTCACTTTTTCCACTATTTTCTCTCCAATCTTGACCAGTAATATGAAAATAACGTATAATGATTACAATGAATGACTGTAGTCACTATTTACATGCATATTATTATATCACATAAATGGTAATTAGCATAGAACCGTTATATGGAGGGTTAGGAAAATGAAAAAAGAAGGCTTTAACAAACACGCAGCATGGCTCATGGTGATTTGTATGCTGGCAGGACTACTGCTGACAGTGGGACAATCCATGTCAGCATATGCGGAGGAACCCTACCTCAATGAAGAAAACCCAACGGTTATAGAAGTAGTATACGGAGAAGATGAAGAAAGTCCAACGGTTATAGAAGAAGTATACGGAGAAGATGAAGAGAACCCAACGGTTATAGAAGAAGTATATGAAGAAGATGCTCTGAGTCAAACTCAGGACAATTCTTTACAATTTGAGTCTGTTATGTTTATGACAGCCGAAGTGACACTAATTCCCAGTGGGGATTTTCCGATTAGCGCTAGTGGCGACTATCAGCTTGCCAATGATTTTAGCGGAATAATAACAATTAAAAATACCGCAAATGCGGTTGAACTCATAGGCAATGGTTCGGAAGCGGTAAACTCGGCAAGCTGCATAGTCATTGAAGGGGATAGAGAAGAGGAACTTCACCTTACACTGGAAGATATTAAATTAGCTGCTGTAGAGGGCTATCCCGGTATTGATTTCAGCAGTGCCGATGATTACCCTAATTATCTGTATCTGAGAGGTGAAAATGAAGTAACCGGTGATAATAATTCAGGTATCCGTGTACCTAAAGGTGTAGAACTTATCATTGATAAGGCAGCTGATATCAGTGAAGATAGCGGAGGGAAGCTCAGTGCCACAGGTGGAGGATCCGGAGCCGGTATAGGAGCTCCATATGAGTGGCTAGGGGAATTCGGTAGTATTAGTATAAGAGGGGGTACGGTAATCGCTACAGGTGCTGGCGGCTGGCTGGATGAAAATTGGTTACATATTGGCGGCACAGGCATAGGCGGCGGCGTGGTCGGCTCAGAGGGCAGGATAAACATAAGCGGCGGTATAATAACCGCTCTGGGTGGTGAAGCTGCACCGGGCATAGGTGGCGGGAGTTTTGAATCAGGGGAAATCATAACAATAAGCGGGGGTACAGTAACAGCCACAGGGGGGCGTTTTGGTGCAGGAATAGGCCCCGGTACATGGTCTGGGTCGGAACGGTATGGCATCATAACAATAAGCGGAGGTATAGTATCGGCTACAGGTGGTCAGTTTGCTTCTGGCATAGGCAGCAGCAGGGATTATCATGTTAGTGGATTCGAAGTGATTCCAGAATTTCCTGTAAAAGTTGGAGCAATAAACATAAGCGGAGGTATAATAGAAGCAACCGGCGGTAATGGAGGAGCAGGCATTGGAGGGGATGTGCCGGGAGATATAAGCATAAGCGGAGGCGAGATAACAGCCCTGGGTGGTGGAGCTGGATCAGGTATAGGCGGCATCGATTATGGACTTGTGGGATTAATAAGCATAAGCGGAGGTACAATAGAAGCAGAGGGCGGTACTGAAGGCTCAGGCATCGGCGGTGGCAGTGGCAGTGGCTCATATGCATACATAGGGGAAATAAACATAAGCGGAGGTACAATAGAAGCAGCGGGCGGTACTGGAGGAGCGGGCATTGGCAGTAGAGATACAGAAATAAATACCATTGACATAAGCGGAGGTACAATAACGGCAACGGGTGGTGCTGAAGGGGTAGGCATCGGCAGTAAAGGACTATTGTATAATATAAGCATAAGTGACGGTGTAGTAACAGCAACCGGTGGTATAGGCGGGGCCGGTATAGGCGGTACAGGCAAAGAGTTGGATTGGTGGTATGTAGGGCCACAAGACACTATAAGTATAAGCGGTGGAATTGTAACAGCTATAGGCGGCAGGAATGAAGCAGGCATAGGCTGTGGCGACGGACCGAGAAGAGATATAGGTATAAGCGGTGGTACAATAACTGCAATCGGCGGTGAAAATGGAGCAGGCATCGGCGGCGGATTATATGATGCAGGCTGTAATGTTACTATAACAGGTATGCCAATGGTTTACTCCACTGGACATGCAGCAAGCGGAGCGATGCACATAGGGAATGGAAGCCTTGAAGAAAGTCCGGGAACACTGAAGGATGGATCAGATGTAGATTTGTCTTATCTATGGTTTAGTGCTTCAGGAGTATCCGAAGCAAGAATAGGACTGGAAGGCAGCGATGATGAATATATGACAAATGGGCAGAGGATAGCCGGTATATTTGTCCCCTGCAGCGGTTCAGCCTCATATACAGTGAGCAAAGCAGGATATGCAGCGGTAAGGGGAACTCAAGCTTTATCTTTAATGAACCATGATATCAATATTGCAATGGTTGAAAATATACCACCCAATATAGAAGCAGCAGGTGGAAATATAAGCGTTTCAAATACAACAAGAAACGGGACTATACTGGCATGGAACAAAGCGAGTGACAATGCCACGGCTGGAGCAGAGCTGAAATACTGTGTTTATATATCCTCAGGGGACAACATAAATACAGTAGCAGATATTGAAGCGAATGGAATAGTGAAACAAGACTATACCGCAGATATACCTGCAATAAATATTACAGGACTTCAACCGGAGACTACTTACTACTTTAATGTGATTGTCAGGGATAATGCCGGCAACAAAACCTGCTATAACAAAGCTACAGTAACCACGAGAAAAGCTTCTAGTGGGAATTCGGCAACACAAAAGCCAAATGAAACTACAATCCCTGTGAAAACACTGGCTGGAGCAGCAGGGAAGTCGGTTGAAATAAAGACAGAGCTGGCAACCCTAATTTTACCTTCAAACATGCTTACCCCAGAAACAGCAGGCAATGCGGTATCAGTAACACTCACTGTAAGCAGGGCGGATGCCGCAAAGTTCCCGGAAGGGGTACAGGCACGGATTGGCAATAGGCCTGTAATCGAGCTTACACTCAAGCTGGATGGAAAGACAATATCCTGGAATAACCCCAATGCACCGGTAACAGTGACAGTGCCCTACAAGCCCACAGCAGAGGAGCTTGCCAATCCTGAGAATATAACCGTATGGTATATAGAGGTCGCAGGAAATATTATATCTGTACCCAGTGGCAGGTATGATGCGGCAACCGGCACAGTGAGCTTTATGACCACACACTTCAGCAAATATGCAGTTGTATACGTGTCGAAGAGCTTTAGCGACCTTGCCAAGGCCCCATGGGCTAAAAAGCAGATAGAGGTGCTTGCAGCAAAGGGAATAATGAGCGGAAGGATGGCTGCGGAATTTGCACCGGTCGCAGGAATAACTAGAGCGGAGTATATATCAGCACTGGTGAGGACCTTGGGCTTATCCGCAAAAGTAGATGCCAATTTCAGCGATGTGAAGGCAGGAGACGTCTATTATAACGAAATAGGCATTGCAAAGATGCTTGGGATAACCTCCGGAGTGGGAAACAACAGCTTTAAACCGGAAGCGACAATAACCAGGCAGGAAATGCTGGTTATGACGGAAAGAGCTTTGAGAAGCTTGAAAAAGATAAGTAAAACAGGAACAATGGAAGATTTGAAGCAGTTTAGCGATAGGGATCAGCTTGCTGCTTACTCAATAAACAGTGTATCAGCCCTTGTAATGGAAGGGCTGATAGAAGGCAGCGGAGGCAGGCTGAACGTCGGTTCCGATACGACAAGAGCAGAAGCAGCAGTATTTTTGTATAGGATATATAACAAATACTAAAGTGACGTAATTTCAATATTGTAAGATTATTTTATAAAAGTTCCGGGGGGTATATGCTCTCGGAACTTTTATTATAGGCCAAGCATGAGGCGACATGGTACCTGTTCCTCGTTCCCTGTTCTGCTCATACCAGCTAGATAGAACAGTCATATAACTGCGAGGTGAAATTTCATCTTGACCGGATTTTTTTATTTTATTGATATACTAAAATTTATATTTACATGTGATAGAAATCACAGATTTAAAAATATAAAAATGGTATATTATATATAAGAATTATTATCATCAAATGTCAAAATTACGCCTTAAATAAGTGCGATTATTATCCTCTAGTAGATATAACCGCTCCCAGAGAGGCGGATGCAACGTTTTTTCTATACTGATATAAGTATCCTTTAACATCACGAGTAGAAATTTTTTTACCCTGCTTTCTCCGATCTTCAAAATCTACATTCAACGCATCAATGCTGCCTTTGTTTACATCAACAGAGATGATATCCCCATTCTTTAGGTATGCTATTGGTCCGTCATCAATTGCTTCCGGACAAATATGGCCGACAAAACAACCATTGTTAGAACCGGAGAATCTCCCGTCCGTAATCACACAAACTTTACTGCCCAAATTCATTCCCACCAATAGTTTCATCGCTTTGTACATCTCTGGCATTCCAGGGCCGCCTTTAGGGCCTTCATTTCTAATTACTACTACATCTCCTGCTTGCACTTGATTGGATCTAATTCCATCTAACGCCTCTTGCTCACTCTCATAAATCCTTGCAGGACCTTTAAAATAAAGAGCATCTGTTGGAATTGCAGATGGTTTTGTTACTGCACCATCTGGTGCAAGGTTACCCTTTAATATTGCAATACCTCCACGAGCATGTACCGGTCTATCAAGGCTTCGAATTACGTCACTATTATAGTTCTTAAACATCTCCAGGTTTTTCTCTATAGTTTCCGATGTACATGTCATGCACCCCAAAGACAATTCGTTTTTTAGTTCTTGCATAACTGCTGGAATCCCACCTGCCTCATAAAAATCAAGCAATGTATATTGCCCTGCTGGAATCATGGGTACTAAATGAGGAATAGTTTTGCTAATTTCACCAAATTCGAAAATATCTAATGAAATTTCGGCCTCATGAGCCAAAGCTAACAAATGTAATACTGCGTTTGTAGAACCGCCTATTGCAGAATTCACCTTGATAGCATTAAGGATAGCTTCTTTCGTTACAACATTTTTTGCTAAAATTTCCTTTTTTACTAGTTGCATTACTGCCTTGCCACTCTCATAAGCTACGCTAAGCCTTCTGCTATACACGGCTGGTATTGCAGCGCTACCCGGAAGAGACAATCCCATAGCTTCTGCTAAGCAACACATGGTATTCGCTGTTCCAAGCATTGCACAGGAACCAATTGTTGGGACAGCATTGTCTTCAATCCAGTCAAATTTTTCTTGGTCAATTATACCTGATTTTAATGCTCCTTCTGATTGCTGAATAAAAGAATGGTCAATATATTCTCCGCCATAAGGATTCCCCTCTTTCATCCTGCCTGGCAGGGTTGGACCACCGTTAACAAATATAGTAGGTACATTAACTCTCATTGCCCCAATCAACATCCCCGGCACGATCTTATCGCAAGAACCTAGAAGAACTAAACCATCCAACCTATGGGCTTCTATCATAGCTTCAATATCATTTGCAATCATTTCTCTGGTAGGTAAGATATATTTCATGCCTTTATGCCCCATGGCGATCCCATCACAAGCACCAATAGTGCCAAACTCTACTGGAGTTCCGCCGGATGCATAAATTCCTTCCTTCACTTTTTGTGTAAGCTGCTTTAAGTTCATGTGGCCCGGACAAATTGAATTGAAAGAATTCACCACTGCAATAATGGGTTTTTCTAATTCCTCATTACTAAAACCGCTTGATTTATAAAGAGCCCTTACATTTGCCCATTCTGGACCACGTAAAATATCACTGCTTCTGTTAAACATAATTTCACCTGTCTTTCAAAAAATATTTTCTTTTTACTTTGAAAAAGTATTAAAGAGAGTATATTTTTAAAGGTATATTCCAGCAGTATTATATTGTAATAATATCATCATACCTATTTTCGGTAAAAAGAGCCAGGGATGGTTTTTTTACTTTTACATAAGCTTGCTTTTTCTTAAAAATGCACTGGAGGGAATAGTTAATAAAATGATTCCGGCTAAGAATAACACTGTGCCCCAGAGAATATAATGTGTAATTGGCTCATGGTAAAACAGCCGAGACCATAAAAGGGTGAATAATACACTGGAATTACTTAATAAAGAAGCGACTACGAAGGAGATGCGCTTTAAAGCATTGGCATAAATATAAAAGCTTATGCCTGTAATAAAGCCTAGGGCAATAAGAGAAAAAACAGACCAACCATTAATATGGCCTGACCAATGGAAAGTAGGGGATAAAGGTATTGAAGTCAGTAATACACCCCAAAAGAAAACGGAAAAATTCATTCCGGCAGAATCCATGGTTTGAATTAGCATCTTTTGACTCAAGGCATGAAAACCGCAGCCAATGGCAGCTAAAGTGAACAATAAAGTGGTAATACCATTAGCCTGAAGGAGTCTGGCCAAAGGTATTCCATTCCAGCTCACCAGGAAAATACCTATTATGCAGAGTCCAATAGCTATCCATTGCTTAGGTTTTATGGTTTCTTTAAAGAAAAGAGCAGAAACAGCTACAAGAAATAGAGCTTGAATAGGCATGACCAAAATGTTGCCATATGCAAAACCAATGGAAATAGCTATACTTTCAAAAATGTAGTTTAAGCTCTTTCCAATGGCACCGATCCAAATCCATTTAGAGTATCCGTGTAATTTAATTTTTCCATCTCTGAATAAGAGTAGTCCTCCTAAAAAAATCACACCAAATAAAAACCGGGCAACAGAAATAACAGAACTATTCACCATGATGGCTGCGGTCTTTACCAGTATACCAACAAAGCTCCACATAAGAGTGGCAATCAGCACAAGAATCGTACCCATCTCAAACCTCCATATTCAAAATCTGAAATAACATAAACATGGAAAATCGTAACACTAAATAAAAAACAAATCAAGAAAAAAACATATTCAGAACATAACTTTGTATAAAATATGACAATGGTATGAAGAGTGGCTTCACAAATATGCACTAAAGCAAGGTTGTCATACATCTGAATATTTAGAATAGTGCAATATAAGTATTTACATAATCTAACGAATAGTTATATTACTCAATTATACACCTTTTTGTTTCCAGAAATGGCATTGACAGCTAAAAAAAATTAATATAAACTTAATTTAAGTTGTAAGATGTCTTATAAGATAGGTGGTAAATAGTGGAAAGTAAAAAGCGAAATACCAGTGATATGGTATACAAGGTTATAGAGAAAAAAATATTAAATCAGGATTGGACGCCTGGTACAAAAATTGCTTCTGAAAACCAACTTGCCCAGGATTTGGGTGTTAGTAGAATTTCCGTAAGGGAAGCTATAGAAAAAATGGTTGCTTTAAATGTACTTACGAAAAAACAGGGAGAGGGAACCTTTGTAAATGAGCTGTCTGCATCAATTTATCTTAATGGTCTGATTCCAATGATTCTATTAGAGAAAGATAACCTGATTGATATTTTGGAGTTCCGTTTAGTCATCGAGGTAGATAGTGCAAGGTTGTGTGCTGAGCGTTGCGATAAAGAAGATTTGGAACTATTGGAAGAATGTTATGAAGAAATGTGCATGCATAAGGATGAGCCCGAAAATTTTTCTTACTCAGATTATAACTTCCATATGGCCATTGCCAGGGGAACAGGCAACTCTCTCATAATCAAAGTAAACAGTATATTAACAGACTTATGGAAATTTCATCAAAGAGAAATTAACAAATATCTTGGACCCAAAGGTGGACTCGATGCACACAGAAAAATCTTAGATGCCATTAAAGGTCGTGATGCGGAATTAGCAGCCTTATTTATGAAAAGGCATATAGAAAGAACTCTCAATGATATTCGAAAAATAAAGGAAATGGAACGGATGCAAGACTCAGTAGAAGATAGTAGAGGACGGGATTGCGATGAATAATATTACAGTTAACTTTCCAAGTTATACCATAGGGGAAAATGCTTTGAAGGAACTTGGGAATATTGTAAAGCAGTATGGGAAGAGAGTCTTGATTGTTGGCGGGAAAACTGCATTTGAAAAAACACAGGATAAGATTTTAAGCTCCTTAAAAGAAAATGAAATTTATGAGACGGACTTTTTATGGTATGGTGGGGAATGCACTAGACCCAATATGAAAGTCATATGCGATAGGGTTATGGAGCAGGGTATAGATGTCATTATTGGTGTAGGTGGAGGCAAAGCCCTTGATACTGCAAAGGGGGCTGCTGAACAAGCAGGTTTGCCTGTTGTAACGGTGCCTACCATTGCTGCGACTTGTGCAGCTACCACACCGTTGTCCATCGTTTATACTGAGCATGGTGATTTTGAAGCATTGTTTCATCTTACAAAACCTCCTGTACATATTTTTATAGATAGTGAAGTGATATCCAAAGCGCCAAGTAAATACTTATGGGCGGGTATTGGAGATACAATGGCTAAATATTATGAGGTAGACATTGCTTCAAGAAGTAAAAGGCTTCCCCATCGCGCTTCGATGGCAAAGGAATTAAGCAGTATGTGTGCTTTTCCATTAATGAAATATGGAGAAGTAGCAATTAAAGATAATGTAGAGGGTACGACTTCCTTCGAACTTGAAGAAGTGATTTTAAATAACATTATAACCACCGGAATTGTATCCATGCTCGTAGGAGATGAGAACAATGGTGCAGCAGCCCATGGATTGTTTTATGGATTTACGTTATTGGAGGAAATTGAGAAATTCCATCTCCATGGGGAAGTTGTGGCTTATGGTGTTCTAGTACTGCTTATAATGGACCAGCAGGAAGAAAAGTTTGAAAAGCTATATAATTTTTACAAAAGGATTAAGCTCCCAACCTGTCTTCAGGATATGGATTTAATAAATGATTATCAGTATTTGGAGAAAGCATTGGAAAAGGCTATCCATGCACCGGATATGTTGAAAATGCCTTATCCGGTTACTAAGAACATGCTGTTTGACGCCATTCAAAGATTGGAGAAAAGAAGTGTGCAAAATTGACTTAAATAAGATTATCTGAAAAAACACCCTTAGGAATTAAATTCATGGGGAGAAGGAAGATAATCCTATTTAGTAATAAATACAAAAATTTGGGAGGGAATCTGAATGAAAAAAGCTTTAGCATTATTACTTGCGTTAATTCTTGTAGTGGGGTTATTTGCTGGATGTACGCCTAAATCGGTAGCGCCTGCAGCGGGCGAAGCACCAGCACCAGCACCGGCAGAAGTAAAGGCAGTAGAGAAAAGAGTTATGAGGATTGGTATCGGCCTGAATGAAGATCATCCGCAGTACAAAGGATTATTAAAGTTTAAAGAAGAATTGGGCAAGAGAGTAGACACCATTGAAGTTCAATTATTTGCAAACAGTGCATTAGGCGATGACCGTGCCATGATGGAAGGTCTTCAACTTGGAACGCTGGAAGGCACATGTCCTTCAACAGCACCGATTGGTAACTTTGTAGAAGAATTTAAAGTATTTGATTTCCCATACATGTTCCCAAATGAAGCTGCAGCTGACAAGGTTCTTGATGGAGCGATTGGTCAAGAATTACTTGATTCTTTATCAGCCAAAGGGATTAAAGGGTTAGTTTACTGGGAAAATGGATTCAGAAACTTAACAAACAGACAGGTTGAAGTAAGAACCCCTGCAGATATGAAGGGCTTAAAAATCAGAACAATGGAAAACCCAATACATTTAGCAGTCTTCAGAGCATTTGGTGCAAATCCAACCCCAATGGCTTTTGGTGAGTTGTTTACAGCTCTGCAGCAAAAGACAGTAGATGGACAAGAAAACCCAATTGCTACAATCCACGCTAATAAATTCTATGAAGTACAGGGATATACATCATTAACTAAGCATCTATATTCACCCTTCGTATTCATGACCAGCCAGAAATTCTGGGATGAGTCAACTCCGGAAGAGCAGAAAGCAATTATGGAAGCAGCTCAAATTGCAAGAGATGAAGAAAGAAAATTAAACAGAGAAGCAAATTCATCATTAGCAGGAGAATTAGTAAAGAACGGCATGAAGGTAGTTGAATTAACACCGGAAGAGCAGAAAGCATTCCAAGACAAGGCAACACCTATCTACGCTGAATTTGCAAAAGGTAAAATTGCAGAATATCTAGACAGAGTACAGAAAGAATTGGCGAAGTAAGATAGCAAAGTAAATTGCCATTACATGAATGGGTTGAATATAGTACTATATTCAACCCATTCTGTAATGAAGGATAGTTGGTAGTATATACAATTAAGTTATTAGTGAGGAGAGATAGAATGAATTTATTAAAACGCATTGATGACAAATTTGAAGAATATCTTGCTGCTATACTTCTTTCTTTTATGACCATTTTCATATTTTTTCAAGTTCTATCCAGATTTGTTTTTGATGCTCCTCTGGCATGGTCTGAGGAAGCAGCAAGGTTCATATTTGTTTGGACTATTTATATTTCTGCAGCTTTGGCGGTAAAGAAAAGAGAGCACATTAGTGTGGAAGTAGGAATTATGTTCTTAAAGGGAAAGGCAAAAAAGGCAGCCCATATCTTTGCGGATTTAATTTTTCTGGTGTTTACGATTTTTCTGTTAAAAGATGGTGTTTATCTAGTTTCGCATTTAAGTGGGAGTCAGCAAACCTCACCTGCTTTGGGAATATCGATGACCCTTGTATATATGATTGTCCCATTTGGGTATGGTCTTATGATGTTAAGGCTTATTCAGCGGATCATAGCAGATGTGAAGCATATAAATGATCCTGATGAAGAACCTGCAAATCAATCAGTGTAGAGAGGAGTGAAAATATGTCAATATCGGTGGTGTTATTTGGTAGTCTAACAATTTTCTTATTACTAGGTGTGCCTATTGCTATTTCTATCGGTTTTGCGTCATTATTAGGACTCATATTCAGCAATGTGCCCACAGTATATTTAGCCCAGGGGTCTTTCATTGCAGTAGATTCATTCCCTCTGATGGCTGTACCTTTTTTTATTCTTGCAGGGAATCTGATGGAGACAGGTGGTTTGTCAAAACGATTGGTTAGGGTTGCCAATGTCCTAATGGGTTCATATACAGGAGGGCTATCCACAGTTACTGTAATTGCTTGTGCCTTCTTTGCAGCAATCTCTGGTTCTGGTCCTGCTACCGTGGCTGCCATCGGGTCTATTATGATTCCGGCAATGATAAAAAAGGGCTATGACAAGGGTTTTGCATCTGCAGTAGCAGCTTCAGGCGGGGCTTTAGGAATTTTAATTCCACCGAGCATTGTTATGGTCGTTTACGGAGTTGTAGGCAATGTATCAATTGGTGATTTATTTATTGCGGGAATTCTACCCGGAATGGTTATTTCTGCGGTTTTAGTTGCAGTAGGTTATGTAATTTCTAAGAAAAATGGATATAGTGGTTCGGGTGAAAAATTTACCTTTAAAGAGTTTGGAGTTGCGGTTAAGGATGCATTTTGGGCATTACTGGCACCAATGATTATACTGGGTGGCATTTATGGAGGGGTCTTTACCCCGACTGAGGCGGCTGTAGTGGCTGTAGTCTATGGCTTTATTGTAGGTGCTTTTATTTATAGAGAATTAAAATTCGAACAAATTTATAAGTCTCTGTATAAAACGGCGATTACCGTTGGATCTGTAATGATTATAATAGGGGTTGCGACTACCTTTGGTAGATTATTGACGATGTATCAAATACCACACAAGATGGCGGCTTACTTATCCAGCGTTTCTCAAAATAAATATGTCATCTTGATGCTTATAAATCTATTCCTTCTTATAATAGGAATGTTCATGGAAACTTTGGCAACGGTGATTATCTTGACACCATTATTATTACCGGTGGTTATGAGGTTAGGCGTGGACCCAATACATTTTGGCATATTGCTGGTTGTAAACTCAGAAATAGGATTCTTAACGCCACCCCTTGGGGTAAATCTGTTTGTTGCTTCGGGGATCTCAAAGATTTCTATAGAGAAAATTACAAAGGCTGTTATACCATTTATCATTGCTTTATTTGCCGCAGTTACCTTGCTAACATTTTTACCGCAAATATCAACGTTTTTACCAAGTCTATTAAAATAAAAGATTAAGTGTTATTGATCTTAAAAAGCGGGCAAAGGAGCGAAAGTTTATCCTCTCATGCTATGATACAAAAATAGAAGAAATGTATAAAAACGGAATTATAATTGGGAAATAATCCGAGAATAAGCAGGAAACCAATGATAAGGTTGATTTAATACAATATACTTGTAATTTGTCTTTCAGACATTTTCCATGAGTAGCGTTAATTATATCTCGGACCATTTCCTGTGGGTGAGAGTAATTACGCTATCTTTATTTAATTATATACATGTAGTGTTATGATAAATTTGATTCTAAAGGAGGGATAAGGATTATGGGAAAAGCTGATATAGGTTTGATTGGACTGGCGGTCATGGGCGAAAACCTTGTCATGAATATGGAAAGTAAGGGATTTAGCGTAGCGGTTTTCAACAGAACCGCAGATAAGGTTGCAAACTTTATTGAAGGAAGGGCAAAGGGTAAGAACATTGTTGGAACTTTCTCAATTCATGAGTTTATCGACAGCTTGAAAACACCTCGAAAGGTAATGCTTATGGTGAAAGCGGGCAAACCGGTTGATGATTTAATTGACTTGCTTATGCCATACCTTGAAAAGGGTGATATTATTATTGATGGCGGAAATTCACATTTTCCCGACACAATACGCCGTACGGAATATGTGGAAGGTTATGGGTTTTTGTACATAGGGACAGGAGTATCAGGAGGAGAAGAAGGCGCACTTAAAGGTCCAAGTATAATGCCGGGCGGATCTCCTCCTGCATGGCCATTCATCAAACCGATATTTCAGGCTATAGCTGCAAAGGTTGAAGACGGAAGCCCTTGCTGTGACTGGGTCGGTGACAATGGGGCGGGACACTTCGTAAAAATGGTGCATAATGGAATAGAATATGGCGATATGCAGTTGATTTGTGAAGCATATCAATTAATGAAAGACCATCTTGGCATGTCTGCCGATGAGATGCATGAGGTTTTCAAGGATTGGAATACAGGCGAACTGAACAGTTATCTTATCGAAATCACACGTGATATATTAGCCTATAAAGATACTGATGGGCAGCCGATAGTTGATAAGATTCTTGATACTGCAGGGCAGAAAGGTACGGGTAAATGGACATCAATCGCTTCGCTTGACGAGGGAATACCTTTGACTTTGATTGGTGAGGCCGTTTATGCACGCTGTCTTTCGGCAATAAAGGAAGAAAGAGTTGCTGCCTCAAAAATCCTTACAGGTCCAAACTCAAGATTCGAGGGTGAGAAGAATTCATTTATCGAAGATATTAAGAATGCGCTTTATGCTTCAAAGATTGTCTCTTATGCCCAAGGTTATACGCTGTTAAAGGCTGCTGCTATGACTTACGGATGGGATCTGAACTACGGCGGGATAGCGTTATTGTGGCGCGGAGGTTGTATTATCAGGTCTGTATTCCTTGAAAAGATAAAAGATGCTTTTGATAAAAATCCACAATTGAGTAATCTTTTGCTTGATCCCTTCTTCAAAGAGAAGGTTGAAGGTTCTCAGGCAGGCTGGAGAAAGGTTGTGTCTGCTGCTGCACTGAATGGAGTTCCGGTTCCTGCATTTTCTTCAGCCCTTTCATATTATGACGGATACAGATGCGGAAGGCTTCCGGCAAATTTGCTGCAGGCACAGCGCGACTATTTCGGAGCACATACCTATGAGCGGGTTGACAGGAAGCGCGGAGAGTTTTATCACACAAACTGGACAGGACAGGGAGGTACTACATCTTCGTCTACATATGAAGTTTAAGCCAAAGGTTGAATCTATGCATTCAAGTTATTTGAATAATACTGATTGATTGGGAGAGTGCTTATAATGAATAGACCTGTTATAGGTATTACTATTGGAGATCCTGCTGGGATAGGTCCGGAAATAGTCCTTAAGGCACTGAAAAATGAAGAAATTTATAAAATTTGCAAACCACTTGTCATTGGAAATAATGTAATTTTAGAGAAAATTGAAGGGATTGCAAAAACAGGGCTTTCTATGAACACTATCAGCGAACCGGAAGAAGCCATGTATTCATATGGCATTGTGGATGTCATATCCCTCGACGATATCGATACAACCACGCTGAAATATGGTGAAGTAGACGCTCAAGCCGGTACTGCTGCATTCAAATATATTGTCAAGGCTGTAGAGCTCGCTAAATCAAAAAAAATCAATGCAATTGCCACTGCTCCTATAAACAAGGAAGCAATAAGAGCTGCAGGAATCAATTACATAGGTCATACGGAAATGCTCGCTGGTCTGACAAACACAAATGATCCGCTTACAATGTTTCAGGTTCACAATATGAGAGTATTCTTTCTTACAAGGCATGTCTCACTGAGAAAAGCATGCGACCTGGTTAAAAAGGATAAGATTGTTGAGTATATTATTAGATGTGAAGAAGCGCTAAGAAATCTTGGACTTGATGAAGGCCTCCTGGCTGTTGCAGGGCTTAATCCTCACAATGGTGAACATGGACTTTTTGGTGATGAAGAGGTAAAGGATATTGAGCCGGCAGTATGTGAAGCACGTGCCAAAGGAATAAATGTCGTAGGACCCATACCAGCAGATTCGGTATTTTATCAGGCTTTAAAAGGAAAATATAATGCAGTGCTGTCACTTTACCATGACCAGGGGCATATAGCGACCAAAACTGTAGATTTCGAAAAGACGATTTCATTGACCATAGGGATGCCGTTCTTAAGAACATCGGTTGATCATGGGACAGCTTTTGAGCTTGCCGGTAAGGGAATAGCCAGTTCTGTAAGTATGGAGGAAGCAATAAGACTCGCTGCAGAGTACAGTTCAAAATACATGAAATAATAGCTTTTTCATGACATATATAGAAGTATATACAGAAATATAACGAGGCAAAAGATGTCCCCCACTTCTATAAGTGGCGGGTTCAAATTTAGCAATAGGCGGTGGGCAGATATCCCCCGCCTCGTTGAAACGCTCGGGTAGGTTTTTTGCAAAAGCGCAAAAAACCCTCATTGAAATCTTGTTATAAAAGCAATAAAGCAAAAAGGATTAATGTCATTAGGAGGTTTTGATTAAAATGGAATTACGTAATGATTTTACATATTCTTTAGTTGTACCCACTAGTATGGGAGTGCGCCTCACACCGGTAAATGGACAGCCTGCTCACTGCAGCAGCACTTATACAATGCTGGTCACAAGTGCAGAAACGAACGTTGCAAGCGTTTCTTCTTATCTCGGACTTCCTGTCAAGGTACTGACGACATTTGTGAAAGATAGCCCCATTGCGAAGTTAATAAAAAATGACCTGGCAAGCAGGCATATGGCGTACGAGGGAGTGGAAGTCCCACAAGGAGGACCATGGGGTTATCGACACCAGTTTAATATTGCAGACAGCGGCTACGGTACTCGCGGACCGAGAGTGCATAACGATCGTGCAGGTGAGGTAGGTCGAACCCTTAATATTATGGACTTTGACTTGGAACGAATCTTTGGGAGGGAAGGCGTTCAAATCTTGCATTTATCAGGATTGGTAGCTGCGCTTTCATCTGAGACAAGCACATTCTGCCTTGAACTTGCGAAATTTGCAAAAAAATATGGAACGAGGATTTCCTTTGATCTGAATTATCGTGCATCATTCTGGAAGGACAGGGAAAAGGAGCTTAGAGATGTTTTTACTGAGATAGCAAGCATTTCAGACATTCTAGTAGGAAATGAAGAAGACTTCCAGCTCTGCTTTGGAATAGAAGGACCTGAAGCAGGGGGAAAGGATATTTCAGAGAAAATCGAGAACTTTAAAACAATGATCAATCGTGTGAAAAAAGTATTTCCGAATGCTTCTGTATTTGCAACTACGTTACGCCAGGTAATAAGTGCCAACAGCCATTTGTGGGGCGCAATTATGCTTGAGGGTGATAACTGGCATGTAGTGGAATCCCGTGAAATTACTATCCTTGATCGTATCGGAGGCGGAGATGGTTTTGTGGGTGGTTTGCTCTATGCAATTTTAAAAGGCTGGGAACCGGAGAAATGTATTCAGTTCGGCTGGGCAAGTGGGGCGTTGGCAACGACACTTCTTACGGATTATGTTCAGCCTGCCGACGAAGAGCAAATCTGGAGCATTTGGCAAGGAAATGCCAGAGTAAAGCGGTGAGTTTATAATGGAATAATATAGAGACCCACTGGCGTAACACATCCTAAGGGACATGTTACGCTAGTTTTTCAGAGAAGAGGAGGTATGCCCGGTGAAAATTACAAAAGTGGAACTGTTTATAGTAGAACCTAGATGGTTATTCTTAAAGATTGAGACAGATGCAGGAATATGCGGATGGGGAGAACCTGTGGTGGAAGGAAGAGCCCATACAGTAAAGGCAGCAGTCGAAGAACTTCAGGACTATTTAATAGGCACAGATCCACTCAGAATTGAAGATCATTGGCAAGTCCTTTATAGAGGTGGGTTTTATCGAGGGGGACCTGTGCTAATGAGTGCTATTGCGGGAATAGACCAAGCGCTTTGGGACATAAAAGGAAAATACTATAATGCCCCTGTATATCAACTGCTAGGTGGGGCATGTAGGGATAAAATCAAGGTTTATTCCTGGATTGGGGGAGATCGCCCAAGTGATGTGGCAGAAGCTGCTTTAGAAAAGAAAAGACAGGGGTTCACAGCTATAAAGATGAACGCAACTGAAGAGTTACATTATGTTGATAGTTATGAGAAGGTAGAGGGCGTGATACAACGAGTTGAAGCTATTAGAAAAGTTGCAGGTGAAAGTTTCGGCATCGGAATCGACTTTCATGGACGTGTCCACAAGCCTATGGCAAAAATATTAGTAAAGGCGTTGGAACCTTACCACTTAATGTTTATTGAGGAGCCTGTATTAACAGAAAATCTTGACGCCTTGAAGGTTATTGCAATGCATACCTCTACGCCTATTGCCACCGGGGAAAGGATGTTCAGCAGATGGGACTTCAAGAAGGTATTTGAAGAGGGATATGTAGATATCATTCAACCGGATCTTTCCCATGCAGGCGGAATTACAGAATGTAGAAAAATTGCAACTATGGCAGAGGCTTATGATATAGCTGTAGCGCCCCATTGCCCATTAGGACCCGTTTCATTGGCGGCATGCCTGCAGTTGGATGCTTGTACACCTAATGCCTTTATTCAAGAGCAGAGCCTGGGCATCCATTATAATTCAGGAAGTGATTTGTTAGATTATTTAGAGGATAGAACTGTATTTGAATACGATAATGGATACGTAACTATTCCTCAGGGGCCGGGGTTAGGTATAGAAATAAATGAAGAGAAAGTAAGAGAGGCTGCGCAAAAGGGACATAACTGGAAAGGTCCCATTTGGAGAAACGCAGATGGCACTGTTGCAGAATGGTAATTGAGAGAATGCTTTCTTGCTCTGAAAGGTAGGGATAGAAAAATGAAAAAATCAGAAAACCTAAAACGGTTAGAGAGTTCTGGAGTTGTGGCGATTCTTAGAGGGATCGAAAAAGGTAAAGTTATACCTACTGTAAAAGCACTATATGATGGAGGAATTACATGTGTAGAGATTACCTTTAATACGACTGGGGCAAAGGAGATGATTGCTCAAATCAAGGAAACCTTTGATGACGCTTTGATGGTAGGTGCGGGAACAGTTATTGATGATATCACAGCAAAAATAGCAATCGATGCAGGTGCAACCTTTGTACTTAGCCCGAGCCTACATAGGGAAGTCATTGAACTGTGCAACCGGTATGGTGTAATTTCTGTGCCAGGGGTTTATACACCTACAGAGATAGTACAAGCTTATAAGTGGGGAGCAGATATCGTAAAAATTTTTCCGGCCGATGCGGTGGGACCTAAATACATCAAGTCGATAAGAGGACCTCTTGATCATATACCTATTATGGCGGTAGGTGGTGTTGACTTAGAAAATGCTGAAGATTTTATTCGTGCAGGAGCAATGAGTGTTGGTGTTGGCAGTGCCCTCACCCCTAAAAGATATCTAGAGCTGGAACAATATGAGAAAATTACAGAGTTAGCCAGCAAATTTACAGATAGAATCAGAGCAGCCAAGAAAAAGTTATGAATTAAGGGGAGCGGATTGGATGTTGGGTTATATAACTATTGATATTGGTACAACGAATACAAGGATAAAGTATATTGAGAAGGACGACATATTGAGTGAATATAAAGCACCTATAGGAGTACGAGACACAGCGATCACGGGGAGTATTCAGAAATTGAAGGAGACATTAAAGTATGGTATAGAAGAATGTCTTAAAAAGTGTAATAAGACAATAGTGGATGTATATGAAATCATTGCAGCAGGCATGGTTACATCAAATCTCGGTCTTCTAGAAATACCTCATTTAGAAGCACCTGTCGGTATAATGGAACTTGCAAAAGGGATTGAGGTAAAGATTTTTCCGGATATAATAGAGAAACCTATTTATTTTATTCCAGGTGTAAGAAATAAGGTGACTCTTAATGAAAGAAATGAATTCGATGAGATTGACATGATGCGTGGAGAAGAAGTAGAGGCCTTAGGTGCTTTAGAGTTATCCAATGTGCATGGGAATGTCTTATTTATTTCTCCCGGTTCCCACACGAAATTTGTTTTCATGAATGAAGTCAATAAAATTGAGAAATGTAGTACAACATTAACCGGTGAATTGTTTTGGTCACTCTCAAGAGAAACGATCCTGGCTAGTTCTCTGCCTAAAAGCTTGATAAAGGAGATTGATGCAGAATACATAAAAAGGGGAATGGAGTCAGCTCGTAAATGGGGGTTTTCTAAATCATGCTTTTTGATAAGAATTATGGACTTATTTACAGATGCAACAGAAAACCAAAGGGCAAATTTTTTGGGCAGCGTTATTGCTTACTATGATATTGAAGCTATAAAGAATGATTTAATAACAAAAAAGCCGCAAATATTGATTGGTGGTTCGGATGTATTAAGGGGACTTTATAGAGAGATATTTAAACAAATAGGCTATCAAATGGAGAGAGTGATTACATTAGATGATAACATTGTAGAAAAAGCCAATGCGGTTGGAATGATTAAAGTATTAGAGGCTTATAGGGAACTGACAAATTAATTGGAGAGGTGTTAAATATGAAGAGAATAGAAACCATTCAGAAAATTGTAGAAGGTGGCGTGGTAGCTGTAATCCGTGCTGAGTCAAAAGAACAAGGGATAGGAATTATTGAGGCAGTGAAAAAGGGTGGTATTAAGGCCTTGGAAATTACAATGACTGTACCCGGAGCAGTGGATATTATCAAGGAACTTTCAGCACTATACAAGGATGAAGATGTAATCATTGGCGCGGGAACTGTTTTAGATCCTGAAACAGCTAGGGCATGTATATTAGCTGGAGCCAAATATATTGTCAGTCCAAGTTTAAACATTGAAACCGTTAAATTGTGTAATCGGTACAGGATTCCTGTAATGCCCGGTATTATGACTGTTAAGGAAGCGATAGAAGCATTAGAATATGGTGCAGAAATTTTAAAGGTTTTCCCCGGAAGTGCCTTCGGACCATCAATCATTAGTGCATTGAAGGGACCTATTCCACAAGGAAACTTTATGCCTACTGGTGGAGTAAGCTTAGACAATGTAAAGGATTGGATCAAGGCAGGGGCTGTGGCTGTGGGTACAGGTGGAGACCTAACGAAAGGTGCAAAAACCGGTGATTATGAGTTAGTAACAGAGACAAGCAAAAAATTTATAGAAGAAGTAAAAAAGGCGAGAGCTTAAGGAGGAGCAGCGTATGACTAAAAAGGTAGTAACAATGGGAGAAATTATGTTAAGACTTGCGACACCAGGCTATCAAAGATTTGCCCAAACAGAAGCATTTGATGCAGTATACGGTGGAGGAGAGGCAAATGTTGCTGTATCTCTAGCGAACTATGGATTAGATGCATACTTTGTGTCAAAGTTACCAAAGCATGAAATTGGGCAAAGTGCTGTTAATAGCTTAAGAAAATTTGGTGTGAGAACAGACTATATCGCAAGAGGTGGAGCTCGTGTAGGAATCTACTTTCTAGAGACAGGCGCTTCTATGAGACCTTCTAAAGTAATTTATGATAGAGCAAATTCTGCTATTGCAGAAGCAGATATCTGTGATTTTGACTTTGACGAAATCTTCAAAGATACATATTGGTTCCACTTTACAGGGATTACACCAGCCTTGGGTGAGAAGGCAGCAAAGCTTACAGAAGAAGCTTTAAGAGCAGCAAAGAAGCATGGTGTAACAGTAAGTGTAGACTTAAACTATAGAAAAAAACTTTGGACACCAAAGGAAGCTCAAAAAGTGATGACAAACTTAATGCAGTATGTAGATGTATGCATAGGAAATGAAGAAGATGCAGAAAATGTATTGGGCTTTAAACCGGGAGAAACTGATGTGACTAAGGGTGAGCTGGAGATAGAAGGCTATAAAGATATCTTCAAGCAAATGAAGGAAAAGTTTAATTTTAAATATGTAGTTACTACCTTAAGGGAAAGTTACTCAGCTTCAGATAATGGCTGGTCTGCTTTAATTTACGATGGTAACGAATTCTATCATTCAAGAAAATATGATATCCGTATTGTTGATCGCGTTGGTGGCGGTGACTCCTTCGCAGGTGGTTTAATCTATGGATTAATTACAGGAAAAGACTTTAAACAAGCCCTTGAGTTTGCAGTAGGTGCATCAGCACTAAAGCATACAATCATTGGAGATTGCAACCTGGTTTCTGTAGAGGAAGTAGAAGCCTTAATAAAAGGCGATTCATCCGGACGAGTGCAAAGATAATCAAAGGCCCCTTCCTCTACCGGCAAACCGTAGAAGAAGGGGCTTAAACATTTATATTGTGCGTTATTCCATAGTATCCAAAATCTCGTTAACCATCAGGAACGCGATACCCTACTTGCCCAATATGCGCTGCAGTACACGCTGAAGGAACGGTTTCTTCGCTGTAGAAGCTGATGAGCTCTGCGCGATCTCCGGGCTTTGATGGGACCCCATGGGTCTGGCGGTTGCGTGAACCGGTTTTGTCTGCTCGGCAGGATGCGCTGCATGAATCTTTTCAGCCATTTTATGATTTGTCTTAGCCTCAATTGGCTGATTTCTGTGCCTCTCATGATGCTGAGGGGGTTTTGTGTGAGATGACCTCTTTTGATTTTCTTTTATGCTCATCTCCGATGCAGCTCGGGGCAAATTGCTCTTCTGTGACTTTGCCTGGATCCATTTCTCAGCCCCAGCCTTGCGCTCATTAAAAACAGCATCCGAGGGCAACTCCTCTTCCTCAATCATCGCTCCGATATGCTCTTCAATCTCATAGAGGCTCATGATGTCTTCGCCTGAAGCTAAAGTGATGGCGCGGCCTCCGCTCCCGGCTCTGCCGGTGCGTCCGATTCGATGCACATAGCTGTTCTTCTCATTGGGGACATCATAGTTGATCACCAGGGACAAATCATCGACGTGAATACCCCTAGCTGCAACATCTGTGGCTACGAGTAAATGAAACTCGCCCTTCTTGAACTGCTGTATGGTCTTCAGCCGCCTTGCCTGGGGAATATCCCCGTGCAGCGCCTGAGATGCATATCCCTTTCGGGATAAAAAGGTCTGAACCCGATCGACAGCAGCCCGTGTGTTGCAGAAAATCATACAGCTTTCCGGCTGTTCTACCAGAAGCAGGCGGTTCAACTGCGTGCACTTTTCGTTCTTATCCACACGGTAGTAGAGCTGACGAATGGTATCCACCGTCATGGTTTGCGATTCGATCTCGATGGTTACCGGAAGCTTCATGTATTCGCTGCAGATTTTCCGGACCTCAGAGGGTATGGTAGCGGAAAAAAGGAGGGTTACTCGATCTCTGGGAATGGTTTTGATAATCCGCACCACCTGATCAATAAAGCCCATGTCCAGCATCCTGTCCGCTTCATCAAGCACCAAAAAGCGTACATGCTTGGTTGCCAGATTTCCGTGACGAATGTGATCATATACCCGGCCGGGTGTTCCTGTAACAATGGAAACGCCCTTATTAAGGGCCTGAATTTCAACATTCATACTGTGCTGCCCGTATACAGCCATTGTCCGGTGCTGAAGATGCTTTGACATCTGTTTGAGATCACTGTCTACCTGGACAGCCAGCTCCCGAGTCGGTGTGAGAATCAGACCTTGGGGTCCCGAAGCTGCCGGGTCAGTCAATTGCAGTATGGGAACGCCGAAAACAGCAGTCTTGCCACTGCCCGTTTTAGACATTACAATCAGGTCCTCGCGATTCAGGATATGGGGAATTGCCTTGCTTTGCACCTCTGTAGGTGTCTCGAAGCCCATCTCTTCTATGGCTTTTAAAATGGGAGGTGAAATACCCAGATCATTAAAACTACTATTCATAAGTGCCTTCTTTCATTGGTATAAGATACTTTTATTATATCACTTGCTTCCGATTTGTACTACGTGGGATATGAGTATAAAGAGAATAGGTGCCAGCTACGACGGTGAGTCGATTATTGATATATCACTAACCTTCTGGTATTATGATATCAGCGTTATAGAAAGTTCGGAAAGGATATGAGCTATAGGAAGGGCATGAACTTATAGCAACAAGTGCCTCGTAAAGTAATTTTCTTCTAGGGTATGCGAGGCACAAATCAAGGAAGTGCATTATTAACACTATGAAAGATAGGAAAAGTGATGTGTTAATAAGCACTAAATAAGCGTCGTGCTGGGTACCTATTTTTTATAAAGGGTGAAATTTTGAGTAAGCAATTATATATAACCGAAAAACCGTCTGTTGCTGCCAGTTTTGCCAGTGCGCTGGGTGTACAGATTTCATCGGCAGATAGAGGCAGAGGCTATGCTGAAACGGCAAATACCATAATAACGTGGTGTTTCGGGCATCTTGTAACAATGGCATATCCCGATGTCTACAACCCGGAGTATAAGTCTTGGCGAGTTGAGCATCTACCTATCATTCCAAAAGAATACAAATATATTGTAATAGATAACAAAGGGACTGTGAAGCAGTTTGAAGTGATAAAATCGCTGATGTGCAGGAAAGATGTGGATATGATTTATGCCTGTACTGATAGCGGGCGTGAGGGTGAGTACATTTTCAGGCTGGTCTATAATCAAAGCGGATCGGACAAGCCTGCAAAGAGGGTTTGGATTTCTTCTCAGACTGAAGATGCAGTTAAAAAGGGAATCAAGGTCGCAAAGAGCATCAGCGAGTACGATTCTCTTGCAAAAGCCGCCTATTGCAGGGCAAAAGAAGATTGGCTCTTTGGCATGAATTTCAGCAGAATGTATACCTGCCAATACGGCAAGAAATTATCAGCCTTTCTAAAAGAAGAAAAATCTTCAGTTATCCCTATCGGCAGAGTAATGACATGTGTATTAGGCTTGATTGTGGACAGGGAATTGGAAATCAGAAATTTTGTGCCAAAGCCATATTATGGAGTTACAGCTAACTTTCTGTCAAAAGACAGCGGTATTCCCTATAAAGGCAGATGGCAGCAAAAGAAAAAAGAGGATAAAAGTCAGGCGGATGATTCGGAAAATGAAGATAAATATATAAGCAAAGAGGAAGCAGCGGAAATTATTAAAAAACTGGAAGGTATTGAGGCTGCTGTCAAAAAGGTTGAGGTGAAAGTAAAGAAGGAGCAAGCTCCTTTACTTTTTAATCTTGCTGAGCTGCAATCGGAGGCGAATAAGAAATTCAAGATTCCCGTAAATCGAACGCTGGAAATTGCTCAAGGTCTCTATGAGAAGAAGATGATATCCTATCCCAGAACTGACAGCAGAGTGCTTTCCACTGATGTAATACCTGAGCTGCCGAAGGTTCTAAATGGTTTATACGGCAATGCTGACTTTAAGGAAGCTATAGTGAGGATTAAGGAATTCGGAAAGCTTGGCATTGATAAGAGCACTAAGCGGTATGTGGATGACAGCAAGGTTACCGACCATTACGCCATAATCCCGACCTATGTGACAGCCGAGCTGTCCAAGCTGGATGCAGAAACAAGCAATATTTATAATCTGATTGTTAAAAGGTTTCTTTCAATTTTCTATCCCCCGGCAGAGTATAATACTGTGAGAGTTGAGACGTCCATCGGCACAGAAATATTTGTGACCAATTCAAAAACCTTGAATGTACAGGGATGGAAGGAAGTTTATGATGTCACTTCCTCGAAAAAAGAAGAAGAATTGTCCGATTCCCCAATTCAGAAGCTAATCAAGAAAGAGAAGTGTGATGTGACTAAGTTTGATTTGGAGGAGAAAGAAACAAAACCTCCATCTCGATTTACCGATGGGTCTCTAATCATTACAATGGAAAAAGCGGGGAAGTATATCGAAAATGAGGAACTCAGAGAGCAGATAAAAACCTGCGGCATAGGTACTTCCGCTACCCGCTCGGGAATCATTAAAAAGCTGGTCGATATCGGGCATATCAAAATTAACGATAAAACCCAAATCGTGACCCCTGAGCCAAAAGGAGAGGCTATTGTAGAGCTGGTTCGACTAACGGCAAAAGAACTGTTGAATCCAACCCTCACCGCCAGTTGGGAAAAGGGTCTTTTCATGATAGAAAACCATGAGACATCTGCGGAGGTTTTCGAGGATAAATTGACTCAATATATAACAAGAACCATTGAAAAGGTGAAAAGAACCGGAGACGGAAACAGTTTGACTTCCAAACTCAAATTTTGAGTAAATAGGCAGACATCAAAGACCTTCAAGAAATTTAACTAAAAATCGATATGAATTTTATGTTCCCTCAGGCTAACAGCTTGAGGGAACTTTTTATTAAGGGGGGGTGCACCCTTTGCCTAATTGGTTCTAATGCCGTTCAGCAGTATTTCGAAGTGCTTCAAAGCTTGTTCTTTTAAGTCAAAGTCAGGATGTCGTATACACCATTCATAAGTAAGTCCTCTTATAGCCATAATACAGTGTTTTGCAAGTGTATCAACAGATATCCCTGTCTTGAATTCCCCTTGCTGTACACCCCTGCTTATTATATCACTGAATATTTTGTATAGTTCTCTGTTATAGCCCAGTATGGAATCTGTATTTATAGTTTTTGTTAATTGTACCCTATATACAGTTCTCATATGGTCATAACCGATAGTAACGGTAATAATATCAGCGATTCTTCCTACTAGAGAAATAAGAATATCAGACGCCGCCATATTGACATTAAAAGACTCGAGATAGGATTTATAATCTAAATCCAAGTTATACACGAAATCATTAATTAAAGCGGCAATCAAAGAATCCTTTGAATCAAAATGTACGTAGAAAGCTCCTTTAGATACCCCTGCCGTTTCTACTATAGAGTCTACGCTTACACTATCAAAGCCATGCTCTCTGAACAATTGATTAGCAACCTTATATATTTTATCTTTTGTTTCAATAGCTTTCGCTTGTCTACTGCTTATTTTCTCTTTATTCACGAGTTTATCTCTCCCATCTTGCCTTTAGTATGAAAATAATATATAATGACTATAGTCTGTGACTATAGTATCTATACTAAAACGTTATCATTATATCACAAAAATGGCAATTAGTATAGAACTGTTGATTACTGAGACAGACACTTCACTTATTCAAATAAAAATAATAGAAACTTTTTTCTTATACCGCAATCATTGCATAGTGAGGTAGAAATACCTGACAATTGTCTAGTTTTGTGCAGCTGTAATAGCAGCAGGCATCATATATTATTAACTTACAAATTAAAAAAATTTCATAAAAAGTTCATGCCTAATTTTGTAAATATACAGCAAAGTTTTTTTAAATTACTGGTAATGAAAGCATTTTAAAATTGAATGGAGAGATACTGAATGAAAAGATTAAGAAGAATTATCAGCCCTATTATGATTTTACTGATCTTATTCTCAAACCTACAGCTTCCGTATCTAAAAAGTGAAATGAATCCTAAGGTTTATGCAGCCGGAAAGGCAACGGATGTCGTACTTTCTGATGAAACTAACGAAGGTGAAGCTTCAAGTACAGTAGTAGAGGACATATATGGGATAGGTGATGATGGTGATTCGGTTTCAGAAGCTATATACGGAACAAGTGATGACAGTACAGGGGCAGAGGACATATACGGGATAGGTGATGGCAACACTACAGCTTCAGATATGGTAGCAGCGGCTATGTATTCAGATTCAGAGGCTGTGGCACTGGATATGGAATGGTTGACAATGGATTTGATATTTAACGGAAATACTTATTATTCGTTGGGATATGATAGGTATAGAGTTTTTTGTGATAAAACAAATAACTTTAATATGCCGGTATTAGGTGAAAACGGTAGTACAATTATATGGACCTCTTCCGAAGAGGGAATTATAGGTACGGATGGAACAGTAACCTCTACCTCGGGAGGATATTCCGTATACATTTCAGCCACCGTTTCCAAGGGAGGGAGTCAAGAAGTAAAGAGATTAGAAGTAGAAGTGGGCCCGACGAAGGATGAGGATGTAGTATGGACTGATTATGAATGGCTGCAGGTATACATTTTTCATAACGATAATTTTCTTGACGATGTTACAGAGAAGTTGAACTTTCCTTTTCTGGGCCAATACGGCAGTATAATAGAATGGAGCTCTTCCAATACATCAATTATAGCTTCGGACGGAACGGTAAATAGACCCAGCTTAGCGCTGGGAAACGTGAATGTAGTCATTACAGCTATCATATCCAAGGGTGAAGCAAGGGTTTCTAAGGAATTTCCCGCAACGGTCCTAGCTGCAGCGGACGCTGCGGAAAGTGTGGCTTTGGATAAGGAATGGTTGAACCTTGGACGCGTGTTAAATGGGAACAGGGCTGATTATGTTAAGAGAGACCTTTACTTGCCAATGTGGGGTGAAAACGGCAGTGAAATAAAATGGTCATCCGATAATACACTGATTGGCGAATACGGACACGTAACCAGACCGACCATAACTCAAGAAGACCAGCATGTAATACTTACAGCAACCATATCAAAAGGAGTGGTTGTGGACAAGAAGATCTTCCCTGAAATTGTAATAAAGAAGGATATGGTATTTCCTTTAGCATTAAATTTTGACGATTTTAGCGATGATGAAGATAGTCTTCAGGTTAATGGAAAATCTGGGATTTTTGATACTATTGATTCCTATGGGACGAGTTTCAAGGTTATTCAGTTTAGTAACGAAAGGCTGTCATCAAATGAAGGAGGAAGTGTCTTTACCAGGAATAAGCTTCACCTGGAAGAGGATATGTCCTTTAGTACCGCTTTCTCCTATAAAAATATATATCCACAAAATACGGAAGGCAACAGCGGTTTTACCTTTACCTTGCAGGCTGAAGCTGCTACGGCATATGGACCGGCACCTGCCTCTGCAGGCGCTGATGGCATCACGCCAAGCCTTAGCATCGCTTTCAATAGAAAATATGGAAGAGTGTTTACAGGGGGCCAATCTAGCTATTTTAATTTCTCTGACAGTGTGGAAGTGTTTTATAATGGGGTTAATGACGCTGAAAGTAATGGCAGAAAGGTGACCTTTGCTTCTGACAGGGTAGAATATGATAGGTTTCAATATAATAACAATTTAGTATGGATTGAGTACAATGGTCTCTCCAAGGCACTTGAGATACGAGTTGGCTCTACTTATGATAATGTTAGACCTGATGGACCTACCTTGAAAATAGATAATGTAGATCTTGGAGAAATCTTTTCAAATGGAGAAAACAATTTCGGTTTGGAAAGTGGTCAAGATGTATATGCAGGCTTTACAGGTTCTGTAGGTAATGTAGATGATAAAAGTGAAATATGGGACTGGTACTTCATGAACAATTGGGACCCTATTGTTTTTTGGTTAGATACCTTTATTGATGCATCTAACATAGCGCTTTCTGCTAACCCTCCGGGGGATCAGTCATCCAGCACGGTAACCGCATATGTTTATGGGAGAGACGGTTCTGCTGCCGCTGGTGTGACGGTAGTCTTTTCCACTGACTTAGGCTCATTAGATTCATCTACTGCAATAACAGACGCATCAGGGTATGCCTCTGTCGTCTTAAGTTCTGTTGTATCCGGCCCTGTTACTGTCAAAGTGACAGCAGCTGGAGGCTCAACCGCTTTAACTGAGGTAATATTTGTCCTTACGGACGAGGACAGTGTGAATTATGACACTCAATGGCTGACCGATGAGCGGGTACTTAACGGCAACAGTGCCCTTGATAATATAACAAAAGACCTATGTATGCCTTTACTTGGGCGCAACGGCAGTGATATAAGCTGGACATCCAGTAAAGAGGGCTTGGTGATTCTGGAGGGATTAGAGGCGGGAAAAGTAAACACCCCGTCACCTGCAGAAGGAGATCAGCAGGTCGTACTTACAGCAGCCATATCCAAGGGCGAGGGAGTTGCTGTAAAGATATTCAATATAACTGTTAAGGTGCTGGATGAGGACAGAGTTTCTGCAGACAGCAATTGGCTGACTAATGAGCTGGTGCTGAATGGCAACATCGCTTTTGACAATATTACAACTGACTTGAAAATGCCCCCACTAGGTCCCGGAGGCAGCAATATAAGCTGGACATCCTCAAATACTGGTGTGGTAACAGCTGCTGGAACAGTAACAAGTCCTGCATTTACTCAGGGTGATAAGGCGGTCACACTCACTGCCACCATAACCAGGGGCTCTATTCAGGCAGTGAAGCAGTTCGATATCATAGTAAAAACCTTGGATGAAACAGATAAAGAAGCTGTGGATACTGATTATGCATGGCTTACGGATGCTTTGATACTTAATGGAAACAGTAGTCTGAGCAGTATTAAAGAGCAATTGAGTCTTCCGGATCTTGGCTCCAGAGAATCTTCTATTGTCTGGGAAGCTACAGGGGGAAATGTTTCAATAGTGGATGGATCGGTCAGCAGACCGACCTATACACAGGGAGATACGGCAATCACGCTTACTGCCACCATAACTAAGGGAATGCAATCTATTAAGAAAACATTCAATCTGGTTGTAATCAAGCTGCCCCAGACAATTGAAGAGGCTGTGGCGGCGGATACTGCCTGGCTCGATGCATCCCGCGCTTTGGGCAGTAATTTGTCGCAGTATTCAATAATAAACAATCTGGTGCTTCCGGCTTCAGCTCCTGAAGGGTCTTCAATAGCTTGGATTACCAATATGCCGGGGGTTATTTCCGGGAGCGGAGCTGTAACAAGACCGGAATACTTGGAAGGACACAAGACGGTGACTTTGACGGCTACCTTGACTAAAGGTGCTGTTCAGGTTGTCAAGACACTTGAATATACAGTCCTTAGAATACCGGATACAACTCCTCCGGCAGTAATAAGCACCTTGCCTGTAAATAACAGTACCGGTGTAAACTGGGAAACGCGGGAGATAGTCATAACCTTCAGTGAACCAATAAAGTACGGAGGTCAGGGAAGCATCAATAATGATTTACATCTTTTTAACCCTGACTATCAATTCACTTCAAAGAGAATAGACAATGACAAGCTGATACTTACCTTAGATAAAGACATGAAGTTTGGAGCAAGGTATTCTTTAGGCATTTATAGAGGGCAAATTACCGATATGTCCGGAAATTCTATAAATGATCATTTTTACTATTCATTTACTGTTGAGTCGAAACTGAACAGTAAAATTGAGGTTGTTTCTACCAACCCGGAGGACAGGGAGCGGCTAGTTCCCTTAAAGCCTGAGCTATCCTTCACTTACAGCTACAGTGATATTGTGCGGGGAAGCACCTTTGACAATATTTCACTGCGCATCAGGGGTGGCGAGGCAGTTCCTGTAACAAGAAGCCTGAACCGGGATGAAGTAACCTTGAGTCTTGAAGCCGGAGCCGAGCTTAAGCCTGGAACCGTATATGAAATGTCCATACCGGCAGCTGCTGTCAGGGATAGGTTTAAGAACGACAGCAGCGCAAAAACAATCCAGTTTGTGACCCAAGGGGATGACATAATTCCCAGAGTAGTCAGCACTTATCCCTCTGAAGGTCAGAAAAGTGTAGACGTTCATCATAATATTATAATAGATTTCTCGGAAATAGTGAACGTAAAAAACGCGTATATCAAGCTGGTAGATAGCAAAGGAGACGTAGTTAATGCAGCAGTGGATAACAGGAGCGCCTCAACATGGGCACATATACGACCTTATGCGCCGCTTCAGCCGGATACCGAATATACAGTCACACTGCCATATAATTATGTCACCAATCTCTCGGACAATAATATGGCCTTTGATTATACCATGAGCTTTACGACTGGAGCTAATTCACTGAACATAGGTAAGATATATCCGACCTCCATATACGAAAATACCGGGGCTCCTCTGAGCAGCTCAGTGGAAATTGAGTTCTCATCTCCTATAGGCAGAGGTCCGGAGTTTGATAACATAGAGATATCTGATTCTGCGGGTAATCTTGTATCATTTGAGTTGGAAGAGACGGATAAGAAAGTGGTTCTGAAACCATCTATGAATCTCAATCCTGCAGAGGCTTATTCTGTTTACATACCAGCAGGAGCATATAAAAATGAAAGCAATGATATCAATGATGCTCTTAATTTCAAGTTCGCTGCTGCCGGAAGGCTTGGTCTGAATGGAGCTACCTTTGTACCGGAGCCCTCGGCAAGATGGATGGTAAATAAGCCGCTGACATTTGATACAGAATGGATTGAAAGACAGTTTGAGCGTGCAAATTATAATATTACTTCCTTTGAATGGAGCTTTGGAGATGGACGTCCAGGAAGCGGCAAAAGCCCGGAGCATGTATATGGTTCAGCAGGTGAATACAATGTAACACTTAGGCTGCAGGATCATAAAGGGGTCACCTATAATTTTGAGCAGAAGGTAACTATAGAGGATTACAAATCAAGTGATGTAAGGATGTCGGTTGAGGCATATCACAGCATGGGTATTCCTTTATCCACCTATTTTGAGGAGCCTTTATACACTGATGGCGCCAGCAACGCAAATGATTATCGATTCTACAAGATTTATCTCAGCCAAAATGATAGACCAATTCCGGATGAGATAATTAAGGTGCAGTTATATAAGAACGGTATTCTGCAAAAGGACTTAGGTAATGTAACCACTGCCGAAGCAAGCAAATACACTAATACATTTGGTAAGGAATTTGTTGTCGGCGGCGGTGCCGGCTATCGTTTCTGGTATGACGGCAAAGGCTACCTTGGAGACTATGAGCTTGCGTTTGTATATGGCAGACTGGAAGAGGGGCGGGTAGTCCGTGTTCCTATAACAATAGAAGAAGCTGGGGAAAAACGGACCTTGAGAGTCAAATTATATAGTAAAGATTCGGGGAAGTTTGTTGAATATCCGGAAACCATGGGCTTCGAGGTGGACGGAGAGAAAAAGTATGCCAAGCTGGAATGGCATGATGCAGTCGATGGATACTGTTATTCGATTAAAGATGTGCACACCAGCCAGCTTCATACAGTGAAGCTTGCCGGCGATGGCTGGATAAGGTATAGCTCTGATACCGAGTCTGTTTGGAATAATCAAACGAAAATCATATTGCCGGTAAAAGGAAGACTGCCGGGGATTACCCGCATAAAGTCTGATTACTTCGACACAGATGAAGGGTATCGCACAGGATTTTTCATTGCGGGAGTATATATGCCACCTGTAACTTTTGAAGTTGAAGCGGATTGGACCGGTCTTACACCCGGATATTATGAGGTATCAACAAATACAAACAGTGTGAAATGGACTTCCGCTGAGCCAAGGATTGAATTGCGTCCGGGTTATGACCTCAAGGTGGGAGAAGGTTTGTATGTCCGTATGGTCTCAAGGGAGGGCATCAGGTCTGACTGGATGGGAGTAAATGTGACTGTAGTTCCCAAACCGAATTTGGGACTTGGGTTTAATTTGGCTGTCAGTTATAGAGAGGGAAAATATCGCATAGATGGACCCATTGAATTCCAGGAATTAATGGGGGGGAGTATTTCATTGCTTAATGGAGTACCTCTTTTGGATAACGATAAAGGTTTCGGACTTGGCAATGGCGATCACAAATTTGATGGCCAAATGAGCACTTCATTTACAAGGGCTTACTTTGATATAGATTTTGCCAGTGATTTCACCTATGGGGAGGAAAAAGAGAAGAAAAGGGCAAAGTCTAAGGTGGTATCCACAGGCTATGAAATAAGTACTGAAATGTATGGGGGTATCTGGCTTGTGTATGACCGCGGATCACAGGATTGGGAAATGGAATATGGTGAGATTACTCTGCTTGGTGATGGGAATTATTACTGGAAGAAAGGTTATACAATACCCAAAATTGGCATTGGAGCAGATGCAAGACTCACAATGGGGGCTGTAGTGGGAGGAACTTTGATTATAGACAGAACTGAGGACAGTGAAAGAGAATACAGCGGGATTTTATATTTTGATCCCTATGTCAAGGTTTCCATAGAAGCAGGGGTGAAAGGGTTATCTGTTGAAGGTTATGTGGAAGGGCATATAAATGGACAGGTTCACATACCCACGGGATATGTAGAGGCCGAGCCGAATATCACTGCTGGAATTAAAGCTACAGCTTTTCTTTACAGTGAAACACTTTATAAGAAATCAATAGTAAATGAGCACTGGGATAACGGCAAGGAAAAAATTTCTATGAAAGCATTCAAGATAGCATCGGAACAGCTTATGACGGAACTAGACACAGAGTATAGAGAGCTAGCGCCTATGCCAAGGAACTATCTGAATAGGGAGTCCGAGTGGCTGGCTGGAGGTAAATCAACCCTCACTATGGGTAAGGGTTTAAGCTATAGCAGATTGGCAGCAGAAAAAACCAATCCTGAGATGGAAATAATGAAAGAAAACATTTATCCGGAGGCAGAGGTTCAACTGGTACGAAATGGTGATGAACTTTGGATGGTATGGGCAGATGATAACCCGGAGCGTGACTCCATGAACCGAACACAAATGAGATATGCAGTATTAAAAGACAGTTTATGGTCCGAGCCTGTTTGGATCGGGCAGGATGGAACTGCTGATTTCAATCCTGTATCAGCAGCTACAGGAAATGGTGTTCTGATGGCATGGCAGAATATGAAGAGGACAATTGGGCCGGATGACGGACTGCTCTCATTTGTTGAAAATGCTGAAATCAGTGTCATTGAGAGTGTTTATAAAGCTGATGGCGGTGATGTGCAGATAGTCAGGCTCACAGATGATGACAAAATGGACCACTCACCAAGGCTTGCTGCCAATGGTGACAATGCACTACTGGTCTGGATTAAATCCGAAGGATTGGGGTTTACCATGGGTACGGACGAGGAAGAGCCGCTATCACCGGAAAACAGCGACCGTTTGGTGTTCTCCAGCTGGGACGGAAGTACCTGGAGCACACCTGAGGAAATTGAAGGCTCGCTGCCCTCAGTTATAAAAACCAACTTAACCATGCATGGAGAGTCAGGACTTCTTCTTTATACCCTTGATATGGATAATGACCAGTCGACACAGGAGGATGAAGAGCTTTTTGCCAGAATTTATGATGGAGATTCATGGGAAGATGCCATACGCATTACTGACAATGATGTGTCAGATTCCAATTCTAAGGCTGTCTATTACAATGGAGAATGGTTCATTACCTGGCAGCAGGATGGAAGCTTAATGTACAAAGCTGGGCTTGATGGAGAAACCGATACCGAGGAGGCATTGAGCAGCCTGCAAAGCAGCTATGAAATTGCTGTGAGTGATGGGGAAAAGCCACAGATAGCATTGGTCTATAAACATATAGGCGACAACAGTGTGAGGACTCTATCCACATCCTTCTATGATGTTGAAAACGATACATGGAGTCAGGAGATTCCACTGACAGAAGAGAACGGCTATGTGCGCGCCTTCAGTCCGGTATTTGCAGAGGACGGGAAGCTGAACATTGCGTATACACAAGCTGAAATAATCACTGAAGTAATTGATGGGGATGAATACCTGATCCCCAGTGACAAGGTTGATCTGCACCTTCTTATGTATACGCCGGTGCATGACCTGGAACTCTCCTCTGAGGACGGACTGCAGATTTCACCTGCTAATCCGCGACCGGGCACTAAGGCTGTGGTATCTGCTACAATTAGAAACCAGGGAGATTTTGCCGAGAGTGCAACCCTTTATCTATACGACGGAGAACCGGGTGAGGGTGTAAAACTAGGTGAGGCAACTACTGCACAGCCCATTCCGGCTCGTTCTTCCGCTCTGGTAGAGGTAGAATGGATTGTGGATTCAGAGGAAAGGGAGGAATACAATATCTATGCAGTAGTTCAGCCTGATGCGGGTATTACTGAAACAGATGAAACCAACAATATGATAAGCCTTCAGTATAAGACAGCGGATATTGTAGTAGTTAGTCTTGAATATGAGCATCTGGCAAAAGATGAGTATCTTGTGACGGCAGTCATCGCAAACGTTGGGGCTAAGTCCCTTGAACATATCAAAATCCAGTTTGACCAAGGTGAGATTGAACAATTTGTAGAAAGGTCAGAGCTTGAGCAGCTAGATGCAGGAAGGGTGGAAGGCGTTAGCTTCCTGATATCCTCTAGTGAACTGGAAAAGGATGAGAGCGGGGATGTTAACTTGGTGCTGCGTGCGCTGCTTCCTGAGGCCGTAGAAGAGTACTCCACAGAAAACAATACCAATGAATTTGTGCTGGAGCCTGCATCAATTGTTGTGGACAAAATGAACCCTGCACCTGGTGAGACCAAGGTGGATATTCACAAGCCGCTGACCCTTACCTTCAATATGAATGTTGAAGAGGGAGACGGGTTTGAACAAATAGTACTACAGGATGATAATCTGAATTCCATAGATCTTAACAAATCACTGGAGGGCAATACACTGACAGTGACGCCGCAAAGCACGATGGCTTATGATACCCAATATACTCTGATAATACCCAAGGCAGCTATTGGTGATTCCTACGGACATTCCATGGAGGACGATTACAGCTTGAGCTTTGTTACCACCTCCAGCAGCCCTGAGATAGTTTTTGCCTATCCGGGCAATGAAATGGACAGTGTAGAATTAGCTGCAGATATTAAAATGCAGTTTAACCAGGCTATCTTAAGCGGACCTACCTATGGGGACATTGCTATGCATGGGCCTGATTCGAAACTTATTTCTGCTGAAGTCGCACTGCAAGGTGAGTGGCTATATATCCATCCTATAGGTCAGCTGGACGAAAACATGCAGTATTCATTGATGGTTCCCAGAGGTGCGGTTAAGAATGACAAAGGTGAAGCACAACAGGAGGATTTTACACTGGAATTTACAACAGCTAAGGCAGAAGTCAGCGGGAATAATGATAATGACTCAGACGAATCGGACACAGGGCAGCCGACCTCAAGACCTGACTCTGAGAAGCAGGATTATAATATATCCAGACAGATTTCAGATGATGGAAGCAGCACTGCAATTGTTGATATAGGCAAGCTGGACATAATGAAGCTGAGATCCGGCAATGAGCCAGTGATTACACTAGATATTACAGACAAAGTAAAGGAAGATGAAAAGGTTGAAATGAATGTGAGTCAAAGTGTATTAAAACAGCTTATGACCAATCAGTTAGGTTTGAACCTTGTTACAGGGAAAGGCAATGTCATGCTTCCGGCAGAAGTTATAAAATCTCTTACCGGGGAAGACAAAAGCCCAATTACCATAATAATCGCACAAAGTAACAAACAGGTAATTGATAATGATAGAGTCTCAGCATATATACTCGATTTTTCAATTAATGCAGGAGATAGGCCGGTTACGGAATTTGAATCAAAAGTGATTGTTACAATACCTCTGGATAAGTCCAAGGTGAGAAATGCCAAAAGAATCATTGTCTGCGTGTTTGATGAAAATACCGGCAGCTGGATTCCAGTTGGCGGGGTAGCCGATGCAACAAACGGGTCTGTTACTTTTGGTACAAGGCATTTTTCAACTTATGCTGCATTTGAGACAATCAAACACTTTGATGATGTTACAAGCAGCTGGGCGAAAGAAAAAGTTGAGCTTCTGGCATCGCGACGTTTGATTGAAGGGAAAAGTAATAATTTCTTTGCACCGGATGACAGTATTACTAGGGCGGAATTTGCTGCAATGATAGTACGGTCTCTATACACGGAGCTTTCAAAGAGCAAAGGTACATTTGAGGATGTACCGGATGATGCATGGTTTACTGCTTCGGTTGAAACGGCATATGAAAAGGGTCTAGTGAGCGGCAATGGACCTGCTAAGTTTGACCCGAACTCTCAAATCAGCAGGGAGCAGCTGGCAACAATAGCCTACAGACTTTACCAGTATAAGGCTGGAACTGATGGCATAGACAAAACGAGCACTATATTTAAAGACAAGCAGGATATTTCTTCTTATGCTGTAGAAGCCGTCAACTTTGTTGCAAATACAAAGATAATGATAGGCAGCGGTGATAAGTTCGAACCTGGGCGCGGGGCTACCAGGCAGGAAACCGCAGTAGTCCTTTACAGGCTTCTTTCGTACATGGGAGAATTGTAATACAGAGCCGTTATTTCAATACGATAGAGTTAATTTAATAAAAGTTCCGGGGTGCATATGCTCCCGGAACTTTTAGTATGCCCAGCATGGGAAGTTGTTCCCAGTGCCAAAATCAGAGAGAATGAATCTGTCCTTTTTTAGTAAAAGGAAATAGCTTCAGTTTAATAAGCATATACAGCGCAATTGAACTTTCAAATAAACCTACAAGAAAAAAGATAACATGCAAACTAGCAACTGCACGCATTATATAGCACTGAATCAGAATCCAGCCCATTAATATGCAGCCAGCTCCACCGCTGATATAAGCATGGAACTTTAGTCTGTGTTTCACAAATACAAATGAAATTAGATGCCCAATACCGATCGCAAAGAATAAAAACAAGCCGGGAATTAGGAAATTAGTAAAAGGACCTGTTTTCAGTACATCAGTTGGCATACCAAATGAAATCCCATAAGGGTCATAAATAGCCATCGTGCCTCCAAATAATGCCCCAATGCCAACAAAGCAAAGAATAGCAGATTGAATCCTATATATCTTCTTCAAATTGAATCACTTCTTTCATATAATTAGTAACACCATTATATAACAGAAGTGGAGAATCTCAAAGAAGCATATGATTATTTGACTTATGGAGCAAGTACGACAGGATATGGTGTCAGTTCAAAGTGACCCTGTTGCTTCTTTATATGTGTCATGTAATAATGTAAGATAGTGAATTTAAAAGATGGAAAGACTAAGAATGTATTTAAGAGATTAGACCATTTATCCATCTATATTCTAATAGCAGGCCATGATTGGTTTGATTGATATTTCGCGAAATGTATAGGAGAAAAAAATGATTAGAATAACTGACTTAATAATACCGCTTACATACGATTTAAAAGTGTTGGAGGACATTGTTGCTAAAAGGCTTTGTATTGAGCACAGCCGCATTGAGCACATCGATATTGCAAAACGCTCGGTAAACGCGCTCAATAAACAAGACATTCATTTCAATATGACTGTTACAGTGTGTGTTTCAGGAGATGAAAACGAAGTCATTTCACGGAACAAGGACAAATGTATCTCCAAGGAAATAGAGCTATTTTACACTGTGCCGAAGCAAAAAGTGTTAAAAGAGCGCCCTATAGTTGTGGGCTGCGGCCCGGCAGGGATGTTTGCAGCGTTGATTCTGGCGCAGGCAGGGGCTAAACCCATTCTGCTGGAGCGGGGTCTTGATGTGGATAGCCGCAGGGAAAGCGTTTTAAAGTTCTGGCAGACAGGAGTTTTAGACACCAGTAACAATGTCCAGTTCGGAGAGGGAGGCGCCGGTGCCTTTTCTGACGGCAAATTAAAAACGGGGAAAAAGGATTTTCGTAAAATGAAGGTTCTCAGCGAATTTGTAGAGGCCGGAGCACCGCCTGAAATTATGTATTTAACTAAACCGCATATCGGCACCGACCGTTTGAATGAAACGGTTAAGGGAATCAGGAGAAAAATGATAAGCTTGGGCGGAGAGGTGCGTTTTGACTCAACCGTTACAGAAATACTGCGCAAGGACGGACAGGTGACAGGTGTAGGCTTTATAGAAAAAGGGAAGTATAACGAGCTTTCCACGGATAATGTGGTTCTGGCCATCGGACACAGCGCACGGGATACCTTTGAGAGACTTCTGATTGGCGGTGTTTATATGGAGCAGAAGCCCTTTGCGGTGGGAGTGCGTATTGAACACCCGCAGGAGATGATTGATAAAATCCAGTACGGAGACTTTGCCGGGCACCCTGCCCTTGGTGCAGCTGATTACAGGATGGTAGTGCACTTGAAAAACGGGAGGGGCGTATATACTTTCTGCATGTGTCCCGGTGGAACAGTAGTTGCGGCGACGTCCGAGGAAAATGCTCTGGTTACAAATGGAATGAGTGAATACGTGCGGGATGGCAGGAATGCCAACACTGCAATTTTGGTGACTATTGAGAAAAAAGATTTTGGGAGCGAACATCCACTTGCAGGTGTCGCGTTTCAACGCAGGATAGAAGCAGCTGCATTTGCAGCGGGTGGCGGAGGCTATAAAGCGCCAGTGCAAAGGCTGGAGGATTTCCTTCATAAGCGCAGCACAACAGCCTTCGGGGATGTACTGCCTACCTACCTGCCCGGAACTGGGTTCAACCGGGTGGATTCTTATTTGCCGGACTATATCGCAGATTCACTGCGGCAAGGTATCTCGGAGATGGGCGCATGGATGCCGGGCTTTGCCTACCCGGATGCGCTGCTGACGGGAGCTGAAACCCGCAGCTCTTCCCCTGTGCGCATGAAAAGAGGGGACAGCTTTGAGGCCATTGGCATCAAAGGTCTTTATCCCTGCGGGGAGGGAGCGGGATATGCGGGAGGTATCATTTCGGCCGCGGTGGACGGAGTGCTCTGTGCCGAGAAGATACTTGGCAGTTAGGTACCTGCCACCTGAAAGATATATTGTTATGAAAAAAAACAAATATTCTAACAATATGTTCTACCAAATCTTGCAAACTTGCGGTATAATAGAATAAGGTTGTTCAAACTAAGAGGGTTAATAATAAAAGCTCTTAGAAAATAGCAGATTTAGTGACTATTAAACTGAATAATTAGGAGGTAATATTATGGGAGATAAAAATCCAAAACCAAAGAGTGAGGACAAGAAAAAACCTAAAGAGGACAAAGTAAAGAAGGAAAAAAAGAAATACGCATAAATAAGAAAGAAAGATGCCAGGTACACACGTAATTAAGTTATTCGGACCAAGAGCAGTGATAACTTAGTGACTTGTGTACCTGGCATTTATTATAATAAAAGGAATTTAACTATTAATGAAGATGTTACCGGAAGAAAAGCTTATCACAATGGATGAAATCATAGCTTATCTCGCAGAAAAGCATGATGTGGAGTTTACAGACGGAATGGCTACAGGATAAATACAAAAGTTTATAAATATTTGATTGACTAACTGTTACTATTCTGGATATAATCTAGATTGTGTATATATTCACAAGAAAGAATTACTGAGGAGGAAATGAATAGGATGGAGAAAGACAATCTTAGCCATACGAGCATGGTAACTGCTAGCTTAAAGGACTTGACCGCAAATCCGGCACCATTGGGATTATTGGGTTTTGGTATGACGACGGTATTACTTAATATTCATAATGCAGGTTTTTTCCCACTTAGCACCATGATATTGGCAATGGGTATTTTTTACGGCGGTTTAGCCCAGATTCTTGCCGGAATTATGGAATGGAAGAAAAACAATACCTTTGGAACGACGGCTTTTATCTCCTATGGCTTTTTCTGGCTATCATTGGTGGGGCTGATTGTTATGCCCAAGCTAGGGATGGGAGAGGCAGCAACAGGTCCAGCGATGGCGGCATATCTCTTCATGTGGGGCTTATTTACTTTTGCTATGTTTATTGGGACACTACGAATAAGTCGGGCGCTGCAATTTGTTTTCGGTTCATTGACTATTCTTTTTTTCCTTCTTGCTATAGGTGACTATACCGGTGCTGAAGGAATCAAGGTGGTTGCCGGATATGAAGGTATCGTCTGCGGTTTTTCTGCTATCTATACGGCGATTGCTCAGATTCTGAATGAGGTTTACGGCAAAACAGTGCTGCCTCTGGGACCTGTAAAATAACTGCCAGAAATGACGCATAGATGATTATTGATTTGATTTATCCTCCTGTTACTATGAAAATAGAATTGTAGCAGGAGGTTTTTCTATGGTAAGGTCTTGGAGAGAAGAGTATTATTCCTTCTTAACAATAATATAGGTTGCACTATAGAACATTCAAGGAAGAATTATGCAACCTATGGGCTTTGTCCCTCCGGCGACGAAGCCTTAATCAAGGAATATGATTTTGCAATATTTGAACTTCAATGTAAAATGTTTATTGCAAAACATATTGCTATGTTATAATCGATTTAGGAGGGGTTGGATTATACTTGGAATAGTCATGGCAGTTATTTGACAGGAAAATTGAGCAAAAGGGGATATTTCAAGTCGAACCCCGTTTATATAATGCTTGAAGAGGATATATTAATTACAATTAATATATAAAGTAAAGGATGGTACATAATGATAGAATTAGGTAAAATGCAAGAGCTGGAAGTAGTTAGAATGACTAAAATCGGGGCTTTTTTAAGCACTCAATACAGAAGTGATCAGGAAGATGTTCTGCTGCCGATGAACCAGGTGCCGCAAGACATTGAAATAGGGGATGAAATTGAGGTATTTGTTTATAAAGATTCTGAAGACAGAATGATAGCCACTATGAAAAAACCAAAGATAACAATTGGAGAGTTTGCTCCTCTTCGGGTAGTAGACAATACGAAAATTGGCGCTTTTCTGGATTGGGGTTTAGAGAAGGACCTGTTGCTGCCTTTTAAGGAGCAGACATATGAAGTGGAAAAAGACGGAGAATATTTAGTGGGATTATACCTGGATAAGAGCGATAGATTATGTGCTACTATGGATATATACAAGCGATTGAGCACTGAATCACCTTATAAGGAAAATGAACGGGTTGATGGAACCATCTATCAGATCCATGAAGACATGGGAGCTTTTGTAGCTGTGAATAACAAATACAGCGGATTGATACCTAAGAAGGAATTCTATGGTGATTATAAGTGCGGGGATAGTGTAGAGGTTAGAATAAAGAAGGTCAGAGAAGACGGAAAATTGGAATTGAGCTTAAGAAAAGAAGCTTATAATCAAATGGATGATGATGCTATAATGATTTTAGACAGACTAACATTAAACGGAGGTAAGTTATCATTAAATGATAACAGCCGACCAGAGGAGATAAATGCAGAGCTGAACATGAGTAAAAGTGCCTTCAAAAGAGCTGTTGGGAGACTTCTTAAGGAAAGAAAAGTCAAAATAACCGAAAAAGGTATTGAGTTAGTATAAAAAATTATATTGAGGAAGGGAGAATAAAAATGTCAAATAAAAATATTGAAGCGATGAAAAAGGTAATTGAAGAAAAGAAGAAAAAGAGTTCAGAACAGGGTGGTATTCCTAGAGCCAATATGGATATAACGGAAATTAGGAATAGCTTTAAGAAGAACAAAAAAGGCGGGTTGTTTGATAAATAGAAATACTCCAGAGGAGATAGACTATGAATGGAACTAATCGTGAAAATATAAAACCGGGTACTCGTGTCCTTGTTGTGCAAAAGCAAGATCAACGCTCAGGCGAGTTAACAGAAGGTATAGTTAAGAAAGTTCTTACAAATTCTCAAGCTCATCCACATGGTATAAAGGTGATGCTTGAAAACGGTATAGTTGGCAGAGTGAAAGAAATACTGGGTTGAAAGCAAACTTGCTTAGAGAGTAGAATAAAATAATATAAGAACCCTCTACATATTTATTTATGCAGAGGGTTCTTATATTATTAGGGTTTATATGCAAAGGAGTCAGAGTTGAATTAATCCCCAATATACTTTAATAAGTATAAAGTAATGCAAAAAAGAGTAAATTATTTGTGTTATATAAATACCGTATAAGGAGGAATTACTGCTATGCAATTGGCAGCACATGAATTACACGATTTGCATGAATTGGCAATGAGCTGTGTGAATAGTATTACCAACATGGCTTATATGCTTGATCATGTAATAGATGCCGAGTTTAAAACAATACTGGAAAAGCATTTTCCCTATCATGTCCGTGATTATAATATGAAGGTGGAGTTTATTAATAGTCAGAAGGGCGCACAAAAAGAGCTTCCCAGATTTAAAATTGAAGGGAATCTGCCAAGTTATACTCAATCAAAAGTGGGTCAATATCCGCCAGTTCAGCCTAGAACTACAGTCAGTGATATGAACGACCGAGAAATGGCTACAGCATATTTACTTACTTTAAAGCGCTCTGGTCGGGAGTATGCTTGGGCGGCAATGGAGGCAGCCAATCCGGAGATTCGCGGCTTTTTAGAAACAGCATTTTTAATGAGCAATTCTCATGCATATGATGTATGGCAATATATGGTCAAAAAAGGATATTACCCCCTGGAACAAGCGGATCAGCAAATGGTCACCAAGATTGGCAGCATGTATCAGGTTGTTCCGGAAGATCAAGCGCGTGTAAGTCAATTATCAAAGCAGTATCAAACTTCAGTTGATGGCAATAGCCATAATATGTATCAGCAGTGACTTTGGCTCATTCAAAAGAATAGTCAAAAGCATAGCCTCCAAGGATGGAGTGTGTTTTAGGTTCCCTCAGACTAGAGTTCTGGGGGAATTGTTTTTGGTCAATAATGTCTTCTCTTCCGTCTTAGATGTTCCTTATAGTAGCGAATCTGGCATAAGCGTCAGGGAGTAAGATGGAGGAATTCAGGTGCATATTGACATAGGATTTAGAGTGTGATATATAAAAAATATAGAAATTAGCACGCTGAAGACGAGAGCACCAATGAAAGATGTACACAGTTTTAATTATGGAGGGAGAAATACATATGGCAAAAAAACAGTTTAAGACAGAATCTAAAAGGCTGCTGGACCTGATGATCAACTCAATTTACACGCACAGAGAGATTTTCCTTAGAGAACTCATTTCTAACGCCAGTGATGCAATTGATAAAATCTATTATAAAGCATTAACGGATGACTCCTTGAGCTTTGACAAAGACAACTATTATATCAGAGTAGCTGCTGACAAGAAAAATAGAGTATTAAAAATCTCTGATACTGGCATTGGGATGACAAAGGATGAGCTTGATGATAACCTTGGAGTTATTGCGAAAAGCGGATCTTTAGCATTCAAAAAAGAAAACGAGTTAAAGGATGGATATGACATAATAGGTCAATTCGGTGTAGGGTTCTATTCTGCATTTATGGTATCTGAAACTGTTACTGTTATAAGTAAAGCTTTTGGCAGCGATGAAGCTTACAAATGGGAATCAAAGGGTGCGGAAGGCTATACCATCGAGGCCTGTGAAAAGGATTCAGTCGGTACGGATATCATACTCAAAATAAAAGAGAATACAGAAAATGAGAAATTTGATGAATATCTTGAAGAATACAGAATAAAATCCATTATTAAGAAATATTCTGATTTTATCAGATATCCAATAAAAATGGATATGACCGGAAGAAGGCTCAAAGAGGGCAGTGAAAAAGAATACGAGGACTATACAGAGGAACAGGTGATAAACAGTATGGTCCCTTTATGGAAAAAGAATAAAAATGAACTTAATCAGGAGGACTATGATAATTTCTATTCAGAGAAGCACTATGGGTTTGACAAGCCAATAAAACACATACATATTAGTGCTGATGGCGCTGTCAGTTATAATGCGATTTTATTCATTCCAGAGAAAATGCCCTTTGATTTCTATACAAAAGAATATGAAAAGGGCTTAGAGTTGTATTCAAAGGGTGTTTTAATTATGAATAAGTGTGCAGACTTGCTGCCTGACTATTTTAGCTTTGTAAAGGGAATGGTGGATTCGGAAGATTTGTCCCTTAATATATCCAGAGAGATGCTGCAGCATGATAGACAGCTGAAGCTTATCGCTAAAAACATTAAAACAAAAATAAAGAATGAGCTGGAAAGCCTGTTGAAAAATGACAGGGAGAAGTATGAAGAGTTCTACAAATCCTTCGGAAGGCAACTTAAGTATGGTATCTACAGCGAGTACGGAAGCAACAAGGAGGTACTGCAAGACTTGCTGATGTTCCATTCATCAAAAGAGAAAAAGCTGGTCATCTTTGATGAATACGTTTCCAGGATGCCTGCAGAGCAAAAATATATTTATTATGCTGCAGGAGAATCAAATGAAAGAATTGAGAAAATGCCACAGACAGAATTATTATCAGATAAAGGCTATGAGATCTTATACTTTACTGATGATGTGGATGAGTTTGCTGTAAGAATGCTAATAGCATATAAAGAGAAGGAATTCAAATCTGTATCAAGCGGTGACTTGGGCATTGAGAATGAAGAAACTGAAAACCCCTCTGATACAGATGAGAAGGAAAACAAAGAACTGTTCGAATATATGAAAAGTACTCTGTCAGGCAAGGTTAATGATGTCAGGGCATCTAAAAGGCTGAAGAACTATCCTGTATGTCTGTCCAATGATGGTGAGCTTACGATAGAAATGGAGAAAATACTGAACTCCATGCCCAACAATCAGAATATAAAAGCAGATAAGGTCCTGGAAATAAACGTTAGTCATGATGTGTTTAAATCCTTGAGAGAAGCTTACGAGAAAGATAAGATCAAGTTGGATATATACACGCATTTGCTGTATAATCAAGCACTTCTTATAGAGGGATTACCGATAGACGATCCGATAGAGTTCACAAATAACATATGTAAACTAATGATGTAAACAGAAGCTTGTCCTGTTGTTTCCGGAAAAATGTCCTAAGGCTGCGAAGCGGAAATGCCAGTAAAAGTATTTTTTTAAACAGTTCTGTACACATGTATAAATATGCATTAAAATATATAGTAATATGACATTATCATAGTGCTATAAAAATAATATAGGGAGGCAAGTGTATGGATGGAGGAAGTGTACAGATTTTAATTGCCATGGTTTTATATGTGGCAGTGGTTATTGGCATTGGGGTGTATTACTCAAAGCGTGCCAATGAAAGTAGTGACAACTATCTTATCGGCGGTAGATCACTGGGCCCATGGGTTGTTGCAATGGGAGCTGAGGCTTCTGACATGAGCGGATGGCTTTTAATGGGACTCCCGGGAGTTGCATATTGGTTTGGCTTCAGTGATGCGGCATGGACTGCAATTGGACTTGGTATAGGTACTTATTTAAATTGGTTGTTTGTAGCCAGAAGACTTCGTACATACTCACATATCGCAGGAGATTCAATAACAATTCCTGATTTTATCAGCAATAGATTCAAAGAAGAGAAAAAGATAATAATGACAATTGCAGCACTTTTCATTCTGGTATTTTTCAGTGTTTATGCTGCAAGCTGCTTTGTTACAGTAGGTAAGCTATTTAGTACGTTGTTTGGTATAAAGTATGTATATATGATGATTGCAGGGGCATTATTCGTAATAGCTTATACATATATAGGTGGGTTTTTGGCCGAAAGTGCATCAGATTTTATGCAGGGTATTGTTATGTTTGTTGCATTGACCGCTGTGTTAATAACAGGCATTTCTACTGCAGGAGGAATTTCAGCTATTGTTGAAAATGCAAAGGCAATACCGGGATTCTTCGATTTCTTTGGAATTGCACAGCCTGTACTTGTAGACGGAGTCCAGCAGATTGAGGCAGGCAAGCCTATATTCGGCGAGGCAGGCAAATACGGACTGTTAACCATAATTTCTACAATGTCATGGGGTTTGGGTTATTTTGGTATGCCACAGGTTTTATTAAAATTTATGGCCATCAGAAAATCCAACGAGCTTGCGTTATCCAGAAGAATCGCAACTGTATGGGTTGTTATTTCCCTTTCTGCTGCTGTGGCTATAGGTATGATAGGCAGAGTACTGTATCCGGGTGCGCTGTTAACACAGAGTGCGTCAGAAAGTGTATTCATATTAATGTCCACTAATTTCTTCATCCCGATATTTGCGGGAGTTGTTATGGCAGGCATACTTGCAGCAACCATTAGTTCATCAGACTCATATTTGCTTATTGCTGCTTCTGCTTTTTCAAAGAACATCTATCAGGGGATTATGAAAAAAGAAGCTACTGATAAGGCAGTTTTGTATGTATCCAGGGTTACTTTGGTTGTAATAGCTGCGATTGCAATGATTATTGCTTTAGATGAAAACAGTGTCATCTTTACAGTAGTATCATTTGCATGGGCGGGCTTTGGAGCGACCTTTGGACCTATTATGTTATTTTCATTATTTTGGAAAAGAGCCACAAGATCCGGTGCAATTGCAGGCATGCTAGCCGGTGGAGGAATGGTCTTCCTATGGAAGATGATTCTTAAGCCAATGGGAGGAGTTTTTGGAATTTATGAATTGTTCCCGGCATTTGTAACATCTTGTATTGCTATTGTTATAGTTTCATTATTATCTAAAGAACCAGCGAAAGAAATACAAGATGAGTTCGAACTTGCAAAGGTACATGAAGCTTAGTTTATAATTATTATATAAAAGATTAAACCCTCTGCTGCAGCAGAGGGTTTTTATTGTGATAAGCTCTATTTTATCAGCAGACCTTACCGGGATTTAGAATGTTTTTAGGATCAAAGACCATTTTGATGCCCCTCATGATTTCAAGTATCTCGGGGCTCAAAGATTTTTCAAGGTAAGGTTTTTTTGCGAAGCCAATGCCATGCTCTCCGGAAACCTGACCATTTAGCTCATCGGCTTTCTTATACATTTCATCCATAGCAATAGCCAGACGTTTTTCCCATTCTTCTTCACTCAAATCGTCCTTCAATACATAGGCATGCAGGTTTCCGTCTCCTGCATGACCAAAGCTCTTGATTCTGACACCGACTTTATCCTGAAGCTTATGACTGAATTCCACTATTTCATTTACCTTGCTTCTAGGAACCACGACATCTATCTCATCCATATACGTGGTAGAAGCTTTTATGGCCTCCAGAAAAGCACCACGGGCTTTCCAGATGGAGTCATTACGCTCTTCTGTATCTGAAATCAAGATGTCCAGAGCGCCTTGGCTTAAGCATATATGCGCTACCTTGTCATAATCAGCTTCAATTTCTTCTGTTGAGTTTCCATCGAATTTTAGAAGCAAATATGCGTCTGACTGATTATCAGGGAATTTTTTACCTAAGAATTCCTCTGCATCAATTATGGTTTCTCTTTGCATAAACTCAATAGCCGTCGGTATCGACTTTGATTTAATAATAAGGGGAACAGTTCTGATTGCCTGTTCTAGAGTAGGGAAGGGTATCAGCAGGCTGATTGCCTTTTGGGGAAGCGGAAGAAGCTTCAATATAGCCTTTGTAACGATGCCCAAGGTTCCTTCAGAACCTACCAGTAAATCCTTCATGGCATAACCGGAGCTGTTTTTTACCACCTTGCCGCCGAAATTTACGACGTTTCCATTGGGCAGAACCACCTCAAGGCCCCTGACATAGTCTCTGGTGACACCATATTTTACTGCACGCATGCCGCCGGCATTAGTGTTGATATTGCCTCCTATAGTTGCTGTTTTTTCACCTGGATCAGGAGGGTAGAATAAATCATGCTCCTCTACATATTTTGAAAGCTCCATCAGAAGAACTCCCGGCTCCAGTGTTAGGGTAAGGTTCTCTTCATCCAGCTCAAGGAAGTGATTCATAAGACTCAAATCTATGATGATTCCCTTTTCGATGGGGACTGCTGCACCTACAAGGCCTGTTCCTGAACCCCTTGGTGTAACAGGGATATTATTGTCATAGGCATATTTCATTATATTGGAAACCTCTTCAGTTGAAGTTGCCAGAATGACGATGTCAGGATAGCATTCTGTGCCGCCAAGCTCATCGTGGCTATATTCTTCATTTATGCGTTCCTTATATAATACCCGCTCATCATCGTCACTGATGATTCGTCTGATTGCCTGATAATCTTGCTCTTCAAATGCTTTGTAGTTCATAATTCTTCGCCCCCTTAGCAGCTTTCAGCTTTTCAATTAGCTCTGGTAGAATATCATATAAATCTCCCACAATTCCATAGTGAGCAATTTTAAAAATGGGAGCCCTTTCGTCCTTATTAATCGCAAATATATATTCTGAATTGTTCATACCTGCTGTAAATTGAACAGCGCCGGAAACGCCACAGGTGATGATAAGCTTTGGTCTTACCGTCCTTCCACTGAGACCTACCTGTTTCTTGGCATCAAACCATCCAGCCTCAATCATTGGCCTAGTACATGCAATTTCACCATCCAGTAGATCTGCAAGCTCCCGAATCATCTTCAAATCCTCCGCGGATTTTACGCCTCTTCCTGCAACGATAAGTACATCTGCATTTTCAATCATCTTTTCCTTCGGCTTTGAAACAACATCGATAACATCAATTTTTGAGGCTAACCTTTCTTCACTAATTGCACATTCTGTAATTTTTCCAGCTGCATTTTCGTTTCTTTCCGGTGCATTCATAACCTTATATCTTACTGTTGCCATTTGTGGTCTTGCATTGGGCGTGAGAATCTCAGCCATTATATTTCCGCCGAATGCCGGTCGGATTTGTACCAAATCAGTGTTCTCCTTTATGTCAAGGATGGTGCAGTCTGCCGTGAGACCTGTTTGGAATCTTGCAGCAACTCTTGGGGCAAGCTGGCGTCCTACACTGGTTGCACCTACCAGTATCGCAGCGGGTTTTATGCTGATAATGAAATCTTCAAAAGCAGCGGTATAAGCGTCTATCTTAAAATGGTCAAGCTGTTTGTAATCATAGATACATACTTCATCAACACCATAATGGAGCAGCTCTGCTGCTTTGCTTTGGATGCCATTGCCCATGAAGACGCAGTATACCTTGTGATTTATTTTATCTGCCAGTTCTTTTGCTTTTCCGATTAATTCATAAGTGACGGGGTGAATATCCCCATCAATGTGGTCCACATAAACAGCAATGCCCTTCCAGGCTGATTTATCGATTGCTTTTACCCGCTCCTCCGCCAGTTCTGCGGCACCGGAAGGTCCTTTTTTGATACATAGATAACACATTTTACAGGCTGCATTTACTTCCACCCTGCCGTGATTGTTCTCCAATGCGTTGAAGGGGCATAATGCAAGGAATTCTTCTATATTTGCAATCTTATCCTGATGAATGATTATTTTTGACATAATCTATGCCTCCTATATAAATTTTAATTCTTTAATTTTAGAAAATAGCTTATCCGTAAGGTTGTCAGCGCTATCCTTCCACAGCTCACGATGGTTATTGGTCTCCGGAGGGAAAATTCTCTGGACCTGTGTGGGAGAACCGTTCAACCCGTATTTTTTCTCATCTTGATTATTCAAATCGTCGAAGGAAATGATTCTGATTTCCCGGTTCTTTGTTTCCATTTTCTTTACATAGGAAGGCAGTCTTGGCTGGCAAATATCCTTTTCCACAGTTAAAAGACAGGGAAACTGTACCTTGGCGATTTCAACGGTATTCGCCATATCCATTTCAACTGTAATTGATTCCTTGGTGACTTCTATAATTCTCTTTACATTGGATATGCTGGGGATGTCCAGGTACTCGGCCATTTCAGGACCTACCTGGGCGGTATCCCCGTCAGTAGTTTGCTTTCCACAGAGAATCAGGTCGAATTCACCTGTTAGAAGTACTCCTTGTGAAAGTGTATAGCTTGTTGCCAGTACATCAGCACCGCCAAATTTTCTGTCTGAAAGAAGCGTGCCTGCATCTGCACCCATGGCATAGGCTTCCATAATGATCTGCTTAGCTTGAGGAGGCCCCATACTCATGACCTTAACGGTTCCACCATGAGCTTCTTTCAGTCTTAATGCAGCTTCCAGGGCATAGAGGTCATAGGGATTCATTTTTGAATCTACACCGTCTCTTTTTAAAACCCCTGTTACAGGATCGACCTCTACCTTGTTCGTTCCTGGGACTTGTTTTATGCATACTAAAATATTCATACTTTTTTGTCTCCTTTCTTAAAAACCAAACATTGAACCGAAGAAATAGCTTATTAATCCAAGAAAGCAGCTAAAGCCACTGTTTAACCCGTTATGAAACATAACATGAGCAAGAAAAATTGGTATGACCAATTTGTGTAAAAAAATATGACTTTAAAATATTTAACAACCATAGTATTAAAATTGGATATATTGGTCGTACCAATTATGCATTTTTATATTACAATATCAAGTTGAGAATGTCTATAATAGTTATTAATTTAGTTTTTATAATTGGAAAATTCAGATAGTGTTTACGCTAGCCTTATCAATATAGAAGGCCAGCTATTTTTTTATGTTTTCTGCAATAATGGCAAAATGACTTGTAATCGCTTGATAGGTTGTATGGGTATCTCTATTTCTAATACCGTTTACAATTTCTTCGTGGATTAATTGGAGCCTTGATACATTTCTGCTGTTACTGAGTATTTCTCTTCTGCGATCCTTTATATACAGACTAATAAGCTCTGATAAGATATTAAGTATTTGCATAATTATAATATTATTTGAAGCTGCTGCTATTGTATAATGAAGTTCCCTGTCTAAGGCAACATTTTTATTTTCATCTGTTGTTATGGACATTTCCTTTACGATTTCTTCAAGACGTTCAATTTGCTCTTCGTTAATGTTGTCTACAGCAAGAAGCGCCGCTTTTGTTTCAAGAGCCTCTCTTAACTGGCTGATTTGGCGATTGTCTATATGCTGCAATAAAAACATCATGGACATCGACTCAGTCAGGCTTTTTTCAAAATTCCCCGCGATAAAGTTTCCGGATCCCTGGATACTTTCTATTACACCGAGAATTTCCAGTGTTCGCAGAGCCTCTCTAATGGATGTGCGGCTCACGGCAAACTGCCTTGCAAGCTCTCTCTCCGGAGGCAGCTTCTCACCGGTACAAAGCTTGCCGGCAATTATATCAGATTTGATGCGATCAATTATAGATTCATAGATTTTTCTTGATGTTTCGGGCTTTTCCATCATTTCATCTTTATCATTATTCATAATATTATTTTTCATTAGGCTTTTTTCACCGTCCCTGACCTCTATCATTATTAATAATTTTGTATCATTTGGTAATTATCCTATCATTATAAATTAACAAATGCAAGTCTTGCATAAATTGTTACGGCCAGGCGCCACAACCCAAAGGGCAATTGTAAGATTGAGTGGAGCATGGTATAATATTCAATAACACTTGAATCAAGAAAGGAAGGATAAAAAATGGATAATTATGATGTAATTCTGGACTATTTCAGCAAAGCCGAAAAGCCGGTTGGTGCAGGTCAGATCGCGACTGCAACAGGCATAGACAGGAAAGAAGTCGACAAAGTGATGACTAAGCTAAAAAAAGAGGAAAAAATAGTTTCTCCTAAGGTTTGTTTTTGGGAGCTAAAAAGAATATAGTAAGAAATTGTTTTATTAAAAATAACCACAGATTGAGATGCTGGGAAGTGTCTTGATCTGTGGTTATTTTTGTATAAAAGCAAATGAATTCATATTGCCTATTGTAAATATAAATCATATTATATATAATTTATATATAATAGATTTATGGAGGAGTATCATGGAAGTTGCAGAATTCAAAGACATTGTATGGGATTATACAAGGAAAATTGCAGAAAGTATGAATTGCGTATTCAGTCCTGTAAGTGAAAAATATGGACTGACTATGATACAGACAAGAATTCTTATGGAATTGCATAAGTATGAGCCTCACACAATAGGCAGCCTGGCAGATAGTACATGTGTTGCAGGTGCTAATATTTCTGCCATGTGTAAAAAGCTTGAAGGGCAAGGCTTATTAGAACGTGCAAGGAATCAAGAGGATGAGAGAGTGGTCCGGGTAGTGCTCACAAAGGTAGGGAAAGAAACTGTATTGGAAATAGACAGACTGTGTAACGATAAGATTTCGCAGCATCTGGTAAATGAGACAGAGAAGACCTTTGAGGATATTATTTTAGGATTGCAGAAACTAAATGAGCTATTACAAAGAATAAACAGCGTTGAAAACGAATAAAGTCAAATTCATAAACGGAGAGAATTAATATGAAAGAAGAAAAAAACCCTAAAAAGTCACTTATTTATTTTTATATTGTCACAATGATTATAGTGCTGCTGTTAAATGCTTTTATTTTTCCATCATTGTTAAAGGAACAGATTACTCAGGTAGACTATGGTACCTTTTTAAGACAAATTGAAAATGGCAAAGTAAAAACAGTAGAAATTAAAGAGACTCAAATCGCATATACAGAAATTAATGATACAGGCAATGAGAACATTTATGTGACAGGGCGTGTGGATGACCCGGAGCTCGTCAATCGTCTTCACTCTGCCCAAGTTAAATTTTCCAAGGTTATTCCGAGAGAAAATTCACCATTATTGAATTTTATACTGTCATGGATTCTTCCACTTATTATTTTTATAGGAATTGGACAGATGCTCACGAACTCCATGCAAAAAAGAATGGGCGGCAATGCCATGACATTTGGTAAGAGTAATGCCAAGGTATATGTAGAAGCGCAGACCGGCAAAACCTTTGCAGATGTAGCAGGTCAAGATGAAGCAAAGGAAGCCCTGACTGAAATAGTGGATTTTTTGCATAACCCGGCAAAATACAAGGAAATCGGTGCGATCATGCCAAAGGGGGCATTGCTTGTAGGTCCTCCCGGTACTGGTAAAACGCTTCTTGCAAAGGCTATAGCAGGAGAATCGAAGGTGCCGTTTTTCTCAATTTCAGGTTCTGAATTTGTTGAGATGTTCGTAGGTATGGGCGCAGCAAGAGTGAGGGATCTTTTTAAACAGGCTCAAGCAAAGGCTCCTTGTATCGTGTTTATCGATGAGATAGATACTATTGGTAAAAAGCGTGACAATGGAGGAATTGGCGGTAATGACGAGCGTGAACAGACATTAAATCAGTTATTAGCTGAAATGGATGGTTTTAACGGAGAAAAGGGTGTAGTAATTCTTGCAGCGACCAACAGACCTGATTCTCTTGACAAGGCTTTGCTCCGCCCCGGCAGGTTTGACCGTCGTGTTCCTGTAGAATTACCGGATCTTGCAGGGCGTGAAGCTATTTTAAAGGTACATGCGAAGAAAATAAAGGTGGGCAGTGATATAGATTTCAATGCAATAGCAAGGGCAACTTCAGGCGCTTCCGGTGCAGAGCTTGCCAATATAATAAATGAAGGGGCTTTGAGGGCAGTAAAGTATGGGCGCAAATATGTTGAGCAAATTGATTTGGAAGAGGCTGTAGAGGTTGTAATTGCCGGGTATCAGAGAAAAGGTGCTGTCATATCTCCAAAGGAAAAGAAGATTATTGCATATCACGAAATCGGGCATGCAATTGTTGCGGCAAAACAGACTGAATCTGCACCTGTGCATAAGATAACAATAATACCTCGTACTTCAGGAGCACTAGGTTATACTATGCAGATTTCAGAGGGTGAAAACGTGCTTATGACGAAGGAAGAAGCCCTTAATAAAGTTGCTACCTTTACCGGTGGCCGTGCTGCAGAGGAGTTGGTTTTTGGAACCTATACCTCAGGGGCATCCAATGATATTGAGCAGGCTACAAAAATTGCAAGGGCAATGGTAACTCGTCTGGGTATGAGCAAAGCATTTGATATGATGGCCTTGGAGACAGTGTCCAATCAGTATCTTGGAGGAGATTCCTCCCTGGCTTGTTCTTCAGAAACAGCATCTAAGATTGATATAGAAGTATTGTCTATTATAAAAAATGCTCATGAAAAAGCAACTAATATTCTAAAAGAGAATATGGAAAAGCTTCACTTATTATCCTCACACCTAATTGAAAGGGAAACTATATCAGGTGATGAATTTATGAGTATATTGGCAAGCTAATGCATATTTTCCAGAAGCAAGGCCAGCTATTTTGCTGGTCTTGCTTTTACTTTTATATCGACAAGCAGGATTGCCAATGTTATCATTTGGATATAGTAAAGTTAAGGATAGACAATCAACAAACAGTATGTAAGAGGTGTTTATGCAAAGACTTATAAGAATATTATTTAGTAGAGCTGTTTTGGTTGGATCTGCCATATTGATTCAGGCTTTTACCCTGATTATTGTAATATGGAGATTCAGTAATTATTTTATTTATTTCTATTCGATTTGTGCATTGCTCAGTGTATTGGCAGTACTTTTGATTGTAAATGGTAAGGGCTATCCTGCCTATAAACTTGCGTGGATTATTCCAATCATGGTTTTTCCTATCTTTGGCGGATTGTTCTATCTGATGCTTGGCGGAAGCAAAACCAGCAAAAAAACCAAGCGAAAGCTGCAGGAAATCGGGATACAAATGGAGCACTCTCTTGTTCAGAATCTAGAAATCTTACAACAGCTTGAACAAGAAAACAGAGGCGCTGCCAATCAAACAAAATATATAGAAAAATATTCTGCCTGCCCTGTTTATACCAATACAACCACAGAATATCTGACACCCGGTAAGAGAAAATTTGAACGTCTGCTGGAAGAATTGAAAAAAGCAGAACGCTATATTTTTCTTGAATATTATATTATCGAGGAAGGTGTTATGTGGAATGCAATTCTGGAAATTCTGAAAGAAAAGGTAAAGCAGGGTGTAGATGTTCGTGTTATCTATGACGATGTAGGCTGTTTATTGACTTTACCTTTTGGCTATGAAAAAAGACTGGAGAGCATGGGAATCAAATGCAATGTATTTAATCCCTTTATTCCTGTTCTGACTTTTCGCCTGAATAACCGTGACCACCGTAAAATTGCTGTAATAGATGGACATACAGCTTTTACCGGAGGTATCAACCTTGCAGACGAGTATATCAATGTTTATGAGAAGTATGGATATTGGAAGGACTCCGCCATTGTCATTCAGGGCGATGCGGTTTGGAGTTTTACGGTTATGTTCCTCTCTATGTGGTGTTTTCTCAGTAAAACCTGTGAGATATATGAAACGTATAAGCCATCTTCCAAGAATACTGTACGTTCTACGACTGACGGCTATGTTCAACCCTTCTCTGACAGCCCCCTTGATGATGAAGCTGTAGGTGAATCTGTTTACCTCAATTTGATTGGTAAAGCTGAGGGATATGTCTATATCACTACACCATATCTAATTCTTGATAATGAGATGAGCACAGCTCTGTGCCTGGCAGCAAAAAGAGGAGTAGATGTTCGTATTGTAACCCCTCATACTCCGGATAAATGGTATGTTCATGCAGTATCGCGCTCCAATTATGAGGTGTTGGTAGAAAGCGGAGTCTGTATTTATGAATATTTACCAGGTTTTATTCATGCAAAAACCTTTGTTGTAGACGATATGTTTGCTGTAGTTGGAACGATTAATCTGGATTATCGCAGTCTGTATCTCCATTTTGAATGTGGTGTCTGGCTGTATAAGACTAAGAGTGTGTTAGAAGTCAAAAAAGACTATCTTCTTACCTTGGAAGTATGTCGGAGGATTACATTAGAGGATTGCAGAAGCATAGAATGGTACAGAAGGTTGGGCAGATCGTTTCTCAGGATTTTGGCTCCACTGATGTAAGCAATGCTTATATTTTTCCAATTGAGAAAGCTTATACCTTGATGAAATTAAGCGGGACAGAAGACAAGAATAGAACAAAATATGCAGACAATATTGAATTACGATAAAATGAAAGGAGATTATGGAAAACAAATACAGTCTTCTGAAAGAAGCATAGAAAAGGGGGCCAGGGGATGACAGCAAGAGAGAAGTTGTTTGAATATAGCAAAATCTATGATCATAAGGGCAGTGAAGCATTATTTTTGCAGGCGATGAGAGAGTCCATCGAACACCATCGCACTCATTGCGAGTTTTATAAGGAGTTATTAAGCGACCGTGGTTTTTGCATTGATCAAATTGGGTCGGTAAAGGATTGCGAAAATATACCAATAATTCCTGCACATTTTTTTAAACATCATGAAGTGCTCAGTGTAAAAAAAGAAGAGATTGAGGTCCATGCCACATCATCAGGTACACAGGGACAAAAAAGTCAGATATTTCTCGATAATGAGACAATAAGGCTAGGCACTAAAATGGCTGTTAAAGCTATGAAGTATCATGGATTTATTTCAATAATTCCTACAAATTATCTTATTTTAGGTTATGAACCTAAAGAAGGCAATGATATGGGGAATGTTAAAGTAGCACTTGGGATGACACGTTTTGCTCCGGTTAAAGAGAAAGTATTCGCATTAAGAGCTATAGGTGACCGTTATGAAATTAATTACTTTGGGATAATGGATGCCTTTCACCGGTTCAATAAGCAGAAGCTGCCGGTGAGAATCCTTGGTTTCCCTTCTTATTTGTATATGCTTTTGGAAATGATGAAGGAAGCAGGAATGAAGCCATTGAAATTGAATAAAGAATCCTTGGTTCTTACAGGCGGTGGCTGGAAGAAATTCGATGATATGATTGTAGATAAAAAGGAATTGTATAACCTGGTTGAGGAGTTCCTTGGTATACCGGTTGAAAATTGCCGTGATTTTTATAGTGCGGTAGAGCACAGTGTTGCGTATCCGGAATGCAAATACCACCACATGCATGTGCCCATATGGAGCAGAGTTATTGTGCGTGATGTGAAATCACTAGAACCGCTGGGCTTTGATGAACCCGGTTTTCTGAGTTTTATCAGCCCATTGGTTTCTTCCGTACCGGTGTCATCCATACTTATGGGGGATATGGCTGTGCTAAGAGAGGGTAAAAGCTGTGGCTGCGGGATTGATACTCCATATTTTGAAATCCTTGGAAGGGCAGGGGCGGTGAAAATAAGAAGCTGTGCTGTTGCTGCTTCTGAACATATGAAAGGAGAGCAAAATGGATAACATTTTCAGAGGGGAACCTGTTTTAAAAGAGGATTTTATCAATAAGATCGATGAATTAGAGGAAATAATTCAAGAGGATCTGTTACTTGAGCCGTTGATGCCGGAAGTAGTGCTTGAAGCGGCACATGCTTTAGCATGTGAAATCAACCAGCAGGAGGTTGCTGTGCAGCTTGTTGAGCTGGGAGTGCCCAAATGGGCGTCGGAGGAGTATGTCAGAGTAACTGTAAATAGCTTGAAAAGAGATGCTCTGCTAAAAAAAGTACATGCTGAATTAGGTGCAGATCCTTTTGAGTGGAAGCAAATTGAAAAGGGGATAAAAGAAAAGGGACATCCTCTGGGAGTAATAATGCATATTGGAGCAGGAAATACCCTGGGACTTTCTGCTTTTAGCGTCATAGAAGGGCTCTTGACAGGAAATATAAATATTTTAAAGCTGCCGGAAAATGAAGGTGGTTTGTCTGTCAAGCTGTTGATACGATTGATTGAGATTGAGCCTAGATTAAAACCTTATATCTATGTTCTTGATGTCTCTTCAAAAAATACTGAAGTAATCAGCCAACTTGTTAAAACAGCAAATGCGGTTGTAGTATGGGGTTCGGATGAAGCGATTAGTGCCATCAGGCAGCTTGCTCCGCCATCACTGCCAATAATTGAGTGGGGTCACCGCCTGAGCTTTGCATATTTTACAGAAGAAGAAAACAATGAAGAAGCTTTGCTTGGTTTAGCAAGGGACATATGCCTGACGGATCAGCTTTATTGCAGCTCGCCGCAATGTGTTTTTTACGAGACAAGTAATACTGAAGAACTTAACGAATTTGCTAACAGATTGGCAAGAAATATTGAAGCTGTTGCGGAACAGTATCCGTCTACAGCCAGACCAATAAATGTACAGGCACAAATAACCTGGATTCATGAGCTTGTAAAAATGGAGGAAATTCTGAAAGTGAAAAGATTGATTACAGATGGGGAAAGACAGTATAGTGTTATGGTAGACTACAATGCTGAATTGAAAGCATCTCCTCTTTTTCGCAATATCTGGGCAATGCCAATAAAACGGGAGAAATTATTGGACTTATTAAGAGCTCATAAGGGCCACTTGCAAACAGTGGGGTTAAGCTGTAATAACAATGATTTTGATGAACTGTCCAGAATTTTCTATGCAGCAGGCATCAATCGAATAACAACTTGTGGGAATATGTCGATAAATTATACCGGTGAGCCTCATGACGGCATTTATGCTTTAGGAAGGTATATAAGAAAAGTGAATAAGCGGAGATAGAGGAGGAAAAATCATGAATAAGATAAAAAATCCTAATATAAAATTAAAGGAAAAATTAGATCAAAATGATTATGATGATATTAATAACCTTCAAAAGCTTTGCTTAGAGGTGGATAAAACAACACTGAAGCTTGAGCTTGATTATAAATTGAGCAGGGCAGAAGGGAAAAGCGAAGTTTTAAATAATATCAATGAATTTATGTATTATGATGAAAACATGCTTATAGGCTATATGGGCATAGGTCACTATGGCGGAGATGCCATAGAAGTAAATGGAATGGTACATCCTAAGTATAGAAGGAGGGGTGTATTTAGAAGACTGTTTTCTTTAGTGAAAGATGAATGGGGCAAAAGGGAATTACGAAAGATGCTTTTATTAAGTGATCACAATTCTATTTCAGGATTGGAATTTATCAAGTATGCGTGTGCTGAATATGATTTTTCAGAATATGAAATGCATTTAAGAAATGAAGCAGAGCAAGACTTAATGCTGAACAATGTGGTTTTAAGGAAAGCTACCAATAATGATACAAAAGAAGTTGCATGGCAAAACTCCATATATTTTGGTAAGGAATGCGAGGAAGAGGATGTTTTAATGCCTGAGGAAGAGGAAAAGCACGGCATGGTTATTTACATTGCAGAGGTTGATAATAAAACTATCGGGAAGGTTCATTTGGAAATAGGGGATATTGTTGGTGGCATCTATGGTTTGGGAGTGCTTCCGGAGTATCGCGGGAAAGGCTATGGGAGAGAAACATTAACCAGAGCAATAGAAAAGCTGGAAGAAAGTAACTTGAAGGATATTATGCTTCAAGTGGTTGTAAAGAATATAAACGCTTTAAACCTTTATAAATCTTGCGGTTTCCAGGAGACTTCAACAATGGATTATTACAGGATGTGTAAAAGCTAATGCTTAACGTGAAACGATAAGTTTACTGAGAGAATAAAGGTGCGATAGGAGAATAGGATGAACTCGGATATAGTAATTGGGAAGCCTGAGTTATTAAAACGGATAAATCGTAATATCATTATTAAATTGATTATCAAGCATGGGGTTATTAGTCGCTCTGAGCTTTCAAAGATAACAAAGCTGGCACTTCCAAGCGTTATGAGAATTGTTGAAGGTTTAATAAGTGAAAACCTTCTGAAAGAAGTGGGCAAGGGAGATTCTACCGGTGGGAGGAAGCCAGGCTTAATCACACTCAATAAAGAGGCATTATATATAATCGGCGTTGAAATAGCCATTAAAACTAATATGGTTCTTACGGATTTAGGCGGGAATGTAATTGACAGATGGGAGTCCCCACAAGCGGCACATGTGACACCGGTCGAAATGCTTGAAAAGATTAATGAGAATATAGAAAGGCTGATAGTCAGCCATCAAATTGATCGTAGGAAGATTGCCGGAATTGGTATTGGTACACCGGGTTCAAACTTCAAGCATATTAAGGATATAGAAAATTCCATCCTTAAAGGGTGGGAGAAAATAGATGTAAAAGCGTGGTTTGAGTCTAAAACAGATATACCGATATTTATTGACAATGTTGCCAGAACAAGAACATTAAGTGAGCTTTGGTTCGGTGTCGGTATACGTATCAAGAGTTTTATTTATGTTTTTGTAGATCAAGGGGTAGGCTGCGGAATTGTAAATAACAATACAATTCATGAAGGCTATAGCTCAGTAGCTGGAGAATTTGGCCATAGCATTATAGAATATGATGGAAGAGAGTGCTATTGTGGCAACCGCGGGTGTGTTGAAATGTACGTTTCGGCAGGCGCAATAACAAACGAAGCTGCCAAGGCTCTCTGTATGTCAGAGGAAGTCTTTCAGTTTAAGGATGTTATAGAACTGGAAACTGAACCAAAGGTCCAAAAAGTTTTGTCTGATAGTGGCAAAATATTAGCGGCTGGTGTAGCAAATTTAATTAACATTTTCAATCCTCAGGCTGTAGTGCTCGGGGGCATTGTCCCAAGAGAGAGCCGATACTTTGCTGAGTCAGTCATGCAGGCTGTTGATGCAAATGTATTTTCCAACAATGCTATGGATACACCGGTTTTTATAAGCAAAATTGATCAAGACAGGATCTGCATTGGCAGCGTTGCACTGGTGATAAATGAAGTATTTAAATCTGTGGAGCTTAGTTAGTATTGCAGCGCAAGGCATTATAAGCAATTTTGTGGAAGTTTATTTCCAGGAAAATTGCTTTTATTTTTTGACCTTTATATGGAAAAGTGATAGAATTTAATCAGTTAGTAACATATAGTAACAAAGTTTTCTTTCGGCAAGGAGGTTATATGAAACTAGTTGTTAAACCTGTTAAAGCAACAGAAGCACTTATGGCTTTTTTAGAGGAAAAGAAGGTGATTACGAGAATTTGTCCGGGTCATGACCAGCTAAATACACAAAAAGGTGAGGCCGGATGCGAGACAGTATATTCAACAGACCCCAAGTTTGGTCCGCATAAACTGATTTCTGTAACAATAAATACTACCGAGCCTAAGAATTTCTTATATCATAGTGATAAAGAGGACTTTATGCTTATTGATAAGCATGGAACAACAGAGCTGATTTTAACAGTAAGCTTGAGCCATAAGGATGAACTGATTCAAAAAATAGAAACAAACACTCTTTCAGCTGAGGATTTCGTTTCTGTTATTTGTGAGAGGAACAGCCCGTATTTGAGTTTTTTCACAATGAGTCCATACTATTCCCATGTAGAAACCTGCAGGGAATCATCGGAAAATCCGCCAAGCTTTTATGTTGGAGAGCCTAGAGATTTAGATGAAAACCTGATTGATTTTAAAGCTTATCAGCTCACAATCGGACAATTCTAAAAAGAAATTATCCAGAATATATTAGGATAAGCATATAATCTATGACACAATAGTAGAATTATGCGACATAACTGAAGTACGTGAAAACACTGGACTGCTATGAAATATTACTCGGCAGCCGGAGCTCCAAAACCAGAACTTCTAAACTCATTCCGGGCAGCATCAAAACTCGCTCCGCTCAAACACTTGATGCTGCTATTCCGTAATGACCTTAAGAAGTTCTAAGGTTTCTACGCAAGGCTACTTCACAATATTTCACAGCAGTCCAAGATCCTGATATACTATACAACCTCTTGTAATTTGCCAAGTACCGACGTGGGGAAGCTATCTCCGAGGAACCTTACACCGACCTCGGAACGGAAGTGACCCCTGGCAAAATAACCAGACGGGCCTGCAGAGATGGGACCTGCGCCAGTGATTTTGCTGGCTTTGGAAGGTGAGGAGGACATACTTCCCCTACAGTCGGAGTCTTTTACATACTACGTCGCATTCTTCAATATAAGCGTAAAACTGTAGAATGTTAGCAAATTAATTATATTAGGAGGTCAAATATGAAGCGTTCGCAAATAAATAAAGAAATTAAGTGGGCAAAGGAATTACTGGAGAAAAACAATATCAAATTGCCCCCCTTCGGTTATTGGACTTTAGAGGAATGGAAATCAGGTGAAAGAAACCTGGATATCATTAAGGAAGTTATGCTTGGCTGGGATATAACAGACTTTGGGAAAGACAAGTTCAATGAATTGGGTGCTATCTTATTTACACTGAGAAATGGCTCTTTAAATGACAGTCGGATTGGCACCCCTTATGCAGAAAAGCTTATTCTTCTAAAAGCGGGGCAAAGACTTCCAATCCACTACCATGCAAGCAAAACAGAAGATATCATCAATAGAGCAGGTGGAGTTTTAGCTATTAAGCTATATAATTCCTTGGAAAATGGCGAAGTAGATTATCAATCAAAGGTCAGTGTTGATTTGGACGGAGTAAAATATGTTTTTACTGCCGGTGAAGAAATAGATATTTATCCTGGCAACAGCATCACACTGCGACCTTATGTATATCATGTGTTTTGGGCTAAGGAAGGCTGTGGGGATCTGGTCTGCGGAGAGGTATCCTCCATTAACGATGACAACACAGACAATTTTAATGCAGAAGATGTCAGCAGGTTTTCAAAGGTCGAAGAGGATGAGGCAATTTTGCATCCGCTTTGCAACGAATATGCAACAGTATTAGGAGAACAAAATGTTTGATATAATTGCAGTAGGGGAATTATTGATTGATTTTACACCCGTAAAAAATGAACAGGGTATGTTTTTTAAAGAAAACCCCGGAGGAGCACCTTGCAACATGCTCACCATGGCTCAAAAGCTAGGTTCAAAAACAGCGTTTATTGGCAAAGTAGGAAAAGACCAGTTCGGAATTCATCTGGGGAAGGTTCTGAAGGGGCAAAACATTGACATATCAGGGCTTGTATATTCAGAGGAATATAATACGACACTAGCTTTTGTCCACCTTGATGAAGGCGGAGACCGCAGCTTCAGCTTTTATCGAAATGGCTGCGCAGATGTTATGCTCGAGAAATCTGAAGTGGATTACTCACTGCTGGATAAAACAAGAGCACTGCACTTTGGCTCACTTTCATTTACCAATGAACCCAGCAGGTCTACTGTTTTGGATATAGTCGGGTATGCCAGGAAGAAAGGCAAGCTCATTTCCTATGACCCCAATTATAGGCCAGCCTTATGGACATCTGAGGCAGCAGCCGCGGTCGGCATGAGGTTAGGGCTGGAATATGCGGATATCATTAAAGTCTCTGAAGAAGAAGCAATGCTTCTAACTGGTGAAGATGCTTTTTATAAAGCAGCCGAAAGCTTATATAAGGATGGAATAAAGCTTGTATGTGTTACACTTGGAGAAAAGGGCTCCTTTTATTATCATAAAAACGGGTATAGAACAGTAGCTGGATATAGAAGCAAGGTAGTTGATACTACCGGAGCAGGTGATGCATTCTTTGGGGCAACCGTACATCAGATTTTACAAAGAAGTGATTTGAATGAACTCACAACACAAGATTTAAATGAGATTTTTTCCTTTTCCAACGCTGCAGCATCGATATGTATAGAAAGCTTTGGCGGAATCCCTTCCATTCCTTCAAAAGAGGATGTTTTGAAAAGATTAGTATGTAATTTGTTGATTTAAGCAATTACAAGAAGAGGGGGACCATATGTATAGAGTTATTATTGCTGATGATGAGCCTAAAGTATCTCAGCTTATCAAAAACCTTATAGAGTGGGAGAACCTGAATCTTGAGCTTGCAGCAACAGCACCTGATGGGATAACTGCTCTGGAGCTAATCAAAAAACATCGGCCTGATATTGTCATAACGGATATAAGGATGCCGGGCTATGATGGAATTGAATTGATAAAGTATGCGAAGGAGATTAACCCTGACATTGACTTTATCATTATTAGCGGATATCAGCATTTTGATTATGCGCACAATGCAATTAAATACGGAGTCAAGGATTATTTGCTAAAACCTCTTAATAAAAATGAAATTAATGCAACACTATCAAAAATGATTGATAAGTATTCCGAAAGATCACGACAAGAAATGCATCACCTGGAAGATGTAAAAAGGCTGAGAAATGAGTTTATGCAGAATATTTATTTTGGCTCCGATACTCTGACTCTTAAAGAGACGGATTTAATACAAATAAATCAGGAGTACAATTTAAGCTTTATCGAAGGCTGTTATCAAGCGCTTATTATTAAACCTGATTTTGAGTATCAACCCAACAATCAAGAAACAATGAGGATTATTCTTCGTAAAATTTCTAAAATCGTTGACCAGAGCCTCATGGAAATATGCTCGGAAATCCTATGGCTTTTATTAGAGGATCGGATATATATAATAGTTAATTACAAAACTGAGAATAAGAAAATGTTCAGAAAAGCACTAAATAATATTATTGACGAAAGCCATTTGTTCAGGGATATTGTTAAAAACCTTATGATAACAGTATGTGTTGGCAATGCTCAGACAAGACTTGGAGACATTGACCAATCGACTAATGAAGTAAAAGAAGCCCTCAATGATCGAATCGTTATGGGAAGCGGGAAGATTATACAATATAATCCTGAGCTGCATATGAAAAAATCAGTCGAATCCATTGTAGCTTTTGAAAAAAGAAGGAAGCTTATAGACCTGATAGAGATTTTTGATGCTGCAGAAATTAAAAAATTGATAAATGAGATTGAAGTGGAAATTTTTAAGCTCCCCAATATATCCGGACAATTTATTCTTGATACCCTTAATGAGATTTTTGAAATCATATTATACGGTTTAAAGAACCATGCAAATGTAAAAACAATTGATAAAAGCTTAATCAATGAATTTCATGAAGCCCTTCTTATGCAGAACAATGTCCGGGCTGCTTTTGAAGTAACCAATAAATATGTAGGGAAAATGCTTCAGCAAATCGCCGAGGATCGCAAAAACGAGAGCAATCGCCCAATAAAGGAAGCTCAAAAGTATATTAATGAACACTATGCTTCCGCAGTAAGTCTTGAGGAAGTTAGTGCTGTCATAGGATTTAATGCTACTTATTTTTCAACACTGTTTAAAAAGGAAACCGGCATGAACTTCTTGGAATACGTGACAATTGTTCGGATTAAAGCCGCCAAACAGCTGCTGTCCGATTCAAAGAAAAGCATACTGGATATATCCCACGAAGTGGGCTATAACGATTTCAAGCATTTTACAAAGCAATTCAAAAAAGTGACCAGTCTTACCCCATCAGAATATAGAAAATTGTATTATTAAGTGCTTATTAACATAACAGCTTTCTATTTCAATCAAAATGTTAATAACGCACTTCCTTAATATTGTGCTCTGCTGCTGGAGGCGAATTCTACTTCAGAGCACCTGTGCTTATTAACATAACATGCCAATGATGTTGTGCCCTGCTGCTATAAACGAAATCTATTACAGGGCACCTGAGAGGGATTATATGTTTAGATTAAAGATCCACAGCAGAAATAGTATAAAAACTTATTTGCACAGCACTGTTGTTAAAGCAATAAAGAGGTTGGTCATATTATATTTATTTAACCTGATCATGATGATTCTTATACTTCTCACAGCTAAAGTTCACTATTCACTATATATTGCTTATGCAGCAAGCTTTGTGATATTTATTGCCAGTTTAATATGGATGTATAAAAAGCTGTACCTGCCATATAAGAATACAGAACAAACCCTGCAAAGCTACAATCTGGGTTACAATTCAAATGCGCTCAAAGAAATAAATGTTTACTATACTGAAGAAATGGAAAAAACATTTTTAAAATTTTTTAGTTTATTTGAAAGTATGAATGCTATTAAGTTAACCAATACTCATGCAGAATATAGAGCTCTCCAGAACCAGATAAACCCTCACTTTTTGTACAATACCTTAGAAGCGATCAGGAGTGATGCCCTTTGTGAAGGCTCTGACAATATTGCCAATATTACTGAGTCTCTTGCAACATTTTTCAGATATACCATTTCAAACGTGAACAGTATGGTTACTCTCGAAGCCGAGATCAATAACTCAGAGAATTATTTTGCGATTCAAAACTTCCGCTTTGGAGATAAAATCAATCTGAAAATAAACTTGGACGATGAGGATATGTCAATATTGGAATATGAAATTCCCAAATTGACCCTGCAGCCCATTATTGAAAATGCTATCATACATGGTTTGGAGCATAAAGTGGGTCGAGGTACAATTGAAATTGATATAACAGCAACAGAGGACAGGCTCATAATTAAAATCACGGATGATGGGGTTGGAATGGAGGAAAATGTTCTTAGCAGTATTAATGAACGATTGCATGAAATTTCCGGTGAGGGACTTAAGCAGAATAACCCTCAGAAAGGTGGCATTGCCTTAATCAACGTAAACAATAGAATCAAATTGCAGTTCGGCGAAAAGTATGGTCTGAGAATATACAGCATAAAAGACTTTGGGACAAGAGTAGAAGTCACACTGCCTCAAATAAAAGAGAATAATAGGTGAGCCTATGAAACGGGAAATACTGAGGATTGAAAATATTACAATTAAAGAAAAGGGGATAAAAACACTTAATGACTTTTTTTTGAACTTATATCAAGGGGAGTTGTTAGGTGTTTTTGTTAATAATGCCTTAGAGAAAAAGCATCTGATTGATTTGATTTATGGCAATGTGGAGGTTGAACGAGGCAGGATTTGCTACGAAAATTTGCCGATTAGTTATGAAGATTATGTTGGCATAAGAAAGAGCAAGATTTCATTGATACAATCAACCAGTAAATTAATTGATGATCTCACTGTTGCAGATAACATTTTTGTTATTCGCGATAAATTTGGACGTTATTTAATTGCTAAAAAGGTAATTTTTGAACAAACAAAGAAACTGCTGGAGGAGCTTGATTTGGAGATAGCCCCCAAAAGACTTGTGCATCAGCTTTCAAGTTTTGAAAAAACTGCAATAGAAATTGCCAAAGCATATGGATTAGGAGCAAAGATTATCATTCTAAAGGATCTGTCCAGTTATCTGTCGGATTCGGAGCTGAACCAGCTTATAGAAATCATTGACAAGCTAAAGGGCAATGGTATTTCATTTATAATGATTGATAGCTTCACAGATATTTTAAAGCAATTCTCTGACAGGATGTTTGTTATGAAAAATGGACGTAATGTATGGACATTAAAGAGTGAACAAATCAATGATGATATTTTGAAAACGTATTTTTACAACCCCAAGCATGAAATATCAAATAATGCAGTAAGGCATTCTACAGCGCTGAGGTTTGAGCTTGTTTCAACTGACAAACTGGAACCCTTAAGCTTTGAACTCCATTCAGGAGAAATGATAAGCATCCTTGATCATGATGGGTCCTATATCGATGAAATCATTAAAGTACTGAACGGGGAAAACAATTGCTACCAAGGGGAGATATTTGTTGGGGATCGATTATTCAGCTCCCGTCGACCGTGGGAAGCAATAAAAAAGGATTTGGCATTTATTGTGGAAAACCCAATAGAAACGATGCTTTTTAAAGACATATCGGCAATAGATAATCTTTGTTTTGCAACCAGCAACAAAGTGAACACCTTCTGGATGAATTCAAAATATAAAAAAAGCTGTATTGACGATTATGAAGGATATTTCAGTAAGGGGGCCTTGAGTGCTCGGACTGAGTCCCTCTCAATATATGATTTGCAGAAGCTGGTTTACCTGAAATGGCATTTGTACAATCCCAAGGTAGTTGTTTGCACAAGACCTTTCAGTTCAATAGATGTCGAGTTAAGGGAAACCACCTCTGAAATGATGGAGCTGTTATTGGAAAAAGGCATAGGGATACTTGTATTGGCATCCAATTATTCTGAAATAAACAGCACCGGGACAAAGATTGTATTAAGACCCAAAGAATACCCCTTATAATCATAAGAATGACCTTAGAATCATCGGATTAACTTTGATAAAATTATAAATAGGATAACATAAGTTCGCAAACAAGCCCTTGTATATTTTAAATAGATGTTTGTTCATTTTAGGGGGAATGCATGTGTCAGACTATTTGATAGAGTTAAAAGGAATCAGCAAGGTATTTCCGGGTGTTAGGGCACTGGATAAAGTATCTTTCTTCTTAAAAGCTGGTGAAGTGCATGCTCTCGTAGGTGAAAATGGCGCTGGAAAATCAACGTTGATGAAGATTATCAGCGGGATTTATAATCGTGATGAAGGTGAATATTTGATTAATGGTGCCAGCGTAGGCGATTTGACACCGAAGAAAGCTCAAGAGCTCGGAATTGCTATTATTCATCAGGAATTAAATATGTGCCAGGATTTAACGGTTGCAGAAAATATGTTTTTAGGCAGGGAAAAGAGCAAGCATGGTTATATTCAGCAAAAGGAAATGAACAGAGCTGCCAAAGAAATTCTTGATAAACTTAAAATTGAGATAGAGCCGGACACAGTGGTTAGAAAATTACCGGTATCAAAGCAGCAAATGGTTGAGATTGCTAAAGCGCTGTCCACTAATGCCAGAATTTTGATAATGGATGAACCAACTTCTGCATTAACAGAGAGAGAAATAACTGAATTATTTGAGATTATCAGACATTTAAAGGGGAATGGATGCGCTATAGTATACATCTCACATAGATTAGAAGAGCTGGAGCAGATTGCAGACCGCATTTCTATATTCAGAGATGGCAGATATATCATTACCAAGGATTATAGAGATACAAACCTAAACGAAGTAATATCATACATGGTTGGCCGAGAGATAAAAGAAAAATTTCCAACAATAGAGTGTCAAAGAGGACAGAAGGTTTTGGAAGTGAAGAATCTATGCTCAGGCATTGTCAATAATGTCAGCTTTGATTTGTTCCAGGGTGAAATCATAGGATTTGCAGGGCTGATTGGGGCAGGGAGAACTGAATTAGTCAGAGCACTGTTTGGAGCTGAGGATATAACAAGCGGCGAAATCTACTTGAAGGGAAGAAAGCTGAATATAAAAACGCCTAAAGACGCTATCGTAGAGGGCATAGTGCTTGGGCCGGAGGACCGCAAAAAAGAAGGCTTATGCACAAAGCTGTCAATTCGTGAGAATGTAGGGCTTGCAAACCTTGATCGGATTTGCAGCAAGGCTGGAATCGTCAATAGAAGGAAAGAAAATGAATTAGCTGAGAGAGCTATAGAAAAGCTTAAGATTAAAACACCATCTCCAGAGCAAATCGTAAATAATTTATCAGGTGGGAATCAACAAAAAATAGTTGTAGGAAAATGGCTGGTAAGAAGCGCTGAAGTGGTGATATTTGATGAGCCCACTCGAGGTATTGATGTAGCGGCTAAAGTAGAGATATATAACATCATGAATGACCTTAAGCGGCAGGGGATCGGAGTTATATTTGTCTCATCGGAAATGCCTGAAGTTATGTGTATGAGTGACAGAATTCTAGTAATGTGCAATGGGAAGATAACGGGAGATTTGATTTCAAGAGAAACAACCCAGGATGAAATTCTACGTTGTGCAACCAAATATAATAATTAGGACAGAATTTGAAAAGATTTAGAGTTAAAGGAGAAGAGTCATGCAGAATAATGAACACAGCTTTAATGGCCTAGTGAGACAAATAGTATCGATCAGAGGCATGGGGCAGGTTATTTCAGTATCAGTTGCGCTTATAATCATGACTATTGTATTTGGTATAATAAACCCCTTGTTCTTTTCACCCGACAATACGACGAACCTTCTGCGCCAAGTTGTTCCCATTATGATTATTGGCATGGGGCAATCCTTTGTATTGATAACAGGCGGGATTGACCTGTCGATTGGTTCGGTTGCAGGCATGTCATGCATGTTGTCTGCAACATTGATGACTGCCGGCCATATGAATCCTTGGCTGGCATCTCTAATAACCATCCTGGCCTGCTGTATTGTAGGACTGTTTAATGGGCTCCTTGTTTCCAGGGCAAAGCTTCCCGCATTTATAGCAACGTTAGGAACAATGATAATCGCAAGAGGTATTGCTCAATTGGTCAATGGCAACATGAATACCGATGGAATTCCGGAAAGTGCTAAAGTTTTTAAGGATCTGTTCTACTATGGAGATACCTTTGGACTTTACAACCCAATATGGATTGGGCTGATATTATTCATATTCTTCAATTTTATCTTATCCAGAACCAAGACCGGGAGGCATACTTACGCTATAGGGAGTAACTATGAAGCAGCAAAGCTTTCAGGAGTAAATGTCATTGTGGCTGAAAGCAAAGTATATATTTTCAGTGCATTCCTGGCAGGAATTGTAGGATTAATGCTAACAGCACAAAGCGGGATGGGAACTATGAGTGCAGGAAACTCCTATGAGCTGAATGCAGTGGCTGCGTCAGTCATTGGTGGTGTCAGTACCATGGGCGGCCAGGGCTTATTATTTGGGACAGTAATTGGTTCTTTCATCTGGGGAGTATTAAACAACGGATTACAATTTGCCGGGGCTCCATTGGCCCTGAGGAATCTAGTCATAGGTGTTGTTGTTATCATATCGGTTCTAATTGACAGAGTAGCCAGAAGCGGAAAGTTTGATTTTAGAAAAATGTTGAAAAGTAAAACAAGTGCCCTGTAATAGTATTCGTTTTCAGCAGCAGGGCACAACATCAATGAAGTGCATTATTAACATTTTGAATTGCTTAGAAAGATGTTATGTTAATAAGCACTAGTCAGTATTTCACGATAGTATCAAATTGCTTTTTACCATGGTGTAACGTGCGCCATGGATAAAGAATAATAAATATGAGGAGTGGAGAGAATGAAAAGAATTTTAGCCTTCCTATTGATTTTAACAGTTGCATTTGCCTTTACAGCATGTGCACCTAAAGTGGAAACACCAGTTGCAGCAGCAGCTCCTGAAGCTGCAGCCCCAACCCCGGCCCCAATCCCAGCTAAGACTGTTTACTTGATTACAATGGACAAAATGGACCAGCATTGGGTGAATGTTGATGCAGGCGCAAAAGCTATGGCTGAAGCCATGGGATTAAATTACAAATGGGATGCACCGGATGTAAAAGACAATGCTAAACAGATTGAAGCTGTTAATAATGCTGTAGCAGATAAAGCAGATTTGATTTTACTTGCAGCAAATGATCCGAAAGCTATTTCTGAAGCAGTTAAGACCGCAAAAGCAAAAGGCGTAAAAATCATATATGTTGACTCGGCAGGCGATGAACCGGCTATTGCAACATTGTCAACAAATAATTATCAAGCAGGAACGCTTGCAGGCGAGACAATGATAGCAGAGTTAAAAGCTGCCGGTAAAACAAGTGGCAAAATCGGGATCATAAGTGTTAATACTGCAACGAATTCAACAATGAACAGAGAAAACGGCTTTAGAGCAGTTGTTACAGCTGCCGGATATACTATTTTGACAACAGAGTACAAAGATGGTGATGCTGCCGCTTCCCAAGAGGCTGCATATGGCTTTATCGCAGGAAACGAAGATCTGGTTGGATTATATGGAACAAATGAAGGTTCAACTGTAGGTGTAGGAAATGCAATAAAAGCAGCAGGCAAGAGCATCATTGGCATTGGCTTTGATAAATCAGATGCAATCCTGGGATTGCTGAAGGATGGCAGCTTAAAGGCAGCTATGGCACAAAATCCATTTACAATGGGTTATTTGGGAGTTGCACAGGCTTATGCAGCATTAAACGACTTAAGCACAGGCCCTGCAGTTATTGATACAGGCGTAGCTATTCTCAGAAAATAGAATAATAGTCGAAAACCTCTGCTGTAATTTGTTCAGCAGAGGTTTTTTGTTTGCTGCAATCATTATCTTTTTTAACATAATGATTACCCAAAGAATATTATGTAATATAATAATGTATTTGGAGTGGATTTTATGATGCAATTCTTGAAAGGGATAAATCTATATCCCTGGGTTCCGATTATCATGGTTTCCATTCTTATAATTGCAGTTATTCTTTACCGGCTTGCTGCAAAGTGGCTTGCCGGCACTAGAGCAAGAAAGAAGGCGGATATGGTGACACTGTATGAAATAATGGAAACTTACGGGTACTACTATGATCCAGGTCAAGATATATTTTATTCCCTTATGGATCCATGGCAAAGAAAAATGGGGTATTGTAGCCTGTATGATGAAGCATCGGCGCCACTAAACATGATTATAGATTGCGAACCGATTTACTTTGAGTACGGTGGTAAGAGGTGGCTGATTGAATTTTGGAAAGGGCAGTATGGTATGACCACCGGAGGGGAAATAGGGGTATACACGGCAGAAGGACCTGATATAAATGTTCCTGGCTTTTTCCAGGGTACCTTTTACAATTGTGCAAGCAATGCAGATAGATTATATATATCTTATTCTTTAGTAAAGAACGGTGAACTGCTCTTTAGAAGAAAAGATAAGCACTGGTGGCTGACAGGCTTCAAGCTGGGTGAGTTTTCAGAGCCCTCAGAATTAACGATGTATTTGACAATTGCCTTGAAAGATGCGGCTATGCGTAAAGCATTTGTAAAGGGATTAACGGAAGCAGGATATTCAGAGAATGAAGTCTTTATAGATGGAAATATTGTAGGATTGGTATATGGTAAACCACGCACACCTCAGCCAACTACACGAGTAGCAGAAACAGATTGGCTGATACAAAGAAAAAATGAACTGTTATGTGATAAGTATAAGGAAATTACCGAGCCATATGATAATCTCCCGGATAAAATGAATGCAATACGGGATCAGGCACCCGAAATCTATGATGCAGTTCTGAATATAGGCAAGTCTAAAGCATTATTTGAGATGTATGAAAAAATCAAAGGATATTTAAATTAGTGCTTATTAACATAACAGCTTTCTAGCCAATCAAAATGTTAATAATGCACTACCTTAGTGTTGTGCCCTGCTGCTGGAAACGAATTCTATTACAAGGCACATATACTATAAAATGCAGGAATTAGATTCCTGCATTTTTGATAAGTTTCGAATTGCTCTTTAACTGAATATATTGTATGTATGAGGGGTTAGTGCCTTAGTGAGGTGAGGTTAAAGATGGATACATTAAAGCGTGTATCTCAAGTTTTCGAAACAGCGGAACAAATTCCTTTTGACGATTCATCCAGGATTGTTTTAATGAGTGATTGCCATAGGGGTGACGGGAGCTGGGCAGATGAATTTTCCAGGAACCAGAATCTTTATTTTGCTGCTTTGACCCATTATTATAAAGAAAAATTCATTTATATTGAGATTGGTGACGGAGACGAGCTTTGGGAAAACAGTCGGTTATCTGACATTAAGCAGATTCATAGTGATGCCTTTTGGCTTCTGTCCAAATTTTACAATGAACACAGGCTTTATTTAATTTATGGGAATCATGATATGGTCAAGAAAGACAATAGATTTGTAAAAAATAATCTATATCAATATTTTGTTGAGCCTGGGAAAAGGTATATTCCTTTATTTGAAAATATAAAGGTTCATGAGGGTTTAGTTTTGAGGCATAGGTCCACGGGTGATAAGATTCTCCTAATACATGGGCATCAGGGGGATCTTTTAAATGACAGACTATGGAAGCTAGCCAGATTTTTGGTCAGATATTTATGGAAGCCCCTTACCACATTCGGAGTAAATGACCCAACAAGGACAGCGAAGAATTATGGAAAGAAAGAGGCAGTAGAAAGAAGACTTACTGAATGGGTAATAAAAGAAAAGCATATGCTTATTGCCGGGCATACCCACAGGCCTATGTTTCCTGAAGTAGGTGAGGCGAACTATTTCAACGATGGAAGCTGTGTCCATCCTCGGTGCATAACGGCAATCGAAATTGCAGGGGGCTATATAATACTTGTCAAATGGAATGTCAAAACAAGGGATGACGGCACACTATTCATAGGTCGGGAGATACTCGCGGGACCAAGAAGATTAAGAGATTACTTTAGCGGGACAGTAGGACAGATCCATAACAACTATATGCACATATATGTGTAGGATTGACAATAGTAAAATATACTCAAACAATAAAGGCTTATTTCCCGGTAGTTAAGGAAGTATGCGGAGATAGAAAGACTGAAAGTGAGATATATTTCATGGCTTTTAATGAGTAGGGACAAGGGGACATAATTGTCCCCTTTAAATTATGCTAAATTGATTTTGCATTTGAGTGTCTAAATGCAGTTATTGCATTCATATAGAGAATTTTCATAGATTACAGCACCTGACAAACCTGTTTGAGAATTTGAGGGCTGTATAGTTACTATTACATCAGAGGATAGGGATGCAGCAGTGGGAAGATCAATTCTAGAAGACCAGGTAGGCGGATCTTCATTGGTTGGGAATAGTTGATTCCCAAAGCCTCCAATATCTCTAAAGTAAGCAGTTACAATGTAAATATCATAGTTTCCGAAGTAAGATGGAGCAGGGAGCGTTGCAAGTACACTGATTGATTGCCCTCCCCGTGGCCCGAAATTCGCATACGCAGTTGCACCTGTTCCAAAGGGCAGCCTGACTTTCTTTTGCAGCTCAACGCAGCATGGAATAGGTATGAGTGAGGGGACACATAGCACATCACCCGGGAAAAGCAGATTTGGATTGGGGATATGGTGGTTAACTGAATATAGTGCTTCTAATCTCACTCTGAATATTTGCGATAATGTAAACAGGGTATCCCCGGGGGATACAACATATCTTCCCTTAAAGCCTTCAGGGCAAGATATTGGAATTCTTGGATTTTGTCTATACAATTAACTCTCCTCCAATTAGTGGGTAAATAAATAATTGAATTCATACATAATATGAGATTATTAATATCCACGTTGCATGTATGATTAAAAAAAGAAGCTGCATAAGCAGCAGGGGGACAGGAAAACTGAACTGTCCCGTTTGTTTGTTGTTTTTATTCTATACATGGAATATACTGTAGAAAAAGATAGAATGATGTAATTCAGATTGCCAAAGCTGAAAATTAAAGTGACAGATACGATAAAGAAAGCAAGCTGCAAAACACAGCGCTAAAAACTATTGGTAAGCAGGTGTTGAAAATGATTAATTTTACGGACTTTCCTAACATGGAAACAAAAAATCTAATATTAAGAAAAATGAGCTATAATGATATTAATGATTTATTTGAAATGAGAAAAGATCCCCGGATGAATGAGTATACTGATACAATACCAGATGCAACCACTGATGAGACAAAAATATATATTGATAAGATGAATAAAGGCATAGATGATAATAAGTGGATTATTTGGGCAATTGAACATAAGCAGTCTAATAAGGTAATTGGATCCATTAGCATATGGAATATCAATAAAGAACAAGAAGGCGGCGAATTAGGTTATGGGATTGCCCCTTATTATCAAGGCAAAGGCTTAATGAAAGAAGCATTGCTCAGTGTAGTTGAATATGGTTTTGGTGTGCTGAAATTAAAGGCATTAGAGGCATATACTGAAGAGCAGAATATCAAGTCAATAAACCTTTTGGAAAGCTGTAATTTTATTGAGGTTAATAGAGTCGATGATGAGGGATACTTTAATAATCGAGTTTATCATATGATAGGATACAGAATAGAAAAAAGTAATTTTAATATATAAGAGGTGTAATATGAAAAAATATAATTTTGTTTATAACAATAAGGAGTACGAGCTTGGTGAGGATAATTGCAGCTATGTAATTAATGACGAAGAACAGACCGTTGCAGGGATCGAAGAATCTGACATAATAGAGCTGCTAAGCCAGCAAGAGACAGTTGATTTTGGGATAGCATACTATGACCATCCCTGCCAAAACTGCCTGGCTGGCAAAAAAGAGAAAGACAAGTATTTTAAATTTCTTGAGTATCACTTTTTTATCTTCACAAAGAAAGGTAGATATGTAATAAGCAGCATCTCAAAAGAATACGAAAACTCCTCATTCAGCAAGCTGCTAAAGCAAGGCATTGTAGATAACAGCTATGTTGTAAGTGTTGCAGCATGTGTTGGGTGCGGAGAATATTCAATAGAAATTGAACAGTGTGATGTTTAGACTCACAAGTGGTTTCGCGGCTCCGTGCTTCTTGATAAAAAATAATAGTGCATAAAGAATAATATTAAGGGATGGTTAATAAACATTTATTGAGTACTAACTGAAGGTGGTCAGGTGGTGGAGGCCGCTCTGGGGGAGGAGGTTCATCATCAAGATTTTAAGATTGATTGAAGCCCCATCACAACGAAATGTATTAAGGTTAGTTAACATTAATGGTGAAGATAGCAATAAGCTGCATATTTCCACTGATAAAGCTAGAAAAAAGTGAGAAAAGGAAGGTTAGAATCAAAACTCGTAGTAGTCTGCGGGTTTTATTTTTTTTGGATTTTTATTGACATCTAATGGAATATGAAATATAATTAACGCTGTTAATAATATTAACGGTGTTAATTATATAGGTATATGCTAATATATTGAGGATGGGCATAGGTTAAAAAAGAAAGGAGATTATCATGAAAATAGGTATTATAGTACATTCCCACACAGGTAACACATATTCGGTTGCTGAAAAGCTCAAGGAAAAGCTTTTAATAGAAGGACATTCAGTAAACCTCGAGAAGGTAGCAGCAATCAACGAGGACCAAACAGAAGCCGGGAAAATACAGCTTAAGAGTGCGCCTGACGCGGGTGCGTACGATGCGTTGATATTTGGCGCTCCGGTAAGGGGTTTTTCCCTCTCTCCGGTCATGACAGCTTATTTAGCGCAGCTTGAATCTCTTTCCAATAAAAAAGCTGCTTGCTTTTTGACCCAATTTTTCCCTAATCCATCGATGGGTGGAAACCGCGCTATGGAACAAATGAAAGAACTCTGCAGTTCCAAGGGTGTTAGAGTTTGTGAAACAGGGATTGTAAACTGGTCAAGCCTTCACCGCAGAAAAAAGATTGAAGATGTGGTGGAAGGGTTCAGCAAAATTATTATTGGGAACGACACTTATTAAATTTATAATTGGAGGGAGGGAAATATATGAAAAGAAAAAAAGCTGCAATTCTATCTGTTTTAATAGTTTTCATCGGGATTATTCTTGCCATAATGGGAGCTAAGGTGTATCTGGAAGCAAATTTGGAAAGGTTGGCACGCGTAACTATATCAAATGTGGATTTGTCAAAGACAGAGGATGGGATTTTTGTTGGCAGCTACAAAGCATTTCCGGTTGCCGCAGAAGTTGAAGTGACAATTAATAATCATATAATAAGAGAAATTGAGCTGAAAAAGCACGATAACGGTCAAGGCTTACCGGCGGAAATAATACCAGACAAAGTGGTTGAAGCTCAAACTCTAGAGGTGGATATAGTAACTGGAGCTACCTACAGCAGCAAAGTAATTTTAAAAGCTATTGAAGACGCACTAAATCAAGCATATAGGCAATAAGAAGAACTGACTACTAATGAAAAGAGGACATTATGAAGAAAACTAAAGCAATAGATGATAAAAAAAGTCTTAAAAGAGAGAGAATTAAGATTTACTTTTTAGAAGCAGCTGAGGAAATCATTATTAATGAAGGCTATGAGAAGGTTTCTGTAAGAAAAGTAGCGGATATAGCAGGTTATTCTTATGCAACAATATATAATTATTTTGAAGATCTTAATGAGCTGATGTGGGAAGTTAAAGAGGCTATGATATTAGACATTTTTGAAGCAATGCAGAAAAAAATGCATCGGGAAACATATGGTATAGATGAGGTAAAAAAAGGCTTCAGAATATATATAGAATATTATTTGGAGAATCCTAATGTTTTTAAATTCTTCTATTTCTATCCACTGAGCAAACCTAGTAAAAAAACTGTAGATGTAGAGACCGGACCAGATTACGATGCAATGTGGAAGGAAACCTTCAAGGGCTTAATACTTGAGGGGAAAATGCTTGAGAAGGATATTGAAGTGGTAGCTAAAACATTCATATATGCAATACACGGTTTGATAATGCTATGCTTTTCTAGTAACGGAGATTTGACCGAAGAGAAAGTGTATGAGGAACTAGATGAAATAGTTGATTATATTATGAAAAAGCAGGATTACTTCCATAAGTAATCCTGCTTTAATTTTGATATACTATGAAATGCCCTTGTTAAGCACTTGCACCCTGATCCTTGGACTTGTTTCCAAAGAATGTGTTTATTGTTGTTACTATCAGTACTATTGCAAGTATAAAGAGGATTCCAGCCATGCCTCCAATGATAAAATTGCCGCTTGCGAAGTTGTTTTTGCCCACTAGCACAAGAGCTGTAAGCGTCACTGCAAACATAAATACCATTGGAATTACAGTCATAAAGTTCTTTTTACCGGACTTAGCCAGCCATGCTGAAACTGCAAGTAGTGAAAGACCTGCAAGCAGTTGGTTTGCAGAACCGAATATAGGCCATATCTTCTGGTATCCGTATGAAAGCAGCATAGCTGATAAACCTACAGTTATGGCAGTTGCTACATACATATTATTCAGAATAGATTTTGTTCCATCAGCTTTGGCAGTCATTTCCTGGAATATATAGCGGCCTAATCTTGTTGCTGTGTCAAGACTTGTGAGAGCAAATGCTGAGAAGGCGAGTATTACAAACACCTTTCCAAGAGAAACAGGAATTCCGAAATTGCTCATGAAATCGGAAACACCGCCTGCGAATATCTGAGCCGGAGTACCCTTTGCTCCTACTACATAACCTACAGTTATAAGAGCTATTATAGCTAAAACACCTTCAATAAGCATTGCACCATAGCCTACGAGCTTGGTATCTTTTTCAGTGTCAAGCTGCTTTGAGCTTGTGCCGGAACCAACCAATGAGTGGAAACCGGATATTGCTCCACAAGCTACTGTAACAAACAGCATCGGGAAAAGATATTGTGTTTTGACACCTTCGCCAATTGAGAAGCCTACTGATGCAGGTATTGCCATTGCAGGTCTTACAATTAGGACACCTATTACTGCTCCGGCAAGCATTGCATATAGCAGGAAGGAGCACAGATAGTCTCTTGGCTGCAATAGGAACCATACAGGCAATGTGGATGCTGCAAAGATGTACACAATAAGTATTACATCCCAAGCAAGTTTTGAAAGCTTAAGAATCGGGAACTGGTAGCCTATCCATATGCAGAAGAATAATAGTGTAACACCTACTATAGAAGATATGGTGAGGTTTGCTCCCTTTCTGTAAACAAAGAAGCCAAAGGCCATTGCCAGTAAGATGAACAGGATTGATGCTGTACCTGCCTGTGCTCCGGCAATCGCTTCAGGCTTTGCCGGGTCAAAGGCGAAGGTGCTGGCGCAGATATCGGTAAATGCTGCAACAACCAATATCAATGTAAGAAATGCGAAGATGTTAAAGAGCTTCTTACCTTTTTCACCTATTGTTACCCTAATTATTTCCCCTATGGATTTTCCGTCATGTCTGACTGATGCGAGAAGAGAACCCCAGTCATGAACGCCACCGAAGAATATACTGCCTACTATGATCCATAGATACACCGGCAGCCATCCGAATACTGCAGCCGCTATAGGACCCGTAATAGGACCTGCACCTGCTATGGATGAGAAGTGGTGTCCTAAGAGTACTTTGGCATTTGCAGGACAATAGTCAATATCATCTCTGCAAGTGTGGGCAGGAGTCTTCCTGTTTGGGTCAATGCCCCACTCCTTTGCCAGGTAGCCGCCGTAAACAACATAAGCGACTAAGAACAATGCAATACCGATAAATAATAAAACTAATGAGTTCATTTAAAACCCTCCTTTTTATAATGCATAGGAAATTATGAATTTCCTAAATGCTTCAATTGAGCTAAAGTGCATTTCATGAAAGGCTTCCTAGTGCTTATTAACATAACAGATTTCCGGTCAATCATAATGTTAATAATGCACTACCTTGATGTTGTGCCCTGCTGCTGCAGACGTATTCCATTTCAGGGCACATCTGTTGATATTCTTTAATAAAAGACTATTATATTTTAAGTTGTAAGTTGATACACCTTTTTTACCTTTCTGCCGGCTTTGTTGGTAATGATCTCATTGTTATCAAGCCCTACGCAAACAAGTCTTATATCACACCATCCCCTAAAATAGAAGGAGTATGCCTTGCTGTAACTATACTTTTCCACTATTTTTTTTACATTGTCATTTATGCTATTACCAATGATTACTCCGGTAACATAAGTACTCATGTGATCCTTTCCCGGGGTAATACATTCATCTACAATTCTCTTTAAAAACTGTTTATAGGCGGTAACTTCTTCTTCATTGACGGTGTCATACTTCTTAATATAGCAGTATTCATAGTTTTCGAACCGGTCTATTACATCGTGCTTGGTAATGAATGTTCTTCCACTAACATCGGAGAATTTAGCAAGCATATCTATTTTGTTTTCCAGTATTTCTATATCTGTTTCAATATGAAAGTTTCTTTCAAACTTTGATTTTAATATACCAATATATGTTTCGTAGTTCATTCTAATCCTCCCAATGAAGATATTTTACTCATTATATAATATTATACATAGAAATTACTTTTTAATATATATAATTATATAGGAAATGTACATGGTAACATTTAGAATTGCACTAAATAACAAAATGGGCACATAAAATGCATTTATATGCCCATAAGCTGTTTGAAGGATAATATGTTTTGCCGGCTTACAGGAATCTCAGAATCCAAGTCATGAAGCTTAAGAATGTATGTACTGTTAAACCAAGGGATAATCTCCTTTATTTTATTGATATTTACAATATAGGAGCGATGGCATTTGAAAAAGACATCCGGGGGAAGCTTCTTGCAGAAATCTGAAATGCTTGAGGGAACTTTATACTCAGCATCCTTTGTATATACATAGACCTCGTGCTCATGTGCCTCACAATAGAATATGTCACTAAAGCTAAGCACGAAGAGCTTATTGTTTTTCCATAAAGTAATCTTGTCGTTGCCGCACTTGGTGGCAGTGCAGCTCTCAAGTCTTTGCAGGGTACCAATAATCCTGCCCTCTGAGTATGGCTTCAAAATATAATCGAATGCCGCAACCTCAAAGGCTTCAAGTGCATATTCGCTATAAGCGCTTATGAATACAAAAAGCGGTTTGGTTACTAAGGTATTTATTACTCTGCTAAAGGCCAAGCCGTCCAGCTTTGGCATGTTTATATCAAGGAAAATCACATCTACAGAATGTCTCTGTACGTATTCAAGAGCTTTTATACTGTCATCAAACTGCTCAAGTATCTTGATTGAACTAAAATTTGTAACGAAATAGCTTAGCTCCTGTATTGAAGGATACTCATCATCTACAATAATACAATTCATTCGTTCACCCCATCACAATAGAATATAAGATGTATTACCTATTATTATCATTAAGTATAAAACTGATTTTAGTTCCTACGGCAAGGCGTTCTATCGTGAGTCCGCTGCCATATATATGACGAAGTCTGATATCAACATTTGCCATGCCTATTCTATTCTCACTGACGGTTCCGGCATATATGCTGTCAATGAAGGCCTGTGGAATTCCAATGCCATCATCTTCAATAGTCACCACAACATCACTTAAGCCATGTCTTTTGATTTCAATCCTTACCTTGCCGGAGCCCGAGCCCTTTAAAATTCCGTGCTTAATTGAGTTTTCCACAATAGGTTGAATAATCAATGATGGAATTTTGATACGGACGCTTTCATCAATATCATACATTACATTAAGCTTATCCCCAAACCTTGCTTTTTCTATTTCCACATATGCTTTAACCTGTTGAAGCTCCTTGCTGATATCTACGAAAGTACTTGTCTCCTCTATGTTGTACCTCAAATAAGTCGAAAGGTTAACGATAAGCTCTCTGGCACTGTCAGGGTTAATTCTCAAAAGAGCTACAATTGTGTTTAATGCATTAAAGAGAAAATGCGGATTTATTTGTGCCTGAAGCGCCTTGATCTCTGCCTTTGTGGCCAACTCCTTCAGCTTACCTACTTTACTTATTTCCAGCTGGGTTGATATCAACTGTGACAAACCGATTGCCAGTTTTTCATCTGTATATGATGCACCATTTTCTTTAGCATAATACAATTTCAGGGTCCCATTAACTTCTTCACCCTCTTTGAGGGGTACTATAAGTGCGGATTTTAGTTGACAGTTTTCTGAAGAGCATTCTATCTCCTCAGAAGAATTAAGAATACGCATGAGTCCGTCTTTGATAACTTGTCCTGTAGCAGTGGTTCGGATAGGCTCGCCGCTGATATGATGTTCAGAGCCCAGTCCTTCATGTGCCAGTATTGTAGTCTTATCAGTAATTGCAACTGCAGCTGCTCCTGTAGAGTCCTTTATTATAGAGCATATCTTTTTTATAGAGTCATTGTTTATCTCCCTAAAATAAGGAAGTGTCTTATTTGCAATTTCAAGAGCAAGTTGAGCCTGCCTTGCGGCTATTTGCTCTTTTTCCTTAAAAGCTGTTTGTATCAGCAGTATCAGTATACATATACCCAGGGCGTTTGTTAAGCTCATGGGAAAATAGATGCTTTTTACAATATAAAGAGCACTGGAGTAAGGATTGGATATGAGCAAAATGAGAAGCATTTCAATACTCTCAACCGCAATTCCTCCAATAAGCCCGTAGAACCATTTCTCATATCTGATGCCTTTTTTATATATAAAGGCAGAAACAAAACCTGCAAGAATAGTAGTTATTGCACAAGGAATGGAGGTTATACCACCAATATCGTAAAGAATTCTATGAATGCCTGCTATAATTCCGGATACAATACCCACAAACGGGCCGAATAGAATACCGCCAGCCATTATTCCAATGATTCTTGTATTAGCTATAGCGCCATTTACATCTGTGCCGCTGTATGTGCCAATTATGCCAAATATGGCAAAGGTTATGGATAATACAACAAGGTCAAACCTTCTGAATTCATCCTTCTGTATTATTTTTTTAAATAAGGGCAAATTGGAAATGATGAAAGCGATTATAACTACGTAGCTTAAATTGCCTATAAGGTTTTTAAACAAGTCTATCATAATTATACCTATTACCTCATTATTCTTTCTTTTATGACATCTCTTTCATACTATTTTAGCCTTTTCCGCTCATATCTGCAAGTGAAGTATGATATTCCGGGGGGAATATTCATTGAGAAATTTAATGATATAATTTTAATAAATCAGCAATTTATTGATGACACTATTTATAAAGCAGCGGGCGATTCTGTGACCCCGATTGGAGACTAAGCACACTATAGAAAGGTAAGTGATGGTTTTGATTAAGGATATTACTAAGGACGGAAAAAATTTGCGTGACATATGGCTTGCCGGGGGCTGCTTCTGGGGAGTTGAAGAATATTTCTCGCGTATTGACGGAGTAGTCGAAACTTCAGTGGGATATGCCAATGGCAAAACTGAAAACCCATCCTATTATGATATACCTGCCACTGGGCATGTGGAAACGGTGCATATAAGTTATGACTCTGACATATTAAGCTTGAATACATTGCTAGCGTACTATTTTAATATCATTGACCCGGTTAGCAGGAATAAACAAGGGAATGATGTGGGCACACAGTATAGAACAGGTATTTATTATATTGATGAAAAGGATAAAGAAGAAATCAGCCAAGCCATAGAAAAAGAGCAGCAAAAATATAGGGTTCCTATAGTTACCGAGGTTAAGCCACTGGAGAACTATTATTTGGCAGAGCAGTATCATCAGGATTATCTTAAGAAAAACCCAACAGGTTATTGCCATATTGATTTCTCCACTTTACCGAAGGTACCACAACCAAAGGTGAATGCTGACTTGTACAATAAACCTTCCAAGGATGAGATAAAGGAATCTTTATCTGACCTTCAGTATAGTGTAACACAGCAGAATTCAACCGAGCCACCCTTTTCAAATGAGTACTGGGATAACCATTCAAAAGGGATTTATGTGGATGTAGTGACAGGCGAGCCATTGTTTGTCTCAAGTGATAAATTTGATTCAGGCTGCGGATGGCCTAGCTTCACTCGACCTATTGATGAAGCTGTAATTAAGGAAGCAGATGACAGGAGTCACTCCATGCTGCGTAAAGAGGTGCGAAGCCGTGTCGGGGATATTCATTTAGGTCATGTATTCAATGATGGTCCTGAGGATAATGGCGGGCTCAGGTATTGTATAAATAGCGCTTCGCTGAGATTTATTCCTTTAGAGGAAATGGAAGCGAAAGGGTATGGAAGCTATGTACAACATATAAAATAAATAAATCCCTGCTGTGAAAACCCATAGCAGGGATTTGTTTTAAATTCTGAGGAAAAGTTATTTCTTTAATTCCTGTACGCCTGTTACTTTGCTTTTATCATCCATTTTGAAGGTAGCCTTAGCGTCATCGCTAGTAAAGTACAGGTTTCCTTCAACTGTAGCATTGACTAACTGGAAGTTTTGAGCTGAAACATAAACATCACCTTTGAAGGTTCCGTTTTGAATTCTAGCGTTTAAGCTGTTCACAGTTAATTTTGGTGCTGTCAAAGTAAAGCTGGCAGTTACATTCTTTTTATCATCCTGAGTGTAAAGACCTATCTTACGTTGGATAACATCATTACCCTTATCATCTTTTTTGCCATTCTTGAATTCGCCGTCAAGTACCAGTTCTTTGTCAAAGGTCAAATCTTTTAATGTAGCAATGATCCATGTGCCATCTTTGCTTATGGCTTTTTCAAAAGCAGCTTCTTCATTTACTATTGAAGCTGTTGTTACCACATCTGCTGTTGCTGGTGCCGGTGCGGTAGTTGGTGCTGGTGCAGTAGTTGGTGCGGGCGCTGGTGCCGCAGCTGGAGCAGGTTGCTTAGCGCATCCCACAGATAATGCAGTTGCCAGTGCAAGTGTGATTAATAGTGCTTTAGATTTCATTGAGTACCCTCCTAGAAATATGTAGTGGTTTTACCTGAATTATTATAGCATGTTATTTTATTAACAGCAAGAAAAATGTCGTAAATTATAAAAAAATGTCGAATTGTGTAATTCTAGAAATGGGAACAATAAAAATCAGTTAATCAACGGACTGGCCAATTGATTAACTGATTAATAACAACAACTAATTCAATTCAGAACTACTTTCTTAGTTCTTGCTTTCCAGTAACCTTACTCTTCTCATCCATTTTGAATGTAGCCTTAGCGTCATCATTAGTAAAATATACGTTTCCTTCAACTGTTGCATCAACTAACTGGAAGTTCTTTGCTGAAACATATATGTCACCTTTGAAGGTTCCGCTCTGGATTCTACCATTTGGGCTGGTTACAGTTAATTTTGGTGCGGTTAATGTGAATCTGCCGGTTACATTTTTTTTATCATCCTGGGTATAAAGCGCGATTTTACGCTGTATGATATCTTTACCTGCATCATCTTTCTTACCGTTTTTGAACTCGCCGGCCAATGCTAGGTCCTTAGTAAAGTTCAAATCCTTTAATGTAGCAATAAGCCATGTGCCAGTGCTACTGATAGCCTTTTCAAAAGCGGCCTCAGTATCTACTATTGAAGCTGTTGTTACAACATCAGGCGTTGTTTCCGGCGGTGTTGTCTGTGTAGGGGTTGGCTGAGCTGCCTGCGTCGGTGTTGGCGTTGGTGCTGCGGGTGGAGCCGGTTGTGCACATCCTACTAATGCAATTATCAACGCTAATGTTAATATTACTACTTTAGTCTTCATTAGAAATCCTCCTTGGTACAATTTTGATATTATTATGGGCTATACTTCATACTTTATTTTTATCCTAAATACATTATTACCTAAATGACAAAAATTAATGTACAATCAATTACATTTAAAAAGTATCGACTTTTTAAATGTAACTTGGAACTACACACTTTTGATTATTTGCACTCTTCGATTCGTTCTGTCAATGCGCTAACAATGCATAAGATACAATAATTAATAAGGGGAGCTTGAAGTAAGAAATAACAAGGGGAATGCCTGTTGACGGTATTCCCTTTGTTATTTCTATATTATTACAATTTCATTAAGAAACAATGAAATGGCAGGGCATTTGAATAAGAGTGTAGAATATAAATGACAACTGTTTCTTTACATAATGTTGCCAAGGCGTCTTTAGAAAAGAGCATACAGTTAAAATTCGCCTATTAAGGAGTAAATTATGAAGCACATTTCAAAGATCATCAGTTTTTTGCTTATACTCGCATTAACATTACCGGCATTGCCGGTGTCTGCGATACCTGGTTCATCGGCCAGGGGGGAGCTTCGAGGGGTATGGGTTGCAACAGTGGTGAACATTGACTATCCTTCAAAGCCAACCACTGATTCGGAGACATTAAAAAATGAAGCCGTGAAAATATTAGACAACGCAGAGAGCATGGGCTTTAATGCAGTGTTTTTACAGGTTCGCCCCACATCAGATGCAATCTATAAATCAAGAATTTTTCCTTGGTCAAAGTACCTAACCGGAGGTCAGGGATTAATGCCCAAGGATAGTTTTGATCCTCTGGAATTCTGGATTGCAGAAGCTCATAAGCGTGGAATCGAGCTGCATGCCTGGGTCAATCCGTATAGAGTCACTAAAAACATCTCCAGTGATATAAAACATGATTTTGCTTCCTTGGATGCTTCAAACCCTGCACGATTGAAGCCTGATTGGGTAGTGAAATATTCGGATGGGAACCTTTATTATAATCCGGGGATTCCCGAGGTTAGAAAGCTGGTTATTGATGGAGTCCTTGAAATTGTTCGGAATTATGATATTGACGGAATTCATTTCGATGATTATTTCTATCCCGGCAAAGACTTCGATGATAAGGCTGCTTTTGCAAAGTACGGGGCAGCCTATGGCAATGTGAATGACTGGCGAAGGGCAAATGTAAATGCGCTTATCAGTGAGCTGTCAAAAGCGCTAAAAGCAAATCCAAAGAAAGTACTCTTTGGTATAAGCCCCTTTGGCATATGGGCAAATAAAAGTGTAAATGCACTTGGAAGTGATACAAAAGGGATGCAATCGTACTATGATCAATATGCAGACACGAGAAAATGGGTAAAAGAAGGCTTGGTGGATTATATAGCGCCGCAGATATATTGGAACATTGGATATTCAGTTGCAGACTACAGCAAACTATTGACTTGGTGGAGCAATACGGTGTCTGGTACCGGTGTAGACCTGTATATAGGACAGGCGGCTTACCGCTCTGGAAATGCTGATCCGGCAAGCTCGTGGTATGGTGTTTCAGAGATTGAAAAACAGCTTCAATTGAATTCAAAAAGTCCGGAAGTCAAAGGAAGTATCTTTTTCAGCAACAAATCACTGATGGATAATCCGGCTCTCAGTGCAGTAATTAAAGCGATGTATGAAAAGAAGGACGGCATTTCCGCAAACATCCCGGTCAATGCTTCACGGCCATCGGAGAATATACGTACAAGCTTTGAACAGTTTTACCTGAACGGTTCATCTGACCCCAACAAGCCTTTGTTCTTAAATGGCAGGCTTGTGGAGAATCGGTCCGGTAAAGGATACTTCGGAGTTCTTGCTCCACTTGCAAAGGGTGCTAATATATTCACGTTTTCTCAGGAAGGCTCCTATGTGACGCGTGTAATATATAGGGATACTATTTCTTCAACTCCCACGCCCATTGGCAAGGCAGAAATCCTTTCAGCTTCGACTTTTCCACAAACTCAAGAATATCGAACACCGGGAGAGAAAATAACTCTTTCCTGCAAGGCACCCATTGGCTCAAAGGTAAATGTAAAAATAGGCGGAAAAAGTTATTCAATGATACCATTAAATACCAGATCAAAAGTAACAGGGCTCTTTGCTGATACATTTACATATGTATATACCATTCCAAGCTATACCGGTGCACCCCGCAATATAGATCTTGGAGCACCGGTTTATACAATGAATTGCAAAGGAACTGTAAACACCCGTAAAGCACCGGCTAAAGTGGGTGTGATAATGAAAGACTCACCATTTTATGCAAAGATTGAAAAAGAGGTAATATACAGCTATCCGGCACCATCTGCTTCAAATGGTGCAGCGTATGAGCTTTACAGAGGAATGGTTGATTATGTGACCGGAATGACAGGCAGCTATGTCAGGTTATCCTTGGGACAATGGGTGAATAAAAGTGATGTTAAGACTTACACCTCCAAAACCCAACTAAAGCCTGTGATTAAGAAGGCTGACTATGTGACAGGGGATTGGTGGGATGCCTTAAAGCTTACAACCTCTTCGACCGCTGCTGCTATAGCAGCTTTTGACGGAACCACTATGAGTATCAGCATAGCAGCTGCTTCGTCGGCAGCTTTGCCGGTAATGTCTGAGAATTCGCTGTTTTCCTCTGTTGTGGTTTCGAAAGATGGCAATAAAGTGAAATATAATTTAACACTAAAGAATAATCAACGTATTAGCGGCTATTATATTCAAAAAACATCTACAGGGTTAACATTAAATATTAAAAGACCTGTAAAATCCATTGGTGGAAATAAACCTCTTGCAGGAATAACAATAATGCTTGACCCGGGCCATGGCGGCAGTGATGCAGGTACACCAGGACCCTTGGGATTGAAATATCCTGAAAAGACTATTAATATGAATACCGCTCTTAAGCTTCAGACAGAGCTGGAGGAGCTTGGAGCAAGGGTTATGATGACAAGGACAGCAGATAAGGATGTGTCTCTGGAGGAACGACTCACCGCTTCCAGAAATGCGAAGCCTGATATGTTCATATCTATTCATGCCAACAGCATGGAGGACAATGTTGACATATCCAAGGTAGACGGGTTTTCTGTCTTCTATCGTGAAAAGCTTTCACAGCTTCTGGCTGAAACAATATTCAGTAGTGCCCTGGAGACTTTAAATCGAAAAAGCAAAGGGATACATAATAGGAATTTTTATGTAGTAAGAGGTACATGGACTCCTTCGGTACTTATTGAAAGCGGCTTTGCTCCAAACCCCTATGAATTTGAGTGGCTCATTGATGAGAACGAGCAATCCCGGCTCGCCAAGAGCATTGCGGAAGCTGTAGTAAAATATTTTAGGAAATAATGTTGACTTCTTATACAAATCAGTGAGGAGGGTTCTTTTAATAGAACCCTCCTCACTGATTTTATACCTTGGAGTGCTTTTATAAAGAGGAACATTGGAATTTGGTGTCGAATATTAATATTATAGGTCTAAAGACTGCTGTAGCCGTACTGCATGGGACTAAAGGACCACAAAGATTGTAATAGATGAGTACGCAAAATCAGGTGTCTTAGGAGTGTGTTATTTTGGAACGAATCAACATAGGAATAGAAGCTATAGCCAATCATACTTCAATATTCTATTTTATCTTTTTTGCTGTGCTTTTGATACATATTATCATTATTAACAGACGGATTAAAGCGAATGTAGAGCATAAAAGGGTAATGAAGGCACTAGAGAACAGCGAAAGCAAGTACCGAACGATATTTCAAAGCATGCATGAGGGCTTTGCTCTACTTGAGATTATTTATGACCAAAATGGAAAGCTGCAAGATTATCACATAATAGAGATAAATCCTTCACTTGAAGCTATTACAGGGTTTGACAAGGAAATAGCCATATATAAAACCTTGCATGACTTGCTGCCTCATATGAATAACGATAACATTGAAATGGTCAACAATGTAGCTTTGACAGGGGAACCTGTTAAGTTTGAAAGCTATTCAAAGGATTTTTATAAACACTTAATGGTAAGCGTTTATAAACCGGAACAAGATAGAATTGCTGTTATGCTATCGGATATCGGTCAGAAAAGACTGGCAGAAGAGTTAGCCCATAGGCAAAGCTTAACTTTTAAGGCTTTATTTAAGAATTCATCTGATGCCATTATCCTCTTTGATCAAAACCATAAAGTCAGCGATATCAATGAGAAGTTTACTTCTTTATTTGGATACTCCATTGATGAAATCCGCGGTAGGGAAGTAGATAGTGTAGTAGCAGCAGGAGAAAAGTTAACTGAAGCAAATAAAATAACAAGTGATTTGTTTGATGGGCATAAGGTCAGTTTGGAATCCGTTCGTTTCGGTGCAGACGGGCTACCTAGAGATGTTAGCATAAAAGGGGTTCCTATCATCTTGGATAATAAAATTATCGGTGGTTATGGAATATATGCAGATATTTCCGAACGGAAAAAAGCAGAAAAGGAAATACTTTATATGAACTATCATGACCAACTGACAGGGGTTTATAATCGAAGATTTTTTGAAGAAGAATTGAAGCGGCTTGATACCAAAAGGAACCTTCCTATTTCTGTGGTTATGGCAGATGTTAATGGTCTAAAGCTTATCAATGATGCATTTGGGCATGCTGCGGGTGACAGGCTATTAATAAAAACTGCAGAGCTGATCAAAAAGGAATGCAGGATAGATGAGATCATAGCGAGATTGGGTGGAGATGAATTTGTTATTTTATTACCTAAAACAAATTCAGAGGAAGCGGAGAAAGTTATTAAAAGAATAAAATTAATCAATTCAAATATACGGCTGGATTCTATGGAATTGTCAATTTCCTTCGGATGGGAGACAAAGGATAGTGCTGCTCAAGATATAAATGAAATACTTAAAAACGCAGAAGACAATATGTATAGGGATAAATTGTTCGAAAGTCCAAGTGTCAGAGGAAAGACAATACAGGCTATTATCAAATCCCTTCATGAAAAAAATAAAAGGGAAGAACAACATTCCCGGCGAGTAAGTTATTTATGTGAAGCTATCGGCAATGCGATGGGACGAAGTGAAAGTGAAGTGAATGAGCTTAGAACTGTAGGATTGCTTCATGATATCGGTAAAATTGCCATTGATGAGAAAATACTAAATAAGCCGGGTCGTCTTTCAATTGAAGAATGGAATGAAATAAAGCGCCATCCCGAGATAGGGTATAGAATATTGAGTTCAGTGAATGATATGGCAGAATTAGCAGAATTCGTACTTGCACATCATGAAAGATGGGATGGAAAGGGTTACCCCAAGGGGCTAAAGGGAGAAGAGATACCACTGCAAGCAAGAATCATAATGGTTGCAGATTCTTACGATGCAATGACAAGTGAAAGAACATATCGTAAACCCTTAACTGAAGAGGCAGGGATGGAGGAGCTTAGGGAAAATGCAGGAACACAATTCGATCCTGAGATTGTAAGGGTTTTTATTGAAAAGGTGATGCAAAAAACATTTTAAAATATCTGTTGACATTGACGTTACGTTAAGGTGTATAGTTTATTTGTCAGGAGGTGAACGCATGGAATATACAGTGCAAAAGCTGGGGAAGATGGCGGGTGTCAGCACAAGAACGCTGAGATACTATGATGAAATAGGAATTCTAAAGCCGGCAAGAATCAACTCATCAGGGTATCGGATTTATGGTCAGGCAGAGGTTGACAGGCTGCAGCAGATTTTGTTTTACAGAGAGCTGGATGTGAGCCTGGAAAGCATCAAGGACATGGTGACAGCACCTTCTTTTGATGGAGCGAAAGCACTGCGTGAGCATCGCGAGAAGCTTCTTGAAAAAAGAGAGCAATTGGATTTGCTGATAACTAATGTGGACAAAACGATAGCGTTAACAGAAGGGAGAATTAAAATGAGTGATAAAGAAAAATTTGAAGGCTTTAAACAGAAGCTGGTAGATGATAATGAGAAGAAGTATGGCAAAGAGATTAGTGAGAAGTATGGCAGGGATACTGTTGAAAAGTCAAATAACAAGCTGAAGAACATGACTCAGCAAGAATATGATGCAGTTACAAAACTGGCGGAGGAGCAGATGGCAACCTTGGCAGCAGCTTTTAAGACTGGCGATCCGGCAGGCGAGTTGGCTCAAAAGGCAGCAGATTTGCACAAGCAATGGCTGACCTTCTATTGGGACAGCTATTCGAAAGAAGCCCATGCGGGACTTGCTCAGATGTATGTGGATGATGAAAGATTTACAGCATACTATGACAAAGAACAGCCTGGTACTGCAGAGTTCCTGAGGGATGCGATTCTCGTATACACAGGAATGAAAAAATAAGAGTGTTATCTAAGCATGACATCTAATTCAATAGATGTCATGCTATTTTTTCTCGATATGATTCTAAACAATTCCATAATGCATAATTATTTGATAGAATTAGATTGTATCTGTGAAAAACAATAAGCCAGGGGTAAGGGTAAATAAAGGGGTGGAATACTTGTTCGAGTTTCATAAAATTAAATCATTGATTATCTATTGCGTTGTAATTACAATAGCTTTTGTGATTTTTTCCACAAGCGCAGCAGCAGGTCAGGTTGATCCCTTTTCAGAAATCAAGGAAAAACTGTCCGGAATTTCTGAGAAGGAGAAGGAAATATTGAAGAACATGTTTATACTCGCTCAAGAGATAGAATTAATGGAGGCAGAGGAAAAGGAGCTAGCTGTAGGGATAGATACTATAAACCGGGAAATCAAAAACCTGGAAACTGCAATTGCAGAGGGCGAGCTTGCTTATGAAAAAAAGCACAAGAGCCTTGAACAGGTTCTCAAGAGCTATCAAAGGATGGGACCCGGATCTTACGTGGAAATAATTCTGGACTCGGACAATATCAGCACGTTTCTTCAAAGAGTAAATATACTGCAGGAGCTTACACGCAATACAGGAGAACTCTTGGATCAGCTGGAGGCAAGTAGGGAGAAACTGTCAAAGGAGAAAGCAGGGCTGTCTGAAAGGCTTGTGTCGATAAAAGAGAAGCAGCAACAGTCAAGAGATGCCTTGGCTAAGAAAATGAAGCTTAAAAATGAAGCGGAAGAATATCTGGCATCCCTTAAGGGAGAAGAGGAGCATTACCGGGAGCAGTTGGCCGGCATACAGCAAATGTGGGATGAGCTTAAGCCTTTCTTTGCTGATGCTGCAAAGGAATTTTCCCGTATTATAGAAGAGGGCAGCTTACCGGCGGATGCTTTGGAAGTAACCTTTTCCTTTGTTGAAATAAAGGGAGCTATTGAAGATAAGGTTATTAATGAAGTGGTTTCAAAGCAAAGCAAGCTTCCAGAGATGATGTTTGCTTTTCATCCGGGCAAGGTTGAAATAAGCCTGCCAGAAAAACAACTAGTCTTGTCAGGGGAATTTGTTATTGTGGAAGGGCATATTCTAAAATTCCAAGCGCAGGAAGGAAGTTTTTTCGGAATGCCGCTTGCGCCCGGGTCTATAGTAGAACTGTTCAGCGAGGGCGACCTGGTGTTGAATCTTGAGCCGCTGCTGGCCGGAAACGTCGTACATTCCATAGAAATTAAAGAAGGTTATTTGGAATTGATTAATAAGTTAAATTTATTCTAACACAATAGTGCGGAGGGAAAATAATGATTGAAGCTAAAGGAGTTTGTTTGAAGTACCTTGAAGGTACAATGGCTCTTCAAAATATAGACCTGCAGATTGAGCCTGGGGAACTGGTGTATATAACTGGTCCCAGCGGCTCAGGGAAGACCAGCCTGTTAAAACTACTGATGGGGGTTGAATTTCCTACATCAGGGGTGTTGAAGGTGTTGGGACAGGCTATGGATAAAGGCCAAGCTGCAGGGATTAGACAGCTTAGAAGGTCAATTGGACCGATTTTTCAGGAATTCAGACTGATAAAAGGGAGAACAGCATTGGAAAATGTTATGCTGGGCATGCGATTCTTGAATGTCCCGCACAAGCATATAAAGGGAGATGCTTATAATGCTCTGGTAAAAGTAGGTTTGGGGCAAAAGACCCTTTCGCTGGTCGAGCACCTGTCATGGGGTGAATGCCAGAGGGTGGCCATTGCCCGGGCAGTAGCAAGGAAGCCGTCACTAATAATTGCCGATGAACCTACGGGCAATTTGGACAAGGATAATGCTTTAAACATATTGGATATTTTGAAGGCTTTCAAGGATAACAAGACAACAGTAATCATAACCACTCATGCAACCCACTTGATTGAAGGTGAAAAAGAAGCCAGGCATATATGTATGGATAACGGGAATATGAGCTGGGAAAGGCTGGGATAAGCTAAATGAAGAATATTATATATAATGTTGCCTATTTTCTAAGGGAAGCAAAAACTATTATCAAGTTGAATCTATTGTCTAATGTGTTCTCCTTTTTAAGCACAGGGCTCATTTTCTTTATACTTGCCATGGTAATCTCCGGCTGGTGGATAAGCAACCAGGTTGTTGAGGCGATACAAGGTGAGGCTGAAATAAGCGTATATTTTGAGGAAACTATTGATAATACCGGTGCAATTAAGCTGGCTGAAGATATCACCAACATTGAAGGTGTAAGAGCAGCAAGGGTGGTAGATGAGGTTGAAGCTTACAGCAGGATGGAGGAAATTCTGGGGAAGGAAGCCCGTATCTTGACTTATTTTGATGATAATCCTTTCAGTCCGTTCATAGAAGTGAAAATCCGTATGGAAGAAATCGACCCGGTACTGAAAGAGTTAGACCTTAGGTCGGGAATTGAGCATGTAAGGGATAACAGGGAAATACTTGAGCGCCTAAGCAGCATTGCAAGAGTGCTGAGAGTGTTGGGCTACCTGGTGGTAACTGCCGTAGGCATATCCACTATGGTCATAATATCTCACATCATAAGGATGGGAATCTACGACAACAGGGAGCAAATAAACACTCTGAGGCTGATGGGAGCACCTGAGGCGTTCATTGCATTCCCGTTTTTATTGGAGGGCCTGCTGCTAACGCTTGGGGGAGGCGCACTTGCATCTGCGCTGGCGGTATTCTCACTAAAGTATTTATATGCCCAGATGGCTGGACCGCTTCCTTTCATTCCGCTTCCACCGCTTGGGGCCTTGGTATCGCAGCTGGTCATTCTGGTTATGTCCTTAAGTGCAGTGCTGGGAGTTGCCGGCAGCTTTTTTGGATTATCATCGGCAAAAAGCAGTTAGGACGCGCGTTACTCTATTGTTACTTATTGGCCATTATTGTAGAATAAGAATGACAGTTAATATTTAATTATACTAAAAGCAATACTATTACCAGGAAAGTGGGGTGAAGTTATGATAGTTACGACAACTCCTTCAGTAGAAGGGAGAAAAATAATTGAATACAAGGGCATAGTTTTTGGCGAAGTAATATCCGGGGTGGATTTCATTAAGGACTTTGCAGCAGGGCTTACTAACTTCTTTGGCGGAAGGTCAGGCTCATATGAGGGTGAACTTATTCAAGCCAGGGAAAAAGCGATATCCGAGATGATAAACAGGGCTGAGAGTATTGGAGCCAGTGCAATAGTAGGCGTAGATATAGATTATGAAGTTCTTGGGCAGGCCAATAATATGCTTATGGTTACAGCCTCAGGCACAGCAGTGGTTGTGGAATAGTCTTAAAGAATTATGCTGCATAAATATGATAAACTTGAGAAGTACAAAGGAGATATATAATATGAGCTTTAAAATGACTGACAAGGTAACATGGGTAGGTAAAATTGACTGGGAATTAAGGAGGTTTCATGGAGATGAGTATTCGACCCATAGAGGATCTTCTTACAACTCATATCTGATAAAGGATAAGAAAAATGTGCTTATAGATACTGTTTGGGCGCCATTTGCAAAGGAATTTGTAGAAAACTTGAAAAAGGAAATTGACCTTTCTAAAATTGACTATATAATAGCAAACCATAGTGAAGTAGACCATAGCGGGTCACTGCCGCTGCTTTTGAAGGAAATACCCAATACGCCTGTTTACTGTACAGCTAATGGAGCGAAGATGTTAAAGGCCCATTATCATGAGGATTGGAACTTTGTAGTGGTTAAGACAGGTGATACCTTGGATATCGGTGAGAACAAGCTTACATTTGTGGAAGCCAGGATGCTTCACTGGCCGGACAGCATGTTCACTTATATGACAGGAGAAAATATACTGTTCAGCAACGATGCCTTTGGACAGCATTACGCATCAGAACTGATGTATAACGATTTGGTAGACAAAGCCGAGCTTTACCAGGAAGCAATAAAGTACTATGCCAATATATTAACGCCCTTTAGTGCTTTTGTAACAAAAAAAATAGAAGAAGTATTGAGTTTCAAGCTTCCTGTGGACATGATAGCTCCGAGCCATGGTATAATTTGGAGGGATAACCCCATTCAGATTGTTGAGAAATACATGGATTGGGCTAAGGACTATCAGGAAAACCAGATTACAATAGTTTATGATACTATGTGGAACGCTACAAGAAAAATGGCAGAAGCTATAGCAGAAGGAATCAAATCCGTAGATAGCACTGCGGCAGTAAAGCTTTTTAATGCTGCTCATTCGGATAAGAACGATACAATAACAGAAATATTCAAATCTAAGGCAGTATTGTTTGGATGCTCCACTGTGAATAAGAGCATAATGCATGCAGTTGGAGGAATGCTGGATATGATAAAAGGCATGGGCTTCAAGAATAAAAAAGCAGCAGCCTTTGGCTCCTATGGCTGGAGCGGGGAATCTATGGCAATACTTAATGAAAGGCTGAATGCTGCGAAGTTTGAAGTGGTAAGCGATGGTATAAAAGAGCTGTGGAATCCGGACAAAGAAGCACTGGAAAGATGCAAGCAGTTCGGAGCAGATTTTGCAGGCAAGCTATAATAAGCAGTGAATGGGTATGGTGCCGGGAACTGGGCTAAGGCTTTGGTTCTCGGCACTATTTGTTTTGGGTTGAATTTGAATTTTACCTTTTGGAACTTTTTTTGAAAAGCTTCGTCAAAAAAGATATAGAGGTAATAATGGAGGGTGTTATGATTAATATATTTAACAAAAAAGCGGTAATTAGAACTATTTCTTTGGGCATGACCACAGTGGTGCTTGCTGGTGCCGGCTTGCTCGCAGGCTGTACAACTACGGCAAACAACGGTACTGAAGGCAGTAAGCCTGCTGATAAGAACCCGCCTGCTGTGCAGGAAAATAAACAGGATAAGGTAATGCCTGAATTTATGGCGCTTGTTGGGGGGAATCACAAACCTGATGCAATAATTGAATTTATAGATAAGAATGCTTCCGGTGTTTCAGCAAAAGATGCATCCACTATGCTTGGAGAACTGGAAAAAGCTCAGAAAGACTACTTGCCTATACTGGAGGAAAAATATTATAGCGATACATCTATACAAGAAAGCATGTTCAATATCTACAAATCGGGATTTGATTTGAGTAAAATTAACGATACACAAGATACAGAATTGAAAGCTCTTCTGATAGAAACCAGAGAAATGGGCTATAAGGTCGAAACAGCAGAAGGGATGTTTTTCCCTATTATGAACTATGAGTACTTGAAGAAATTCACACCTTATGCTCTCGAAGATACTAAGTCCTATATCGACATCATGGCAGTAGAGACCAACAAAGTTCCTGCAAAGGATGCAGCTCTTGTGATCAGCTGGGATGAAGTCACCCGGAGAGCATTAGCCCAAGAAAACTTTATAAAGAAATATGGAAGCTCTGCAAAAGTAGAAAGTATCAAGGAATTGCAGAAAAGATATCTTGTATTTATGTTGTATGGTCTGAATAATACTCCGCTTTTCAGCTATGATACAAAAACGATTGATCCGGAAGCCAAAGCAGTTTATGTAAAAGCTGTGAAAGATAATGGCGACAGTGAGTTGATGCAGATGTTGGGCAAATACATGGAAATATTGGAGAAATCAAATTATAAATTTTCAGAGGAAGCAGATAAATTCAGGAAAAATGCAGTTGGGAGCAACTAAATAAGAGTAAATCAAGGGCTGGGGATGGTGGTTATCATATAATAAGTGATAACCACGGTACCCGGCTTTTTATTCGTGTATTCCGATAAATGGGAATGTTGCAGTTATTGGATGAAATCCTTATAATGAGTAATGGACTGAATACAATTACGGTTATGAATATAGGGAGGAATTTTATGTGGAAAGAGTTTAAAGCATTTGCCATGAAGGGAAATGTCATTGATTTAGCAGTTGGTGTTATCATTGGCGGAGCTTTTGGAAAGATTGTTTCGTCACTGGTTAGCGATATCATTATGCCTTTAGTTGGCTTGCTCCTTGGCAAGCTGGATTTTGTGAACCTATTCATCACCTTGGGAGACGGAAGCTTTAAAACCTTGGAAGAGGCTAGAAAAGCAGGAGTTGCGACTTTGAATTACGGATTGTTCATAAATAACATTCTTGATTTCCTGATTATTGCTTTTGCAATATTCATGGTTATAAAGCAGATAAACCGCATACCGAGAAAAAAGGAGGAAGCACCTGTTAAGACAAAAACGTGCAAATACTGCTACAGCAATATACATATTGATGCAAGCAAGTGTCCGCATTGCACTTCAGAGTTGAGTAATTAGAATATAACGCCCAATCCGGGCGTTTTTCTAATGCATATAGTATTTTTGGATTATATTATCTTTAGAGCAAACAATAACAATATAAAACCATGAACAGCGCAATAATATGATAGGGAACATAAGAAGGAGACGATGATACTCATGTTAGAGAACCATTTTTTAGTAGCAATAATAGTATTTGCACTAACTTATTCTGCAATTATAACTGAAAAGATAAATAGAATGGTGGTGGCTCTTGCCGGAGCACTGCTGATGATAATATTCCAGGTCGTATCACAGATTCGGGCAATAGAACACATCGATTTCAATACTATTGGACTTTTAATCGGTATGATGATAATTGTGCTGATATTGAAAAGGACAGGGGTTTTTCAATATATTGCAATAAAGTCAGCGAAGCAGGCAAAGGGCGAACCCTGGAAGATCATGGTGCTGTTTGCTGTGGTTACCGCATTGGCATCTGCACTGCTGGATAACGTAACGACCATACTCTTAATAGCGCCTGTAACGTTGGTAATTACGGATACCCTGAAGATAAACCCAACTCCGTTTCTCATCACGGAAATTTTTGCTGCCAACATAGGGGGTACAGCTACCTTGATAGGTGACCCACCCAATATCATGATAGGAGGGGCTACGAACCTTAGTTTCATGGACTTTCTTATAAATCTGGCACCTATAGCCGCAGTTGTACTCATTGTTACTATTGTACTGCTGGTTATAATATTCCGCAAAAGCATGTCAGTGGATGAGAAGGATAAAGAGAAAGTACTTCAATTTGACGAGGGCAAGGCGATACAGGATAAGAAACTGCTGGTAAAAAGCCTTGTGGTCCTGGGAATCACTATAATTGGATTCGTACTTCATGCAACACTTGAGCTGGAGTCGGCCACCGTAGCGCTGGCTGGGGCGACAGCTCTTTTGTTGGTAAGTGGTATAGAACCGGAAGATATTTTTATGGAGATAGAATGGACAACAATTTTCTTTTTCATGGGCTTATTTGTTTTAGTAGGCTCTTTAGTGGAGGTGGGCTTGATAGAAAGCCTGGCACAGAAGGTCATGGGACTGACAAAAGGAAATCTGTTTGCTACTGCAATGCTGGTGCTTTGGATGTCTGCAATATTGTCGGCGTTCCTTGACAACATACCTTTTGTCGCAACAATGATACCCTTGATAAAAAGTCTTGAAGCCCTGTCCGGCAATGAGCTTACTCCACTATGGTGGGCACTTGCCTTAGGAGCATGTCTTGGCGGAAATGGTACAATAATAGGAGCTTCTGCCAATGTGATAGCAGGGGGAATGCTGGAAAAACACGGAAGAAAGCTGGGCTTCTTCAGCTACATGAAGATTGGCTTTCCGTTGATGATAGTATCCATAGTTCTATCCACCGTATATCTTATTGTTTTTTATCTATAGTTTAGAAAGAATTGAAAGGGAGGGTTATAATGAAAAGGTATATCGGAGCTGAAGCAAGCGAGCATGAAATGAAGCTTGTTCAAATGGGTGCCAAGGTAGAGCAGATTAACAGCAAAATGTGCTATGTCAGGTTTAATCTTGACAAACTGAATGTGGAATATGCATATAACATAAATAAGAAGGGAAGATATTTCCTTGAGAGGATTCGCCCTTATCCGCTGCCGATAAGAGAGTATGAAAACGAATCCGATATCGTCAAGGTTATAGATATAGATATCAGACAGTTTAAGAACGCAATAAACAGTAAAAATTTTGATACCTTTACAAGCATCAATAAAGAACTTCATATGACGATAAAGGCCTTTGAAGATTTGTTCCTGTACTATAACGTACCCTCAATGAAGGCTGAAGAAATAATGGAAAAGATAAAAGGAATACAGGATGAAATTTATGAAACTCAAAGACAATCTGAGAGAGTATTCTTTGATAAGGATCCTGATTATCTCCCGGTTGAATAGTGCAGCAATATGAAAGGCTTGAAAAGATGAGTATTCCGTGTTAGAATAATACTGAAATTAATAGTTTTTGTACTAGGGGGGCTGGATAGGCCAGCTGAGATAGAGAACCGATAAACTCTCTGACCCTTTTACCTGATCTGGATAATACCAGCGTAGGGAAGTAGAATGTTTATGGAGAAATATAAGCATAAATCCTTATAAATGGGTTTATGCTTTTTATTTTGCCCCTCTATATAGAACGCATTTAGGGTATTAGATCAGGTATAGTGCGAATTCAATAACATCAAGGAAATGTTTACGCGAAATTTGAACTGGTAATGCAAAATGTTTTTCGCGAAACATATTGTACAAAAATAATAGGAGGGGTTTTTCTATGCAAACAAAGAAACTTACATTCTCAGCATTACTTGTGGCGATAGGTGCTATGGCAGGCAATATAATTTATATACCTGTCGGAGCAGCAAAATGCTTTCCGGTGCAGCATACAATCAATGTCATTTCAGGAGTATTGTTAGGTCCATGGTATGCTGTAGCGAATGCTTTTCTTATTTCCTTGCTAAGAAACGTGATGGGTACAGGCTCGCCCTTAGCTTTTCCCGGAAGCATGATAGGAGCTTTTTTAGCAGGGGCCCTATATTTGAACTTCAGTAAGAAATCATATGCAGTGTTGGGAGAGATATTTGGTACAGGCATATTGGGAGGCCTATTGGCGTTCCCGATAGCAAAATTGATATTGGGGAAGGATGTTGCAGCTTTCTACTTTGTAATACCTTTCCTGATCAGCACTATAGGGGGCAGTATAATAGGATATTCCATTCTAAAGGTCATGGAAAGAAATAATGCATTGAAGAAATTTGAAGCTTAGGGGGCTATGGTAATATGAAAAACGTTTTAACTGTGGCAGGCTCGGACAGCAGTGGCGGTGCAGGAATACAGGCGGATTTGAAAACATTTTCTGCTCATGGAGTTTATGGCATGAGCGTTATAACTGCAGTCACTGCCCAAAATACCCAAGGTGTCCTTGCAGTGCAGGATATTTCAACTGAACTAATTAGTAAACAGATAGAAGCAATATTCGAGGACATAAGGGTAGATGGCATGAAAATAGGCATGGCATCTCAAATAAGCATAATAAATACTATCGGTGAAGGACTTCGATTCTATAAGCCTTCAAATATTGTTCTGGATCCGGTTATGGTATCCAAAAGCGGATATCATCTTTTGCAGCCAGAAGCAATGAAAGCGTTAGTTGACATATTGCTGCCTTTAGCAACGGTAGTTACCCCAAACATTCCTGAGGCTGAAGTGATTACAGGCATAAAGATCAATAGTATTGCAGAAATGGAAAAAGCCGCGAGTATGATTTGCAAAATGGGGTCAAAAAATGTATTGGTTAAGGGTGGACACCTGGAGAACGAAGCAACTGACATTCTTTTTGATGGCACCGGCTTTACTCATTTGAAAAGCAGGAGAATTGATACAAGAAATACACATGGAACGGGTTGTACTTTATCAGCTGCCATTGCCTCCAACCTGGCATTAGGTTATTCGGTTGAGGAAGCTGTGACAAAGGCAAAGGAATATATTACTGTTGCAATAGAGAATTCTTTGTCCATAGGCAAAGGGGTGGGACCCACAAATCATTTTTACACATTATACAAGAAAGCGGGTATTTCATATGAATAAAGCTAACAATAATATTTCTATGTTGAGTTTTTTTACTCTATGGTTCGGGGCATCTGTTTCAATAGCTGAGATACTCACCGGTGGGCTGCTTGCACCTCTTGGCTTCAGGACCGGCCTGACCGCAATAATAATCGGGCATCTTATTGGAACAACAATTTTAGTGCTGGGCGGGATAATAGGTACCGAAGAAAGGCTCCCTTCCATAATGTCAACGGGGATATCCTTTGGGAAATATGGAGCATATCTGTTTTCGATATTAAATGTACTTCAACTGATTGGCTGGACTGCAGTTATGATAATATCCGGTGCAAGGTCAGTGAATGAAATATCAAAAGCACTATGGTCCTACGATAGTATCAATCTATGGAGCATCATAATAGGCGGACTTATATGCTTATGGATTTTGTTCGGCAAGAATGGGTGGAAGAAACTGAATATGGCTGCTGTAACGCTGCTTTTTCTGCTTACGATCCTTCTGAGTACTGTTGTTTTTAAGAACAGCGAGTTGTTTACTAAAACTTCAGCGGGTGCGATATCCTTCGGGTCGGCCATAGAGCTTAATGTAATAATGCCTCTCTCATGGCTTCCATTAATAGCTGATTATACAAGGTTTGCTAAACGAAAAAGAGATGGTGTTATCGGAAGCTTTCTAGGATATTTTATCGGCAGCTCATGGATGTATATGATCGGCCTTGGTGCTGCAATTGTTGCAGGCAATGCTGATCCCGGCGCAATGATGCTGGCTGCTAATTTAGGGCTCACTGCTCTGGGAATAGTCATTCTATCTACTGTGACAACTACATTCCTTGATGCAAATTCAGCAGGAGTGACATTTTTGAATCTTTTTCCCAAGCTGAGTGAAAGAAAAGCCGCGCTAGCCATGGGAATAATAGGAACTTTAATTGCGATAGCTGCACCAATAGAGCAATATCAAAACTTTTTATATGCAATCGGTTCGGTATTCGCACCTCTTTTTGCAATTTTACTTACAGATTATTTTATAATCAGGAAAAACAGAAGGCTGCAAGGGGGACTGCTTGTAAACTGGGGAGCTGTGCTTGTTTGGGCTGCAGGGGTTGCGCTATATTACCAATTCATAAAGATTGACTTTGTATTAGGTGCTACGGTTCCTGTAATGGTAATAACAGGCACGATTTATACTCTTTCTTGGAGGTTGACTGAAAAATGGAAGCTATTAGAAAGATAACAGAACTCTTAAAGAGAATAAAAGAAAGCCGGCCAATAATACATCATATAACTAATTATGTCACTATGAATGATAGTGCAAACATCGTGTTGGCTATTGGAGGTTCACCTATAATGGCAAATGACATGGCTGAGGTTGACCAAGTGGTTACAATATCAAAAGCATTAGTGCTCAATATAGGAACACCTAACCATAGTAATTTGCAGTCAATGCTCCTGGCGGGGAAAAAAGCCAACGAATTGGGTATTCCAATAGTATTTGATCCGGTTGGTGCAGGTGCTACGACTTTTCGAAAGGAGATATGCAGCAAACTGCTTGCAGATATCAAGCCGACTGTTATTAAAGGAAATCTTTCTGAGATTATGCACCTGGCTAGCTTTGATGGCCGTTCTTATGGAATAGACTCATATCTGGATGTTGATAATGGAACAGAGATTGTGCAAGAGCTGGCCAAGAAGCTGAATTGTATTGTTGCTGCTACAGGCAGGACGGATATAGTTTCTGATGGGAAAATCACTTACACTGTAAATAATGGTCATGAAATGCTTTCAAGGATTACAGGCACAGGATGCATGACTTCATCACTTGTTGGTGTGTTCTGCAGTGTGACGCAGGACTACCTGATCGGTACTGTTGGCGGCATTATGGCGATGGGAATTTCAGGCCGCCTCGCTTTTGACAGCTTGTTGCCAAATGAAGGAGTAGGCATGTTTAAAGTAAGGCTTTTCGATAATATCTATAACCTGGATGAAGGCATATTTTTAAGGGAAGGTGAGATTAATGCAGGATAAAAAGCATGTGAATTATTCTCTATACCTGATAACTGATAGAAAGGTATTGGGTGGTAAGGAGCTGCTTGCCAGCATAGAGGCTGCGATACAGGGTGGAGTAACTTTAGTCCAACTAAGAGAAAAAGACATAAGCGGATATGATTATTATAATCTCGCTTTAAGAGTAAAGGAAATAGTAGGGAAATATAATGTTCCCCTTATTATAAATGATAGGGTTGATATCGCTTTGGCTGTCAACGCCGATGGGGTGCATCTCGGTCCGGAGGATTTGTCCGTATCTGTTGCGAGAGAACTCATGGGTTCTGATAAAATCATAGGTGCATCTGCTAATTGTGTTGAAGAAGCCCTTGCTTTTCAAAAACAGGGAGCTGACTATCTGGGAATAGGAGCTCTTTTTCCGACGGCCACAAAAAGAAATACCGAGCATGTGACTCTAGGGCAATTGAAAATTATTAAAGAAGCTGTTTATATACCGGTGGTTGGAATTGGCGGGATAAATTTTCAAAATGCTTCTTTGGTCAAAGCTGCAGGGGTTGACGGTATAGCAGTTGTTTCGGCAATACTGGGAAGTGAAGATGTCTTTAAAGCTGCATGCATTTTGGGGTAAAGGCAGCAGATAGCTGAACTTGGAGTAGTCAGCCATGGTGCTACTGGCGCCAAAGCTAAATAGCATGAATATTAAGTGGAGTTGTAAAAAGCTCTACTTTTTTTGCTGTATATGTACAAAACAGAGCTTTTTATATGCCGGAAATTGACAAGCACTTATCATGAATATAGTATAGTTACATATACAAAGTAATTGGGTGCTTTAAGAAAAGAATACTTATGTTTCTTAAATTCACCTATGGGAGGGAAGCTATTATGAAATCCTTCAGTATCATAAGCGAATTGGATAAGACCGGTGGGGTAAAGCTGCCCGATATGCTGTTGGGACTATGCAAAATAGAGGCAGGGGATACTCTGGAGCTTCACCTGGAGGGTGATAACGTAGTAATGAAGAAATATCCGCCTGCTTGTGTGTTCTGCGGGTCTGAGAAGGATTTAAGGGAGTATAGGGACAAGAGTTTCTGCTATTGCTGTGCAGACGAGTTGAAGAATTATTAAAAAGCTATAAGAGTAAAGGCAGCTTTTCCAAGCTGCCTTTATTATGTGCCTATGTAACAATTGCCGCTTACCATGAATAATATGATATATCAATCAAATTTGCGGGGTGGTAATGTGGAAACATTAAGATTGGGTTCAAGAGGTCCGAATGTGAAGCTGATACAAAGTCTATTGGCGAGGATCGGCTATAATCCCGGAGTCGTGGATGGAGTTTTCGGGCAGCAGACATTGGAGGCTGTAAGGGAGTTCCAGCTGGATAATGGCCTTGAACCTGATGGGGTTGTAGGTCCAGCTACCTGGAGCAGGTTTGAGAAATTTCTGTTAGGGTATGCCACATATACCATAAGACCGGGTGATACTTTTTACAACATTTCCAGAAGGTTTTATACCACATTGAATGCAGTATTGACAGCTAATCCGGGAATTGATCCGAGAATGCTTAGAGTAGGGCAGACAATTACAGTGCCCTATGGCATTGATGTGGTTTTTACCGATATTGACTATACTTATGAAATAATGGAACGGGATATAAGGGGGCTAAAGGCAAGGTATCCCTTTATAGAGGTGCGTATCGCAGGGAGAAGTGTACTTGGGAAAAACTTATATTATATAAGGCTGGGCAATGGACCGGTAGAAGTGTTCTACAACGGCTCGCACCACGCCCTTGAGTGGATAACGACTCCTCTTCTTATGAAATTTATAGAAAATTTTGCCCGTGGATATTCAAATCGATCCTCGATACAGGGATATAATATCCGTGATATTTGGAGCAGAAGCAGCATATATATCATGCCTATGGTCAATCCGGACGGAGTAGACCTGGTGTTGGAGGGACTAAAAAGAGACAATCCGTATTATAATCAGCTGCTTGCTTGGAACGATACCGGTCTTCCTTTTTCGCAGGTTTGGAAGGCAAATATCAGAGGGGTCGATTTGAATCGCAACTATCCGGCATCATGGGAGGATGCCAAGGCGCAGGAGCCAATGCTTGGCATAGATGGCCCGGGACCAACCAGGTATGGAGGGCCAAGCCCCCTTTCAGAACCAGAGACCCAGGCTTTAGTAAATTTTACAAGACAGCATAATTTTAAGCTGGTTATCGCCTATCATTCTCAAGGAAGGGTCATATACTGGCTGTATAAAGGGATAAGACCACCTCGGGCATTGGAGATAGCAAGGCTTTTTTCCAATATAAGCGGATATGCTATATCTGATGTACCTTATGAGGCAGCCTATGCCGGATATAAGGATTGGTTTGTAGAAGAGTACAGGAGACCTGGATACACCTTTGAGGTAGGAATCGGACGGAATCCTGTACCTATCACACAGTTCGATACTATTTACAGGGAGAATGAGGAAGTACTGCTGTTGGCACCAATAGTATAGCTTATAAGCTTATAGCTGAATAAAGAGATTGGAACACCTGTCAAACTGCCGGCAGGTGTTTTTGCGGTTGACGATTCATTGACTAACCCTCCTGTGGTCTTGTATACTGTTACTGGTACCGCTTATGATATCCTTGCAATGTGGTGGGTGAGTGTATGAGCAATAAAAAGAAAAAGGACTTCCGGGAGGAGGACCTGTACAAGCCAATATATGAATACCTCAATGAACTTGGCTATACAGTCCGCAGCGAGGTCAGCCACTGTGACGTAGCTGCCGTAAAAGGCGACGGGCTGCTTGTGGTTGAAATGAAAAAAAGCCTGAACCTTGATGTGATTCTGCAGGCTGCATTAAGACAAAAGCTTGCGGACATGGTATATATAGCTGTGCCCAAACCTGGCAGGGAGCTTTTCTCTAAAAGGTGGAATAACCTCAGCTATTTGCTTAAGAGGCTGCAGCTTGGTCTCATGCTTGTGTCCCTCAAGGAGGACTGCTTCTTTGTGGAGGTCGCCTTCGAGCCTGCGGCCTTTGATATGGTCAGGAGCAAGAAACAGAATAAAAAGAAAAAGCAAGGCCTAATAAAGGAATTTGACGCCAGGTATGGGGATTTCAACACCGGAGGCAGTACAGGGAAAAAGCTTATGACAGCTTATCGGGAAAAGGCTATACATGCAGCCTGCTGTCTGATGAAGTACGGGCCCTTAAGCCCCAAAGCACTGAGGCAGCTTGGTACTGATGAAAAGAAAACCACGACCATACTTAGGGAGAATCATTATGGATGGTTTGAACACAAAGCGAGAGGGCTGTATGATATAAATGATGAAGGGCGGCAGGCAGTAGAAGGATATGCAGTGCTGTACGAATATTATATGCGTTTGATAGAAGAGAAAAAACCGGAGTGAGGGTTTGAAAACGCAGTATTTACTTGAATATAAAAATATCGTATACTATATATTAGTACCAGGTAATAATATCAGAATACAGGAGGCGATTTTATGGATCTGCAGCAGCTATTTAAAATACAGGAGATAATGGAAAGCAATATAAAGGAAAATTCAAAGATAGATGAGGACGTACTTGGAAAAGAGAATATTTTTGATCTGAGGTTCCTCGCATTACAAGTAAAGGTGGGAGAAATCGCAAACCTGACAAAATGCTATAAATATACAAAAGTTAAAGAGGATATCCCAAAGGAGAGGCTCATGTTCAGGTTTATAGAAGCGTTGAAATATCTGCTTTCTATAGGCAATATGCATGACTTCACTATAATAAACCTTGAAGCGGTGAATTCGACCTCCCATGAGAAGAGTCTTATAAAGGTTTTCAGCTTCATATATGATGAAATAGCTCAGCTGAAGGAAACGTTGCACAGGAAAAATTATGTGGATTCTGTAAACAGCTACATAAGGTTGTTTTCAAGATTCATAAACCTGGGCAGGCTGCTTGGCCTCACCTTTGAAGAGGTGTATGGCTATTATATGAAGCTGGGACCGGTAGAGCTGCTTACTAAAGGCGAATAGGAAAAACCATAAAACCCCCAATAAGAAATTATTGGGGGTTTTTTAATTCCCCTCTCGACTAACTAAGTTAGTTTAATATGGGAAGGATTTATGAAGGGTATTAATAAAAGCATTTTTCAAAACATGCAGACTGTGAAGAGCAGTCTTTATTTTTTTGTCCAATTTGGTAAAGTTTTCCTTGTAAAACATGAAAGTAAATGCTATTATATATATGAAATTGGTATATACAACATAACAACATAGCAATATATCATATATATTTATAAGAAAGTTCTGGAGGAATTATGAAAAAAGTAAACAAAAATTCACCGATGCCTCTTTATTATCAGTTAAAGGACATAATATGCGAGTTGATTGAGAACGAAGAACTTAAGCCCAATGATCCCATACCGACCGAGAGAGAGCTTTGTGAGTTTCATGGAGTAAGCAGGATGACGGTTAACAAGGCTATTGCCAATCTTGTCAATGAAGGCTTGGTGTACCGGGAGCAGGGGAGAGGAACCTTTGTGGCAAAACCAAAGGAGGGATACCAGCTCTCAAGATTACTAAGCTTTACAGAAGATATGAAAGCAAAGGGCCTTCAGGTGGATACCCGGATAATCTCTTTCCATAAGAAATCTGCTACAAGGAAAATACAAAAGGTACTGAATTTGCCTGAAAAAGAAGAGGTATTTGAAATAAAAAGGTTAAGGCTGGTGGCGGGTGAACCCTACGCACTAGAAACCGCCTATCTGCCAGTCAATCTTTGTGAAGGCTTGACCATGGAAAAACTCGACAAAAAATCCCTTTATGATATTTTACTCAGCGAATACGGGCTCAAGATGGATTATGCGCATCAGACCATAGAAGCGGTAATCCTCGATGAATATGAAAGTGAGATTTTGCAGGTACCGGAAAAGTCTATCGCAATGATGCTTTCGAGAAAGACATACTTGGAGGGTGATAGGCCGATGGAGCTCACAAAAGCAGTATACAGAGGTGACAAGTATAAGTTCGAGGTAGTACTAAGGCGCTAGCAGTTGTGTATAAACACAATTGTTAAGATAAAAAGGGGGTTAGCTTTATATGAAAATCAAGTTCAGTCAATTACAAAGGCTAGGGAAAGCCATGATGCTGCCTGTAGCAGTATTGCCGGCAGCAGCGCTGTTGCTGAGGTTTGGACAGCCGGATCTATTAAACATTCCATTCATGGCAAAGGCTGGCGGGGCTATCTTTGACAACCTGGCACTGATTTTTGCAATAGGTATTGCAGTAGGTTTTTCACATGATAACGGAGGCGCAGCAGGCTTGTCAGGTGCAGTGGGATATTTTGTGCTTGTCAATGGATTAAGCGCTATCAATCCGGATTTGAACATGAGTGTTCTGGCAGGTATTATCTCAGGTCTGGTTGCAGGTGGACTTTATAATAAATACTTTAATATCAAGCTGCCAGAGTTCCTTGGTTTCTTCGGAGGAAGAAGGTTTGTACCCATAGTTACTTCTGCCGCGATGATGGTTTTGGCAGGTGTTTTCGGACTTATATGGGCACCTATACAGGGTGCTATAAATTCTATGGGTCAATGGATAATCGGTGCAGGAGCAGTCGGGGTATTTGTATTCGGATTCCTCAATAGATTGCTTATACCTCTAGGATTGCACCATGTATTGAACAGTTTCATATGGTTTGTATTCGGCAACTATACAGATGCAGCCGGCAAGGTATGGACAGGGGACCTGAACAGGTTCTTCCATGGAGATCCAACTGCTGGTAACTTTATGGCAGGCTTTTATATAATATTCATGTTTGCCCTTCCGGCAGTCGCATTGGCAATTTATAGAACAGCAAAGCCGGAAAACAGGAAAGCCATCGGAGGCGTATTGTTCTCAGTTGCTTTTACTGCTTTTCTGACAGGTATTACTGAACCGTTGGAGTTCATGTTCATGTTCCTGGCACCGGTTCTGTATGTACTTCATGCAATACTCACGGGTCTGGCTCTTGCAGTATCATATTCTCTGGGAATATTACATGGCTTTGGCTTCTCGGCCGGTGCGATTGACTATCTTCTAAACTGGGGTCTGGCAACAAAAGCGGTAATGATTATACCGGTAGGCTTGATATTCGGCGCAGTTTACTATTTTGTATTCGTTTGGGTTATAAAAGCACTTGATATACCTACTCCAGGAAGGGTAGACGAGGAAATGGACGAAAGCGCAACAGGCGACTTGAATATCAGTGATTTCTCTGCTAAACTGGTGGAAAGACTTGGAGGCAAAGCCAATATTGATACATTGGATGCCTGCATTACAAGGCTGAGAATGACTGTAAAGGATACTAACGCAATTGATGAGGGTGCACTTAAGTCTATGGGTATAAAGGGAATACTGAAAAAGGCAAACAACATCCAGGTAATAGTAGGGACAAGGGCAGAACTGATTGCTGACGAGATGAAGAAATCTATAAAAATGTAGTTTGTTTGAAAACATGGCGGCATAAGCCGCCATGTTTTTAGAGCAAGGGAGGTACTGCGGTGCGAATTAATCCTGATAGTGAGAATTTAGATAAGTTGTCAACAATGGAAATGGTCAGAGTGTTCAATAATGAAGATAAAAAGGTCACAACAGCGGTTGAAGGCTGTCTTGAATCAGTTGCAGCTGCAGTTGACTTAATGGTGAATATACTGCAAAAGGGTGGAAGGGTAATGTATATCGGAAGTGGTACAAGCGGAAAGCTGGCTGTTGTTGATGCTTCTGAATGCCCGCCCACCTTCGGTGTGGATGATAATATGATAATTGGTGTGATATCGGGTGGGATAGAAGCGGTTGCCGGATGGAAAGAAGAAACAGAAGACGATTGCGAACTGGCGGTTAGAGATTTGAAGTCCAGAAGTCTAAGCAGCTGTGATGCAGTAGTAGGGATAAGTGCCAGCGGCAACACGCCATATGTGCTGTCGGGGATAGAATATGCTTCACATATTGGCTGCAGGACAATCGGCATAAGCTGCTCAAACACAGGAAAGCTTAATAGGGCTGCAGATATATGCATTGTTTCAGATGTAGGACCGGAAGTTATTGAAGGTTCTACAAGGCTAAAAGCAGGAACAGCACAAAAAATGATACTAAATATGCTTTCTTCCTGCACTATGGTCAAACTGGGCAAGACATACGGAAATTTGATGGCGAATGTAAAGCCTATAAATCTGAAGCTGAAAAGGCGTGCCATTGATATAATAATGTATGCTGCCGGATGTAAGAAAGAAGCTGCTCTGGAGGCTTTTGAAAGAGCAGAGGGCAATGCAAAGACTGCAATCTTGATGTTGATTGGTGATATTGGTTCTAAGGAAGCTTAATAAATAACCAAAAAATGAATGCCGGGACAAGGGGCAGTAAAGGGTGATTAAATGAAGGCAATAGTCAATGCCAATATAATTATGAACGATGATATTCTAAAAGATCATATGTTATTATTTGACGAGAGAATTGTGGGAATAGCAGAAGACTATAAAATAAACGAATCTGAATTGGAAGAAGTTATCGATGCACGCAATAAATACTTGTCACCGGGTTTTATTGACATACATATTCACGGCTGCCTGGGAAACGACACTATGGATGATAACGACAGCAGCGTCTGGAATATTAGTAAAAGCATTGTATCTACAGGAGTCACAGCTTTCCTGCCGACTACAATGACAATGGAATTTTCAATGATTGAAAAAACCATAAATAGAATCAGGAAGCTTATGAATAATGAACCGGGAGCTTCCATCCTGGGATGCCATCTTGAAGGTCCTTTTATAAGTGATGAATACAAGGGAGCACAGAACGGGAGATATATAATAAGACCGGATTTTAACACCATTGAAAGGTTTTCAGATGTGCTGAGGATAGTAACCATTGCACCTGAGGAGGAAGGCTCTGATGAGTTTATCGAAAGCTGTGCAAGATATGGCATAGTAGCAGCCCTGGGGCATACAAAAGCAGATTATGAGCAGGCTATGAGAGCGATACAGAAGGGTGCAAGCCACAGCACCCATACATTTAATGCCATGTCCCCTCTTCACCATAGGAATCCCGGTGTTGTGGGTGCTGTAATGGACAGTTCTGTCAGCTGCGAGCTTATTGCCGACAACATACATGTAAATCCGGCTGTTCAGAGAATCCTGTTAAAGGTAAAAGGCATAGAGGGGATAATACTGGTAACTGATGCAATGAAGGCATGTCTCCTGGATGAAGGGGAGTATGAACTTGGGGGGCAGAGGGTGTTGGTAAAGGATGAAGCAGCAAGGCTGACCGCAGGCAATCTGGCTGGCAGCGTGCTTACCTTGAATAAGGCCTTGAAGAACTTTATCAATAATACCGGAGTAAGCTTGAATGAGGCTGTCAGGACTGTTACTGAGAATCCTGCAAGGCTTCTGAAGATGAATAACAGCAAAGGGAGTATAGGCATTGGCAAAGATGCCGATTTGACTTTGTTCGATGAGAATTTTAACATATACAGCACATACGTGAAGGGGAAAAAAGTTTATGAGAGGTTTGAGCCATGAGAATAGTAGTTGCTAAAGATTATGAAGAAATGAGCAGAAGGGCAGCCAAAATAGTGGCCGGGCAGATATTTGTAAAGCCCAATAGTGTAATTGGCCTGGCAACAGGCAGCACTCCGCTTCTGATGTACAAGGAGCTTATTCGTATTCATTTGGAGGATGGGCTGGACTTTTCAGAAATAATAACCTTCAATCTGGATGAATACATAGGATTATCAGCTGATAACATAAACAGCTATCATTACTATATGTGCGATAACCTTTTTAGACATATCAATATGAAAAGGGAGAACATATTCATACCCAATGGTATGACTTCAGATATTGAACAGGAATGCAGAGAATTTGAAGAAAACATTAGAGAAAAGGGTGGAATAGACCTGCAGGTGCTTGGAATAGGGAATAACGGGCACATAGGCTTTAATGAGCCTGATATCAAATTCGAGGCTACGACTCACCAGGTGAAGCTGGATGAGGAGACTATTCTTGCAAATGCCCGTTTTTTTGAAACAATCGAGGAAGTGCCCAAGTATGCGATAAGTATGGGAATAAAGACAATCATGCATGCTCGAAAGGTAGTGCTGCTTGCAAACGGGTACAGCAAAGCCGAGGCATTAAGCAAAGCATTGTATGGAGGAATAACACCGGAAATACCTGCATCCATCTTGCAGCTGCACCAGGATGTTACCGTGGTAGTTGACGAGGAGTGCGCCAGTTTCTTGAAGAAATCGGGGGATGAGAGAATTGAGTGACAGGATACTTGATTTAAGACCGGCACAGTTGATAAAACTTAATGGAAAAGAACTCATGGATAGCATCAGGGCATCTGAAGGCAGGACTATAGCTTGTGAGATTGTCTGCCCTGTGATGTCTTTGTTTTTTGATGTTACAAATGCAGAGCTTGCTGCTGCCTTTGGCGCTGATTTGATAATTTTGAACTTTTATGATGTGCTGGAGCCTTATATATTTGGGATAATGCCAGAAACCGGGGAAACAGCAGTTCAGAGGCTGAAAAGGCTTGCGGGGCGCCCTGTTGGGGTGAATCTTGAACCTGTTGATCCGGGAAGGGACGTTGTGGGGAAACGGGCATCTGTCCAAATGGGCAGAACAGCTACCCGAGAAAATGCAAGGCTTGCATATGAGCAGGGAGCTGCCTTCATAGTTCTGACCGGAAATCCAAAAACAGGGGTAACTAACGAAAGTATCTTAAAAGCTATAAGGGATATAAGGGAAGAATTATCTGACAGTATTGCGCTGGCAGCAGGGAAGATGCATGGAGCGGGTATTGCCTCGGAAATAGGTGAGGGAATCATGTCCGAGAAGGATGTGGAGAGCTTCATAGATGCTGGAGCAAATATTATACTGGTGCCTGCGCCCGGTACAGTTCCCGGAATAACTGTTGAATTTGTAAAGAGTATAGCAGACATTGCCCATAAAAAAGGAGCTATGCTTATGACGACAATCGGAACCTCGCAGGAAGGTGCAGATCAAAACACAATAAGGAGCATTGCATTGAACTGCAAAATGGCAGGAGCAGATATACACCACATTGGTGATGCCGGTTATACGGGGGTAGCAGTACCGGAAAATATAACGGCCTATTCAATTGCCGTAAGAGGTATAAGGCATACATACAGAAGAATGGCGATGAAAGAATAGGAGGGTTGGAATTGCAGAGAGAAACAATAAAGGTAAACGGCAAGGATGGTCTTCATGCAAGGCCTGCGGCTGAGTTTGTACAGCTGTGCAAGAAGCTGAAAAGCGATGTAAAGCTTGAAAAGAATGGGGTCAGCATATCGGGAAAGAGTATAATAGGCATAATGTCCCTTGGAATTTCTAAGGGAGAGGAAATAATGGTTGTTGTTGAGGGCGATGATGAAGTGGATGCAATAGAAGCGATAAAGGAATTACTAAAAAAGGAGTAATGATATGTTCGATTTTTTACGGAAGAAAGATGACGCCCTTATCCTATACAGGCCGGTGGAAGGAAAGGTAATTGACATAAGCGAGGTACAGGATAATATGTTCTCGGATAAGCTGATGGGAGATGGGGTTGCAATTGAGCCGGAGAGTGATGTCATCCTTGCACCCTGCGACGGGAAAATACTGCTTGTGTCCAAAACCCTTCATGCAGTGGCTTTAGAAGCCTCCAATGGGTCTGAGATACTGATACATATTGGTATTGACACAGTTGAGCTGAAGGGGCAGGGCTTTACATGCCATGTAAATGCAGGAGATACGGTTAAAAGGGGAGACAAGCTCATAAGCATTGACAGGGAATATATCAAAGAGGAAGGTAAACATCTTACAACTCCTATTGTCATAACCAATGCAGATGATAAAGAGATTGAGATTAAGAAAAGCTTTGGAGACAGTACGGATATAATTATGGAGCTTAAGGTAAAAGGTTGATTATTAGGGGGAGCTATTATGAAAAAGGGTTTGGCGGTATCTCCGGGTATTGGAATTGGAAAAGCATATGTCATCATAGAGCCTTCCATTGCCATAGATAAGAGCAGCATAAGTCCGGAACAGGTTCAAGGGGAGCTAGAGAGAATGTCAAAGGCATTGGAATTGTCCAAGAATCAGTTGGATGCAATATATCAAAGTGCTGTAAAACGAGGTGAAAAGGCGAAGGCGGAAATTCTCGAAGCACATATACTTATGCTGGATGATCCGATGCTTGTTGAACAAGCAATTGAGAAGATCGGCACTCTTAAGGTAAAGCCGGAATATGCCTTTTCACTTGTTATAGACGAGCAGATAGAGGTATTCAAGGACATTGAAGACCCATATATAAGAGAAAGAATAAACGACATTAGGGATATCGGCTCGAGGGTTTTGAAAAACCTGGCCGGAGTTGTAATAAGGGACATTTCAGCTATAAATGCTGAAGTAATATTGGTGGGCAAAGAGATAACTCCTTCTCAGATAGCGGCAGCAGATTCAAGGTTTGTTAAGGGAATAGCCACTGAAATAGGTGGAACGACCTCTCATACGGCGATATTGGCACGAAATGGGGGTATTCCAGCAGTCATGGGTGTTCAGGATATATCTGCACTTGTAGAGGATGGGCAGCAGATAGCAGTGGATGGTACATTGGGTATAGTTGAGCTGGAATTGAATGAGGAAAAGCTTATGCTGCTGCGTGAAAAAATCCGCCAGGCTCAAAAAGTCGAAGAAGAATTAAGCAGTATAAAAGATTTGCCGGCAGTAACCAAAGACGGGCATGCTGTAAGGCTGGAATGTAATATAGAAGGATCTGCGGGTATAAGGAAGGCTTTGGAGGCAGGTGCAGAAGGAATAGGCCTCTTCCGTACTGAGTTTTTGTTCATGGACAGGAGTACAATGCCTGATGAGGAGGAACAATTCAGAGTATACAGGGAAGCCGCTGCCGATATGGGCGGAAGGCCTGTGATTATTAGAACTCTTGATATCGGCGGAGATAAAGAAATTGAGTATCTCAAGCTGCCGGCGGAAGCAAATCCCTTTCTTGGCTTCAGAGCTATAAGACTATGCTTTGAAAGAACTGAGATGTTTAAGGCACAGCTTCGGGCAATACTCAGAGCAAGTGCTTACGGCAAAATTAAGATAATGTATCCAATGATAGCCACAATAGACGAATTGAGAAGGGCTAATAACATAATGAACGAGGTAAAGCGGGAACTGGAGTCGGAAAATCAAAACTTTGACAAGGATATTGAAGTGGGAGTAATGATAGAAATCCCGGCTGCAGCGGTAATTGCTGATGTGCTGGCAAAAGAGGCGGATTTTTTCAGCATAGGCACTAATGACTTGACCCAGTATACATTGGCAGTAGATAGGACGAATGAGAAGGTAAGCTATCTATATAATAATTTTGACCCCTCAGTGATACGTCTTATCAGCGCAGTGATAAAAGCAGGACACTCCAATGGAAGACCGGTGGGTATGTGCGGCGAGCTTGCCGGCAATCCGGCAGCTGCCATGCTGCTATTGGGACTTGGACTGGATGAATTCAGCATGAGTCCGACCATGCTGCTGAAGATTAAAAAGATAATAAATACAGTTGACATGGATACGGCAAGGGAGGCTTCGAAAGCAGTGCTGGCCATGGAAAGCGCACTTCAGATAGAAGAATATCTGGCTAAGAAAAACAAAGAGCTGGGCTTGGAGTATCTAATAGGCATATAAGAGCAGCAGATATAGAAGATTTATGGTATTATAGAGATAATGATATATCATTATCTCTATAATACATTTCATAGGGCAGGAAAGGATAAATAGAGTTGAATAGAACTACAAGAGCTTTGATATCCTTGGCAGTGAATTGCTTGTTTCTCATAATTGCATATTTTTCTGTTGGATGGTTGGAGACTGCGCCATCAACAATAAAGGTGATTTCACCATATATAGCCTATGTATTTTTTGCTATGGGAATTTTTTTTGGATGGTGGTTCAATCGAAGCAGAGTGCTTTTCTGCTCCCTGACGCTTATGCTGAGTCAGCTGGTTCTAATGCATTATATACCCCATGGAATGGGTAGGGACATTTATTATCCTATGGTATTAACCATAATATCGGTGTATATACCCCTTAATATTCTGGTTTTCTCAGTGTTAAGGGAAAGAGGAATAATATCAGCTTGGGGAAGAATGAGGTTTTTGTTCATAACCATTGAATTACTGATAGGAGCATGGATAATATGGTATCATGATACAGATCTGCTGCAGCTTTTTGATTTGAAGCTGTTCCCCATGAATATCGATTTTCTGCCCGGTTTTTCACAGGTGTCACTTCTGTTGTTTTTAGCTGCGTTGGCTTATCTTTTTACCAGACAGGCTGTGACTGGAAAGACTTTTGATGCGCCCTTTATGGGTATAACGTTATTTTCTTTTGCAGCTTTGGTATTAAGCAAGGACGTGTACGCAGCAGCAATAATGTTTGCATTATCAGGCCTATTGCTTGTAGCAGTAGTTATACAGGCATCCTACAGCATGGCTTACATCGACGAGCTTACCGGATTGCCCTCCAGACGCGCACTTAAGGAAGAAATGCTGAAGCTTGGGGGCCGATATGCTATAGCAATGCTGGATATAGATCATTTCAAGAAGTTCAATGACACCCATGGACATGATGTGGGAGATGATGTGCTGAAGCTTGTGGCAGCCTGCATCAAAGGCGTAGGCGGAAGCGGCAAAGCTTTTCGATATGGAGGGGAGGAGTTCACCATACTCTTTCCGGGAAAGACCACTGAGGAAGCAATACCTTATCTTGAAGAGCTTCGAGAACATATAGAAAATAGAGGCTTTATAAAAAGAAACAAAAATCGGCCTAAGAAAAAACCTTTGGAAACGAAGCCGGGTACAGGAGGGCATAGGAAGCTGTATTTGACAGTGAGTATCGGAGCTGCAGAAAGAAATGAGAAATACAGAACTGCAGAGGAGGTTACCACCGCGGCGGACAGTGCATTATACCGTGCAAAAGCGAAGGGAAGAAATTGTGTATGTAAGTAACCGGAGACATAAAGCTCCGGTTATTGTTTTTTGTGTTACCATATCCTCAAAACCCCATATCTCGAAACCTCGAAACCTCATGTCTGATGCAGTCTTTATCTTCCGGGTCTTATAAACATCTGAGTCCAGTAATAACTTCCATTGCTGCTTTTTGCGCAGCCCACTCCGATTTCGGTAAAGGCTGTGCTGAGGATATTTCCTCTGTGACCGGGAGAATTCATCCATGCCGTTACAACTTCCTGAGGTGTCCTCTGCCCCATTGCTATGTTTTCGCCGCCTGCAGCCATACTGATTCCGAAGGACTCAATCATGTCAAAAGGAGAGCCATAGGTCGGAGATTGGTGGGCAAAATAGTTTTTGTTTATCATATCCTGTGATTTATACCTTGCACATCTGGAAAGCTGCCAATTAGCCTTAAGGGCTCCCAAGCCCTTCTTGGAGCGCTCGATATTTGTTAAGCGTATTACTTCATTCTCCATAGTATTTATAGCAGTCGTTGTTGGTATTGTTAGCGTCTGTCCGGGATAAATCAAAGACGGATTTTTTATTTGAGGATTTTTTGCAATTATCTCACTTATGCCTACCTGATACTTTTGTGCTATTTTCCACATTGTGTCGCCATAGCGTATTGTGTAGGTTGTATCAGCAAAAATTTGCATTGTTGACATTGTAAAGCAAAGTACCGCTAAAAATGCTATTATTTTTTTCTTCATTTTATTGCCTCCTTGGTGAATTTGAAATTAGATCTTCTTTTCTGCAAGCTTTTCGTGGAAATCACATCTAGTGTAGAAGAACTCATAGAATATGTTTTTTTAAAACACCTCATATATATTTTTGATAAATGCTGTTTTTTTATGATTGATAGTTTATGTAACATTTGAGTGAACAGCTTATATAAATAAAAATATTACCAAGTACATGTTCGGTTTTTATTGAAATTGACAGGAATATGGAAATTAAAATAAATCGGTGGAATTATTACCTATTGTTACAATATAAACAAGCCCTGCCATTGCTATAGACTTCAGCTTATAGTTATTTATATTGGCGGTTTGCAGCTATTCTACTAAAATTCTAAACATATTTACAAAAAAATTTGAATATTCATATAGTGCAATAATTAAAATTTTATGGTAAAATTATTTTAGGTTTGTGAGGGAATTGTTGGCTTATAAATAATTTGCTGACTGAAAGTAAGTCCTGTTTTCTCAAAACATTAGTTTTACCGCAATTTTATTCAATCCAATCTTAAATTATAAAGGAGGTCTCTTATGCAAGCGTTTCATGATTTTGTAATTCTGATCGACGGTTATCTCTGGGGTCCACCAATGTTGATCCTCTTATTCGGAACTCACTTGTTCCTCACTTTCAGGTTGGGATTTATCCAAAAATTTACCGGTTTGGCAATAAAACTTTCAGTTAGCAAAGATACATCAGGTGAAGGAGACGTAAGCCAATTTGGTGCACTTACTACAGCCCTTGCAGCTACAATAGGTACTGGTAATATCGTAGGGGTTGCTACAGCTGTTGCTCTTGGTGGTCCTGGTGCCGTTCTCTGGTGCTGGCTCACTGGTGTATTCGGAATAGCAACAAAGTATTCAGAAGCATTGCTCGCAGTTAAATACAGAGTCAAGACTTCCGACGGCACTATGCTGGGCGGACCTATGTATGCTCTTGAAAACGGCCTCAAAATGAAATGGTTGGCAGTTCTCTTCTGCATATTCACAGGTATAGCTGCATTCGGTATAGGCAACACAGTTCAAGCAAATTCCATAGCTTCAATGGTAAATGAAACCTTTGGAATTTCACCGTACATAACAGGCGCAATAATGGCAGTTCTTACAGGCGTTGTTATACTTGGCGGCGTTAAGTCCATAGCAAGTGTATGTGAAAAGCTTGTTCCTTTCATGGCAATATTCTATACCTTAGGTTGTTTGGTAATTCTTATAATGAACGCTGGTTTTGTAGGACCGGCTATAGCTCTAATATTCAAACATGCTTTCACAGCACAAGCTGTTGGCGGCGGTTTCGCTGGTGCTTCAGTTATGATGGCTGCAAGATACGGTATCGCAAGAGGCTTGTTCTCTAATGAGTCAGGTCTTGGTTCAGCTCCTCTGGTTGCAGCAGCAGCAAGGACTGCAAACCCTGTTAGACAGGCTCTTGTATCCTCCACAGGCACTTTCTGGGATACAGTTGTTGTGTGTGCTATGACAGGTATTGTTCTTGTAAGCAGTATACTCAAAAATCCTGCAGGACTTGAAGGTCTGAAGGGTTCAGCTCTTACTAAAGCAGCATTCGATCAAATACCGGTTATTGGTCCTATCGTACTTACAGTTGGTCTTCTCACTTTCGTTTTCTCAACTATACTAGGTTGGTCATACTATGGTGAGAGAGCAGTTGAGTACCTCTTAGGCAAGAAGGTAATAATGCCTTACAGAGTACTCTGGGTTATAGCAGTATTTTTAGGTTCTATAATGTCCCTTCCACTTGTTTGGGACCTTGCAGACGCTATGAACGCTATGATGGCAATACCTAACCTCGTTTCATTGTTGCTCTTGAGCGGAATAATAGCTGCTGAGACTAGGAAATACCTTGTTGATGGAAGCATTGATGATGTAGACCACACTCCAATACCAACAATAAAGAATTAGTGCTTTTTAACTAGATAAATTCAGTTAATAGTAACCTGGCGGTGGTTAAAATCAGCGCCAGGTTATTTTTTATGTCGGATTATGAAATAATATTTCAAAATATGTAATAGAGCATTGAAATACAATTTCACTTATAGTATAATAGGCATATACATTTATTGGATATAAAACATAAATTTTGCAATGGAGTGATATTGATGAGAATTGATTTGGATAAGCTTATAACAGAGAGCAGGAATTTTAACACTGTTAATATTGATAGCGTGCCAACTGTTGAAATGTTAAGGATGATAAATGCTGAAGACAAGACAGTAGCATATGCGGTGGAAAAGGAACTGGACAGGATTGCAGAGGCGGTAGACATAATTCATGAGAGGCTGTCAAAAGGCGGCAGACTTATATATATAGGTGCCGGTACCAGCGGAAGACTGGGTATTATTGATGCATCCGAGTGTCCTCCCACATTCGGAACGGATCCTGAATTGGTACAGGGGATAATTGCCGGTGGGAGGAACGCGGTATTTAAGTCCGCCGAAGGGGCGGAGGATGATAAGGATGGTGGAATAGCAGACGTAAAATCCGTCGGGCTGTGTGACAAGGATGTACTGGTGGGACTTGCCGCAAGTGGGAGAACACCTTATGTAATAGGTGCACTGGAATATGCTAATGGACTAAATGCAGCTACTGTTGCCGTAACCTGTAATCCTGATTCGGAAATGGCACAGGTAGCAAGAATATCCATAGCACCTGTAGTAGGTCCTGAGGCAATAACAGGATCAACAAGAATGAAGGCGGGAACAGCACAAAAACTTGTACTTAATATGCTTACTACGGGAGTAATGGTTAAACTCGGCAAGGTTTACGAAAATCTTATGGTGGATGTTAAAGCAAGCAATATAAAATTGACTGAAAGAGCCAGGAAGATAGTAAGTCAGTGTGCGGGGGTTGAAGAAGCCGATGCCAAGAGGGCTCTGGAAGAGACTGAGTATGATGTAAAGCTTGCCATTTTCATGTTAAAGTCCGGTCTGTTGAAGGAAGATGCCAGGAAAGAGCTGGATGAGAATAATGGATTTGTTAGAAAGGCTCTTCAAAATTATTTATAAGGGGGAATTATACGTGGGTGACAAAATAAGAACCATGGCTGAAGGAATCATTGAAAACTGTGGAGGTAAGGAAAACATCAAATCAGCTATGAACTGTATGACCAGAGTTAGAATGACATTCAGGAATTCAGACAAAGTCAATGAGGCAGCCCTTAAAAATCTAGAAGGTGTTATGGGTATCGTAAACACAGAGGAGCAATTGCAGATTATCGTAGGACCCAGCGTAGCTACTAAGGTGGCCGAAGAAATCAGGAAGACTTTGGGTTTAGATGATGGCAAGACATCCTTTGGTGAGGCTGAAAAGGTTAAGAAGGAAATGAAGAGCAAGTATGGTACACCGGCAAATGACATTTTAAAAAAAGTATCCAACATTTTCATTCCACTGATTCCTGCATTCATTGGATGCGGTTTGATAATGGGCATTAACAACCTGATAAAGAAGTTCAACTGGATTGAACCTGGTACATTTACCGCGCTTCTAACTATTTTTAGTGGTGCAGTTTTTGCATACATGACTATAATGGTAGGTATGAATGCTGCTAAGGAATTTGGTGGCTCGCCGGCTTTAGGTGGAGTAATGGCAGGCATAATGATGACTCCCGGACTTGCGGATATTACATTGTTCGGAAAGGCTCTTGTGCCTGGACGAGGTGGAATTATTGCTGTACTTCTTGTAGTTCTGTTTACTGCATTTGTAGAAAAACAAGTCAGGAAGGTAGTGCACGAATCAGTAGAATTGATTGTTACGCCGCTTATAACTGTGCTTATTTCCGGATTTGCAGCAATGGTAGTTTTGCAGCCTCTTGGAGGCATTATATCTGAAGGAATAGGCGCTATTGTAACAGGTGCAATCCAAACTGGAGGAGCATTTGTAGGGGCAATACTTGCGGGAACATTCCTTCCATTGGTTATGACAGGTCTGCATCAGGGACTTACACCTATTCATGCTGATTTGCTAACGAAATTTGGTGAAAATTCATTGCTTCCGATTCTCGCCATGGCAGGTGCAGGGCAAGTTGGTGCAGCAGTTGCTGTATATGTAAAAACCAAGAACAAGAAGCTAAAGAAGACCATTGCAAGTGCGCTTCCGGTAGGAATACTTGGAATTGGAGAGCCTTTGATTTATGGTGTTACACTGCCGCTGGGCAAGCCATTCCTGGGTGCATGTCTGGGTGCTGCCTTTGGGGGCGCTTCAAATGCAATATTCAATGTAGCTGCAATCAGTATGGGCTTGTCAGGATTACCACTGGCATCATTGATAAAACCGGATAAAATTGTCTTTTATTTATTGGGAGTACTCATATCTTATATTGCAGGTTTTGCCATTACATATATGCTCGGGTTTAATGATCCTGTGGAAGAAGAACAGGACTATAAGAGCGCAGCAGGAGTAAAGAGCATTACAATGTAGGTGAAAGGAGACAGACATGGTCGGCATATCACTGTATATGGGTATGGGTTACAGCCTTGCTGATAATCTGGAATACCTTGAAAAAGCATCTGAATTGGGGATAAAGGAAGTCTTTACGTCTTTGCATATTCCGGAAGCTGACAGCAATGTATATAAGGAAGCGGAGGAAATACTGCTAAAGGCCAAACAGCTGGGGATGACGGTAACTGCGGATATTTCCAAGCACTATATAGATAGAATCGATATAAAGAAATATGATTTGTATGCCCTCAGGCTTGATTTCGGATTTACGGTTAAAGAAATAGCGGGACTATCTAAGGAGCTGCCCTTCAGAATACAGTTGAATGCAAGTACCGTATCAGATAAATATCTGGATGAGTTAATACAAAATGGTGCTAAAATAAACAATATTGAGGTATGTCATAACTACTACCCAAGAAATGATACGGGTATGGCTTACGGACTTTTCATGGAGAGAAACCAGTGTTTTATTGAACATGGAATGAAGATAGCCGCATTCATACCTCTGCAACATCAAAGAAGAGGCCCTCTGCATGAGGGCCTTCCAACTTTGGAATGCCACAGAAATATAAGACCCGTTATTTCAGCACAGCACTTACTGCATTCCGGAATAGATACTGTATATGCGGGAGACGCATTTGCGACGGAGGAAGAGCTTAAGAGTATAGCAGGAATAAAGAAAGATGTGTATACGATACCTGTAAGGTTATTCGGACCCAGTGAAGAGGAAATAAAAATATTGTCAGGTCTGCATACAAATCGTATGGATCCCGGTGAATATGTGATTCGTTCCCAAGAGGCAAGGCTTAAGAAGAATGAGAAGATATTAAAGCATAATGCAGTGCAAAGAAAAAGATATAGTGTTACTATAGATAATGAAGGATATTTAAGATACGAGGGAGAATTACAGATATTAAAAAGAGAGCTGCAATCTGATGACAGGGTTAATGTGGCAGGGGATGCTTCAGAGGCTGAACTGCTGATAGAAATGATAAAGCCAGGAGAAGCTTTTGAATTCATTATGTCCGATTAATCAAATTATTTGACATCAGCACCGGGAGGTATCGGGATTGAGCTGTATTCTAAAAATAAGAGAAATTTTTGAAGAACTGACACCAGCAGAAAAAAAGCTGGCAAGTTATGTTCTGGAGCATGGAGATCAAGTGGTGAGTCTTGCTGCTTCTGATTTTGCAGAGCTGTGTGAGACTAGTCCCGCCAGTGTTATTCGTTTTGTTAAAAAGTTAGGCTTTGAAGGACTTCAGGATTTCAAGATAGACATAGTGAAGGCGCTGGCATTAAAGCTCAATAACCAGGAAAACGTATACGAGGCTGTTACTATCCATGACTCTACGATGGATATAGTTAATAAAATTGCCAGAGGAAATATTAAAGCCATAGAGGATACTATAGGAGTGCTGGATGAAGAATCTGTATCGGAGGCTATAAAAGCGCTTATAGAAGCAAACCATATCAATATATACGGAGTAGGGGCTTCAGGTCTCGTAGCGCAGGATTTGCAATATAAACTAATGAGAATAAGCAAATCGGTAAGTATGTACATGGATAGCCATACTCAGCTTTCATCTTCAATACATATGAAAAAGGGGGATGTTGCAATAGGCATATCCCACAGCGGCAGGACGCTGGAGGTTTATAAGTCTTTGGAAAGGTCAAAGCAGAGGGGTGCGACGACAATTTCCATTACCAAATATGGAAACTCGCCTGTTAGCGAAATTGCTGATATCAAGCTGTATACTGCCAGCGTTGAAAAACATCTTAGGACGGGGGCTATTGCTTCGAGAATTGCACAGCTTACAGTAGTTGATATCATATTCATAGGTGTAGCAAGAAATAATTACAGCGATATTTCGAAGTTTATTCAAGATACCAGGGATATGGTAGAAGATTTGAAAATTTAATCATTCAACAAATGACATAATAGTATTTTATATTTACTATTATGTCATTTTTTTTGATTTATACGCATAATACTCCAAATAGTCTCAAATTATTATACTAGGTCTTTGTAGCTTTAAGTATTGCTTATTTACGACCTTTTGTATAAAATATAATAGACAAGCTGGTAAAAATATGTAGGCATGGAATTATATTTGGGGATGGGGTGATGTTTTGGAGATTTTGTTAAAAGCCGTGAACAATCTGGGCTATACTGCATATTCCATAATATGTGCAATAGCAATCATATTTATGGTTTCCTTCTTTAATATGCTGCGGATAAGAGGAAAATACCACAAGCTGCAGAAGGAACTGAAGGCGGCTGGTGCCAAGAAGGACAGCAAGTTCAGAAGTCAGATATTGAGCGCTATCGTAGAGGACTATAGGACTATTTCAATGGCTTCCAGAGGCGAAATCAATACACAGGCAATAGTGGAGAAAAACTTTAACATCAGGCTTAAGGGGCTGGGACTTGGAGAAAGGTTTGTTAAGAATTCAGTTTCACTGATGGTGGTGCTAGGCTTGTTGGGAACCTTCTATGGTCTTACACTTTCTGTCGGGAAGCTGGTTGAGCTTCTAAACACCAGCGGAAACAGCGAGCTGCTTGTCGGTATGGACTCGGTTATTACAGGACTCATTTCTTCTGTGAAGGGAATGTCGGTAGCCTTTTCAACAAGTTTGGCAGGTGTCGCAGGCTCCATTGCAATAACTGTTTTGGGAATTATATTCAATATAGAAGAAGCAAGGCAGAGTCTTATGGTTCAGCTTGAGGATTATCTCGACAATGTAGTGGAGCAGGAGCTTCTCCAATACAAGGAATCGGAACTGAGCAGGATCGGTATGGCAATAATGACCTCCTTTGATGGATTCAGCGGCAAGGTGGAGGATGTGCTTCGCTGCACGGTATTGGATTTCTCGGACAAGCTTGCATTGGCAAGTAATAACATAGAGAAATCCTCCAAATGCCTTGAAGGTACAATTATGAAATTTGAGGAGGCTCTTGCAGTATTCAATAACAACACAAGAGATTTTGGTGAGTTCAACTATAATCTGAGAGGGAATATTGAGAGAATGGATGTCGGCTTTATAAACCTCAGGGAGTGCCTTGTAGAGACTGCGAGAATAATAAACTCCAATCAAAGAGTTATGAGCAGTTTTTCGGATATAGTGCAGCAGGCGGCAGCAGCCTATAACAATGAAAAGGGTATAGGAGCTGGGAGGTAAACTATGAAAGCAAGGAGAAGATATTTTGGAGGGGGAGCTGAAGCACAGGACTTTTGGCCTTCCTTTACAGATGTAATGTCTACATTGGCTTTGATATTGTTCTTTCTTATGCTGCTGGCATACGTCCAAAACATAATATATGGCAACAACCTGGAGCATTCAAAACAGCAGCTGGAGATAGCGAGAGCGGATATAAGCAGTGCAGAAAGAGAGCTTAAGCTTATCAGGCTGGAGATAGATAAGACCAGTGCGGCATTGACATTATCAGAGCAGGAGGTTCTTAACCAGAAGACAATCATCGCTATGAGCAATGAAGAGCTTCAAAGCCTTAGGGTCAGGCTTCAAAGCATTGCCTTTCTCAGGCTGGACATATTGAAGAAGGTAAAGGATTCTGTAGAACAGGAGCTGGGAAGGTACAATGAAAAAGGGCAGGAGCTTGTGACTATTGGAGATAATGCAAACATTATAATCAATGAGAGCTTGGTTTTCGCTTATAATTCATATAAGCTGAAGCCGGAAGCGAAGGAGCTGCTGACGCAGCTGTCCAAAGCCTTTGAAAGGGTGCTGGAAAACACCGAGGTAAGGGAAAGTATAGACGCTATTAGTATTGATGGGCATGCGGACAGCTTGGGGAATGCGGATTATAACAGGGAATTATCTGCGGGTCGGGCAACGGAAGTGGTTAACTACATGTTCAGCGTAAATCCCAATCTTGAGAAAAAGTATGGGGAATACTTCGCAGCCAATGGGTTTTCAGAATTCCGTCCTATAAGTGCAGGCAGCGATGAGAAAAGCAGGGCGCTTAATAGGCGCATAGAGATTTCAATCATTGTTAAGGACTCAAATATACAAAAGGTAATTGAGAAGTATCTCAATGAAACCAAGGGAATACTTGAAAGCAGATAAAAATGAAAAACGGCGTAAGCCGTTTTTCATTTTTATGGGTATTACATTTTTTCTACGCCAGATGCCTGAGGTCCTCTTGTGCCTTGTACGACGTCGAACTTGACCTGCTGCCCCTCATTCAAGCTTTTGAATCCATCATCCTGTATTGCAGAAAAGTGTACGAAAACATCTTCTCCATCTTGAACAGATATAAACCCAAATCCCTTTTCTGCATTAAACCATTTTACTGTACCTGTTTTCATTAATATCCTCCTATAATGCTACACTTACAACCATTAGTATTATTTCCAACAAAGAATAAATAATTCAAATATTTGTAATGTATAGAATAGTTTTCGCTAAAGGCTGCTTAACCGCTCCAGTGCATTTCTTACATAATGGGCAGGAATATTATCATATACTTCTGCTGAGCCTAAAGTTTTTGGGAGAACAAATCTAATGCGCCCTTTTAGCGCTTTTTTGTCATTTTCCATCAAATTGAGGACCTTATCAATATCCATGCCGGGGAAGAGAGTTGGAAGTCCGGCTTTTGCAAGCAGCTGGCTCTGCCTGATTCTGTGATCTTCCGTCAATAGACCCATGCTGACAGCAATATGTGCAGCACCTTCCATGCCCAGTGAGACTGCTTCGCCGTGGCGAAATTCAGTATAGCCCGTTGCAGCTTCAATGGCATGACCGATGGTATGTCCGTAATTCAAGAGCACTCTGATTCCCTGTTCCTTTTCGTCCTGCTGTACTATAGAGGCTTTTGTCCTGCAGGAGTTCCTGGTTATATAAGATAAGAGCTTCTGATCCAATTGAAGAATATCATCCATATTGTTCTCAAGGTATTCAAAAAACTCATAGTCACCAATGATTCCATATTTTATCACCTCGGCCAGACCGTTGCTAAGTTCTCTGGGGGGGAGAGTGACAAGGATTGAGGTGTCTGCAATAATCATACTTGGCTGATAGAAGCTGCCAATGAGGTTCTTGCCTTCCTTGTGGTTTATAGCCGTCTTGCCGCCGATGCTGCTGTCTGTCTGAGAAAGCAAGGTTGTAGGGATCTGGACGTAGGATATGCCTCTCATATAGGTAGCAGCTGCAAAGCCCGCCATATCCCCGATTACGCCGCCGCCAAATCCTATTATAAGATTGTCTCTGTTAAGCTTCATCTGGACAGCTTTGTCATATAGCTTTGTAAGGCTGTTAATATTCTTGTATTCTTCTCCGTCAGGCAAAAGGCACCAGTCCAAGGTATAATGTACGTCAAGGGCGGCCTTAAGCTTGCTGCCCCAAAGCTCATATATAGTCGGGTTTGAGGCTATCAAAATCTTCCCGGCCGGGTATATTGCACTAATGTATTTATAAAGATCTTCAATCAGGTGGCTGCCGGAGATAACCTCACATGCAGTGCTGTCAAATTCCATTGAGAACCTTGAACTTTGCTTTTCTGAGCTTACAAAGGCTTTAATCCTTATAGCAGCAGCTTTTGGACTCATATACGATGTATCAATGGATAAATCCCCATTGTATAAACCCTCCCGGGCATTTAGAATTCTATTGATTGCCTGGCAGGGATCCTCTACATTCAATAGAGGACGTCCGTCAGTTTTCTTTATTCTCTCAAGTATAACTTCAGGTTTTGCTTTAAGGCAGATGATTTTGCCGTTCCTTCTGAGAACCTCCATATTCCGAGGGGAAAGCACCACACCACCGCCTGTAGCTATTACACAATCCCTCTTATTTGCCAATTCTGTTATGACTTCGCTCTCCAGTTCTCTGAAGCGGCTCTCGCCCTGTTGGCTGAATATATCCTTTATTGAAATACCGGATTTTTTCTCGATTTCAGTATCACAGTCAAAAAACTCATAACCTAACAATTCAGCCAAAATCCGTCCGACAGTACTCTTTCCGGTGCCCATGAAACCTGTTATAAAAACATTGCTCATATCATACACCTCTGATGTAGGTCATGTAACTGCTGTAGTTCCCAAGCATCTCTTCCAGGCTGTCCCCGCCGAATTTGTCTATAAAAGCAGCTGCCAGCTCAAGGCTCACAGCAGCTTCTCCAACTATTGAGGCTGCAGGGACTGCACAGACATCGGAACGTTCGTAGCTTGCAGGGAAGGCTTCCTTGGATTCTATATCCACACTTTGCAGTGGTTTTACAAGGGTTGGAATGGGCTTCATCGCACAGGTTACCAATATATCCTCACCATTGGATATTCCTCCTTCGATACCTCCGGCGTTGTTTGTATCCCGGTAAAAGCTGCCGCCATAGAATATTTCGTCATGTATCCTGGAGCCTGGAAGCTTGGCTGCGTCAAAGCCTGCGCCTATCTCTACACCTTTTATGCCCGGAATGCTCATCATTGCACGGGATAGATTGCCATCCAAGCGTCTGTCCCAATGTACATGAGAGCCGATGCCAATGGGAATATTTTTAGCTACTACCGTGAAGGTCCCACCCAGGGAGTCTCCAGAGGCCTTTGCGGCATCAATAGCTTCAATCATAAGCATTTCAGCTTTTTTATCAGGACACCTGACAGGGGAAGCTTCAATTATTTCCAAAATCTTCGGGGTAATTGCGGGATGTCCGCTCATTGAGGCTTCACCAATGGAAGCCACATAACTGCTTATCTGTATTCCGAAGCTTTCCAGAAGTGCTAAGGCTACCGAGGCTGCAGCTGTTCTTATGGCAGTCTCCCTTGCACTTGCCCGTTCCAGAATATTTCTTATATCCTTGTGACGGTATTTTATGCTTCCTGCAAGGTCTGCATGGCCTGGACGAGGTTTGGTTACTTCCTTCATATCTATTGCATCGCTTTTAGATATACTCATAATATCCGTCCAGTTTTCATAGTCGTGATTGTATATAACTAAGCATAAAGGGCTGCCCAAGGTTTTTCCGTGCCTGACACCTGCAGTTATCTCTGCAGTATCCGTCTCAAGCTTCATCCTTCCGCCCCTGCCATAGCCCAACTGTCTTCTATGAAGATTTTTGTTTATGTATTCTTCGTTTATCTCAATACCTGAAGGTAGTCCTTCTATAATGGCTGTGAGACACTTGCCATGGGACTCCCCTGCTGTAAGAAATCTTAACATATCATCACCTCAGTAATTCGTATTTTTTGTATTATATCATATAATATGGCAGATAGGTGTGTTTTTTCGTTATGTTTTGTGACATAATTATTATATTGCAATAAAAAGAAATTATATTCCATCGTTTAAGGAGCTGTGCTATGTCGGATACTTTGAAGAAAAAGAGAATAAGCTGCAGCAGCTATGGAAGGCTGGGGGTAAGAATCAGGGAGCTTGAGGATGGCATGGAGATAGAAGGCCCCAGTATAATAAAGGGCGGAGAAACAGAAAGCTTCGGAGATCACAGAATTGCCATGGCCATGGCTATATGCGGGCTATTTGCAGATGGGGATGTGAGTATAAAAGGCAAGGAAGTCGCGTCGATATCCTTCCCGGGATTTTTTGAGATACTTTCTGAAGTTGTGGTGTAAGGTATAATAAAGTAAATGGCTGCATGACGCAGCCTTTTTTACTTTATTATAATATTCCTCTTAGCTCCAGTTCCTTACGAAGTGCCTCCGGGTTAGTGAATTGTATGGCGTCTATCCCAAGCTTGTGTGCTGCTTCAGTGTTTTCCAAGACATCATCAATAAAAACTGTATCTTGGGGATTTAAACCATAAGAATCAAGCAAATGCTTGAATATCTCCGGATCTGGTTTAATTTTCTTCAAGTTTGAGGATACAACCATTCCGTCAAATAATTTGAAAAAATCGTGTTTTTCATTTACCCTGAGAAATGCAGTCATATGGAAGTTGGAGAGCAGGTATAGCTTGAAAACACCCTTTTTCTTCAGCTGATTCAGTATCTCTATGGTTCCATCAATTGGAGTAAGTATTTCATCCCAGTCATTCATTATAACCCTTATATAAGGTGCAATATCAGAGTTCCTTGCAGATATCTGTTCTATGGCCTCGTCAGATGTGAGAGTACCGCGGTCCAGCAATATCCATTCCTTGCTGCAGAATATCTCCCTATAAAGCTTCTCGGCAATTTCTCCAGTTCCGTACTTTTTGCCAAGATATGCCATAGGCTTGAAATCCAGCAGCACATTCCCCAAATCAAATACAATATTGCAAATCAAAGCTATCTCTCTCCAAGTTTTTCAGGCTCACCGTACTCTACACCATCAGTATCAACAGTAACCTTCTTCATCCTCTGATCCTCAAGAGGTTTGTCGGAGTGATTTCTCTTCACTGATACTATTTTGTCAGCAGTTTCGATACCTTCTGTCACCTTGCCAAAAGCAGCATACTGACCATCCAGGTGAGGTGAATTGGCTACCATTATGAAAAACTGTGAACCCGCTGAATCGGGTGATGATGACCTGGCCATTGATATTACGCCTTTATCATGCTTGAGATTGTTTGCAAAGCCATTAGCCTTAAACTCACCTTTAATGCCGTAGCCGGGGCCGCCTGTGCCTACACCCTGAGGATCGCCTCCCTGTATCATGAAACCGGGAATAACCCTGTGGAATATAACTCCATCATAGAAGCCTTTGTTTGCAAGGGATATGAAGTTCTTTACAGTATTGGGAGCGATATCCGGGTAAAGCTCCAATTTCATTACATCCCCGTTTTCCATTTCTATAGTTGCCAAGGGATTGTTGCTCATATCAAATCATCCTTTCTGTATGTCTTCAAAGGTTATTATACAATACCTTTTGCGGAAAACATATATAATATTCATTATAGATTTACTTCAGATTATTAACAAATTCCTTCATTGACTCAAATGGTATTCCCCCTGTTGCGCCATTATCAAGGAAACCATTAGTGTCTATGAAATATGATGTTGGTATCCCCGACACTTGATATAATTGAGAGATCTCTCCCTTGACATCCAGAAGCACAGGGAAATTATATTTATTCTTTACTATGAAATCCTGCACGGTTTTTTTATCTTCTCCGACATTGACCGCCAGTATCACAAGGTCGCTGTCCTTGGTTTCCTGGTACAGCTTTTCTATATCAGGCATTTCTGCCTTGCAGGGAGGACACCAGGTAGCCCAGAAATTAAGGAATACCTTCTTGCCCTTAAGCTGGCTCAGTGTTACCATGTTGCCATCCAGGTCCTCTAATGTAAAATCGTAGTTCTCCATTAGATTGATTTCCTCTTCAGCCGACTGACTTCCTGATTGGCTGCTGTCTGCAGGGGTGGGACTCGGGGTTGGAGCTGCCTGCCCTGTCGGTTGATTCTGCTGAGGAGGGTTTATTACGATGTTGGATTTGGCATTATAGTTGTTGGTGGTATAAGCAGCTATTATTATGAGTATGATAGCCGTTGTCCATATGATAATGCTTTTTTTCATATCTTGCTCTCCATTCTTTTATATGCTATAAGTTAAAAAAACTAAAATACCTGCTTAATATTGAAACCTTATTGGTAAAAATGAGAATGCCCATAGCAATAAGCAGGATTCCGCTAGCTATTGAAATGGTATTCAGGTGTTTGGATATTTTTTTGAAGTATCCGCTGAAGCTTCCAATTGCATAGGCAGTAAGCACAAAAGGTACTGCCAGACCTAAAGAGTATGCCAGTAGCAGCATAATTCCCATACTTATTGTCTCCATGCTGCCGGCATATATGAGTATTGATGCCAGGATGGGGCCTACACAGGGAGTCCAGCCTGCGGCAAAGGCCATGCCTACGAAAACAGAGCTTATGTTTTTACCAAGCTTCTCGAAGGGAACAAGTCTCTTTTCATAATACAAGGTCTTTATCTTAAAAATTCCGGTAATGTGTATACCAAACAGTACTATGAGAGCGCCGCCGATTTTTCTGAATACATCCATGTTGCCTGTTAAAAGCTTCCCTATTGAGGTTATAGAGGCACCCATTGCTATAAATACCAAGGAAAAACCCAGGACAAATCCCAGTGACTTATACAGAGTATGCAGCCTGGCCTTGCCTGAACTCAGCTCAGCTACAGTGGAGCCTGTTAAATAGGTTATATATGCGGGCACCAGAGGCAGCACGCATGGGGAAAGAAAAGATAGCAGACCTGCCGAAAAAGCCAGCAGCAGCGACATGTTGTTCAATTATCTCACCTGCCTTGATTAAATTCTGTTATGAAAATATGTACCCCCCACCGGTATATACTTATAATATTATATCATGAATGTGAAGGTTTTATGAAGAGTCGAAAAAAAAATAATTGATTTGTTATTATAAATTGCATATAATATAAAAAACTGTTATTGAAGCCTTTAAGGATTAAGGAAGTTTTTTATGAAACTCATTTACGGAGTGTGACAAATTAAGGTGGAACAGACACTCCTATTCGTTATAGGAAAAACAATAAATTGATGACTGGGGATAGTACATTGAGCTTTGACCTTCAGAGAGCCTGTGTTTGGTGGGAGCAGGCAGGCAAGCTTTGTGGAATGGGCCCGGGAGAGCAGCCCGAATATGAGTAGGAGCTGACGGTGTTTTCCGCCGTTATAGGGAAACGGATATGTTGGTATCTGTATGTAAGAGGCTTGTTTTACAGCAAGCAATTTGGGTGGCACCGCAGGTGGACTCCTGTCCCATTATAGGGATAGGAGTTTTTGTATTTATATGGGAAAGTTACACTTTCCCATATAAATACAAAAACATTGATTTAACTGCTCGTGCCAGAATTTCCAATTGCATTGGAAAAGGCACATGAGCTTCAAAAGCGGCAAAGCCGCCTTTGTTCTTGCACTTTAAAGGAGTTGATTTGCATGGAGGATGGATGGTGGATGATCAAACTCATTATATATAAAAGAGGAGTGTGCAATGGATATGGAAAAGAAAAAGAGGATACTTACAGGAGACCGCCCAACAGGCAATCTGCACCTGGGACATTATTTGGGAAGTCTTCAGAATAGGGTTCGGCTTCAGGATGAATACGACACCTTTATTATAATCGCAGATGTACAGGCGCTGACAACCAACTTTGACAGGCCGGAGAAGCTGTCCCAAGATGTGATGAATGTTGCCCTGGATAATTTGTCTGCCGGTATAGATCCCGAGAGGGCGACTATTTTTATACAGTCATATATTCCGGAAATCGCCGAGCTTACTGTATATTATGGGATGCTGGTTACAGTCAATACCTTGAGGCATAACCCGACAGTAAAGACGGAGATGCAGCAGTATGGATATAAGGATGTAACATATGGATTCCTGGGTTATCCGGTAAGCCAGGCCGCGGATATAACCTTTTGCAAAGCCGACCTGGTGCCGGTGGGCGAGGATCAGCTTCCACACCTTGAATTGACGAGGAAGCTTGTAAGAAGGTTTAATGATCTATACAGCCCAGTACTTGTTGAACCGCAAGCTCTTCTGAGCAATGTACCGAGACTTGTAGGTATAGACGGGAATTCAAAAATGGGAAAGAGCCTGGGGAATGGCATATACCTAAATGATGAAGAAAAGGTTGTAAAAGAGAAGATATTTTCCGCTGTCACCGATCCTGGCCGTATAAAAATAAATGACCAAGGAAACCCCCGTATATGTACGGTATTCACATATCATAAGTCCTTTAACTCTGTGGAGGAGTCAAACATACAGGAAATGTGCAGAGCGGGATCTATTGGGTGTGTAGCCTGCAAGAAAAGACTGGCCTCTGCTTTGGAGAAGCTGCTTGCCCCCATTAGGGAGAGGCGAAAATATTTTGAAGAAAGGCCGAAAATGGTACATGAAATAATAAAGGTGGGAACGGAAAGAGCTGGAAGTGTTGCCGGGGAGACGATGGAGGAAATAAGGACGGCGATGAGAATAGATTATACATGTATTGACAGGGGCAAAAAATAAAAATATAATATAAGCATACCCCCCGTAGGTATTGGTTGAAGTTAAATAGTTGAAAGTTTAAATATATATGGAGGTGTCAAGGATATGGGGAAGAAGGTTCTGATAGTAGGAGGAGTTGCAGGAGGAGCATCTGCGGCTGCAAGACTCAGAAGAGTGGATGAGAAGGCTGAGATAATAATTTTTGAAAAAGGCCAGTACATTTCCTTCGCAAACTGTGGTCTGCCTTATTATATTGGAGGAGCTATAAGGGAGAGAAAGAGTCTTCTGGTGCAGACTGCACAGGCCATGAAAGCTCGCTTCAACATAGATGTGAGGGAGCTTTCGGAGGTAACGAAGGTTGACAGACAGAGAAAGGTTGTGGAGGTAAAGGCTTTAAGGGATGGAAGGATTTATGAGGAGAGCTATGATGTGCTTGTGCTTTCACCGGGTGCTGCTCCAGTCAAGCCGCCTATCCCGGGAATAGGAAGTCCTAACATATATACCTTGAGAGATATTCCTGATACCGATTCGATAAAGGGATTTCTTGATGATAAAAAACCACAGAGCGCAGTTATTGTAGGGGGAGGCTTCATAGGCCTTGAAATGGCTGAGAATCTTCATGCAGCAGGGCTAAAGGTTGATATAGTTGAGGCTCTTGACCAGGTAATGGCGCCATTGGATTATGAAATGGCTGCTATAGTGCACAATCATATAAGAAGCAAAGGCTGCGCCCTGCATCTTGCGGATGGTGTCAAAGCCTTCGAGCCGGAAGGGGATAAGACGGTTGTAGTACTGCAAAGCGGCAGGAGAATACCGGCAGATATGATAATACTTTCTATAGGCGTAAAACCCAACAATGCGCTGGCTAAGGAGGCGGGACTTGAAATAGGGGTTACCGGAGGGATAAAGGTAAATGATTATCTCCAGACCTCGGATCAGGACATATATGCTTTAGGCGATGCTATAGAAGTAACAGACTATGTAAGCGGCAATCCTGTGCTGATACCTCTTGCAGGACCTGCAAACAAGCAAGGAAGAATTGTGGCCAACAATATTGCAGGCCGTAAGGAAACCTACAAGGGAACACAGGGGACAGCAATTGCGAAAGTATTTGATATAGCTGCAGCATCAACAGGCGTTAGTGAAAAAACACTCAAGAAGCTTGGCAAGGAGCTTGGGAAAGATTATATTACTACAACCACTCACTCAGCTTCCCATGCAGGCTATTATCCCGGAGGAAGTGCAATGGCGATAAAGACTATCTATACACCGGTCGGCAGAGTGCTTGGTGCTCAGATAGTCGGCTTTGACGGTGTGGATAAGAGGATAGACTATATTGCAATAGCTGTAAGGCATAGGATGACAGTGCATGATCTACAGGAATTTGAGCTTGCTTATGCACCGCCTTTCTCTTCTGCAAAGGACCCTGTGAACATGGCCGGGTATGTTGGAAGCAACATATTGAACGGAGATGTCAAGGCAGCTTACTGGAATGAAGCAATGAATGCGGATATGAACAGGACCTTCCTATTAGATGTAAGGGAGCCTTCTGAATATGAGCAGGGGCATATACCTAATGCTGTGAATATTCCGTTAGGCAAGATTAGAAGCAGGCTTAATGAGATACCTAAGGACAAAGATGTAATAGTAAACTGTCAGGTGGGTTTGCGTTCTTACATTGGAGTAAGGATGTTAATGCAGAACGGCTTTGAGAAGGTAAGAAACCTCAGTGGAGGCTACAAGACCTACAAGGCAGTAGAAGACGACATGAAGCATAATAAATAAATGATGCGACATAGTTTGTTAAAGGCTCCGACTGTAGGGGAAGTATGTCCTCCTCACCTTCCAAAGCCAGCAAAATCACTGGCGATGGTCCCATCTCTGTAGGCCTGTCTGGTTATTTTGCCAGGGGTCGCTTCCGTTCCGAGGTCGGTGTAAGGTTCGTCGGAGATAGCTTCCCCACGTCGGTACTATGCAAACTA